>Ga0307411_10000003_pt1 | contig 477556 bp, 400 predicted proteins | sample DK1Ometagenome_2_FD_203712 | JGI IMG/M metagenome (GOLD analysis project Ga0307411, IMG submission 203712) | Maize rhizosphere microbial communities from greenhouse at UC Davis, California, United States - DK15-O-1 | ecosystem: Host-associated > Plants > Roots > Rhizosphere > Soil | place...
AAAAATAGCGTGAAAACACATAAGGTTTAACACGCTATAGAGACTAGCTCAATGACTGTCTTGAAAAACAAAATTAATAAAAATTAAGATTTAAATTGGAAATCAACACAGAATCTTTGCGGTTAAACCCACAATATATATAAAATAAAAAAGCCTTTCCGTTAAGAAAGGCTTCTTCCAATATTGCGGTCTGGACGGGACTCGAACCCGCGACCCCATGCGTGACAGGCATGTATTCTAACCAACTGAACTACCAAACCAACTGCGTTATTGTGAGTGCAAAAATACAATAGAACTTTGATTCTGCAAGGGTTTTTACGAATAAAAATTGAGATTTTTTTAATCAACTGATTTTAAAGAAATTCCAATCCTTTTAAAATTTAAAATTCCAATTGATGGTCTTCACCTTTGTCAAAGTTCGGAACTTTGACAAAGGTTTTTCGTACATAAATATATATTTTCTTGTCAAACATAGCCCGTGGTTTCAACCACGGGATACCGATTGTGATCATGATTGTGTCTCCGTGGTTGAAACCACGGGCTATGTTTAAATCCAATTCAATAAATCATTATAAGCGCAAAGGTTCGCAAAGCTATGAATAAACTTTGCGAACCTTTGCGTAAATCTTCGCTCGTTGCGGTAAAACCAAAAGTGTTATAAATCAAAAAAGCCATCCACAAAAGTGGAAAGCTTTTCATTGGTCTAACTACTAAACCAGCTACGAGTTACAAATTCGTAGCAAAACAACACAACTAATCTTAGATACCGTATTTGGGCAAAAAAGCCTTTCCGTTAAGAAAGGCTTCTCCCAATATTGCGGTCTGGACGGGACTCGAACCCGCGACCCCATGCGTGACAGGCATGTATTCTAACCAACTGAACTACCAAACCTCTGCGTTATTGCGGTTGCAAAGATAGTACAGAATTTCATTTCTGCAAGTGTTTTGATAAAAAAAAATAAATATATTTTTAATTCCTTAGCCAAAGTTTTGTTTTTCAACTAAATATGTAGTCAATATTTTTTCAAAATTGTCGCCAACATTTACCGGAACGTACTTAATTTGGTTCTTTGCGCAGGTTAAAGCAAGTTCTTTAAAATAACTTCCTGCCCTTTTTTCATATTCTGCTTTTACATTATCGGCAAAAATCGATACTTCTTCGCCAGATTCTAAGTCTATGAACTTTCTTGGTGTATTGTCAAAATCAAATTTTAGTTCCGTTTCATTATCCACAACATGAAACAAAATCACTCTGTGTTTATTGTGTTTTAAATGCTGCAAGGCGTTAAACAATTTCTCATCATCTTCAGACTGAAACATATCTGTAAACAAAATAATCATCGACCGACGGTGCATTTTCTCTGCAATTTGATGCAAATACGTAATCGTGTCTGTGGTTTTCTTCACTTTTGGCTGTTCTAATAATTGTTCTAGTTTATTGAGCAGCATTCTATGGTGACGATCGCTTCCTTTTTCGGGAGCATAATATTCGTAATTATCTGAGAAAACACTTAAACCGACCGCGTCACGTTGTTTCTTTAAAATATTCATCAAAACTGCCGAAGCCAAAACCGCAAAACCAATCTTTTTTTCATAAAAAGGCTGATTCGATTTTAGTTCAGGATAATGCATCGACGACGAATTATCGACAATGATATGACAGCGCATATTGGTTTCTTCCTCAAAACGTTTGGTGTACAAACGATCGGTTTTGGCAAACAATTTCCAGTCGATGTGTTTGGTACTTTCTCCGGCATTATAGACTTTATGCTCAGCAAATTCGGCAGAAAATCCATGAAACGGACTTTTATGCATTCCGGATATAAAACCTTCTACAACCTGATTTGCCAGCATTTCGAGATGCTGAAAACTCGAGACTTTCTCTATTTCCGTTTCAATTTTCATTCGGTTTCTTTTTTAATATTTTGGGCGCGATACAAAGCATCTGTCGCCTGAAATAATTTTCGTTTTAATATCGGACTAAAATTAGGGTTTTCTTTTAAGAATTGCTGCACTTCAACAAAAGCATATTTCGAAGAATAACGGCCAATGGTTCCACTTAGCCAGTCTTTTGGGAAAAATATATCTCCCGTTCGCTGAATTTCATCGGTCAAATCTAAACAAAATCTCAAATGTTTTTGCGCACTTTCCTGACGCAGCGGATGGAAAACATTTCCTAAAGCAGACGAAACCCAGGATTCTTTTTCTCTGTTTTTCTCTTCTTTTAATGATTGAATAAAAGCATCACGAACAGATTCTTCTTTTGATAATGAAGGTAATAAAAACTCAAAACGCTTTTGTCTATCAGGATTTGTGATCGCTTTTTGTGCTTTAACTAAAATTTCATCTGCTTTTTCATGTTTAAAGATAGCCAAATTCATAGCGATATTGGTGTAATCGTCTTCGTTTAATTTCAAATTGGTGATCACAATATCCTTATTCCAAATCTGATATAATTTGGCTTTACCAGAATCAGAATAAGCGATTGAGCTGAATAAATTAAACAAAGTCTTTTTAATGTTTCCTGGCAAATTGGTCTGCAAACGATTGTAAACTATGTCTTCAAATTGTTTTTGAGTGATGTTTTGTTGTTTTTCCGTTAGAAATCTCCAAAAAATACTGCTTGCATTATTAGTCACTATTTTTAAAACCAGTTCGTTTTCTTCGAGTTGAATTCCTTTTAAAAAACAGTCAAAAGCTTTAGTTGCTGTAATATTTCCCGTTAAGGTGTTTTCATATAAATTACTATAACTCGATGCTCTTGCAACCTCATCTTTTAAGCTTGAAATAGTCTCTAAATTATTCCCGTCAAGCGGAAAAACACCGTAACCAAAGCCATTATAATTGTAAATGACATTCAACGGTTTTTCAAGTCCAATTACTTCTTTTACAATTGTCTTTTTATCCTTTATAGCAACATCACTAACTTTTACATTATCTGCATAAACCAAACCAATCTGAAAAACCTGAGGCCATATATTGTTAGATTTATCTTCTGCTTGTTGTTGAATTTCAAACTTTTTGATTCGGTTTTTAGAATCGTATTCTATCTTATCCGAGAAAATTGCTCTCCCCGATTTGTTGACCCAGACTTCGCTCCATTTTTTCATATCGAGCGGCGTTTCGGCATCGAGAATTTCTACAAGATTATTCCAATCTGCATTGTCGTTGGCGTATTTTTTAATGTATTTTTCTATTCCTTTTTGAAAAGCTTCCTTACCCATTGTAGCTTCGAGCTGACGCATCATAATGGGCGCTTTGTTGTAAATAATGTTTCCGTAAAGCGATCCGGCATCTTTTAAATTCGCTAAATGTTGTCTTATCGGATGTGTACCCAAAGAACGATCTTCGGCGAAAGCCCCGGAATAATGCGTTGTAAAAAACTGCAAATTATGATTGATTTTAGGGAAAATCGGATTCATGATTTTGTCTGCCATAAAATTCGCAAACACTTCTTTCATCCAGACATCGTCAAACCATTTCATAGTAACTAAATCGCCAAACCACATATGCGAAGTTTCATGCGCGATTAATTTGGCGCGGCTTAATTTTAATTCGTCAGTCGCGGTATTGTCCAAAAACAAAGCAGATTCTTTGTACTGAATCGCCCCAACATGCTCCATTCCGCCATATTGAAATTCGGGAATTGAGGCAAAATCCAATTTCTGAAACGGAAACGGAAAATTGGTATATTTTTCTAAAAATTCTAATGATTGTTCATGAAGTTTAAAAATAGTATCGGTACTTGTCTGAAGCTTTTCGGGATTATTTTCTCGATACAGCATTGTCATTTCTCGATTGCCCCGTTTTTGAGTGACACTTTTGAATTTCCCGGCAACAAAGGAGAACAAATACGTACTCATTTTGTCTGATTCTTTAAAACCATAAACGGAATAAACGACATCATCAATTACCATTTCATACCATCCCATAATTGAGGCTGCGGTTAGAACCTTCCATTTTGTAGGAACTCTAAGGGCAAGCTTATAAGTCGCCTTAATATCCGGCTGATCCAAACACGGAAACAACGTACTTGCGCGATCCGGAACTAATAAAGTATATAAATAATCATCGTTTCGGTTTAAGGATAAATTACCGGCAATGAATGAAATTGCTATTTTATTTGCACCTAAAATCAATCTTTCACTCGGAATAATAATGTGCCCTTTTTCATGTAAAATGGGAATGTTTTTTCCGTTTGCTTCAATTGATTTTATGTTCTGCTTTTTTTCTTTAAAATCCAAATATAAAGGCTGACTTATATCTGATAAAGTCAAATGCAGCTTAGCTTCCGATTTAATATCTTCCTTTTTTTGATCTGGAATTTCAAATAATAAATCATAAGAAACATCAGAGATTTGCTGTTTCCTAAAAATAGCCAATTGTTCTGAAACTCCATTTTCTAAAACAACGCTTTCTTTTTGTTTTGATTGAGAAAAACCAATTGTTACGATTGTAAAAAAGCAAAGAAAACTATAAAAGATTTTCATTTTTCGAGGAATGTTTGATTCGTAAAAATAAAAAAAGTTTGCCACGAATTGCACTACTTTCCGCGAATTAATTTTTTAGTCAACAGATTAAAGGATTAAAAATGATTACTTGTTTATTTAATTCTCACGCAGATTTGGCAGATTGAGCAGATTAATTAAAATTCGTTTTATCTGCAAGATCTGCCAAATCTGCGTGAAACAATAATTAGTGAAAATTCGTGGAATTCGTGGCAAAAGAAAATCTTTTTAATCTGTGGCAAAAAACTACAAATAAAAAAGGCTTGACTTTCGTCAAACCTCTTTTATATAAATCATAATCTTACGATTACAACAAAGCGTCTAAGCTATCAGAGTAAGTTTGTTTCGGAGCAACTCCTACTTGTTTACCTACTACTTCACCGTTATGAAAAACCAAAACGGTAGGTATGTTACGCACACCATATTTTGCAGCAAATTCCTGGTTAGCATCTACATCAACTTTACCAACAACTACTTTACCTGCATATTCTTCGCTGATTTGGTCAATAATTGGACCAACCATTCTACAAGGACCGCACCATGCTGCCCAAAAGTCAACCATTACTGGTTTATCTGATTTTAAAACTACTTCATCAAAAGTAGCATCTGTTATTGCTAATGCCATAATATCGGTTTTTTAAAATTATCGTCTGATTAACTTAAGTATCAAACTAGAGTACAAATTTAAAAATTAAAAACCATTCAAACACCATTAGTAAATTAGTTTTCATTATAAATGCATTGTCATTTATTATATTAATCCCATGTTTCAAAATTGTGAGATTTAACTTAAACTACAGAATGATGCATTTTAAAATAACGTCAGTTTTTTATGCTATCTTTAATGTTCCGGAAACTTCATTTCTATGAAAGCAATTTTACACCACATAAAAAGCTTTTTACAATCCTCTCCTTTTAAAATATATGCCAAATGGTTTGGTTGTTTTATTTTGGGATGCATTGCGTTTGTACTTATTGCTTCGGGTGCCTTATCGTTTTATTTTAATCGGAATAAAACCGAAATCATTGCGAAAATAAATACAAAGATCAATGAAAATATAAACGGCAAATTTCATGTTGGTGATTTTCAATATAAATTTTTAACCGGTTTCCCGAATTTTACGCTTGCGCTAAAAGATGTAGAAATCAAAGACAATCAATGGCATATTCACAAACATACTTTATTGAAAGCCAAAGAAATAGAAGCACGTTTAAACGTTTGGAGTTTACTACAAAACGAAATCAACATTTATAAAATGCTGATAAACGACGCTGAAATTTATGTTTATAAAGCCGAAGACGGATATTCGAACGCTAATATTTTTAAACCCAAAAATAAAAAATCGCCCAAAAATAAATCAGAAACCGAAACTAGTATTGACCAAATCGACCTCAACGACGTTCATTTTATTTTGGATAACCATATTGGGCACAAATTATTTGATTTTGATATTGCGAGTTTAAAATCGAAAGTTGATTTTGACGATGAAGACTGGCAAACTGATGTTTTTCTGAAAACTGACATCAAAAGTCTGGCATTTAATACCGTACACGGAAGTTTTGCTGAACAAAAAATTCTAGAAGGCACTTTTGCAGTTTCCTATTCTGCCGAAAAAGAAAAAATTGATGTGGTAACCAAAAACTTAAAAATAGGAACCGACTCTTTTGATATTGTTGCTTTTTTTAATCTTGCCAAAGGAAACGCGCTTTTCGGAATCAACATTTCAACCACGATTTTATGGCAAAATGCGTCCAATTTATTATCGGCAAACATTAGTTCGAAGTTGAACCGATTTGATTTGAAAGAAGAAATAGACGTTAATTGCGACATCAAAGGCGATTTTAATGCAGAAGGCGACCCGAGAATTGTTGTTCAGGCAGAAGTAAAAAACAACGAGCTCAGTATTCCGGACGGATTAATTACCGATTGTAATTTTAAAGGTATTTTTACCAATAATTTCAAGCCAAAAGAAGGTTACAACGACGCAAATTCTGCCGTTATTTTAACCCGATTTTCGGGTAAATACAAAAATATTCCGCTAAAAATTCCCCAATTGGCAATCAACAATCTTGAAAAACCACTGGCAACCGGAATCGTAAATTCTGACTTCGACATTGAAAACCTTAACGAAGAAAACACCGAAAAATGGATTCATTTTACCGAAGGTCACGCCTCTGCCAACTTAAAATTTCAGTTTGATATTGTCGATTTGTACATAACTAAACCGCGTTTTATTGGCAACGTAAATGTGCAGAATGTCTCTTTTCATTATATTCCAAAGAATCTTCACGCCGAAAAAGTCAACGTTCAGCTTGACTTTACAGAAAAAGCATTACTGATTAAAAAAATTGCTTACAAACACAACAAAAACATCATTTATCTGGAAGGCAAAATTGATAATTTCCTGAACTTATATTATGACGCTCCCGAAAAAATGATTGTAAACTGGGATATTTATTGCCCAAATATCGACTTAAAACAATTTTTGGGCGTTTTGGCAAGTTCTCAAAAAAAGAAAATCACGGCTAAAAAAGCCACCATGTCTGACCAATTGCGAAACGCTATCGAAAAATGCATCGTAGACATCAACATCAAAGCCGATAAAATAAACTACAATAAACTGACCGCCACAAACACAAAAGCCGAAATCCAGATGATCGATTCGCGTCTGGTAATTAAAAATGGTTCACTGCAAACTTCCGGCGGAAGCATTACTTTTAATACCACTATTTCGCCAAATGGCAAGAACTATAATTTTGTCTCTAACGCGCAGGTAAATCGTGTTGATATTGCGAGTTTTTTAAAGTCATTCAACAATTTCGGCATCACCTCTTTTAGTCCAAAAAACATAAAAGGCAGATTGAGCAGTCACGCCAATGTGAGCGGTTTTATCAACAGTCGGGGCGAATTACTGACCAATTCCATGCACGGAAAACTCGATTTTAATGTCACTCAGGGCGCTTTACTCAATTTTGAACCGATTGTAAAAGTGGGCAAATTTGCTTTTCCGTTTCGTGATGTCCAGAACATAACCTTCAGCGATTTGTCCGGAAACCTCAACATGCGCGGCGAGCAAATCGATATTAACAATCTCCTCATCAGTTCCAATGTGCTAAACTTAGACATTAACGGAATCTATTCTTTTGGCCGAGGCACCAATCTCGCCCTCACCATCCCACTCCGAAACTCTAAAAACGACGCCAAACTTTCCAGTCAGGAAGAACGCGACGCTGTTCGCGATCGCGGAATTGTGCTGCATTTGATTGCGGTCGATGATGAAGGGAAAATGAAAATTAAATGGGGGAAGAAGGATAAGGAGAAATAATAACAAAGTTGTTTTACACAATATTGTCATTGCGAGGAACTAAGCAATCTCACGAGCAAAATCGACAAAGATTATATAACGCTGATCAGGAAATGATTGGCGTTTTTTTTATGGATAAAACTATAATATTCATCATTAAAACACTTCTAAATGTGACTCTTATACCGTTGTACCAAAAGCAACATTTGGATAGTTTTGTTTACTTCAATATCACAAAATCAATGAGTATAAATATCAGAATTGGCGACCGAATTCGCGAATTAAGGAAAGTGAAAGGTCTTTCTCAGGAGGCACTAGCAAATCTTGCAGAAGTCGACAGAACTTATATGACAAAAGTTGAAACTGGGAAAAAAAATGTAACAGTTAAAATTTTAGAAAAAATAATTATTGCCCTTGAGACTGATTTTGGAGATTTTTTTAATAATAACAATTTCAAGAAATAATGACACAAAAAAAGTATTCAGCTATAAAAGAGAAACTCCAAATTGAAGTTGATAAAAAAACTGATAATGGACTTGCTCAACTTACTCATTATTTTCAGAATCATACAAATGGAGTTTCACAGTATTTTAAAGACGATGCAACAGAATATTTAACAGATATACATGAAAAATTAAATATTCTTGAAGAACCTAATTTTCAATATTACTTACCAATAAAATGGGACATACCATTTCCTCCACCTAAAAACCCTGAGTTTAAATTTATTGATTTATTTGCAGGTATTGGCGGTATAAGGCTTGCATATCAAAACCTAGGAGGCAAATGTGTTTTCACTAGTGAATGGGATAGTTATTCAAAAAAAACATATGAAGCAAATTTTGGAAAAGTACCTTTTGGTGATATAACTCAAATCAATGAAACTGAAATTCCTGATCATGACATTTTATTAGCGGGTTTTCCTTGTCAACCTTTTTCAATTGCAGGAGTTTCAAAAAAGAATGCATTAGGCAGAAAACATGGTTTTTTAGATGAAACACAAGGAACACTTTTTTTTGATATAGCAAGAATTCTTAAACATAAAAGGCCTAAAACTTTTATGTTAGAAAATGTCAAGAATCTTGTATCTCACGACAAAGGCAACACCTTTAAAGTTATCCAAAACACATTAAGAGAATTAAATTATACCATTTATTTTAAAGTTTTAGACGGTAAACATTTTGTTCCTCAACATAGAGAAAGAATTATCATTGTTGGATTTGACAACGAGTATTTTCAGGGAAAAGAGACGTTCAAATTTCCTGAAATGAGTGATGTGAAATTTGCATTAAAAGATATTCTTTTACCGGAAGTTGATCCTAAGTATACACTATCAGATAAACTTTGGAATTATTTACAGGAGTATGCTAAAAAACACAAGGCCAAAGGAAATGGTTTTGGATTTGGCCTTGCAGATTTAAATGGGATTTCAAGAACTATGAGTGCTCGCTACTATAAAGATGGAGCAGAAATATTAATTCCCCAAGAGGGTAAAAACCCTAGACGATTAGTTCCAAGAGAATGCGCAAGACTTCAAGGATTTCCTGATAACTTTGTCATCCCTGTTTCTGACAATCAAGCTTATAAACAATTCGGAAATTCAGTTGTATCACCTCTTATGCAAGCTGTAGGAGAATGTTTAATCAAAGAAATAGCAGTGTTTAATGGAAAACCTTCTAAGTAAAGTTATCGAATCAGTTCAAAATTCTGAAATTTCTTTCAGCAAATATATCACTGCAAATGATGCAGGATCAACTGGAGCACATCAATCAGGATTTCATATACCTAAAAATTCATGGCGGTTATTTTTTGATGAAGAAGGAGTAAAAGGTACCATCAAGGATAAATTTATTACTATAAAATGGCAAAATGAATTTGAAACTGATAGTCGTTTTATATATTATGGCGCTAAAACCAGAAATGAATATCGTCTTACACGATTTGGAAGAGGATTTCCCTTTCTAAATGATGAAAACATCGGAGATGTTTTAATTATTTGCAAAAAAAGTGATGATTATTATGAAGCTTTTGTCTTATCCCATGATGAAGAAATTGATGGTTTTCTAAATAATCTAAACATTTCATCAACAGATATAAATGGGATTATACCTAAACAAAATGAACTTTCATCTGAAGATAAAATTTTAAATTGCTTTTCTGAATATATTAAAACTTTAAAAACTGATTTTCCCTCTACATATGAATTAGCATTTAATTCAAGAAACTGCTATATTAATTCTTTTGGGACTACAAAATTACTGATTCAAAATAATCCGGATCGAGAAATCTTAAATTGGTTAAATACAGAATTTAATTTATTTAAAACTATTGAAAATGATAGATATGATAACATTCTTAAAACTCATTTTTCATCTGTTGAAGATTTAATCAGTACTGCCAATACAATTTTAAATAGACGAAAAAGCAGAGCAGGAAAGTCATTAGAACATCATCTTTCTGAAATCTTCAATAATTTTGATATTAAATATAGTACTCAATCTGTAACGGAAGACAACAAAAAACCTGATTTTCTTTTTCCTGATTTAGATTCATATCATAATCCGCATTTTGACAATAAGAAGCTAATTACACTTGCCTCAAAAACGACCTGTAAAGACAGATGGAGACAAATTCTAAACGAAGCTGATAAAATAAAAACAAAACATTTATTTACTCTTCAACAAGGAATTTCCAAAAATCAATTACAAGAAATGTACAAATATGATGTGTGCTTGGTTGTTCCAAAACCGTATCTTAAAAGTTTTCCGGAGGAATTTAGAGACAAAATTCTAACTCTTGACAATTTCGTAAAACATGTTAAAGATTCACAGGCTTAACTTGTCTTAAATACAAATTATAAAACTTTATCTAAACAACTTATAAATAATTAAACACTACAAATTATTAAATTATAACATCTTTAATAATTAAACAATGGATGTCCATAATCCAGAACAACGCTCCAAAAACATGCGTGCGATCAAAAGCACCGAAACAAAAGCCGAAATAACTTTGGCAAAAGCATTATGGAATCTAGGCTACAGATACAGAAAAAACAACAAAACAGTTTTCGGTAAACCAGACTTTACTTTTAAACAATTAAAGATTGCTATTTTTGTAGATTCAGAATTCTTCCACGGGAAAGATTGGGAAACAAGAAAAAAACCACAAACCAATCCTGAATTCTGGATCAAAAAAATCGAACGAAATATACAACGAGACATAGAAGTCAATGCCTATTTAGAATCTCAAAACTGGAAGATTCTTCGTTTTTGGAGTAACGATATCAAAAAGAATTTGGATTCTTGTATTCTTGAAATTCAAAACGCAATTAAAGAAAGACATAATTCTTATTTGTCATCCTGACGGAGGAAGGATCACACTAGAAATTCCATAAAGTAAATCGTCAATCTTTGTCGAGTTCCGTGTGTGATCCTTCCTCCGTCAGGATGACAAAGCAGGCGGAAAAATCACAAAATAAAAAAATCCGTCCTTATCCGCGTTTTCACGAAGTGAATCCGTTAAATCCGCTTTCCATAATAACATTTCAGAATCTCCAAAGTCTAACAAAATGCGATCAATTTTTTGAAAAAAAAATTCATAATGTTTTATTAACTCACTTGGGTTTTCATCTTAAATAAAATAGCTTTGAGAATAATCATTAAATATAAACCAATATGAAAATTCAAATCAATACAGACAAAAACATAGAAGGACACGAAAGATTAGCCGCTTATTTTTCTGAAGAATTAGAAAAAGGCTTAACTCGTTTTGAAGAAAAAATTACACGTGTAGAAGTGCACTTTGGAGATGAAAACGGCGAGAAATTTAGCCTTAACGATAAAAGATGTGCAATCGAAGTTCGTATCGCCAACTTACAGCCTCTAACGGTTACAGAACACGCTGATACTTTAGAAAAAGCCTTTAGCGGTGCTTTGGCAAAAGCAAAAAAATCATTGACTACTACTTTCGAAAAAATGAAAGCGCACTAAATATATACTGGGCGTTTTTTTTACCATATAAGTTATATAAGTACATATTAAAGTTTTGTGCTTGTATAACAAAACGGTGAATTTTTAAATCATATAAGTTTATATAAACTTTGTGATGAAATAACAAACCGGTGAGTTTTTAAACCATATAAGTCATATGAGTTCATTTAATTTAGCACTGCATAACGCAAAGCTAATTTGAACTTATATGACTTATATGGTTTATTTTTTTAGCACAACTTAACACAAAGCTAACCTGAACTTTTAATTCTATTTCGCAAAGCTTACACAAAGTTTATATGAACTTATATAACTTATATGGTGAAAAAAATTTAGGACTTTGGTAACGGAGCTCCTACGGCAATATCGCAACGGTGTCCGGGTTGTCCGTGAGCGGGATTCATTCCTTCGGCTACGGTTGGGGTTTCGGTACTTAATAAAGCCGGAACATTAGTATTTGCTGGCGGAGTAACGGTAAAAGTTTTCGAAGTCGTTCCGCTTTGTGCTGTATTTGTTGTTGTTGTTGTTTGTTTTGCCGCAACCGGAGAATTTAAAGGTGATCCAACCGGAATATCACATCTGTGTCCGGGTTGTCCGTGCGACGGATTCATTCCCTTTCCTACTTTCACAGGCGCTGCAGTTGTTGTTGTAGTTGTAACCACATTTTGTTGCTGAGTCGGGTTTACCTGAACAGTTTGCGCTGGCTGTGCCGTTGCGGTTTGTCCTTGCGTTGGAGCCGAATTTAATGGCGCGCCAACTGCAATATCACATCGGTGTCCGGGTTGCCCGTGTGCAGGATTTAGTCCGGCATTTGAACTCAAAACGGTATTTGGATTTGTCTGAACCGGAGCTTGATTTTGAACTACCGAATTTACTTTAGCGGTGTCTTTCATCAATCCTAATTTTACCAATTCTGATGTTGGTGTATTTTCCTGAGGTTCTAATTCTTTTTTGCAAGAAGTAAAAAGTATTGAAGTAAGAACTAACGAACTGATAAGTATTTTTGAATTCATGATTGTAGATTTTAAAAGCTCTCAAATATAGTAATTAAACTATATAAGAGAACTTATGATTGTGGTAAAATTTTCACCATGTAAGTGATATAAGTTCATTGTAACCTTTGTCAAATTTTAAAACTTTGACAAAGGTTTGCGCCTAGTTGATTGCCCATTTTTGTCATCCCGAGGAACGAGGGATCACACACGAGGCTCGACAAAGATTGTGGATTTTGATTGTGGAGTTTCTAGTGTGATCCCTCGTTCCTCGGGATGACAAAGCATGTGATACTTTTTTAAATGAACTTATATCACTTATATGGTAAAAAAAAATTACAATATTTGCTAACTTTAGCCAAAACAAACTTCATATGAAAAAATCAATTCTGTTTCTATTATTCGTTACTACTTTTGCAAATGCGCAAAACGTTGAAAAAGACAAAATCAATCAAACCGTTGACGCATGGCACAAAGCCGCTGCCGATGTAAAATTCGACACCTATTTTTCTGCATTAAGCGATGACGCCATTTATATCGGAACAGATGCTACGGAAAACTGGACTAAAAAAGAATTTCAAATTTGGGCAAAACCCTTTTTCGATAAAGGCGCAACGTGGAATTTTACGGCTTTAGAACGTCATATCTTTTTTGATAAATCCGGAAAAATTGCCTGGTTTGATGAATTGCTCAATACACAAATGAAAATCTGTCGAGGATCTGGTGTTTTAGTAAAAGTGGGGAAAGAATGGAAAATTCAACATTACGTTTTATCCATGACGATTCCGAATGATGAAGTTGACGCTGTCACGAAATTAAAATCTCCGGTAGAAGATGTTTTAATTGGCAAGCTTAAGAAAAAATAAACAATTTTAATGTTTGTTATTATAATCCTAACTTTTCTAGCGTTTTACAAAACCCAATATCAAATTAATTATCATATAATTGATAATTTTAGTTGTAAATTAGAAGTTCAAAATAAGATTGTCTCAAAAAAAGGGATCTAATTTTACAAAATCAACTAAAATAAAAGCCAAGCCTCTATTTTATCAGCCTTGAAAATCTAAATATTGATTTTTTTTTAACTTTGACCCCAAAAAAAATAGGGTTCAATAAAGTATTTGAAAAATGAAAATAGAAAAACGCTGGGTCATCTCCTTTATTATTATAAGTATTGTTTGTATAACAGGTGCATTTTGGCCAACAGTTGCCGAAAATAGTTATGTTCTTTCAGAATTTGGAACAACAGATCATATAGTTCCTGCCGATGTTGCCTGGATGCTAACTTCGTGCTGTCTGGTTTTGATCATGACGCCGGGATTATCGTTTTTTTATGGCGGAATGGTAGGCCGAAAAAATGTGATTTCGACCATGTTGCAAAGTTTCATTTGTTTGGGCGTTGTTACACTTTTATGGGTTGTGGTTGCTTTTAGTCTGGCTTTTGGAGAACCAGTTGGTTTTGGTTCCGGAGATCATTTTTATAGTTTCTTCGGAAATCCGACAACTTTTGCTTTTATGGATTATGTAGGCGTTTTGCCTCATAAACAATTGGCAAACACGATTCCGTTTATGTTATTTGCTTTGTTCCAAATGAAATTTGCGATTATTGCTCCGGCTATTATTACGGGTTCGTTTGCAGAACGCGTTCGCTTTATCTCCTATTTACTTTTCATTAGTTTATTTACGATTTTCATATACGCGCCTTTGTGCCATTCTGTTTGGTATCCAACAGGCGTTTTAGGAAGTTATTTTGGCGTAAAAGATTTCGCCGGAGGAACCGTTGTACACATGAGTTCAGGATTTGCTGCTTTGGCAGGAGTTCTGGTTTTAGGAAAAAGAAAAAACAGCGATCATATACCAACCAATATTCCGTTTGTATTATTAGGAACCGGAATGTTATGGTTTGGATGGTTTGGTTTCAACGCCGGATCTGCCCTTGCTGCAAATGGAACAGCCGCAATGGCTTTTGCCACAACGACAACTTCATCGGCTGCAGCCATGTTAACCTGGGTTTTCTTTGATCGAATGAACGGCAGAAAAGTTTCGGCCCTTGGTGCTTGTATTGGCGCCGTTGTGGGTCTGGTTGCCATAACGCCTGCTGCAGGTTTTGTATCTGTTCCAGAAAGTATGTTTTTCGGATTCATTACGGCTTTGGTTTCAAATTCGGTTGTAAATTGTCGTTTATCAAAAAGATTTGATGATACTCTTGACGTTTTTGCCTGTCACGGTGTTGGCGGAATTATGGGAATGATCTTAACTGCGATTTTCGCTCACGGCGAAGATGCAAGTTTACTTCATGGTGGCTGGAACGTATTTGCACATCACATGATGGCATTAGTTTTGGTTTCGATATTTACTTTCTTCGGCGCTTATTTCTTGTTTAAAGTAACGAATTTTATTATTCCGCTTCGAGTTTCTGAAGAAAACGAACATATCGGATTGGATTTATCGCAACACGATGAAACGCTCGACCCAAAATTAAAACCAATTACTGAGGCGCATTACGGGTAAAAATTTTGCCAAAGATTTCACAGATTAAAATGATTCTTTTTTGATTAATCCTAACTATGAATGTGTAGTCCCTACGGGACAATGTTTGGCGTGATAACTATTATTTTCTACCAATATTTAATCTCTACGAGATATACTCCGTTAGGAGTTAAAGATTGGTAGAAAAAACAAATACGACCGCAAGTTTGTCCCGTAGGGACTACACTAATTAGACAATCTTAATTAAAAAATCTTTTTAATCTGTGAAATCTGTGGCAAAAAAACAGCCAGAAATTTCAATATTTGGTCCACAATATATACAAAAATGAATTCGTGAAAATTTGTGTAATTTGCGGTAAAAAATATCCACAATGTAAAAATTCGCTGCAAAAAACTTTAAAACCCAATTGCGCTATTTTCATTCGTTTATATTCCTTAATTTTGCTGAAAATTTTTGTAAAAGTGGGAAGTAAAAATAAACTAAAAAGATTCAGGGAAAACGAAACATTTCAAAACGTTTTTCAACCAACCAGAGAAGAAGTTGTAGGCGATTTAATGCCTTTAAAAGGAAAATGGAACTCTGATTTCTTCAAAAATGATAATCCATTAGTTTTAGAATTAGGATGTGGAAAGGGAGAATATTCTGTTGGATTGGCAGAAAGATATCCAAACAAAAATTTTATCGGAATTGACATAAAAGGGGCCCGTTTCTGGAGAGGTGCAAAAACCGCTGTTGACACCGGACTAAACAATGTTGCTTTTATTCGAACTCAAATCGAATTGATCGATCATATTTTCAACGAAAATGAAGTAGACGAAATCTGGATTACTTTTCCGGATCCGCAAATTAAATACAAGAGAACAAAACACAGAATGACGAATTCTGAATTTTTGAAATTGTATAAAAAAATCCTTAAAAAAGATGGTGTTGTAAATCTTAAAACCGACAGTGAATTTATGCACGGTTATACACTGGGATTGCTTCACGGAGAAGGACATGAGGTTTTATACGCAAACCATAATGTGTATAAAAATGAAGGAAGTCCGGAAGAAGTTACTGCTTTTCAAACATTTTATGAGAAACAATATTTAGAAATTAATAAGGCAATTACGTATATTCGCTTCAAAATTAAAGATTAATTTAGTTTTGAAAACAAATTTACGAACCCACAAATAACTGAATGGCCTTACTTACTCCATTACTTTCAGGTTTTATTGCAGCTTTCATTGGAATTATCCCGCCTGGTTTGATTAACATGACAGCAGCCAAAATAAATTTGAAAGAAGGAAAAAAGAATGCCTTGTGGTTTGTTATTGGTGCTGTTTTAGTCATATTTTTTCAGGTTTTTGTTGCGGTTTTATTTGCACAGGTAATTGATAACCGACCAGATGTTGTAACTTTATTACGCGAGGTTGGTTTTGTAATTTTTGCTTTTTTAACGATTTACTTTTTATTTCTTGCCAAAGAACCAAAAACAAAAAAGAAATCGAAGATTAAAAAAAGCAGTAAAAAAAGCCGTTTCTTTTTAGGAATGTTACTTTCGGGGTTGAACTTTTTCCCAATTCCGTATTACGTTGTGGTGAGTGTTACATTAGCTTCTTATCACCTTTTTGTGTTTGAAAACAACATTATTTTTACTTTTGTTTTAGGATCTGTTTTAGGGTCTTTCGCAGCTCTTTACAGCTATGTTGCTTTCTTTGGAAGAATCGAAAAGAAAACCGACTATCTAATGCGCAACATGAATACAATTATTGGAAGCATTACTGGCTTGGTTGCTGTTGTAACGCTTTTTAATATTCTGAATTACTATTTCGGATAAAATATAGACCACAGATTTCACAGATTGAAATGATTCTTAAAACTTGTTTCACATAGATTTTTTTGATTTAATTTTAACCTGCAAATCTGCGTGAAAATTTCATTAGCAAAATCATTTTTAATCCTCTAATCTGTGGCAAAAAACTAAATTATGGCTGAAGATAATTTTTTTGAAAGAGTTTATGCGATTGCAAGACAAATTCCCTACGGAAAAGTGACTTCTTATGGCGCTATTGCAAAAGCTTTAGGAACCGCACGCTCTGCCCGAATGGTCGGCTGGGCTATGAATGCCTGCCATAATATGGACGATGTTCCTGCACATCGCGTTGTAAACAGAAAAGGGCTTCTTACGGGGAAACATCATTTTGACGGAACCAATTTAATGCAGCAGCTTTTGGAAAACGAAGGGATTGAAGTTGTCGATAATCAAATTATAGATTTTGAGAAGCATTTTTGGCAGCCGGAAATTTCTACCATATAAGTGATATAAGTTCATATTAAGTTTTGATTTACATTATAATTTAATCTCGCAAAGACGCAGAGTCGCAAAGTTTCCTTTTTTAAGTTTTGCTTTGCGACTCTGCGTCTTTGCGAGAGGTTTTATGCGTAATGCTTAATATGAACTTACATCACTTATATGGTGAAAAAAAAATCAAATCAAACAAATAACAAAACTCGTTTTATCTTCATCGGTTTGGTAGCTTAAATAGCCGCCGTGTGCTTCTATGATGTTTTTAGAAAGCGTTAAACCAATTCCGGCGCCGTCTTTTCTGGTGGTGAAAAATGGGAGAAAAACTTTGTCCCGGATTTCAGAATCGATTCCTTTTCCGTTGTCTGAGATTGTGATGAAAAAACGGTTGTTTTCTGTATAACTTGATAGAAACATTTTCTTTTCCTGTTTTTCTTTTAAGGCATAAATACTATTGGTAATCAAATTGATAATAACCTGTTCCATTTGGTTTTTATCAATTAAAATCGAACGCGAACTGTTGATTTCATTTACTAATTCGATATTTTCTGCTTTCAGAATCGGATTCATTATTCGTAAACAATCTCCAAAAAGAGCATTTATTGGCGTCATTACTTTTGTTGGCGTTGGCAGCATGGCCAATTTACGGTAGTTTTCTACAAAAACCTGTAAATGATCGCTTCGGTTTATTATGGTCGAAATACTGCTTTTAATGTCATCAAAATCATCTTCTTCCAGTTTTTCCTGATCTACAATTTGAAGTAAATTCTGCGAAAGCGCACGTATTGGCGTTAAAGAATTCATTAATTCGTGCGAAATAATTTTCATCAAATTGATCCAGGCTTCTTTTTCCTTTTTTTCAATTACACGCTGAATACTATCCAATAAAATGATGAAATATTCTTTGTTATAGGTTTTTGTGAGAGAGGTTTGCAAAATAAAAGTCTGCACATCCTGTTCTTCAATTTTTATCGATATCGCCGATTTTAGTTCTGAAAATTCTGTTTTCTCAATTTCGCTGCACAGCGATGGCAGATAATTTTTGAGGTATTTCCAATGACTCACTTTTGGAACTTTGAATAAATCTGAAAAACAATCGTTCATCAAAAAAATATTCCATTCTTCCTTGTCTTTTTCTAGAATTAAAACGCCTGTTTCGATATTATTTAAAATCGATTGGTAAACAATTTCTTTAGATGTTTGTTCCTGTTGCTGCACTTTTAAATTTTCATATAAAAGATACATGCTTTTAAAATTTTCGTTTTTATTTTCTTCCGGAAAATTGGTCGAAAAATCATTTTGAAGCATCGAGAGCAATATTCTGTCGTAAAAAAGCAATTGATTTTTGACATAAAAATACATTTCGAAAAGCATTACTACGGCAAAAAGTCCAACCAAAACAGCATTGTAATAAAACATTTTATAAATTAAAAAAACACAAATGAAAAAGAGAATCATAACAAATAAGATTCTCACAAACAAGGCGTTATAAAACTTCCAATTTTTCATTGTTTTAATTTTTATGCTTAAACTTAACCGCAAGGTTCGCAAAGGTTTACGCAAGGTTCGCTACACATAGCTTTGCGAACTTAATAAAGACAATTGCAAACAGTCCTAAAAAATACCTTGCGTGCTTTGCGGTAAAATTAATTTTTCAAATCGTATTTCTCAATTCTTCTATACAAAGCAGCTCTTGACAAACCTAATTCTTCGGCAGTTTTGCTGATATTTCCGTGGTGTTTGAATAATGCTTTTTCTATTGCATTTTTCTCCATTTCGGATAACGGATTTTCGTCGTTTTCCTGAATTTCTTCAAAATCGAGAATGTCCAGATCCTGTACAGAAATTATATTATTATCCGCCAAAATCAAAGCTCGTTCGATCTTGTTTTCCATTTCACGAATATTCCCTTTCCATGGGTATTTTTCTAAATATGGCGCAACATTTTCTTCAAAATGCCATCCCGAAGCTTCGGGACCATGATTGTATTTTTCGGCAATTTGCTCTAATATAAAATGCGCCATTGGCACAATATCATCTTTTCGCTCACGTAATGATGGCAAATGAATTTCCATTGTATTAATTCGGTACAACAAATCTTCACGAAAAGTTTTATTTTTTACCTCAGCTTTAATATCACTGTTTGTGGCCGCAATAATGCGAACATTTAAAGGTCTGGCTTTGCTTTCGCCCAGGCGTGTTACGGTTTTGGTTTGCAAAACATGTAATAGTTTTGATTGCAAATGCAACGGAATATTTCCTATTTCATCTAAGAAAATAGTTCCGTTTTGTGCGGTTTCAAATCTTCCGGGCGTATCGGTTTTGGCATCGGTAAAAGCGCCTTTGGCATAACCAAAAAGTTCGCTTTCGAATAAATTATCACTCAAAGAACCTAAATCAACATGTACAAAAGGCTGGTTTTTTCGTTCTGAATTCTGATGAATAAACTCGGCAAAAACATATTTTCCTGTTCCGTTTTCTCCCAAAATCAAAACATTAACGTCTGTTCTGGCTACTTTTTCTGCCATAGAATAAGCTTGTTTTATTTTGGTGGAAGTTCCGGTAAAATAACGTTTTTCTGTTTTTTCAATTATTGTCTTTTTCGTTTTCTTTCTGCTTTCGGCGACAGCCTTATCAATAGTTTCCAGTAGTTTTTCGTTGTGCCACGGTTTTAAAACATAATCAAAAGCGCCAATTTTTATGCCTTCAACAGCGGTATCGATTTTACCAAAAGCCGTCATTAAAATCACAACAGTTTGTGGCGAAAGTGTTTTTATTTCTTTAAGCCAATGAATTCCTTCGCGCCCGTCTTCAAAACCAATTCGGTAATTCATGTCTAACAAAACCACGTTTATTTCATTTTCATTTAAAATAGAAATAATCTTTTTGGGACTATTCGCTGTAAAAATGGTTTCAAAATGTTTTTTGAGAATCATTTTTGCCGAAAAAAGAATTTCTTCCTGATCATCAACAACTAATATTTGGGCTTGTTTTTTTCGCATGTTGTCTTTTTTGTCCGATTTTGAACGGTCAACTGTTCATTATCGAACACTATTTTTTGGATTGTTTTTAAAAGCTTCTTTAAAATCAATACTTTACAAATAATACTTTTTGTGGCACAATATTTACCTATTGATTATCAGTAAAATATTTAAAAAATGGACAAGGTAATTCCTCGTAAAAATAGAAAATTTAGGTATCTGACAATAGCAATTGCTGTTTTTTTAGTTTTGGCTGTGATCGTCTTTTTTTCTTTTAGCACTAAAAGAAGTTTAAATGTAAAAGCAGAAGAACTTACGGTTCAAAAAATTGAAAAAGAATTTTTTGAAGATTTTGTAGTTTTTCAGGCCAAAGTAGAACCTTTGAATGTGATGCTTGTAAACGTTACAGAAGGTGGTTCTGTAAAAGAGATTTTTGTAGAAAATGGTGCATTGGTGACTAAAGGACAATCGCTGGCCCGTTTGTATAATCCGAATACAGAACTGAATTACCTGACTCAGGAAACGGCTATTATCGAGCAAATCAACAACTTGAATACCGGAAAACTGAACATTAGAAATCAGGAACTGAACTTAACCAAAGACTGGGTTTTGATCGAACACGATTATAATGACGCGAAAAGATTGTACGATATGAACTCGAAATTGTTTGCTAAAGATGTGATTTCGAAAAATGACTGGAATACGTTTAAGGAAAGTTTACGTTTTCAGGAAGAACGCAAAAAAACGATTCAGCAAAGTATTCAAAAAGAAAAACAATCTAATCAATTGCAAATTTCTCAAATCAACCGTTCTATTCAGACAATGGAAATGAGTCTGGATATTTTGAGAAATAACAAAAAGAATTTTTTGATTACTGCTCCTGAATCTGGTCGATTGACGTCATTTGAACCTGTTTTGGGAAAAACATTCCAGGCGGGAGAAAGCATCGGGAAAATCGACTCTAAACAAGGTTATAAACTGATAGCCGAAGTAGATGAATTTTATTTGGAAAAATTAAGAGAAGGCTTAAAAGGACAGGTAGAATTTAAAGGAAAAATACTTGAAGTTTTGGTTACCAAAGTAATTCCGGAAGTAAAAAGCGGTCATTTTACAGTGGAACTTGCTTTTACATCAAAAGAAAATATCACTTTGCAGGACGGACTTAGTTTTGGTGTGAAGTTGATTTTATCGGAGAAAAATAAAACGCTGGTTGTTCCTAAAGGAAGTTTTAACCAGGAAACCGCCGGAAAATGGATTTTTGTTGTAAAAGGAAATAAAGCCGAAAGAAGAAATATAAAATTAGGACGAGAAAATCCTTCGTATTATGAAATTATTGAAGGGTTAAAAGAAGGCGAATCTGTAATTACTTCATCATATTCTGATTATAAAGATATTGAGGAGTTGTCGATTAGTAATTCGCAGTAATATATTAGTTCTCCTGCAAGGTTTTCAAAACCTTGTAGGTATAAAAATAACGTCAAAATCAGACCTACAAGGTTTTGAAAATCTTGCAGGACAAAAATAAAAAGTTTCAATCATCAATCAAAAAACAATAACATTAAAAGCTAAAAAATATGATAACCATTCAAAATTTAACCAAAGTTTTTAGAACTGAAGAAGTAGAAACTTCTGCTTTAAGCGGGATTTCTTTAGAAATTAAAAAAGGAGATTTTTTAACAATCATGGGACCTTCAGGTTGTGGAAAATCTACTTTATTAAATATCATTGGGCTTCTTGACAGCGCTACTGACGGAAGTTATAAATTATTAGACCAGGAAATGGTGGGTTTAAAAGAAAAAGGAAGATCTAATGTTCGTAAAGAAAATATCGGATTCATTTTTCAGAATTTTAATCTAATCGATGAACTTTCGGTTTATGACAATATTGAATTGCCTTTGCTTTACAATAATGTAAAAGCATCTGACAGAAAACAAAAAATTGAAGCGATTGCTGAGAAACTGAATATCTCACACCGATTGAAACATTATCCGCAACAGCTTTCCGGAGGGCAGCAACAACGTGTTGCGGTTGCAAGAGCTTTGGTAAACGACCCAAAAATTATTCTGGCCGATGAACCAACGGGAAATCTGGACAGTAAAAATGGTAACGAGGTAATGGAACTTTTAACCGATTTACACGCTAAAGGTGCCACAATTTTGATGGTAACACACTCTGATTATGATGCTTCGTTTTCGCAAAAAACAATTCATATGAAAGATGGTGTAATATTCTCTGAAAAACTAAACCAGAGAAATGTTGATGTTTTTATGGACGCTAAATAAATATAAAATGATCAAATTTATTGTAACCGCAATCGTAATTCTGGTGGGATTTGTTTGCAAAGTATTGTCAATTATCTAACTAACCGTTTCTAAAAAAAATAAACTATGATTTTTAACTGGTTTAAAATATTTATTTATCATTTAAGGCAAAACAAATTGTTTTCGTTTTTAAATGTTTTTGGATTAAGCATTGGGATTGCCGGAGTAATTTTTGCCATTTTATATTGGAATAATGAAAATGCCTACGACCAATGGAATCCTGAAAAAGAGAATGTATATCAGGTTCTTAATGTGATAGGTGCAACCGGTGATACATGGGCAACAAGTTCTATCCCTTTTGGAAACACTTGTAAAGCAACAATTCCTGAAATCGAACAGATTTGCTTTTTGAATATTTGGTACAATGAATCTGTAATTAAATATCAAAATAAAAAATTAATAGATAAAAAGATAACGGTATCTGATAATAACTTTTTTGATTTTTTTCCATTTCCAATAATAAAAGGTTCGAAAAAAGACATTTTAAGAGAGAAAAATAGCGTTGCCATATCAGAAGAACAGGCAAAATTACTCTTCAATGATGAAAATCCTATTGGAAAAACTATAACCTACGAAAATCAATCTTATACTGTAAAAGGGGTTTACCGTCTTGTAAAACCATCTACTTTTGAACCTAATTATGTTTTTGGAGGAGTTGTTCGTGAACAGGATAATAACCAATGGGGAAACTTTAATTATGGTTTTATGATTAAAACCAAGAAAGATACTGACATCGCTGTAGTTTTAAAGAAAATGCATAACGTAAATTATGTAAACAGAACTTTAAAAGATGCTAAAGAAAGCGGCCAGACACCGGAACAATATATAAAAGAGAATGGTGAAATTAAAATTATTCTCGATCAGCTAAAAACGTTGCGCCTGCATGGCACAAAAACTTCCGGACGATCGACTCCTGAAGGAAAAGGAAACTTACAGCTTCTTTATATCATGGCAGGATTATCCGTTTTAATCCTTGTTTTGTCATTAGTAAACTATATTAATTTAGCTACGGCTTCTGCTATAAAGCGTGCTAAAGAAGTAGGCGTTCGTAAGATTGTAGGTGCTTCAAAAAACCAGATTACCTACCAATTTATTTTTGAAACGGCAATTGTTGTAACTCTGGCTATTTTATTTGCTTTGGCAATTGTAGAGTTTTCATTGCCTTATTATAATGACTTCTTAAAGAAAAATTTGACTATGAATGGCGGCGAATTTTACCTGCAGCTTATTTGGATATTTGGATTAGTAATTATTCTTGCGGGTATTTTCCCTGCCATTTATATTTCAAATTTCGAAACTTTAAAAGTACTAAAGGGTAATTTTTCGAGAAGTAAAAGCGGAATCTGGATTCGAAACTCTATGTTGATTTTTCAGTTTGGGATTGCCGCGTTTTTTATCATAGGGGCTTTGATTGTCAATAATCAGGTTAGTTATATGATGAATAAAGACCTTGGCTTTAGTGGCGATCAGGTGATCCGAATTCCTTTTAATTATCAGGATCATGAAACAAAAGGGCAAAAGTACCACACTACAAAACAAGAAATCCTTAAGATTTCGGGAGTTCAGGACGCTTCTACTTTTGCCGGCACTTTTGGAAACAGTACTAATTCCAGCTCTGGTTTTACACACAACGGTGTTTTTGTACAGCCAAGAAATGTTGAAATGGACTTTGGCTTTTTGGAAATGATGAAAATTAAGATTGTCGAAGGTCGAAATTTGTCACCGAAATTCGCTTCAGATACTATTGACAACTGGTTGATTAACGAAACTCTGGCTAAAAAACTAGGGTTAAAAAACCCTATCAATACTATAATAAGTTCTGGTTGGGGAAATGAAAAAGGGAATTTAAAATTCAAAGTTGTCGGAATTGTAAAGGATTTTCACATTACGGGATTGCAAAGTAAAGTACCTCCAATGGTTTTTATCAATATGAAAACTTTAAAATGGAATAATTTTCAGAATGTCTATGTAAAGGTTTCGCCAAATAACCTAACTGAAACTTTGGCTCAACTAAAAGCCTATTGGGAGAAAAACATAAATCCTGATTACCCTTTTGATTATGAATTTGTAAATAAAGGATTTGCTAAAACGTATCAGGAACAGGTAAAACAAAAAGATTTGTTCTTCATTTTAAATCTGATTGTGATTATTATTGCCATTTTTGGATTATTTGCTTTGGCTTCTTTTTCTATGGAAAGACGATTGAAAGAAATCGCCATCAGAAAAACTCTTGGTGCAGAAACTGATGCTTTGCTGAAAGAATTATCAAAACAATATGTTATTTTCTGCTTAGTTGGTTTTGCAATTGGCGTTGTTCCTGCTTATATTTTATTGCAAAAATGGCTGGAGAATTTTGCTTTCAGAATTGGAGTTTCAGTAGTTCCGTTTACTATTGCGCTTATTTCATTATTGGTTCTGACCTTATTAATTGTTTCGGCAAAAGCGTATCAGGTAACTAAAATAGATATTTTAAAGTATTTGAAATATGAATAAGAACTTGTAGACCATTTTTTAAATACCCGTTAGATTTATAAAGTCTAACGGGTATTTTTTATTATTAAAAAGCTGTTGAGTGTAATTATTTTTAACACATAGAAACATAGCATTATTAAAGTTCAAAAAAAGGCGTTTCACTTGCGTTAATAAACATAGCTATGTGTGAGAAACGAGTTTTTTTTTAATTCTTTTTAAACATAAAATCTATGTTTCTATGTGTTTAATTAAATTTTTATACATTATCTCCAATGGGTTATTAAAACCAAATTTTGTTTTTATTTCATCACAACATCATCAGAATAAAGCAATTTATCAAGTTGTTTGTCTCTGTCGTATACATCTGGAAAAAAGCTGATTTCGCCCGTTTCATCATTTACCCAAGTGGTAAAATAACAGATATAAATCGGGATTTTATTTTTGAGCATACAGGTGGTTTCTTTTTCACCGCTCATGGCTTTATCTATTTTTTCTACAGGCCAGTCGGGATTATCTTTTAAAATAGAAATTGCCAATTGTCTGGCTTCTTGCACATTGATACAGCCATGACTAAAAGTTCGTTTTGCAAATCCAAATAAAGTTTTGGCAGGCGTATCATGCAAGTAAATATCATTCGGATTTGGAAACATAAATTTCACCAGACCCAACGAGTTTTTAGGACCTGGTTTTTGCCTTACTCTTCCCCCGTTCCACTCCATATTATTTTCTTCCAGATAATTTTTATCTGCAGCAATTTTGAGTTTTAATTCATTATCGATAATACTTTGCGGAACATTCCAATACGGGCTAAAAACGATTCTATCTATCATTCCGCTAAAAATAACAGTTTCAGTCATTCTGGTTCCCACAAAAACATCAGATACCAATTCATACTTTCCATTTTTAACGTAAAACAATCTGAAGGAAGGAATATTAACCATAACCAATTCGTCTGCATTTGCCAATTTTGTAGGTATCCAGCGGCAACGTTCCATATTAATCATTATAGTTCTGATTCTATTTGCAATAGGTTCATTCATTTGGTTAATATGTTCTCTGGTTAAGGTATAATTTGGTGTAAGGCCATATCTTTTTTTATAATTTAATACGCCGGCCATCATTTCTTCATCATACACATTTCGCTTAGAGTTCTGCTTTAAATCTCCCACTACAAACAAACGTTCCCTGATTTGACCCACAATTGCTGAACTGTCCATAGGTTTTAGTTCTTTGTAAGTGGTGCTGTCAATATCGATTTTCTTCCATAAATTATTTTTTTCGATCGTTCTGTATTTCTTCAAAACATCCTGAAGTTTATAATATTGGCTATACAAAAGATGGCTGTCTTTATTAAGCCGATTTGGATCCTGAATAAGGGAATCTAATATTCTGGAATAAGAGATGTTTTTGGTAGGCAAATACCAGCCTATTTTTTTTAGGGTTGCGGCATCTTCACCAGAATAAACATTACTCGCGTAAAACACATACATACTTGTCAGTAATAGTTCTGTATCTGTTTGAGATGGTTTTTCGGTAACGCTTTCATTAAAAATTTCGTCGATTATGTCTTTATAAGGCATTTTTTTATCGATTCCCTGCTCTTTTAGCAAATCGACTTTTTCGTAGAGTAAATGACCAAATTCACTAATGCTTTTCTCATCGTACCAAATTGTGTTGTATTCTCTTTTTTTGTAGAGGTCCAAAACATCATTTTGATATTTTTTTAATTTCGGATAAGTCGTAAAAAATTTAATAATAGCTTCATTATCAACTGAGAATCCAGAAGTTAATTTTTCGTGAAGTAGAATATTCCCATTTAAAAATGATTTGTGAGACAAAAATGGTTTTTCAGTATGGGCAAAACCAAGAGTAGACATTAAAAAGCCTGTCACGAGAAAGAGAAATAAAAAAGCAGAATTTCGCATAATTTTCTTTTTAAATTTTAGAAATAAATCTTATTTAAAAAAATAGCGAAAACTCTATCAGATACCATAAAACATGCCTTCGTCTATCTTTAAAAATAGTACAAATCAAAATTTAGGGTACTCAAAGATAAGGAATTATAATGGAAGCTATCTTAATGAAATACATAAAATTATACGAAAATTCAGATTTATTACACCAATTATTCAATTGAAATTAAAATAAGTTGCCTTCTTCTTTTTTTTTATAACACAAAACCTAAAAAATCAAAAAACAATTCTCATTAGTTTGAATAATCTCAATATCAACAAATCCAATACAAAAAAGCCAAAATCCGAACAGAATCATTTATCTTTGCAGTCTGAAATGAGTTTAAATAAAAACAGTATTTAAATTAATTTCATTCCATACAAACACGACAATAAAATGAAATTAGACAGAAAAGAAATTCTTAAAGCTTTGGAAACAATCACCGTAGCTGGAGAAGGAAAAAATATGGTTGAAAGTGGAGCTGTTGCCAATGTATTAACTTTTGGTGATGAAGTTGTAGTCGATTTAGTATTACATACTCCTGCAATGCACATTAAAAAAAGAGCTGAAGATGATATCAAAAAAACAATTAATGAATTGGTATCTCCAGATGCAAAAATTAAAGTAAACATTAAAATTGAAACTCCTGAGAAAAACGAAATTAAAGGTCGTGCTATTCCGGGAATCAAAAATATAATTGCCGTTGCCTCTGGTAAAGGTGGAGTTGGAAAATCTACTGTTACGGCAAATTTAGCGGTAACATTAGCAAAAATGGGATTTTCAGTTGGAGTTCTTGATGCCGATATTTACGGGCCATCAATGCCAATTATGTTTGATGTCGAAAACGAAAAACCGGTTTCGATTATGGTTGATGGAAAATCTAAAATGAAACCTATTGAAAGTTATGAGATCAAAATACTTTCTATCGGATTTTTTACAGCTCCAAGCCAGGCTGTAATCTGGAGAGGACCAATGGCAGCAAAAGCATTGAACCAAATGATCTTTGATGCAGATTGGGGAGAATTAGATTTCATGTTAATCGATTTGCCTCCGGGAACAGGAGATATTCACCTTTCAATCATGCAGTCATTGCCAATTACCGGAGCAGTTGTTGTAAGTACACCACAAGCCGTAGCTCTTGCCGATGCTAAAAAAGGAGTTGCCATGTTTATGCAGGACAATATTAATGTTCCTGTTTTGGGAATTATAGAAAATATGGCTTACTTTACGCCAGAAGAATTACCTGACAATAAATATTATATTTTTGGTCAGGAAGGAGCTAAAAACCTTGCAGAAGATTTAGATGTTCCTTTCTTAGGAGAAGTGCCAATAGTACAATCAATTCGTGAAGCGGGAGATTATGGTCGTCCGGCGGCTTTACAAACAGCATCAGTAATTGAAACTGTTTTTGAAGAAATTACCCGTAATGTTGTACAGGAAACAGTAAACAGAAATGAAAGCTTACCTGCTACCGAAGCTATTAAAATTACAACAATGGCAGGTTGTTCAGCAGTAAAGAAAAATTAGATAATTGAGATAAGACTAATGAGATAATTTGATAATTAGATAATTAGACAATTTTACGCCAAGTAAATTTTCTAATTATCTAATTGACAGATTTTCTAATTGATAAAAATTATGACAACAGAAGAATTAACAAGCAACGTATTATTGGCTCTTGACGAAATCAGACCTTTTTTAAATTCTGACGGGGGAGACATTACACTTATATCTATAGACGATGATAAACATGTTAAAGTTCGTCTGGAAGGTGCGTGCATTAGCTGTAGCGTAAATCAAATGACACTAAAAGCAGGCGTTGAAACCACTATAAAAAAATATGCCCCACAAATAGAAACTGTGGTAAATATCATGTAATAAATAAAATTTTAAGGGTCGCTAAGAAAATTCTGATTTAACAAGAATATTTGACCTTTAATGATTTTGATTCCGAAAAACTCAAAAAACATTCAAAAAAATGCGTGTTTTTGCGATTTTATCAAAAAAGTATGTAAAGTTTTAAGATATTTCAGCAAGGTATTGTTACATTTTTAACTTAAATTTGTGGCGTAACCCCTTAAACCGAAATATATGAAGAATTTTTACGCTCTACTTTTATTAATGTTTTTTGTTTCAGCGAGTTATGCTCAACAAAATGTAACAACACTTGTTGTTGACAAAGCTTATCTGAACGAAGCAGAAGAATGGTCTGATTTTACCTATTCAGGAAAAATTGTGTTCTCGACAAATTCAAATGAAGAAGAAGGAACTTTAAGAATTGGTAATTATGACTTTTTATATGATTTCTGCGATGGAAAAGCTAAATTTGCAAATAAAGCAACTTACAGCTCTGCAGAATTTTCACATCCAAGAAAAGTTTCTGTTAGCACCGACAAACAAGGTGTTGTAAACTCAACTTATGAAGGAACACTAGTTTTCCAGGCTGATAGAGATTATTATTCAGTGATAGCTGTTGTAACTTTATTAGAAAAAAACGGTTATATTCTCGGTGTAAAAATGCGCCAAAAAGAAGGAAACAAAAAAGAATACGCGTTTAGTACAAAACCAGGCAGTTAAAATAAACAAAAGGATTTTTTCACGTTATTAAATCCTAAATCAGAAAAATTCCAACATTAAAAATGGATGTATTAATAAAGATTAAAGATCGAGAAGGAGTTATACACGAGTTACAAGCTCCAACTGATATGGCAATGAATATAATGGAGTTATGCAAGGCATACGAACTTCCTGTTGAGGGAACCTGCGGAGGAATGGCCATGTGTGCTTCTTGCCAGTGTTACGTTCTAAATGATGTTGCATTACCTGAAATGGGAGATGAGGAAGAAGCCATGCTTTCGGAAGCATTTTATGTTAAATCTAATAGCCGTTTAGGCTGTCAGATTCCAATTACTGAGCAATTAGAAGGTCTGGAATTAGAACTGGCACCTGAATATTAAAATAAATTTCAATATTTTAAATTCCAAATTTCAATAGTGCTGGTCGTTCTATTGGAATTTGGAATTTTTTTATTTCTGGTAGTTAACACTGGATTTCTCAACAAAAAAACCGTAATTACATTGCTGCAATTACGGTCTTTTCTTTATAACAATTTTCTTTAATCTCCAACTTATACCAAACCTGCCTGAATTAAATATTCAGCGATTTGAATCGTGTTTGTCGCAGCTCCTTTTCTTAAGTTATCAGCAACAATCCACATGTTTAATGTGTTTTCCTGGCTTTCGTCACGACGAATTCTTCCAACAAAAACATCGTTTTTCCCTTCTGCATAAAGAGGCATTGGGTAAGTAAATGTGTCCAGATTATCCTGAACCGTTACTCCATCAGTATTGTGTAAAATTTCGCGTACTTCGTTTACATCAAAATCATTTGTAAACTCAACATTTACCGCTTCGCTATGTCCGCCTACAACTGGCACACGAACTGCAGTTGCTGTAACCCTGATCGTTTTATCGTCCAGGATTTTTTGAGTTTCGCGAACTAATTTCATTTCTTCTTTAGTGTAGCCGTTGTCTTCAAAACTATCACAATGTGGAATCGCATTTCTATGGATTGGGTATTTGTATGCCATTTCTCCCTGAACTCCTGCGTACTCATTTTCTAATTGTCTAACCGCTTTTACACCCGTTCCGGTGATCGATTGGTACGTAGAAACAATTATTCTTTTAATATTGTATTTTTTGTGCAAAGGAGCCAATGCCAAAACCATTTGAATAGTAGAGCAGTTTGGATTTGCAATAATTTTATCTTCTTTTGTTAATGACGAAGCATTGATTTCCGGCACTACTAATTTTTTAGTAGGATCCATTCTCCATGCCGACGAATTATCAATAACGGTTGTTCCGGCTGCAGCAAATTTTGGAGCCCATTCTAATGAAGTATCTCCTCCGGCAGAAAAAACAGCAATATCAGCTTTCATATCTACTGCGGTTTGCATTCCTACAACTTTATATTTTGTTCCTTTATATTCAATTTCTTTTCCTATTGATTTTTCAGATGCAACAGGAATCAATTCTGTAACAGGAAAATTTCTTTCTGCCAACACTTTAAGCATTACTTCGCCAACCATACCAGTGGCACCTACAACCGCTATTCTCATTTTTATATTTTTAGTATGAATTAAATCTAAATTATAATGCAAAAGTATACATAATAAAAGTCAAAACAAGGCGCTTCACAAAAAATAACAAAATGTTACAAATTAAACAAAAATAAAAAAACCGCCTCAATTACGAAGCGGTTAAGTTAGACTTAGTGTAGCGGTATATATTATTGTTTATTTTTCAATAAATCCCTAATTTGAATAAGAAGTTCTTCCTGCGTTGGTCCGGCCGGAGCAGTTGGTGGCGGAACCTCTTTCTTCTTAAGGTTATTTATTCCTTTAATGATTAAGAACAAAACAAAAGCCACAATTATAAAGTTAATTACTGCCGAAAGAAACAAACCATATTTTACACCTCCAAAAGCGGTAAGCTCTTCGATGGTAGATAAATGTGCCGCATCCAAAGCAGGTTTCAATATTAAAGGCGTAATTACATTTTCGATTAATGAGCTTACAATTTTGCCAAAAGCAGCTCCTATAATAACACCGACAGCCAAATCGACCACGTTGCCTTTCATTGCAAATTCCTTAAATTCAGAAAATATTCCCATAACTGTTCGTTTTATTTGTAATTAATAGAGATCGAAAATACGGAATTTTCCTGAAAATTCCTCAAAACTATCTGAAAAATACCCTTTTGACACGTTGCGAAATACTGGTCAGAATTTCATACGGAATTGTTTTCAAAGCATCTGCGATCTCTGTTACTGTTGGGCTTTCGCCAAAAATAATAACTGAATCTCCTTCTTTACAATCAATTTCGGTCACATTCACCATTAACATATCCATACAAACACTGCCTACAATTGAGGCTTTTTGATTTTTAATAACAACATAACCTACTTCATTTCCCCACAAACGTGAAATTCCGTCTGCATAACCAATGGGGATTGTCGCAATTTTAGTGGGTTTCGCTGCCATAAAACGACGTCCGTAACCTACACTATCGCCTGCAGGAATCGTGCGAACCTGAGAAATTATCGATTTTAATGTTCCAACATTTTCCAGATATTTTTGTTCTGCAGGATCGTTTGAAACTCCATAAAGCCCAATTCCTAAACGAACCATATTAAATTGCGCCTCTGGAAAATTGCTAATTCCCGAAGTATTCAAAATATGACGAATTGGATTGATATTTAATTCTGAAATTAATTTTGATGATAATTTTTCGAATAACTTAATTTGAGAAATCACAAAATCATAATGATTCATATCGTCACTTGTTGCCAAATGTGATAAAACACTTTGCACTTTAACGGTTGTGTTTCCTTTTAAGGTTTCAATTAATTCGGTTAATGTATTTTCTTCAAAACCCAAACGATGCATTCCGGTATCGAGTTTTATATGAATTGGAAAGTCTTTTAGATTCTTCTCTCGTGCGATTTTTAAAAAGGCATTTAATCCTTTTACACTATAAATTTCAGGTTCTAACTGATATTGAATAATCGAAGGAAAACTTGTCGATTCTGGATTTAAAACCATAATTGGCAGTTTAATTCCGCCGTTTTTAAGAGAGATTCCTTCATCGGCGAAAGCCACACCTAAATAATCTACTTTATGATGTTCCAGCAATTTGGCAATTTCCAAACCACCGTTCCCATAACCAAAAGCTTTTACCATTACCATGATTTTTACATCATTGGCCAATTTAGATTTAAAGAAATTTAAGTTATGACTAATAGAATCGAGATTAATTTCTAGGATCGTTTCATGCGTTTTCTCTTCTAATAAAGTTACGATTTCTTCAAACTGAAATGATCTTGCCCCTTTTATCAAAATAGTTTCATTGGCAAAACTCAGGCTTTCAAAATGTGCAATAAATTCTGCTGTATTTTTAAACGTAATGCAATTCGAAAACTTGTCTGCAAAAGATGAAATAGTCGAACCAATGCCAATTACACGATTGATTTTATTGTCTGAAATAAGCTGGGCAACTTTAGAATATAATTCTTCATTTGAAAATCCGCTTTGAAAAATATCCGATAAAATAACCGTTTTTGAAGCGTTCTTTTTTTGACTTTCCAGAAAATCCAGCGCGATTTTTAGCGATTGAAAATCAGAGCTGTAACTATCATCAATAATACTGCAGTTGTTGATTCCGTTTTTAACTTCCAGACGCATTTCTACCGGATACAACATTTGCATACGGTTTTGAATTGTTGCAGCATCATACTCAAAATGAAGCAAAACCAACAAACAGGAAATAGCATTTTCTATTGAAGCAGAATCCTGAAACGGAATTTCAAGATCGAAAATTTCATTTTTATATCGATACTCAATACGTGTTTTATCGTTTCTATTTTCTTTTTTCAGAATAAAAACATCAGCGGTTTTTTCCCTGAAACTCCATGAAAAAAGTTTTCTTGGATGAAGCATATATTCTGCCGCAAATTGTGACATACAGGAATCAACAGTTTCATTTTTTTGATAAATAATTACCGGACAATCTTTAAACAAAAGCAGCTTTTCATCTATCTTTTGTACTAAATTCAAAAAACCTTCATCGTGTGCCGTGCCAATATTGGTCAACACGCCAATTGTAGGTTTGATGATTTTTTCGAGTTTATCCATTTCGTTAACCGTCGAAATTCCCGCTTCGAAAATACCCAGGTTGTGTTTTTCGTTAATAGCAATTACAGAAAGCGGAACGCCAACTTGTGAGTTATAACTTTTTGGACTTCTGATAATATTATAATCGGGACTTAATAAAAAATTAAGCCATTCTTTTACAATCGTTTTTCCGTTGCTTCCGGTCAGGCCGATGATTGGAAAATCAAAAAGATGCCTGTAATAAGCCGCAAAATGCTGAAGTGCATCTAAAGTGTTTTTTACAACCAAAAAATTAGCTTTCCCTTCGCAATTTTCAGGAATATACTGCACAACAAAATTCTGAACACCTTTGTCTATAAGTTCTGAAATATATAAATGAGCATCATTATTTATGCCAGATAGCGCAAAAAATAAAGTTTGCGATCCGTTTTGCAACGAACGGCTGTCAATCGAAATATGATCGATAAAAATAGCAGCTTCAACACCAATCCATTTGGCCTCAAGAACTGATACAAGGTTTTTTATGTTTATGCTCATTTGGGAAATTTCTTTTTGTCAAATTTAAAAAAAGGTTTGCCAGGAATTGCAGAAATTTTCCCGAATTATTTTTCACGCAGATTTAAAAAAGATTTCGGCAGATGCACACAGATTTTTATTTATCATATCTGCTAAAATCTGCAGAATCTGCGTGAAACAAATTTTGAAATAGGTTTGCCACGAATTTCACGAATTAGCACGAATTTTTATTTGCCACAGATTAAAGGATTAAAAAAAATGATTTTATAATCTTCGAGAATCTTTAATCTGTGATTAACATTTTTTTAACCGCAAAGAATTAGTGAAAATTCATGTAATTCGTGGCAAAAAAAAATATTTCCCTATATTTGTGAAGACCTCAAATTAAAGATTTTGAAAAAAATACTCCCGATATTCTCCTATATACTGCATCCGATTTTTATTTCGATGTATGCTACTTTGTTTTATTTGTATTGTAAAGGTGATATTTTTACAAATCAGGAGAAATATTATGTTTTGTTTCAAATTCTGATCATTACGATTTTGGTTCCCATTTTATTTTTTATGCTGCTTCGCTCAACAGGACATGTAAAATCTGTAATGGTTCATGAAACTTCGCAACGTAAAATCCCGCTTATTTTACAATGTTTTCTTTATATTTTATTGGTAAAAAGAAGCATTGTCATTATGCGTTATCCTGAACTTCATTTCTTTTTTCTTGGTGCTTTGTTTAGTACAATTTTGGCTTTAATAGGATCACTTTTCAAGATAAAGGCAAGTTTGCACATGATGGCAATTAGCGGATTTACTATTTTTGTTATCGGGTTAAGCATTCACTTGCAAACGCACAACCCTTACTGGACTGCGTTGATGGTTTTCCTGACCGGAATTGTGGCATCATCAAGATTAGCCATGGACGCGCATACAAACAAAGAGCTGCTTATTGGTTTGGCACTTGGTATATTGCCGCAAATGCTGTTTTTATATCTATGGTTATAAAATATAAAATATTAACCCCGCATTTAAGGTCCTGACATCTATTTTTTGTCCCGAAGTAGTAATTACGTCTTTAAACAAAGGGTTTAATCCGTAATTGAGGTAAACATTCCAGGTATTGTAACCTGCAGCGAGATAAACGCCATATTGAACTTTATTTATATTCTGATTATTTTTAACTACATACTTCTCTTCGCCATTATCTAAAACTGATTTATTAGCAAAGACATAACTGATTTTAAATCCTCCATAAATTCTCCAAAATCTATAACTTTCATAAGTCGAATTTCTCCATCGAAATTCTATTGGAAGATCGACCAAATACTGTCTGTATCTATTTGAACTAATATCATTATAGTCACTTACTGCATAAGCCAAACCTCCGTCCGGCAGTTTAGAAATGGTTAGATTCTGAAAATAATTCTGATAACTTAATCCTAAACCTGTGGCAATTGCAACGGTTCTTTTTTTGTTTATTGGCATATCACGAAGGAATCCCGCAGAAAGTCCTGCAGAAAATTTATTTTGTTTCAGGCCTTGCGGAATCTGGGTTAGCAAATTATAAGTGATCGAAAAATAAAACTGATCTTCACGATATAATGAATCGATTTTTACAGTCGGTTCTATTTTAGGTTTTGTTTCTTCCTGAGAAAAAACACTAAAAAACGACATTATAAATAAACAACTAAAAAGGAATCGCATATCGTATTTTGGTTTTAAGGATGTTCTCAAGTAAACGTTTTTTAGAGTTGATTTATTTCACTTACAAATATAATATAATGCTGGCTCAAGAAGTGAATTAACACGAAATTATTCTTTTTTTCGCTACAAATAAATTCTTTCATTGCACTATTTTCAGTAAATCAGTAATAGAATCAAAAAAACAAATCAATTATTCATTGCTCTTTTATACCTTTGTCATGCATGAAAAAAAAGCAGCTCATATTAAGTGTTTCTTTGGCGCTGACAGTATTGTTCTCAATATTGTTTCAGTCCATACACAGTTATGAGCATATTGTAAAGCAGCTTTCCGAGAAACAATGTCATCATGATTATAGTGATCCAAGCGGAGAAATAACGCATCAGCATCATGATTATGATTTGTGTTATGTTTGTCATTTTACTTTTGGAAGTTATATTATTCCCGAAGAATTTTCATTTCAACTTTATACTTTACACAAAGAAATTCCTTATTTCTTTACAAGTTCAGAAAAAATATTTTCATTTTCAGAAAGTGCCTATTTACTTCGTGGCCCGCCCGCAGCTCTAGTTTCTTAATTTCGATTATTCGAAAAAATAAATAAAAGTCTTTATTCTAATGCGAAATGGGCAAATTTTCCATCTTGAAAATGTATCAGGATTGGCAAGTTTACTTTGATTTCATTTTTTAGTTTAAAAGAAAAAAATCCAATTAATTATAACATCGTTGTAACTCAAAAATATTTAACACATAGAAACATAGATTTTTATATTGTATTAAAGGGTGTAAAAAAGAAACAAGTTTTTTTCATATAGATCAAACTATGTGGATTTTAACTAAGTGAAACGTCTTTATCTAAAACTATAAATACTATGTTTCTATGTGTTTGAAAATTACACTAAACGAGTTTAACTATAGCATCATTTTCAAATGAAAAAAATAATATTAGCCCTTATTTTAGGGTTTTCGAGCCTGCTTTCGGCTCAAAATTCTGTTTCAGGAACCGTAACAAATCTTGAAAACCAAGCCATGCCCGGCGTTTCTGTGTATGCGCCTGAATTGCATAGAGGAACAACCACAGACGAAAACGGAAAATACGAATTTAAAAACCTTCCAAACGGGAATTTTAGACTTGCTTTTGCTTTTGTTGGTTATACAACTCAAAACAAAACCATTTCTAAGTTATTAAAAGAAAACACTTTAGACATTGTACTTAGTGAATCTGTTTTTGAAATGGATGAAGTAGTCGTTTCAACTCCTTTCAACAAATTGCAATCGCAAAACGTTATGAAAGTCGAGCATGAAAGCATAAAAACTTTGCAGCAAAAAGGAACTTCAACTTTAATTGAAGGTTTGGCAACGATTCCCGGAGTTTCTCAAATTTCTACCGGAACTTCTATTGGAAAACCGGTTATCAGAGGTTTAAGCGGAAATCGTGTTTTGGTGTATTCTCAGGGTGTAAGAATTGAAAATCAACAATTTGGAGACGAACATGGTTTAGGTTTAAACGATGCGGGAATTGAAAGTGTTGAAGTTATCAAAGGACCGGCTTCTTTATTATATGGTTCTGATGCTTTGGGAGGAGTTTTATATTTTAATCCTGAAAAATTTGCCGATGCCGGAACTTTTAAAGCTAATTTCAGTCAAAAATATTTCACGAATACACAAGGAAGTAATTCATCTATTGGATTAAAAACTTCTACAGACAACTGGAAATTTCTCGCTCGCGGAAGTTACAACACGCACTCTGATTATAAAATTGCCGATGGCGATCGCGTAACGAATTCACGTTATAATGAAACCGATTTTAAAACCGGAATTGGATATAGTAATTCCAGTTTTTCAAGTGTTTTGAGGTACAATTACAACAAACTGGATATCGGAATTCCGGAAGACGGAATTGGTGAACAATCTTCAAGCAAAGACACACAATTTCCAAGACAGGGAATTTTCAATCATTTATTGAGTCTGAACAATGTGATCTTTTTCGAAAATTCAAAACTAGATGTTGATTTGGGCTACATTTCAAATGACAGAAGTGAATTTGAAGACAGCAATGAGGCTTCTTTACACATGAAACTGAATACTTTAAATTATAATGCAAAATATCATTTTCCGAAATTTGGTAAAATTGAAACGATTTTAGGTGTTCAGGGAATGCATCAAACGAATAAGAATTCTGGTGAAGAATATTTGATTCCGGATGCTACAACAAATGATTTTGGTGTTTTTGGAACTGCCAATTACGAATGGAATTCCAGCGTTTTACAAGCAGGATTGCGTTTTGACAACAGAAACGTAACTTCTGAAGCGCACGGAACTGAAGGTGAAGAAGGTTATTTTCTTCCTTTAGACAAATCTTTTGATAGTTTTAATGCTTCTTTAGGGTATAAAACAAAATTGGCTGAACCACTTACACTTCGATTGAATGTTGCAACTGGTTTTAGAGCGCCAAACTTAGCAGAATTAACTTCAAACGGAGTTCATGAAGGAACAAACCGTTATGAAATTGGAAATGCCAATTTGAAAACTGAACAAAACGTTCAGACTGATTTGAATTTAGAATATAAAAATTCGCATTTTGAATTCTTTATCAACGGATTTTACAATCACATCAACAATTACATTTATACTTCGCCAACCGGAGATGTTTTAGATGATAATGATGTTTTTGCCTATGTTCAGGATAATGCAAAATTGTATGGTGGTGAAGTTGGATTGCATTTTCATCCACATCCTTTAGACTGGTTGCATTTTGAAACTAGTTTTGAAACGGTTACAGGTAAAAAAGACAACAATGATTATTTGCCTTTGATTCCGGCAAACAACTGGAATAACACACTTAGAACTGAGTTCAATATCAAAAATTGGTTTCAGGAAGGATATGCTTCTTTAAACGTTTCTTCGACTTTTGATCAAAGTAATGTAAGTGGTTTTGAAACGGCTTCAAAAGGATATACTTTGGTAAATTTAGGCTTTGGAGGAACCGTAAAATTGGGTAAAACTGCTTTTGATGTCAACCTGAACGGAAACAATTTATTTGATAAAAAATATATCGCGCATCTTTCAAGATTAAAAACAGATGGAGTTCCGAATATTGGAAGAAACATCGTGTTAGGAGTTAACTTCAACATATAGTTTTTTTTAAACCATATAAGTCATATAAGTTCATTTAATTTAAGCCTGCTTAGATTTACTTATATTACTTATATGGTTTATTTTTTTACCACAAAAAGTGCTATTTTTGTTACAACTGACAAACCTAAACTATGAAAAAAAAAATTCTTATAATGGCTATTACTACTGCAGGGATTTCATTTGGGCAAAATAATATTAAATACCCCGAAACTAAAAAAGGCGAAATTGTCGATGTGTATTTCGATACTAAAGTTAGCGATCCGTATCGTTGGCTTGAAGACGATAAATCTGCAGAAACCGGCGCCTGGGTAAAAGCACAAAACGAAGTTACTTATGGTTATTTAGATAAAATTCCGTTTCGTGAAGAGTTAAAAAAACGAATGGAAAAACTTTGGAATTATGAAAAAATAGGCGCTCCGTATACAGAAGGAAAGTTTACTTATTTTTCTAAAAACAACGGACTTCAAAATCAATCGGTTATTTACAGAAAAGATGAAAAAGGAAAAGAAGAAGTTTTTCTGGATCCGAATACTTTCTCTAAAGACGGAACGACATCTCTTGGCGGTTTAGATTTTTCTAAAGATGGAAATAAAGCTGCATATTCTATTTCTGAAGGCGGAAGCGACTGGAGAAAAGTAATCATTATTGATGCTTTGTCTAAAAAAGTTTTGGAAGATACTTTAGTTGATGTAAAATTTAGCGGTGTTTCATGGTTAGGAAACGAAGGATTTTATTATTCTAGTTACGACAAACCAAAAGGAAGCGAACTATCTGCCAAAACAGATCAGCATAAATTATATTTCCACAAGCTTGGAACTTCTCAAAAAGAAGATAAAGTCATTTTTGGTGCCGATCAAAAACGAAGATATGTAGGCGGATATGTTACCGAAGACAATCATTATTTGGTAATTACAGCAGCCAATTCTACTTATGGAAATGAGCTTTATATAAAAGATCTGACCACTCCAAACAGTCCAATTATAACTATTGTTGATAATTTTAACAGCGATAATGTTATTATTGATAATGAAGGAAGTAAATTATTCATCGAAACCGATTTTAATGCGCCAAACAAACGTGTCGTATCTGTAGATTTCAGCAATCCGAAACCTGAAAACTGGAAAGATTTCATTAAAGAAACAGAAAATGTTTTAGCGCCTTCAACAGGTGGCGGATATTTGTTTGCCAATTATACAAAAGATGCTGTTTCATTGGTTTTGCAATATGATTATAACGGAAAATTAGTTCGTGAAATCAAACTTCCGGCTGTAGGAACTGCTGGCGGATTTGGAGGAAAAAAACATGAAAAAGTATTGTATTACAGCTTTACCAATTACACAACTCCGGGAAGTATTTTTTCTTTTGATCCAAAATCAGGCAAATCAGAAATCTATCAAAAACCTAAAGTAGATTTTAAAAGTGAAGATTATGAATCTAAACAGGTTTTCTACACTTCAAAAGACGGAACAAAAATCCCGATGATTATCACCTATAAAAAAGGGACAAAACTAGACGGTAAAAACCCAACGATTCTTTATGGTTACGGCGGATTCAATATTAGTTTAACTCCGGCATTTAGTATTGCAAATGCAGTATGGATGGAAAATGGAGGTGTTTATGCGGTTGCCAATTTAAGAGGAGGCGGTGAATACGGTAAAAAATGGCACGACGCAGGAACAAAATTGCACAAACAAAATGTATTTGATGATTTTATCGCTGCTGCAGAATATCTAATTGCGCAAAAATATACCTCATCTGATTTCTTAGCGATTCGCGGAGGTTCAAACGGAGGTTTATTAGTAGGCGCAACAATGACACAACGTCCTGACTTAATGAAAGTAGCATTGCCAGCCGTAGGTGTTATGGATATGTTGCGTTACCATACTTTTACAGCCGGTGCAGGCTGGGCTTACGATTACGGAACGGCACAGGACAATAAAGAAATGTTTGAATATTTAAAAGGATATTCGCCAGTACAAAATGTAAAAAAAGGCGTAAAATATCCGGCAACAATGGTAACAACAGGAGATCATGACGATCGCGTTGTTCCGGCACACAGTTTTAAATTTGCTGCAGAATTACAAGACAAACAAACCGGAGATAATCCTGTTTTGATTCGTATTGATGTAAAAGCAGGTCATGGTGCAGGAAAATCTGTTGCGGCTACAATTCAGGAAAATGTAGATATTCAGGCGTTCACGCTTTACAATATGGGATTTAAGGCTTTACCGAAAAAGTAAACTTTAGTCTATAATTATTATAGTCACTAATTCACGAATTATTTCTGTGAATTAGTGGCTATATTTTTTTTGCCACAGATTAAGGGATTAGAATGATTTTACAATCTGTAAAGTTTTTTTTGCCACGAATTTCACTAATTTTCACTAATTAAATTCGTGAAATTCGTAGCAAACCTTTTTACACAGCTTAAAAATAAAAATTCGGGAAAATTAGTGAAATTCGTGGCGAACCTTTTAAAAATTTGTTTCACGCAGATTCTGCAGATTGAGCAGATTTAGTTAATTTGAAAAATAAGATCTGCGCGGATCTGTTTAATCTTTTTAAAATCCGTGTGAAAAAATAATTCGTGAATTCGTGGCTTTTTTTTAACCGCAAAGAATTAGTAAAAATTAGTGCAATTCGTGGCAAACCTTTTTTAAATTTGAGAAAACTAAAAAAATGAAAAAATGAAAATTGTAAAATGGGGAATTATAGGTTGCGGAAATGTAACTGAAGTTAAAAGCGGACCAGGGTTTCAAAAAGCTCCGAATTCTGCCTTAGTTGCTGTAATGCGAAGAGACGCAAAACTTGCCGAAGATTACGCAAAACGTCATAATGTTCCCAAATGGTATTCGAATGCCGCAGATTTAATAAATGATCCTGAAGTTGATGCTGTTTATATTGCCACTCCTCCATCTTCCCATAAAGAATATACAATTTTGTGTGCTAAAGCCGGAAAACCGGTTTATGTGGAAAAACCAATGGCTTTGACATTTGAAGAATGCAACGAAATGATCAGCGTTTGCAAAGAACATAATGTTCCGCTGTTTGTGGCTTATTACAGAAGAAGTTTACCGAGATTTTTGAAGATAAAAGAACTAATCGATCAGGGAAAATTAGGAACGGTTAGACATGTAAATTGTGTTTTGTACCATCCGTTTGAAGAACGTTACGACGACGAGATCAACTTGCCATGGACGGTTTTACCTCATATTTCAGGCGGTGGAATTTTTGTCGATTTAGCTTGTCATACTTTAGATTTTCTTGATTTTGTTTTGGGCCCGATTAAATCGGTTCGCGGACATGCAAGTTCGCAGCTTCAGGCATATCCGGCAGAAGATTCGGTTTCGATGTCGTTTTTATTCGAAAACGGAGTTCATGGAACTGGTTTATGGAATTTTGCCAGTTTTGAACGTTACGACAATACTGAAATTGTAGGTGATAAAGGAAAAATATCTTTCTCTACTTTTGGAAATGACCCAATACATATTCAATATGCAAACGGCGAAAAAGAGAGTATTACAATTGAAAATCCATTACATATCCAACAGCCATTTATTGAAACTGTTGTTGCAGAACTTTTAGGAAATGAAGGAACTTCTCCTTCTAAAGGAACTTCGGGAGCAAGAACAAGTTGGGTAATTGATGAAGTTTTGAAGGAGTTTAGAGGTTTGAAATAACGAAACGAATTATCACACAATTTTGTCATCCCGAGGAACGAGGGATCTTCGCAAGTAGCTCGACAAAGATTGGCGAAATCCTATTTCGAAGAATGGATTAAAATCCATCCCTACAAAATAAATCGAGCCGAAGGCTCTTTACCTAGAGCCGAAGGACCAAGGATTCACACCATTTGTCATCCCGAGGAACTAGGGATCACACTAGAAGCTCGACAAAGATTGTCTATGTGCTTTACGGAATTACTAGTGTGATCCCTAGTTCCTCGGGATGACAAACAAGACGTGAAAAAAGAAAAAGAGGATATTCTAACGAATATCCTCTTTTTTTTATAAACTATAAAATTCCTTTTAGAATTATAGGCTGTATCTTAAACCTAAAGTCAAACCTAAACCAGAAATTCCAACATATGAACTGATATCATTCATAGCTTCATTAGGTCTAGTTGTGTCAGTAGGGATATTTGTTGTTGCAGTATTTGGATTAAACAAATAGTGATTTGAACCTGTGTTTAATTGCTTAACATAATCAACATGACTCGCAGAATACGAAGCGTCAGGACGGAAATTAGTAGGTGTATTTAATTTATCTACTCCATTTTCTGTATATACTTCAGTTTCTTTAGTTTTTCCGTGAACAGTAAAGTTACGGTATTCTAATTCTCCAAAAATAGCAATATGTGTTCCTAATTTATAAGATGTTCCTAATGCAGCCAAAAATCCAACTGTTGGGTTAGGTTTTACTACATCTTTAGCATAACTAGTTACAATACCTGCCGGGGTTGTATAAGTTCTATTTGTTTTAATAGTCAAATCTCCGTGAATAGGAACAATAACTCCTACTTTTGTGTAAGGTTCAAAACCATGAGATTCACCTAAAAACAATACAAGCGCTGGAGCAACATCAAATGCCTGAATTTTTCCTACTGCTTTTCCAGTAGCAAAAACAGGGCCAGCTGCAACTAATCTATTAGTAGTTTCAACCATAGTTTTACTAGCACTACTGAAATAGTTAACTCCTAATTCTACACCCAAACGAGTTGAAAAACGATATCCTGCAGTTATACCTGTACGGAAACCTTCTCCAAATGAACCATGATTTGTTTCTCTTGAAACTAAAGTTGTACCATCTGCAGCATAAACATCTGTATTAGGTAATGCACCATTTACAATTGGAAACTCTGTAGCTGCTGTTTGAATGAAGTATGATCCTCCTAATTTAAAATACCAGCTTTCTGGTTTATCTGCTGTTTCTGTTTGCGCCATTGTGGCCATAGAGCAAACTAATAATCCTAATAAAAATAGGCTCTTTTTCATAATTCTGATTTTAATTAATTTATACAAACTTAAAATAATTTAACATATTCCTGTACGCTGTAATACGTTCCTTTGTACGAAAACGTTGTAATTTTGAGCAATATTACTAAAAAACTATTATGCATGCATAATTTTAACTTAAAAAAAATGCATTCTTCTAAATTTTAACTGTTAAAATTTAATTCAGCTTAAAATTTACCTGCATTTTTTCTAATTCCTGCAATAACTCTGTCGAAATCCTGATCTTTAATCGTCGGCTCGGCATTGTTAATTTGGTTACCACCTTTATTTCCTCTACTTCTTTTACTTCCTGCATTTTAGTTTCGCTTAATGCTACTTCGTTATCGTCATTTTCACTTTCATCAACAAAAACAGCATCTTCGGTTTCTTCAAACTCATTAGTCGTTTCTACCTCAACTAAACGCTTGATTTTCTCTAATTCCATGATTTCAAAAGTCACTGAATTATCTCCTTTATTATCATTAAATAAATGACTTAGCCTATGAATAAATTCTGTTTGAAGATCTTTTATATTCAACAATACAATTAATTTTTTAGCAAATACTTCAAGTATGTCCTGTAGCTGTCTAATTTCAACAAACTGCATTCTTGGGTCTGATTTTTTACCTGTATCGTGATTTACCCATCCGTCTTTAATTAATATTTTCAGGTAAGCAAAATTGTTCTGAATCAAAAAGTGACGGAACTTTAAATATTCTTCACCAAAAATCTTAAACTCAAAACTCTCATCATATCCTTCTAAATTAAATACTGCCCAGCCTTTTCCGTTTTTTGCAACACGATGCTGTACATTATTAATAATTCCGGCAAAGTTTAGATTTTTACCCACATATTCGTTCATGCTTTTCAACGCTTCTAATCTTGCGTTACAGAAGTATTTCATCTCAAATCTAAAATCATCAAGCGGATGTCCGGAAAGATAAATTCCAACTACCTCTTTTTCTTTGGCCAGTTTTTCCATCGTGCTCCAGTCTTCACAAGGCGGAACAACAGGTTCTGCAATTTGCACTTCACTGGTTTCACCAAACAAACTTACCTGCGATGAATTTTCGTTTTCCTGAAATTTAGATCCGTAACGCATCGCTTTTTCATAAAACGTAATGCCATCGCCATCATCATGAAAATATTGCGCTCTTGTAGTTCCTTCAAAAGAATCAAAACCTCCGGCAAGTGCTAAATTTTCAATTGCTTTTTTGTTGGCTGCGCGCAAATCAATTCGCTTAGCCAAATCAAAAATCGATTTATATCTTCCGTCTTTTCTATTTTCTACAATTGTTTCAACTGCTCCGGAACCAACACCTTTAATTGCCCCCATTCCAAAACGAACAGCATAATCATCGTTTACCGTAAATTTATAGTAAGATTCATTAACACATGGCCCTAATACCTGCAAGCCCATACGCTTGCATTCTTCCATAAAAAAGGATACTTGTTTGATATCGTTCATATTATTCGAAAGAACCGCTGCCATATATTCTGCAGGATAATGTGCTTTTAAATAGGCCGTTTGATAAGCAATCCAGGCATAACAGGTTGAGTGGGATTTGTTGAAGGCGTAACTCGCAAAAGCTTCCCAGTCTTTCCAGATTTTCTCCAGAATTTTGGCATCGTGACCTTTTTTTGCCGCTTGCTCGACAAACTTAGGTTTCATTTTATCAAGTACATCTTTTTGTTTCTTACCCATCGCTTTACGCAATACGTCGGCTTCACCTTTTGTAAAGTCTGCCAGCGATTGCGACAAAAGCATTACCTGCTCTTGGTAAACCGTAATTCCGTAAGTTTCTCCTAAATATTCTTCACACGCATCTAAATCGTATTTGATTTCTTCTTCGCCATTTTTTCTTCGAACGAAAGAAGGAATATACTCCAAAGGTCCCGGACGATACAAGGCATTCATGGCAATTAAATCTCCAAAAACCGTTGGCTTCAGATCTTTCATGTATTTCTGCATTCCGGGAGACTCGTATTGGAAGATTCCAACTGTTTCTCCTCTTTGGAAAAGTGCATACGTTTCCTGATCATCAATTGGAAAAGTATCCGGATCCAGATCAATTCCGGTTCTGTATTTTACCAGTTTTACGGTATCTTTTATCAGCGTAAGGGTCTTCAGACCCAAGAAGTCCATTTTAAGCAATCCGGCACTTTCGGCAACCGAGTTGTCAAACTGCGTTACATATAAATCAGAATCTTTTGCTGTGGTTACGGGAACGAAATTCGTAATATCCGATGGCGTAATAATTACACCACAGGCGTGAATTCCCGTGTTTCGCATCGATCCTTCCAGAATTTTTGCCTGTTGAATTGTTTCTCCGGCCAAATCATCTTCATTGGCAATAGCGATTAATTCTTTTACATTATCAAATTCATCAGATCGAAGGGCTTTTTTAACATCCTCTTCGTTTTCAGAAATAAAACGCGCCAAATTCCATTTTGAAGGCATCATTGCCGGAATCAGTTTTGCAATTCTATCGGCTTCAAATAAAGGTAAATCCAATACACGCGCCGTATCACGAATCGCCGATTTGGTTGCCATTTTACCATATGTGATAATTTGAGCCACCTGATTTTTACCGTATTTATTGATTACATAATCCATAACACGACCACGACCCTCGTCATCAAAATCGATATCAATATCGGGCATCGATACACGATCCGGATTCAGGAAACGCTCAAAAAGCAAATCGTACTTTATCGGGTCAATGTTTGTAATTCCTAAACAATAAGCAACCGCAGAACCCGCCGCAGATCCACGACCCGGTCCTACCGAGACGTCCATATTTCGAGCTTCAGCGATGAAATCCTGTACGATCAAAAAGTATCCCGGATAACCTGAATTTGAAATCGTCAGCAACTCAAAATCCAGACGTTCCTGAATCGATTCGGTAATTTCACCATATCTTTTTTTCGCACCCACCATCGTTAGATGTCGCAAATAAGCATTTTCACCTCTTACACCACCGTCTGCTTCGTCTTCGGCAACAACAAATTCTTCCGGAATATCAAATTTAGGAAGCAATACATCGCGATAAAGTGAATATCCTTCAACCTTATCTACAATTTCCTGAATATTGATAATGGCTTCCGGCAAATCGGCAAAGAGTTTTTTCATCTCTTCTTCCGACTTATAATAATATTCCTGATTTGGTAATCCGTAACGGTAACCACGACCACGACCAATTGGCGTTGCCTGTTTTTCACCGTCTTTTACACACAATAAAATATCGTGTGCATTGGCATCTTCTTTATTTAAATAATAGGTATTATTTGTTGCAATTAATTTGACATTGTGTTTTTGAGAAAATTCAATCAGGGTTTTGTTCACACGATTTTCATCTTCCTGATTGTGGCGCATGACTTCCAGATAAAAATCATCGCCAAATTGTTCTTTCCACCAAATCAAAGCTTCTTCGGCCTGGTTTTCACCGATGTTCAGAATTTTACTCGGAATTTCTCCGTATAAATTCCCGGACAAAACCATGATGTCTTCCTTGTATTTTTCGATAATTTTTCGATCAATTCTTGGAACATAATAAAAACCGTCTGTAAATGCAATTGACGACATTTTTGCCAGATTGTGATAACCGTTTTTGTTTTTGGCTAATAATACAACCTGATTTCCATTGTCTTTTTTGCTTTTATCTAAGTGATTATCGCAGACATTAAATTCACAGCCTACAATTGGTTTTATTTCGGTTTCTGTTGGCTCTTCTCCAGCTTCAACCAAAGCTTTATTTTTACCCGAAGCTGCTTTGTTATGATTCATAACGGCGCTCACAAAATGGAAAGCTCCCATCATGTTTCCGGTATCTGTCATGGCGACTGCCGGCATTTTGTTTTTGGCTGTAGCCGAAACAATATTTCCAATACCTATAGTCGATTGAAGAACAGAAAACTGGGTATGGTTGTGTAAATGCGCGTATTTTGCAGCTTTAAAATCGGCTCTGTCTGATTCTGAAACCGTAGTTTGTACCTCATCAACTTGTAAAGCTTTTATTTGCTCTCTGATTTTATCAGAAGCTGCTTTTAAATTGATGTGTTTTAATCCGATTAACGGAAATTCCTGCGGATTTATCTCTTGAAATTCTCTAAAATATTCTTTTGGAACATCCAGTTCTTCTTTCGTAAAAACTTCTCTTCTTACTAATTCAAGGAAACAACGTGTTGTTGCCTCAACGTCGGCAGTTGCGTTGTGCGCTTCCGCGAAAGGCTTATTAAAAAGATAACTGTGTAATTCTGTTAAGGTTGGTAATTTGAATTTTCCACCACGACCTCCCGGAAGTTGTAATAATGAAGCGGTAACTTCGGTACAAGTATCTAAAACCGGTAAAGAAGCCATTGGAGAATCAACACCCATTCTATGGAATTCGGCTCCCATAATATTAACGTCGAAACCTAAATTCTGACCAACAATAAATTTGGTTTTGCTTAATGCGATATTGAATTTCTCCAGAACTTCGGCCAGCGTGATTCCTTCGGCTTCAGCCAATTCAGTCGAAATTCCGTGAATACGTTCGGCATCATACGGAATATTAAATCCGTCAGGCTTAACCAAATAGTCCTGATGCTCGATAAGCTTTCCCATTTCGTCATGCAGCTGCCACGCGATCTGAATACAGCGAGGCCAGTTATCAGAATCGGTAATGGGAGCGTCCCAGCGTTTTGGTAATCCGGTTGTTTCGGTATCGAATATTAAATACATAGAGTTAAAATACAAAAATTAAGCTCCACATTCAAATTTTTCCTATATAAATAATTGATTATATGGAGGATATAAATTTGCCTTATAGAAAATGGAGGAAGTTCAAAATTACGCTTTTTTTAGAGAAATAAAGAAGCGAAAGTTGTTAAGAATTGTATCTATTTTTTCATTATTTAAACAATCCGTTTTTCTCTAAAAACATAAAATTTCATAAAAATACACTTCTTGGATGTCGTAGTATTTAGACATTTTATTGAGTCTAAATAGTGGCTTAAAAAACAGCTTAAAAGCGCACATAATCCATAAAAGCGTTCATTTCGAAAAGAAATCAAAAATAACAATTATTACTATTTTCATTCATTTTGTTACATATTTTCAAATTAATTATTATATTTTATAGTGATTATAAGATAAATTTGCAAACTATTAAAACAAAGAGCAATTAAAAAAAATTAAAGCTAAAAAAGAAAATCAAAATCAATTTCTAAATCATTTTTCTGCCAAAATTTAATACACAAAAGCCCATTCGCAATTTGTATTTTGCTTTGGGTATCGTATATAATGAAATATTGAAATTGACGCATTTGTATCTTTTTTTACTTTTGTTTTGCTATTATAATAAACAGGAGATTGCTGTGATTATAGAAATTACAATTAAAAAAAATAAAAAATGAGTAAGACATTATTTGACAAAGTATGGGATTCACATGTAGTGCGTAAAATTGAAGATGGACCAGATGTGTTTTTTATTGACCGCCATTTCATTCACGAAGTTACGAGTCCTGTTGCTTTTTTAGGATTAAAAGCCAGAGACGTTAAGGTTTTGTACCCTGAGCGTACTTTTGCAACTGCAGATCACAATACACCAACCATAAACCAACATTTACCAGTTCAGGATGCTTTATCGGCTAACCAGTTGAAAGCACTTGAAGACAATGCAAACGAATACGGAATTTCGCACTGGGGATTAGGTCACATTAAAAATGGAATTGTACACGTAGTTGGTCCTGAAAACGGAATTACTTTGCCAGGTGCTACTATTGTATGTGGAGATTCTCACACGTCTACTCACGGTGCTTTTGGAGCTATTGCTTTTGGTATCGGAACTTCTGAGGTTGAAATGGTGCTTTCTACACAATGTATTATGCAGCCAAAACCAAAGAAAATGCGTATTAACGTAAACGGTCAATTAAGCAAAGGTGTTGGTCCAAAAGACGTTGCTCTTTATATTATTGCACAATTAACTACTTCTGGAGGAACTGGATATTTTGTTGAATATGCCGGAGATGTTTTCGAAAACATGAGTATGGAAGGTCGTATGACAGTTTGTAACCTAAGTATCGAAATGGGTGCCCGCGGTGGTATGATAGCTCCAGACCAGACTACTTTTGATTTCCTTGAAGGACGTTTATACGCTCCAAAAGGAGAAGCCTGGACGAAAGCAGTTGAATATTGGAAAACTTTAAAAACGGATGCTGATGCTGTTTTTGATGCTGAATTAAACATCAAAGCTTCGGATATTGAACCAATGATTACTTATGGTACTAACCCAGGAATGGGAATTGGTATCTCAAAACATATTCCGAACGCTAATCAGGTTGAAGGCGGTGAGGAAACTTATAAAAAATCGCTTGCCTATATGGGTTTCCATGAAGATGATGTAATGATTGGAAAACCAATTGATTATGTTTTCTTAGGAAGTTGTACAAACGGACGTATTGAAGATTTTAGAGCTTTCGCTGAAATTGTAAAAGGAAGAAAAAAAGCAGATAATGTTACCGCTTGGTTAGTTCCGGGTTCTCACGTTGTTGAAGCTCAAATTAAAGAAGAAGGTATTTTAGATATTTTGACAGAAGCTGGTTTCGTATTACGTCAGCCTGGATGTTCTGCTTGTTTGGCAATGAATGATGATAAAGTTCCTGCCGGAAAATATGCAGTAAGTACTTCAAACAGAAACTTTGAAGGTCGTCAGGGTCCAGGTTCAAGAACGCTTTTAGCAAGTCCAATTATGGCTGCGGCAGCTGCTGTTACAGGAAAACTAACTGATCCGAGAGAATTGTTTTAATTTTAGATTGAAGAGTTTAGATTTTAGATTTCACGTGTGTCATTTATCTTCTAAAATTCTTCAAAGAAAAATTGATTTACATTATTTAATACAAAAACATTTTAGCTTCTAATTTTAAGTTTTCAAAAGAAAATCTAAAATCTAAAATCTAAAATCTAAAATTCCAAAAAATGGCATACGATAAATTTAATATACTTACCAGCAGCGCAGTGCCGCTGCCAATTGAGAACGTAGATACAGATCAAATCATACCGGCTCGTTTCTTAAAAGCTACAAAACGTGAAGGTTTTGGAGACAATCTTTTTAGAGACTGGAGATATAACGGAGATGATACTCCAAAAGCTGATTTCGTTTTAAACGATTCAACTTATAGCGGAAAAATATTGGTTGGAGGAAAAAACTTCGGTTCAGGATCTTCAAGAGAGCACGCTGCATGGGCAGTTTACGATTATGGTTTTAGAGCTGTTGTTTCAAGTTTCTTTGCTGATATCTTTAAAGGAAACTGTCTAAATATTGGTGTTTTACCAGTTCAGGTTAGCCCTGAATTTGCTGATACAATCTTTAAAGCAATCGAAGCTGATCCAAAAACAGAATTAGAAATTAACTTACCAAACCAAACGATTACTTTATTGGCAACTGGTCAATCTGAATCTTTTGCGATTAACGGATACAAAAAGAATAATATGATTAATGGCTTTGATGACATTGATTATCTACAAAATATTAAGGAAGATATTGTGGCTTTCGCCGATAAACTTCCTTACTAAAAAGAAATCTCATTCAGTCTATTAGGCCCGACAGGTTTCAAAGCTTGTCGGGTTTTTCTAAATGAAATCGATCGAAAGAATATTTAAGAAAATAATCCGACAAAAAAATAAGTTTTAAATAATCCTATTGTAAATGAAAGGCAATAAACATATTGAAAGAGACGAAAATGCAACGAAAATATTCAACGATAGAAATTTAGCTCAAAATTATAGAAATCTGACTCAGATTTTACAACCCGGAATAACCGTTTTAGATATTGGCTGCGGAACAGGTTCAATTTCAAAAGACATTGCAAATAATATTGGCCCAAACGGAAAAGTTATTGCCATTGACAATACACAAAGCTTTATAAAAAGCGGTCAGGAATCTTATCAATCAATTGCTAATTTAGAATTAATTGCTGTTGATTTATTTGATTACAACCCGGATATAAAATTCGACTTAATTGTTTCCGCCAGAACATTGCAATGGTTAAGCAACCCAAAAGAAGCTTTAATAAAAATGAAATCATTATTGAAGCCAAACGGTCAAATTTCAATTCTGGATTATGATCACACCAATTTAATCTGGAATCCGTTGCCACCGGAAAGCATGCAGGAGTTTTATAAAACTTTTTTGAAATGGCGGGCAGACGCCGGAATGAACAATAAAATAGGAGAAGATTTGCCTCTATTATTAAAAGAAGCAGGTTTTCATTCAATCGAGAAAATAAATTCAGATGAAGTTTACCTTCAGGCAGATGCTGATTTTAAATCGAAGATTGGGATTTGGTCAAAAGTGGCCGGATCTACACAAATGGTTGAAGAAGGCTATCTGGACAATAATTTAAGATTGAAAGCGATTGAAGAATATAATAATTGGATAGAAAACTCAGCCGTTTCAATGACTATGAAGTTAAATGAAGTAAGGGGAAAAATATAAAAAACAACTATAATTTCACTTTTAAAGAAATATAGAATATCAATATGGAAAAAAGAAAAATTGAAATAATGGATACGACGCTTCGTGATGGTGAACAAACCTCGGGAGTATCTTTTTCTGCTGCAGAAAAACTGACCATTGCACAATTGTTGTTGGAAGAATTAAATATTGATAGAATCGAAATTGCATCTGCACGCGTAAGCGAAGGCGAATTTCAGGCCGTAAAAGGTATTACATCCTGGGCAACCGAAAAAGGTTATATTAATCGTATTGAGGTGCTTTCGTTTGTAGACGGAGGTGTTTCGATTGACTGGATGAAAAAAGCCGGTGCAAAAGTGCAGAATTTGTTGACCAAAGGTTCAATGAATCACTTAACGCATCAATTGAAAAAAACGCCGGAACAGCACTTTTCTGAAATTGCCCAAATCATTGCTTTAGCAAAAGAAAATGATATTGAAACCAATGTTTATCTCGAAGACTGGAGCAACGGAATGCGAAATTCTCCAGATTATGTTTTTCAATTTCTGGATTTTTTAGCAACACAACCCGTTAAAAGAATTTTACTTCCGGACACTTTAGGGGTTTTAATTCCTTCTTTGGCTTTCGAATTTATTTCAAAAATCAGAGTAAAATACCCGAATATTCATTTTGATTTCCATGCTCATAACGATTACGATTTAAGTATTGCCAATGTTATGGAAGCTGTAAAAGCCGGTATAAACGGACTTCACGTTACCGTAAACGGAATGGGAGAACGCGCCGGAAATGCGCCGCTCGAAAGTACGGTTGCCGTAATAAATGATTATCTTCCAGAGGTAAGTATCAACATTAAAGAAACTTCTCTTTATACGGTAAGTAAATTGGTAGAAACTTTTACAGGATATAGAATTCCCGCTAATAAACCAATTGTTGGTGATAATGTTTTTACACAAACTGCCGGAATTCATGCTGACGGAGACAATAAAAACAATTTATATTTTAATGATTTGCTTCCGGAACGCTTTGGAAGAAAAAGAAAATATGCATTAGGAAAAACTTCGGGAAAGGCTAATATCGAAAAAAACCTTCAGGAATTAGGTTTAAAATTAAATCAGGAAGATTTGAAATTGGTTACTCAAAGGATAATTGAGCTCGGTGATAAAAAAGAAACTGTTACTAAAGAAGATCTTCCCTACATTATTTCAGATGTTTTGGACAGTCACACTTATCAGGATAAAATTACAATCGAATCTTACGTATTAATGCATTCAAAAGGAATGCGTCCGTCGACAACTTTGCTGCTAAAAATTGACGACGAAATTATCGAAGAAAGCGCACAGGGTGACGGTCAGTTTGATGCTTTTATGAATGCTTTGTCTAAAATTTACAAAAGCAAGAAACTAACGCTTCCAAAATTGATTGATTATGCAGTAAGAATTCCCCCAGGAAGTAGTTCTGACGCCTTGTGCGAAACGATCATCACCTGGACAAACAACGGAAAAGAATTTAAAACCAGAGGATTAGATTCTGATCAAACCGTTGCAGCAATTATTGCAACTCAAAAAATGCTGAATGTAATTGCTTAAGATAGTTGCAAAGGTTCAGAGCTACAAAGGCAGAGGTTTTTATACCTGCTTTTAAAAACTTTGAACCTTTGCTCCTTTATCACTTTTAACCTATAAAACAATAATTCCTTAAAAAACAAAGATTCTGACTATTTTTGCGACCCAAACCTATATTAAATAATGAAACCTACTTTTAAAATTATTATTTTTATTCTGTTTTTTTGTCGCGGTTACAGTCAGACTTACATACCATTTGATACGATTTCATTCGAAAAAAGGAAACTCTTTTTAAAAGAATTCAAAAGTCGTAATGATCAAAAAATCAAAGAAATAAAAAAAACTTACTCAGGAAAAGTGGGTAAGGAAATGGAAGCTGCGTACAAAAGCCAATTTGAAGATTTTTCCAGAACAATTAACAACAAAGAACTTTATTTTGATAATAATCTTCAAAATTATATTCAAAAGATATTGACTGAAATTACACGAAATAATTCTGTTTTAGCCGATAAAAAAATCTCTGTATATTTTTCCCGAGATCCAGCAGCGAATGCATATAGTATTGGTGACGGCACTATTATCTTTAATCTGGAACTATTAAAGTACTTAAACGATGAGGCCGAAATAGGATATATTATTTGCCATGAAATAGCGCATTATACATTAAATCACAGGGACAAAAGTATTGAAAAAGAAATTTCGTCTCAAAATTTAAAAGATGTAAAAGCGCTTGAAAAAGACTTGAAAAAATCCAAGTTCAATAAACAAATCAAGTCAGAAAGTTTTGCGAAAAACAGTATCTATTCAAGAAAAAACAGATCTCGCCTTCAGGAATTTCAAGCAGATTCATTGGGTCTCGATTATTTTAAAAAGACCAATTATAATAGTGCGTCAAGCATTAATTTATTAAAACATCTTTCAAAAACGGATATAGAAACAGATAGTTTGCCGAGAGTTAGTTATCCTAAAAACTTCACAACTAAAAATCAGAAATTTATTAAGGAATGGGTTGCTATGGAGGATTACTCTAAATACTCTTATTCTAAAGAAAATATATTTAAATGGGATGTTGATTCGTTAAAAACACATCCTAATTGCGAGCAGCGCATTGAGAAGATAAACAAACTTGTAAAAAATAGTAAGACAAATTATTATGCCGATAAAGCTTTTTTTGATGATTTGAAAAAGAGAATCGAATACGAGCAGATATACAGTAATTATTACATCAAAAACTATGGATTAAGTCTTTACGATGCTCTTAAACTAAAAGAAAAAAATCCGAAAAGTAATTATTTAAAAGAAATGATTGCTTCAAATCTTGATGCTTTGGCTAATGCCAAAAAAGAAATGAGAATCAACTCTTATATACCATCCATAAATCCGACTGAACAAACAAAGAGTCAGCAATATTATTTCAATTTCGTAGCGAATTTAACTTTATCTGAATTAGAACAATTAGCTTTGGATTATAAAAACTAAAACCAAATCAATTAAATAAATATAAAAGCCTGCTTATCCCATTATGAAAAAAACTTACTTATTATTTTTCCTGCTACTCACGTCATTTTGTTTTAGTCAGTCTTACACTGTTTTAAATGCTACGGCAGGAGAATTTATGGCTTTTCGACCAATATATGAAGATACCGATCTTTTTGGGTATGTAGAATTACGCAAAATGAATATTGATGAAAACAATAATAACACCATAAAATATATTGTATTGGACAAAAACTTCAATACAGTATGTTCAGGAAATCTAACCGAAAAAACTTCTAATTCAAAACGCCTAAAAAAACTAGTTGATATTCAGTATGCAGAGGGTTTTATTTACTTTGAATTTTACGAATATTCACAAGCTTTTGGACAAGATGCTTTTCCTTATTTTAAAACCTATCAAATTGTGGATTTAAAAAAGAACAGCATTGTAAACAAAGGAATATATAATCCCGATGTAAAAGATATTGACAAACAATATGATAAAATAGATACAAAAGGTTATTTCTGTTACTCTTTAGACAAATCTGGTTTTTTGATTCAAAGAACAGATTATAAAGCTAAAATTGCTAATGAACATAACAGTTTTTATGCAGTAAATTTTAAGAATGAAAAAATTTGGGAATATAAAAGCACACGGGAATTAAAAAAATACGATACACATTTTACCGTTGTTAATTACAATGAAAAATACATCGTTTTAAAAGGTTTCTATAAAAAAGGAAACAAGGTAGAAAATGTACACTTTTTAGTATTAGATTCGAAAACAGGAAAGGAAATTTTCTATAAAGAAGTTTCAAAAGAATACACGCAAACTACAGATTATACTTATTTAATTGAAGATAAAATTTATACCGGAGGAAGGTATTTTGAAAAAAACAAAGAAGGTCTTTATGTCTCGGACAAATCCTTTGGAATATATCAATATGTATATGATCTTAAAACCAGCGGAACTGTAAGAGAGAAATATGTTAACTATGAAAGCTTTACAGATTTAGATGTCAATAAATATGGTAAAATTCATGGAGAAGGTCATTTAACATTTCAAAAATGCAACCTTAATCCAGACGGAACTTTTTTTGTTCTGGCCGAAGCTTACTGGGAAAAACAAAATTATCGCGCATACACCCAACTATACACTTTTAAAATGGACAAAGATTTTAATCCCGTTAAAACTGTAAAATACGAGGTAAAGCGTACAAGAGGATACAAATATGATTTTGCACAGCGTTTAGCAAATAATTCAGGAAGAGCCTATTTCTTTTTTGACAAGAATGACGATAAAGATCTAGAATTGAATATTTTAAATTATTATTTTAAATCGCAAAAACAAGTAATTCAAAAAATGCCAATTACTAATGACGATAGTGTCATTAACGTTTTTCCAGCCAAAAGTGGCTATGTAGGAATAGCAGAGTACTTTAAAAAACCGGAGAAAACTGGAAAATTTATGGAAGTGCGATTGGAGAAATTAAATTATGAACGCGAATAAATCCGATTATCTATTAACAATTATATAAAACCATTAAATATGAAATTTAATATAGCCCTTTTAGCAGGAGACGGAATTGGTCCTGAGGTAATTAATGAAGCTGTAAAAGTATCTGATGCTATTGCCAAAAAATTCAGTCACGAAATAACATGGACACCAGCTTTGACCGGAGCTTGCGCAATCGACGCCGTTGGAGTTCCTTATCCTGATGAAACGCACGAAGTTTGTATGAAAGCCGATGCAGTTTTGTTTGGAGCAATTGGACATCCAAAATACGATAACGATCCAAGTGCGCCAGTTCGTCCGGAGCAGGGATTATTGTTGATGCGTAAAAAATTAGGATTGTTTGCAAACGTACGTCCGACTTTTACTTTTCCTTCTTTAATTGATAATTCTCCTTTAAAAAGAGAAAGAATTGAAGGAACTGATTTGGTTTTCTTAAGAGAACTAACAGGCGGAATTTACTTTGGAGAAAAAGGAAGAAAAGACGGTGGCGAAACTGCTTTTGACAATTGCGTTTACACAAGAGCTGAAGTGCAGCGTTTGGCTAAAAAAGGTTTTGAACTTGCAATGACTCGTAGCAAAAAATTATGTTGCGTTGATAAAGCAAACGTTTTGGAAACTTCACGTTTATGGAGAGAAACAGTTCAGGCAATGGAAAAAGATTATCCTGAAGTTACAGTTTCTTATGAATTTGTTGATGCTGTTGCTATGCGTTTGGTTCAGTGGCCAAATTCTTATGACGTATTAATTACAGAAAACTTATTCGGAGATATTTTAACAGATGAAGCTTCTGTAATTTCTGGTTCAATGGGATTAATGCCATCAGCTTCTGTTGGAGAACATACTTCATTATACGAACCAATCCACGGATCTTACCCGCAAGCAACCGGATTAAATATAGCTAATCCATTAGCTACGATTTTATCTGCAGCAATGATGTTCGAAGATGCTTTTGGTTTAAAAGCCGAAGCTGAAGCTATTCGTGCAGTTGTAAACAAATCATTAGAGCAAGGAATTGTTACAGAAGATTTGGCTCCAAAAGGATCAAAAGCATACAAAACCAGCGAAGTTGGAGATTGGCTTGTTGCGAACTTATAGTTAATTTTTGTTTCAGGTTTCAGGTTTTCCAACTTGAAACTTGAAACAAAATAAACCTGAAACAAAATTTACCACAAAAAAAAAGGGATCAACGAAAGTTGATCCCTTTTATATATTTAGAAAAAAATATTAATATCCTCCTCTACCACCACGGTCATTTCCACCACGGCTGTTTCCTCCACCATAACCTCCGCGTGAATCTCCACCACGACTGTTATTGTTGAAGCTTCTTCTTTCACCTTCAGGTTTCGGTTCAGATTTATTAACCACAATTGCACGACCTTGAACAGTAGCTCCGTTCAATTCATCAATTGCTTTTTGAGCTTCAGCATCGTTTGGCATCTCAACAAAACCAAAACCTTTGCTTCTTCCTGTAAATTTATCAGTAATGATTTTAACTGAATCTACTGCTCCGTAAGCCTCGAAAGACTCTCTTAAATCTGCTTCCTCAATACTGAATGGAAGACTTCCAACAAAAATGTTCATATGTACTTATTTATAATAATATAGCAAATGTAGTCTTATTTTTCTCTAATCTACTATATATTAGTTTATTTATGTTTTTATTTTGATTTTAAAAAGCAGAATTCAATAAAAATGGCTAATGATTATTAAAATGTTAATTAGGATTGAAATTAGAGCTAACAGAAATTGGCACTTTATAAAAAACCCCTTCAGAAAAATTGATCTGTGTTTTTTCAGTATTTTCGCTATTAGTATTTATGGCGGTAAATTTAAATGTTCCTGAAATAGTATTGTTTTCAGCATTATATTCTGTAATCACGATCTGACCATTTCCTCTATTGGTACCTGTCGTAAACTCTTCTGTTTGGGTTGAAAGAGAATTAGAATAAGACGCTTTAGAAATGTCATTTTGCCCAAGAATATAGGTTTGCGGTGACAGAGAATTAGTTTGCAATGTTACTTTTTCAAATCCTAAATATCCTTCTATAATTAAATTACCTGTAGTCGTAGTATTTGCTTTATAATCTTGGGCTCTCCAAAAAACATTATCTTTTAAGGTTTGAAATGCCGGATTATTGAATTTCACATCTTCGGTACAAGAGATGATCATAAAAATTAATAAAAACAAATAAAGATACTTTTTCATAGAAATGAATTTTAGGACAAAAATATTGCACTGGCTATAAATATTTTAAAAACTTCATTAAATACAACAAAAAATTAAGGAAATTTACTTTAACAAATTTAATACTGTTTGGAACGCAGAATTCAGAAAAAAATTATATCTTTGCGCCCTTAATTAACAGAGGTCGAGTACCTCAAAATTTAATCATACGATTATGTCAGTAAAAATTAGATTACAAAGACACGGTAAAAAAGGAAAACCTTTTTACTGGGTTGTAGCTGCAGATGCACGCTCAAAAAGAGATGGTAAATACTTAGAGAAAATCGGTACTTACAATCCAAACACTAACCCTGCAACTATCGACTTAAACCTTGATAGCGCTGTAAAATGGTTACACAATGGTGCACAACCAACTGATACTGCAAGAGCTATTCTTTCTTACAAAGGAGCTTTATTGAAACACCACCTTGATGGCGGTATTCGTAAAGGTGCTTTAACTCAAGAACAAGCTGATGCAAAATTAGCTGCTTGGTTAGAAGCTAAAGCTGGAAAAGTTGATGCTAAAAAAGACGGTTTAACAAAAGCGCAAGCTGATGCTAAAGCTAAAGCTTTTAAAGCAGAGCAAGAAGTTAATGCTAAACGTTTAGCTGCTGCAGCTCAGGCTGAAGCTGATGCTATCGCTGCTGAAACTCCTGCTGTTGAAGAAGAAGTTGCTGAAGTTGAAGCTGATGCTACAACTGAAGAAGCTCCTGCTGCTGAAGAAAATAACGAAACAACTGAAGCATAATTTTAGCTAGCGAGAATGCGTAAAGAAGAATGTTTTTATTTAGGTAAAATCGCTAAAAAATTTAGTTTCAAAGGTGAAGTTCTGGCTTATTTAGACACGGACGAACCTGAGTTATACGAAAATCTGGAATCGGTGTTTATTGAATGCAATAAACACCTGGTTCCTTTTTTTATTGAAAAAAGTTCATTGCACAAAAACGACTTTCTAAGAATTCGTTTTGAAGACATGAATACAGAAGAAGATGCAGATGCCATTATGGGAAATGCTATTTATCTTCCTTTAAGTATGTTGCCAAAACTTTCTGGCAACAAGTTTTATTTTCACGAAGTTATTGGTTTCGAAATTGAAGATCAGCGTTTAGGCGTTTTTGGAAAAATTGTTGCCGTTAACGACACTACTGCTCAACCACTTTTTGAAGTTTTAAATGGCGAAGTCGAAATGCTAATTCCGATGATCGATCATTTCCTGGTAAAAATTGACAGAGAAAACAAGAAGGTTATCATGAACCTGCCAGAAGGATTGGTTGAAATGTACTTGTAAAAAGTTTTCAGTTTTCGGTCACAGTTTTCATCTGCTCACTTTTCTTAAATCTTTATTTTAAATTTTTCAGTAATGTCTAAATTCACTTTCAAGCAATTTTCTATCGAACAAGATAAAACCGCTATGAAAGTCGGAACCGATGGTGTTTTACTTGGTGCCTGGGCTCCGGTAAATCATAATCCGTTTAGTATTTTAGATATTGGTGCCGGAACCGGAATTATTGCTTTAATGCTTGCCCAGCGAACAAATGCCGAACAAATTGATGCTCTTGAAATTGATGAAGAGGCTTACGAACAAGCCGTTGATAATTTCGAAAACTCACCTTGGGGAGATCGTTTATTTTGTTTTCATGCGGGTCTGGACGAATTTATCGAAGAACCGGAAGACGAATATGATCTGATTGTTTCGAATCCTCCTTTTTATGCCGAAGATTACAAAACAGAAAATGAACAGCGCGATTTAGCTCGTTTTCAGGACGCAATGCCATTTGAAGAATTAATCGAAGCTGCTGATTTATTACTTTCAGAAAACGGGATATTCGCTTTAATCATTCCTTTCAAAGAAGAAGATAAATTTATCTCTCTTGCGAAAGAATCCGAATTATATCCAGTTAAAATTACCCGAGTAAAAGGAACTCCAACTTCTGAAATCAAACGTAGTTTATTGGCATTTAGCCGAAATGAAAATCCTGAAATTGAAATCGATGAATTAATTATCGAAATTGACAGGCATGTTTATACTCCCGAGTATATTGAATTAACAAAAGAGTTTTATTTGAAGATGTAGAAAAACATCTTTGTCAAAGTTTGAAACTTTGACAAAGATTTATAATATTACTGCCCGCTTTTAGCAAAAAGAATAGCTCTTTCCAACACCTCATCTTTACCTTGCTGAATTCCCAAGATAGTGGGCTTCACCTCGATATCAGGAATAATTCCAATTCGCTGTGTTTCTTTCTTATTTGGATAAAAAATACCATAACAGGTAAATGAGGTAGAAAATCCTTTAATGATAGGAAATCTATAATTTGCACCATCTGCACCCCCGGTTTGACTTCCTATTAATGTTGTATTTGGAGCTGTTTTTAAACTCATAGCCGTAAATTCAGAGTGGCTAACAGCTTTTTCATCTATTAAAACAATTACTTTTCCTTTATAATAATCCGGGTTGTTTTTTCCACATTTTTCTATTTCATTCTTCCAAACATAACGTCCGGGATAGCTTATATCAGGATCCAGAAATCTGGCAAACTCTTTTTCTTCAGGATTTAGCCAGTCTGAAATGGCAAACATAACGTCATGAGGACGTGTTCTGTCATCAAAAATAACAGCATTTGTATTCTTAAGCTCAGTTATTAAATTTGGAACATCTTCTGCATCAAGAGCATCAAAATCAACATATCCGATATTGCCTTCCAAAATTTTCCATTTTACTTTTTGTGGAAACTGAATTTTTAAATCCTGGTATTTATAACGATTTATAGATTTTAATGCTGTTTTTCCTTCTCGTATAAACTCAATCTCAAATGATGGCGATTTCCCATTAAAAATAGCCCAGTAAGAATTTTTTAAAACAGAAGGCTTATTCGATCCTTCAACATATTTCCAATTTTCTTTTAAAATTTCGGCAATCGTTTTTCCTTCAACTTTTGTAATTACATCACCAATTCTTATATCATTGATTTTGGCCAATGAATCGTTTTTCAAACCAACAACAATCGCTTTTTCATCGATGATTTTAACGTCTGCAGGAATAAATTTATCACCAAAATATTCAAATAATTGGGGCATTTGGGTTGAAGCATGAGTGTCATTTAGTTTTATAGAGATTTCACGCATGGCTAAGACAAAATCTTTTTCAGATTCCGGAGCAAAAAATCTGGGCAGCATTTCGACTAATACCTTATCCCTGTTTTCATCCATTTGATATTTATATGGAAAAAAATATTCGATGTAATTCCAATATCTAAATAACGCCAAAAGACGTAAGTTTTTATCCGTCCATTTAAAATCAGTATATTTTACTTCGTTATTAAATTGCAAAGGCATTCCGCCCTTACGAGCAAAATCTACATAATACTGTTTGCCCTGAATTCTGTTTTCTTCTATAAATTTTAGTTTTTTTGAAAGTGTTTTAGAGAATAATTCATTTTTATTAATCCATGATAAATCAAAGTTTTTATCAAAATATTCAACTCTTGAAGATGATTTCTCGGGCTTATAGGCTTTAATTTCCCCTAATGAAGTAATCCAATTTTCAATAATCAGAGAAAATGCTTCTTCTGATTTTGCTTCTTCTACTTTTGGTAAAATCTGAAACAATTGGTCATCCCAGTTTTTACTTCCGTCAGCAACATTTGGATGATAATATTTCAGGAAGCCCCATATTTTAGCAGTCGCAGCTAGTTTTTGGGTTTCGGTAATTGGTTTTGAAAAAGATTTTTGAAATATTAAAAAAAGAACAATAAGTAAAGTTTTTTTCATTTGAAAAAATTGGTTTTGGTTAGTTAATAGTCTGGGGGAATAATTTAAACCTGCTCAAAAATACTTTTAAACTGATATAAAATTCTTTCGAGCAATCGCAGATCTTCGGTTACAATTTCTGCACTTCCTTTCATTTCCTGCTGAAAAACAATTTGTTTCTTATAAGAAGTTTTTAATCCGTTTGGAAGGGCTACATCTAGTAATAAATTTCCGTCTTTATCCGGAACTAAAGATATATTCTGGATTTTACCATATAAAACACCAAATTCCCTGTCCGGAAAATTTGCCAGACGAATATTTACTTTCTGCCCTACTTTTATTTTTCCAGAATTTAATGCGGGCGCTTTTACTTTTCCAACAAAACCATTTTTAGCGTCTGGAATTATCGAAAACACATTATCACCTGTATTTATAGTTTGATTTTCTGTCCAAACCTGCAAAAAAGTAACAACACCACTAACCGATGATTTCAGCGTATAATTAAGCTCCCAGTCTTTTATTACTTTTTTTAGCTGATAGAAAGACTGCGCCATACCGCGTTCCAGATTAACTTCCTCTTTAGTGTTGTTTATATGAGAACTCTGGCTCGATTTTGTATTATCAATCAAAGCGGATCTTAATTGAGAAATAGAGGTTAAAAGGCTCTTATAACTCTTTTGAGCCTGAAGATAACCTAGTTTTTTGGCTTCCATTTCCTGAGCCGAAATAATTCCTTTATTGAATAAAGTTTCAAAGCGGGCAATTTCATTTTTTTGAAGCTGTAACTCGCTTTCATTCAATATTTTTTGCTGCTGCAGAATATCCAATCTTTCCTTTATCTGAATTTTTTCTGAAATCTGCGCCCTGTTTTCTACTTCATATGGATGCAAACTTTCATTTAATTGCTGCGCCTGATAATCTTTTTGAAAAACAGCATAAGCACTTTCAATTTCTCCTAACTGTGTGTTTTTTAATAAAGCAAATGGAAATTCTTTTTTTGGATCGTTGATATTATATTCATCAACAATTTTTTTCAATAAAAAAACATTTTTATAATTGGCTGTATTTTCGATAATTGCCAATGTTGTATTTTTTTCTACTATCGATTTATCCTTAACCAAAATCGCTTCAATTCTTCCCGAAGTTTTTGAAACTATTTTTTCTGGTGGAATATTGGTTGTAATTACAATTTCGGTATTTACAACATCCGGATATTTAATAAACCAGGACACAAAAAACAACATGAAAATTATCACAAATATCAAAACTGTTCCCCAACGTATCATCCAATGTGGTACTTTGGTGAGAATATCCTGAACTTCTTCACTTCTTAATTCAAATGTATCTTCTGCCATGTTTAATTTCCTAATTGTAATTGATTTCTAACCAACTCAAAATAATTCCCTTTTTGTTCTACTAAAGCCGAATGGGAGCCAATTTCAATGATTTTTCCTTTGTCTAAAACCACAATTTGATCGGCGTTCATAACTGTACTTAAACGGTGTGCGATCACAACTACGGTTTTATCTTTAAAGAAGATATCGAGTTTTCGCATAATTTCTCTTTCATTATTGGCATCCAAAGCCGAAGTTGCTTCATCAAAAAACAAAATTTCCGGGTTTTTATAAACGGCTCTGGCTATCAGTAATCGCTGTTTTTGTCCGGTACTCATTCCTAATCCTTCAGAACCAATTTTTGTGTTATACCCTAATGGTAAACCGCTTACATATTCTTTTATATTGGCTACGTCTGCAGCATAAACCAATCGTTCTTTATCGACTTTATCTACTCCAATAGCAATGTTATTGGCAATGGTATCACTAAAAATAAAACCTTCCTGCATTACGGCTCCAATATTGGATCGCCATGCTTTTTGAGAAATATTTTTTAATTGTGTGTTTCCAATATTGACTTCCCCGTTATTTGGCTCATAAAATTTGAGTAATAATTTCATAAGGGTTGTTTTTCCGCTTCCGCTAACACCCACTATTGCGGTGACTTTATTGGCCGGGATTACCAAACTTAAATTCTCCAGTACCGGAATATCAGATCCTAAATATCGGAATGAAAGGTTTTTTATATCAATATCAGCATCATAAGGAACATCATTTGTTTGATTGGTTTCTTGTTGTATTTCATCTTCTTTTTCATGAATTTCAGATAATCTGGCTAATGATATTTTGGCGTCCTGAAGTTCTCGAACAAATTCAATAAGCTGCGTAATTGGTCCGTTTAAACTTCCAACAATCGAGCTAATGGCCAGCATCATCCCGAGGGTAATTGAGCCATCGATAACTAATTTTGCAGATAAAAAGATGATGAAAATATTTTTTAATTCATTGATCACAGAAGATCCAATGGTTTGTGTTTGTTCCAAAACCAATCCCTTAATCGAGACCCTGAAAAGTCTTGCCTGTACGTACTCCCAACCCCAACGTTTTTGTTTTTCGGCATTGTGAAGCTTAATTTCCTGCATTCCGTTTATCAGCTCCATTACTTTACTCTGCTCTTGGGAAACTTCGGCAAAACGCTTATAATCCAGAACTTCTCTTCTTTTTAGAAATAAAGTAATCCATCCAAAATAAAGAATACTTCCGGCAAAAAACACAAAGAAAATCTGAAGGTTAAAATAAGCTAAAACACCTCCCATGACAAACATATTAATTACAGAGAATAATACATTTAAGGATGATGTGGTTAAGATTCGTTCAATTCGGCGATGATCATTGATACGCTGCATGATATCTCCGGTCATCCGGACATCAAAAAATGAGATTGGCAGATTCATCAGTTTAATGAAGAAATCTGATATTAATGAAATGTTTATTCGCGTAGAAAGATGGAGTAAAATCCAGCTTCTAATGAGTTCTAAACCTGTTCTTCCGGCAAAAAGAAATAACTGCGCAAAAAGAATTAAATAAATAAAATTGATATTCTGGTTTTGTATCCCAATATCGACAATACTTTGAGTTAAAAACGGAAAAATCAACTGTAATAAACTGCTGGCCAATAAACCGATACTTAATTGCACCAAAAATGATTTGTAGCGCAAAACATATTGTGCCAATAATCCAAATCCTAAACCTTTATTTTCTTCCTTATCAAATTCTGATTGAAAAAACTTTGGAGTTGCTTCCACCAATAATGCGATTCCTTCCTGAGTTGACTCATCTGCATTATTTCCTATCCAAAATTTAAGAAAATCTTTTTCATTATATTCTATCAATCCAAAACCCGGATCAGAAACATAATATTTCCCTTTTTTAATTTTATAGAGAACAACGTAATGATTTTTATTCCAATGCAAAATACAAGGCAATGGAGCTTCTTCCAGCCTTTTTACATTTAGTTTTACTCCTAAAGTTCTAAAACCAATTTTCTCGGCAGCATCGCTCAGAAAAAGCAAATTACTTCCTTCACGAGTTGTTTCGCTACTATCGCGTAACTCCTGAATATGGATTGTTTTGCCGTAATGCTTAGCAATAATTTTTAAACACGTTGGACCGCAATCTTTATAATCTGCTTGTTTGTAATTGGTGAATTTTTTCAATTATAAATTTGGTTTATTAAAAGCAATATTATACAAAAATTCTTAAAAAAAGAAAAATAATGATCTGAAATGTGTTATATCACAATTTCAATTTTAATCAAATTTACTAATTTCAAAAACAATATAATTGTCTACATATGAGAATATTACATGAATAAAAAACAAAAAAACCTTGTTAACTAAATAACAAAGTTTTTATTCTTACTCTTAAAATATTTATTCTATTAAATATTTATGATTCTAATAGGCAACTCTCATTAATAACTGCCCCGCAAGTTTCACCTTCACCCGGATGAATAATACCTGCAAAAGTACCATCAGGACAATAACAAGCCTCAGCTCCGGGACCTTTACCATTAATGTTTTTTTGTTCATTTTTGCTTAAAACTTCAATGCCTTTTAAATCTTTTAGGTTTTTCATAATTAGGTTTTTTGATTTTGATTAGTACTTCAATCACTTTAAGACAGTTGAAGCTTCTGTCTATTTTTTATTGAACAGAATAAATTATCTCAAAAAAAAACAGAGAGAAATAATCCTCTCTGTTTCTTATCTAAAAAAGTGTAAAATTTAAGTAATACAATTTCTCTAGGATATGGCACTGGTTAGCCCTAACCAATTAAAACCAACTCAGTGGCCACCTTTCCTGAGAATCCCGACACCAATCATCAATGTGGGGATATTTGCTCAATGTTCCACGATCGAGCGCCTACAAATTAAAAAAAACATGACTAAATTCTAATAAGGCTTTATCGTTATTACTTTTTTTATTGTTATTGTTTAAGAAAACTAGCAACAAAGTCTATTTGATTTGCAAATACCTGACTCCATATCCAAAGGACAATTTTCGCCAACTGACATTAGTAAACATCCTGCTTCAATTGCATAAACCCAGCATTCCGGAATCCCTCCCTTCATTGATTTTTGCTCTATTTTGGTTATTTTTTGAGCACTTTCTAAGTTTAAAATTTTCTTTAACATGATTTTATTTTAAATCATTCTATTCCAGGAGGAAGAGGAAATGGATAACTACAGTTTCCTGTACTTCCTTCTTCTAATCCAGGAATTGATCCATCAGCACATAATGAGTAACAATATGCACTTACCTTACGGCCTCCTGTGTAACAAAAACATTTACAGGTTGCAGGTTGAACGGGCAATCCTCCAAAAATGTTCTTTTGTTCTATTGTACTTAACCTTTGAACTCCTTCCAGATTTATAATATTTTTTAACATAACAGTATTAGTTTATATTATTATCATTAATTAAGATCCACATGGCGGTCCAAAAACATTACAAACTCCGCCTGTCCAATTTATTTCAAGAGGAAAGTAAGCTCGACATTCAACGTAAGTTTTTAAACCTACTGAATTCCATGCATCACATTGTAAGTTGTTATTAGGCTCTGAACCTCCTTTAATCGTTTTTTTTTCTTCAGTAGTTAATTCCTGAACGTCAACTAAGCTTAAAAGTTTTTTCTTCATGATTAAAGGTTATTTGATTCGTTAAATGTTTTTATTATTTAGCAAGCAGTTGTACCAACTGGCACACAAAGCCAGAAAGAAGGCACTGTTCCAAATTCTGTACATCTTTTTGCTACAAAACCTTCCTCACAAACAGGTGCATTACCACCAGTAATTGATTTTTGCTCATTAGCACTTAATTCTTTAGCTCCTTTAAGGTTTAAAATGTTCTTTAGCATGATATTTAGGTTTTGTTTGTTACTTGTTTTTTTGTTTTTGTTTAAGCTTCAAATGATTTCTTAATCTATACCTCCACAGCAACATCCTCCACTAGTTGCAGTAGGAAAATTTGCTGGGCAGGCAGTACCGCCTTTGTGAACACAAATTCCCGCAAAAATCGCATCAGCACATTCTTTTGTTATTCCGCCATTAATACTTTTTTGCTCCAATTTTGTAAGCTCATAAGCTCCATCTAGTTTTAAAATCTTTTTTAGCATAACAATAGTTTTTTAGTTTGAATAAATAATATCTTCAATCAGTTTAAGACATTTGAAGTTATGTCTATCCATACCTATGGATATTGTTAGGGGGCTAAGCTATTTTTTCTAAAACTTCAACTTCTTCAACAAAATCGTTTAAGAAATATTTTAGTTCATTTAATTCATATTCCTCTGGATATAATTTTTCATTTACAATTTTAACTGGCGTATAATTAAAATTGTTTTTTGAACACCATTCATATTGCTTTTGTATTTCCTGATTGATCATCATACTAACTGGTTCAGTATGCCATTTTTTCAACCATTTTTTAAGCTCCATTTTTTTAATATGCCAATCTGAAATTGCTTCCACAATTTTGCCGGGAGTAGCTCTATTTATTGTTAAAAGCCTTTCGACAACAATTTTATACGGATTCTCGGCATTTTCAGGATTAACATTAAATAATATATTTAAAAATATTCTGTCCGGGAATTTCAAAACCAAATCAAATGCCTCCTGAAATGTTTTATGACAATGTCCACAACTAGGACTTAAAACTATCGAAAGTTTAACTCCGGCATTTCTGTTCCCAAACTGCAGACCTCTTAAGTCTTCTAAACCATTTGCATTAGGTATTTTTTTAGATAAGAAATTCAATAATGAATAATTTCTTTTGAATTTTTTAAGCTCTTTTACATTGTTATCGCTATTCAATACATTTCTTACTACAGGTTTTATTAACAACCAGGCTGATGTTAAAAGTACCAAAGCGAATAAAAACGGAAATATACTAGTCAAACTAAAACTTAGTGTAAACAAATCTGAGGAGAACCAAAGAATACTTTGCGAAAAAATCAGAAATGAAACAACCAAACACATTACACACCATTTTTGAATTTCGAATTTTTGTATCCAAATTGAGGTTACAATAATAGGAATCGCTAATAAACTTAGAAAACCTATAAAAATTGTCGAATCTAAAGGTCTCAACAAAATGGATAGGAAAGATGCACCAAAGAAAATCAGAGGCAGATCTGAAAAATTAATCCACTTATTAGTATTGCTATCAAAATTAAGAACTGAACTGCAGGAAGTATTTGTGGTTAAATTGCAAAACTTTGAAATAATATTGGTTTTAAAACCTAATTTTTCCTGAACAATAAAAACACTTACGATCAATCCTAAAAGTGAAGTGATCAAAAACACAAGACTGAATGCAGTATAAGTATTGTAGAAAAACGAAAAACCAAATAAAATCAATAAAGGCAAAAAGTATTTTACATCTTTATATTCACTTTTAAAGTTTTCTCTTGCTACAACATTATTAGGTTCAATTGCAACGATTACACCATTCCAATCCAAAAGGAAATTATCGTATGATATTTTTTGACCTGTTTTTTTATTTGTATCAATTCGAACAAATTCTTTTGTTCTTTCAACCAATGTCAATTCATCTTTAAAATAAGCCAAAAAATTGGATGGTAAATTTTCGATTTGTTCTTTCGAAACTCTTACAGCAGCATTCTCCACAGACAACAAATCTAACGAATCTGTTATCGCAAATAAGCTTGGATAATTTGGATGAGAAAGAAACAAATCTTTGAACTCATTTTTCACCTCCGAATACTTATTAATTTGAAGAAATTTCTGTACTAATTTTAACATCGTTTTATGCCTTTTAAATCGTAATGACAATGCAAATATTGTTGTTTTTATTGGAAAAAAATCATCGAAGGCACACATTTTATTAATTATACTACATACAATTTATAAATTATATCAGTCTGAATAAATCAATCAAACTCTTATATATCAGGTAATTATACTATATTTATATTCATAAAATTCTCCAAAAGTTCATTTTCGATCAAGGGTTTTGCTTTTTGCCTAGTTTTGAAATATCAATAAACATAACACGTAAAAACATGACAGGTACGACATTAAAATTAGAGGATTTTGCAGTTGAGAAATTGACAAAAAAACAACAAAAAACGATTCATGGAGGTGATGATCCAGGGGGTGGAATCGAGCCTACAAAAGGGGGTGGAACTGGTGGTAATCCATAAAAATTAATATAATAATCATACTAATAAAACATACAGAATCATGGCAACTAAAAAATTAAAATTCGAAGATTTTGATATAGAAAAGATATCTAAAAATCAACAAAAAACAATTAAAGGTGGTGACGGGGAAGACATCGATCCAAATAAATTGAAAGGTATAGGGAATCCTTAATTTACCGAAATGAACTAAATATTATTCGCAAACTGAGCTGGAGATACTCCAGTTCTTTTGCGAAATGATTTAGCAAAAGACACTGCGTTTTTAAAACCTACACTTTCGGCAATAGCCTGCGTAGAGTATTTGCGATACATGTGATTTGTAATCATTTCATTGATTACGTAATTAATTTTAAGTTCGTTTGAGTATTCTCCAAAAGATTTACCAAATCGTTTATTTACAACATAGGATAAATAAGTGGTATTGGTTTTTATCTTTTTAGCAACATACGATAACGTGAAATCTGGATTTAAATATTCTAATTTATTCTCAAGTGCCAATAATTTTTCGACTATTTTGTTTTCTTTGGCTTCATCAATACTCAAATTGACATTTTCTTTTTTAAGCAGAACGTCCTCTATTTCTGGTTCTGGTTCTTCATTTTGAGCGATTATCTGATTTTCTTTCTTCTCTAAATTGGCTTTAAATTCTTCAATTAAAGCATTCATTTTTTTATGTGCTTTATTTTTATCTCTTATATTTTTTATCAATAAAAAGACGATACCAATTACCAATAAAACGTAAAACACTCTTAATGCTTTGTTTAACAGTACTTCGTTTTCAAACTTTTCCTGAATACCAACCATTTCATCACTTAAATCTACAGTTCCAAGTTTATAATTAACTTCTAAAGCTTCATTATTTAATTTTGCTTCAGATTTTTCGTAGTTATCCAGATAAATCTTAGAATATTTATAAGCTAATTCAGGTTCTTTCTTTATATTATAAATTTTAGCCAAATAGTAATTTGCCTTTAAAAAGTTTTCATCCTTAATATTGTTAGCCTGAGCAATAGAATCTACCCGCTTTAAAAAAACGAGTGCTTTATCATACTTTTTTGTTTCGTAATATAAATTACCGAGATTATAATTGGCAATAGTAATACCTCTAATAATATTATTTTGCCTGGCAATAAATAAAATATCGTAATAGGTTTTTTCAGCATTTTTGTAGTCCTTTTTAAAGGAATAAATATTACCCAAACTTATTTTAGCCCCCATTCTATTAATTGTAATATTCTGGGAATATGAAAGTGTTTTTTTATAAAAATATTCAGCAGAATCTAACAAATATTTTTTGTTTTGATTTTTCATGTAACTGCTTTCATAGGAACCTCCTAAAGTAATATTATTATTACTTTTTATAGTATTAAATTGTTCTTTGGTATAGAGATTTTCATTTTGATCTACTACATTATCAAGTTGCCGCAAATTTTTAATTGCCAGCTGATAATTACCAACAGCTTCATTAACATACGCAATATTACCTTTAAACTTTACGATCTGAATAATATCATCCAACTGCATGGAGAGTTTCATCCCTTGCTGATAATTTTCAAGTGCACTGCTAAAGTTACCTCTCCTATACTCTATTAATCCCCCATAATTATATAAATATGATTTAAGACGCGTTTTGTCTCTGGATTCAGGCATTTTATCCAAATACTTAAATGCCGAAAGATACCTTTCTTTAGATTTTACTGTATTACTTTTTAATTGAAATAAATAAGAAAGTGAAGCATTAGCGAAAGCCACATGCTTATTATTGTTAGACTTTTCCATTATATATGCATATATGAAAGCGCTGTCTACGTTTTTGTTTGTATTGAGCCGAATTTTATCCTGCAAGAGCAAATATTCCTGTTCTGTTAATTCTTTCTTTTGCTGGGCAAAAGAGACATTTAGAACAAGAAAAAGTAAAAAAGAGATGATCAGCCTCATTTATTATGTTTTTGGAATTCAAAAATAGTGCATATATTTTCAATAAACTACATTTAACTTGCCAATTTCCTATTAATTTTATTTTATCAATAAAAAAATATAACAAAATGTTTTTGTTTTGTTATATTTTTATTACGTAAATTTGTTTTTGTAAAACTACCAAAAAATGAAACCAGACTTATTTCAAGCTCCAGATTACTACAACCTTGACGATTTATTGACAGACGAACATAAATTAGTTCGCGAATCTGCTCGTGCCTGGGTTAAAAGAGAAGTTTCTCCTATTATAGAAGAATATGCTCAAAAAGCAGAATTTCCAAAACAAATCATAAAAGGACTTGGAGAAATAGGCGGTTTCGGCCCTTATATTCCGGTTGAATACGGAGGTGCGGGATTAGATCAAATTTCTTACGGTTTAATCATGCAGGAAATCGAACGTGGTGATTCTGGTGTAAGATCGACTTCATCGGTGCAATCTTCCTTAGTTATGTATCCTATCTGGAAATATGGAAACGAAGAACAACGAATGAAATATTTACCAAAACTTGCTACTGGAGAATTCATGGGCTGTTTTGGTTTAACAGAACCCGATCACGGCTCTGATCCGGGAAGTATGATTACCAATTTTAAAGATATGGGAGATCATTATCTTTTAAATGGTGCCAAAATGTGGATCTCGAATGCTCCATTTGCAGATATTGCCGTTGTTTGGGCAAAAAACGAAGAAGGAAGAATTCACGGTTTAATTGTAGAACGCGGAATGGAAGGTTTTACAACTCCTGAAACGCATAACAAATGGTCGCTTCGTGCATCATCAACAGGTGAATTGATTTTTGATAATGTAAAAGTTCCTAAAGAAAATCTTTTACCAAATAAATCCGGATTGGGAGCTCCGCTTGGCTGCTTAGATTCTGCCAGATACGGAATCGCCTGGGGAGCAATTGGTGCTGCAATGGATTGTTACGATACCGCTTTACGCTATGCAAAAGAGAGAATTCAGTTTGGAAAACCAATTGGAGGAACACAATTGCAGCAGAAAAAACTGGCAGAAATGATTACTGAAATCACAAAAGCACAATTACTAACCTGGCGTTTAGGCGTTTTAAGAAACGAAGGAAAAGCAACAACATCTCAAATTTCGATGGCGAAACGTAATAATGTAGACATGGCGATTCATATTGCCAGAGAAGCCAGACAAATGCTGGGCGGAATGGGAATAACAGGCGAATATTCGATTATGCGTCATATGATGAACCTTGAAAGCGTGATTACTTACGAAGGAACCCACGACATTCATTTATTGATAACCGGAATGGATGTAACTGGAATTCCAGCGTTTAAATAACAAACAATTATTAAAATATTTGCAAAAACAATATGAAAAGCTTCTTCTTACCGAGAAGCTTTTTATCTTTGCAAAAAATTCCACAAATGAATATTGAAACTATAAACAATAGCATTCAACCACAAAAAGAGCAATTATTAAGACATTCCTTATACAATAAAATTCAAAGCATTGATGACTTGCACAACTTCTTAGAAAGTCACGTTTTTGCAGTTTGGGATTTTATGTCGTTATTGAAAGCTTTACAAGCCAAACTTACGTGTACTACTACACCTTGGTTTGCAACAAAAAATCCTGAAACCAGATACTTAATCAACGAAATTGTCCTGGCAGAAGAAACAGATTTGACTATTGACGGAAGAAGACAAAGTCATTATGAAATGTATCTTGAAGCCATGGAAGATTGTGGTGCAGATACAACTGGAATTAATACATTTCTATCTGAAGTAAATTCATTGCACAATATTTTTGTCGCTATAAAACAAAGTTCATTACATCCTGATGTAAAAGCGTTTTTGGATTTTACATTTAGAGTTATTGAGCAAGGTAAACCACACGAAATTGCTGCTGCTTTTACTTTCGGAAGAGAAGATCTGATTCCGAGTATGTTTACTGAAATCCTGAAAAACTTTCAAAAAAATCTTCCTGAAACAGATTTAAGCAAATTGCTTTATTATTTTGAAAGACATATCGAACTTGATGCCGATGAACACGGGCCAATGGCGATGCAAATGATTTCTGATTTATGTGAAGATGATGCCCAAAAATGGAAAGATGTTGAAGAAATTTCGATTTTAGCATTAGAAAAACGAATCGGACTTTGGAATGCCATTGAAGAACAAATTCTGCTAAAAACAGAAATGGTATAAAACCAAAACAATATATTTAACGTAACTATTTGTTTAGAATGAACTATCTAATTTATTTAAATTATGAAGCCACAAATCAAGCAAATAGTTACTGTTATTTTTTCTATCTTCCTTTTAAGCTGTAGTGCTGACGAAATAAGTTCAGAAACTTCAGATTCTCCAATAATTTCAATTCCTAAAATTCCGCTTGCGAGCTCTATAAAATATTTGGCTTTAGGCGACAGTTATACTATCGGACAAAGTGTTTGTGAAACTTGTAATTATCCTCAACAACTAAATACAAGTTTAGAAGCGATATATCCGGAAACGAAATTTTCATTAAAAATAATTGCCAAAACAGGCTGGACAACTTCAAATTTGATTTCTGCAATAAATGAAGATAATCCACTATCTAATTACGATTTGGTGACGCTTTTAATTGGAGTAAACAATCAATATCAGGGCATAAATTTTTCGGTTTACGAAAAAGAATTTCCCGAATTATTGAACAAAGCTATTACTCTCGCAAAAGGTGATAAAAAAAATGTTGTCGTACTCTCCATTCCCGATTATGCCTTTACTCCTTTTGGAACCATGTTTGGCGGAACTACGAAAATTTCAACCGAAATAGCACAATATAATTCCTTCGCAGAAAATTATTGCAAAGCAAACGAAGTCACTTTTGTTTCTATCACAGACATTACACAAAAAGGAATTCAAATTCCTTCTTTAGTCGCAGGAGATGGCTTGCATCCGTCAAAAGAAGCTTACACTTTATTTGTTGAACGTATTTTTCCGAAAGTTAAAGTGGCTTTGCAGGATTAGGTTTTTAAAGCAAAATAACTATTTTTATAAAATGCAAATTTCACCATCAAAAGAATTAACATCTTATATTAAGCATTATCTCTTTTTAGACAATAAAGAAACTGTTATTCAAAAACTTAGACTGTTTTCTGATGGCAATACCGGCGTGGTATTTTCTTTAAAAAGTAAACTTATATCGGAAATCAATAATGATGAAGTAAAAAAATATTTACCAACTTCTTTTTTATACGGACAGCTTCATGGTTTTAAAGATATTTATTCTGAAAATGAAACATCTTTAATCATTGTCGTTTTCCAGCCTAATGGAATTTACCAATTACTAGGGATTCCTGCCACTGAATTTCAGGATTCTATTGTTCCGGTTGAAGAAGTTTTTGATTACAAAGCATCTGTACTGCAAGAAAAATTTTATAAGCAAAATAATGAGGTGAGAATCGAGCTTTTAAATCATTTTTTTAGAGGCTTAATTAATAACAAACTGGTTTCAAATCAGTCCATAATAAATAATTCTTTAGATTTTATCCTTACAAATAAAGGAGATTTCTCTGTAAAACAATTAGTTGAATATACTGGCTATACAGAGAGACATCTTGAAAGAAAATTCAAAGAATGCATTGGATTAAATCCAAAGAAATTTGGTAACGTTATAAGACTACATTATTTTCTAAAATTATTAAAGAATAAATCTGACGCTACAAACCTGACAGCGATTTGTTACGATGCCGGATTTTCAGACCAATCGCATTTAATAAAAGATTTTAGAAAACATACCGGAATATCACCCCGGGAATATTTATTTAATAGCGGAAAACTAGCCAATAATCTTATCAAAACTTTTTCTGCTCCAACATTTTAAAATGTCGGTTTTATACAATTTATAAAATATTGCTAATGCTATTTTTGACCCAAATAAATAGCAGAATATGAAAAATCTAAAAATAGCCACCGCTCAGTTTGAAAATAAAAGTGGCGATAAAAACTATAATTTATCTGTAATCGAACAACTTTCAGGAAAAGCAGCCAATGAAGGTTGTGATGTAATTTCGTTTCATGAATGTTCTATCACCGGATATACCTTTGCAAGACACTTATCAAAAGAACAAATGCTGAATTTGGCGGAAATTATTCCGAATGGTGAAAGTATTTTAAAACTCACTGAGATTGCAAAAAATAATGACATCATAATATTAGCAGGCCTTTTTGAGAAAGATGAAAATGATAATTTATTCAAAGCTTATGTTTGTGTTGACAAAAATGGATTAGTTGCAAAATATAGAAAATTACATCCGTTTATAAATCCATATCTCACCCCAGGAGATAATTACTGTATTTTTGAAATTAAGGGCTGGAAATGCGGCATTTTAATTTGTTACGACAATAATATTATAGAAAATGTTCGTGCAACAAAACTTTTAGGTGCCGATATTATTTTTATGCCACACGTAACTATGTGTACACCTTCTACCCGACCAGGAGCTGGTTTTGTTGCACCTCAACTTTGGGAAAATCGTGAAGCTGATCCAACTTCTTTACGATTAGAATTTGATGGAATGAAAGGTCGGGATTGGTTAATGAAATGGTTACCTGCAAGAGCTTATGATAATGCTATTTATGCAGTGTTCTCGAACCCAATTGGTATGGACGACGATCAATTAAAAAATGGCTGTTCGATGATTATTGATCCATTTGGAGATATTTTGACCGAATGCAGAACTTTTGACAACTCTTTTGCTACAGCAATAATTACTCCCGAAAAACTAAGTCAGGCTGGAGGGAATCGTTACATAAAAGCTAGAATACCAGAATTATATCGGGATATTATTGGGCAAAATCACGAATCTCAGCAAAATGTGGTGTGGTTAAAAACTGATAAAAAAAGTTAAAACTAATAATTTATAGCACTTTCAATACACGAAGATTTATCTTTACAGAATACATAAATCTACAGAATACACCCAAGTAATGGAATTTTTTAAAACTAAAAATGAAGATATCGATGCTGTTTTTGATATCTATAATGCAGCAACGTCTTATCAAAAAACAGTTAACAATAAAAGTTGGAGAGGTTTTGAAAGAACACTAATAGAAAAAGAAATAGCCGAAAACCGACATTTTATCATCAAAGAAGGAAATGAAATTGCCTGCACATTTGTTATTACTTTTAATGATTTAATAATTTGGAAAGAAGCCAGTGCAGATCCTGCAATTTACCTTCATCGCATCGCTACAAATCCAAAATTCAGAGGACAATCGTACGTCAAAAAAATCGTTGAATGGGCAAAAACGTATGCGAAAGAAAATAACAAATCATATATCAGACTTGACACACATAGCGGAAACGAAAGAATAAACAAATACTACATGGGTTGTGGTTTTGATTACAAAGGCATAAGTACCATCGAATGGACAAGCGAATTACCTGAACATTATAAAGAAGGTTCTTTTAGTCTGTTTGAGATTGAGTTATAATTCTCTTTGATAGCAAAGAAATGATTTTAGTATAGAATTATTTCTTTTTTGGATTCAAATTTCTGTTTGTATTCTCTATAGCATCAATAAAATGCTTCTCTACTTCAGATAAGTCATTTTTGGTCAATTCCTTATATCTTAAATATTCTTTATTTGCTTTATCTATAGCTTTTTGATGGCTAATTGCACCACAATGATCCAAAATTTCATTTCCTGTTATTTTTATAAACTCGTCTAATTTCTCAATCCAGGAACTCATATACATTGGCTTACGGTTCAATGCCTGTATTTCTGCAAGGTCAAGATATGTAGTTACTATTCGGTTCAAAATATTTAATTCTTCTTCATTCAAATAATTTTTAGCAACTTCTATTTCTTGTTTAGTTGGTTTTGTTCCTTTAAAATTAGTTAATCCCAAATTAGGATGTTGTGCATTTATACGTTGATAAATAATTTCCGCAGCGGTGTGTCCATGTGCAGCCCAATGCATTTTGTTTTGTATCGTTTGAAAAAATAATACACTGCTTTCAGACTTTGGATCATAATCAACACTTGTAGAATAAATGTCTAAAACTTTTCGCCAAAATACTTTTTCAGAAGAACGTATGTCTCTAATACGATTCAAAAGCTCTTCAAAATAGTTTTCGCTTCCCGCTTGTTTAAGCAATTCATCATTCATTGTAAATCCCTTTACAATATATTCACGAAGTCTTTCCGTAGCCCATTGACGAAATTTAGTTCCTTGGTGACTTTTTACCCGATAGCCTACAGAAATAATAACATCCAGATTATAAAACTTTACTGGTTTATCTGAATTTGCAATGTGCAAAATTTGCACATTGCTTTTTTCTATTAATTCTCCATCCTTAAAAACATTTGCGATATGCTTGGTAATTACAGTTCTGTCTTTGCCAAAAAGTTCTGCCATTTGGGCTTGTGTAAGCCAAACCGTTTCGTTCTCTAATCTAGTTTGTATTTTGGTTAAACCGTCATCAGTACTATAAATTATAATCTCGCTTTTGTTCATATTCTAAATAAAAAATTTATCTTTAATAGGTAAGTATCATTATTAGGCATAATCAAATGTATATTAGTAATCCTCCATCTCAAAATATTAAGAAAGTTTATTTTGAATGTTTAATGATTTGGTAAGTTGGAGAAAGTTAATAAAAAAACCTCGAAATATAGATTCCGAGGTTTGGTATTATTTAAGTTAAATTGCAGAGAGGAAGGGATTCGAACCCTCGATACAGTTACCCATATACTAGCTTTCCAGGCTAGCTCCTTAAACCACTCGGACACCTCTCTATTTTGGTTTGCAAAGAACACAAAAAAAAATGAGTTAGAAAAACAAAATCAAAGATACTTACATGCTTTTTCTAAATTCTTCCATAAACAGTTTTACAGCTTTCTTTTGATATGCACCTTCAATCGTTAACATAAACGAATCTCTTTGCGTTGTAACTCCCGTAATGTTAATCGCTTTTATATTATTCCAGCCTTGTAAAGCTTTCTCTGTCACAATAGTAGCCCAATAATCACTATCGCCTACCAAACGTAATAAAGCGTGAACTGCATTTAATTCTATCGAAACTTTTGGTTTCATATTATTTTTTAAAAACAATTCATCCAAAAACTCTCTCGAATTAAATCCTTTTACTGGTAAAATAAGTGGAAGATCTTCTATTTTTTTAAAGGTTATTTTATCTAAAACGGCTAATGGATGTGCTTTTGAAACAGCTAAAACCAATTTTGACCTAAACAACGGCTCTTTTTGAAAAGGAAGTTCAATTTCATTAGAAGAAATTACCAAAACCAAGTCTAATTCGTTGTTTAAAAGTTTTTGTTCCAAAGGTTCCGTTGTGCCATATTCAACGACAATTTTTAAATGTGGATATGTTTTGGCAAACAAATTGACAACCGGCAAAACTAAAAGTCCGAAAATATAGGTTACGCCTATTCGCAATTCGCCGCCAATCATTTGGTTCAAATCGTCAATTGCCTGTTTGCCGCTTTGTACATTTTCTATAATTTGTTTGGCATGAACCAGGAAAACAGAACCCGCTTCGGTAAGCTGCACTTTCTTTCCAATTCTCACAAACAAAGGCATTCCCAGCTCTTCTTCAAGTTTTTTTATTTGCTGAGACAATCCGGATTGTGTGACAAAGCACAATTCCGCAGCTTTTGTAAAATGAAGAACTTCGGCTGTTTTAATAAAATATTCTAATTGATAAATCTCCATATCGATAAGTTTAAATACTTATTATCAGTAAAATTATTAATTTTTCTAATGAAATCATAATCCCGAACTTTGTAAAAAATATTTAAGGTTATGTTTAAAGCGTTAAGATCAAAAAACTTCAAGTTATTCTTTTACGGGCAATCTGTTTCTGTTGTTGGAACGTGGTTACAGAAAACAGCTGTAAGCTGGATGGTTTACAGCGTAACTGGTTCAGTTTTCTTATTAGGGCTAACTACCTTTTTAAGCATGATTCCATCTTTATTTTTGGCACCATTGGCAGGAAGCATTATTGGACGTTATGACAAACACAAAGCCATGATTTTATTGCAGTCTCTCGCCATGTTTCAGGCTGGAGCTTTGGCTTTATTGATTTATTTAAAAATATACAATATCAATTTTATTTTGGCATTAAGTCTTTTTCAGGGAATTATAAACTCTTTTGACATGACTTGCAGACAAACAATGATGATTGATATTGTAGACAATAAAGAAGATTTATCAAACGCTGTTGCCTTAAATTCTACTTTAAATAATTTTGCCCGAATTGCTGGTCCGGCTCTCGCAGGAATTATTTTGCACCAATATGGCGAAGACATTTGTTTTATTGGAAATTTCCTTAGCTACATTCCCGTTTTGATTTCTTTATTAATGATGAAAATAACTCCACATATTAAAGCAACAGATAAATTTAAGATGCTGGAAGATTTTATCGAAGGCTTTGATTATGTAAAAAAAGAAACTGAAATGGCAAAAATGCTTTTGATGCTAATGTGCAGCAGCTTATTCGTTATTTCTTTTAATACTTTGATGCCTGTTTTTGCAAAAGATATTTTTAGCGGAAACGCCCAAACTTTCAGCTGGTTTGAAAGCGCAGCCGGAATTGGTTCTATTTTATCAGCCATTTATCTGGCAAATCTTAAAAGATCTGATACTATGGGCAAAATAATGATTGCTGCCAGCTTATTATTAGGATTTAGCATCATTATACTAGCTTATTCAAATAGTTTAACTGTGGCGCTTATTTGCATGGCGTTGAGCGGTGTAGGTATGATGGCACAAACCTCATCTATAAACATTTACATTCAAACGCAAAGTGCTGTTAATATGCGATCCAAAAGTATTAGTTATTATTTAATGGCTTATCAGGGAATGATTCCTGTGGGAAGTTTAATCATTGGTTACGTTTCTCATATCATCGGAACCAGAAATACCGTTGCGATTCAGGGAATTATCTGTATTATTTCGGTAATTGTTTATGTTTATTATAAAAGACAGAGTGTTTCTGAAGAATTGGAGACTTGTCCGATTGAGTATAGAAATTCCAAAATTTAAATTTCAATCTGGGAGAAAAATTCCAAATTCCAAATTCCAACCTTTAGTTATCGGTTTGGAATTTGGAATTTTAAATGATTGAGATTTATTTATAATGAGATTTCCCCACGCAATGCCGTTTCAAAAACATCTTTAAATTCAGCTGGCGGAATATTATGACCCAACAAATACATCAATTTTGTAATTGCGGCTTCTGTAGTAATATCTTTTCCTGAAATAACGCCCAGAGATTTTAGTTTTGTACTTGTTTCGTATTGCCCCATATTTACACTTCCGCCAGAGCATTGTGTAACATTTACAATATGAAGGCCGGATTGAATGGCTTTCTGGATTAAATTTAAAAACCAATCTTCGGTTGGAGCATTTCCTGATCCATAAGTTTCTAAAACAATTCCTTTTAAATCCTTAATTTCAAGAATTGAAGACAAAACAACTTCGCTCATTCCCGGAAACATTTTTATTATGGCAACATGATTGTCTAATTTTTTATGGACAATTAGTTTCGCGTCTTTTTTTACAGGAAGAAATAAATGTGAGTTTAATTTAAGATGAACTCCTGATTCTACCAATTCAGGATAATTAGGCGCTGTAAAAGCTCTAAAATGTTCTGCATTTACCTTTGAAGTTCGGTTTCCGCGGTACAACTTATATTCAAAATACAAGCAAACTTCTTTGATAACCGGTTCTCCGTTTTCCTGAAGAGAAGCAATTTGAATTGCCGTTATCAGGTTTTCTTTTGCATCGGTACGCAAATCACCAATTGGCAATTGAGATCCCGTAAATACAACCGGTTTAGCTAAATTCTCCAGCATAAAACTCAATGCAGATGCCGAATATGACATTGTATCTGAACCATGCAATACTATAAATCCATCATAAGAATTATAATTTTCTTCGATGATTTCAGCAATTTTCGTCCACATTTCAGGATTCATGTTCGATGAATCTATTGGGTGTTCGAATGAAACTGTTTCTATTTCGCAATCTAATTGTTCAATTTCAGGAATGTTCTGCAATAGTTTATCAAAGTTAAACGCTTTGAGTGCTCCAGTTGCAAAATCCTTGCTCATACCGATGGTTCCTCCGGTATAAATTAAAAGTATTTTAGCTTTAGATGACATCCTGATATTTTAATTTATTGACAACAGGATTGGCATACATTGATAAAAATCCTTGTCTGGTAACAGGATTATCGCTGCCAATACGCATTTCTAAACGACGCTCAAAAAGTGATTTCTCATTTTCTTTGTACAAATGAGAGAACTTATCACTTTCGTTTAAAATATCGTAAGCAATAAAATTAGTTGGCCACAATTGGTAATTTTTCAAAATAGAATCATCAATTACTTGCGCCAAAGCCTGCACTTGTTTGTTGGCATTGTCATTTTCAGCCACAATTTGATCGATTTCTGTATCCAGAACATCACCAACAGAAATATGTATTCTTTTTTTGGTTCCCATAATACCACTCAAAATGGTCATGAAATCCTCATTTTTATCTTTAATATAAACTTCGTTGTTTGCTTCTGCCATTAATTGCGGCATTTTCAAAACATCGGTAGGATCATATTCGTATGAAATAGAAACCGGAACGATTTTTAATTTCTTAAAATAATCCATCAAATTGGCTTCGTCAGAACCCATACCGATCATTTTTAAAACACCTGGATTGGTTTCGTCGTTTCCGTCTTTTGTTCTTCCTTCTCTTTGTGCAATCCAAACCGAACGATTTTCGCGAAGCAATAATTGTCCCATATATTCTGCCAGCAATTTAGAACTCTGCAGCATTTCTCTCGGTGTTAAACCTCTTAAAACCAAAAAGTTTCTATTCAGTTTTGCCAATGTGCTTAAAAATGCTTTTTTAACCAGATTGTCGCCAATTGCAGATGCTGTCATGACCAAACCATGCTCGAACAAACAAACATTTAATAAAGTTGTATCTAAAAGAATATCTCTGTGATTCGAAATAAATAAGTAAGAAGTATTTTTCTCAAGTTTCTCAAATCCTGAAGTGGTAAGTCCCTCAGAACTTTTTTCAAGAACCTTTTGGATGGTATTATAAATAAAGTTGCATTGAAAATCACGAATCGAATGTGTTTTCTTAAGCTGCTCTTTCCAAACCTCATCTTCTACTTCCGGAAAAGTAAAGTTCATCATGGTTTTCATCATCGGATGATTGACAACATCATGAAGTGCTTCATTTATTTCAGAATCATAAAACGGTCGAATGGCATCAAATTTCTGCATTAATATCTATTTTTAGTGGGCAAAAGAACAAAAAAAAAACTAAAGTTAAGTAACTATAGGGTTAAATCCCAAAAACGTCTTTTGAATTTTGCGTTGTAATTGTCGCTATTTCTTCCTCAGAAACATTATATATATCGGCTAATTTGGCAATAACATTTACCAAATAACCGCTTTCATTTCTTTTTCCGCGATACGGAATTGGTGCTAAATATGGCGAATCTGTTTCAAGAACAATATGTTTTAATTCGATTTGATTTAAAAATTGATCAATTTTTCCGTTCTTAAAAGTTACAACTCCGCCAATTCCCAGTTTCATATTATAGGATATGGCCTGTAACGCTTGTTCGTGAGTTCCGGAGAAGCAGTGAAAAATCCCAAACAAATCATCTGATTTTTCTTCTTCCAAAATTTCAAAAATTTCATCAAAAGCTTCACGGCAATGAATTACGATTGGCAGTTTGTATTCTTTTGCTAACTGAATTTGTCTTTTAAAAGCTATTTGCTGCTCTTGTAAATGTGTTTTATCCCAATACAAATCAATTCCAATTTCACCAACAGCATAGAATTTTCTGTTTGCCAATTCAGTTTCAACATGTTTCAACTCCTCCAGATAATTATCTTTCACGTAAGTGGGATGCAAACCCATCATTAAAAACACATTATCCGGATAATTTTTTTCTAAGTCGTACATCGATTGTGTTGCAGCGGCATCAATTGCGGGAATAAAAAAACGGGTTACACCGGCATCAATAGCTCTTTGAATCATTTCATCACGATCCTGATCAAATTCTTCAGAATATAGATGGGTGTGTGTATCGGTAATTATTGTCGTTGAATTCAATTGTCTAATTTTTAAAAAGTTCAAAATTACGATAATATTAAAAACTTTCCAATTGGCGTGGAATGGAACGCGGATGACACGGATTCACTTCGTGAAAGCGCGGATTGGATGCGGATTTTTTTCTCTTTTCCTCTTAATAATAAACCCGACAGGTTTTAAAAACCTGTCGGGTTTGAATGCGTATAAAACCTTTCTCAAAGTTTGAAACTTTGACAAAGGTCGATGTAGCTTTTATTCCAATTCTCTCAACAAAATCTGAACCTCAACATAATCTTCATAATCCTCAGGAATTGTAAGCAGGATTTCTTTACACGCGTTATAATTTCTTTGTTTTAATTTAATTAAAGCCAAATTCCACGTTGCTTTATCTTTGTAGGCCGAAGTTCCTGATTTTAGTTCATTAAAAACATTTTGGGCTTTTATGATTTGATTGTCTTGCAATAATGAAACTCCATAAAAATATTGAATTTCCGGTGTATCATTTTCTTTTAAAATAGATTCAAAAAGCGGAATTGCTTTTTTATATTCTTTTGAATTAAATGCTGTTTCTGCTTGTTTTAGCATTGCATCAACATCGCCTCTTTCTGCAAAATAAGCCGATTCCGGATGATTAAAATCTTCAAAAGAAGGCTTTTGACTATAATTATAAAAAAATAATCCCATCAAAATTACGGCAGCTGCTGCAATACCATAATACCAGGGTTTTAATGCAATTACTTTTGGTTTATTAAAATGCTTATCCGAAACTTTTATTAGATTTTCTTTGAAAGCTTCTCTTTCCTGTTCATATCCAAATTTAGTTTCCAGCTGAAGATGTACGTTTTTAAAAGTTTCAAATTCTGAAGCAAATTCGGGATCTTCCGCCAATTGTTTTTCAAAACTATTTTTCTCTTCAACAGTCATTTCATCCTGAAGATATTGATCGAATGTTATGTAACGTTCTTCGTTCATGACTAATTATTTTTTAGCGATTTAAAGTTGTTGTTTTCCTGAATCCATTGTGTTAACTGGCCAATGCACAACGATTTTTTCTTGCGAACATAACCGTATGTTACATTGAGTTTTTCGGCAACTTCTTCCATCGACTTAATGGTAAAACTCAACTTTAATAATTCCTGGCATTTGTCTCCCAATTTTAGAAACATAGCATCAAAAAGCTGTTGTTTTTCATTAAATTGTTCGGTTTGCTCTACCAATTCCACTCCGCATTCATTTATAGATCCCACATCTTCATGAATTGTTACCCCTTTATTAGATGTTTTTTTCAATTCGTTGAGCCATTTTCTTTTGCATAACAAGAAAAAATAAGCCTCAAAAGGGCAAGTCAGTTCCAGTGTTTGGGCTTTTGCCTGATTAAAAAGCAAAATCATAATTTCCTGAACCACATCCTGAGCATGATCCTGATCGCCGGAATTGTTCTTTATATAAAATACAACCTTGGGAACAAACTTTTTATAAATCTCCTGAATGATTGCCGAGTTATTAGCCGCAAGTCCTTCGATATATTTTTGATCGGGATGAATTTTGATTTTGCCCATAAAAACAACTTTTAAATAGCTAATGTAAAAATAATCTCAAAATAAATTCTTAATAATGGGGTAACAATTATAAAATCAAGTTGATATAACAATATAAAACTCTTTTAAAAACAATTAAAATTAAAAGAAATGGAAAGTTACCAATTAATACATCAAAAAAATCTGGATCAGTTTCATAAAACCCTTTCTTCTAAAATCAGAAACGGTTTTGTGATTATCGAGCATAACGAAAAATTGCCTTATGCCGTTTTATCCAAACAAAAAAAAGAAATCAATCATCCGTTTCATTTCTTCCTTACAGTAATCACATTCGGATTTTGGGTTATTATCTGGATCTGTTTAATCGTTTCGCTTTCGCGGAAAAAAGACATACTCGTGGCACTAGATGAAGACGGAAATTTATTTGAAGAAAAATGTCTTTCGAAATAAATTTTTAAAAAAAATAAAAACGGGGTAACAAAATTTCAACCCCAAGTATCTATAACTATAATTAACTATTTAAAACTAGAAATCATGAACACAAATTTTAAAAAATTAGGACTTTTATTCTTAGCAATATTTTCAGCAGTAAGTTGCGACAATAGCGACGGAGATGACAACAATGTTATTCTTCCGCCAACTTCAGGGGCTTTTAAAAGCATTAGCGAAAAAGGGGTAAAAAGAAATACACAAAATTTTACAGCAACTGCCGGAAATGGTTTGATCACTTTAACTTCTGCAAAAGGCGTAAAGCTAAACATTAACGGAGACTGCTTAACCAAAAACGGGAATGCGGTAACGGGAACTATTGAAATTGAATACATTGAACTTTTCGATAAAGGAAACATGCTGGTTACCAACAAACCAACAATGGGAGTTACTGCTGACGGAAAGAAAAACTTATTAATATCCGGTGGAGAATTCTTCATTAAAGCTACTCAGGGCGGAGTTGCACTGCAAACATCTTGCTCAATGAATTTAATTGTTCCAACAGCTTTAACTGACGGACTTGATAATGCCATGACATTATGGAACGGTACAATTGATGACAAAGGAGAATTGGCCTGGCGAGAAAACAACCCAAATGCTGATGGAAATGGCGGAGGAAAAGGAGGCGTACAAGGCGAAGGCGCAAATTATTATGTAACATTCGGAAATTTTGGCTGGACAAATGTAGATCGTTTTTACAGCGATCCGAGACCAAAAACAACACTGCTTGTTGATGTTCCTGAAGGTTACGACAACGAAAATAGTGCTGTTTACCTTTCTTATGATGGCGAAGGAACAAACGCGCTTGCAAAATTGGACACTTATACTCCACAAGGAATGTTTAGCGAACATTATGGACAAATTCCAGTTGGTTTAGCTTGTCACGTGATTTTTGTAACCGAAGATAATGGTCAATGGCGATATGCAATTAAAGCGGTAACCGTTGCTGCAAACGACATTTATACTTTCACACTTGCCGAAACAACTGTTGGTACCGAAGCGCAACTGGTAGCCGCAATCAATGCTATTCAGTAAGTTAGAAAATACTTTTTAAGAAAAAGTGGTGATTTGCTCATCACTTTTTTTTACATTTAATCCAGTTTTAAAATTATCACTGATGATTTTAAAACCCAAAACTGTCTAGTTATGAAACCACAACTGTCTATTTTCTTGATTCTATTCTCTATTTTCTCAATAGGTCAAACCAAAGTAAAAGACACCATAACCCGAAGAGCCAATATTGGTTTTATCCAGAACGGAAACGCCGTTACTTATAAACCCGAAACACCACCTTTAATTCCGATTGCGGGTGCGCCAAAACCAAGTTATTCTTATTTATGGGAACTTGGCGACGGTCATTACAGTAAAGAAGCCGAACCCAAACATGTGTATAAAAACAAAGGAACATATACGACAAGACTTGCCGTAACCAACAATTACGACAACGGAAAACCACCAGCAACAAGGCCGAAAAAAGTGGCTATAAACGATATTACAGATGCCAATTATAAAGACATTGCATCTATCGCAGACCAAAACGGATTTGCCATTATCAAAAACTGCGACCCAATTCCGGAACAGGAAATGGTAGTTGTAGTTGGTTATCAAAATCTGGAGAATTATGTGTCGAGCGGAAAGCTGTATTTGTTTTATAATGAGAAACAATTCAAGAACAATAATTTTGAATTGGTCGATTTTAGAACGTATGCCAACGAGCGCGAAGTAAAAGAAAATAGTGTCGCTTCTGTTAACGATCTTGACGATTCTAAAAATTATCTGGCTTCCGCCGAAAATATACTGAAACTTAAAAAATACCGAAATACAACTTCTGAAGAAGATTTGGACGCTTCGCTATTAGACGCTAATAAAACGTATCACAATGTTTCGGTTTTAGAATTTGATGATCAAAATCCCGGAGAAACGCACAATGTTTTTTATACTTTTAAAACAACTCCGGAAATGATAAAAGATACCAGCGCAACGGTTACCATGCGTGGGATTTTTGTTCCGAATCGCAGTTATAAAAACCATAAAATAAAGAATCTGGAAATGGAAATTGTAACTTCTCACGATCCAAACAAAATGGGTTCTAATGGAAGTTTTATGAATTACAGACTAGTGCGTTTTAAAAGAGTGAATTTTAAAACACGATTTCAAAACAACGGCGAAGGTCCGGCCAGAATGATTCGCTTAGAAACGGATATTCCGGATATGTTTGATAAAAAAACTTTTCAGATCGAAGACATGTATCCAAAATGTCCGATTTGTCCAAAAGATGAGGTTCCAACCGTAAGTTGCCTTGATACCATTATCAAACAAAAACAGATTTTTTTTACTTTCAAAAACATCTATTTGCCAGGAAGCGAACAAAAAAATGTGCACGAAAAAGATTCTACAAAAGGTTTTGTAAAATATTCGATGAAATTTGCCGAAGACTTTCACAAAGTAAAAACCCGAAGCAGAACGGCCATTATTTTCGACAAAAATGAACCTATAATTACCAACTACGCCACTACCCGATTTTTACCCGGAATTTCGATTGGTGCAAAAGCAGGTTATAATCTCTATCCTGATCTTGAAAAATCGACGAGTTATTTTGTAGGCACAACGATTTCTCCTTTTAAATCGTATCGCTTTTATTGGCAGGCTGAATGGCTCAATGCATTAAACAAATACGATAATGCTATTAATGTTGTCGATCAGATAAACACAAACGCAAACGGAGTAAGACAATTGGTACGCACCACTACAGCAACTGAAAACAAAAATATCAACTGGGAAGTTCCTGTTTTGATTCGGTACAACATCAATAATTATATCGGAATTGGCGCGGGAATTCAGGCGAATATAAATGTCTCAGAAGAGCAAAATCAAAATATAAAAATTGAAACGTATGAAGGCGACAAAGAAAACTTTTTAATCAGTACAACGACGACAGACAATAAGGTAAAAAACTCGTTTGCTGATTTTAAAACTGGGCTATTATTTGATTTAACGGCTGGATTTGCCAGAATTGGTCCGAGTTTAGGAGCCCGTTACGTCATAAACTTTGAACAGCATTTTAATTATTTTCAGCTTTATGGGATTTGGAAGTTTTAATATTTTTTCACCATATAAGTGATATAAATTCATATTAAAAGTTGGATTGTTTATTACTGAAAATGTATTTCTTTTATATTAAAAGCATAAAGTATTTAAAACTTATATTCACTTATTTAGTTTAATCTTAAAATTATATGCACCAAAATAATATGAACTTATATCACTTATATGGTGGAAAAAAAATACGCAATCAAATATTACATATATGGTTTATCTTTCTTTTTATAAATCTAAATGTTCATGGACAACATCAGGAAGATAAAATATACAATGCAATTGATGTTTTTGTAGCAAATCCTTCCGCGAAAGCGTTACAAAATTTAACTAACACTGAAGTTGATTTTTGGAGAAATCCGAAACCCAAAACCAAAGATGAATTATTGGCGATTGTAGTTTTAAACTGCAATAAAGCTTATTATGAAAATCAATTCGGTCAAACCGAAAAAGCGATTGCGAATTACGAAAAAGCCTGGCAAATTTATCAGAAAAACAAACTTTCTAATTACGATATTATTGAATTTTGCCTGAAACCTTTGGGTAATTTATATACTGTTTTGGACGATTATGATAGCGCAGAAAATACTATCAAACAATATTTTTATATCATCAATACCACCAAAAATTATCCTGACGCAGCGAAACAAAAATTTGCAGCAATTTTAAATTTATCGAATGTTTATCAGAGTTCGGGAAAGATTTCTTTGGCGATTGAATTATTAGAAAGTATTTTGAAAACTGAGAAATTATCGAATGTACAAAAAGGGATCTTGTTGAATAATTTGGGGAATAATTATATATTAAGTTCGGCTGGGAATTTAATGCATCCTGAAATTTATCAAAAAGCTGAAAATGCTTTTGAATCTGCAGTTAATTATCTGAAAAATGAAAAAGAGCAATCAGAAAATTTATCTAATTCTTATAGAAATCTGGCGATACTCAATCGGCAGAGACAGCAATTTGAAGTTGCAAATTTGTATTTAGCAAAAGCTGAAAAACTGTTTTTTAAAACTACAAATCAACAGCCACGAAAAATAGCAAAACTCTATTATGAAAAAGCTTTATTATTATTTGATCAACGAAAATATGATGAAAGTGAAAAGCAGATTTCGGCTGTTTTTAAAATTCTAATTCCTCATTACTCTTCAAAAAACATTTTCCCTAATCAGAATGAATTGTATGCCGAAACAATTTTATTAGATGTTCTTGATTTACAGGCAGAAATTTTTATAAAAGAAAATCATCTCAAAAAAGCACTTTTGGCTTATCGGCTTTCTTTTTATATTGAAGATTTGATGATGAATATTTTGGTTTACGAAAATTCAAAAATCATAAGCCAAATGAGAGCGAGAAATCGAACTGAAAAATGTATTTTAATCTATGATAAATTGTATCAAAAAGAAAATAAAATTCAATATTTAGAAGAAGCTTTTCAATTGGCGGAAAAAACAAAATCGGGAATTTTGCGACGTTATCGTGTGAATGTTAAAAATGCTTCTAAGGAAGAAAAACAGCTTTTAGCCCAACTTCAAAACTTAAATAATAGCATTTTAAAAGAACAGCAAAAAGGAGATTTAGCAAACATTTCAAATATTAATTCTGCAATAAAAAAGCAAAATGAATTGATGCTTTCGCTGAAAAAAATCATCTCTAAAAATTCAGATTATTTTCCTGAAAAGTGTAATATAAAATCTCTTCTTTCAAAACTGGAAAAAGATAAAGCAGTTATGGTTTATTATTTTATGGGTAATGAAAATTTGTTCTTTTTCACTTTGCAAAATGGAAAAATAAATCTTCAAAATATTAATATTACAGATACCGCAATTCCTAAAACTGCACAATTTATCGATTATTTTAGTTCTGCTGATGCCATTACAAATGATATTTCCGGCTATAATAAATGTGGTAAAGAAGTTTTTGATATTTTAAAATTACCTAATAATTCTGTGTATAAAAACCTCATCATAGTTCCAGATGGAATTTTGAATTTTCTTCCTTTTGAAGCCTTAATTACGCAAGAATTATCGACAACAAATTTTTCCAAAATGCATTATTTGCTGAATGATTTTAAGATTGGTTATAATAATTCGGCAAATATTTATATGAATTCAAAACCAATTTCAAATTCAGAAAAAACAGTTTTGGGCGTTTTTCCGGTTTTCGAAAAAACAACTTATGAATTGAGTTATTCTAAGAAAGAATTAGAATCAATACAATCGAATTTTAAAGGAAAATATTTAGAAAATTCTGTTGCAACTTTTTCTAATTTTAAAAATAATGCAAATCAATATTCGATTTTGCATTTAAGTACGCATGCTTCCTCAGGTGATATTGAAACGCCTGCCAGCATTAAATTTTACGATCAGGAGATATTGTATTCTGAATTGTATAATCTCAACATCAATCCTGATTTAGTGGTTTTAAGCGCCTGCGAAACCGGAATTGGAAAATTATACAAAGCCGAAGGCGCGATGAGCGTTGCGAGAGGTTTTCAGTTCGCGGGCGCGCAGAATTTGATGTTTTCATTGTGGAAAGTGAACGATTATACGACATCGGTTTTTATGACTGATTTTTATAAAAACATTAAAAATAATGCTCCGTATTTTGAAGCTACTGCCAATGCAAAATTGGATTTCCTGAACGACAAATCGATTCCGAATGCGAAGAAATCGCCTTATTATTGGAGTTCTTTTGTGTATTATGGTTCTATTTCTGATAAAGAAAAATCAAATAATTATATCTTTTACATCATTAGTTTATTGACGTTAATTGGCTTATTTTTGATTTTCAATCATTACCAAAAATGGAAAATCTTCACGCGGTTCTCAAAAAAGAGAAATACAAAAAAATAAAATTCAAAGTTACCAAAACGCAGCATCTTCTAATAAAGGCCAAAATAAATGGCGTTTCAGGAAATTTTATTTTAGATACAGGAGCTTCTAACACCTGTATTGGTTTTGAAAGTATGGAACGTTTTGAAATCTCTTCGAAAAAATCAAAAACCAAAGCTTCGGGAGCCGGCGGAACAGGAATGAAAACGGAAGTTTCTGCTCACAATAATTTACAAATCGGGAGCTGGAAAAACACAGATTTTGGTTTGGTGATTTTTGATCTTTCTCATGTAAATGAAGCTCTGGAATCCTATAAAGCCAAACCTGTTCATGGCATTATTGGAGCTGATGTTTTGCTTGAAGGTAAGGCTATTATTGATTATTTTAATCATTATGTTTATTTGAAATAGACATTAGTGCACAACTGATTTCATGCTTATAATAAATTAATTTAAAAATGAAATTAAAAGTTATCAACAAAACAGAACAAAACAAGAATCTTATTTGATTGTTATTTGACAAATAAACGTATTTTTACACTAAAAGCCAGTAAAATCAAGGCTTTCTTATTTGATGGTTATTTGATTATGGAACAAAAAAAGTTAATAAATATAGTAAACGACTTAATTAAACAACCAAACGAAAGTGAATGGGTTGAATTTAAACTGAATTATCATTCAGCTGAAGAAATAGGTGAACGTATTTCTGCATTGTCTAACGGAGCTTGTTTACATAACCACCCTTTTGGTTATTTAATTTTTGGCGTAGAAGATAAAACACATAAAGTTGTCGGGACCACTTTCAAAATAAAGTCACATAAAAAAGGTGGAGAAGAACTGGAAAGTTGGCTAATGAATCGTTTAGCACCTAAGATAGATTTCAGGTTTCACGAATTTGAATATGAAGATGGAATACGTATATCAATGATTATCATTCCAAGTACTGAGAATCGACCTGTCGATTTTCTACATACATCGTACATTAGAATAGGAAGTTATACCAGAAAATTAAGTGAATTTCCAGAAAAGGAAGGTAAAATTTGGAGAAAAGCCCCAGACAAACCATTGGAAAATCGTGTTGCTAAAACAAATGTTACACCATCTGAAATAATAAGTTTACTAAACTCTCAAACGTATTTTGAATTATTAAAACTTCCTTATCCAAATACACAAGAAGGCGTAATTGAAAAATTTATTTCTGAAAAATTCATAAAAAGGAATAAAGAACAATATGAAATAACAAAATTAGGAGCTATTCTTCTAGCTAAGAATCTTGAGGAATTCGACGAAATAGGGAGAAAGGCAGTTCGAGTAATCGTTTATAAAGGAAAAAATAAAGTTGAAACAATAAGAGAGCAAATAGGCAAAAGAGGATATGCAGTAGGCTTTGAAGGACTAATTGATTGGATCAACGGACAGTTACCTGCTAATGAAGAAATCGGAAAAGCTTTTAGAAAAGAATCAAAAATGTATCCAGAAATTGCAATAAGAGAATTAGTTGCAAATGCTCTTATTCATCAAGATTTTAATGAGAAAGGATTTCCAATGATAGAAATATTTTCAGACAGAATTGAAATTTCAAATCCCGGTCTTCCCCTTATAACTCCACAACGTTTTATTGACGAATATATTTCTAGAAATGAAAAATTGGCTGATATTTTAAGGAGATTTGGAATATGTGAAGAAAAGGGAAGTGGTATTGATAAAGTTATTTTTTACAACGAAATGTTTCAATTACCAGCTGTTGACTTTATAATCTCAGAAAAAAGAACGAGAGTTACTATGTTTAGTTATAAAGAGCTGAATCATTTAGACAAAAAAGACAAAGTCAGGGCCTGCTATCAGCACGCTTGTTTACGCTATGTTTCTAATGATATAATGACAAATCAAAGTTTAAGAGAACGATTCCAAATTGAAGAACAAAATTCAGCAATAGCATCAAGAATTATAAAAGACACTATAATTGAAGGATTGATAAAAGATGATGATCCATCCAGTAACTCTCGAAAATATAAAAAATACATTCCCTTTTGGGCATAAATATTAAGAAATACTATTGCAAAAACTTTAAATTAATTACAGAAAAAATCCCAAACTCCTTAATTGGAATTTGGGATTTTTTATGTTCAATATTCAAGCTCCTTTTGGAATTTGGAATTTTAAATAGTGGAATTTCTTAATGCGTATGTTTAGGATTAAAACCGTCTTCGCTTAATTCAGTGTGCTCATAATCAGCAACCATTTCTGCTTCGTAATCTACTTTTTCTCCTTTGCTAACTCTGGCAATGATTTTCTCCATGATGTTGTAAATAACCGGAACCACGATCAAGGTTAGGAATAAAGACGAAATTAATCCTCCGATAATTACCCAAGCCAATCCGTTTTTCCACTCAGCCCCTGCTCCAGATGCTAATGCAATTGGGAACATACCAAATACCATCGCAATTGTTGTCATCAGGATCGGACGTAAACGAGCGTGATTCGCCTGAATTAATGCCGTTCTGATTGATTCACCTGCTGCTCTTCTTTGGTTGGTATAATCGACAAGCATGATCGCATTCTTACACACCAGACCAATCAACATGATGATACCCAAAATCGTAAAGATGTTTAATGAGTTATTGGTCAAAGCCAATGCCAACATCGCACCAATAAACGAAAGCGGAATTGCAAACAATACTACAAACGGGTGAGCAAAACTGTCATACAAACTCACCATTACAAGGTAAACCAAGATAATAGCGGCCAATAAAGCGATTCCTAAAGTACCAAACCCTTCAGATTGATTCTCTTGGTCACCTCCCCAGATATAGTTTACACCTGTTGGTTTTTTAAGCTTATCTAATTTTGCCTGCCATTGCGTTACAATTGTTCCTGAAGGAACCCCAACGTTTTGTCCTTTTACCGTTACAGATGCAGATTTGTCTCTACGCTCTAACTGGCTAGGTCCTGATCCTTCTGTAATATCAGCAAATTGAGATAACTTAATTTGTTGTCCTGCAGAGTTGATGAAAATCAAATTACTAACGTCAGTAATACTTTTTCTATCAAATGCATTATATCTAATGTTGATATCGTACTCATACTCTCCGGCTCTGTATTTACCGTCTGTATTTCCACTAAAAGCAGTTTGCATCGTTAAACCAACCGTTTGAAGTGTTAATCCTAAAGCTGCCATTTTATCACGATCAACTTTTACGTTTACCTCCGGATTTCCGTCTTCAACAGTTAATTTAATCTCTGTTGTTCCAGGAATTGTACGTAATTCAGCTTCAGCTAATTTAGCAAATGCCATTGCACTTTCTGTAGATGGACCTGTTACGATCAATCCTAAAGTAGCATCCTCAGCAGTTCCTAAGATACCTACAGGAACCGTTTTAACTTTTGCTCCAACTAATACTTTTTCAAGCTTACGTTTAATTTTTGCAGCATAAACGTTGGCATCATCGGTACGATCTTTTTGCTCGATCATTTTTACGTCGATCTCTGCTTTGTAAGCCGTCGCCTGAGATGCACCAAAACCTTCACTGGTTTGCCCTACAGTTGTAATCTGACTGTGAACATATTCCTGAGATTTCAAATAAGCTTCTGCTTTTTGTGTCATGAAGTTGGTTTGTTCTAACGAAGCATCTTTCGGCATTTCGATTTGAACTAAAAACTCCCCACTATCAGAAGACGCAAAGAATTCTCCTCCAATGAAACCTCCACCCATTAATCCAATTGTTGATCCGAAGAACAATACAAGAACAACTAAAATGGTTTTAATATAATGATCTAAACACCAAGTCAATAAATCAGAAACCCAGTTTGTAAAACGAGTTAAATAACTTTCGAAACCAAGAATAATTCTTCCAAATAAATTCTTTCCTTCAATATGCTCTAATTTACCATAACGAGATGATAACCAAGGGATAATTGTAAATGAAGCTAAAAGTGACAGTAAAGTTGAAATAATTACGGTAACACAAAATTGTGTAATAATATTAGAAACCAAACCAGAACTCATTGCAATAGGCAAGAATACCACGACAATTACTAATGTAATCGAAGTTACCGTACCACCAATTTCTGCAGTTCCGTCGTAAGATGCACGAATTTTACCTTTACCCATTTCCATGTGTCGATAAATGTTCTCGAGGACCACAATCGCGTCATCGACCAGAATACCTACAACAAGAGATAATCCTAATAAACTCATTAAGTTTAATGTATATCCCATTAAATAAATACCAATAAACGTAGCAATCAACGATGCCGGAATGGAAACCATTACGATCAATGAGTTTCTAATACTGTGCAAAAAGAACAACATTACAAAAGCTACCAGAACTACTGCAATTAATAAATCGTGAACTACAGAATCTGCAGCTTCAAGAGTAAAGATTGTACTATCTTTTGCTACTTCTAATTTTAATTGATTTGCTTTATAATCATTTTCAAGAATAGCAATTGTTTTTAATAACTGCTCACTTACCGCTACTGCATTTGCATCAGATTGTTTTACAATTTGCAAAACAATAGCACTTTTTTGATCTACACGTGATATTTTTTCTGCTACTTTTTGAGTATCCTGAACATCGGCAATATCACCTAAACGAACCTGAATTCCGTTTTGAGAAGAAACTACCAGGTTTCTTAATTCCTGAACACTTTTATATTTACCAGCTAAACGAATTAATATTTTTTGATTACGTGTTTGGATGTTTCCTGTTGGGAAATCTAAATTCGAAGTCAAAATATTTTGCTGTACTTGTGGGACAGATAATCCGTAACCCTGCATTTTAAGGGCATCAAGATTTACCTGAATTTCACGTTCAGAACCACCAATAATATTTACCTGCGCCACACCTTGTACACGAGATAAAATAGGAGCAATTTTTTTGTCAATTAAGTCATAAAATTCTGCTTCGTCCATTTTACCATTAGCACCTAGAGTCATAATAGGTAAATCACTTAGTGAGAATTTCGTCAGTGAAGGTGTTTCTGCATCATCTGGTAAATCACTAATAATGGCATTGATTTTACGCTGTGCATCATTCAAAGAAAAATCGACCTTTGCATTTGATGTTAATGTAATCGATACAATAGATAAACTTTCGTATGATTTTGAGTCGATTTTTTTGACATTCTCTAAGGATGCAATCGCATCTTCAATTTTCTTGGTTACTGTGTTTTCTACCTCACTTGGAGAAGCTCCCGGATAAATTGTAGAAATTGTAATAACGTTTTGTTCAAATTTCGGGATCAGCTCATAACCTAATTGGCTGTAACTGAACAATCCACCAAGTGTTAGAATTGTAAACAATACAATTACCAACGACGGACGTTTTATGGATATTTCGGCTAATTTCATATTTGTTGCTTTAGGCTGTAGGCTTTAGGCAATAAGCTTAATGCTTATCGCCTATAGCTTATCGCTTTAAATTATTTAATAATTTCTACTGTATTACCGTCTTGTAAGTTAATTTGACCTGTAGTAATTACAGTTTCTCCGTCAGATAATCCATTGATAATTTCTACTTTATCACCTAAAATTCTTCCAGCAGTTACTTTTCTTAATTTTGCAATACCATTTTCAACTACAAAAATCTCGTTACTGCTCACACTTCCTACGAATGCATTTCTAGGTACAACCATCAAGTTTTGTTTTTGTTGGTTTGATGCAAAATTTGCAGTTCCGTACATACCTGCTTTCAGGTCGTTATTTGAGTTGTTTGTAATTTCAATTTCAACAGGAAAGTTCAAAGACTCATCTGCTTTTGAAGCAATGAAAGTAATTTTTCCAGAAAAAGTTTTATCAGGATAAACACTTGCAGTTACTTTAATTTGGTTTCCTAATTTTAAACTGGCAACCTGGTTTTCGTTTACTGTAACAACTAGTTTTAGTTTAGAAACGTTTACGATATCGAATAAAGCTGTTGCCGGCATTCCTGCCAAAATAGATCCCGGCTCAATATATTTTTTATTGATAAATCCACTTATTGGCGCTTTTACTTTTGTATCTCCAACATTAATGTTTGCTTGTGTTAAGTTAGACTGCGCATTTGTTAAAGCTAACTTCGCCTGATCCAATTGTTGTTTTGTAACACCACCTGTTTTAAAAGCATTTTCATATCTCTCATAATCAGATTTTGCATTTTGGTAAACTGCCTGTGCTTGTTGTGCACTAACATTAATTACATCACCTCTAACTGTCAATAAAGTTTGACCTACTCTTACATAGTCACCTTCTTTAGCTAAAACGCTGATTACTTTTCCAGATTTCTCAGCAGAGAAAGTTAATTCCTGAATCGGTTGGAAATTTCCATTTGCAACGAAATCCAAAGAAACTTCTTCTGTTTTTACAGGAGAAACTTTAACCGAAACTGCAGCATTTTTTTCTGCTACGATATCTGTTTTTGCTTTGTTCTCCTTCTTATTATTATTTAAGACATATCCAATCACACCCAGTGCTGCGATTATGATTACGATTGTTATAATAGTTTTCTTCATTGTAATTAGTTATTTAATAAGAGTTTTTAGTTCGCCTTTTGATTTGATTAGTGCTATTTCGGCAATTTTATAATTTAAAACTGCTCTGGTATAATTATTTTGAGCTTCAAGTGATGCATTTTCAGCATCCAGTAAATCTGTTAAAGATGCCAATCCCTGAAGATAATTGTTTTTTGTATTGCTTAGAATCTCTGATGCCAATTGCATATTTTCTTTTTGATTCTGGATAGTTACAATGTTATTCTCGATGTCAGCCATTGCATTTCTGTAGTCTAAATCAAGAGAAAGTTTTGTGTCTTTAATATCTTCCTGCAAAGATCTGATTTCAACATCGGCTTGTCTTACTTTGGCACGAGTTCCGAAACCTGTAAAAATTGGCACATGTAAGTTTAATCCAATTGAAGAATAATCAGACCAGTAAACTCCGTCTTTTGGTTTTGCAAACCAAGGCATTTCAGGTCCCTGACCAATATAATTGTAACCTGCCGTTAATGAAAGTGTAGGATAATATCCAGCTTCAACAGCTTTTTTATTGTACACCAAAAGCTCTTCTTGTTTTTTCAAAAGCAGATATTCTGTTCTGTTTTCAATAGTTGGCTGTTCTGTTAATGCTGCAGGAACCACTTCAAATTCTTCTTTTGGCATGTCAATTTGAGTTTCAATAGGCATTCCCATATAAAACTTTAAAGCATTTTCCTGTAAAGTAATTTGATTTTTAATTTGCTGACGTTCTGTATCTATATTTGACATTTTCACAACGATACGGTCTAAGTCAATTTTTTTAGCTAAACCATTATCAAATTGTCCTTTTACGATATCACGAACTTTTGTTGTGTTTACGTAATTACTGTCTAAAAGAATCAATCTTTCTTTTTGTACATAAACAGAATAATAGTTATTTGCAACTCTTTCAATAACCTGCTCTTCTGTTAACTGATTGTTTATTTGATAAAACTCACGTGTTGATTTCGCTGCTCTTAATCCTGTAAAAACAGATTGATCAAAGATTGTCTGAGTTAAAGAAAGTCCAGCTGTTGAAGTCCATTTTTGACCTAATGGGGCTAAAAGTGTAGTTCCGGGAGCACCAAAAAAATCTCCAGGTAAAGCATTTAACTGTAAAATAGGATTGTAAGTTAAATTTCCGTTTGCAGAAATTTGAGGCAATGCTCGTGAACGTACTTCCTGAATTTGATACTCACTGTTTTCAACCTGTAGTTTTGCCTTTTTAGCATCCGCTTTGTTTTGAAGCGCATAAGTAAGAGCATCTCTTAAGGTTAATGTTTGGACTTGTGCGTTGGCAGCCAAGCCAATTGTACACAAAAATATAAGAATTATTCGTTTCATAGATTGATGATTAAGTAATAATTTTTTTAAGTTGTTTTTCTAATTCTAGTATTCCATCTGGTGTTGCCATTGCTCTGGTGTGATATTCCAAAGCTTCTAATTCTATTTCCTGAGCCTCTCTCTCAGAAATTGTATTTTCATTAATGTGAAAAATTAAAGTGTAATAAAATTTCACATAAACCTCAATATTTATATCCGGGCGATACAGTTTCTCGCTAATTCCCTTTTTAATATTTTCTCTAAAATATTGCGTACACTGCTCTATTTCGTGAGACAATACATTTTGATATATTTCGGGATAATGTTTTTTTAACTGATAAATCGGCGAAGTATCCATATTGTTTTTAAACATGTCCCTGAACATTTCTCTGATCTCAAAATTTTCCATAATTGCATTGTAGTTTTTAGCCACAATAGAATCAATTATTTCGTGTACTTGTCTGTGAACCATCGAGGTACTTTCTTCAATTAAAACCTCTTTGTTACAAAAATATTTGTAAATCGTTTTCTTTGAAATACACATTTCACCTGCAATATCATCCATCGTAACACTTTTAAAGCCTAACTTTAAAAATAAATCGCTTGCTTTTGCTATGATTTTTTCTTTCATATTAATTTTCAAATTGCCTTACAAATATAATTCGGAAACTTTTTTAAAAAAAATAGTTTCCAATATTTTGTAATAATTTTACATTAATTTATTCATCAAATAAGAATTATATGCTAAATTCCAGATTAGCGATCAGCTTAATATCTTTTCCAAGTGCTAATCCGCCATTATGATTGTATGAATTATAATCCAGACCAAAATCCTGACGTTTAATATCGCCTTTAATTTCAAAAGCAACTTTTCTCTCTCCGTTATAAGAATTGATTCCAATAAATTCTGCATCAAGTTCTACAACTTTGGTTACGTCTTTTATAGTTAAATCACCTTTAAAGAAATTGATATTATTATTTACTTTTTGAAATGAAGTCGATTTAAAACTAATAATTGGATGTTCGTTTACATTAAACAAATCATTCAGTTGCAAGTGAGTATCAATTTGCTGAAAACTATCTGCCTTGTTATTTATATCTAACGAAAATTCAACCGAAGCATCTTCAATTTCATTGTCTTCAATATTGACATAACCATCAAATTTATTTTCAGTTCCTCCCAAATAAGCAAGTATAGAATGTCTCATTTTAATTAAAACATCTGATTGGCTAGAATTTATGGTCCATGTTGTTTTCATAATTATCTGATTTAATGAGTTTATAATTTACTCAAACTCGCCATGGAAACTTTTCAAGTGTTGTAAGTTTCCATTTTGAAAGTGCAAATATAAACAGGAAACTTTAAACACCAAGAAAGTTTCCAAGTTTTTTCAAAAATAATTTTAACATATTAAAAATGAACGGCTTTAATACCTCTTTTTATGGAAACTAAATTCCTTTTAAACTTTTAAAATTATAATTCATATTTGAATCGTATCTTTGAGGCTCGTTAATCAGAATTTCATTTATGCACGATATTAGTCAGTACCAGGATTTTTTTATTACTTATTTAGAAAGCCAGAGCATTACCAAAGAACCCAAAAATCTTTACGAACCTATTGAATATATCTTAGGCCTTGGCGGAAAACGCATGCGTCCTGTACTAACCTTAATGGCGGCAGAAGTATTTAATACTGATTACAAAATCGCACTTCCGGCAGCAATGGCTGTTGAGGTTTTTCATAATTTCTCACTGGTTCACGATGATATTATGGATGATGCGCCTTTGCGAAGAGGCAAAGTAACCGTACACGAAAAATGGAATATTAATACCGGAATTCTTTCCGGAGATGCTATGCTTATCCTGGCGTATCAGTATTTTGAACAATACGAACCTGCCGTTTTCAGGGATTTGGCAAAATTGTTTAGCAAAACAGCTCTTGAAGTTTGCGAAGGACAGCAATGGGATGTTGATTTTGAAGAAAGAAACAATGTAACGATTCCAGAATATCTAAAAATGATCGAATATAAAACAGCTGTTTTAGTTGCCGCAGCCATGAAAATGGGTGCAATTGTAGCGAAAACTTCTGAAAAAGAAGCTGATTTAATTTATGATTTCGGACTCAATTTAGGTTTAGCTTTTCAATTACAAGATGACTATTTGGATGCCTTTGGAGACCCTAAAACTTTTGGAAAACAAGTTGGCGGCGATATTATTGTAAATAAAAAAACCTATTTATATCTAAAAGCTTTAGAATTTTCATCTGAAGAAAAAGCAGCACAATTACAACAGTTATTCGGATTGCAATTAGAAGATAATACAGCTAAAATAGAAACTGCAAAAGCAATTTTTAACGAATCCGGAGCATCAAAAGCAACTCAGGAAGCAATTGAAATGTATACTTTTAAAGCTTTTGAAACGTTAGAACAAATGGAAATTAACGCTGAAAAGAAAAATATTCTTAGAGCTTTTGGCGAGAATTTAATGGGAAGAAAAGTTTAGTTTTTTTGCCACAGATTAATGGATCTTAAAGATTTTTTGTTTGCCACGAATTCCACTAATTTTCACTAATTTATTATAATAAATAATTCGTGAAAATTAGTGGAATTCGTGGCAAACAAATTTTAGAAACTAAAACAAATCATCCGGATCAACTAAATCCGATAATTTTTGTTTTAGATCCTCTTTTAAAATTGTCAATCCGTATTGATACGAAGCATTCATCCAGCCAAAGCCTTCTTCAGTGATGTAATTAAACTCTGTTCCTACGTTTCCGTATTCTGCAAAAATTTTGTGTGAACTTATCGATAAGTCAAACTTTTCAGGAATCGTTCCGTTGTAATCAACTGCATTTCTGGTAATCAGCCAAAGCCATCGATACACCATTTCCTGAGCTTCTTCCTGAAAATTATAATTTAGCAAACCTTCCCACAAAAGCATTTGGTGCGGTGCCCAGCCAAATGGATAATCCCATTGTCGTATTGGCGAATTTTCGTCTACAGCAGCGATTGATTCTTTGGTACTTCCGGCAATTCCCCCTTTCATTTTAAATTTTGGAAGTGTCTTTTTTACCAAAATTTCAGCTTGCTCAGGCGTACTTATTTTCGCCCAAAGCGGATAAAATGTCGGAGCTGCTTCAAAAACATGTTGTTTTTCATTCACAAAATCATAATCAAAATAGATTCCGTTTTCTTCATTCCAACACATTTTGTTGATTTTCTCTTTTCTCGAAGACGCTTTAGAAATCCAATATTCGCTTGAAAAAGATTTATCTTCAAAATATTGAAATTCATTTTTAAAATATTTCTCAATCAAAAAAGCAATGTCTGTTTCGTATTTATAAAGCAAACTATTAATCGCAACTGTATTTAAATTGGCACAAATTCCGACCAATCTGTTCGTGGTATCATGGCCGCTTTCGCGCATGCTTCGGTCGTGAATAAAATATTTATCGAGTTCAGCATCAACAACTTCTCTTTCAAGATATTTCTTTTCGAATTCTCGCGTTGAGAGATTATATTTTGGCGCATATTGTTCCAAAATATCATCAAAATGTCCTTCTTCAACCTCAAACGGAAGCCCGATTCCTTCTGCTTTATATCTATTTAATCCATTTGCAGTAAGTCGTTTTCCTTCCTCCATCCAAACGGTCTGATATTCTTTTATGGCCGTTTTTAAATGTCTTTCGATCCAAAAAATATCAGGATTCGACTTTTCTAAAACATCCATAATCAGAGATGTATAAAGTGGCGGCTGCGTTCGGGTTAAATAATAACTTCTGTTGGCATTCAGGATTTTTCCGTAATGATCAATTTGATATTTAAAGTTTTCTGCAATGCCCAAAGCAAGATCAATTTTATCGTCTATCAAAAGTCCTTTGGCAATAAAGTAACTGTCCCAACCGTACATTTCATTGAATCTTCCGCCGGGAACCACAAACGGAACTCCGGAAATTTCATTATTTTTTATTTGAAGTGCCAATGCCAAAATTCCAGGCTTTTTGTTCAATGATAAAACATATTCCGGTGAAATGTTTTTAGGCATTTGAACCACTTTCAATTTCGGAGTTGTTGTTTCTAATTTCTTGAAATAATCAAAAACAATTTCATCGCCAAACGGTACATACAAATACGCGATTTCATTTTCGATTTTATCATCTTCCAAAATTTTCTTTACGCCAATGGCATCAATCGTTCTGGTAAGACCTTTCCAGTATAAATCTTTTATTTTTCGCGAAATTCTTTTTACAGGATCTTCGGTGATTTCATTCAGGTCTATTTCGGCAAATTCAACGTTTTCTTTTTTGGCTAAAGCCAGTTCTTGTAATAAATTCGAAAGCTGATAAGTTCCTTTAATTTCTGCTGAATTTCCGTTTTCATCATTCAGCAAAAAACTTTTTGGACCATTATCATCAATCGTTATTTTTTTATCGCCGTCAGTATCTTCCTGAGCCAATAATTTTCCGATGGTTTGGTTTATATGTAATTTAAATTTCATCTTTTGCAGTTATTTTTTTAAGAATAAAAAAGGAAATCAATAATAAAGTCATCGGGATTAAGGTAAAATAAAACGCTTTTTCAGGGCCTTCATTTTTAAACAGCCAACCCGTAATTCTGGATCCTAAAGTTCCGCCAAGCGCAGAAAAAATCACGATTAATCCGGTCATTGAACTTTGCAGGTTTTTTGGCAAAGCGCTCAAAACAATCGAATTTAATAACGGATAAATGGGTGCAATAAATAATCCGATTAAAGGAAATGCAAACCCAATTAAAGGAATATCTGAAAGTGAATTGATGTTTTTTACTTCTAATCCAACGGTTTTTGGAAGTACAAAAACAACCAACAACATCGCTGAAATAATACAGAAACTCAACACCCAAATCCAGTTTACTTTTTTGGTTACAATTCCGGCAATTAATCTTCCAACAGCCAATGAAATTGCCAAAATACTCGCCATCATAATGCTGATATTCTCCGGCAAATGCAACACTTTTGTATTGAATGTGGGCAGCCAGGAAAGAATTCCCTGTTCGATCATGACAAACAAAAACACACTAATTACAAAAATAACGGTCAGCAATTTTGCCATTAATTTGAACATTTGCAGAAAATCGTCTTTGATGTTTACTCCTGCTGAAACTTCTGTTTCTTCGAATTTTACAAAGAATAAAAACAAGAAAGAAAGGAACGATAATACTGCTAAAAACCAATAGACATTTAACCACGAATTGGGATCGTTTTCGTTATTAAAAGCGGGAAATAAAAAATACGCCAGAGCAATTCCCACCATAAAAAAACCTTCGATACTACTCATTAATGCGTTGTGTTCTTTTTTGGTTTCGGTCACGGTTCCGATTAACGAATAAACAGAAACTTTGATCAAAGCAAATGAAACTCCAACGGTGGCAAAAAGGATTTTAGCATTGTCAAATGAATTTCCAAAATACATCGAAATACAAGCCAAAGTCACCAAAGCCAAACCTGCAAGCATCGCTTTTCTATAGCCAATTCTGGGTAAAAAAGAAGCTATAAAAAAAGATACAATGGCAATGGGCATATCTTTAAAGGCCTCTAAAATACTGGCCTGAACTTCATCAACTCCGTAATTTTTCTGCGATTTTAAAATCACGATTCCAACGCTGTTTAATAAAATAGCAAAGACAAAATAATTAAGATAAAGCGAGATTTTAATTCCTATGTTTTTCATTTGTTTTTATTTGCTTTGCTTTTTGGTTACGGTGCGGAGACGCACTGCTGTGCGTCTCTACAATTCCGTATGTATATTTTTTACGTTGAATTAAAAATTAATCGCAACCGAAAATCTAAACGCACGCCCTAAAATTGGTCTTGCCATAAATACATCGCTTGCTGCAGATGTTGTTTGTCTTGGATCTCCTTCGGTTAAACCAATTTCGTTAAATAAATTGGAAGCGTCAACTGCAAAACGAAGATTGTTGTACGTATAATTTAAACCTGCTCCAACTTCTTTGTAAGCCGGTAAAACTTGTCTGTTATCCTGATTCGTGAATTTTTTATCGTAATAAGAAAACTGAACATAAGCCGTAAAATCTTTTGTAATATCAACTTCAGGTCTTAGGTTACAGAAAAATTTAGGGATTCTTCTGGCTGTATTTCCGTTAAAATCAAAAGTAGAACCGTCTGCATTTGTTCCGGTGAAATTATCATATTCCGGTTTTTGAACGGTGAATGTAAAATTCAGTTTTACAAATTCGTATCTGGCATTTGTCTCAACTTCAAGACCAATATTATTTACGTCGGCAAATTTATTTTCTGAAGATCCGTCAGATAAAATATCCGTGAAAGCGACATTTTTTAAATTCATATGAAACAAATTCGCATTTACCGAGAAGAAAGAGCCTGAATATTTATAACCCAATTCAAATTGATTTACTTCTGTATTTTCCAGTTTGCTTAAATCTGCTGCATTATCATAAAATGATTCTTCAATTGGTGATCTAAAACCATGACTGTAACGAACATACGAAGCCATGTTGTCGTTGAATTTGTAGTTTCCAGCCGCCGTATACGACCATTCGCTTACGTCATATCTCCAATATGTATACGGATTTCCTTTTACAGTTGTCACCGCATCATCAGCCGTATTGTTGTCTAAAATTCCTAAATCTTCAGCAAAAAATCTTGCGTTGTCTCTGTATCCTGAATATTTGTCTTTGTTGTATCTTAAACCTGCATTGAAGGTTAAATTGTCTGTTGCTTTAATTTCAGCGTCGGCATAAATATCATTTAAAAGGCCTTTGGTTTGTGCATCTCTTTCTAACCATGTAATTCTTTCTACACCATTAAAAGTATGTTCAACTCCGGTTGTATTATCGGTAACATTTAATAATCTTGGATTGTCTGAAACACTTACCAAATAAGAATTCCAGTTCCAATATTGATTTGATTTCCAGTTTGAATAATAATAACCAGCTGTTAATTGCACCGGATCTAAATCAAATGTAAAAGAGAAATTATTCGCAAAGTTGTTCATCTTTTTCTCAATGTGCCAAAGATCTGCTCTCATAATTAAGGAATTTGGATCTAAAGCCGCGCCATTATCTACATAAGAATAGGCAAGATTTCCAGCCGTTGTATTTTGAATATCTGTCGCGTAAGCATCTTGTGTCCAAGGTCCGCCATTAGGGAAAATAGCATTGTAATTTAAATCAATCGAAGTTTGTTTGAAAGCATTTTTGAAAGTCACTTTTTCAGAGATTTTCTTTTTAAACTCCGCTCCAATCGAGTTGATTACAGGATGAGAACCGTCTTCTAAATCGGCACTAAAAGTTCCGCCGCCATATTGAGGTACATTTAAATGGCTGAAATTTACTGAAGTCAACGTTCCGTAATTTGGGTTAAAACCGTCGATTCCTTCAATTTTTCCGTTATTACTTTTTAGCGGAATTGGTAAATAGAACGTATTTCTGTCGTCAAGATGCTTGAAGTTAACTCTTAAATAATCGCTGTCATCAAATTTATACGTGATATTTCCTTTTATTTGTCCGCCTTTATTAGCCGTAAAACCAGTATTTCTTACACCATTATCGGCTCTGTAAAATCCTCCAACATTAAAAAACAATTTATCCTGAATTAATGCTCCCGATAAATTCAAATCTGTTCTGAACATTCCGTAATCTGAAGTCGTGAATTTGGCTCTTCCCATAAATTCATTCTGACCTGTTTTCGAAATAAAGTTGATAATTCCACCCGGAGCATTGTTGGCAAAAATTGACGCAGAACCTCCACGAACGGCTTCCATTTTGCTTACCGTTTCGTCTAATCTGTAAAAAGTATCTGCGTTGGCAAATTGTAGTGCGCCATCTTCAAAAACCGGCAAACCGTCTTCCTGAATTTGTACATATTCGTAAGCTCCGGCAGACGGAATTCCTCTTGCAAAAAGGTTGTTTCCAATTTCTCCCCCAGAAGCTTCCACAACAAATCCGGGAATTGTTTGAAGCAAAGCTGCTGTGCTTGACGGCGCTCTGTCTTCGATCGCTTTTGCGCCCATTGTAGTAATTGCTACGCTCGATTCTAATTTAGATCTTGGCGTTGATGATCCTGTAACGACCACTTCTTTAAGGTTTTGAGATTCGCCTTCAAGCAATAAATTGACTTGTAAAGATTCGCCTTCTTTTACTGTAATTCCTTTTGTGTAAGTCTTATAACCAACGTTTGTAGCTTCTACAGTATAGTTTCCGGCAATAACATCCGAGAAAATATAAGTTCCGTTTTCATCTGTAACTGTATTTTTTCCAGTGTCTTTTAGAGATACGTTGGCGCCGGGAACTGTTTGTCCCGTTTCGTCTAAAACTTTTCCGAAAACGGTATTTTTTGCCTGAGCAAATACATTATTTGGAGCAAAAATCAGGCATAATAATAAAGCTATTATACCTAAATAAGAATATTGATTTTTCATTTTTTTTGGGTTTGGTTAGTAAAGTTTTTATTAACGAACTTGCGCGCTAGGTGTAATTATTTTTAACACATAGAAACATAGAATTATTGAACTCAAAAAGGCGTTTCACTTGTATTAATGCACATAGCTATGTGTGAGAAACTAGTTTCTTTTGATTTACTTTTTTTTAAAGCATAAAATCTATGTTTCTATGTGTTAAATGAAATTTGCGGATTGCACATAACACGTTAATCAATGTAAACTTAATTACTATTTAACTTCAATTTAAGATTTCGGAATCGAAAACGTTTTCGAAATCACCTAAAACGTTTTCGGAAGTTAATATTTTAGCAATACATTTTATTTTTAGTACATTTATTTCATGAATGACACCAAACTAATAGATATTGCTTCGGCATTAGGAATTTCAGTCACAACGGTTTCAAAAGCACTAAAAGGATATACGGATATCAGTAAATCGACACGTGCAAAAGTGATCGAAATGGCCGAAACAATGAATTATATTCCTAATTCTGTCGCCGTAAATCTTCGAACCAATGAAACCAAAACCATTGGTGTGATCATTCCTGCAACGGTTCATCATTTTTTTTCCAGTGTTTTGAATGGTATTTTGGAAGAAGCCGAAAAAAGAGGTTATCTGGTGATTATTCTACAATCAAACGAAAAATATGAGTTGGAGAAAAAACAGCTTGCTTTATTGATTCAGAAAAGAGTTGATGGCGTTTTAATGTCACTTTCAAACGAAACGGATGATTTCTCTCATATTAATGAAGCCATCAGGAAAAATACTCCGGTTGTTTTATTTGATAAAATTGCTAAAAGAGTGGATTGTTCCAAAGTTGTAATCAACGATGCCAAAGCGGCTTTTGATGCAGTTTCGTACCTTATAAATAAAGGTTTCAAAAAAATTGCGCACTTTAGAGGTTCGTATGTCCCGCAGAATTCTATTGATCGTTTTTTGGGTTATAAACGAGCACTTGAAGCACACGGAATTGAGTACGATTCTAAACTGGTGTATGTTTGCGATAATAATACCGATTTTGAAGACGGTTACGAAAATGCCCAGAAAATCATGAACGAACATCCGGATATCGACGCTATTTTTGCAATTACAGATTTGGTCGCTATCGGAATTATTAAATATTTTAATGAAGCGGGAATAAAAACACCCGATCAGGTTGCGGTTTTCGGGTTTAGTAATTGGTTTATGAGTACGGTTATTTCACCAAAATTAACGACAATCGATCAACCCGGATTTGAAATGGGACACACCGCGGTTTCGATTTTAATTGATGAAATTGCCGACATCAAAGAACATCGACCTGTTACGCATCAAATTATAGAACTTCCAACAAGAATCATAGAACGAGAATCGACCGTTAAATGATTTTTTAGTTTTAACTTTGCGTCAACTTTAAAAAGCATCAATGTTTCCGATTCCTGAAAATACCGATATTTTATTGGCTGATGCCGAAAACGGAAATCTATACTTAAGTTTGATTGAACAAATCAACAAGGATTTTAATTTGGCAAATGAAGGAATCGATTTTCCGCTAAGTATTTCTCCCGAAGAATTAAAAATTCAGCTTCACGAAAAAATCTACCGAATGATTCAGTACAAATTTGCTGAATATTTAAACCTTCTTTATATCATTGATGTTTCTGAAATCGAAATCAAAAAATTGGATGGTTCTGATTTGGTGATTTTAGCTGAACAGGTTTCTTTTTTGATTTTAAAAAGAGAATGGCAGAAGGTTTGGTTTAGGAATCATTATAAGTAAGACTAATTCTTTAGTAAAATACTATAGCTTTCAGGTCTGACGATTTTCTTTAATTTATCTAATTCAGACCACAATCCAAATCCGCTAACATCTAATTTGCTGCCAATAATCTGAGAACGACCGCATTTAAAACAAATTTTTGCGATTCCAACTGTCTTTTCTTTCTTCTTAAAAATAAAAATATCCCGATATTCTGCAGCACAAGCAGCGAAAGTATCTTGCAGAGAATCTTTTTCGCTAAATACATTTTCAATATTTTTTTGCTGTTTAATTGATAGATTTGATTTTTTATAGTTATGATTCAATAGAATTTTTTCGAAATTTTCTTGTTGGATAGTATCAGGAAAAGTATGAACATAAATATCAAAAAATTCTTTTTCCTTTTTAGTATTATTATCCTTCATAAGGATTTTGGTAAATTCATCATCAGAAAAATCTAAATAATAATGATCGCTTTTATCAAAATCAAAAAAAGGTCGTAACTCTTTTTTTACAACTTTTTCATCTGCTACTTCTGCCTTATTTGAATTTTTACAACTCGAAATTATAATAACAATAAGGATAAAAATATATTTTTTCACTTTTAGAATTTTAAATCTTAGAACCTTAGTATCTCAGCAACTTAGCACCTTTAAAAATAAACCCTCACAAAAGGCATAAATCCTGATCCATAAAGACTTTTATCTGGATCATATAGTACGTCGTATCGGGCGCCGATTGTCACATTTCCGGTTCTGTAACCAGCTCCAAGATACAAAGCGGTATTCCAATAACTATCAGAAAAAGCAGGTCTGTTGACGTTGGCTTCATATCTTGTATCCACTCGTACTTGTTCTAATTCTGCCGACAATTGAACTTCGGGAATTGGGTTTACGAGCGTAATTAAACTTCCGCCATAAACATAAGATTCATAATAATTTTTTGAAGATAAATAACCAAATTGCAAACCAACTCCAACGGCAACAATCTCGTTAACATTATAAATAGCACTTGGCATAACCGAAATATCAGTATATCCTGAACCAATTCCCAGACCAAGTCCGCCACCAAACTGAACTTTATCCCAAAAATTAGTAGTACTATCTACGGCTGAAATTTCCTGCGCCATTGAATAACTTGAAAACAAGACTGTCAAAATCACAAATAATGATTTGAAAACGTTTGAAATTTGATTTTTATTCATGGCTTAACACTTTTTTTAACAAATTTTTACGTAAAAGTAAGCAAAAAAAAAGATTTAAATAAATGCATTGTTGTACTTTTGCCATTCTATTTAACAAAAAGTATATTCACTAATATTATGGATAGGTTTTCATTTTTAAATGCAGCACATACAGAGTTTTTTGCACAATTATACGATCAATATTTAGTAAACCCAGACAGCGTTGAGCCTAGCTGGAGAAGTTTTTTTCAAGGTTTCGACTTTGGAATGACTACTTATAATGACGAAAATCCTGTGCAGCAAATCGTTGAGTACGTGACTAGCCCCAACACAGATTACAGTCAGGTTTCAGAAAAACTGCAAAAAGAATTCAACGTACTAAAATTAATCGATGGTTACCGTACACGTGGTCATTTGTTTACCAAAACAAATCCGGTTCGTGATCGTAGAACTTCGTCTCCAACTTTAGATATCGAAAATTTCGGATTAACATCTGCCGATCTATCTACTGTTTTTGATGCTGCTCAAACCATTGGTGTAGTACCATCTACTTTACAAGACATTGTAACGCGTCTTAAATCTATTTACTGCCAACATATTGGTATTGAATATATGTACATCAGAAATCCTGGTGTTGTAAAATGGATTCAGGATAAATTGGCTGTCAATGTTAACCAGCCTAATTTTTCTTCAGAAGAAAAGAAAATCATCTTAAATAAATTAAACGAAGCCGTTTCTTTCGAAAACTTCCTTCACACTAAATATGTTGGACAAAAACGTTTTTCATTAGAAGGTGGAGAATCTATCATTCCGGCTCTTGACGCTTTGATCGAACAAGCTGCAGAAAAAGGTGTTGAACAATTCGTAATGGGAATGGCTCACCGTGGCCGTTTGAACGTTTTGGCAAACATCTTTAATAAATCGACTCAGGATATTTTTGGTGAGTTTGACGGAAAAGATTACGATCAGGAATATTTTGATGGTGACGTAAAATACCACTTAGGTCTTACGGCTGACAAAAAAACAAGATCAGGAAAAAACATCAATATCAATTTAGCACCAAACCCTTCTCACCTTGAAACGGTTGGAGCTGTAATTGAAGGAATTACAAGAGCAAAGCAAGATAAATATTATGCTGACGATTTCTCTAAAGTTTTACCTATCGCCGTTCACGGAGATGCTGCAATTGCAGGACAGGGTATCTTGTACGAAATCATTCAGATGGCACAGCTTGACGGTTACAAAACCGGAGGAACAATTCATATTGTAATCAATAATCAGGTTGGTTTTACAACCAATTACTTAGACGCTCGTTCTTCTACTTATTGTACAGATGTTGCCAAAGTAACGCTTTCACCAGTATTACACGTAAATGCTGATGATGCTGAAGCTGTTGTACATGCTATGTCTTTTGCATTAGACTACAGAATGCAATTTGGACGTGACGTATTTATCGATTTATTAGGATATAGAAAATACGGTCATAATGAAGGTGATGAACCTCGTTTTACACAGCCGGTTTTATATAAAATCATCGCAAAACATAAAAATCCAAGAGATATTTATGCTGAAAAATTATTGTCTGACGGCGTAATTGATGCTTCTTATGTAAATGCTTTAGAAAAAGAATACAAAACTAATCTTGAGGAGAATTTAGAAGCTTCCCGTAAAAAAGATTTGACAATTATAACTCCATTCATGAAAAACGAATGGGATGGTTTTGTTCAGGTAACGGATACACAAATGCTTCAAAAAGTAGATACTACTTTTGACAAAAAAGGTTTAGATTCTATTATCAATACAATCTCAACTTTACCGGAAGACAAAAAGTTCATCAACAAAATCACTAAAATTGTTACGGACAGAAAAGCCGGATACGACAATAATACTATTGATTGGGGAACTGCAGAAGCCTTAGCTTATGGTTCACTTTTAACAGAAGGTTTTGATGTTCGTATTTCTGGTCAGGATGTTGAGCGTGGTACTTTCTCTCACCGTCATGCTGTTGTTAAAGTTGAAGATTCTGAAGAAGAAGTAATCTTATTAGATGCAATCGAAAACAAAAAAGGAAAATTTGGCGTATTCAATTCCCTTTTATCTGAATATGGTGTTCTTGGTTTTGATTACGGATATGCATTGGCAAACCCGAAAGCATTGACCATTTGGGAAGCGCAATTTGGAGATTTCTCTAACGGAGCTCAAATTATGATTGACCAATATATTTCATGTGGTGAAGACAAATGGAACAACCAAAATGGTATTGTTTTATTATTACCTCACGGATATGAAGGACAAGGTGCAGAACACTCTTCTGCAAGAATGGAGCGTTATTTACAACTTTGCGCAAGACAAAATATGTATGTTGCAGATTGTACAACTCCAGCGAACTTCTTCCACTTGTTGAGAAGACAAATGAAAACAAACTTCCGTAAACCTTTGGTAGTTTTTTCTCCAAAAAGTTTATTGAGAGACCCAAGATGTGTCTCTACAGTTGAAGAATTAGCAACAGGAAGTTTCCAGGAAACAATTGATGATAATACAGTAGATAAAAAGAAAGTAAAAACTTTAGTTTTCTGTACTGGTAAATTCTATTATGACATCGTTGCAGAAAGAGAAATCAACGGAAGAAAAGACGTTGCTGTTGTTCGTATCGAGCAATTATTCCCTTTACCTGTTGAGCAATTAAAAGCAATTATTGCAAAATATCCAAATGCTGATGATTATGTTTGGGCTCAGGAAGAACCTAAAAACATGGGAGCTTACAGCTATATGTTAATGAACTTTGATCTTGTAAAATGGAGATTGGCTTCATTAAAAGCATATGCTGCTCCTGCATCTGGAAGTTATACACGTGCAAAACGTCGTCATGCAGATGCAATTAGAATGGTATTCGATAAAGATTTATTCAGATAAAAAAATGTTTCAAGTTTCAGTCCCGATAGCTATCGGGATTGAAACCATAAAAACCTTAAACAAAAACAAAGATGATTTTAGAAATGAAAGTCCCATCACCAGGGGAATCAATAAAAGAAGTTGAAATTGCAACTTGGTTAGTAAAAGACGGAGATTATGTAGAAAAAGATCAGGCTATTGCTGAAGTTGATTCAGATAAAGCTACTCTTGAATTGCCTGCTGAAATGAGCGGAATTATTACGTTAAAAGCTGAAGAAGGTGATACAGTTGCAGTAGGAGCTGTAGTTTGTTTAATTGATACAGATGCAGCAAAACCTGCAGGTGATGCATCAGCTCCGGCGGCAGAAGCACCAAAAACTGAGGCTCCGAAAACTGAAGCTCCAAAGGCAGAAGTAAAGGCTGAGGCACCAAAAGCGGCTCCGGCAGCAACAAGTTATGCAGCTGGGACTCCATCTCCTGCAGCAAGAAAAATATTAGACGAAAAAAACATAGCGCCAACAACAGTTTCAGGAACTGGTAAAGGTGGAAGAATCACCAAAGACGATGCTGTAAATGCAGTACCTTCTATGGGAACTCCAACTGGTGGAAGCCGTGGAAGTGAGCGTACAAAATTATCAATGTTACGTCGTAAAGTAGCAGAAAGATTAGTTTCGGCTAAAAACGAAACTGCAATGCTTACTACTTTCAACGAAGTAAACATGACGCCAATCAACCAAATTCGTAACGAATACAAAGATGCTTTCAAAGCAAAACATGGTGGTTTAGGCTTAGGTTTCATGTCATTCTTTACAAAAGCAGTTACAAGAGCTTTACAATTATATCCAGATGTTAACTCAATGATGGATGGTGATTACAAAATCGCTTACGATTTTGCTGATATCTCTATCGCAGTTTCAGGACCAAAAGGATTAATGGTTCCTGTTGTTCGTAATGCTGAATTATTAACTTTCCGCGGAATCGAAGCTGAAATTAAAAGATTAGCACTTAGAGCTCGTGACGGTCAAATTACTGTTGATGATATGACAGGAGGAACTTTCACAATTACAAACGGTGGTGTTTTTGGATCTATGTTATCTACACCAATCATCAACCCTCCACAATCAGGAATTTTAGGAATGCACAATATTATTGAGCGTCCGATTGCTGTAAACGGAAAAGTGGAAATTCACCCAATGATGTATGTTGCTCTTTCTTATGACCACAGAATTATTGACGGACGTGAGTCTGTTGGTTTCTTGGTTGCTGTAAAAGAAGCTTTAGAAAACCCATTAGAATTATTAATGAATGGCGATGCTAAACGTGCTTTAGAATTGTAGTATTCAATAATTTTCAATTATATCAAAAACCTGCTCTTTAATTTGAGCAGGTTTTTTTTATGTTTTAAATTATTTTAAGAATCTTACTTAGAATAAATAAAAATAATTTGCTTTGTTTAGATTCTTAACTTAGATTTGCGCTATTAAAATCTATTCTAAATAACATCCGGTTTTTTAAATCATTAAGAATTATGATAACAATAGCAAGTCTTATCGTTTTTTTAGCTTTTTATACTTTGTACTACACATCAAAAAGAGCGGCTTTATCTTATGATTTAGGTTTTGAAAAATGGATGAAGAACAATCCGAAGCAAACCAAAATCACGGGTCTGGGTTTACTTTTAATCGCTTATACATTTTGGTTATTTACACAATCTTTAGGATGCGGAACTTTAATGTTTTTTATTCAGTTAATGACAATTGGAAGTTTGATTATCATTTTAACTCCATTGAAAAAAGTAAGTTCTAAAGCACTATTGGTATTATTTGTAATTGTTGCGTTATTAGAAATCTATTACAACTAAACATTCCTCACTATATGCCTGCTAATCCTAAATATTTAACCCAATCTAAGTGGCAACGATTTGCCAAAATCACAGCTGCTATTTTAGGTGGCTATTTTGTTTCTGTTACTTTTCATTTGGCTTTGGCATCCTGGTTTAATCGCGCCAATGTTTTAATGACAATGGCTTTTAGCGGTTTCATACTTTGGGTAACCCTTATGGTGGTTGCTTTTTTAGCAAAAAGCGGATGGAAAATCTGGGGAATTTACATACTTCTTACCTTAGTTTTTTCTCTTTTTATTTATTTGGGTCAAACCTATAATCCAACGGCACAATAACATGAATAACCGTAATTATAATATCTATTTTCATACCCATACTGTTAGCGGAATCGTTATTAGTGTGGTTCTTTTTGTGATCTTCTTTGCAGGATCTTTTTCTTTTTTTAGAGATGAAATCATCAATTGGGAAAGAAGTGAATCTACTGCAAATACCAAAGAAATTCAGTTAAACTACAGCACAGCTTTAGATACACTTAACAAAAAATATGTTTTACACGGAAGAAACCTTACGATTTCTAAACCAAGTACAGAAAGAAGAGTTGCCATTTATTTAGAAGGCACCAAAGATACTTTGGCTCCGGCAAAACAAAAAGAGGGAACCTTTTTTTATCTGGATACTCAAAATTACAAGTCATTCACTTATGAAGAATCTTATTCTTTAGGTGAATTTTTATACCGTTTGCACTTTTTAGCGCAAGTACCTTATCCGGTTGGGTATTATCTTTCAGGATTTATTGCCTTATTCTTTTTATTTGCAATTATAACGGGTGTTTTATTGCATTGGAAAAAAATTGTATCCAACTTCTATGTTTTTCGTCCAAAGGAAAAATTAAAAACATTGTGGACAGATGCTCACACGGCATTAGGAATGATTGGTTTGCCATTTCAGTTTGTATATGCGGTGACAGGCGCTTTTTTTATGATTAAACTTTTGATTGTTGCTCCGGCTGTAATGGCTTTGTACAAAGGCGATCAGGATAAATTATATAAAGAATTAGAATATAAAGATCCTGAATATAAATTTGACAATAAAAAATTAGCAATACCTTTTAATATCGATCAGTTGGTTGCAAAAGCAAAAAGCAATTGGTCAGATTTTGAAATTACACGTGTTTTCATTCAAAATTATGGTGATGCGAATATGCATGTTGTCGTAGAAGGTGAAATGCCACACAATAAAAAATTCACGGGAGTTGGAAAAGTAGTTTATCGTATCGCTGACGGAAAAGAAATTGCCAGAAAAAATCCTATTACACAAAACAATTATCTAGATGTTGTAAAAAACGTATTGTACCGCATTCATTACGGTGATTACGGAGGTTATCCATTAAAAATTGTGAGCTTCATTTTAGGAATTATCACTTGTTTTGTAATCATTTCGGGCGTTATGATCTGGTTGGTTGCCAGACAAAAAAACAATATGCCTGAAAAGAAAAGACGTTTCAATGCAGCTGTTGTACGCATTTATCTCGCTATTTGTTTAAGCATGTACCCTATAACTGCCTTGGCTTTTATTGCTGCTAAAGTTTTTTATCCATTAAGTCAATCTAATTTATTTACGCTTTATTTTGGCGGATGGTTATTGCTCACAATCTTTTTTATTATTAAAAAGAATGATGATTTCACAAATAAATTTTGTCTTATTTCAGGAAGTATTTTAGGATTTTTAATTCCAATTGCAAATGGAATTGTTTCCGGAGATTGGTTTTGGAATTCATTTATAGAAAATCATATCCAGGTTTTCGTTTTAGATGTTTTCTGGATTGTTCTGGCCTCGATATCACTTTATGTTGCTTATCATTTAAAAACTAAAAAAACTGTAACTTAAGAAATATAAGTACTTTAAAAATAAAATCTAACTAAGTCGCTAAGTTTAATTAAAAACTTGGCGACTTTGTATTTTATAGCATTCTAACAATAATATCAAACTTTAACAGCAAAAAAATTAAAATATTTGCCTCTTATTAATTAAGCATCTACATTTACCGTTTTATTCAAAATGGGATTCAAAAAGAAAATACGTTTTATACATAAATGGCTTGGATTAACTTCCGGGCTTATTGTTTTTATAGTCAGTATTACCGGTTGTATTTTTTGTTTTCATGACGAAATAAAAGATATTACGCGAAAAGAATGGCGTTTGGTCGAACCTCAAAATAAACCATTTTTGATGCCTTCGGTTTTACAGGAAAAAGCTAAAGAGATTCTTCCGAATTATAAATCAAGCATGGTTTCTTATTATGGAAAAAATCGATCTGCCATTGTTTATACCTATTCTGATACCGAAAATTTATATCTGTACTTTAATCCCTACACCGGAAAATATTTAAAAACAGAAAATCCTGAAACTGACTTTTTTATTATTGTCGAATACATTCATTTATATTTACTTCTGCCCGATTATATTGGCAAACATATTGTTGGCGGTGCAACAATCATCTTTATTATTTTACTTATAACAGGAATAATTCAATGGTGGCCAAAACGAAAAAGTGATATTAAAAGAAGCTTCTCCGTAAAATGGTCGGCCAAATGGCGCCGTGTAAACTACGATTGGCATAATACATCAGGCTTTTACATTTCTATTATCACCGTTATTATTGCTATTACAGGTTTAACTTTCACTTATGAATGGGTTGGTAATGGAATTTACAAAACTTTTAATTTTGGCGGAGATAAAGCTTTAGAAACGAAAGCACCAACAATAGACACAACAAAATTCAAAGCAAATAAAATGATTGCCACAGATCGTGCTTTTATAAAAACGATGAATTTGCAGCCAAAAGCCGAAATGTTTTATGTAACAACTCCGCAACAAAAAGGTGATATTATTAATACCGGAGCTTACCCGCATACTTTACGATACGATCATCAGACTAATTATTATTTTCATCCTGAAAATGGAAAACTAATACAAAGTGAGCCATACGATAAAAAAAGTTTAGGTTTGCAGGTTGTCGAAATGAATTACGGAATTCACACCGGACAAATTTTAGATTTACCGGGAAAAATTATTGCTTTTACAGCAAGTTTAATTGCAGCGGCTTTGCCTGTAACGGGTTTTGTAATTTGGTACGGACGGAGAAAAAAGAGCTGTAAAAAATTGAAGGCATAAAAAAACCGTCTCGTAAAAAACGAGACGGTTTTTTTATAAATTTTCGAAACTAAATTAGTTACTATTTGCTAAAGCATTCTTTTGTAAATTTCTAACTGATGCTATCTGGCTGTTTTCAAAAGCCACTTCGCAAAGATTATTCGCATTAAAGAAAATCCATTTTCCAGTTTTCATTCCGTTTGTGTATTCTCCAACGGCAAGTTTATTTCCTTTTTCGTCATAAGATACCCACGCACCATCTAATTTACCATCTTTATAGAAACCTTCTTGTTGTACTCTGCCATTATCATAATAATAAGTAGCTTTTACTTTGTTTCCAACAGCTTCTAATTCTGGTTTTACCTCTTGTGCAACTAAAATTCCAGAGAACATCATTGCAACTAAAATCACACACTTTTTCATATCTTTAGGTATTAATGTTATCAAATCGTTATCAAATATAATTAATTGTTTACATTAAACAAACTTTTACTTAACAATTTGGTAACATTGAATAAAAACTTAACATTGGAAATTAGACACATACAAAAAAACCAGCGCTGAGGCACTGGTTTTACTGGTTTTTTATAAAAAATACAAATTCACGATAACGTTGTAAATTTGACAATAAATTACTTTAATAATGCGTCCAGCTGTGTTTGAAGGTCTTGCGAAGAAGGCCTGTCAGCATCTGAATTTAAAATATTACCCTTTGGATCAATTAAAATAAATCTCGGAATTCCGGTTACTTCATAACTCGTTACAAATTCTGATTTCCACTCGTTATCAGAAAATAACTGAATGCCACCTAATTTTTTATCTGTTACGAATTTTTTCCATTTATCATGATCTTTCGGAACATCAACAGAAATACTCACAAACTCAATATTTTTTCCTTTATATTTCTCTTCTATTTTTTGTAAATAAGGAATCTCAGCTCTGCAAGGTCCGCACCAAGTGGCCCAAAGATCAATATAAACATACTTTCCTTTTAAATCAGAAAGTTTTGTTTTTCCTCCTTTATGATTTTCATAATCAAATATTACAGAAGGTTTCCCGTTCAGCTTTTTAGCTTTTGATGTTCTTTCATAATCTTGTACGGCATATTGATTAAATTCTTCAAAAGATCTTTTCAAAGCCGCTTTAAATTCAGGATCATAATCACCTTTTTCGATATTTTCTAAATCTGTTTTTTTCTTTGTTTCAAGTAATGCTGCAAATTCGGCTGCTTCTTTACCAGAAGCCTCATTCATAAACTTTTCGTTAGATAAAGCATATTGTGCAAGAAAGTTACTTTCATTTACTCCCTTACCTTTATATACAATCGTTTCGTCAAATTCTTTGGCATTCATGGTCAGATTTACTTCAGAATTTGGTTTTAAGTAAAAATTAGATGATTCGACACCATCAGAAAACATATAAAATCCTTTTGGAGCCTCGAAATTCGCAGCAAATAATTCTTTTTTATTAATCGGAATTACTTGTTTAAAATTATTCGCTCCTTTAATTACTAAGGTATCGCTATTTCTATTGGTAATTTTAGCCGTAAAAGCAATTTGATTTTTGGCTTGACCTATAATATTCAAAGTGCTCAAAATCAACATTCCGGAAACGAAAAATTTCTTCATATACATTAAAGTTTGTTTTTAGTAATTCAAATCTAAAGAAATTCATGGTTTGAAATTTAACAATTAACAAAATATTTCAAATTATTGAGCATCAAGTTATCACTTTACTATATTATTTTGAATTTTGTGTTTACTTTTGCAGTCTAAAATTTTGATCATGTATAGAAGTCATAATTGTGGCGAATTAAACGCCTCAAACATTAATACCGAAGTTACACTTGCTGGTTGGGTTCAAAAATCTCGCGATAAAGGATTTATGAATTGGGTTGATTTACGCGACCGTTACGGAATTACACAACTTATTTTCGACGAAAGCCGTACTGATAAAACCGTTTTTGAACTGGCTAAAACACTTGGTAGAGAGTTTGTGATTCAGGTAAAAGGAACTGTTATTGAGCGTGAAGCCAAAAACAAAAACATTCCGACTGGTGAAATCGAAATTTTAGTTTCTGAACTGAATATTTTAAATGCAGCTTTAACACCTCCATTTACAATAGAAGATGAAACTGATGGTGGAGAAGATATCAGAATGAAATACCGTTATTTGGATATTCGTCGTAATCCTGTAAAAAACAGTTTATTATTCCGTCATAAAGTAGCGATGGAAGTTCGTAAATATTTATCTGATTTAGATTTCTGCGAAGTAGAAACGCCTTACTTAATTAAATCGACTCCGGAAGGCGCGAGAGATTTCGTTGTACCAAGCCGTATGAACGAAGGTCAATTTTATGCTTTGCCACAATCACCACAAACTTTTAAACAATTGTTAATGGTGGGTGGAATGGATAAATATTTCCAAATTGTGAAATGTTTCCGTGATGAAGATTTACGTGCAGACCGTCAGCCTGAATTTACACAAATCGATTGCGAAATGGCATTTGTGGAACAAGAAGACATTTTGAATGTTTTTGAAGGTTTGACAAGACATTTACTGAAAGAAATTAAAGGTATTGAAGTAGATAAATTCCCAAGAATTACCTACGAATATGCCATGAAGACATATGGAAATGACAAACCGGACATTCGTTTCGGAATGGAATTTGGAGAATTAAACGAATTTGCAAAACACAAAGATTTCCCTGTATTTAATGCAGCTGAATTGGTAGTTGGAATTGCAGTTCCGGGAGCAGGAAATTACACCCGTAAAGAAATTGACGGATTAATTGACTGGGTAAAACGTCCGCAAGTTGGAGCATCAGGAATGGTGTATTCAAAATGTAATGACGACGGAACTTTTAAATCATCTGTAGATAAATTTTACGATCAGGACGATTTAGCACAATGGGCAAAAATTACAGGAGCAAAACCTGGCGATATGATTTTTGTGCTTTCAGGTCCTGCTGATAAAACTCGTGGACAGCTTTCTGCTCTTCGTATGGAATTAGCAACCCGTTTAGGATTGCGTAAACCAGAAGAATTTGCTCCGTTATGGGTTGTAGATTTCCCATTATTAGAACTTGATGAAGAAAGTGGCCGTTATCATGCCATGCACCACCCGTTTACGTCTCCAAAACCGGAAGACATGCATTTGTTAGAAACTGAACCAGGAAAAGTACGTGCAAACGCTTATGATATGGTTTTAAACGGAAATGAAATTGGCGGAGGTTCTATTCGTATTCACGATAAGACGACTCAACAATTGATGTTTAAATATTTAGGTTTTACCGAGGATGAAGCAAAAGCACAATTTGGCTTCTTAATGGATGCATTTCAATTTGGAGCACCGCCACACGGAGGTTTGGCTTTTGGTTTAGACAGATTGGTTGCCATTTTAGGAGGACAGGAGACAATTAGAGACTTTATTGCTTTCCCAAAAAACAATTCTGGCCGTGATGTAATGATTGATGCACCAGCCAAAATTGATGATGCTCAGTTAAAAGAACTTCATATTAAAGTAGATACAATATAATTTTCTAATGAAATTTAAAATAAAAAACTGCAGCTAAAAATTAGCTGCAGTTTTTTTATGCTTGATAATGAAGCAATGCCTATTTTAAAGGAGAAATACGATTTATAAACTTAAGATTGATGATGAGAAAGCGAATTGTTCTCTTAAAAAAATAATTTTGAAGATAATTTAAAAATTTCCTACTTTTTATTCTTACAATAAATGATTCTCAATTAAAGCATATCCAGATGCAAATTGATGCAATATAAATAGCGAAAACACTGTGAATCAATAATTTTTACAAAAAATTAACACCTTATTGTCTTTTGTATGAATTTATATGTTACATTTGCTACATTATAAATTATTATTACAATTACAATGCGTACAGGTACAGTAAAATTTTTCAATGAATCTAAAGGTTATGGATTCATTACAGACGAAGAAACAGGAAAAGATATCTTCGTTCACGCTTCAGGAATTAACGCGGAAGAATTACGCGAAGGTGACCGTGTAAGCTACGAAGAAGAAGAAGGAAGAAAAGGGAAAGTTGCTGCTAAAGTAGCAGTAATCTAAGAAAAATATAGCAATTTATTTTTTTTGCCTCTGAATGGTTTAAAACGTCTCGATTAATTTCGAGACGTTTTTTTTTGGTCAAATCTTAAAAAAAACATAAAATAGGTTGTTGTTATTTATAATCAATAAAAATTACAATTATTAACCCTTTTGTTACATACTTAAATCCTTTTTTAGCTTGTGATTTACAGAGTTGAAAGCTATCTTTGTGGCTCATTTTTTAAGTAAAAAACCCCCAAGATTATGCAATCTGATCAATACAGTTATCTTCCTATTTTAATGCAGTTTATTTTAGCTGTAGGTTTTGTGGTAGGAACCATCATTGTTTCTGGAAAATTAGGTCCAAAAAGAACTTCAGAAGTTAAAGATAAAAACTTTGAGTGCGGTATCGAATCTGTTGGTAATGCCCGTATTCCTTTTTCTGTAAAATACTTCTTAGTAGCCATTTTGTTTGTATTGTTTGATGTAGAGGTAATTTTCCTTTATCCTTGGGCAGTAAACTTTAAAGAACTTGGTGTTGAGGGAATGCTTAAAATGATTGTCTTTATGGCTTTGCTTTTAGTTGGTTTCTTCTATATTATCAAAAAGAAAGCTTTAGACTGGGAATAAAACGATTTTAGATTTTAGATTGGTGATTTTAGATTAAGAATAGCTAATACCTGAACTTAAATATAAAAACACAATTTGAAATTTGATTTCCTCGAATTAATATACTGATTTAAAAAAATTGATTTTAACTTTTACGATTTCCCAAATCTAAAATCTAAAATCAGAAATCTAAAATAAAATGAGCGATTCAAATGTAAATATGGTTGCGCCGCCAGAAGGAGTTGTAGGAGAAGGCTTCTTCGCTACAAAACTAAATGACGTTGTAGGTTTAGCAAGAGCCAATTCATTATGGCCTTTGCCTTTTGCAACTTCATGCTGTGGTATCGAATTCATGGCTACAATGGCTTCACATTACGATTTAGCAAGATTTGGTTCTGAGCGTGTGAGTTTTTCTCCTCGTCAGGCAGATATGTTGTTGGTAATGGGAACTATTTCTAAAAAAATGGCGCCTATCTTAAGACAAGTTTACGAACAAATGTCTGAACCTCGCTGGGTAATTGCAGTTGGAGCTTGTGCTTCATCAGGCGGGATCTTTGATACTTATTCTGTTTTACAAGGAATTGATAAGGTAATTCCTGTTGACGTTTACGTTCCGGGATGCCCTCCAAGACCAGAACAAATTGTTGATGGAGTAATGAAACTTCAGGAATTGGTAAAAAGCGAATCTGTGAGACGCAGAAGTTCTCCGGAATACCAAGAATTACTAGCTTCATATAACATTTCATAAGATGGCTTTAGAAAATACCCTGATTCAAGATAAACTTACAGAAACATTTGACACAAGTGTTTTTAACTTTCAACAAGAAAGAGATATTTTTTCACTAGAAACTACTGCTGATAAAATCACAGCCCTGATTCTTTTTCTGAAAAACGATTCTGATTTACGATTCCATTTTTTAACCGATTTATGCGGTGTTCATTATCCGGACAACGAAACAGATCGTCAGTTTGCAATAGTATATCATTTGCACAATTGGTACGAAAACAAACGTATTAGAATCAAAGTATTCTTAAACGGTGAAAAACCAGAGATAAAAACCATTTCAAATATTTTCCTAAGTTCAAACTGGATGGAAAGAGAAACATACGATTTCTTCGGCGTTAACTTTATTGGTCATCCGCAATTGAAACGTATTTTGAATATGGATGAAATGATCTCGTTCCCGATGCGAAAAGAATTCCCAATGGAAGACAGCGGAAGAACAGATAAGGATGACAGATTCTTTGGAAGAACAACAACAAATTGCTAAAAAATAAATAATTCAACATTATAAAATGTCAGAACTATTATTACCACCAGAGCATAGATATGCTAAAATAATAAAGGAGAAACTAAACGAAGACGGAAGCGAGCTTTCTGTACTAAATTTAGGGCCAACGCACCCAGCTACACACGGTATTTTTCAAAATATACTGTTGATGGATGGAGAAAGAATCCTTGAGGCTGAACCAACTATTGGCTACATCCACAGAGCTTTCGAGAAAATTGCAGAAAATCGTCCTTTTTATCAAATTACGCCACTTACAGACCGTATGAACTATTGCTCCTCTCCTATAAACAATATGGGATGGTGGATGACATTAGAAAAATTATTAAATATTGAAGTTCCAAAAAGAGCACAATATTTAAGAGTAATTGTAATGGAGCTGGCTCGTATTACAGACCACTTAATCTGTAACTCGATTTTAGGTGTTGATACTGGTGCATATACTGGTTTCTTGTACGTTTTTCAATTTAGAGAAAAAGTTTACGAGATCTACGAAGAAATTTGTGGTGCTCGTTTAACAACAAATATGGGAAGAATTGGTGGTTTCGAAAGAGATTGGTCACCAGAAGCATTCCGCAAATTAGATGTGTTTTTACAAGATTTTCCTGTCGCCTGGCAAGAATTTGTAAACTTATTCGAAAGAAACAGAATTTTCCTTGACAGAACCGTAGACGTAGGTGCAATCTCAGCAGAGCAAGCAATGGCTTACGGATTTACAGGTCCAAATTTACGTGCTGCCGGAGTTGATTACGACGTTCGTGTTGCACAGCCTTATTCTTCTTACGAAGATTTCGATTTTGTTGTTCCTGTTGGAAAATCAGGTGACACTTACGATCGTTTCTGTGTTCGTAATGCTGAAGTTTGGGAAAGTTTAAGCATTATTCGTCAAGCATTGGATAAAATGCCGGCTGGAAACGAATATCATGCAGAAGTTCCTGATTACTACCTTCCTCCAAAAGAAGATGTTTATACTTCTATGGAATCTTTAATTTATCACTTTAAGATTGTAATGGGAGAAGTTCCTGTACCAGTTGCAGAAATTTATCATCCTGTTGAAGGTGGAAATGGAGAAATCGGATTTTATTTAGTTACAGACGGAAGCAGAACTCCATATAGATTACATTTCAGAAGACCTTGCTTTATTTATTATCAAGCTTATCCTGAAATGATTAAAGGCGCTTTACTATCAGATGCAATTGTTATCCTTTCGAGTTTAAATGTAATTGCAGGAGAATTAGACGCCTAAAAATATTGTTGATTTTAGATTTTAGAATGTAGATTAAAAAAAATCTAAAATCAGAAATCTAAAATCTAAAATTAAAAGATTGCAGAATATGGATTAAGGACAAAGATTGAAAAAATCTAAAATCTAAAATCTAAAATCTAAAATAAAAATGGAACGTAAACATTACAAACAAGAAATAAACATGACTGAAGCATTGATGACCCGCATCAATGAATTAATTAGTCATTATCCTGAAGACAAAAGAAAATCAGCTTTGTTGCCTGTTTTGCATGAAGTGCAGGACGCACACGATAACTGGTTAAGTATCGAGTTGCAGGATAAGGTTGCTGAAATTTTACACATAAAACCAATTGAGGTTTACGAAGTGGTTACTTTTTATACCATGTACAACCAAAAACCAATTGGAAAATACATGTTTGAATTCTGCCAGACTTCTTGTTGTTGTTTAAATGGTGCCGAAAATTTAATGGATTATACTTCTGAAAAATTAGGTATTAAAATGGGCGAAACAACTCCGGATGGAATGTTTACCATTGCCGGCGTAGAATGTTTAGGTGCTTGCGGATATGCTCCGATGATGCAGTTAGGCGATTTCTACAAAGAAAAATTAACAGAAGAAAAAATCGATCAGTTAATAGCTGATTGCAGAGATGATAAAATAATATTACACGATAAATAATATGTCACAAAAAATATTATTAGATAAAATCAATATTCCAGGAATTAAAACCTACGAAGTTTATCGCCAAAATGGTGGTTATGCTTCTGTAGAAAAAGCTTTGAAAACACTTACACCAGACGAAATTGTTGAAGAAGTAAAAAAATCAGGACTTCGTGGTCGTGGTGGCGCAGGTTTCCCTGCCGGAATGAAATGGAGTTTTATTGATAAAAAATCAGGAAAACCAAGACATTTAGTTTGCAACGCCGATGAATCTGAACCAGGAACTTTTAAAGATCGTTATTTGATGGAATTTATTCCTCACTTATTGATCGAAGGAATGATTACTTCAAGTTTTGCCTTAGGCGCTAACCTTTCGTATATCTACATTCGTGGAGAATATATGTGGGTCTTCAAAATTTTAGAAAGAGCAATCAACGAAGCAAGAGCTGCGGGTTGGTTAGGAAAAAATATATTAGGAACAGGTTACGATTTAGAATTGCATGTTCACTGTGGAGCCGGAGCTTATATTTGTGGAGAAGAAACTGCACTTATTGAATCTTTGGAAGGTAAAAGAGGAAACCCTCGTATTAAACCACCATTCCCTGCGGTTTCAGGACTTTGGGCAAATCCAACAGTGGTAAACAATGTAGAAACTATCGCAGCTGTGCCTTGGATCATCAATAATTCTGGAGATGATTATGCTAAAATTGGTGTAGGCCGTTCAACCGGAACTAAATTAATTTCTGCTTCAGGGCACATTAAAAATCCTGGCGTTTATGAAATTGAATTAGGATTAAGCGTTGACGAATTCATGAATTCTGATGAATATTTGGGAGGAATGTCTTCTAGCAGACCTTTGAAAGCTTTTGTACCCGGAGGATCTTCAGTACCAATTTTGCCAGCCGAATTGATTTTTAAAACAGCAAACGGTGAAGACAGATTAATGACTTACGAATCTTTAAGTGATGGTGGTTTTGCTACCGGATCTATGTTAGGTTCAGGAGGATTTATTGTTTATAATGACACTGCTTGTGTAGTAAGAAACACTTGGAATTTTGCACGTTTCTATCACCACGAATCTTGCGGACAATGTACACCTTGTCGTGAAGGAACAGGATGGTTAGAAAAAATATTGTGGAGAATCGAAAACGGCCAGGGTCGTGAAGAGGATATCGAATTATTGTGGAGTATTCAAAGTAAAATCGAGGGTAACACAATTTGCCCGCTTGGAGATGCCGCTTCTTGGCCAGTAGCAGCAGCGATCCGTCACTTTAGAGATGAATTTGAATACCACGTTCGTTTCCCTGAAAAAATTAAACATAGAGATCACTTTGTTGCTGAACCTTTTTCACAAGTGAAGCATTTAGTAGGCGGTAAAGTAATCGTATAAAAAATATAAGCAGAAAGTTATAAAGTTAATAATATCAAAAAGGACAGCAAATTCTTTTCAATATTCCGACTTTCAACATTCAAATCAATAAGAGATGAAAGTAACCATAGACGGTCAAAGTATAGACGTAGAGCCAGGAACAACGATTCTACAGGCTGCACGTATGATTGGTGGAGATTTGGTACCGCCAGCCATGTGCTATTACTCAAAATTAAAAGGCAGCGGCGGTAAATGTCGTTGTTGTTTAGTTGAAGTTTCTAAAGGAAGCGAAGCTGACCCAAGACCAATGCCAAAATTAATGGCATCTTGTGTAACAGGATGTATGGACGGAATGGAAGTAAACAGCAAATCTTCTGACAGAGTAACGGAAGCCCGTAAATCTGTAACAGAATTTTTATTGATCAATCACCCATTAGATTGCCCGGTTTGTGACCAGGCCGGTGAATGTGATTTACAAAACTTAAGTTTCGAGCACGGAAATCCGAAATCACGTTTTATAGAAGAAAAAAGAACATTCGAACCAGAAGATATTGGTCCGAATATTCAATTACATATGAACCGTTGTATTTTATGTCAAAGATGTGTACAAGTTGCAGATCAGTTGACAGACAACAGAGTTCACGGAGTATTAGATCGTGGAGATCACGCTAATATTTCAACGGGAATCTCAAAAGCTATCGACAACGAATTCTCTGGAAACATGATCGATGTTTGCCCTGTTGGAGCGTTGACTGATAAAACTTTTCGTTTCAAATCGAGAGTTTGGTTCAACAAACCTTATAATGCTCACAGAGAATGTACGACTCCTGGATGCTGCGGAAAAACAACAGTTTGGATGTTTGGAGGAGAAATTCAACGTGTAACTGGTCGTAAAGACGAATATCACGAAGTGGAAGAATTCATTTGCAACTCTTGTCGCTTTGACCACAAAAATGTAAATGACTGGGTTATTGAAGGACCAAGAGAATTTGAAAAAGATTCTGTTATCAACCAAAATAACTACACTCAAAAATTAGAGAAAGTAGAAATCGCTACAGAAAAAACTATCCTTATGGGTAGAGATATAGACCGTAAAAAAATTAGTATGGCTGAAATTCCATTAAACACTAACAACAAAATTTCTTAAGATGGTAGATGGTACGTTTATTATAGAGAAAAGTGTTGTAATTGTTGTGGTTTTTGCCATAACAATGATTATGGCGATGTATTCTACCTGGGCTGAACGTAAAGTTGCGGCTTTTCTTCAGGATCGTGTAGGACCAAACCGTGCCGGATGGGGTGGTTTATTACAGCCTCTTGCAGATGGTATGAAATTATTCTCAAAAGAAGAATTTGAGCCAAACACACCTAATAAGTTTTTATTTGTTGTTGGACCTGCAATTGCCATGAGTACGGCTTTGATGACCAGCGCTGTTATTCCATGGGGCGACAAATTGCACGTTTTTGGAAGAGACGTGGTTTTACAAGCTACAGATATCAACATTGGATTGTTATATTTCTTCGGGGTTGTTTCTGTTGGAGTTTACGGAATCATGATTGGTGGATGGGCTTCAAACAATAAATTCTCATTGATGGGAGCGGTTCGTGCGGCTTCTCAAATGGTTTCTTATGAAGTTGCTATGGGATTATCGATGATTGCTTTATTGATGATGACCGGAACTTTAAGCTTAAAAGAAATCTCTGAGCAACAAGCAGGAATGAACTGGAATGTTTTTTACCAACCCTTATCATTCTTGATTTTCCTTATTTGTGCTTTTGCAGAAACAAATAGAACTCCTTTTGACTTAGCAGAATGTGAATCTGAGTTAATTGGTGGATATCATACTGAATATTCATCCATGAAAATGGGATTCTATTTATTTGCTGAATACGCCAATATGTTTATCTCGGCTACTATTATATCTGTATTGTTTTTCGGAGGATACAATTATCCCGGAATGCAATGGATGGTAGAAAATGTAGGAGTTAATATTGCTAACATCTTAGGAATCGCAGTATTATTTGCAAAAATATGTTTTTGGATCTTTTTCTACATGTGGGTTCGTTGGACAATTCCAAGATTTAGATATGACCAATTAATGAATTTAGGGTGGAGAATTTTAATTCCGCTTTCAATTATTAATATCATGATTACGGGTGCTGTTATTTTAAGACACGATATAGCTGCCGCTTTAGGATTCTAAAACCGTTTGTCAGCTTCAAATAAAAATAAATAGATTTAGAATTTGATTTTACCGTCAAATTGCGAATCGTAAATCATACATTATAAAATGTCAATAGAAACTATATCATTATCGGGTAGAAAAAAGATGGTCTCGAACAAAGAGATGACTTTTTGGGAGCGATTGTATCTTGTGGCGATTGTGAAGGGATTGTTTATTACACTTAAACATCTATTCAGAAAAAAAGTAACCATTCACTATCCTGAACAAGTACGTGAAATGAGTCCGGTTTATCGTGGTCAACACCAGTTGAAACGTGATGAGCAAGGTCGTGAAAATTGCACTGCTTGCGGATTATGCGCTTTATCATGTCCTGCAGAAGCTATCACAATGAAAGCGGCTGAACGTAAAGCAGATGAAAAACATTTGTATAGAGAAGAAAAATACGCCTCTATATATGAAATCAATATGTTGCGTTGCATTTTCTGTGGTTTATGCGAAGAAGCATGTCCGAAAGATGCAATTTACCTGACTACTTCAAAAGTTTTGGTTCCGTCAAGCTATGAAAGAGAAGACTTTATTTTTGGGAAAGACAGATTAGTGATGCCTCTTGATGTGGCAATCAAAAATGCACAACTTAATAATGCTAATTAAATGATACATATTCCTGATTTTGCTCACGCAACAACTGTTCAAGTTATATTTTGTTTCTTGGCGTTTATCACGGTAATAACCGCATTTTTAACCATTTTTAGCAGAAACCCAATTCACAGTGCCATCTATTTGGTAATCTGTTTTTTCTCTATTGCAGGTCATTATTTATTGCTTAATGCTCAATTTTTAGCAATTGTACATATTATAGTCTATTCCGGAGCAATTATGATTCTGTTCCTGTTTACGATCATGTTGATGAATTTGAATGAACAACGAGATGTACACCGACCAAGGATTACACGCTTGGGTGCTATTGTGTCTTTTTGTTTGATTTGTATTGTATTGATTGCAATTTTCATAAATTCAAAACCAATTGTTGGTGATTACGATTCGACCGGAGAAGATTTCCAATCTATTAAAGTATTGGGTAAAATATTGTTGAATGAATATATGGTTCCGTTTGAATTTGCATCAGTTTTACTTTTAGTAGCTATGATTGGAACTGTACTATTGTCTAAAAAAGAAAAATTAAATAAATAATGGGTAATATATTAAATCAAATAGGTATTGAAAACTACATCTTTTTAAGTGTTGTACTTTTCTGTATTGGTGTTTTTGGTGTATTGTATAGACGAAATGCAATCATTGTATTCATGTCTATCGAAATCATGTTGAATGCTGTTAACCTTTTATTTGTTGCTTTTTCAACTTATCATCAAGATGCACAAGGACAAGTTTTTGTATTCTTCTCGATGGCAGTTGCTGCGGCAGAAGTTGCAGTTGGATTGGCTATTTTAGTTTCGATCTTTAGAAATTTAGGTTCGATTAGTATCGATAATTTAAAAAATTTAAAAGGATAAATGGAAATGGATACCAATTTAGCTTTAGTTTTAGTATTAGCTCCTTTTTTAGGATTTTTAATCAATGTTTTCTTTGGAAAAACTTTAGGAAAAACAGCTTCCGGAATTATTGGAACTGTTTCTGTTTTAGTTTCTTTTCTTGTTACAATTTTCTTTTTCAATCAACTTACTCAAACTGAAAAAGCCATCCAGATAACTTTATTTGACTGGATTCAGATCAGTAACTTACATATCAATCTTGGATTTTTATTAGATCAATTATCGCTGCTTTGGTTGCTTTTTGTAACAGGTATTGGTTCTTTGATTCATTTATATTCAATTAGTTATATGCATGATGATGAAAATATGCATAAATTTTTTGCTTATTTAAATCTGTTCGTGTTTTTCATGATTACTCTTGTAATTGGAAGTAACTTACTAGTTTTATTCATTGGTTGGGAAGGTGTTGGACTTTGCTCGTACTTATTAATTGGATTTTGGTATAAAAACCAGGATTACAATGATGCTGCGAAAAAAGCTTTCATCATGAACAGAATTGGAGATTTAGGTTTATTAATCGGAATGTTCATTCTTGGCTCAATGTTCTCAACTTTAGATTATGCTACTTTAAAAACAGCAATTGCGGGAGCAACAAATTTAAATTTACCATTGCTTTCATTGGCTGCATTATGCTTGTTTATTGGAGCTTGTGGTAAATCTGCACAAATTCCGTTATACACCTGGCTGCCTGATGCGATGGCTGGACCAACTCCGGTTTCTGCGTTAATTCACGCTGCAACAATGGTTACTGCCGGTATATTTATGGTAACGAGATTAAACTTTGTATTTGATTTAGCTCCGGATGTTCAAACTGTTATTGCTGTTATTGGTGCTATCACTTCATTAGTAGCTGCAACAATTGGCTTGGTTCAAACAGATATTAAAAAGGTTTTGGCCTACTCTACCGTTTCTCAATTAGGATTAATGTTTTTAGCCTTAGGATTTGGCGCTTACGAAGTTGCGGTTTTTCACGTAATTACTCATGCTTTCTTTAAAGCTTGTCTTTTCTTAGGCTCAGGATCTGTTATACACGGTTTACATGGAGAACAGGATATGCGCAAAATGGGTGGATTACGTAAAGCAATGCCAATCACTTTTTGGACAATGTTAATTTCATCATTAGCTATTTCTGGAGTTCCATTTTTCTCCGGTTTCTTTTCTAAAGACGAAATTTTAATGACCGCTTTCCATCATAGTATTCCATTATATGTTGTTGGATCTATCGCTTCAATTATGACTGCTTTCTATATGTTTAGATTAATGTTTTTAACTTTCTTTAAAGATTTTAGAGGAACTGATGAACAAAAACATCACTTACATGAAAGCGACGGTTTAATTACTTTTCCTTTAATGATTCTTGCAGTCTTAGCTACTTTTGGCGGATTGATTAGTTTACCGGGAAATAGCTGGCTAAATGAATATTTAGCACCACTTTTTACAAAAGTTGCTGGCGAAGAACATCATTTGGGAACAACAGAATATAGCTTAATGGGTATTGCTGTTTTAGGTGGATTATTAGGAATTTTAATTGCCTACATCAAATACTTCAAACAAGATAATGTTCCTGAAGCAGATGAAAACATTACTGGTTTAACAAAAGTACTTTACAACAAATATTATGTTGATGAAATTTACGACGCAATATTTGTTCGTTCTATAAACGGATTATCAAGATTCTTTAGAGATACTATCGAAACAGGTTTATCATCACTTGTTTTCGGATTAGGAAAAGTAACCAATGAAATAGGTTTTCAAGGTAAAAAATTGCAAAGTGGAAGCATCGGATTATATCTTTTTGCTTTTGTTTTAGGTCTTTGCGCCATTGTTTCCTATATATTTTTAGCTAAATAATTTAACAACTATGAACGTTTCTATTATATTAATTATTCTTTTAATTGGTGCATTTGCCACTTATTTTGTTGGTGACAAACTAGCTTCAAAAGTTGCTTTGTTCTTTAGTTTAGCGGCTTTAGGCTGTTCTTTAATATTGTTAAGTCATTTTAATGCAGGTGAAAACATTAGTTTCGTAAACGCCTGGATTACACAACCTAAAATTTCATTCGTTTTAAATGCTGACGGATTAGCAATTGCAATGCTTTTGTTAACTGTTGCGCTAACGCCAATCATTATATTTTCCTCTTTTGGAAATGAATATAAAAATGCAAAAGGTTTTTATGCCTTAATTTTATTTATGGCATTTGCCATGACAGGAACTTTCCTTGCAGGAGATGGACTTTTATATTATGTTTTTTGGGAATTATCGCTTATTCCTATATATTTCATTGCTCTTATCTGGGGTAATGGTGATGCTGAAGAACGTAGAAAAGCAGTTGTTAAATTCTTTATTTACACACTTGCAGGATCTTTATTCATGTTGATTGCTTTTATCTATTTATATACAAAAGCAAAAAGCTTCCTTATCGAAGACTTATACAAGTTGGATTTATCTGCTTGTGAGCAATTCTGGATTTTCCTTGCTTTCTTTTTAGCTTATGCTATTAAAATTCCAATCATTCCTTTTCATACATGGCAGGCAAGCGTTTACCAAAAAGCACCAACTGTAGGGACAATGCTTTTATCTGGTATTATGCTAAAAATGGGATTATATAGTGTTATTCGTTGGCAATTGCCAATTGCGCCACTTGCTGCAAAAGAATACATGAATATTTTTATTGCTTTGGGAATCGCAGGAGTTATCTACGGATCTATTGTTGCTTTAAGACAAAAAGATTTAAAGAAATTATTGGCTTATTCATCTTTAGCGCACGTTGGGTTAATTGCTGCCGGAACTTATACTTTAACAATTGATGGTTTACGCGGAGCCGTTTTGCAAATGATTGCACATGGTTTTGTTGTAGTTGGTTTATTCTTTGCTGCTGAAATTATCTTTAGAAGATTTGAAACGAGAGAAATTGACACAATGGGCGGAATCCGTATTCAATCTCCTAAATTTACTTCAATGTTTTTGATTTTGGTTTTGGCTTCGGTTGCTTTACCAAGTACTTTTAACTTTGTTGGAGAGTTTACCGTTTTATATAGCCTTTCTCAAATTAATGTTTGGTTTGCTGTTTTAGGCGGAACAACAATTATTTTAGGAGCTTATTATATGCTTAAAATGTTTCAGAATGTAATGTTAGGAGAAACAAATTCTAAAACTTTTGCAGATGTTTCTCTTAATGAAGGAATATCATTGGTAGTAATTATTGTGGTGTTAATATTCTTCGGATTTTATCCAAAACCAATTACAGATTTGATCACGCCAAGTTTAGAAACTATCTTAAACGTTATCAATAAAAATTAATATTTTAAATAAAAATAAATTAGGGCATCATTAGTTTTCGGTTTCCTAAATCAAAAAAACAAAAATGAATACATTAATAGCTATAACAGGATTGGGTATTTTCTGCCTATTATTTGAAATTCTTAATTTAAGAAAAGCCATTATTCCATTTACCATAATTGGATTACTGGCTGTTTTGGCACTTAATTTTTCAGAATTCGGCACAACAGAAAGTTATTATAATAACATGATTACAGTGAGTAAATTCTCTACTGCTTTTTCATCGTTGTTTATTATTCTGACCATTTTCCTGGTAGCGCTAAGTCATAATTTTTATGAAAACCATCCCACTAAAATCTCAGATTTTATTGCTATAAAAATATTTTTATTAGCTGGAGGTGTAGCAATGGTTTCTTTTGGCAATCTGGCTATGTTTTTCTTAGGAATCGAAATTCTATCTATTGCATTATATGTTTTAGCAGCGAGTGACCGTTTGAATTTAAAGAGTAACGAAGCTGGTATGAAATACTTTTTGATGGGATCTTTTGCATCAGGGATTATTTTATTTGGAATTTGTTTGATCTACGGAGCAATGGGAAGTTTTGATGTTGCCGAAATTCACGAAAGTTCATTATCTGCAGAGTTACCAATCTGGTTTCCTATCGGAATGATCTTAATGATTATTGGTATGTTCTTTAAAATAGCAGCAGTTCCATTTCACTTTTGGGCTCCAGATGTTTACGAAGGTTCTCCGGCTTTAACAACTGCCCTAATGAGTACATTAGCCAAAGTAATAGCTATAGCAACTCTCTATAAATTAATTTCAGGATTAAACTTGATTCCGTCACTTGAAAATCAGGAACTTTTAGGAACTTTTGAAAATATTGTCGTGATTGTATCTATTGCGTCTATGACTGTTGGAAACATTATGGCATTACGCCAGGTAAATGTAAAACGTATGCTGGCATTCTCAGGAATTTCGCATGCCGGTTTTATGTTGATGACTTTCTTAAGTATTTCTACTTCTGCTGGTGTACTATTATATTATACTGCAGCATACGCTTTAGCGGGAATTGCATCTTTTAGTGTTATCTTATATGTATGCAAAAATCAGGATAATGAAGATATTACCAACTTCCATGGTCTTGGAAAAACGAATCCTTTATTGGCCGCTATTTTAACAGGATCACTGTTATCTATGGCTGGTATTCCAATTTTTTCAGGTTTCTTTGCTAAATTATTCCTGTTTGATCAAACGATTCAGGCTGGTTATATCGCATTGGTAATTGTGGCTGTTATTAACTCAATTATTAGTGTTGGATATTATTTTAAACTAATTCTGGCAATGTACTCTAAAGATGCGAATGAAGAACGTACAGGAAAACCATTTCTTATATATGCTGTTGCCGTGATCTCTATCACACTAAACATTGTACTCGGATTATTTCCTTCATTAGTTTTAGATTTATTGAAATAAAAAAATTCATTAAAGACATATAGAAAATCCATTCACTTAACGAATGGATTTTTTATTTTACGATGAATTTATTCAGAAGAAAAAATCATGTTAAAAAAAATGAAGAACTAATTGCACATCAAAAAAACTCCATATATTTGGGATCAATTAAATGTATTAAAATATGAACTTCAATTCAAAAAATCCATTTTTAAGCAACAAGCGTTTTTCATCAAATGCTGTGTCAAAAGCTGAAGAGGTACACCAGGCACAAATTATTGATTACAATCAGGAAATGAGTGTTTCAGGTACAATCAATAAAACAGCTATTTTATTTTTAATTTTATGCGGCGCTGCTATGGTAACATGGTGGATGGCGTTTAACGGAATTAATATTATGCTGCCAGCAATTGGTGGTGCAGTTGTTGGACTTATTTTAGTTGTAATATCTGCATTTAAACCACATCTTTCTCCTTATCTGGCTCCCGGATATGCCTTGTTTGAGGGGCTATTTATTGGAGGTATATCAGCTATTTTTGAAGCAATGTATCCTGGAATTGTGATTAACGCTGTTGGTGCAACTTTAGTTACTTTTTTAGTTTGTTTAGGTCTATATAAGTTTAGAATCGTAAAAGTAACAGAACAATTCAAGTCAGTAGTTGTTGCCGCTACATTAGCAATAGCAACTTATTATTTAATTTCATGGCTGGTATCTATGTTTACAAGCTTTACTCCCGTACATCATGGAAACTCTATGATGAGTATTGGAATTAGTGTTTTTGTAATTATTATTGCTGCTTTGAACTTATTTTTAGATTTTGATCAAATTGAAAAAGGAGTGCAGCAAAGAATGCCAAAATTCATGGAATGGTATGGTGCAATGGGTTTAATGGTAACATTGGTTTGGTTATACATTGAATTTTTAAGATTATTATCAAAATTATCCAGTAAAGACTAATCTTTTCTAATCATAAATTTAAGGCCTTTTTGAAAATTCAAAAAGGCCTTTTTTATTGCGAATTATTGGGGACTCCAAATCGCTTTTTTTATTGAGTAATGGTTGTAATTTAACTTCTGCACAATATATTTATCAATAAAAAATTGAATGCTAAAAAGCAAAATTCCATTCTTGTTGGTGAAAATTTAAATGAAAATTGAGTCCAAATTGAATCACACTTACATTATTCAAACAAAAATTAACAATCTTTTTCTTTATTTTATTCTTTTTCTTCGATTGCTGTCAAAACTCCTATTTATCTTTTAAAAATTTGTTTTAAAAATCTAACGCATGCTTAAAAGTGTAGTAAAAATAAGACTTAAGCGATATTTAGAACATTATGTAATAAATTACAATTAATGCAATTTATTACATTAAATATAAATAAATAAGTAATTTTTTATAGTATATGTTTTTTTATGATAAAAATATTTTGAATATCGAAATTTTATTTATTTTTGTGTAATCGATTACAATAAAACCACTTTTTGTAATTAGTAAATAACCACAAATTATTCTTTACTAACCTTAAACCAACTATTATGAAAAAAAACTTACTAATTTTGATGTTTTTGCTGGCCATGCAATCATGGGCGCAACAAATTACCGAATCTGCAGGATGGCTCGAATCTGTATTTGTAAAATGGCAACCTGTAAGCAATGCGCAATCGTATAATCTATACTACACGGGTGAAGGAATTACTGATCGAAAAATCGACAATCAGCTTATTCGCAGTTATGGATCTTATTTCCGTGCTGACATTCCCGGACTAAAAGCCGGTACTTATACGGTAAAAATAAAACCTGTAATCTCAGGAACAGAAGGAACAGGCACAACAACAGGCTCTCTCACTGTTAAAGCACAGGACAGAACTGGCTTCGCTTTTTCAAACGGACGTGTGCCAGGTGGTTACAATGCTGATGGTACGATAAAAAGTAATGCTGTAATTTTATACATTACAGAACAAACAAAAAACACCGTATCCCTAAATGTTACGGGAGCAACAACAAATCCATGCGTAGGTTTACAAACTATTTTGGACGGATATAAAAAAGGTCAGGATTTACGCCCATTAATTGTTCGTTTGGTGGGACAAATTACAGATCTATCGTATATGCAAAGTGGCGATATAGCGATAGAAAATAATAAAAACGCATCCAGCTATATTACTCTTGAAGGTATTGGAAACGATGCCGTAGCAGACGGATGGGGAATAAGAGTTAAAAACGCTTCTAATATCGAAATCAGAAACATTGGAACAATGAACTGTAATAGCAGCGAAGGTGACAATATTGGATTACAGCAAAACAACGATTATGTCTGGGTACACAACTGCGATTTATTCTACGGAGATGCCGGAAGTGATGCTGATCAGGTAAAAGGAGACGGAGCAATGGATTGTAAAAAATCGACTTATGTCACGTTTTCATATAATCACTTTTGGGATTCCGGAAAATCAAATCTGTTAGGATTAAGCGAAGGAACAACTGCGGGACTATACATCACATATCATCACAATTGGTACGACCATTCTGATTCTCGTCATCCTCGTGTACGCTATTATTCAGCTCACGTTTACAATAATTATTATGACGGAAATTCAAAATACGGCGTAGGATCAACATTAGGTTCATCTGTTTTTGTTGAAAATAACTTCTTCCGTAATTGCAAATATCCTATGCTAACTTCGATGCAGGGAACTGATGTATATAACGGCGCCGAAGGAACTTTTTCAAGCGAAAATGGCGGAACAATAAAAGCATTCAACAACACTATTAGCGGGCAAACACGTTTTGTAGGTTATGACGCAAGCACAAATCCGGTTGAGTTTGATGCTTATATAGCTTCAACAAGAAACGAAACTATCAGCAGCAGTATAAAATCTAAACAGGGAGCTAATACATACAACAATTTCGATACTAATTCGAGCATTATGTATTCTTACACTCCTGATAACCCTGAAACTGCAAAAACAAATGTAATGCAATATGCAGGGCGTGTTTCTGGAGGAGATTTAAAATGGACTTTCAACAATGCTGTAGACGATACTGCAGATGCTGTTAATACGGCTCTTAAAGCTGCCCTTGTAAATTATCAGACAACTTTAGTATTTGTTCAGGATGGTACGAATAATCCTCCTGTAAGTTCTCAAACTTTAACTTCAACTACAAACAATAACCAAACCGTTACAAGTGGCACAGCAATTGGCTCTATTGTATTTACATGGGGAGGAGACGCAACAGATGCAACTGTAACCGGTTTACCTGCATCAGGAATAAGCTTTGTGAAAAACACAACAGCAAAAACAATCACAATTACAGGAACACCAACTGCAACTGTAACCTATTCTATTGCTACAACAGGAACAGGAACACCGGCGACAGGATCTGGAACTATAACAGTTACAACTGCGTCGGCACAAACTTTAACTTCAACTGCCAATAATAATCAAACAGTTGCAAGCGGGACTGCAATAAATTCAATCGTATTTACATGGGGAGGTAGCGCAACAGATGCCACTGTTACAGGATTACCTGCATCCGGAATTAGCTTTGCAAAAAATACAACAGCAAAAACGATCACAATTACCGGAACACCAACCGCAACATTATCTTATTCAATTGCTACAACCGGATCATCGGGATCAGCTGCAACAGGATCTGGAACAATAACAGTAACAACAAATAATCCGGGTGGAAATGAAATACACAATTTCACAACTTCCGGAAAAACGAGTTCTTTCTACAACATAACCGGAAATCTCTCTACAACAAAAGGAACTGTAACATATAACGGGTTAACATTGACACAATGCCTTAAAATTGAGTCGGCTACAAGTATAACTTTTACAACAACCCAGTCAAGCACTTTGACTTTGGTATTTGTTGAAGCGGCAGGAACAATTAAAGTAGACAACGTAGATAAAATTGCTTCTGGAGGAATTGTGACTGTGACACTTGCTGCTGGGAGCCATACAATAACAAAGAAAGATACTGCTAATTTATTTTATATGAGCACACAATATAGTGGAAGTACTTTACGTATGGCAGAAACAACAACTGCAGAAACGGAAACTGCAAAAGTTGTTTTATATCCTAACCCTGTTACCAATGTATTATACCTTTCTAATTCAGACCAAAAAGTTGAAAAAATCGAGATTTACAATATTTCGGGCACATTGGTCAATTCATCAGGAAAAAATACTGAAAGTATCGATATAAGCAAACTTATTCACGGAACTTATCTTGCGAAAATTTATACATCCAATGGTACAATTAATCAAACCATTCTAAAGAAATAATTGCAAACTAAATTTTAAAAGAAAGGCTTCCAAATATGGAAGCCTTTCTTATTAATTATCATTTAATTTAATTACAAATCAAATTTTATACCTTGTGCCAATGGCAAACTTGTTGTGTAATTAATGGTATTGGTTTGGCGGCGCATATAAATTTTCCAGGCATCAGAACCTGATTCACGCCCGCCTCCTGTTTCTTTTTCTCCACCAAAAGCTCCGCCTATTTCAGCTCCTGAAGTTCCGATATTAACATTTGCAATACCACAATCAGAACCTACAACAGATAAAAATCTTTCTGCTTCACGTAAATTATTCGTCATAATAGCCGAAGATAATCCCTGACCTACTCCATTTTGAATTTCAATTGCATTATCTACATCACCCGAATATTTAATTAAATATAAAACCGGAGCAAATGTCTCATGCTGTACAATTGCAAATGAATTTTGAGCCTCGGCAATTGCAGGTTTTACGTAACATCCACTTTCATAACCTTCGCCTGAAAGCACACCGCCTTCAACAAGGATTTTTCCACCTTCGGCAACAACTTTATTTAATGCAATCGCATACATTTCAACTGCATGAATATCGATTAGCGGTCCAACGTGATTGTTTTCGTCAAGCGGATTTCCTATACGTAATTGCTTGTAGGCCGCAACCAAAGCATCTTTTACCTTATCATAAATACTTTCGTGAATAATCAAACGACGTGTTGATGTACAACGTTGTCCTGCAGTTCCAACGGCTCCAAAAACAGCACCAATTACGGTCATTTTAATATCTGCATCCGGAGTTACAATTATAGCATTATTTCCTCCCAATTCTAAAAGCGATTTTCCTAAACGTCCTGCAACTGCCTGAGCAACAATTTTTCCCATTCGGGTTGAACCTGTAGCTGAGATTAAAGGAATTCGTGTATCTGCCGTCATTAATTCTCCTATTTTGTAATCGCCATTAATCAGGCACGAAATACCTTCTGGTAAATTATTTTCTTTGATAACCTGAGCTATAATATTTTGGCAAGCGATCCCGCATAAAGGTGTTTTTTCAGAAGGTTTCCAAACACAAACATCACCCGAAATCCAGGCTAAAGCTGTATTCCAAGCCCAAACTGCAACCGGAAAATTAAATGCAGAAATAATCCCTACAACTCCCAATGAATGATATTGCTCATACATACGATGTCCCGGTCTTTCAGAGTGCATCGTTAATCCGTGTAATTGACGTGATAATCCAACCGCAAAATCGCAGATATCGATCATTTCCTGAACTTCACCGTAACCTTCCTGCAATGATTTTCCCATTTCATAAGAAACCAATTTACCAAGAGCTTCTTTATTTTGACGTAATTTTTCTCCAAACTGACGTACAATTTCTCCACGTTGCGGAGCAGGAATCAAACGAAATGTCTTGAAAGCTTCCGTAGCAGCCTGCATTACTTTTTCGTAATCTTCCTGAGTTGACATTTTTACCGAAGCAATTAATTTTCCGTCAACCGGTGAAAAACTATCTAAAATTTCTCCTGATGAAAAATTATTGATCCCTGTTGATGTTCCTTCATTTATCAATTTGATGCCCAATTTATCCAGAGCCTCATTCATTCCAAATTGCGATGCTATTGTTGTCATTGTAACTTTTTTAGTTAAAATTGTTATATTTTTATGTAAAGATATTGTTTTCGAGCTGAAAAACAATCTAAATGAGATTTTAAAATAAACGTAAATTTAGTGTTATTTCATATGAATTTTAGAAATATGCCCTTATTTATTCGCTTTAATTGATGAAATTTGCATTATAAAATTATCCAGACATGACTATTTTCAATCGATTTTTACTTTGTTTCCTTTTAATATCTTTTAATGCATTTTCTCAAAAAGAACAAAAAGCATCATTCCAAATTGTTCCTTTGGGAGTAAAAGGCGGAATCGATGAAAAAAATCTATCGGCTTATTTGTTGGCTCCGGCCAACACAAAAGATTTTATTTGTCTGGATGCAGGAACTGTAAACGCCGGAATCGAAAAAGCAATTGAGAATAAAGCTTTTAAAGCTTCAACAAGTGAAGTTTTGCGAAAATATATAAAAGGATACTTGATTTCGCACGCTCATTTAGATCACGTTTCGGGTTTAATAATCAACTCGCCCGCCGATTCTTCAAAAACAGTTTATGCTACAAATAAATGTATGGAAATGATGGAAAACCATTATTTTAACGATCAAACCTGGGCTAATTTTGGAGATGCCGGAGTTGGTTTTCCTTTGAAAAAATATCATTTTCAAACTTTGAATATTGGAGAAGAAACTCCTTTAACGAATACAAAAATGACGGTAAAAGCGTTTCCGTTAAGTCATGTAAATCCGTTTGAAAGCACTGCTTTTTTAATTAAAAGCGGAGAAGATTACGCATTATATCTTGGCGATACAGGCCCAGATACTGTAGAAAAAAGCAACAATTTACGTGATTTATGGACAGCAATTGCTCCACTAGTAAAAAACAAACAATTGAAAGGAATTTTTATCGAAGTTTCTTTTCCAAACGAGCAGCCTGACAATTTTTTGTTCGGACATTTAACTCCCAATTATTTAATGCAGGAAATGCATGTTCTTGAAGAACTAGCAGGAAAAGATACTTTAAAAGGTTTTAAAATTATCATTACGCATTTGAAACCACCAACAAAAAATATTATTAAAATTAAAGAGCAATTAAAATCTCAAAACGATTTAGGATTGAAGATTATTTATCCGGAGCAAGGGAAACGTTTTGAGTTGTAGTTTTTTGCCACAGGTTATTAGATTATAAAAGATTTTTCTTGTGTAGACCTTTGTCAAAGTTTAAAACTTTGACAAAGGTTTTTGAGTTCAATCTACAATTAAGATTTATATAATTCCTTTATTTTTCAGCTCAATAAGCATTTCTTCATGAGTAATAAATCGACCTTCTTTAATATCTAATTTTCCTTGTTCTATTTCTGCTTTTAATTCTTCAAGATGAATTTCTTTAATGATATTCTCAACAGAAGTAGTTTCTTTTATTTCATCTGGATTTTTCATTCTAATTTTATTTACTCATTAAATTTTATTTTGAAAACTAATGCCCTAGCCCCGATAGAAGTGGAAATCCTTTTGTGTTCGCCGCTGCGGACACAAAAGATTGGAACGAATAGCGGGATTAGCTTCCTAAAAAACATTATTTCTTTGCAACAAATCTAGGATCACTTTCCATTACTGTTCCGCAATTATCGCAGGTTCTTAAGTCTTCAGAATTATAGAAATGTTCGAAATGCGGCAAAAAGTCTTTCTCTATATTATGTAATTCAAAAAACACTTCATAAAGTTTATGATTACAATTATCGCAATGCCAAAGCAATCCATCAGTATACCCTTTTCCGGCACGTTTACGTTCGATTACCAAACCTATTGAACCTTCAGAACGAACGGGAGAATGCGGAATTTTTGCAGGATGCAAATACATATCACCTGCATGTAATTCTATTTCTTTACGCTCGCCATCTTCCTGAATGACAACTTTGATATTGCCTTCAAGCTGATAAAAAAGTTCTTCGGTTTCGTTATAATGATAATCTTTTCGGGCATTTGGGCCTGCAACAATCATTACAATATAATCACCGGAATCTACATAAAGATTTTTGTTTCCAACAGGCGGTTTAAGTAAATGACGGTTTTCGTCGATCCATTTATTAAGGTTAAAGGGTTTTGCTATTGCCATTTTTTGAGGTACTACGTTTATGTAGCTAAGTTAGTGAATTTGTAGAGATGCACTGCTGTGCACCTCTCAATTATCTTTTAAAGATGTATTTCTTTTATCAAATAAATATAAACCGGAAAGTGATCACTAAAACCAACTTCTGTTAATGTGTGCCGCAGCGGATATCCCTTATATTTACCCGAAGTCTGAATGAGATAGGATCTGTTGAAAATACCTGCTTTCCAAAATTTGAATGATTCAAAATTGGGATCAATCAATGATTTTGATACTATAATCTGGTCAAAAATATCCCAGGAATCTCGAAAAGCCAACGTTCCCATTCCTTTATAAAACATTTCTTCAAACGGATTATAAACACCATATTCAGAAACATCTCCTTTTTTTGCTTTCGCGCCCAAAGCTTCTTTTACGCTTTTATTATAAGGCCCATCATTTAAATCTCCCATTGTAATTACTTTGGCATTAGGATTTATACGCTGTAGCGAATCGATGATCCTTCTGTTTAATTTGCCCGCTTCTTCCCGAAATTTACTCGAAGCTTTTTCTCCGCCAGAGCGCGAAGGCCAGTGATTGACAATTATACTTATTTCTTCGCCTTCTAAATAGCCCGTCACTAAAAGCTGATCTCTTGTAAAAACCCTATTATTTTGAGGTTTTATTTTTACTTCTTCGTTTTCAGTTTCATCCTTTTCCTCTTCTTTTAGAGTTTCTTTATTTTTAAAGATATATAAAGGTATGTTTGAATACGATGTTGGTTTAAAATATTTCTTCTGATATAATAAAGCTACATCAATTCCTCGTTTATCCGGAGAATCGAAATGAATGATTCCGTAATCGAATTTAAGCAATTTGGGTTCTTTGATCAAATCTTCCAAAACACCTCTATTTTCAATTTCAGAACCACCAATAATTGTCGGTGCATTTGGGTTTTCGGGAGTTCCAATATCTGACAAAACAATCGAAAGATTTTTTAATTTTTGCTGATATTTTGCTTTCGTCCAATTTTGAACTCCGGCTGGCGTCCACTCGTCGTCATGTGTAGTTGGGTCATTTATAGTGTCAAATAGATTTTCGAAATTATAAAAAGCTACAGTATGAATAGTGTACTTTTTAGACTGGGCTTGTATATTTAATATTGAAAGGACGAATATTAATAAGAACTTTAACTTAAGCGTGTGCATATATTTTGATTGAATAAAAATCTAAAGTAAAGAATAAAATTATTTGTAAGAAATTTATATTAAATTTAATTTTCATTTGGCATTTTTTTATTGTAATTTCTCTTGTAACTTGCTGACTCAATTCTTCTATTCAAAAAATGAAAAAAATCTTTTTTGCTCTTATTTTATTTACCTTTTCCGATGTTTTTTATTGTCAAAAAAATAGCGCACTTGCCGACAGCATCAGAATAAAATATCAGATTCCTGAACTGGCTTATGCTGTTGTTTCGTCTGATACTGTTTTAGAAATTGAAACTTTAGGAAATCAAAGAATTAATACTGATTTTAAAGCAAAAATTGATGATCGATTTCGTTTAGGATCAATCACAAAAACAGTCACAAGCTATTTGGCAACGGTTTTGGTTAAAGAAGGAAAAATAAAATGGGACACCAAATTCTTTGATTTATACCCTGAATTAAAAGCAAAAAGCAATCCGGAAACTTACGATTTTACTTTACAGGATTTTATAACTTTTAGAGCCAAACTAAGTATTTGGTCGTATGGAAATGAAACGCCAACCCAAAAAGAAATTAAAGGAAATAACCAACAACAGCGTTATGAATTTATAGCCTGGTTTTTACATCAAAATCAGAATGTAAAAAAACAAGATGTTTATTGGTCAAATCCAAGTTATGTTGCTGCTGGATTAATGCTCGAAAAAGCAACAGGCAAAACTTATGAAACTCTGGTAAAAGAATTAGGCAAAAGTTTAAATATCGATTTTGATTCTGGTCAGCCAAATTTAAAAGATATTAATCAGCCCTGGGGACATGATGAAGATTTAAAACCAGAAGCTCCGGCATTAAATTACAAACTCAACTGGCTTTCGTCGGCAGGAAATGTAAACGTTAGTTTGCCTGATTATTGTAAATTTACACAAATGCAATTGCAGGGTTTATTGGGGAAATCAAAACTATTAAGCGCCGAAGAATTTAATAAAATGCATTACGGTTTACCTGAATTTTCGTTTGGATGGGAATCAGAAACCAAAGAAAACAACAAATTACAATATTCATTTCACAACGGAAATCCGGGAACTTTTTTAACCAAAGTGTATATTTGCCCTGCAATAAACAAAGCATTTATTCTGTTTGCAAATGTACAGTCTGAAGAAGCAGACAAAGGATTAATGCTTCTTTTAGAAAAATTGCAAAACCAATATGGCGGTTAATTATTGACGCAAAATCTTATTTAAAAAATAATTTATAATTTTAAGCAAAAGAAAAAATATGAAAACGAATAATTTCCATCACTTGAAGAAACACTTTAGTTGCTTTAAATTCATATTTCTTATTTTTGCCTTACAATCATTCACCTGTCAATCTCAACAAAACATGATAACACCACCTTATTTACAAAAAGGAGATACTGTAGCCATTTTAGCAACTGCCAGAAAAAATATCGATGACAATCTAAAACCAACAATCGATTTATTGCATAGTTGGGGTCTGGAAGCAGTTGTAGGAACTACAATTGGACTCGATTTTAATCAATTGGCAGGAACTGATGAACAACGTGCAGCTGATTTTCAAAAACAATTAGATAATCCAAATATCAAAGCGATTTGGTGTGTTCGTGGTGGTTACGGAACCGTTAGAATGATTGATTTACTTGATTTTACCAAATTTAAACAACACCCAAAATGGATTATAGGTTTTAGCGACGTTACTGTTTTGCACAACCATTTAAACACGATGGGTTATAAATCTATTCATGGTGTAATGCCCGTTACAATCGCGCGCGCAACTCCTGCCGCTATCAATTCAATGAAATCGAGTTTGTTTGGGGAACCGCTTTCCTACTCTGTTGGGCCTGATAAAATGAATCGTTTTGGAACAGCAACTGGCGAATTAGTGGGCGGAAATCTTTCTATTTTATATAGCTTATTAGGTTCACAATCGGCAATAGACTGCAAGGATAAAATTTTATTTATTGAAGATTTAGACGAATATCTATATCATATTGATCGTATGATGATGAATTTACGCAGAAACGGCTGTATCGAAAACCTAAAAGGAATTGTAGTTGGCGCCATGACCAAAATGAAAGACAACGAAGTGCCATGGGGAAAAAATGCAGTAGAAATTGTGGATGACGTCACTAAAAAATACAATATTCCCGTCATTTTTAATTTCCCGGCAGGCCATATTCAGGATAACAGAGCTTTAATTATGGGAAGCACCGTTACAATTGATGTAAACGAATCCGGAAGCACACTTACTTTTAAAAAATAATATAAACTCAAAATAGCCACGAAGTCGCAAAGACGCAAAGAAATAACTTTGCGTCTTTGCGACTTCGTGGCTAAAAAGCAAAAATGGCTGAACACAACGAACTCGGAAAAAAAGGAGAAGAACTTGCGGTAGAATATCTCCGTGAAAATGGTTATAAAATACTCGATAGAAACTGGATCTTTCAGAAGGCAGAAATAGATATAATTGCACAAAAAGATAATTTTTTAGCCGTAATAGAAGTCAAAACAAGATCAAGCACAGATTTTGGATTGCCACAAGATTTTGTCAAGCCAAAAAAAATTCAATTACTGGTAAAAGCAATAAATGCCTACATAAACTATAGGAAAAAGGATTTTGAAGAAGATTTAGAAATTCGTTTTGACATAATTGCCGTACAAAAAAACAATGAAACATTTGCAATTGAACATCTTACAGATGCTTTTTACCATTTTTAACATAATTTTTTATTGTTATATTTGTAACAAATTGTTTTTTTATTTATATTTGCAAGGTTTTATAACAACCTATTAAACTAAACCAACCCAATTAAGTTACAAAAAAAAAAAAAAAAGAATTATGAAAACCGTTTCATCAATTGTAGAAAATTACATCAAAACAAAGCCATTTCTATTAAACGCATTGTCGCTTGGAATTATCAACTTAACTTCTCTGTCCAGGAACATCATGACCGAACTGGAAAGTGAATTTGGTAAAGAAGTGAAACAAGGGGCCGTTGTAATGTCGCTAAAACGGCTCACTGAAGAATTAGATTTTAAATTGAACCATAAAATTAATAAGGTAATTAAGAATATTGGTGAGATTACGGTTCGTTCTGAATTGACAGATTACACTTTTGCAGCTTCAGAAACTGTATTGAACAAACAAGCGGATTTAATTTCGGACATTAATGTTTTATCTGATATTTTTTACACCTCGTCCCGTGGTGTAAATGAAACTAACATCGTGGTTAGCAGCAGCGTAAATCATTTGGTTGAAAAACATTTTATGCGCGAAAAACTAATTCAGAAATTAGATAATCTGGCTTCGATAACAGTAAAATTACCAAAAGAAAACATCGTAGTTCCTGGTATTTATTATTTCATTTTCCAGCGTTTGGCTTGGGAAGGAATCATTATAAATGAGGTAATTTCGACTTCAAATGAATTCACCATTTTAGTTGGAGAAGATCAGGTTGACGTTGCTTTTAAAGTAATTAAAGATTTAAAAAACTAATTAAAATAATAATTTGGTCTGAATATATGACTAAAAAACTTATTGTTAAGTAATTTCAATTTTAGATAAAAAAGTAAGCCCAAATGAAAATTTCATTCGGGCTTTTATTTTTGTTTGCCACGAATTTCACTAATTAGCACTAATTTTGTATGTGTAAACTAAATTTAATTCGTGGTGATTTATGAAATTCGTGGCAACCTTTTTTCTAAAATGAATAATTTAAAGCTACTCCAAAATCATCTTTTGATGTTAAGGTATTCCTATTAATAGAAGGCTTAAAAGCTAATTTTTCACTTACATTAAATTGAGATAAAGCAGCATCAATATTGGCATCGATTATATTTAAAATATAAAACCCTACAACAAACAAAGCCGATAAATCTCTGTTTCTCTGAAATTGTTTTTGAGCAGTTATTAATTGACTTTCACTTAATCTGGACAAATATTCAGAATCACTTGTGTTTCCTGCAAGCCTGTTTTTGTATTCGTCTCTATAAATATTATAGTTTTTCTGACTGTCAAAATAAAAATAAGCACTTGTTCCAATAGCTCCATAAACTAAAGGAAGTTTCCAGTACTTTTTATTATATATCTGCCCTAAACCCGGAAAAATAGCCGAATAAAACGTGGCTTTTGCGGGACGAAGCGGATCTATAGTTTCAGATTTTAAAGTGTCGACAGCGATAATTTGAGGGTTTTCCTGAGCGGAAATTGAAGTTAATCCAAAAAATAAAAACAAAAGAATAAAGTGGCATTGCATATAAAGTTGGTTTGGAAATTTGATCCAAAGAAACCTTATTACTTCTAAGTTTTTTCTTAAGTAAAAGATAAATAAAACTTAATATTTAGATTAGTTTTTTCGCCACGAATTCACGAATCAATTTTGAAATAATTCGTGAATTCGTGGCTATCATTTAAGATAATTTATTCCTCAAACAATTCCATCAATTCCAAAGCTCGTTTTATTGATTTTACATTTTCAAAAGTCAACAACAAACGTAGTCCGTTTACGGTTTGTTTTTCTTTCATTTTGCAGAGAGAACTATGCTTTTGAATAAATTGCAAAACGTTTCTGAACTTAGACGATTGATAGTAATCTGATTGCTGATCTGAAACAAAATAACCGATCATTTTGCCTTGTTTTAGAACCAGTTTTTCAATTCCCACTTTCGTAGCAATCCATTTTATGCGGATGCTATTTAGTAATGCTGTCGCTTGTTTTGGCAATGGCCCGAAACGGTCGATTAGTTTTCTTTCGAATTCCTGTAATCCTGCTTCGTCTTTTATGGCGCCCAATTCGTTGTATAAAACCAAACGTTCTGAAACGTTATTGATATATTCATCTGGGAATAAAAGTTCGAAATCGGCATCGATTTGAATGTCTTTTACATATTCTTTGGTGTCGATATTATTCTCTTCCGGATATAAATCTTTGAACTCGTTTTCTTTTAATTCTTCGATGGCCTCGTTCATGATTTTTTGGTACGTATCAAAACCAATTTCATTGATGAAACCGCTTTGTTCGCCGCCTAATAAATCTCCAGCACCACGAATTTCAAGATCTTTCATTGCGATATTAAAACCGCTTCCGAGTTCGCTGAATTGTTCCAAAGCCTGTATACGTTTTCTGGCATCTTCGGTCATAGACGAGTAAGGCGGACAGATAAAATAACAGAATGCTTTTTTGTTGCTTCGACCAACACGCCCGCGCATTTGATGCAAATCTGATAATCCGAAATTATTGGCATTGTTGATGAAAATAGTGTTCGCATTTGGTACATCCAGACCACTTTCGATGATTGTGGTTGCGACCAAAACATCAAAATCTCCGTTCATGAAAGCCAACATTAATTCCTCCAGTTTGGCACCGTCCATTTGTCCGTGACCAATTCCGACTCTGGCATTTGGAACCAAACGCTGAATCATTCCTGCTACTTCTTTTATATTTTCGATTCGGTTATTGATGAAGAAAACTTGTCCGTTTCGCTGAATTTCATATGAAATCGCATCACGAATTATTTCTTCATTAAAACCAACCACATTTGTTTCTATCGGATATCGATTTGGCGGAGGTGTTGTAATAACCGATAAATCTCGCGCCGCCATTAACGAAAACTGAAGCGTTCTCGGAATTGGCGTTGCCGTTAATGTTAGCGTGTCAACATTTGCAGCAATCGTTTTTAATTTATCTTTTACGTTTACGCCAAACTTTTGTTCCTCATCGACAATTAATAAACCTAAGTCTTTAAAAACCACATTTTTGTTAACCAATTGATGCGTTCCGATGACGATATCTAATTTTCCTTCGGCTAAATCTTTTAAGGTTTGCGTTTTTTGTTTTGCAGTTCTAAATCGGTTTAAATAACCAACAGAAACCGGCATATCTTTTAATCTCTCGGTGAAAGTTCTGTAATGTTGGTAAGCCAAAATCGTGGTCGGCACCAAAACCGCAACTTGTTTACTATTGTCAACGGCTTTAAAGGCGGCACGAATCGCGACCTCTGTTTTCCCGAAACCAACATCACCACAAACCAAACGATCCATTGGACGATCACTTTCCATGTCGGCTTTTACTTCTTGCGTCGATTTGGTCTGATCCGGCGTATCTTCATAAATAAACGAACTTTCTAATTCGTTTTGCAAATAACTGTCCGGCGCAAACTGAAACCCTTTTTCCAATCGGCGTTTTGCATACAATTGAATCAGGTTGAATGCAATATGTTTGACGCGCGCTTTGGTTTTTTGTTTTAAAATTTTCCAGGCGTTCGATCCTAATTTATAGATTTTTGGAGGCGTTCCGTCTTTTCCATTGTATTTGGAGATTTTATGAAGCGAATGAATGCTCACATACACAATATCATTATCGGCATAAACCAATTTTATGGCTTCCTGTGTTTTGCCTTCCACCTGAATTTTCTGCAATCCGCCAAATTTCCCGATTCCGTGATCAATATGCGTAACGTAATCGCCAACCGAAAGTGCGGTTAATTCCTTAAGCGTAATATTTTGTTTTTTTGAATATCCGTTTTTGATGTTGAATTTATGATAACGCTCAAAAATCTGGTGATCCGTATAAGCTGTTATTTGATTTTCTTCATCAATAAAACCCTGGTAAAGTGGCAATACAATAGTATTATACTGTTTTCTGATGTTTTCAGAATTTGCTTCATCAAGCGATTCAAAAATATCGTGAAAACGTTTTGCCTGCGTTTCATTCGAACAGAACAAATAATTTTTATATCCGTTAAAATGATTTTCGCTCAAATTATTCAGCAATAAATCAAATTGTTTATTGAAGGATGGCTGAGGCTGAAAATGAAATTCGAATTTTTTGATCGTTTTAAAAATGGGTTTTGAAGCCAATTCTACAATCGAAAAATCCAAAGCGCGTTTTATAAATGAACTTTGATTTAAGAATAATTGCTCTGGTTCGGCGTGTTTTATTTCTCCCGAAAGTTTCCCAAAAGCTTCTTCTGCCCTTGCAAATTGTTTGTCTAACTGACTAAAAAGTCCGTCGGTATTTTGAATAAAAATAACTGTTTTCTCGGCAATATAATCTAAGAAACTTTCGCGGTTTTCCTGAAATATTTTGTTTTCAACATTCGGGATAATCGTAATTTTTTTGTGCGTTTCTACAGATAATTGTGTTTCTACATCAAAACTTCTGATACTGTCTACTTCGTTACCAAAAAACTCGATTCGATATGGATGATCGTTTGAAAATGAGAATACATCGACAATTCCTCCACGAACCGAAAATTCTCCCGGTTCTGTAATAAAATCGACTCTTTTAAACTCGTATTCGAACAAAACTTCATTAATAAAATCAATTGAAATTTTGTCATTTAAAGAAACCTTCAAAGTATTTTTATCCAATTGCTGACGCGTCACAACTTTCTCAAAAAGCGCTTCGGGATACGTAACAATTATAGCCGGTTTTTTTCTTGAATTTATTCTGTTTAAAACTTCAGCACGAAGCAAAACATTGGCATTATCGGTTTCATCAACCTGATATGGACGACGAAATGAAGCTGGATAAAATAATACATCCTGCTCGCCAATCATTTGTTCTAAATCATTCAAATAATAAGCGGCTTCTTCTTTATTGTCTAAAACAACTAAAAAAGGCAATTCGGTTTTTTTGAAAACTCCGCGAATTATAAACGAAACGGCCGATCCTAACAATCCGCTAAGATGCATTTTTACCTGATTCTGTTCCAGTAATTGTGTGGCAATCTGCTGTGTTTTAGGCAGATTGTCATACGTTGTATATAAGGCGTTTTTACTCAACTTTTGGTGAATTTTGATCTATATTTCGTGGCGGCGGCATTATTGGTGCAGCTGTTGTGTTCGGAATGGCACGTGCTGTATCTAACATTCTCAGGAAATCTTCTTCTCCTTGTTCTTTCGGAATCTTACTTTTCTCTACAATTTTGTCAAATTGTCTTTCTAAAGAAACCATTTCCTTATTTATTTCTCCAATTAAAAAAGTAACCTTTTCATCCGGAATTTGATTTAAATGAATAAATAAATCCATCATTTTAACTTTGGTAATCAAAATTGAAATTCGGGCTTTTATTTGGGGCTGATTAAATTGCGCCGGAATATTGGTATTTAAAGCCATTGCTTTTTTTGAAATTGCTGCTGATTTTTTTTGAAATGCACCAATTGTCTTTCTAGGTTTCTCTCCAATTTCTTTTAAAAAATCACGCCATTCGGTCCATTCTCTTTCATTCTTTTCGGAAACTTCATTAATCGGTTCATCAATAAAAACCCAGGCTTTATTAATATTATCGAAGATTTTTTCTTTCTTTTTTGCTTCTTTTTGGTTCTCAGCAAGACGTTTTTCGTTTTCATCCTGACAAGAATTCAACACAAAAATTAAAAGTAGAAAAAGAGATATTTTATATTTCATTTGGCAAAACATTAAGCTACAAAGTTACAAAGTAAATTTACAATTACGAATTCTGATTTTTGCTAAAGATTCTATAAATCAAGGTTATTTTTTTGCCACAGATTAAACGGATTAAACAGATTAACACAGATTAAAATTTAACCGCAAAGCACGCAAGATTTTTATGTTGTAGTAAGTTTAGAAAACACAAAGTTCGCAAAGCTGGTTCAGCATCTAGCTTTGCGAACTTTGTGTTTTTATAAAACTGCTTAATTTAAAAAACCTTGCGTGCTTTGCGGTAAAAAATTAATCGCCTCAATGGAGAATAATCCAAAAAATAAACTTCATTGTTATTAATTTTATAATTTAGTGGTGTGAAAAATAAAATTATTTGCGAAAACGTTATATTTGCAAGACTAAATCTTCTTAAATGAATCCAAAAATATTGATCATTGGCGCTTGCGGTCAGATTGGGACAGAGTTGACTCAAAAACTACGTAAGTTATACGGAACAGAAAATGTAATTGCTTCTGATATTCGAAAATTAAATACTGATGTTGTAAATTCAGGGCCTTTTGAAGTGGTCAATGCATTAGATTTTAATCAAATTGAGCATCTCGTTGAAATACATCAAATTACTGACATTTATTTGATGGCAGCGCTTTTATCAGCTACTGCTGAAAAAAATCCTGCTTTTGCATGGGATTTGAATATGAATTCTCTTTTTCATGTTTTGAATCTGGCGAAAGCAAAAAAAATAAAAAAGATTTTCTGGCCATCGAGTATCGCCGTTTTTGGACCTACAACTCCTAAAGAAAACACACCTCAATACACCATAATGGAACCTTCAACGGTTTACGGAATTAGCAAACAAGCAGGCGAAAGATGGTGTGAATATTACCATAATATTTATGGTGTTGACGTTCGCAGCATTCGCTATCCTGGTTTAATTAGCTGGTCTACTCCTCCGGGCGGCGGAACTACAGATTATGCGGTTGATATTTTTTATAAGGCTATTGCCGATAAAAAATACGAATGCTTTTTATCTTCAGGAACCAAAATGCCAATGATGTATATGGATGATGCTATTGAAGCGACTATAAATATTATGAAAGCTCCGGCTGAAGACATCAAAATACATTCTTCATACAATTTGGCTGCAATGAGTTTTACTCCGACTGAAATTGCTGCCGAAATTAAAAAACATATTCCTGAATTTGAGATTACGTACAATCCTGATTTCCGTCAAAAAATTGCCGATAGCTGGCCGGCAAGTATTGATGATCGTTCTGCAAGAGAAGACTGGAACTGGAAACATACCTTTGATCTTGAATCGATGACAAAAGATATGCTTGAACATTTGAGTTAAGCTCTATTATTCATCAACCCTTTAGGGCGTGATAATCTGAAAGTAATTCTTTAGATTATCACGCTTTTTTTATGAAAGTTATTTTAAAGATAATTATTCGATTACTTAATTTCTTATTTTTGGCTGTATCAGAATAATTTCAAATTTATCTAAAATCATCAATCAAATCACAACAAAAACGTTAATCAAATGACAAATTCTTATCATCCTATCGAACAAGGCAAAAGAACTGCTATTGTCGATATTCTTCGTGGCTGGGCCATATTAGGTGTAGTTATTGGCAATTATTGTGGTCTTCCGCACATTAGTTTACCAAACGAAACCAACAGTGTTTTATCTGAAATATTATCTAAGTTTGATCAGTTTTTTTTCGCCGGAAAATCATGGACTTTATTAACCATTTTATTTGGCTATGGCTTTGCTATTTTAATTAATAATGTCGCCACAAAAGGCAAAAACCCTGTTACCTTTTTTAGCTGGCGAATGTTTTTGCTTTTTATACTGGCTTTTATTCATTCTGCTTTTTGGTTTGGGGACATTCTAAAAGATTATGCTTTTTTAGGACTTGTATTATTGCTCTTTTATAAATGTTCGGCAAAAACATTAGGCATTATTGCTGCAGTCCTTATTCTTATTGTTCCTTTTGTAATGGCTTACATCAAAAGCTTTAATTTTGAAAGGATAGACATTATTTCAAATCCTGAATATTTAAAATTGTATTATTCCGGAAACTGGCTGAAGTTTTTTAAATTTAATTTACTGGCTACTTTTCATCAACAAATCATTGCTCCAGGGTATGCTATTACAGCACATATTGTAATGCTGGGCTGCATGCTTTTTGGTGTTATGCTTCAAAAATTAAATTTTTTTGACAGGTTGAACGAAATGAAAAAACTTCTCAAATATATATTTATAAGCAGCTTAGTTATTGCCATTATAATTGGTGTTGTTTTCTTCGTCGCTATTGAATACAAAGCTAGCTTTCTTAAATTTTTCCACCCGTATTTCTGGCTAATTTTAAGTACAATGGTTTTTATCGCAACCGGAATTACGCTCTTATTCGCTAATGGAAAACTAAAAACGGTTTTCAGTTATTTTAGTGCCGGCGGCAAAATGACATTGACCAATTATATTGCACAAAATATTCTGACTGCTCTTGTTTTTTCGGGAATTGGTTTGGGAATCAAAGCTACAATGCCGTATTGGTTTTTCTTTGCAATGGCCATTTTTGTTTTTATTCTTCAATTATTTATAAGTAAATGGTGGTTGTCTAAATACAATTACGGACCAATTGAATGGCTTTGGAGATGCGCGAGCTATAAGCAATGGTTTCCTTTTAAGAAAACTAATTCTGATACCATTGTTGAAGTAAAAACAATATAAATTACTTTTAGATAAATTTGAAAAAACCAAAAAGCCCTTAAAAATATTTTTAAGGGCTTTGTTTTAAGTTTTCTAAAACTCGAATTCTCCAATCAGAATTTTACTGTCGTTTTCGCGTTTATTTTCTTTCTGACTCTGGAAAACAGCAATTTTACGTTCTTGTCTTCCATCAGAGTAATACAGATACACTTCTGCCATCACTGTTGTTGGGCCGGAAAGTATATTCTGTCTCTCTCCAAAAAAATTGGTTTTAATTTTATATTTACCCTTTATGGCTTTTTTTAGTAAAAACTGTTCAGGACCAAAACCCTGAGTAAAATCATTACTTAATCTTCCTCCAATTTCTGTAGATTTATGAGAATAAGAGCAATCTTCTCCTCTTGGATCTGTAACCCAAAGGTCTATATCTGTATTGTCCTTATTCCAGTTAATTACAATACGAATGTCTACCGGAAGATTTGCTTTTAGACGATCATCTACTTTGCTTGCATCGACATTTTTGTTTTGGCTTAGAATATTATTAATCTCCATAATTAAAATCTCCTCTATACCGTTGTCTCTTACTGAAATTTCATCTGTATATTCCTGATAAAGTATAGATTTATAGACATTAAGAGCCTCCTGAGGTTTTTTATTATCAATGAGAGCCAAGGCATAATCTCTGTGACTTTGAGAATCGAATGGCCTCCATTCCAGAATTTTTTGGGTAATCCATAATTCTTTTTCGTAATTACCTCTCTGTTTTAGCAGATAGTATATAGTCTTGTATAACTCTTCATTTTCCAGATCAAGCTCTGCTAATGTACTTAAAACCTTTAGAGAAAGTGCTTTATCTCCTTTTTTAAATAACAGTTTAGAAACATCAAAATAATAGGTTACCTGATTTTCATATTTAGCACGATTTTCAAGATATTTCTGGTAAATCAATTCTGCAGACTGTAAAGTCTGAAAATCCTTCATATACTCTTGATTGCTCTCTACATCTACCAAAGTTATTTTACCTGTGGATTTTGTTGACCTAGCCATTTCTTCATTACTATAAACAGCATTATCTTCTAACTGATCTTTATTTGCTGATTCTGCTAATGACTGCTTAGAAATCTTAGGGTATTGCTTTTTTTCGACAGGTTTAAACTCGCTATTCCACCAGGTTACCAGTTCACGGGTTATATCAAAAGATTTGGATATAAGGGTTTTTCTTTTTTCTAAAATTTCTTTTTTGTTTCTTGAAACGATTTTGTTGTATTCCGATAATAATTCCTGCGGAGGTTTAATTCCGTAACGCACATAATCATCAACATCATCCAATACGATAAGACTGGTGTTTTTACTTACCACGCCAAACTGTTCGCTCAAATTTCTGATTTCATCACGGTTTTGGGTTGAATTCAGTTCAAGATCATTGATTTTTCGTTGTGCCCAAAACTGTGCAATTGGCCAGTTATCGACTTTTACAGCAGTATTAAAATCTACGGGAACTTCAAATTTCTTATTTCCTACAGAAAAAAGAGCCGTAAGTTTGCCCAAATTTGGAGATGAAATTCCAAATATATTCACTGGCTCATTTACTACAGTTCCCACATTTGGAAATAGCTCCTGAATATCGGCACTTTCTTTAAATCCTAAAAATATAACAGGCTGTTTATTGTATGTTTTTAGAGCAGAAGGAGTGTCTAATTCATTAAGATTGATAAAATTCCCTCCTGATTGCGATGCCAAAAGTTTAAGAAGGTTAAAATCTGAAGTTGGCGTACTTACTATACTGTTTACCGGTTTTTTGAATTTTAAAGTCAAATCACCAAAATTTGAAATTCCGTCAGAAAACAAAAGATATTCTTCTATTCCTGAAATCTCTTTTAATGCACCAAAGTCTGTTCCACCATCATATTTCAAGTCAACAATTCTATTTTTTAGTGCGCTCCAGTTTCCGCCAGAAACAGTAAATTCTTCTGTTTTTTCGAGAATATTATTTAAAAGGACAAATGATACTGCAACATCCTTATTCTCTAAAAAATAAGCATTAAGAAAGTCAAGCTCTTTTGAATGGTTTCTCTTTGATCCGCTGAATGAATTATCCCAAATAATTGCAATCTTATGAGATTTTGATTTTTCCTTCACAGGGAAATCCGTTGAAACACTCGCTGCAAAATAAAACTTATCACCAGATGCTTTTTGCAGCAGCACTTTTGAAGACTCGTTCACTTTTGGAATAGTTATTTTGAGATTTTCATTTGGCGTAAAGTTTGCTTTATTAATCTCAGCAATCCATTGATTTCCTTGTTTTTGAAAAGTAAAACTTCCATCTGGATTTTCCGTAATTTTAGGAGCTGTCAGACTTTCATTAACCAATACTTTTAAATTAAATTTTGGAATATTGACTGCATTGGCAAAACTTAAAAAATACTGATAATCGGCAGCAGAATTTTTTAGCTCCTGATTGTATGTAATCTTAATGAATCTTGTGCCTCTGGCCGTAATTGGATAAATCCTGGTTCTAAAATTATTTCCGGCTACTTTTTCAATAATACCGGGATCTATATTTCTTTTTTCAACACTTTCAAATATTTCTTTAGCTCGTTCTTTCGGAACAGGAACTGCATCTCTTAAGCTTCCGTTGATATCTAAAGCATAGCCGCTTATACTTACTCCTTCCGGTAACGGAAGTGTAAATGTTCCTTCTAAAATTCTATCACCAGGATTGAAAAAGATATAAGTAGCTGTAGTTGAAGCAAGATTTCCTAAAATTTTGGTTTCAATTTTTACTTCCTGCAGGATCACTGGATGTTTTTTTTGATTTTCTACATCCAAAGTTGGTATTTGAGAAAAAACTGCACTATAAACCATTAATGCACATATAGTAAAAATTTTATTCATATTAAAAAAGTGATTTTTTATTTAATTACAAAAGAGGAAAAATAATAACTTCTTAAGAGGTTTTAATTAGAAATTACGAATATGCTTAGCGACAATTCCAAAATTAAAACCTTGTACCTCATCTACTCCGCTGAAATTGACTGCAATTAGTTGACCGCACTCATTAAATACCGGTGCGCCACTGGCACCATGCGTAGAAGTGATACTGTATTGAATTTTATTCCCGTCTGATTCTTTACTTATTTTACCATCATAAAGCTGCACTTTTATACCTGAATTTGTCTGTGCTAAATCCATTCCTAAAGGATAACCAACCATTATTGCTTTTTGTCCGGGGTTTAAAGAGGCATCATCGTCAACCGCATTATCAAGATTGATGATATTCACAACACTTTGCGGGGTTTTATGATCCGTCAACAGTACAGTTCCTAAATCAATATTGGCATCTTCTGAAATTTTTTCGATCTCGCAACTAAGCCATTGGTCATCCGAATCATGAAGTGCTACCGCAATTTCTACAGTTTTTACATATACCTCAATATCTTCTTTAGATACATATTCTTTAACTGGTATAGCAGCTGCAATATCTGTTGTTACTTTGGTTGTATCTTCTTGTGTATCATCTGAACTGACAAATTCTTCTCCTGCTGGCTCTTCACTTCTTTCTTCACCTTCACCTTCTCCCTCGTAATCACCTTCGCCTTCACTTTCGTCATAAGCAGATGCAATTTGCCAGTTTCTTTCAATAAAACTTTGATACTCCTCTTCTGAAATATCAGTAGTAAGAATTGAAGCAATTTTCAATTTTAGATTTCTTATAGTCGTGTTTACTTTTTCCTGCTCTTGATCTGATGAGTTCCATGGCTGTAAAACATGGCTGTTGGTCAATATTTTTCCATCTCTGTCTACGAAAAAACCTGTTCCGAAAACTGTTTCTTCTTTTGCATCTTGAGTAGTAAGCTGAATTTCTTTTCCTTTAATTTTTGCAAAATAACCATAGCTGTGTTTTATAAGTACAACTGCGTCTTTGTATTCGTTATAGACTTTTGTATCTGAATCTAAACAAATAGCAACGGGTGGTTTTTTTAAATATTTAAAGCCAAAAAAAGTTGCTGTTGAGAGAATGATTACAGCAAAGAAGATAATTTTGTAAGGTTTTCTTTTCGTATTTTTAATTTCATGTAAATCATTATTTGGTCCAATTTTTCTAATTTTCATTTGTAAACAGGTCGGTTTTGTTAATTTGTTTTAGCTTGTAAATTCGCAAAAATTCTAAATATTTGCTATTTTAATGGCGCCAAGGTAGTAATTTAATTATTAAATTTCACTAGTAGAAATCATTGTATTTGGCATTGATACTGTAAATATCTGACTAATTCTATATCTTAATTGTATTCTAATAAGGTGTATAGATTATAACTTCCTGTGTGCTGAAGGCATAGCAATGATTATTAAAATAAAGTAATATTTTTTTAAAACAATAAAGCCAAAGCCAGAATAAATCTTGCTTTGGCTTCATTAAAAATAATTTTAAATTTTTTACTTTACTTCAAAAACATTATTGGCAGCTTTTATATCAGCCATTAATCCGCTTGGATCAATTGTAATTTTTTTGATTGCTGTTTTGTTTTTGTCGATTGCAAAACTATAGTTTGATTGTGCCCAAGCCCAATCTTCTAAAACTGTTCTTTTTTCGTTTGAATTTGGATTTGGTTTAATGAAATTCATCATTCTCAAAGGAATATAGAAATTTTCAGAAGTTCCGTCTGTATATTCTACTTTTAAATCGATTGGCATTGGCATTCTTCCAATTCTTTCCAGAGTAATGGTTGTTTTTCCTGCATTATCAGCAACATCTTTAATACCATAATCAATAGTATTGGCTGTTTGTGCCCAGTCGATTAAATACCAATCTAACTCAGCTCCAGAAACTCTTTCTGCCGATCTTTTGATATCATTTGGTGTTGGATGCTTGAATTTAAAATCGTTAAAATATCTTTTTAAAGTAGCGTCAAGATTTTCTTTTCCAATTACGTATTCTAACTGCGATAAAAAGATACTTCCTTTTACATAAGATGAAATACTATAAGGTCTGTTCTCATCGTAACGATCGCCATGTGTGGTTTGTGGCTGCTCTTTTCCTGATTGAACCAATTGATAATAAGCCGCATAATTACCTTTAAACGGATTTACTTCTTTTTTATCTCCTTTTAATTCATTCAAAGCGCTGTCTTCAATATAAGTTGTAAAACCTTCGTCCATCCATGGACGTTTTGATTCGTTTGAAGCCAAAATGTGCTGAAACCAAGAGTGACCCAATTCATGAGTTGCAGTTCCCAGAATTCCTTCCAACGTTCCGTTTCCTAACATTAGCGTACACATTGCATATTCCATTCCGCCATCTCCACCCTGAATAAATGAATATTGTTTGTATGGATATTGCCCAACTCTGTGATTGTAATACTCCATAACTTTCACCATTAGAGGTTCTAATTGTTTCCAGTTTGCCGTTGTTTTTGGATTGTTTTTGTAGAAGAAATGCAAATCAACATCATTTGGTCCTTTTACAATATCATGCGTATATTCTTTATCAGCGGCCCAGGTAAAATCATGAACATTTGGCGCTATAAAATGCCAGGTTAATGTTTTTGCTTTTTTAGGATATGTAACCGTTACACCGGCATCTTCGTAACCGTGACCGATTTGGTTTTTATCCTGCAAATATCCTGAACCTCCAATTGTGTATTCTTTATCAATTGTAATTTTTACATCAAAATTACCCCAGACACCGTGAAATTCTCTTGCGATGTATGGATCTGCGTGCCAGCCTTCGAAGTCAAATTCGGCTAATTTTGGATACCATTGTGACATTGATAATTCAACACCTTCCGAGTTATTGCGTCCTGAACGACGAATCTGAACCGGAACTTGTCCATCAAAATCTAATGTAAAAGTCGATTTAGAATTTGGTAAAATTGGTTTTGCCAAAGTTACTTCCAGAATTGTTCCTGAAACTCTTGTCTGAGCCGAAACACCGTCTTGTTTAAGATTGTTAATTTTTAAAAAACCAATTTCGTTTGGTTTTAAAGTTTCAATTCTGCTTTGTTTTACATCTTTTCCATCAGCGCCTTTTACTTTATTGACCATTCTTCCGTCCGGGTCTTTTATAAAATGAAGACGGGCATCCATTTCACTTCCCGGCTGAAATGCGTTTGGAAATAAATGATAGAACACCTTTCTTAAAGTATCAGGAGAATTATTGGTATAAACCAATTCTTGTTTTCCTTTGTATTGATAATTTTTTACATCCATCGAAACCTCCATTTTATAATCGGCGTGTTGTTGCCAATACGGAGCGCTTTGTGCAAAAATGTTAAAGTGTACAAAAAACACAAAAAGAAGTATTTTTCTCATAAAATTTATTATATTTGATTTATTATTAACATATAATTCTTACAATTATGAATTCATTATTAGAAAATTTCTCAGAATTGGAACTGACAAATGAGGAGCAACAAACAATTTCTGGAGGAGATCAAGGAACAAGATTAAAACTCCAAAACAACTATGATTGCAGCGGAGACGAATATTGTGTTGGTTGGTATAAAATAGTTCATTAATCAACAGAACGAAAGTCCAAAAATTATTTTTTGGACTTTTTCCCTTTAGAAATTTGCTCAGCCATTAATAAGGCATTATAAGCATTAACCATTTTAGCAGTATTTGATGATTCAGTCGATGAAACCGCCACAGGCTTTTCGTTTGAATTAGGGTTTTTACCTAGAATAACCATACTAGGAAGTGCTACGCCAGAATCCATTAAAATTTGTTTTACCTGCGAAGCTTTTAATTTTGGATAATATGATCTAATTAAAGCGGCAACCCCGGCAGCATTTGGTGATGCCATTGATGTTCCTTGCAAGTATTTGTATTTATTGTTTGGCACTGTTGCATAAATTTCTTCACCCGGAGCAAAAACATCTACATTTATTTTACCAAAGTTTGAAAATCCTGCTACTACACTTTCTCCATACTGTTTATTAATCGCACCAATTGTTATAACGTTATCTGAAAATTCTTTGATGTTATCTTCAGAATCATTTGGATAGTTGATGTTTTTTGTTTCGTCGATATTATAACCGTCATTACCCGCAGCATGAACAATTAAAACATCTTTTTTCTTAGCATATTTAATTGCATCATAAACCCATTGTTTATGAGGAGAAAAGCTTTTTCCAAAACTTCCGTTGATTACTTTTGCACCATTATCAACCGCATAACGAATTGCCAATGCAATATCTTTATCGTACTCATCACCATCAGGAACTGCTCTTACGGTTAAGATTTCAACATTCGAAGCAACTCCGTCTCCGCCTAAATTATTACCGCGAATTTGCGCAATGATTCCTGCAACGTGTGTTCCGTGAAGTGCTTTTTCTTTGTCCGGACCAAAAACAATATTATTCCCATAATGATTGTCTTTTATATCTTCAGGATTATCTCCTACAACTTTTCTTCCGTCAAATTCTTTATTTAAATTGTAATTTAACTGGTCGTAAACTTGTTCACTATATTCTTTTAATTCAGCTTCTGGATCAAAAGTTGGTCCTGCATTGGTGAAAATCTGAGTCATGATCATTTTACTTCTTGTCACTTTTGGATCTGTAGAAGTAATAGCACTTAAATCTTCAACTTTGTATGTTGTTTTATTAAGCTCTTTTTTGATTGTAGCATGAACATCAAGTAAAAAGTCAGATTGTTCTTTATCTTTTAAAGCTTCTTCATATTTTTCAGTATACTGAGCTAATGCATTTTTATATTCAGCAGATCCGTCATCTTTCTTTTTGATGATACGGGTCATTTCAAGATTTTCAGCGACAGCATTTCCAAGGAAATTCCATCCGTGAACATCATCTATAAATCCGTTTTTATCATCATCGATTCCGTTACCAGCAATTTCTTTAGCATTTGTCCAGATCATTCCTTTCAAATCTTCGTGCTCAATATCAACACCAGAATCAACGATGCCTACGATTACTTTTTTACCTGTTTTTCCTTGTAATAATTCGGCATAAGCCTTATCAACACTCATTCCCGGAATCGAATCTTTTATAAGATCAAGATGACTCCATCTTTTTAATTCATTTTCGGTAACCGGAGTTTTTTTAACAACCGCTAAAGGAGCTGTAATAAATTCTTTAGAAGTTGAAACTTGCGCTTGCATAGTAGCGCTGCAACCTGCTAAAACAAGTAATGCAAAAGCAGATAATTTGAGAGGTTTTATATGACTCATGTATCTATATTATAAATGTAAAGTTAAAAGATGGGTCTAAATTATACTTTTTTGTTACAAAAAACTAACAGTTAACACTGTGTTATGATTTATTTGCAGCAATTTAAGTAGGTTTTTGCAATAAAAGAAAGCTTTTATTTACAAATAAATGTAATGAATTTTAAATAAATTCATTCTGTGATGAATTGATCTTTTTAATACGGCTTTCCGCAATAAAACGTGATTTCTAATTTGTATACTTGCACACTAATTCTAAATTATATCTATGAAAACAAAATTACTCTTATTGCTTTTATTAGCAAACTTTTCTATTTATGCTCAAACTAATTTAGTCCCAAATGGAGGATTTGAAAGCTGGACCAGTAGTATACTTCAAAATTGGACTGTTGCTAATTATGTCAATCAAAGTACTGATTCTTTTGAAGGAAAATCTAGTGCAAAATTAACAAATTGGGATGGCGGTAATAACCCTCAAATTACAAGTTTAGTTCCCTTAAAAGCAGGTGTAAATTATACTATAAGATACAAGTATAAATATCTTGGTAATATTTTCGATGGAGGTCATGCTATCTCACTTAAAATAGGACAAAATGGAAGCGGAACAAACACTTCAAGCAGTTTTCATCCGATTGATAACAACTGGAATCAAAGAGAAATCACTTTTACACCAGATTCTGACCTATCATATGAATTAACGATTTCTACCTTTAACCCTGAAAAAACAAATTTTGAAGTTTTAATTGATGATGTTTCTGTCCTTGATTCTAAAGAAGCTGAAATACAATATACACTGATTCCCGATCCTAAGTTTGAGCAGGCATTAATTAATGATGGTTATGACCTTGGTAGTATTGATGGAAAAGTTCCAACGGCATATATATCTGCTGTTACCGAGCTATATTTACCTTATATCTCAATTAATGATTTAACAGGAATTGAAGAATTTACTGCTCTGGAGAATTTAAATTGCCCTGGCAATAATCTAAAAAGTATTAATGTTTCTAAGAATCTTAACCTTAAAACTTTGAATTGTGAGAACAATAAATTATATAGTCTGAATGTTTCTGAAAACACCACATTGACTACGCTAGATTGTTCTAATAATAGTATATACATCATGGATGTTACAAAAAATCCTGAATTATTGAGTTTAAACTGCAGTGACAATTTTAATATACAGAAATTAGATGTTTCAAATAATTTAAAGTTAAAGACTTTGAAACTTGATAGAACTGGAGTACACATTCTAAGTCTGGCTAACAATTCTGAACTTACATCTTTTAGTGTTGTCGGAACTACGATGGTTGATTTGGATTTTTCAAAAAACACAAAATTAACGTCTGTAGATTGTAGTGATAATTATTTCTTAACGCTAGTAAATTTAAAAAATGGAAATAATAAAAATTTAGATTTAGCTACTTCTAATTTCACAGGAAACAAATCTTTATATTGTATTCAGGTAGACGATGCCGATTATTCTAATAACAACTGGAGTTCTTTAAAAGAGGATGGAGTCGCATTTTACAAAAATTCGTGCGCAGATGAACCTCAAACTTTGATTCCTGATGTAAATTTTGAAAAAACACTGATAAGTTTTGGATGCGATTATAGAGAATTAGATGGTAAAGTTTTAACAGCGAATATTACTAATTTAAGTCGAATAATTTTAGACAACCGCAATATTAGTGATTTAACAGGAATTCAGGATTTTATAAATTTAGATGAATTATCAATTAAATCAAATAATCTTACAACAGTTGATTTATCAAAAAATGTTAATCTAACAAAATTAAATGCTTCTTTAAATCCAAATTTGACCTGTATAAAAGTGGCTGATGTTGCCTATAGTCAGGCAAATTGGACAACTATTAAAGACTCACAAACTAATTTTTCCGCAACTTGTACACTTGGTCTTGAAAATTCTGTTTTTTCTAAAGCTTCTGTTTATCCAAATCCAACAAAAGGTGACGTAAACATTTCTAATATAAATTTAGAAAAAGCAACTGTTTATAATTCGTTAGGACAATTGGTTAAAACTTTCAATTTAAACTCAGGTAACACAAGTAATACAATCAATTTATCTGGATTGCCAAAAGGGATTTATTATGTATATCTAATTAATGGAGATGCGGCTTCGGCTAATAAAGTTATAGTGGAATAGTTTAGCTTTCAAATTATAAAAAATCCCATTTTCATTCATTTGGAAATGGGATTTTTTTTAATTTTTTCCAAAATTCCTTCTTCAATAAAAAACTATTTTAAAAGTAGCACTTACTATTACTTACTTCTAAATCATATTCTTAGGCAGAATTAAATAATCCTAAATTATTTTATATTAATAAGTCTTTCCATAATGAAACCTCAATTCTAATTCGTATTCTTGTACTGCCAAAAACGTAAAATCCAATTTATGAAAAAAACTTTACTTTTAATTTTAATATTTTCTTGTTTACAAATAAATGCCCAATGCTGGAAATCTATAGCTGCGGGAAATACATATGTACTTGCTTTAAAAACTGATGGTACTTTATGGGCTTGGGGAGATAACTCGTTTGGACAGTTTGGTAATGGCACTAGCACAAGTAGTTATGTCCCTACTAAAATAGGATCTGATAATGACTGGAAAGAAGTAGCATTAGGATGGGGCTATACAATTGCTGTAAAAACAGATGGCACTTTATGGGCTTGGGGGAATAATAGTTCCGGACAATTAGGAGATGGTACAGCTGTAAATAAAAGCATTCCAACCCAAATAGGAACTTCTACTGATTGGAAAACAATATCTGTGGGAACCACCCACGCAATTGCTTTAAAAACAAATGGTACTTTATGGGCATGGGGATATAATTATTATGGACAATTAGGTAATGGTTCTAATACAAGCAAAAATGTTCCTACACAGATAGGAACAGCTACTTGGGAAACAATATCTGCCGGAGGTAACTCTACGGTTGCTATAAAAACAGATGGCTCTTTATGGGCTTGGGGAAATAATGATCAAAAACAACTGGGTGATGGCAGTAGTAATAATAAAAATGTTCCTACACAGATATCAACAACAACTGATTGGAAAACAATATCTGCCGGAGGTAACTATATGATTGCTGTAAAAACAAATGGTACTTTATGGGCATGGGGAAATAATAATTCAGGGCAGTTAGGAACTGGCACAATTGTCGCAGAAAATGTTCCCAGACAAATAGGAACATCGACAACTTGGAAAACTATAGACACAGGATCGGGTTTTGCATTTGCTATAAAAACTGATAATTCATTGTGGGCTTGGGGTGCTAATTCGTATGGTCAATACGGCAATAGCACAACTACCAATAGTCTTATACCTATACAAGTAGGAAGTGACAACAATTGGCAAATGGCTTCCGGATCAGATCGTTATTCCGTTACCTTGAAAACAGATTCGACTGTATGGACTTGTGGAAGTAATGATGATGGACAACTGGCTACAGGATCACGTCTTAATATTACTATTCCGGCAAAAGTAAATTGCCCATCTTCATACACAATGACAACATCTCAAGACAATATAACCTGTTTTGGCCTCAATAATGGCTCAGCTTCGGTAACAGATGTTTCTGGCGGAACAGCTCCATATACTTATCTTTGGTCCAATGGAAAAACAACCAGTTCGATTACTGGATTGAGCGCTGGGGAATACTCTTGTACAGTAACAGATGCTGCTTCATTATCCATTACAAAAAGTTTCACTATTACACAGCCAACGCTTATTAATTTAATAGTAACGAGTACAAATTCTTCATGCAGCATTAATGATGGAACTCTAACTTTGACGGCTACCGGAGGAACACTGCCATACCAATATGCAATTTCACCAAATTTAACTTATCAAAGTTCAAATGTGTTTACCGGTTTACAAGCAGGAAATTATGAAGTTAGGGTGAAAGATAACAAAGGATGTATTGCTTCCAATATTATTGTTATAACTGCAATTAATACACCACCTCCTACCGGAAACTCGCAAACGTTTAATAGCAATGCAACAGTTGCAAATTTAAAAGCTGTAGGAAGCAATCTTAAATGGTATGATGTCCCTGTTGGTGGAACGGCTTTGAACTTATCAACTCTATTACAAACGGGTACCTATTATGTTTCACAAACAATTAACGGATGCGAAAGTCTAATGAGAGCATCGGTTAGTGTAACGATTACAGTGCCTTCAGGAAATGAACAAATACCAACAAATGGTTTGGTTGCTTACTATCCTTTTAATGGAAATGCAAATGATACAAGCGGTAATGGATCAAATGGAACTGTTACAGCAGCTACTTTAACATCAGACAGATTTGGAAATACTAATACCGCCTATAGTTTTGATGGTGTAAACAGCTATATTGATGCTTCTACAGCAAATATTCCTAAAAACAATGCTGCAAGAACAATTTCAGGATGGTTTAAAACCAATGATGCTTTTTCTGATCCGAATAAATATGACGCATCTATTTTTAATTATGGCACTTTGGCTAAATTACAGAGACTTTCTCTTTCTGTTTATCGAAAAGGTTATCTTGACCTGATAAGCGGAACTACTTCTTCTACTGACGATTTTTATGTAGATAATTTTGATTACGCTAATAATAGTTGGTATTTTTTTACGGTCACTTATGACGGAACTAAACTTTCGATATATGTAAATGGCAAGTATGTCGATCAAAAAGCGGTGAGTTTAAATACTATTGGAAATATATTTAGAATCGGACAAAGAATTTCCGGAGATACTGTAAAAGAAGGCTTTAAAGGAACAATAGATGATATTGCCATTTGGAATCGTGTTTTGACTCCAGAAGAAATTTCAGCTATGTATACACCAGTTAATACAACTAATTATACTTTAATTCCTGATGCTAATTTTGAGAAAAAATTAATTGATTTAGGTATTGATTCAGGCACTGTTGATGGAAAAGTCCTTACTTCGAATATAGCTTCAGTAACAAATCTTGATGTTACTTCATCTTCAATTAGTGATTTATCGGGAATCGAAGATTTTAAAAATTTAGATGCTTTATACTTTAGTTCAAATTTATTAACGAGTGTTGATCTTTCAAAAAACAATAAATTATTTCTATTTTTTGGCAGAGATAATAAACTGACATCAATTAAACTTCCGGAAACTAATCAATTGTATCACATTCATTTAGACCGTAATAATTTATCAGCTCTTGATGTTTCAAAATGCGATTCATTAAGAAATTTAAGCGCTGAAGACAACCAAATAACAAATATTAATCTCTCCAGGAGTAAAGATTTAGAGACCTTGTTTTTAGATCGAAATAAGCTTACATCGCTTGATATTTCTAAAAATACTGTTTTAAAAACTGTTTGGTGTGGCGAAAACCAATTATCATCTGTTGTCCTTCCGGAAAGTGATAATTTGGATGTTTTATATCTAAATGCTAATAATTTTACATCTCTTGATGTTTCAAGATATACAACTTTAAAAGAATTTGTTTGTTCAACAAATCAATTAACAGAAATAGATATATCGAATAATAAAGCGTTAACTTATTTCCATTGTCAGGAAAATAAACTGACAAATATTGATGTATCTAATAATACAGCGCTGGCAAGCTTTTTTTGTTACAAAAATGAATTAAAAAGCATTAATGTTGCTCAAAATAAAGCTTTAACAACTTTATGGTGTCATGTTAATAAATTGACAAGTCTTGATGTTTCTAAAAATACAGCTCTGACAAAATTATCTTCTTATGGAAATAATTTTACGACTGTGAATGTTAAGAATGGCAATAACAAAAACTTAAATATTTATACGCAAGGCTTTACAAATAATCCAAATTTAACTTGTATTCAGGTTGATGATGTTGCGTATTCAAATGCCAATTGGGCTGACAAAAAAGATGCCACAGCAAACTATAGTTCAGATTGTATTCCATCTTTCGTTACAATTCCGGATCAAAATTTTGAGCAAAAATTAATTGATTTAGGAATAGATACTGATGGTTTAAATGGAAAAATTACATCTACAAACATAAGTAATATAACTGTTTTAGACCTTGCCAACAGCAATATTTCTAATCTGTCAGGTATTGAAAATTTCGCTTCATTGACCTATCTGGATGTGAGTAATAATCAACTTAAAACTTTAGATGTAAGCAACAATGGTCTTTTAGAGACGTTAAATGCGTCTTCCAATCAGCTTACAACTTTAGATGTATCTAAAAACACAAAGCTGACAATTGTTTATGTAGCCAATAATCCTCTGGTATCATTAAACTTACGAAATGGTAATAACAGAAACTTCATTCTGCCAACACAAACCGGTAAAAATGCAGCATCTGGTTTATATACAAGTTTTTTAGGACTTACAACTCTTAGTTGTATTCAGGTTGATGATGCAGATTATTCTAACGCTAATTGGTCAAATATTAAAGAATCAACAACAACTTATTCTAATACTTGTAAAACTTTAGGCGTCGATGATGTTGTTTTTACCAAAGCCACAATTTATCCTAATCCAACTAATGGAGAAGTAAATATTAGCAATATTGCCTTAGACAAAGCAACAGTCTTTAATTCGTTAGGGCAATTAGTAAAAACATTTAGTTTAGATTCGAATAACACAAATAATACAATCAATTTATCTGGATTGCCAAAAGGTGTTTACTACATCTATTTAATCAATCAGGATGCGGCTTCTGCTAAGAAGGTTATTGTAGAATAATTGAATTATTTTAGCTAAAAAGTCTCATTTTCAAGTAAATGAAAATGAGACTTTTTTACTTTAATATCTTCTAAGCTAACATTTCTCATCTTTATTTTACAGCTGATTTATCTTTAAATCAACATGTTAAACACAATAAAAAGACATAAAATTATTTATCTTTTTAATACGGGATCCCGTAATAAAACCCCAATTGTAATTCGTACTCTTGTATTTCCAAAACCATAAATGTAATCTATGAAAACAAAACTACTCTTGTTGCTATTATTAGCAAATTTTTCTATTTATGCACAATACACTTCTATTCCTGACGTGAATTTTGAAAACAAGCTAATTAGTCTGGGCATTGATTCAGGCGCTCCCGATGGGAAAGTACTAAGTGCAAATGTGGTTTCTTTAACTGCTTTAAATGTTAGCAACAGTTCTATTACAGACCTTACCGGAATTGAAGATTTTATTGCTTTAGATTATTTGTATTGTTATAATAATCGATTGACCCAATTAAACGTATCTAAAAACAGTAAACTAACCATTTTATCTTGTAGCAATAATCTGTTAACAACATTGAATCTTGCTAATAATCCACTCTTAATTACCCTTCAATGTGATAATAATAAATTAACAGTTCTTGATTTTTCTACCAATACAGCACTTAAATCTATTGATTGCAGTCATAATTTGCTTACAAGCATAGATGTCTCCAAACAGTTAATGCTAGAAAGTCTGGATTGCATATATAATAGTATCAAATTTCTAGACGTGTTCTCTAATTTGAAGTTAGAGCGTTTATGGTTTAGTAACAATTTGTTAAAAAGTCTAGATCTTAGTAAAAACAATAAATTGACTGTGATGACTGCTCACACAAATTTGTTAACCTATTTGAATATACAAAACGGAACAAACTATTTATTTAATCCTAATTCTTCTTATGCAACCTTTTACGGCAACTACTTAGAATGCATTCTGGTAGATAATGTAGAAGATGCTAATAAAATTTGGTCTCAAGTAAAAGACCCCATGGCGAGTTTTAGCACAGACTGCGAAGCATATACCTTAATTCCTGACGTCAATTTTGAGAAAAAGCTGATTGCCCTTGGAATTGACAGAGATGATGTAAATGGAAAAGTTCTGACTTCAAATATTTCATCTTTAACTACCTTAAATATCTATGGGAGTTCAATTGCTGATTTGACAGGAATTCAGGATTTTATCGCTTTGAAGACTTTAGATTGTTCTGATAATCAAATTACGACTTTAAATCTTTCAAAAAATGTAAAATTAACTGATTTGAGATGTGGTCAGAATAAATTGACTACTCTCGATATATCCAATAATTTAGATTTACAATATGTGCATTTATCTGATAATAAATTGACAACTTTTGATATTTCTAAAAATTTAGCACTAACTACTTTATGGCTTTACGACAATGACCTGACGAATCTGGACATATCGGGTAATTTGGCGTTAAAAAACTTGTATTGTATTGGAAATGAATTAACAACAATTGATGTATCTCAAAATTTAGCACTAAATACATTATGGATTTCCTCTAATAAACTCACAAATTTAGATTTATCCGCTAATATAAATTTAACTTCATTAGCCTGTGATCGCAATCTGTTAACTGGTTTAGATCTTACCAAAAATACTGCATTAATATCATTAAACTGTATTTACAATAAGCTGACTTGTATTCTGGTTGCTGATGTAGATTATGCCTCCAAAAACTGGAGCGTTACAAAAGATAACACGGCGAGCCTTACTACAGATTGTAATGCTGTTACACTAATTCCTGACCTTAATTTTGAAACTAAATTAATTAGCTTGGGAATCGACTCCGGCACTCCAGACGGAAAAGTTTTAACCACAAATATCGCTTCTTTAATTGCATTAGACGTTGCAAATTCTTCTATCAAAGACTTAACAGGAATTGAAGCATTTAAAGAATTAGGATATTTGAATGCAACTAAAAATCAAATAGCAACATTAGATCTTTCTTCAAATAAAAAATTAATTACATTAAATGTAACAGAAAACAAATTGAAGAATATAAATGTTAGAGCAAACACTTTGTTGGCCAGTTTAGTAGTTAGCAAAAATGAATTAACAACACTGGATGCAAGTCAAAATACAAAATTATCTTATTTATTTGCTGATTATAATAACTTAACAACTTTAGATGTATCTACAAACACGTTGTTAGATGGACTTATTGTTTCCTACAACCAATTAACAACTTTAGATTTATCTAAAAATACACTTCTAACATATGCACAATGTGCTTCTAACCAATTGACAAGTTTAAATGTCAAGAATGGTTCTATTATGAGAATATTAAGTTGTGAACAGAACTTATTGACTTCGCTAGATTTGTTAGACAATATTGCTTTAAAAGAGTTGACTTGCCAAAAAAATTCTTTGACAAGTCTTAATGTTACAAAGAATACGGCTTTAGAATTTTTATATTGTTCTGCAAATAAACTCACAAATCTGGATGTCATAAAAAATTCAAATTTATATGCTTTATATTGTGATACGAATCAGCTGACTTCCTTAAATGTATCAAAAAACACATTACTTACTCACTTATATATTAATAATAATTCTTTGACTGCCATTGATGTTTCTAAAAATACGGAATTGTTTATTTTTTATTGTTTTTACAATCAGCTAACAAGTCTTGATATTTCTAGTAATACGAAAATCACTCGTTTACAGGCCGATCTAAATAATTTAACATTATTAAATCTAAAAAACGGAAATAATACTATTATCGACCGTAAGTATACAAACTTCAACAATAACCCAAATTTAACTTGTATTCTTGTTGATGATGTAGATTATTCTAAAGCGAATTGGTCAAACCTAAAAGATGCAACAGCAAGTTACAACACGGAATGTGGTTTTAATTTACCTGCAAAAAATTTCACTGTTGAATCAAAAGGAGAATCTTGTCTTAATGAGAATAATGGAGAAATTAATATAACTGCAAATGCACAATTTCCATATGTTGCAAATATTAATGGAAAAGCAAACACATTTACAAATAATAGTTTGAAAGTTAGCAACCTTACACCAGGAACCTATACAATTAGTATAACAATTCCGGGAGAAGTATATGAGCAAACTTTTACTCTGACAATCGCAAAAGCAACAACTGTTGCCGGAACATCTAAAACTACATCTAAAACTGTTGATGTAGAAATCACAAAAGGAACTGCGCCTTTTACAGTTTTTGTAAATGGCACAGAAGAGTTTCAAACTAATGATGCTGCATTTTCTATAGATGTAAACAAAGATGCATTAGTAGAAGTTGCAACAGCAAAAGCTTGTGAAGGTATTTATGCTAAAAAAGTTTCTTCTTCGGATTTTGAATCTCAAATAGGATCACTTTCAGCTTATCCAAATCCAACATCCGGAAATTTTGAAATTGAAATTCCAACGAGCAAAAATGAAGTTAAAATAGAGTTATACAATTTTGGAGGTCAATTAGTTTCGACTAAAACCTATAACATCGAAAACGGAAAAGCACAATTAAATCTTGAAAATCAGCCCTCAGGAATTTATGCAGCCAAAATCTATTTAGAAACTCCGGAATACATTAAAATTATAAAAAAATAAAAATGAAGAATTTTATATACTTATCAATTATTGGTTTGCTTGTTTCTGCTTGCGGTGGCGGAAGCGATGATCCTGAAACTCCTAAAAATGAAGCACCAACTGTACCTACTTTAGTTGCTCCAACAGATAATAAATTATGTGTAGACAATACTGTTAGCTTTCAATGGAATGCTTCTACAGACGCTAATAGCGACGCTATAACATATCACATTGAGGTTGCGAAAGATAATTCCTTCTCTCAAATTGTAAAAACAGTTGATGCTGCAACAAATAATACATCTATTACATTAGAAAAAAATACGGCTTATTATTGGAGAATAAAAGCAACTGACAGCAAAGGCTTGTCAAGCATTTCTTCATCCACTTTTAAACTTTATACTTCTGGTGAAGCTGTAGTTAATCATTTGCCTTTTGCCCCGGAATTGGTTGAACCATCTATAAATATTGTATTAACTACAGCAACTGCCACTTTACAGTGGAAAGCTACAGATGTTGACGCTACAGATGTTCTAACTTATGATGTGTATTTTGGAACAACAAATCCTCCTACAGTAAAAGTAAGCGAGAATACAAGTTCAACCTCATATGCGGTTACGCTTGAAGCCACAAAAGAATACTTCTGGAAAGTTGTTGTAAAAGATAATAAAGGCGGAGAAACTATTGGTCAGGTTTGGAAGTTTAAAACCAACTAACATTACCATTACAAACTAAAAAAAACCATTTTCAAATTCATGAAAATGGTTTTTTTTATGTTTTAAATTTCTCTACAAAATATCCTCGCAAGTAAAAACATCTTTTAACCGAACACCTTTTTCGGTATGTTCAACCGTTATTATTTGATTGTGTGCATCGTGTTCCAGAAATAAATAATAATTATTATCCGCAGCTGCGTTCAGGAACTTCGATTTTTCGGGCATTGTCAACAAAGGCCTTGTGTCATAGCCCATAACATATGGTAACGGAATATGGCCGGCTGTCGCTAATAAATCGGCACAAAAAACTATTGTTCTGTCTTTGTATTTTATATGCGGAATCATTTGTTTTTCGGTATGACCGTCAACGTAAAAAATGTCAAATCCTAATTCTTCAGAAAATGCAAAATCACTTTCAGGACGTTTTATAAAATTCAATTGTCCGGTTTCCTGCATTGGCAAAATATTCTCTGATAAAAAAGAAGCTTTTTCACGAGCATTGGGTTTCGTTGCCCATTCCCAATGGTTTTCGTTGCTCCAGTACTTGGCATTTTTAAACGCTGGTTCATATCCCGTTTTGTCCGAATTCCATTGGACACTTCCTCCACAATGGTCAAAATGCAAATGTGTCATAAAAATATCTGTAATATCATCCCGGTGAAAACCATATTTTGCTAACGATTTATCTATAGAATGCGAACCCCAAAGCGAGTAATATCCAAAAAACTTTTCAGACTGCTTGTCTCCCATTCCGGTATCAATCAAAATCAGGCGATTTTCATCTTCAATAAGCAGGCATCTCGCTGCAATATCAATTAAGTTATTGGCATCGGCAGGATTGGTTTTGTTCCAAATTGTTTTGGGTACAACACCAAACATAGCGCCACCATCTAATTTAAAATTTCCGGATTCTATTGGGTAAAGTTTCATAAGAGTATATTTCTAATTGAAAAACAAAACTAGGAAATCCAATCTCCTTATGCTAAGCATTCAATCATAATGTTCTCAAACATTTATAAAATTGCCCACAGATTTTACGGGTTTTACTGATTTTCACTGCGTTTTTTTATTCCTGAGAAAATCTTAAAAGCTTGGTTAAATTAAATGAATCTGTGTAAATCAGCAAAATCTGTTTAATCTGTGGGCCAAAATCAGTTATTCAAGCGTAATGGAAGAACTTCCCATAATTTCTTGTTTGTCGAAGAAGTTGACAAAGTAAGTTCCTTTTTGAAATTCATAATCATAAGAATTTAAAACACCGTAAACATTTGCCGGTTTTCCCTGAAAATCTACCGCTACAATAAAACTGTAAACAAGTGCTTTATCATTGTCAAATTCAACCAATTTATTTTCGCCCAAAACCTTATTTTTCTGGTCTAAAACCTGAACATAAAAAACCCTTTTTCCTGTTTTGGCAGCAGAATTTCCGTTAACAGAAAAACTTACTTTAAGTTTATCAGTGTTTTTAGCTTTGTCTGTTTCAAGTTCTTTTCCAGATTTTTTTTCGCGAAGCGCTATCACTTTAAATCCATTCAGAGACAACCTTGAGGCATCTTTTAAAATTGATTCTAACTTTTTTTGCTTAGAAATTAAAGTGTCATTTTCAGCTTTTTGGTTGTACATTACAACATTCTGGCTCTCTATTTCGGTTAATAAATTTTTATTCTGAGATTTTAGATTTGAGATTTCCACAATCTTAGATTCCAATGAAGTTTTTAAATCTGATAATTGCTTACGATAAACCTCTATTTGTAAAGTAGATGGATTCCTGGAAATTTTTATAATTTCGATTAAGTTCTCTACCTTTATTTTTTCCAGCTCCAATTCCTGAGATAAAGCGGTTTTTTCGAGAATAGCTACATCATAAGCTAATTTTAGAGTATTTAAAGAATCTAAAATATTCTTTTGTGCAAGTGCTTCAAGGCTCAATCGTAAGGCTTCATCACTTCTTCTTTTTATAGGTTTCTCTACAATTTCATATGATTCTTTACTTAAAATAAAGAGCGTAGACCCAAGCCCAAAAACTAAGAAGATTGCCAAAAGAACTTTAAACCAATTGTTTTTATTCTGTTTTTTCATAATTACTCACAATTTTCTGCAAAAATATCTTATAATTAACAACCTGCAATGCGTATAAATACCCATTTTTAACATTTTATCAGAATAATTGATATGTAAATCTTACAAAAACATCATTTTTTTCTTTTTTTCACAATTTTTAAAAAACAAATGAAAATTTGCCTTTAGAACAAATTGATTTCACAAAATAACTATTATCTATTTTAACATTTGTTATAATAATGTGAAGCGTTATGGAAAAAGGTTTTTAAGTCGTATCTTTGCAGATAATTTAATTTCAGCATTGAAATACAGCACTTTAAAATGTAATAAATTCATACCATTTTTAAATGCAAATTAAAATGAAGGAAAAACAAATACCATAAACAATGATAAAAGTTTCTGATACAGCCAAAAAGAAAATCATCGACTTGATGAGTGATGATGGTTTTGATGCCGCTCACGATTACGTACGCGTAGGTGTGAAAAGCGGTGGATGCTCTGGTTTGTCATATGATTTAAAATTTGATAAAACCAAAGGCGACGACGATAAAATATTTGTAGACAACGACATAACAATTGCAGTTGAAAAAAAATCATTTCTATATTTAGCCGGAACAATTCTGGAGTTTTCAGGAGGGTTAAACGGAAAAGGATTTGTATTTAATAACCCAAATGCAAGCAGAACTTGTGGTTGCGGTGAATCTTTTTCACTATAAATTAAAAGAATCTAAGCACAAATTTAAACGATTTGAATTTCTTTTTAAAGCGTTTTAAAAAACTAAAAAATGTCAAAATATACTGAAGACGATTTAAAAATCGAACTCGAAACCAAAGAATACGAATACGGATTTTATACCAATATTGAGTCCGAGACTTTTCCTATTGGTTTAAACGAAGATATCGTAAGAGCTATTTCTCTTAAAAAAGAAGAGCCGCAATGGATGACCGACTGGCGCATCGAGGCTTTTCGTGCCTGGAAAGAAATGATCGAACCGGAATGGGCAAATGTTCATTATGAAAAACCTGATTTTCAAGCAATTTCATATTATTCTGCACCAAAACAAGTAGATCCTTCAAAAACATTAGACGATGTAGATCCTGAGCTTTTAGAAATGTACAAAAAGTTAGGAATCTCTGTCGATGAACAAAAAATGATGAACAATGTCGCTATGGATATTGTTGTCGATTCTGTTTCTGTGGCAACTACTTTCAAGAAAACTTTAGGAGAAAAAGGAATTATATTCTGTCCAATTTCTGAAGCAATAAAAGAACACCCGGAATTGGTTCGTAAATATTTAGGAACTGTTGTACCTCAAAAAGACAACTTCTACGCAGCATTAAACTCAGCAGTTTTCTCTGACGGAAGTTTCTGTTATATTCCAAAAGGCGTTCGTTGCCCAATGGAACTTTCAACTTATTTCAGAATCAATCAGGCAGGAACAGGACAATTCGAAAGAACTCTTGTTATTGCAGATGCCGGAAGTTATGTTTCTTACCTTGAAGGTTGTACCGCTCCAAGTCGTGACGAAAACCAATTGCACGCCGCTGTAGTTGAATTAATCGCTTTGGATGATGCAGAAATTAAATATTCTACCGTTCAAAACTGGTTTCCAGGAAACAAAGAAGGAAAAGGTGGAGTTTACAACTTCGTAACCAAAAGAGGTTTATGCGAAACAAACGCTAAAATTTCATGGACACAAGTTGAAACTGGTTCTGCTGTAACCTGGAAATATCCTTCTTGTGTATTAAAAGGAGACAATTCGGTTGGAGAATTTTATTCGATCGCCGTTACCAATAATTACCAACAAGCAGATACGGGAACTAAAATGATCCATTTAGGAAAAAACACTAAATCGACTATTATTTCTAAAGGTATTTCGGCTGGTAAATCACAAAACAGTTACCGTGGATTAGTGCAAATTAGCCCTAGAGCTGAGAATGCAAGAAACTTTTCGCAATGTGATTCTCTTTTAATGGGAAACAATTGCGGAGCACATACTTTCCCTTATATCGAAAGTAAAAATCCATCGGCAAAAATCGAGCATGAAGCAACTACAAGTAAAATTGGAGAAGATCAGGTTTTTTACTGCAACCAAAGAGGTATTCCGACAGAAAAAGCGATTGCCTTAATTGTAAATGGTTTCAGTAAAGATGTATTGAACAAATTACCAATGGAATTTGCTGTTGAAGCTCAAAAATTATTAGAGATTTCTTTAGAAGGATCTGTTGGATAATTGCAAGATGGGAAATAAAACAGTCATCATTTTAGGTTCATCAAGAAAAAACGGAAATACAACAAAAATTGTAGACGAAATTTCTAAAGAACACGGAATAGAAGTAATTAATTTGAGTGATTTTAATATTTCCTATTACGATTACGAAAGCAAAAACAGAGAAGATGATTTTTTTCCTTTAATAAAAGGTATCATCGAAAATTATGACACTTTAATTTTTGCAACGCCAATATATTGGTATAATATGAGTGGAATTATGAAAGTTTTCTTCGATCGCTTTTCGGATTTAATCCGAATTGAAAAAGAAACCGGACGAAAGCTTAGAGGAAAGAAAATTGGCGTGATCTCAAATTCTCACGACGATGAAATTGAAGAAAGTTTTTACATTCCGTTCAAAAAATCAGCCGATTATTTAGGCATGGAATATTTAGGACACGCGCATTTTAATGCCAACATCCTAAACCAAACAACAAAAATAGAATTGACATTTATATAAAATAAAAAAACAATGTTATCAATACAAAACCTTCACGCCTCAATTGGTGATAAAGAAATCCTAAAAGGAATTAATATAGAAGTTAAAGCTGGCGAAGTACACGCCATCATGGGGCCAAACGGTTCTGGAAAAAGTACACTTTCGGCTGTTATTGCCGGAAACGAAAACTATGAAGTTACAGGCGGACAAGTTTTCCTTGACGGAGAAGATCTTGCTGATCTTGCTCCTGAAGAAAGAGCACATAAAGGAGTTTTCCTTTCGTTTCAATATCCTGTAGAAATTCCTGGAGTAAGCGTAACTAACTTCATGAAAACAGCTATCAACGAAACTCGTAAAGCAAACGGTCAGGAAGAAATGCCTGCTAATGAAATGCTGAAAGTAATTCGTGAGAAATCTGAATTATTAGAAATTGATCGTAAATTTTTATCCCGTTCCTTAAACGAAGGTTTTTCTGGAGGAGAGAAAAAAAGAAACGAGATTTTTCAAATGGCAATGTTAGAACCAAAATTAGCTATCCTTGACGAAACCGATTCTGGTCTTGATATCGATGCGCTAAGAATTGTGGCTAACGGAGTTAACAAATTGAAAAGCGAGAAAAACGCAATTATCGTAATCACGCACTACCAACGTTTGTTAGATTATATCGTTCCGGATTTCGTTCACGTTCTTTACAACGGAAGAATCGTAAAATCCGGAGGAAAAGAATTGGCTTACGAATTGGAAGAAAAAGGATACGACTGGATTAAAGCAGAGAACTAGTTTACAGTTACAGTTTACAGTTTACAAAACTCATAACTTATAACTCATAACTTATAACTAAAGAAATGGATTTAAAAGAAAAATTAGTGTCGTCTTTTATGGCTTTTGAAGAGCGTGTCGATGTACATTCAGATTTGCATGACATACGCACAAATGCCTTAAAAAACTTCGAAAATAAAGGTTTTCCAACCAAAAAAGAAGAAGCCTGGAAATATACATCGCTAAATGCCATTTTAAAAAATGACTTTACGGTTTTTCCTAAGCAGGAAAATGCAATTGAATTTAATCATGTAAAAAAATACTTTTTACACGAAATTGACACTTATAAATTAGTGTTTATTGATGGTGTTTTCAGTTCACATTTGTCTTCTACAACACACGACGGAATCGATGTTTGTTTAATGTCATCGGCATTGACAAAACCAAAATATAAAATGGTTATTGATACCTACTTCAACCAAATTGCAAGCAAAGACGAAAGTTTGACTTCGTTAAATACTGCTTTTGCATCTGAAGGAGCTTTTATCAATATTCCGCAAAAGAAAGTTGCAGATAAGCCAATTGAGATTATGTATTTCTCAACAGGAAATGAAGCCGCTTTAATGGTTCAGCCAAGAAATTTGGTTATTGTGGGTGAAAATTCACATGTTCAAATTATCGAGCGTCACCAAAGTTTGAACGAAAATCCGGTTTTAACCAATTCGGTTACAGAGATTTTTGCTCAAAAACGTGCGATTGTTGACTATTACAAAATTCAAAATGACAACAGCGAAGCAAATTTAGTTGATAACACTTATGTTTCTCAACAGCAAGAAAGTCACGCTTCTGTACATACATTTTCTTTTGGAGGAAACTTAACTCGTAATAACTTAAACTTCTATCATTTTGGTGAAAGATTAACAAGTACGCTTAACGGAATTTCTATATTAAACGATAAACAACACGTTGATCATTATACTTTGGTAAACCATGCAGCTCCAAACTGCGAAAGTTTCCAGGATTATAAAGGAATTTTCTCTGATCGCTCAACCGGAGTTTTCAACGGAAAAGTTTTGGTAGAAAAAGAAGCTCAAAAAACAAATGCTTTTCAAAAAAGCAACAATATTTTATTGAGCGATAAAGCAACTATCAACGCAAAACCACAATTAGAAATTTTTGCTGATGACGTAAAATGTTCTCACGGTTGTACAGTTGGTCAGCTTGATGAAACTGCTATGTTCTACATGCAATCTCGTGGAATCCCGAAAAAAGAAGCAAAAGCTTTATTGATGTACGCATTCTCAAATGCTGTTATCGAAAGCATCAAAATACCGGAACTAAAACAAAGAATTACTAAAATCATCGCCATGAAATTGGGTGTGAATTTAGGATTTGATTTGTAGTTCAGTTTTTACCGCAAAGGCACAAAGGTTTCGCAAAGTTCGCAAAGGTTTAGTTTTAAACTTTGCGAACTTTGCGTTTTAAAATTATTCATGATTAAATAAATCAATATAATCTTTAAAAACGAAAAGCTTATTTCTTTGTGCTCCAGAAATCTCTTTAATAATATTTAATCTTTCTAAATCCGCCAATAATTTATATCCTGTTACTGAAGATTTCCCTATTAATTCTTCCACCTTTGAGATTTCAATAATAGGTTGAGTATACAGATAATCAACCACCTTCCGCGCATCTGAGCTTCTATTACCCAAAGTTTTTAACTTTTCTTCCAGATTTTTTTGTAATTGCAAAATGCCATCAAAAGTAGTAACTCCTTTTTGAGCAGTTTCAATAACTCCTGTTAGAAAAAATTTTAACCATTGATTAATATCATTATGAGTTCTTGTTCGCATCAAATTATCATAATATAAAATTCGATTTTTCTCAAAAAAATCAGATAAATACAAAATAGGTTGTTTCAAAATTCCTTTGCTAACCAAATAAACGGTGATTAACAAACGCCCGACTCTTCCATTACCATCTAAAAAAGGGTGAATTGTTTCAAATTGATAATGAATAATCGCAATCTTTATCAAATCTGGCAATGGATTAATTTCGTCATTTGCAAAAAATTCCAAATCCGAAATTAATTCATTAATACTACCGTGAAATGGAGGAATGAAAACAGCATCACTTATACTTGCACCTCCTATCCAATTTTGACTAGATCTATATTCCCCTGGCAATTTATGTTCTCCCCTAACTCCTTGCAATAAAATATTATGGGTTTGTTTTATTAATCTTGATGAGAACGGCAATCTGTGCAGTAATTTTACTGCCTCATTCATTGCACTTATATAATTCTGGACTTCTTCCCAATCATCTCTTTTTTCATAGGCAATCTCTTCTTTTTTCAAAAAAGCTTCTTCCATATTTGTTTGTGTTCCTTCAATTTTAGAGGACTGAGTTGCTTCTTTTGCAATATGCATCCTAATAAATAAATCAATATTTACATATTCAGAATACATATCTAATCGGCCTAAATGTCTATCAGCTTTACTTAAAAGTTGAATAACTTCCATATTATTTAAAATCCAATTTCTATTAATAAAATTGGGTTGAAAACTTTTATAATATCCTTGATTAATATATTGACCTGATTTAAATTCTTCCATTTTTAAACTATTTAAAAAAACTTAAACAAAGATAGCCTTATTTAAGAAAAACAGCCAAAAACTTAAATAACATTTTTGTTAATTAATAAATAGATCAAAAAGCTTAAGCAATTAAGTTTATTTTAAGTTTTTTACACTTTCCATTACCTTCTTTAAAAACCCATTAAAATCAAAACTCTTATCACCTTCTCTCACTCCCATTCTCACAATTACCATATCAAGTGACGGAATAATCGCCACCATTTGACCTTGATATCCGCTGCAATAAAACATATCACGCGGAACATCGGGGAATTTTCCTCCTGCGTTTAGCCAAAATTGTGCTCCATATTTTCCTTCAGAAGTATTGGTTGGAGTTGCTGTGTATTTTACCCAGCTTTCGTCAAGAATTTGTTCACCATTCCAATTTCCTTTTCTTAAATATAACAATCCAAATTTTGACCAGTCTCTTGGCGTTGCCCATCCGTAAGACGAACCAACAAAAGTTCCGCTCATATCCTGTTCAACTATCATCGAATTCATTCCGATTTTGTCGATTACGGCGCTGTACCAAAAATCAAGGTATTCTTGTTGTGTTTTAAACTGGTTTCTTAAAATTCGGGATAATAAATTAGTCGTTCCTGATGAATAATTCCAATGCGTGTTAGGTTTAAATTCTGCAGGTTTATCCATTTGGATTTTTCCCATATCTTCTGCCTGAAAAAGCATTTTTGTGGCATCGCAAATTGTGCTGTAATTCTCTTCCCATTCTAAACCGGAATTCATATGAAGTAAATCATTAATCGTGATAATTTTACGATCATCTTTTTGCCATTCTGCAATTGGTGCCGGTTTATAAATATCAATTTTCCCTTGTTTTGCCAAAACTCCAAAAGCAGAACTCGTAATACTTTTTGTCATCGACCAACCTAAAATTTTACTGTCTTTATTAAAACCGGTATCGTATTTTTCTGCGATCAATTTATCTTTATATAAAACTACCACCGCTCGTGTACGTTTTGATTTTCCTCCCGTTTTGTCGAATGCATTTTCTACGGCATTCTTTAATATAGAATAATCCACATTCGCAAAAAGCGTATCTTTTGGTTCATTATTCCCGTAAGGAAAAGGAAGATTGTTAATTAATTTTGTCCTCTTTGGTAATAAATACGGTTTCGAAGTATCGTAATCATCATTAATCAAAGTCGCCCCCAGACCTTCTCTGTAAATTGCTTTTCTTTCTTTTAATCCATAAACATTAGAAGTCGCAAACTTTCCGGCATCGTTAATTGAATTTGTCGCCAAATCAATCATGTCAATATCATTGTCTGTTTTTTCGATTAACTCTTTCGAACGATTATCAATAAAATGTCCCGAAGCAATACTTTTGGCTGAAAAACCGGAAATTAAATCCAACTTTGGATAAGTCGTAAATCCGAAATACAGAAATGCGAGAACTAAAACGAGAACGAGTAATTTTAGAAATTTTTTCATAAATGATGCAACTATTTTTAATGCAATATAATTAATTTATGGTCACGATTTTAGGAGTCAATTTTGAATTACATTTCATATAATTGAAAAAATAGAATTAAAATTACATAAATGATATTTACTCCTGCAATCGATGGTACCATAAAAGGAAATTATAGTTTTAATGGAGAAACCAAATTAGTTTTAGTACTTTTGTAAATAGATTTTTTCTAAATAAGACATGCTAGATATTCAAAAAATAAGAGCTGATTTTCCAATTCTTACACAAAAAGTAAACGGAAAACCATTAGTATATTTCGACAACGGAGCAACTTCGCAAAAACCACAAATTGTGATTGATGCCGAAGTCAAATATTATCAGGAAATAAACGCCAACATTCACCGTGGCGTTCATACTTTAAGTCAATTAGCTACTGATGCTTACGAGATTTCTCGTGGCAAAGTGAAAGACCATATAAATGCAAAATTTGCTCATGAAGTACTTTTTACTTCGGGAACAACATTCGGAATCAATTTGGTAGCAAATGGTTTTGCTTCGATTTTAAAACCGGGTGACGAAGTTATTGTTTCGTCTTTAGAGCATCATAGTAATATTGTGCCCTGGCAAATGTTATGCGAAAAAACAGGTGCCATTTTAAAAGTGATTCCGATAAATGAAAATGGCGAACTGATGATGGAAGCTTTTGATGCTTTGCTTTCAGAAAAAACTAAATTGGTAACGGTTAACCATATTTCGAACGCTCTGGGAATTATTAATCCGATCAAATATATTATTGATAAAGCACATGCTGTAGGCGCTGCTGTTTTAATTGATGGTGCACAGGCTGTTCCGCATTTAAAACCTGATGTTCAGGATTTAAACTGTGATTTTTATGCTTTTTCCGGACACAAAATGTGTGGGCCAACGGGAACCGGAATTTTATACGGAAAAGAAGCATGGTTAAATAAATTGCCTCCTTATCAGGGTGGCGGTGAAATGATTAAAGAAGTGACTTTCGAGAAAACGACTTACGCCGATCTTCCTCATAAATTTGAAGCCGGAACTCCAAATATTGCCGGAGGAATTGTTTTAGGAACTGCCATTGATTATTTAAATGATGTTGGTTTTGAGAATATTCAACAATACGAAAATGAACTTTTAGAATACGCTACAAAACGTTTACTTGAAATTGAAGGTCTCAAAATCTACGGAACCGGAAAAAATAAAGCTTCAGTAGTTTCGTTTAATATTGATGGAATTCATCCATACGATATTGGTTCGATTATCGATAAATTAGGAATTGCCGTTAGAACCGGTCATCATTGTGCACAGCCTATTATGAGCTTCTTCTGTATTCCGGGAACCATTCGTGCTTCGTTTTCATTTTATAACACAAAAGAAGAAATTGACCAAATGGTAGAAGCTGTTAAGAAAGCACAAACCATGTTAAGCTAAAAAACATTTTTATGAAAATAATATCTTTATTGCTCTTAGTTATTTGTATTGGAACTGGTTGTTCAAGCCAAAAAAAAGCAGATATGACATCAACCGAAATAGAATATTCAGCTGTTTCAAGAGGGTTATACAAAACAGTAGTTGTTAAAAATCAAACTGTTTCAATTACAAACACCAGAGGTGGAGAAGCTGTAGAAAGCAAAATAGATACTGAAAAGTGGAATAAAATTGTTTCCGAATTTGAAAAAATAAATTTAGATAGCATTCCAAACTTAAAAGCACCAACTGAAAAACGTTTTTACGACGGTGCTGCAATTGGAAATTTAAAAATAACCCAGAATCAGAAAACATACGAAACTAAAGGTTTTGACAATGGTTTTCCTCCAAAGGAAATTGAGAAACTGGTTAATTTGCTGACTGATTTTACGAAAGAATAATTATGACAATAAAAGAAATACAAAACGAAATAATAGATGAATTTTCGATGTTTGATGATTGGATGCAGCGTTATGAGTACATCATCGAATTAGGAAAAAGCCTTCCGTTAATCGAAGAAAAATATAAAACCGACGAGAATTTAATCAAAGGCTGTCAGTCAAAAGTTTGGTTACACGGCGAAGAGAACAATGATAAAATTGTTTTTACTGCTGATAGTGATGCTATTTTAACGAAGGGAATTATCGCAATTTTGATTCGTGCGTTCTCCAATCAAAAAGCAGCAGATATTATAAATGCCGATACTGATTTTATTGATGAAATTGGTTTAAAAGAACATCTATCGGCAACTCGCGCGAATGGTTTGGTATCGATGATTAAAAACATCAAAATGTATGCTTTGGCATTTAATGCAAAAAACAACTAAATTTCTTTTGCCACGAATTTCACGAATTAGCGCGAATTTTTATTTGACAACAATGCTTAATTCGAGAAATTAGTGAAATTCGTGGCGAAAAATACAAACAAAAATTATGGAACAAGAAATAGACACAAACGAATTAGGAGAATCAATTGTAAAAGTTTTAAAAGGTATTTACGATCCTGAGATTCCTGTTGATATTTACGAATTAGGATTAATTTACGATGTAATGGTTAATACAGATTACGAAGTAAAAATCTTAATGACATTAACATCTCCAAACTGCCCGGTTGCCGAAAGTTTACCAAGAGAAGTAGAAGAAAAAGTAAAAACAATAGAACACATCAAAGATGTTGATGTTGAAATTACTTTTGATCCGCCCTGGAGCAAAGATTTAATGAGCGAAGAAGCAAAATTAGAATTAGGAATGCTTTAATAAAATTTGTTTCAGGTTTCAAGTTTCAAGTTCCCACAACCTGAAACTTGAAACCCGAAACTAACTTTTCATATGGAAGAAATTATCAATAAAGTCGCTAATAGCGCTTTGGAAGTTTTTGATCTTGAGGATTATTATCCAAAAGGACATCGTGTGCAAATCGATATTTCACAATGGCTTTTAGAAGGTTTTTTATTGAAAGAAAAAGACTTTAGAGAGCATTTGAAAAATCATGATTGGTCGCAATATCAGGATCAATACGTTGCTGTTCATTGCAGTACAGATGCTATTGTTCCGGCTTGGGCTTTAATTTTAGTGGCAGTACAACTGGCTCCTTATGCCAAAAAAGTAGTTAACGGAACGATCGAAGATCTTGACGGAAGTTTATACGAAGAAATTTTACCTACAATAGATTATTCGGCATACAAAAACAAACCTGTAATTGTAAAAGGCTGTTCCAGAAAACCTGTTCCTATGCGTGCTTATATTTTGGCTACTACATATTTGCAGCCTTTTGCCAGAAGTATTATGTATGGAGAAGCATGTTCTGCAGTACCTTTATACAAGGAATCTAAGAAATAACTTTCTTTTCCGCTTAATAAATCCTTAACTTTTCTACGGTTTTTAGTATATTTGTTAATATACACTTAAACTAGATACGATGAGAAAGATAACGTTATTAGCCTTCATTTTATTAAACTTTACTTTTGCTCAGGCCCAAAACACCGAAAAAGAATTAATTCAAAATACTGAAAAAGCAGTAAAAAAAATAAATGATACAATTGAAGGCGAAGGTTGGAAAACCAAAGGAACTGTATCGCTTTTATTAAATCAATCAAGTTTCAATAATTGGATAGCCGGAGGAGAAGACAGCTTTTCAGGAACACTTGGAATCAACTACGATTTCAATTACAAAAAAGATGATTTAACCTGGGACAATAAAATATTAGCTTCATATGGGCTTCTGCAAACCAGAAATGCTGATTTCGAAAAGAAAACAGATGACCGCTTAGAGATCAATTCAATTGTTGGTAAAAAAGCCTTTGGTCAATGGTATTATTCTTATTTTCTGAATTTTAGAACTCAATTTACCACAGGATATATTTATGGTCAGGATGAAAATGGTAAAGAAATAAGAACCGAAAGCACCAAATTTATGTCTCCTGGTTATCTTACAACGGGTCCCGGTATTTACTGGACAAAAGATGCTAACTTAAAAATAAATTTTGCCCCCTTAACATCTAAATTCACCTTTGTAGACGGTGCTTACACATCGGGAATTGATCAGGACACTGGTTTGCCATATGTCGACGGAGATTATTTTGGAGTTGACGCCAATAAAACTATGCGTTACGAATTAGGTTTCTATTCTTCCCTTTATTATAAATTGGCAATCATGACAAACGTAACTGCCGAAAACACTTTAAACTTATATTCAAATTATCTTGAAGATCCACAAAATGTAGATATTGATTACTCATTAAATATTGTCATGAAAGTAAATAAATATTTATCGGCCAATTTATCATTCCAGGCCATTTATGATGATAATGCTTTTCAGGGTTTTCAAACCAGAGAAGTATTTGGTTTGGGAATTAATTTCGGATTTTAATGCTTGTAATATTTACTGCAAAGAGCACAAAGATATTTTCTAGTAAAGTATCATAAATAAAAAGTTCGCAAAGCTAAATCAACATCCAGCTTTGCGAACTTTGCCGTTTATAAAAAATCTTTGCGCTCTTTGTTGCGGTAAAGAAATATTTTATTCCTGATCTTGTTCTTCTTTTTCAATTGCATCTTTATAATCCGGATACAAGAACTTATTGTAAGGAAATCTAGTGATGTGAATCTGGCGAACAGCTTCGTAAACACGTTCTCTAAATTCCTCAAAATTCTCTTTATTAGTAGCCGAAATAAACAAGGCATTATCTTCACCTAAACGATGCATCCATGTTGCTTTCCATTCGTCGAGCGTGTAATGTCTTGGGGTTTTCTCCGTCATTAAATCATCCTCATCAATCGTCAGATGTTTGTAAGCATCAATTTTATTAAAAACCATAATAACAGGTTTTTCATGAGCTTTAATATCCTGCAAAGTCTGGTTTACAGATTCGATATGATCCTCAAAATCGGGATGTGAAATATCTACAATATGCAACAACAAATCGGCTTCCCGAACCTCATCAAGTGTACTTTTAAAAGAATCAACCAATTGCGTTGGTAATTTTCTAATAAATCCAACTGTATCTGACAATAAGAATGGCAAGTTTTTAATTACCACTTTTCGAACTGTTGTATCAAGAGTTGCAAATAATTTATTCTCAACAAAAACATCGCTTTTACCAACGGCATTCATCAAAGTCGATTTTCCAACATTGGTATAACCCACCAAAGCTACACGCACCATCGCACCACGATTACTACGCTGAACACCCATTTGTTTATCGATTGTTTTGATTTTTTCCTTCAACAACGAAATTCTGTCACGTACAATACGTCTATCCGTTTCAATCTCCGTTTCACCGGGACCACGCATACCAATACCTCCTTTTTGACGCTCAAGGTGTGTCCATAAACCCGAAAGTCTTGGTAATAAATAAATACATTGCGCCAACTCTACCTGTGTTCTTGCATAAGAGCTTTCGGCTCTTTGCGCAAAAATATCCAGAATCAAATTGGTTCTGTCTAAGATTTTACAATCAATAATTTTGGAAATATTCTTTTGTTGAGATGGCGATAATTCATCATCAAAAATTAGAGTCGATATGTCGTTTTCTTTTACAAAAAGATTGATTTCTTCAATTTTACCCGTACCCATAAAAGTCTTCGGATTCGGGCGTTCCATTTTTTGCGAAAAACGTTTTATAACTTCACCACCAGCGGTGTAAGTTAAAAACTCTAATTCGTCCAGATATTCGTTTAGTTTTTCTTCACTTTGATTTTGAGTAACGATACCTACAATGGCTGTTCTTTCAAAATTTATAACTTCTTTTTCTAACATAGCTTTGAATAAGGTGCAAATTTAATGATTTGTAAGCTATTAACGCTTATAGAATTTTGTTTTTAAGTTCTATTTAAGACTTTCACTTTTATAAAAAAATAAAACCATTTAGAAATTAAGAATCATAAGAGTTTATTCTAATGAAACTTAACTTTTAAATGGTTAAAAGTCTATTTTAAAAGCCTTTATTCGTAAATAAAAGTCTTTTCTGTCTTTACAATTCCGTTCTCCTCAAGTTGGGAACAAGAAATTGGAAAATTTGATTTATTGTATTTGTATTTCTTGCTTACACCCACCAAAACCGTTGATGAAGGACTAAAATTTGTTTCGTTGTTGTATGAAATTGATTCAAAAGCAAATTCATCTTCGTGATAAGAAATCATTGGAACAATTACTTTATAATTATCGCCAAATAAATTCTGAACGATTAATTGATCTACAGATTTTTTGTCATCAAAAGTAAATGTTTTAGAAATTTTATCTCCCACCAAACCTCTGTGTCTTACAACATTATCATTGGTGTAAGCATATTCGATTTTACCAATAATAGCTTTGTTTCTGTCACGCGAAGTACGTCTTACAATAATTCCGTTTTCAACAATATATTCAATGTCTTCAAGAATATTCTGGTGATTGGTACTTTTTTTAGTAATTACTTTTATTCTTGCTCCTTCATAAGTAAAAGTTACAGTCTTAGTAATATAATCACTGCCTTCCTGATATTTTTTTACAAATTTTGTAATGTTATTATCAGCATTATAAGTATAATTTACGACTTCTTTCCAATCGCTTCCCACTTTGTCTTTTACTGTCATATCTAATAATCCTTTAGGATTATAAAAGAAATGCTGTACGACATCTGAAGTAGTGATTGTTTGAATTTTACCATCTTTAAACACGACTGTTTTGTTTACAATTTCACCGTCTTTAAAGTTTTGGTAATTTGTTTTTACAATGTTAATCTGTTTTAATTGAACAGGTTTGTCCTGATCCTGACTTTGCACTAAGCATGGAAAAACCATCATCATGATGGCAATAAAATAGGTTTTCATAGTATTTTGTATCAATTTGGGATGACCAAAATACAAAATTCTATCAAATTTTAACAGTTTGTAGTTTAAAAACTATAACTTTTTACCAAATCAACTAAAAGTCAGCCAATTAATTTCACTATTAAAAAACTAATTCTTCCTTTTCTCCAAAAATCTTAACATCATCTACCATAAAAGCACCATTAAGCGTTTTGTCTTTGCCAGAACCAATGTATTTAAAAGCAATATGAATATTCCCCGAATAAGCAGATAAATCAATTCCCCCTGAACTCATAAATTCACGGGTAGGCGATGACAAGGAAGGAAATCTGGCTTCTAATTTTGTCCATTTTGCTTTGCTGACACTTGATCCGTCAAAATTGGTTGACACGTAAACTTCTAAAGAGTTCAAAGGCGAATCTACTTTTAAATCATGTTGAGCACTTCTAAAAGATAAGACTGCATTTTTATAACCTTTCAGATTAATTTTAGGAGAAACAAGCCATGCAATATTTTCTGCAGCTGTTGTACTTGTGGTATTAAACTCGGCATATCCGTTACCCGCATACAGCATACTTTTCCACAACTTTGATGCTTTTTCTACAATATTGCTCCAACCTGCAAGAGTAAAATTGACATTGTTTTTTACAGATTGAAAATCTTCTGAAAAAAGCGGAACGCTTCTCTTTCCTATCATTACAACATCAGATGCAAATCTCGGCATTAACTGATAATCTGAGCCGAATCTTGTCAATATACCACGAACTTTTCCACTTCCATCGGGCACAATATTACCAGCAAAATTGGCATAACTGCTGGTTCTAAAGATAAGCTGATTTCCTGTTTTATCGCTTAAATTCCAGTTAGTAGCACCACCTACATTATTCGATTCCTCAAAATAATGTCTGCCAATTGCGGCTTCTGCAAACTGAACATCTTTTAACTCTATTAATGTATTTAATTTACTCTCATTTAGTGCTTCTTCTATCGAAACTTGCTGTACTAACTGATCTTCATCAATAACATTACAGGAAGCATTCAGAACATTTTTATAATCATTTTGCGAAATTCTTCCAATCGTTGGGTCGCCGGCATTACTTACATATAAACTTCCTATACGCAACGCACCATAATACGAATCTGTAAATTGATCTTTAAGCTTTATGTAAACTTTATTTCCGATGCGAAAATCTATGTAAGTGTTTGTTACATCAACGGGCGTACTAAATCCTGTTGCCGGTATTTTGTCTGTGGCTAATGTTTGAAAGGAAATTGTTTTAAAAAAATTTCCGCCTTCATCACTTGATACAACGTAAGCCTCGATCACATCATCATAACTATATACTTTAGGCGTTGATCCAGATATATTTTTAACCTTTTCAACAGTCTGATTTATTGTTATATCCGGCTGTGTACACCCTAATTTAGGAATTTCTACTTCACTGCTGCAAGAACAAAGAATAAGAAATAATGAAGCAAAAAATGAATTTAAAAATCTGTTTTTCATAAAGATCTATTTTTTTAAGTTTTATAAATTGATGGCAAGATTGACAAAATAAGTCCTTCCGTATCCATAATAATATTTAGGCCCAAACGAAGGTGTTCCGCTTGAAATATCCTGATTAAGGGCCCTGAAATTGGCATTTCGGGCTTGTTCAAAACCTCCTGTTTTATAAGTGTAATCAAGAACATTATTCACACTAATAAAAAGTCCGATATTTTTGCCATAAATACGCCAGGATTTACCTCCTGATATATTGAGTAATGAAATGGGATCAAATTTTTCTTGTTTCAATAATTGCAATGCACGCTCTTCTGTTGCTTCAGGAAAAACTAATCCGCTTACTGAGTTTTTATAAAACCTGGCTGTTCTGGCAATTGGAGAAACATCAATATAGCTTTCTGTTAAATAGTTAATATTCGCTGCAAGCCACCAAAATTTAGGATCACGGTATTCTAAGCCTAATGAATACGCTTGTTGAGGCATTCCGGATTGTTTATAATTTTTAAGATATGATTCTCCAAAATCAAAAGTTTGCCTGTCTCCTTTCGATGCATCTGCATCATTTCTTATCGAAAGATTCGGATTACTTACATAAGTATAATTGCCGTAACCTACAGATAAAGTCGTTTTTAATGTCGATGAGATCTGATATTCAAAACTCAGTTCCAATCCAACGTTCTTCTTATCAAGACCCGTTAATGTCTGACTCACAAAAGCGTCTGTATTATTATAGCTTGCACCTCTGTCAAAAATTCCTTCGGCATAAAAAAAGGAAGTTTTTGCTGTGTTTTCTATTAAAGTGTAATACGCTGTAATTCGAGTTTTAAGTTTAGGTGAGCGAAAAACATAATTCCCTTCAACACTACTAATATTTTCATTTTCAATACCTGCCACAATTGAATTATTTAAACGGGAATTTGAGAATGTATTTCGAATCGAAGGGGCTCTTGTAAGATGCATTCCGTTAAAAAACAACCATTGCTTTCCTGAAATTTTATAAGTTAATCCACCTTTGAAACCAAAATTTTCAAAATTCACTTTTTGACTTTTACCAAGAGAAGTAGTTGGATAAATTCCGTTTTGGTACAATCCTTCTCTTTGATAATCTGATACAGAATAAGATTGTGCCAAATAGAAATCTACTTTTTTGTAGTTGAATTTAAATTGTGTAAAAGCTTCAATTGTTGTGGCTAGAAAATTATAGTTGTACCCATATGTATCACCTTCTTTTACCTGACGATTTGGATTTTGAAGGTCTGATTGCGCCTCGTTTCCGGTATAAAAAGCATCAATATCTTCAAAATATTCTCCTCCGAGTAAATCTAAAAGATATTGAAATTGATGCGATTTTAAATTCCGAAATGTGATTCCACCATCAAAAGAGCTGTTCTCTGTAAATTGAATATTCAAGTTTGTATTGGCTGCAAATGTTTTATCATCCGTTCGGTCTTCGTATAAAACATAATGACTTTGCCCGGCTTCATAACCTGTAATTATTCCTTCAGAGTTTTTTATTGCTTTCTGATTGGCACGATACATTTCATCCCAATTGATTTGCGAATTCTGTAAAAATATAGTTTTGCTTTTTTCTGCATTTTCATAATCCGGAGTAAATTCTCCCGAAAACTCGCCCTTATCTTTTGCATAAAGTGACGTATAATAACCAGGTAATTTTCGATAATAAACAGGATCAGGACTATTTGTATTTTGATAATCAATTGTACTATTTCCTACTTTTCCAAACTGATACATTACAGCTGAGTTCAAATTCGCTTTTTCATTTATTTTATAATAATGATTAAGCATCAACAATGGTTCTTCGACCTTTTTAATTCTTGCATTGCGTTTTTCTCCATTCTGAAAACCCCAATACGAATTGTATTTTTCGTTTGTCAATTGTGTAACTTCATCCGTATTGGCTGAATTTTTTCCGCGTGAGCCTGGAGTATAAAATCCGGTAAAGTTTAGGGAGTGTTTATTGTTTAATTTCTTTTCGACACTTATAAAAAAAGATTCTGCATCAAAATTAGTTCCGTCAAAATAGCCTTCGTTTCCAATACGTTTTCCGGCAGAAATAGAAAAAGCCCAACCGTGAGAATTCATTCCCGAGGCATAAGTACCGATGGCACGCCAATTATAACTTGTATTGCTTCCTGAAAAAGAAAGCCGGCCACCCTTTCTGTATAATGAAGCTCTTGTCGAAATTTGTTGCGTTCCTAATATTCCGCCAAAAGTATAATCTGATGAAGCAGCTCCTATTGAGAATTCCTGATTTCGAAGTACATCATTCAAACCTCCCCAATTGCTCCATTGTGGTCTGCCGTCATATAATTTATTCATGGTCATTCCGTTAAGCATCATGGTTCCGTTTTCGCTATCGAGACCGCGAATCCTGAATCGGGCCTGACCCCAACTGAAAGCAGAAGCCTGCATAAAAGCATCTTTCGAAGATTGTAAAAGACCCGAAGTCATTTCAGAAGAACTATTGTCATCAGACAAATCACTTTCTAATAAGGTGATTAATGTTCCCGGAATTTCATCAGAAAAACTTTCTTCCATCTGTAATGTTCCCAGATTAACAATTCCCAGATTTGAGCTCACTTTTAAAAGCAAATCTTTATAACCCTGACTACGTAATAAAAGCAATTGCTGTCCTTGCAGTGCTATATGTAATTCAAATTTTCCGTCTGAATTTGATAGTTCTGTAATAGAAGAATTTTGAATGCTGACTACAACATTCGACAATGGATTTTGCGTTTTTGCATCAATTACAGTTCCTGAAATGATGGTTTCCTGTTGTGCAAAAACACAAGTAAAATGCAATAAAATAAAAAAGAGCAAGTAGTTTTTCCGCATGTAAAACCAATTTATTTTGAACAATACTGTTTGAATGAAAATGAATTTGGTTAGAATACATTTTTCGATTCTTGTTCAAAGAATAAAATTGATTTTTGGGTTAGAGTCTGAAATTCAAATGTAGAATAAAATTTTAAATAATAAGTTATTTCTTGTTAATTATTTTTTTTTTATAAAAGCAGTTTCCCAAACATTTATTTTAATTTTTCACGCAGATTTAAAAAAGATTTAAGCAGATTTGCACAGATAATTAATATTAAATCTGCTCAATCTGGAAAAATCTGCGTGAAACAAAAAATCATTATGCGATTAAATATTAAGCAGTTCGAATCTTAGAAACCATAAACGCAATCAAAACGCCAAAAACTCCGATAAAAGCGAACGAAAATTGCAGTCCGAAATTTTGGGCGATATGACCAATTATTGGAGGTCCCATAAGGAAACCGAGGAAACTTACACTCGAAACAATTGTTAAGGCTTCTCCAGGCGGAACGGTTGGGTTTTTTCCTGCCATACTATAAACGGTAGGAACAATAGTTGCAACGCCCAAACCAACTGCCATAAAAGCAATTGTACACGGAATAATATAAGGGAGAAAAACGGCGGTAAAAAGTCCGGCAGAAATCATGACACCGCTAATTTGCATGACGCGTTCGCGACCAAATTTATTGATTAATCCGTCACCTAAAAATCTTCCGCTTGCCATTGTAATCATAAATGAGGTATAGCCTAAAACTACCAAAGGGCCTGGTGCCTGTACAATATCTTTAAAATAAACACCGCTCCAGTCAAACATTACCCCTTCGCTGGCCATGCTGCAAAAACCTATTACACCCAACCAAAGCAAGGCGCTATCCGGTTTTGTAAATCGTTTTTTTGATTCTGTTTTATTTTTTATTTTTTCTTTGGCTCTGATCAAAAATTTAAAATTAAAAGCGACCATAAGCAATACTACAACGCCCACAATCATAAAATGATGTAAAGGAGTAAGATTTAGCGCTAACATTCCTAAACCAACCAAGGCACCTGTAAATCCGGCGAAACTCCACATGCCATGAAATGCCGACATGATTGTTTTTTTGAAAAGCACTTCGGTATAAACGCCTTGTGTATTTACAGCGATATTGGCTAAATTCCCAAAGATTCCAAATAGAAATAAACCCAATGATAATTGTAATGCCGTTGTTGCCAATCCTAAATTAACCAGACATAAAACGTACATGATTAAGGAGAAAACTAAAATACGGTGACTACCAAATTTAGTGACCATTTTTCCTGAAAAAGGCATGATAATCAACTGCCCAACCGGAAGTGCAAAAAGTATGGATCCTAAATCACCTTCGGTTAAATGCAAGGCGGTTTTGATGTCCGGAATTCGGCTTGCCCAAGTTGCAAAACTCAATCCCATTCCAAAATAAAACATTCCGACAGCAAATCGGATTCGTTTTAAATAAGAGGCTTTTGCTTCTCTAAATACTTTCTTGATTTTCCCTTTGGTCTGGAAAAGTGATAACGGATTAAAATCTATCAAAGCTTACGGTTTTTGGGTTTGGTACTATAAAAATAATAAAAACCTTTTTTATAGACTATTTATCTCTGGCTCTTCCTTCATTTATAACGTTATTGTTTATAAATAATAATCTTTAGCCCGCAATCTTGTCATCCTGACGGAGGAAGGATCACACTAGAAACTCCGCAAACAAAATCGCCAATCTTTAGAGTTACGTGTGTGATCCTTCCTCCGTCAGGATGACAAACAATGCGTGTAATATCTAGTACAAAAATTACAAATCAATCACTTTTCGTTGCGCATTACTTGCGATTGCAGCTTCGATGATCTGCATTACTTTTACACCGTCTTGTGCGGTAACAGGCTCTGTTTTATTTTTTACAATTGAATCGTAAACACCATCAAAAAACGAAAAATAATTCCCCTGAAGTGTTGGTATCCTGTTGCGAACTAATTCTCCGTTAATTTCTGTATGCAAAAGTCCCTGAAAGATTTCCGGTTCTGTTCCCCATTCTTTTAAATTCGGCTTTTTACCAAGTTTCAATTCATCCTCCTGAACATCGCCACGAGGTTTTAAAAACGAGCCTTTTTTACCATGAATTGTGTAGGCAGGATTGGCTTCTCTAACAAAAAAACTGGCTTTTAAACGGACTCTGAAATCTTCATAAATCAACAATAAATCGATCCAGTCATCTACCAATGAATTTTCTCTGGTGTAACGAATATCACCAAAAACCGACTTTGGCGAACCAAACAAACAAACAGCCTGATCGATTAAATGCGGACCTAAATCTTTTAGGATTCCGGCACCATCATTAACGGTTTCTTTGTGCGCTTTTGGACTCAATAATGGGTTATATCTGTCAAAATGAAATTCGGCTTCTATTAAATCACCCAAAACACCATCATTGATTATTTTTTGAATGGTTTTAAAATCACTGTCCCATCTTCTGTTTTGGAAAACGGCTAATTTCAACCCTTTTTCTTTGGCAATTTTGGCTAGCTCCTCGGCTTCGGCAACGGTTGTGGTAAAGGCTTTTTCGACAACGGCATGTTTTCCGGCCAAAAGTACTTTTTTAGCATATTCGTAATGTGTTCCAACGGGTGTATTTACGATGACCAAATCGACATCATCTGCCAATAAATCATCGATTGTTGGGTAACTTTTTACGGCTGGATAATCTTCCTGAATGAGTTTTTTGCTTCTTTCCCAAGAACCTAATAATTCAAATCCTTCATGGATATCTAAAAAGGGAGCGTGAAAAACTTTCCCCGACATTCCATATGATAATAGTGCTGTTTTTATTTTTTGCATTTTGTATTTTATTTTTAACCATTAAGAGATTAAGAAAAATTAAGTTCAAAGCTTAATAAAACTTATATATATAATGTCTTAAATTAATTTCAATATTTCTTTTTTCTAACTATTACACGAATAAGAAAATTAAGTTCAACGCTTAATGAAACTTAATATCTTAATGGTTCAATTAAAAACATTTATGTTTAGTTAAACTTTAGCGCGTGCGTATTGCTTTGGCCAAAGTATATCTTCGTTTAGCTCTTTGGCGAAATGCAAAGGCAAATTCGGATCTCTTAGCGATTCTCTGGCAAATAGAACCAAATCGGCTTGATTGTTCTGTAAAATTTCTTCGGCTTGATTTGCTTCTGTAATTAAACCAACAGCTCCGGTTAAAATAGCAGCTTCATGTTTAATTTTTTCTGCAAATTCAACCTGATAACCTGGCTTTAACGGAATTTGTTGATGAGAAACCAATCCGCCTGATGAAACATCAATTAAATCAACTCCTTTCTGTTTTAAAATAGCAGAAAGTCTTACCGATTCTTCAGGACTCCATCCGCCGTCTGCCCAATCTGTGGCCGAAATTCGAATAAACAAAGGTAAATCTGATGGCCATTCTGATTGAACAGCTTCCAGAATTTCTAAAGTAAAACGGATTCGGTTTTCGAAACTTCCACCATATTCATCCGTTCTTGTATTGGTTAATGGCGATAAAAACTGGTGCAGTAAATAACCGTGCGCACCGTGAATTTCCAAAACCTGATATCCGGCTTCGACAGCTCTTTTTGTGGCTGATTTAAAATCTTCAATTACTTTTTGAATGCCTGTTTTGTCTAATGCTTCTGGCTGAAAAGGTTCTTCTTCATGATAGGCAATCGCACTTGGCGCAACAGTTTGCCATCCGCCATGAACAAAATCTAACTTTTTATTGCCCATCCATGGTGCCGAAACACTTGCTTTTCGACCTGCATGTGCCAATTGGATTCCGGGAATTGAATTTTGCGAAACAATAAATTCGTTGATTGTTTTTAGTTTTTCGATATGCTCATCTTTCCAGATTCCTAAATCAGAAGGAGAAATTCTGGCTTCGGGAGAAACTGCTGTGGCTTCCTGAATAATCAAGCCAACTCCGCCGCTGGCACGGCTTCCTAAATGAACCAAATGCCAATCGTTTGCGAATCCGTCAACTGAGGAATATTGACACATTGGCGAAATAACGATCCTGTTCTTTAAAGTGATTTTTTTTATAGTAAGTGGAGAAAACAATTTTGAAGCCATAGTTGTAACTTTTAATGAATTTGGGCTACCTATTAGGTACGATAGCGTTTAAAAAAGTAAAGTTAAAGCTTCTTCGCAAAACAAGAAATCTAAATGTTTATTAATTAACAAACATTTAAAACCTTATGTATTATCTTGCACTATCAAATTAAAATAGAAACGTTACTTTTGTGCGTTAAATTACGAACTAAAAATACAAAATGGATATAGTTATCAAACTCTCTCAATTTCTATTGAGTTTATCTTTACTTATTATTCTTCACGAATTAGGACATTTTATTCCTGCAAAATTATTTAAAACAAGGGTTGAAAAATTTTACTTATTTTTTGATGTTAAATATTCGCTGTTAAAAAAGAAAATTGGCGAAACTGAATACGGAATTGGGTGGCTGCCGCTTGGTGGGTATGTGAAAATTTCGGGAATGATCGACGAAAGTATGGACAAGGAACAAATGGCTTTGCCACCTCAACCTTGGGAATTTCGTTCTAAACCGGCATGGCAGCGTTTGATTATAATGTTGGGGGGTGTTACGGTAAACTTTATCCTGGCTTTTATTATTTATATCGGAATGGCATTTGCTTACGGTGATACGTATGTAGCCAATTCTGATTTGAAAGATGGCGTTTACATCGAAAATCCTGCTATGATTAAAGCTGGTTTTAGAACCGGTGATAAAATTATTTCTATTGATGGAAAAAAAGTAGAGAATTTTGACAACGATATGAACATGAATGTAATCATGTCGAAACATGTTTTGATTGAAAGAAACGGACAACAACAAACAATCAATATTCCGAATGATTTTGTTGATCAATTGTCTAAACACGAAAAAGGATTGCTTGTTGGCATCAGAATGCCATTTGTTGTAGGTAAAGTTGCCGAAGATTCAAAAAATACGGCTTTGAAACCAAAAGATTTAATTGTGAGCCTGAACGGGCAAAAAGTAAAATATTTTGATGAGGCAAAAGCTATTTTAGAAGCTAACAAAGGAAAATCTATTCCTGCGATTGTATTACGCGACTTAAAAGAAACTCCAATTACTGTAAATGTTTCTAAAGAAGCAAAATTAGGTGTTGTTGTTGGTGGTTTGGATATTAAATCTCTGGAGAAATTAGGTTACTATAAAATAAGCACAAAAGAATACAGCTTTTTCGAATCTATTCCGGTTGGACTTACAAAAGGGAAAGACCAATTAGTGGGTTACGGAAAACAATTGAAAATGATTTTTAATCCTGAAACAAAAGCATACAAACAAGTAGGTGGTTTTGCGGCGATTTTTAACATTTTCCCGACTTCATGGAGCTGGGAAACGTTCTGGTCTATCACGGCTTTATTGTCGATTATGCTTGGAGTTATGAATTTATTGCCAATTCCAGCGCTTGATGGCGGACATGTGATGTTTTTGTTATACGAAATAATTAGTGGCCGTAAACCAAGCGATAAATTCCTTGAAAACGCCCAAATGGTTGGTTTCGTATTACTTATCACACTGCTTTTGTTTGCTAACGGAAACGATATTTACAAGGCAATTGTAGGCAAGTAAAAATATTTGATAAAAAGTGCAAAAATGTTTTTGAGAAATTAAAAATTCAACTATATTTGCACTCGCTAAAAAGAGCAACAACTTCCTCCTTAGCTCAGTTGGTTAGAGCATCTGACTGTTAATCAGAGGGTCCTTGGTTCGAGCCCAAGAGGGGGAGCAACTTTTTTTAGCAAACATATTTACCTTTAAGGTGATTCCTCCTTAGCTCAGTTGGTTAGAGCATCTGACTGTTAATCAGAGGGTCCTTGGTTCGAGCCCAAGAGGGGGAGCTTAAAAAAAAGACTATCAATCGATAGTCTTTTTTTGTTTTATATATGTCTGCCTCAGGATTGTGTTTTCTGAACACACTACAAGATAAAAAATCTTTGTGCACTCTCCGGTAAAAAAGCCAAATGCTCAACAGTTTGAAATATTCAAGCTTAGTTTTTAACCAATTTAGTGCCCTTCAATTCATTATTATTGATGCTTTCACTTTCAAAAATAAGCATCATTTCATCAGCCTTATCTTTTTGGTTAATTGCTTTTAATGCCTGTGCGTATCTATAATAATACATTGGCTCTAAATCAGAAGTCATAGTAAACAGTTCTTCGTAGTATTTAGCCGCCATGACTAAATCACCACTAAAGTAAGCCTTGTCTGCAACTTTTGTAAGCATCATTATGGATTTATATCCTTTGTCTAAAACTTTTGCATACGTGTCGATTATATCTATGCTAATGTATTTTGGTGCCTCGGCAGGGGCGATTAATTCTACGTTGACTGGTTCGATTTTTATAGCGCTGGTATCAATAATACTTTTTGACGGTAACGCTAATGCTGTATTGACTTTTTTTACTTTGGCTTTTCTGTATATAGGAGTTACTGTTCTGGTATTATTGGGTCCCAGATCGTTTGTGTAGACCATATCTAATTTTGAAACTTCGTATTTTGTAATTCTTTTTCCGAAAGTCATATTAATAACTTCTTCTACATAATACCCCACTATAACGAGATCATCTTTGGGTGCCGTTTCAGATTTTGAAGCTGCATTTCCGTTTGTAGAAGTCATTGCAATATCATTCGTTGTTTGTCCGTAAATATGAAAAGAAAGAACAGACGTAGTTGCTATAAAATATCCTACATAAGCTTTCATAATAGATTAAATAAGATTATTGTCAGTGAAAACATTTTATAAATATACTGATTTTTAATTACTTATGATTTATGTTTGCCGTAAATTGCCTGAAAAACCGTTTAAGTGTAATTTTCTCCTCAGTTATGAAACAAGATGCTTTAGGAACTAACCAACAGAATATTTCTGCTATTGAAAACAGTGAAACAATCGATGAAGAAAACTGAAAGCAATTGCTGAAGTTTTAGGCGTGTCTGTTGAAGGTATTGAGAATTTCTCTGGAGAAGTGGTTTTAAATATTATCGGGAATACTTATCACGATAATGGCATTGTGAATGCCGGAATGAATTATAGCTGTACTTTTAATCCGCTTGATAAAGTTGTGGAACTTTATGAGCGTTTGGTTTTGGCTGAGAAAGAGAAAGTGGAATATTTGGAGAAGTTGTTGAAAGGGAAATGATTTTTTAAGAAAATATAATATTATAAAAAGAGGTCTTATAAAACCTCTTTTCTATTAATTAGTATAGTAATATTACTCGAATATCTTTCTATCTGCAAAATATTTACTCCAAGATTTATTAAACTTATCTAAATAACCTTCAATTTCATCATTTTCATAATATGAATACTCAAAATTATAAATTGAAGTATAATCTTCATTTTTTAATCTTGTAAATAAAAATTCTTGATACTGATATCTAAATTCCCTTGATAACTTCAATCCTTTGTCAAGTTCATTTTGAAAGTTTTCTGATTTTTTTTCCTTCAAAAAAATACAGTAGTGATATAAAGCTTCTAAGTAATAGTATTTTATATGATATAAATTACGTAAAGCTTTTTTAAACAAAAACTCTTTCTCTTCATTTTCGTTTATTAACGCTTCCATCAATTGCTTTAACCCTTTTGTATATGGGTTAGTTACTACAAGCGTTTTTATTGATTTTATTGGTATTTTTTTTACCTTCGACAAAGTATAAGTTGTCTGCATAATTTCGAGATGCTCATCTGTATATAGACTATCAATATAGTTTTCTAATTGAGTAATATTAAGTTTATCAAACATAAGTGCATATTCAAAATAGTAAAAACCTTCACTTTTAAAAACGAGGGGATTGGGGATACCTAAATAAAAAAAACTATTACTAAAATAAATAGTAAAATCATTATTTATTATATGAGAATTTATAACCTTTAAAGTATGCCCTTCCATATTGTGAATATCCGCTATTTTACTTTTATACCTATGCTCAATAACATTTTCATTTTTAAAATCTCTTTTTTCAATATCTTCCGGTTTTAAAATTTCTGATAATTTTCTATATGAATTATCAAATTCCTCATTAAAATAAATAGTATATATTTCTAAAACATTTAAAAATGTTTCCGCATTAGTTAGGTCTTGAAAAAATGGCCTTATAGTTCTTAATTCATGATATAATTCCCCAATTTGCTTTTCACTTCTTATATATCCAACTATATCAGTGATATAGTTTAGAAAAAATTCTTTGCTCCGAACAGTACTTTTATCAGAAATCTCAATATCTGGCATATAACTAAATACTTTTAAAAAGTTGTTTTTATAAATATTATATATTCTTAAAGCTTCAGAAAATGTTTTTTTATGTTTTATAAAATCGATAATTTCAAGAAGAAAACAATTAAAAATATAAGCATCTGCACAGTAACGCATTTTTATTTCATCTGATCTTTTATTAAATTGAAAATCTGCAAATCTTCTTATTATAGGCTGTAATTGTAGCGTTCCATTGTAATCTTCAATAAGTGACTTATCCTTTAAAACCCTCAATTCTTTATCACTTATATTATTTTTAGAGTTTTTTTTCTCAAAACATTTTTTAAAATTTGACAAGCTTATACCGTCAGGAAATAAACTAAGCAACTCAAAAACAATCTTCTCTTGGCTCTTTAAAGTTGTATAAGAGTAATTGATTGATTGAAATATAGATTTAGTACGCTCAATATTTAAATCTGATCTATTTTTAAACACAGAAGAAAAATCTTCATTTATCGATTCAAAAAAATGTTCTTTTAAAAGTGCCTGTAATTCACTGATATGAGCAAGTCTAGTCCTAGATTTTGTAACTAATTTTATTGCTAATGGATTATTATTTAATAAATCTTCTAAAATGTCTTGCCTTAGAATTCGTATTTCGCTTTGTGCTGTTATTTCACCGTAGTACAACATAAAAAGCTTTTCAGCATCTTCAGTTATTAATGGAGTTAAAGAATAAAGATCTTCAACATCTTCCATATGTGTAATTTTTTCCCTTGATGTTACAACTACATTTGCATAGTCCGTTACAAACTTTAATAAATCTGTAACCTTTATTAAATCTTGTGAATCTAATGTATTTACAACAGTTTCGAAATTATCAAGTATTACTAGTAAATCTATTTTATTATAACTAAAATTTTCTTGCAAATAATCTTTAAAATTTAAAATATTAGAAAGATTAAATCCAGTTGTAACTATATATTCAAAATCATCATAAGTTTTAACATTCTCACATGAATTAAATGTTACTCCTTGTCTAAAATAGCCCCTGTTATATAATTCATATGCAACTTTTTTTATAATTGTAGTTTTTCCTGTACCACCGGAAGCTTTAACATTAAGTAATTTATTTGTCTTAATTATGCTAATTAGTTTAGATGAAATTAAAGCTTGTTCTTCTACTCTACCAATTACACTTGTTAGAGATTTTTTTCCAATGCTCAAATCTCTATTGTTTTTGTATATTGATAAAATTTTTGGCTCTCCTTTAGAAAATTTAAAGTTTAAAAAATTGTTAGAATTTAAATTAATGTCATTTTCAGCAAAATCAAAATTACCTTCTCTTAATGCTTTAAACACAAACTTCTTAATAGTAGAATTTTTAAATGTTGTGATATTAGATATATTGTAAACCGGTACCTTTTCAATGTCTTCATTGGTTATAAAAACAATTGGTATATTGTCATTTGGTATATTTGAACATAGATCTGAAGGAGTTATCAAATTACTCATTAAATTATCATTTTCTATATAAATATTTGATTTAAAAACTTTACTTACAATAATTATAAGATCAAAATCTTCAATATTTTCAAGAGTTTTTATGTTCAATGTTCCTCTAAATATATTTGCTTGAATAGAATTAAAACATTCTAGTACCTTTTCTAACTCAGTTAAATCTAAGTCTATCGGATTGGGGCTAAGAAATGCAATTTTTCGAATTTCATTATTCTCTATAATTTGATCAATAGATTTTTCGGCTAAATCATGAATTTTTTCTTCTTTTTCACTTAAACAAGAATCAATAAACCCATTTATTTCTTCAAATTTTTCAATTGGAATAGCTTCTAAAAATTTAAACTTCTCAAAATTCTTTGGTTCTTTAGTTAGAATAAAATGCTTATTATTATTACCGAAAACATTGTCTAAGTTTTCAAAAATCAAGTTAATATCAGGATCATTAAAACTAAAGCCAATAAATAATATCACTCGCTCTGCAAAAATTGATTTTAATTTTTCTTTAGCAGGAGTATCTTTTGAATACAATTTATCGTATTGATCTTTAAATATTACACAATTTTCTGGCACATCATAACTACCATGTAATTTAAAGATATAATTATTATTATTCTTACCGATTTCACTCATATTGAACTCGGAATTATAAATTGAAGGAATTATTTTGTTATCAGAAGCTAATTCAAAAGCATTATCATAATTTGTAGTAATGACTTGTCCCGATAATTGAAGAATATTTTTATGTAATAAAAAATCACCCCCTTCTTTTATTTGAAAATTATTCTTTATATATCTCTTTATGTCGCTATGCTCTGAATTTAATTTCTCCAGAATTTCCATTGGAGTCATAACTTCATCTTCCATCAAAGTTACTAGAGAATTGTATTTTTTAATATCAATCTCAGATATTACATCCCTTACTAGCTTTGACCAATTTGGCAATCCGAATTTCAAAGATAAGCCTGAGCCTGCAAAAACTACCAACCTATTCTCTTTTATTGCTTGTCTAATTTTTTTAGGGATTTCCATTTTATATTTTTTTCTTAATTTAATTTACCAAACATATCTAATAATACTTATTATAACACAAGTAAAAACACCTGTTTTTTTCATTATTGAAATTCACTAAACAAAAAAGCGCCACAATTACTTGCAGCGCTTTTTTTATATCATTAAAATAAAAACTCCTTAAACCCCCAACTTCTTAGCAATCTCATTAGGAATTCCCCCTTTATTCACCATTAAAGCAGTAGTTTTATATTTTACGAAATTTTTGGTTACAAACAAGAAACCTTTGTAGTCATTTGTTTCTCCCCAAGAATTTTTTACTATGTAATATTCTCTTCCGGTTTGATCTTTTGCAAGACCAATAATGTGCATTCCGTGATCGTCTGTAGTAGTGTAGTTATCAAACGCAGCCTGACGCATTTCCGGAGTAATTTCCGGTTCTGGTTTTGGTCCGTTAAACATGTCTGCTTTTTCTTCAGCCGTCATGTCGTCGAATTTTTTTGTTGGTACGTATGCCACACCATTTTTCCAGCTAAAGCTTTTCTCGCTTACGTCTGTTGCCCATGCTACTGTATATCCTTTTTTCAACGCATTGTCGATCACATCGGTCATGTCGTTTACTTTTACATTATAAACCTGATCAAATGACCAGTTGTCCGGCACCATCATCGTTGTTTTTTGGTAATATGGCGCAGTTGTAAAAGATGACATTTCAACGTAATCGTCAGGATTAATTCCTACCACTTCCTTGGCAAACGATTGTGGCGTGTAGTTTTTTCCTTTGTAGGTAAAGTTATCCGGCACTTTTCCTAAATAAGAATCGATAACTGCAGTGTATGCTTTTTGCCAGTTTGGCGTTAACTCACCATTTGGGTTTTTAACTACAGCAGTCAAAACACCTTCGATAAGCGCGGCCATTTCACCAAATTTATTTTTATCGGTTCCGTAGTTTAAACCTGTGTAAACTTCTCTTGGTACGGCTCCGTATTTTTTATACATATTGGTTACATCGTGCAATGCACCTCCATCACCCAAAGTAACCGCGCCATGCATACGAACATAATTAATTCCTTTTTCAACATAAACGTTTCTGGCAGAGTAAATTTGAGACAATTCTACAGGCTGTTTTCCTAAACGAATCATTTCTGACTCTAAAAAAGAGTTTGTAGCGTAACTCCAGCATGTTCCTGACGAACCTTGTGTTTTTACCGAAGTTGTTCCTAAATTAATTTGTTCTGTGAATTTAAAGTTCTCTTTACTTTTATCACTTGCATTTAACTTTAGTGAGTTAACCAAAACGTCTTGTGCAAAAGAACTGCTGACACCAACAAAAAATGCCGACGCAACAAAAACTGATTTCAACGTAATTTTATACATAATCAATGATTTAAATAGTTGACTAATGAGTCGACTACATTTTATTTTTGTTACAAATCAATTAAATATTACATTATTTGTGTGTTCTCTGAGCGTTAATATTTTCATAATATTTTTGTTAAGCTATATTAACTTACAAAATAATTGATTGCGTGTAATTTGTTTTAACACATAGAAACATAGCATTTATTGAACTCAAAAAAGGCGTTTCACTTGCATTAACAAACATAGACTATGTGTGAGAAACGTGTTTCTTTTTGATGTACTTTTTTCAAAATCATAAAATCTATGTTTCTATGTGTTTAATTAAATTTTCATGCATTTACAGCAACGTCTTATACGCTTTAAAAATCAATAGGTAAACTAATTCCTTGTTTGCTAAATAAGTAGTATTTTGCCTGCTCTAACAATGCCACATCAACCCAGGAATGTACGAACTCCAGAAAGAGAAATACTTAGGTAATACCAAAAAAATCTTCGACAATACGCAAGGAATTGCAGTTGTTGAAACGGAGTATCAAAACAAGGTTTATGAGGGCTGGCATTCGCATAAGAATGCACATATTACCCTTTTCCTGAAAGGCGGAACTACCGAGAAACGAAAAAACTTTAGCGAAACCGTTGGCCCGGGTTCATTATTGTTTTATCACAGCGACGAATTGCACCTTAATCAAGACACTCTTTTTCCGTCGCGAAACATCAACATCGAAATAGAAGAAAAGCTGTTGAAAGAACTGCAGATAAGTGAATTGACAATCGAAAAATCGGTTCAAAATGCAACACTTACCAAATTTATAATCCTGAAGATTTTTAAGGAAAGTCTGGTTTCCGATGCTTTTTCCGGCGACACGATCAACATGTTATTTGCACAATTATCAAATTCGAATGCTCATTTGGAACGGTTTGAAAAAAGTCCGTTTTGGGTAAAGAGTTTAAGTGAATTACTAAATGATTGCTGGAATGAAAATCCAACCTTGCAGGATCTCGCACAGGTTTTAAATTTAAATCCCATTACGATATCAAAACATTTTCCGAAATATTTCGGCTGTACTTTGGGCGAATACATGCGCCGAATCAAAATAAATCGTTCGCTTTCGCTGATACAATCCAATCCGGGTAATTTAACTGAAATTGCTTTTCAATGCGGATTCTCAGATCAAAGTCATTTTATCAGAACGTTTAAAAATCAAACGGGGTTTTTACCCAAACAATTTCAAAAATTATAAGAGAGGCAAATTTCATTCTATTTTTTGGTTTTGATGCTGTTTACTTTTGTTTCAAATTAAAACCAAATCAAAATGCAAACTCTTACCACAAAACAAAAAATATTTAATTTCCCATTAACCAAAATCATTTTGGCGCTCATTGTTACGATGGCGTTGGTGATTATCGGACAACAAATTATAGGCAAATTATTAGGATTAACTGCTCTCGACAGAAACTACAGAAATCTTATTAAAGGAATTTTGGTGTCGGTTCTCGCTTTAACGGGATATATTTTTTTCTTTAAATACTACGAAAAAAGAAAAGTAACTGAATTAGCCACAAACGGTCTTGCCAAAAACCTAATCATCGGAATTTTAATTGGCGTTGTTTTACAATCGCTGACTATTTTGGTTATTTACGTCAGCGGAAGTTTTAATATCTTCGCTGTAAATCCTGTATCCTTTATTATTATTCCGCTTACAGTTGCTTTTACAGCTGCTATTCTCGAAGAAATTTTAATTCGCGGGATTCTTTTCAGAGTTCTGGAAGAAAAATTGGGAAGTTATCTTGCTTTGGCTCTTTCGGCTATAATTTTCGGAGCATTGCATTTATCAAATCCAGGTGCAAACTTAGTTTCTGCTTTGTGTGTTTCTATTGAAGCCGGAATTTTATTGGGCGCCGCTTTTATGTACAGCAGAAATTTATGGTTTCCGATAGCGATTCATTTTGCGTGGAATTTTATGCAATCGGGCATTTTTGGAGCGATAACATCCGGAAACGAAAAAGCAGAAAGTTTACTGGTGACTAAAATCGAAGGTTCTGTCTGGATTACCGGCGGAGAATTTGGTCCCGAAGGAAGTTTTCAGGCCATTATTTTTTGCTCGATTGCTTCAGTGCTATTACTTTATTTATGTCATAAAGAAAATAAGATCGTAAAACCTTATTGGCAAAAATAAAAATGGAATCTGAATAGCAAACCCAACAGTCCGAGGCGTCAGACTATTGGGTTTGCCATGCGACTTTAACGCATCCAGTTGCTACCGAATACTATATAATATGCCCAGTCTTCCGGGCCTTTTGCGACGTCAACGCCCATTCTGAGTTTGAATTTCCGTGCCAGTAAATACCTGAAACCTGTTCCGTAACTGTATACGACGGGTTTTGCAAAAGCCTGATCCCAATCGTTAAAAGCGCTCGCCAGACCACCGTAACCCATAAGGCTCCATCTTCGGTATACATCCCATCTCAATTCGAGTTCGGTTACGATGCTTGTTTTTCCCTGATATCTTGCGGCGGGAATTCCTCTTAAATTAATTCCCGGCAGGAGATAAAAAGGTGGTTTTCCAAAGGCTTGTTCTCCTTCAATTCGGAGTCCGCCAATTAATTTTTTGGTTACGGGATAAAATCCAATTGCCGAAAGATTAACGCGCCACGCATCATAATCACTTCCAATAGCATCGTCTGACCAAAAGAAATCTGATTGTATGCGAATTCCTTTATCGGGTGTAAAAATATTATCACGACCATCAAACTGAATAGCGCCTCCTAATTGACTAATAGTACTTTTTATATCCTTAGGGTCAACAAATGGTGGCGGAAGATCAAGTTCTGGTAATTTTATTTTTGAATTTAAAAAAAGATATTGTGGTCCGGCACTCCATTTTGGATTGCGAAATTGCTTTAACCATTGCGTATAAAAAATAGTCGATTTAAAATTGAGTTTAAATTCCTGATCGTTTCCGCTGGGTAAATTATTAGCATAAAAAGATAAATTCATATCGCCATAACCAGCCATAACACGATATAATATTCTGGGTTTTATTAAAGTACTGGAACGGAATGCGCCCACCATCCAGCTTTTGTTTTCGGTATACATTCCGATTCCTCCTGTAATATCCGGATTTATAAATCTTTTTTTGCCGTTTTCATCAACGACAGGTGCGTGCTTTTTTAGAAAAACAGGCACAATTGCACCTCCAATTCCTCCCAGAGCCGGTTCGGTTATAATTGTTGGAACTACAATAAAACCGTGTGCATAAATAATATAATCGCTTAAATCGAATGCGCCGTCGAGAGAATCTTTTACGCTAATATGCGTTTTTTGCCCTTTTATAGTTTGAAATGAAAAAAAGCATATCATAAACATGAAAACCATTCTCTGAATAAATTTTCGTTTTTTAATGATAGAATCGGAAGGTGTATTTCTCATTTCAAGTCATTTAAGATTTATCTTATTTCAACAAAAAACAGCAACTTTAATCATTATTCTTCTATTACTTTCGCCAGGCTAAACACGTGCGCAAGTGTAAGGAAAAAAGTGTTTCCCTGAAAACGGTTTACAGCTTCAAACTCTGAAACCCAACGTAATCCTGCTGAAGTTTTAGAACCTATATGAAAATAGTTTACTTCGGCTCCTATGCCTGCAATTCTGTCTTTTGCAGGTTCAATTACAGCATTACCAACAGGTATTTTATCGGGTGATATTTTTCCTTGTAAATAATAAATTGCTCCGGCATTAAGTATTCCTTTTGGTGCTGTTTTTTCTGCATTCATCAAATAAAAAGTTTTTCCCAAACCTCCTTCAATACTTAAAATATCTCCGGTTTTTATATCTGTATCTTTCTTTTTACCGTTTATTTCATACGCCGCCAATGCCGAAAAATGAAAGGTCTTTTTATCATTGAAGAATATAGTTGTTCCTGCTGAAAATTCATTCATAAACATTCCCAGACCCGCATTGTCAGAAGCTCCCGCAGTAAATTTTCCGGTAGGAAGGTATATCTGGTAACTAAATACAAAATCGGCCCTTTTGGTATGCCAGCCCAATTGTACAGGTTGTACAAACATATCTGTAAAGGCAAGTGAGTTTTTGGCATCCAGAGAATTTCCCTGAATGGTGTTTGATGCAAAAGCTAATAAAATACTTGCGCCATAGTTAGCCCCCAGGATTTTAAAGTCGCTTATATAGGATGCTCCGGCTCCTGTTATAAACATCGTGATATCAGGATTTGCAACGGATTTATCTCCGTTTGCATTGCGCAATGAACAAGCATCATAAAGATAACCCGGAACATAAACGCTTAAAGTGTTAGCAGGTGCCTGCGTTCCGGATTGTAAACCCATTGCACCTAGAATGTGTCCGCCTTTAAGCTGAGCATTTCCGGTAAAATATATCAGCAAAAGAAAAAGTGCAAGGATTAATTTTATTGGTTGTCTGCAGGTATTAAAATTTGTTTTCATCTTGTTTATTTTAAAAATTAATGAAACCTGTATTGCTTTTATTATTCAGACTTTTCTAAGATTCTTTTAAATAAAAAGAAGCACTTTTTTCAGAATTAATTCTGATTATCTTAAAATATTCTGAAGGAGATTTACCTGTATGTTTTATAAAAGCTCTAAAACATGTAGTTCTTGATTTAAATCCCGATCCCCAGGCCATACCTTCAAGCGATAAATCTTTCCATTCGGGATCATTTATTTTGTCTTTAAAAAATTCGATTCTTTTTAAATTGACGTAGTCCTGAAAATGAAGGTTAAATTCTGAATTTATTAAATTAGAAAGATGATGAACAGATATTCCGGTTTCATCAGATAGGTCACGAATAACAAAATCTTTTTTCAGGAAAAGTTTTTTTGCAGAAAAAATGTAATCCAGTTTTTCCAAATATTCCTGCTTTTTATCGGGAGTTAATTCTTTTACTAACGGCAGACTATTTTTAATTTCTTTTGTTTTTATGACCGATGAAGTATCTGTAACAAAACTAAAATGATTACTTGTCTCTTCACTTATTTCATTATTAAAATCGTAGAAAACGTGAGGTTTGAAATAAAGCCAGCCTACTGTAAAAATAAGTACTGCAGAAATTAATGTATAACAGGAGAAGTCAAGATTGTTAACCTGATTCATCAAAAAATAATGCACAAAAAGTGTAGAAAACAAAAACAGGATCATCAAATTATAAACTCTTATCCAGCTTAATATTTTTACACGCTGGAAATGATTTTCTTTAAATTTTTTCAAATCATAATTTAAAATCATCATTGTCTGGCAAAAAGCATACAATAACCAAACCGTGAGACTTAACATTGAAAACGGGTTATGTACTTTTACAGAAATATAATCAACTATATGAAGATCAATATAATTGCCAATCCAGACAAAAATGGTTAAACCAAAATAAAGCAGAAAGGGTAAAAAATGCAGCCAATCGTATTTTTTAAATATTTTGCCTGAAAACAAAATCGTTCTGACATACAGAAATGCAGAAGGTGCCACCAGGAAAATAAAGGATTTTGTGATCATAAAAAGATCAGGAAAATGCTTAAAAATAGTAGCTGATAAATAAAAATTATAAACACTAACAACAGCAAGGCTAAACAAAAACAGTCCTAGAAAAAAACTTTTTGAGTAATTTTTTCGCGAAAACAAAACCATAAATGAGGTAGCAAAACCAACCAGTGTCGCTATAAAAAAGAAGAGTGAAAGTACTATATCAACCATATGCTTAAGTTTCAATTGTTAATATTGCTTTAATATGGGGGATCGGTAAAGATTATACTCGCTTTAAAGCAAGTATAATCTCTTTAACAAATCTTAAAGGTTTATTTTTTAGCTAAACCTGGAGGAAAGCCTGCCAATATTTTTTTGACAGAACTTGCTATAAATTCTTCGGGATTGTCTGGTTTATTATCAATTTGTGCATTACCTATTCCCTGCCAAACTAATTTTTGTGTTTTTGTAGAGACAATATCAATTACCAGAGAACCATCAACATAATCGTAAGTATTAAACGTTGTGGTACCGCCTCCCATCATGGCTCCGCCACCCCAATATCCGTATGGGCGATACATTCCGCCATAACCATAAAAATCAGAGTTTGCCGTAACAGATTGTTTATTTTTTAAGATAGAAACTGCATTTACTTTTAAGTCGGGAGTACTGCTTTCTGTAAAGCCTTTGGCGATCATTTCAGAACGAATGGCTTTTGTTACACGGTCTACATTTAATTGGTTAACCTGTCCTTCCTGTGCTTTTAAATCATAAACTGCAAAGGTTTTATATTCGCTAAAATTAGCAGCATGATCATAATCTGTCGTAACATTTACTGTTGGTGAGCAACTGTAAATTAGTCCCAAAAATAATATTGGGATTATTCTTATAGATGTGATTTTCTTTTTCATCTTATAGTATTTAAATTAATGATTAATTGAGTTTAACTTCTAATTATTTTAAAAAAAATGCTTCAAAACTGTGAAAGAATCTGAAAGGGCGTTTATATGACGGGATTATGGCGTAAATACCTAAAAAACAAATAATTGCAGAACATCAAAGATAAATCATTTTTTTTAATTCATTTGACCAACAAATAAGCAATTAATTTTTCCTAAGTATAAACTTAAACAAATTAATTGAATATGTAATAAAAATACTTCTTTTTTTATTGTTCAATGTTTTCTTGTTGTTAAGAATTTTCTGTTGTTATAAAATTTATATTTCTGTTGAAATTGGTAATCTTCCCTCTTTTATTGCTTCCAGCATTTTGGTATAATCGGCATCATTTTGATCTGCATATGAAATAGAAAATTTTGCAATTGCATTGGCAAATTCATTACTGTTTCCTATATAACCGGACAATACTGAAGGATCACCTGTTCGTGCATGCGCTCTTGATAATGCCCAGCCACAAGCTTTTGCATAATCTATCATATTTCTGGCTTTCATAATTTCGAGAACCGGTTTTACTTTGGCATCCCGAAGCTGGCGGATATAAAAAAACTTGTTGTGATCATCCTGAGTCCAACCTAAAAGCATATCCGATGCAGATTGCATTAATTTTTGCCCCATAACAATTCGTTCACCCTGATGCTTATACTTATTTTCGATTTTCAGATTTGGTTCTAACACACTTTGTCTGGCTTCTTTAAACTGCAAAAAAATGGGTTCCCCTGTTGCCGACATTAATAAACTTATGCCACAAACTGTTCCCACACTTCCCACGCCTACCACCTTTATTGCAACGTCATGCAGCTTATATCTGCTCAATAAAACCTGTTTGTCATCTGGTAATGACTCCATATATTGTTGGTGCGCAGTTTCTACTTCACGGATAATTTTTTTTCCTTCTTCTTCTGTTGGATGAAAAATCAAAGGCGGATCATCTTTTATTCTGGCACGATATCCATCCTGATAAGTCATTTTTGCAAATTCTTTTTCATGAGCTGTATACTCGGCTGCTTTTTTTATTCGCTTCTGCTGAAATTCCTTTATTTCTTCATCTTCTCCTCTTTCAATAAGTTCTGCCAGATCAATATCGGCATACCAAATTTGAAGTGCCGATAATTTACTGTATTCAAGCATATGCCTTTTGTAACTATCGGCCACATGCCAGGCAAACTCTTTGCAGTTTTTATTCGAGAATTTTCTCCATCTTCCTGCAATTGCAAAACTTGTGGCTAGTCTTTTTATATCCCATTCCCACGGTCCGGGAAATGTTTCATCAAAATCATTTATATCAAAGACCAGTTTTCGTTCCGGAGTCGCAAATCCTCCAAAATTCATTAAATGACAATCTCCGCAAAGCTGTAAATGAATGCCTGTATTGGGAGTTTGTGCTAAATCTGATGCCATAATTGCTGCTGCTCCCCGAAAAAATGAAAATGGGGATTCCATCATTCGACTATATCGTATTGGCAGTAAACTTTCGACTCGTCCTACACTTGTTTCAATAAGAATATCAACCGGATTTTTTCTATTTTCAAATACCTTCCATTCCTGATGTGCGTTTCGTGCTATAACTTTTCTAATTGCCGTGCCTTTTGCGTACCGTTCTGCTTTTGAAGCAACGGGATCAAATAAATTCTCGATTTTATTTTCGAATTTTTCAGGCATACAAAGTGTTTTTTATTTTACTTCTTGTCATTTCCCATTTTCATACTTTTATCAAACAGACTTTCTGAATCATAGAAATGTTGTTAGCAATTCAAATTAGTCCGGAAATACAAAAGCCACAACGGCTCTCAATCCCCAGTCAGGTCTTATGTCTGAGTGGCCTACAATTGGTATTAATGGCATAACAGCAAATTGCATTGTTTGACCTCCTAATTTTGTAATAGCACCAACATTTGGGCTAATCGTTATTAGTGTGGTATTTCCTTCCCAATTTTGTGTAATCTCGGAGCTGATGCCCAAACTTGCACCGCTTTTGTAGCTATGAGTTAAGAATATTTGTGTATAAAACTGATTAAAATCGGCTCTGTCTTCATTTCCTGCCACTGACCATATCTGATTGGCAATAAAACCTATCGAAAGTCCTTTTCCCTGATGCATGACCAGAACACTTGGCCCAATTCCAAATTTTTCTGTTCCCAGAAATTTTTCTGTAGCCGTTGGTACCAAAAAAGCAGGACCAACTCCCAAGATAATTCCCTTAGTTTTAGGAGCAAAAAACGCTGTAACTGTTGCATCACTCAAACCAAACTCATGTGTATTTTCTCCGGTAACATCCTGCTGATCTACCACGGGAAGAATATAACGTGTAATTAAATTTAGATTATCGCTCAGTTTAAAAGGAATTACAGGCTGTATATTTATTTGGTATTTTGATCCATTGTATGCACCAATTCCATAAGTTAAATTATTCTGCAAAGGAACACTTATCAAACTCGCCACCGGATTGGCCAGTTTATCTGCCAATTCCTGAGCACTCGAGCCTGATTTCTCTTCTTGCGCAGCAACAGCATAACTTAAAAGAAAACAAAATGCAACGTATAGATATTTGTTTGAAATATTAGACAAGAAACTTTTCATGATTTTTCTTTTAGAAGATTTTTAATCAAAATCAAAATGAAACAACAACTAAAGCTTTCTCATTTTAATTCTAACAAATTCAAATTATTGATCTGCAAATACTTTTTTCCAATCGTCTTTCATACTGATGACATGATATTTATACTTCGCAGCAGTATTTAAGGAAAGGTTATCTTTTTCCTGATAATTATATTCTCTAATAGAATCGTTATGATTTACAAGCATTTGAAAGGAAGGATATTTACTTCCCTGAGAATATCTTAACATGGCAAGATCACCGGCGCCACCTTCGTTTCCGCAAGCAAAAACAGGTCTTTGACCAATATGTAATTGTATTGCAACTGGTTTTCCCTGTTTATCATTAAACAAGTCTAATGCAGGTTCTCTGGTAATATTATTGGTGGTATCGTCAAATTTATATTTGAAAGAGGTACCCACAACCTGTTCTTTCGGAATTCCGTAAAAATCGGCAGCAATAGCACGCACTACTTCAATTGTTCCTCCTGTGACAATAAAAGTTTTAAAACCGTTTGCACGCAGATAATCTAACAACTCCAATTGCGGCTGATATCTAATTTGCTTTAAAGGAACATTTTTACCGGGATATTTTACTCCTGCAAAAAATTCTTTTGTAGCGGCTTCAAACTCATCTTCTGTCATTCCGGTGTGTGTTGAGGCAACTAAATCTATCAGGGCTTTTTCTCCACCTTTTTCAAAATAGGTTTTGTCTTTTTCAATGACTGCCTTAAAAGGCTGTTTTTGAGCTAAAGCAGGATTTGCTTCGACCATTTTTTTTACTCTGTAAAAAGCAAATAATTCCTGAACAAGAGGTTGCTCTGCCCAAAGTGTTCCATCATTATCAAAAGTCGCGATTCTATTTTCTTTCGGAATAAAATCAGGGCTTCCTTCTTTAGTCACTTTTGTAACATAAGCTATAATTTCTTTCTTTAATGTACCGTCATTCCAGCTTGGCAATGGATCACCACTAACTGCAACAACTGCTGTACTGTCATTAGAATTAGTACTTGTAACAGTATCCGTTTTTTTACAAGAAACAAGCAATAATAAAAACAGAGGCACTATATATATATTTCTAGACATGATGATACTATTTAATTGAAAAGAAACAGGACTATTTAAAATCCTGTTTCTTTAAAGTTATTATTTCTTTTTTGATGCTGCTTCATCCTCTTTTAACTTAGGAAGTACATTCTTCTCAATATATTTCTGTGCTTTAATATCTTTCATGGCCTCTTCCATAATTGTATAAGCTGAGAAGCTTGGCGGAATTGATCTTGGCGGATATTCTTTAAATGTTTCTGCAAATACAACTACATCTTGTATTGCACCATACATTAGCTGAACGTGATTCAACTGCCATTCCCAAAAACTGTTTGAAGTGATATCAGCTCTTTCAAAGGGATCCTGATACAAATTAAATATTTTTTGTAGGCGCAGTTTAGCAAAAGGCTCTGCCCAAACTTGCATTGTTCCCGGCGAACGCTGTTCAGCAAAAACATATTTATAATCGCCTTCTCTCAAACCAACCAGTAAACCATCATCATCTGTATAGAAAAATTTATCTCTGGCACTTTTTTGCGTTTTACCACGTAAAAAATCACTTTGATCAAAACCATCTAAATGCACTTTGTAAGTCTTTCCGTTTGCATTGTAACCTTTTAAAAGTTTATTCACTAAATCTGGCTCACCGACAATTGATGCTAAAGTTGGCATCCAGTCATTGTGAGACATTAATTCGGTTGTAACTTGTCCTGGTTTAATTACTCCCGGCCAACGTACTAAACATGGAACACGGAACGCACCTTCCCAGTTAGTGTTTTTTTCTGAGCGAAAGGGGGTCATCGCACCATCAGGCCATGTATTCATATGAGGACCATTATCTGTAGAATAAACTACAATAGTATTATCAGCGATCCCTAAATCATCCAATGCTTTTAAGATATCTCCAATTGTTAAATCGTGCTCGATCATACCATCAATATATTCACTGTCTCCATGAGTATATTTCCCTCTATGTTCTGCTCTAACATGTGTACGAAGGTGCATACGTGTAGCATTGAACCAACAGAAAAATGGTTTTCCGGCAGCTGTTTGTCTTTTAATAAAATCTATTGCCGCAGCAGATGTTTCATCATCTACAGTTTCCATTCTCTTTTTAGTAAGAGGGCCTGTATCTTCTATTCTTTGTTTTCCAACTCTTCCAAATCGTGGATCTGTGGTTGCATCATCAACATTTGTTGCTGTACATTTTAATACTCCTCTAGGTCCAAATCTTTTCAAATATTCTGGGCCTTTAGGGTAATCAGGCAATTCTGGTTCTTCTTCGGCATTTAAATGATAAAGATTTCCGAAAAATTCGTCGAAACCATTTACTGTAGGTAAGCTTTCGTTTCGGTCACCAACGTGGTTTTTACCAAACTGTCCTGTAACATATCCTAAGTTTTTCATAATGCCTCCAATAGACGGATCTAATTGACTCATTCCCATAGGTGCTCCCGGGAAACCTACTTTCGTAAGTCCGGTACGAAGACCATGCTGTCCTGTTAATAAGGCGGCACGTCCGGCAGTACAGCTTTGTTCTCCATAATAATGTAAAAAACGTAATCCTTCGTTTGCCAGACGATCAATATTAGGTGTAGTATATCCCATTATACCATCACTGTAAGCACTTATATTAGTGGTTCCAATGTCATCTCCCCAAAGTATTAAGATATTGGGCTTTTTTGAATTCTGTGCCTGAATTTCAACTACTGAAAAACATATTAATGCAAATAACATTGCATTCTTAAATCTCCATTTAAAATTTATTTGTTTCATGGTAATAAAAATTTATTAATAATCCTTTTGTATATATGGTAATGTGTAAATCAGAGAATTAAATTCTTAAGTATGCTAAAGAAAAATGTGTTCTTGTTTGTTGACATACAGATTAATTATTTAAGCATGATTACGAGAACTGAAAACAAGAAATTTCTTAACATTTTATTAAGTGTCTCAAAATTAATTAATAAAAAACCGAAAAAATGTATCGAAAGAGCTCCAGGTTGTTTCATTTTATAAAATGAAACGACATAAATGCTTTATTTAGTTGCATTTGCACATTCTGTAAAATAAAAAAGGGGGACAAAGCAAAAAAGGAGTAAACAGAATACTTTATCTCTGGGAAACTATATTCGTAAATTTATATAGCGATATAGGGTTTTAATCTTAAAAATAAAAAAGTATTTAACGCAAAAAAGCCATCAAATTTGATGGCTTTTTTTATTTTCAAAATGAAAATTATTCTATTTCAGAAACTCTCATGGTGTTAACCATTCCTTTATCTTTAATTGGCATAGCTGCAAGGTTAATTAAATAATCTCCTTTTACAGCGTATCCTTTTTGAATTGCAATTTCGTTAACATCAGTTACAGTATCATCTGTACTTTCGTCTTTATCGTAGAAGTATGATTTTACTCCCCATAATAAATTCAATTGTGTTAAGATTCTTCTGTTTGAAGTAAATACTAAAATATGTGCTGATGGTCTCCATGCTGAAATTTGAAAAGCTGTATAACCACTATTTGTTAAAGTACAAATTGCTTTTGCTTTGATTTCATTTGCCAATAAAGCTGCCTGATGACAAACTGTTTTAGTAACAAAACGTTTTGTTTTAATTTGTGGCGTATTTTGCGGAACCTGAATAAGTGGAGAATCCTCAACGGCCTCACAAATTTGAGTCATTTTTTGAATTACCTGTACCGGATAATTACCTGTAGCAGTTTCTCCAGACAACATTACAGCATCTGCTCCGTCCATTACTGAGTTAGCAACGTCATTTACTTCTGCTCTTGTTGGCGTTAAACTTGTAATCATTGTCTCCATCATTTGAGTAGCAACGATAACAGGAATTCTAGCCGTTTTTGCTCTGCGTATTAAATCTTTTTGTACCAATGGCACTTCGTGTGCAGGAAGTTCAACTCCTAAATCTCCACGAGCAACCATAAGACCATCGCAATAAGCAATAATTTTATCTATATTTTCAAGTGCTTCCGGCATTTCAATTTTTGCAACAATTGGAATTTTGTACTCCGAATGCTTAGCAATTAATTCTTGTAAATCTTGTAAATCACGAGGTGTTTTTACAAAAGAAAGTGCAATCCAGTCTACTTTTTGTTCAATCGCAAAAATAGCATCTGCAATATCTTTTTCAGTTAAAGCCGGTAACGAGATTTTAGTGTTTGGTAAATTAACTCCTTTTTTAGATTTTAATTCTCCACCCTGAATTACTTTGGCAACAACTTCTGATTTTTTATCAGTAGAAATAATTTCAAAAATAAGTTTTCCGTCATCAAGCAAAATACGCTCTCCGGGATTCACATCATTTGGAAAGTTTTGGTATTTCATGAACACTTTTTGAGCTGTTCCTAAAATATCTTCTGCAGTTGTAAAAGTAATTAAATCACCATCATGTACTACTGTTCCTTCTTCCATTACACCAACTCTAAGTTTTGGTCCCTGTAAATCCCCAAGGATTGCAGTTGTATAACCAAACTCTTCGTTTAAGCCTCTAATGATATTAATTTTGTCCTTTACTCCTTCGTAATCTGCATGCGAAAAATTGATTCTAAACACATTAACCCCTGCTTCGATCATATCCTTGATAATCTCTCTCGTACTACATGCAGGCCCAAGTGTAGCTACAATTTTAGTTTTTTTGTTTGTTAGCATTTTTTTTAAAAAATTAAATTGTTCTTTGATTTTATTTTATTGGTATCAACAACATAAATAGCTGCGATGCTCTCGATGGTATTTAATTGTTGTTGAATTTCTGAAAAATCAATAGCCTCTTCACTATTCTCTATTTTCAGGAAAAAATCCACCTTTTTAAATTCAGGAAGTAAATGAATTGTTGTTGAAACCTCACTTGTTTCATTGGAAAACAAATTCTGGAAATCATTTGTACTCACTGAAATGATTTCATTTTTATTCTGAATCAGATTCCATGTCACGGCTTTCTCAGAATCATAATAATAAAACCTAGAAAAATTTGCCTCACCTTCCTTAGTCTGAGCATGGATCTCGTTTTTGCTCTTACTTAAGTTGATCGGAAGTTTTTTATTGATAAAATAGGCTAATCTATAATCTTCTATCGAAGTATGAATTGCCATTAAATAATAATCAATTTCGTCAAATTCGTCTAAATCCAATCTATGAATTGCCATATCATGAAAAATCTAGGTGTAAATATACTATTTCTATTGGAGCATCAATAGTCAAGACGCGGTTGTTTTTGTTAATTTATAAACGAAAACGTTATAGCTTTAAGAAAGTTAAAGCATTTTTATGGTTATTTCTTATCTATTTTTTCCTGAAAAGCAAAATAAGCTCTTTGCGATGCCTTTTCTTCAGCCTTCTTTTTTGAAGTAGCTCTTGCTCTAGCAATTACTTTATCGTCTATACTTAATTTTACACCAAATAAGCGTTGTCCGTCTATACCATTATCTTCAAAAATGTCATAATGAAAGATTCTCTTTTCTTTCTGACACCATTCGATAACCAAACTTTTATAACTAATTACTTTTCCTTCAAGTCTTGCGATGTCAACATAAGGTGTAATGACTCTTTTTTGGATAAACTTTTCGCAAAACGCATAACCGCGGTCTAAATAGATAGCACCAACAAGGGATTCAAAAATATTACCATGAATATTTTCTCCAAAATGCTGTACTGGTACCTTGCTTTCTACAAACCGAACCAGATTTAAGTCTTTGCCTAATTCATTCAAATGCTCACGGCTTACAATTTTAGAACGCATTTTGGTTAAATAACCTTCATCGCCATTTGGTGCTTTGTTAAACAAATGTGCAGCAATCACGGCACTTAACATTGCATCACCTAAAAATTCCAATCGTTCATAATTTATCGCATTTCCCTGCTCATCCAATTTGTTTGAAGATCGATGCGTAAATGCTTTCTTATAAAAATCAATGGAAACAGGCTGAAAACCAAGTATTTTCTGAATAGTGTCAAAAAAAATCCCGTCTTCTTGAGAACGGGATTTTGAAAATATTTTTTTGATAATATTCATAGACAAAACTAGTCAACTAATTTTTTAAACAATACACAAGCATTGTGTCCACCAAAACCAAACGTATTACTCATAGCAACATTCACCTCTCTTTTTTGAGGTTTGTTAAGAGTAAGGTTTAAGGCTGGATCAATGTTTTCGTCAACAACCGTATGATTAATCGTTGGAGGAACAAGGCTGTGTTGCATTGCCAGGATAGAAGCAATAGCTTCGATAGCTCCGGCAGCACCAAGTAAGTGTCCTGTCATTGATTTTGTCGAGTTGATATTGATATTTTTTGCATGATCACCAAAAACAGCGCTAATTGCTTTTAATTCGGCAACATCTCCTAATGGAGTAGAAGTTCCGTGAGTATTGATGTGATCAACATCTTCAGGATTCATTCCGGCATCTCTTAATGTATTTTTCATTACCGCAATAACTCCAATTCCTTCCGGATGTGGTGCCGTTAAGTGATAAGCGTCAGATGACATTCCGCCACCGCCAATTTCACAATAAATTTTTGCGCCTCTGGCTTTTGCATGTTCATATTCTTCAAGAACCAAAGCTCCTGCTCCTTCTCCTAAAACGAAACCATCTCTGGTTGCATCAAAAGGTCTTGAAGCTGTTTCCGGACTTTCATTTCTTGTTGATAAAGCATGCATAGAGTTAAAACCTCCCATACCTGCAATAGTAATAGCGGCTTCTGAACCACCAGATACAATTACATCACACATTCCTAAACGAATGTAGTTGAAAGCATCAATTAATGCATTTGCAGAAGATGCACATGCAGAAACTGTAGTATAATTTGGCCCCATATAACCATTACGCATCGAAATGTGTGCAGGCGCGATATCGGCAATCATTTTAGGAATAAAAAACGGATTGAATTTTGGTGTTCCGTCTCCTTTAGCATAATAAATTACTTCTTCCTGGAAAGTTTCCAAACCTCCAATTCCAGCTCCCCAAATAACACCAACTCTTGTTTTGTCGATATTATCATCAGTAAGTCCGGCATCTTTAATAGCTTCATCACTTGCAGCAACAGCATATTGAGCGAATTTATCTAATCTACGAGATTCCTTGCGATCCATGTAATCTTCAATGTTGAAGTTTTTTACTTCACAGGCAAATTTCGTTTTATGCTTCTCTGTATCATAATACGTGATAGGAGCGGCTCCGCTAACTCCATTCACAAGTGCCTCCCAGTAATCCTGGATATTATTCCCGATAGGAGTAAGAGCACCTAATCCTGTTACAACAACTCGCTTTAACGTCATAAATATGTATTTTGTACTTTAAACAAATAAAACCCACGCTTTCTTAATTGTATTGTTACTTAAGAGCCATGGGAATTACAATATAAATATATCTTTTTGATTGAAAATCAATCGAAATTTAAATTTTTAAAAAAATAATAACACCCGATCCTTAGAAATTACAAAAATCAAAAGTCAAATTCCAATTGGAATTTGGAATTTCAAAAATTGGTATTTTTAGAAACCGGGTGCAGTATTATTATTTTTTAGCTTCCTCGATATAAGAAATAGCTTGACCAACAGTAGCAATGTTTTCTGCTTGATCGTCTGGAATTTGAATATCAAATTCTTTCTCGAATTCCATAATAAGCTCAACAGTGTCTAATGAGTCAGCTCCTAAATCATTAGTGAAGCTTGCTTCTGTTACAACTTCGTTTTCGTCAACACCTAATTTGTCTACGATAATCGCTTTTACTCTTGATGCAATGTCTGACATAATCTTTAATTTTAGAATTTAATTTGTTGGCAAAAATAAAAAACTTTATTTTAAAACAACTATTTAGTTTATAAATGTGATACTAATTTATAAAATTAATTTCAAGAAAGCCCTTTTAATACTATTTATTTTCGATTTTTATTCCGTTTTTTGCATTCTAAAAATAAACCATATTATGAAAAAAATTGTTGTTTTTGCCTCAGGATCAGGAACTAATGCAGAAAATATTATAAAGTATTTTTCAAAAACTAAAATTGCACAAGTTGTTTCTGTATTTACCAATAATGCTGCGGCAAAAGTCATCGAAAGAGCAAAAAATCATCAAATTCCTGTCGAAATCTTCTCAAAAAACGAACTTTTGGAACGAAACGTACTACAAAAAATACAAAAAATCGACCCGGATCTTATAGTTTTGGCTGGTTTTTTACTCAAGTTCCCCGAAAACATAATTGAACAATATCCAAACAAAATTATAAACATACATCCGGCGCTTTTACCTAATTATGGAGGTAAGGGAATGTATGGAATGCACATACACAGAGCTATAATTAATAATAAGGAAAAAGAAACAGGAATCTCTATTCATTATGTAAATGAAAATTACGATGAAGGCGGTATTATTTTTCAGAAAAATGTAGTTCTAACAGAAGATGACACACCAGAAACGGTGGCTGAAAAGATTCACGAACTGGAACAAAAGTATTTTCCGGAGATTATTCAGACGATATTAGAAAAATAAATTTCAATTTTGGATAAATCAAAAAAAACCTAAAATCTGAATTCAAAAATCTACAATCTAAATAAATGGATCACGAAGTACATATATATACTGATGGCGCTGCAAAAGGAAATCCCGGAAACGGTGGTTACGGCGTTGTGATGGAATTGGTTGGAACACCACATAAAAAAGAATTTTACGAAGGTTTTCGTTTGACTACTAATAACAGAATGGAACTTTTGGCAGTAATTGTTGGTTTAGAAAAATTGAAAAACCCAAATATGAAGGTTTTGGTTATTTCAGATTCTAAATACGTAGTCGATTCTGTTTTGAAAAACTGGGTATTGGGCTGGGAGAAAAAGAAATTTGCCGGACGAAAAAACCCTGATTTATGGAAACGCTTTTTAATTGTGTACCGCAAACATCAAGTCGATTTTAAATGGATTAAAGGTCATAACAATCACCCTCAAAACGAACGCTGCGATCAATTGGCCGTTATGGCATCAATGCAGCCTAAACTTTCTGTTGACGAATATTACGAAAACATAGGTTCAAAAATGGAATAAAAATAACGTATCGGGAAAATCATTTCCTGATACGTTATTCAAACTACTAACTTAAAAAATATCTTATTCTTTATCTAAATCTTTGGCGGTTTTAAATCCCGCCAATAAGCCAACTCCGGCCATGATAAAAATGATTGAAGGATAAACAGCGTCGTCATCTAATGAAGTGTAAGTTGTAATTAATAAGGCAAGGAAAATTCCAACGCCACTTCCTATTAATAAAAAAGCTAAATTCACAACAAAAACTTTCCACGCAGAACCTCCTTTTCCTGCCCCTTTCAAAAAAATACTGGCATCAACGCCTTTTTCTATAAGAGCCATACGCTCTCTGTTTCTGGTTGAGAAAAAAAGATAGACAATCCCAAAGATCATCGCAAAAAGACTAACCGGTATTAATACTTGTGGTCCCATAATTTTATGTTTTTATAATTGATTGATACCCATATGACGACAGGTTTTAAATTTAGGTTACAGGTTTTGGTGAAAATTTCAAATTTTAAATTTCCAAATTCCAAAAATTACTGATTATCAGTTAATTTTGAGTTTATTTTTTGATTTGTGAAAGTGTGTGTTTTTTCAAATTTTAAAAGATAGCATTTAGGATCGCTATTTTTTGTCATCTCGAAGGAGAAATCACACTAGAAGCTCCGCAAAGTAAATCGCCAATCGTTGTCGGGTTTCGCGTGCGATCTCTCCTTCGTCGAGATGACAAAATTGCAGCTGTTTGACCAACAGCAAAACAATCAGCATTAAAATTGGAATTTGGAATTTAAATTTTGGAATTTTCTTTCTAGTTGGAATTTAAAATTTTGAATTTATTTTCAAATCATTGTAACCTAATTGAAGTAAATGTCGTCCTATATAATATGAGTACTTTAGAAGATCAGTATTATATCGATAAAATTCTGCAGGGCGAAACAAATGCGTTTGCCGTGCTGGTGGACCGTTATAAAAATATGATTTTTACTTTGGCGCTCAAAATGGTTAAAAACAGAGAAGAAGCCGAAGAAGTTGCACAAGACACTTTTATCAAAGCTTATAATTCTTTAGCGAAGTTTAAAGGTGATTCTAAGTTTTCGACATGGATTTACAGAGTAGCTTACAATACGTGTTTAGATCGTTTGAAGAAAAACAAAAAAGAAGACAATAATATTTCGATAGATGAATTTTCGGCACATTTAATTAAAACAATGGACAATGCTTTGAGTGCTTTAGAAGATAAAGAACGAAAGCAAACGATTCAGAATTGTTTAAATTTGCTACCAAGGGAAGAGAATTTCCTGCTAACTTTATTTTATTTTGAAGATCAGAGTTTGGAAGAAATCGGAAAAATCATGAATATTAATGCTAATAATGTCAAAGTAAAATTATTTAGAAGCCGACAGAAATTAGCCGTAATTTTGAAAAAGCAATTAGAACCAGAAATAGTAGAGTATTATGAAAGAGAGCGATAAAAATATAGAGAATCTGATTGATAAAATGATGGCCGAAGATACTTTGGAATCGCCATCTATTGACTTTACTTCAAAAATAATGTCTCAGGTTTTGGTAGCAGAAAAAAGTAAAACTAAAGTCTACAAGCCACTGATTTCTAAAACGACATGGATTTTTATTGGAATTGCTTTGACCTTTTTAGTTATTTATAATGTGTACTTTGTTGGAACAGAAAATAATTTAGAAATAGGAAAATCATATACCGATAAAATTTCGGCAATTGTTTCCGGAATTCATATTTCTAAAACTATATTGTATGCAATTTTAATAGTTCCTTTTATGATTCTAATTCAGATTGGTTTACTGAAGAATTATTTTGATAAGAAATATGAGGTGTAGATTTTCTCATTTTCTGTTTTTGGGATAAAACATTCACAGAAATATTCAAAAAAATCTTGTTTTTTAAATCCAAAAAATATATTTTAAGCACTCCAAAAAATCTAATTTAATCTATTCATTTACAATAGTTTTAGCCCCGCAAACGATATTGTTTTTTTATGAAAATTTTGCGAACCTAAACCGTTGCAATATTGTAACTTATGAAGTATCTTTGCACCCTAATTCGAAATTCATAAAATGAATAAATTATTGATTGTTGGAACGGTTGCTTTCGACGCGATTGAAACTCCTTTCGGAAAAACAGATAAAATTTTAGGTGGTGCTGCAACGTACATTGGTTTATCAGCATCATTTTTTAACTTACAATCGGCCATTGTTTCTGTTGTTGGCGACGATTTTCCACAAGAACATTTAGATCTTTTAACTTCAAAAAATATTGATATCTCTGGTATCGAAATTGTTAAAGGCGGAAAAACCTTTTTTTGGAGCGGTTTGTACCATAACGATCTAAATTCAAGAGATACTCTTGTTACGGAACTAAACGTTTTGGCTGACTTTCAACCAAAAGTTCCTCAAAATTATAAAGATGCTGATGTTGTGATGTTAGGAAACTTACATCCTTTAGTACAAAGCAGTGTTTTGGATCAAATGGAGAAAAAACCAAAATTAGTAGTTTTAGATACTATGAACTTTTGGATGGACTGCGCTCTTCCGGAATTATTAGAAGTAATTAAACGTGTAGATGTTATTACAATCAATGATGAAGAAGCAAGACAACTTTCAGGAGAATATTCATTAGTAAAAGCTGCTGCTAAAATCCAGGAATTGGGACCAAAATATGTGGTGATCAAAAAAGGAGAACACGGCGCACTTTTATTCCACAATAGAGAAGTATTTTTTGCACCTGCATTGCCATTAGAAGATGTTTTTGATCCCACAGGAGCCGGAGACACTTTTGCAGGTGGTTTTTCAGGATTCATTGCGCAAAGCGAAAACATTTCGTTTAGCAACATGAAAAATGCAATAATTTACGGTTCAAATCTAGCTTCATTTTGTGTGGAGAAATTTGGAACAGAAAGGATGGAAACATTAAGCAAAGCTGAAGTAGCGATTCGATTACAGCAATTTAAGTCGTTAACTCAGTTTGACATAGAAATATAATGCCCGAAAGCCTCGATAACACGGGGCTTTTTTATTACGTTAATACACACAACTTACAACAACACAAACACAAATACAATGAGCGACGCGTTAAAACACGAATGTGGTATAGCCTTAGTTAGACTTCTAAAACCGCTTGAATATTACAAAGAAAAATACGGATCTGCTTTTTACGGAATACAAAAAATGTATCTGATGATGGAAAAGCAGCACAATCGCGGACAAGATGGTGCCGGTTTTGCAAGCATCAAACTAGATGTTGATCCGGGACAACGATACATCAGCAGAGTTCGTTCGAATCATGCACAGCCTATTCAGGATGTTTTTGCACAAATCAATGATCGCATTAATGAAGAGTTAGGTGCTCATCCGGAATATGCAGATGATGTTGCCGCTCAAAAAGCAAACATTCCTTATATAGGAGAATTGTTTTTAGGTCACGTTCGTTACGGAACTTTTGGAAAAAACAGCATTGAAAGTGTTCACCCATTTTTACGTCAAAGTAACTGGATGCACCGTAATTTGATTTTGGCAGGTAACTTTAATATGACTAATGTTAAAGAACTTTTCGAAAACTTAGTAGAACTTGGACAACATCCAAAAGAAATGGCCGATACCGTAACAGTAATGGAAAAAATTGGACATTTCTTGGATAAAGAAGTAATGCAATTATACCAAGACTGTAAAGCGGAAGGTTATTCTAAAAGAGAAGCTTCTCCGGTAATCGCAGACCGATTGGATATTGCAAAAATATTAGCACGCTCTGCAAAAAATCTTGATGGAGGTTATGCAATGGCCGGATTATTAGGTCATGGTGATGCTTTTGTTTTTAGAGATCCTGCGGGAATTCGTCCTGCTTATTTTTATCAGGATGATGAAGTTGTAGTTGTTGCTTCTGAACGACCTGTAATTCAAACCGTATTTAATGTTCCGTTTGAAAGTGTTCAGGAAATTGAACCGGGAAATGCTTTGATCATCAAGAAAAGCGGAAAAGTTTCAATGGAGCAAATTCTGGAACCAACTGTAAAAAAAGCGTGTTCTTTCGAAAGAATTTATTTCTCCAGAGGAAGTGATGCTGAAATTTACCAGGAACGTAAAAACTTAGGAAAGCTAATTTTACCAGCAGTTCTTAAGTCAATTGACAGTGATACAGATAATACTGTTTTCTCTTATATTCCAAATACTGCCGAAACTTCATTTTATGGTTTGGTTGAAGCAGCTCAGGATTTTTTAAATCAGAGAAAAAATAATTATATTCTTGAAAACAGAAATACGCTTACAGCTGAAACGTTGCAAGAATTACTGGCTGTAAAAATTCGTACTGAAAAAGTTGCCATTAAGGATGCTAAACTTAGAACTTTCATTACAGAAGACAGCAGTCGTGATGATTTAGTAGCACACGTTTATGATGTAACATACGGCGTTATCAAACCAACAGATAATTTGGTTATTATTGATGACAGTATCGTACGTGGTACAACATTAAAAATGAGTATCATTAAAATGATGGATCGTTTAAAACCAAAACGTATTGTAATCGTTTCATCGGCACCACAAATTCGTTACCCTGATTGCTACGGAATTGACATGGCGAAACTAGAAGGTCTTGTTGCTTTTAGAGCAGCTCTTGCTTTATTAAAAGAAAGAAATCTATACCATATAGTAGATGAAGTTTATGCAAAATGTAAAGCTCAGGAAAATTATCTTGATGCAGATGTTGTAAATTATGTAACTGCAATTTATGACCAATTTACTCCTGAAGAAATTTCAGATAAAATTGCAGAAATGTTAAGTTCTCCAGAAATTAATGCCGAAGTAAAAATTATATTCCAAAAAGTGGAAGATTTACATATTGCGTGTCCTAAAAATCTTGGAGACTGGTATTTTACAGGAGACTATCCAACACCTGGTGGAAACCGCGTTGTAAACAGAGCATTCATGAATTTTTATGAAGGTAAAGACGCACGAGCGTATTAAAAAAATACTAACAAAAGGTTAAATTGTGCACTTTATCGGTTTTTTTTGCCGTTCATCCTATATGTTTGGCAAAATGGCACATCTAAGATACTTTTGGGATACCATAACATTAGTAGGTTAAGTTTATGGTAGATTTGGGGCAAAAAGGGTGGAAGAAATTCCACCTTTTTTATTGGAATAAAGTCAAGAAACATATAAAAAGACAAATCAAAGTAAGAAATTACGTATTTCATCGAGTTTATTTGCAGTTCGTCTATTATATTTGGGAAAACAATATAACTATCATAGCTTTACTATACCATAACATTAGTAGGTTAAGTATATGGTAGATTTGGGGCAAAAAGGGTGAAAGAAATTTCACCTTTTTTATTGGAATAAACTCAGCAAACAACCAAAGTAAGAAAATACGCATTTCATCGATTATATTTGCACTTCATCTAAAATAGTTGGTAATACAATTTAACTATCCTATTTTTATAATACCATTACATTAGTAGGTTAAGTATATGGTAGATTTGGGGCAAAAAGGGTGAAAGAAATTTCACCTTTTTTATTTTTTAAAAAGAGAAAAGAACAAAGATTATAGAATAAAGATTAAAAAGTATAGACAAAAAAATAGACGAATAACCTTAAGTCATCCGTCTATTCTCTATATTCTTTATTCTATTATCTCTAAAAAAGACTATTTCTCTAAAGCATATCTTCTTGCAACTTCTGTCCAGTTAATTACATTAAAAAAAGCTTCGATGTAATCTGGTCTTCTGTTTTGATAATTTAAATAATAAGCATGTTCCCAAACATCCATTCCTAAGATTGGAGTTCCACCATTACCAGCAACTTCCGGCATTAATGGATTATCTTGATTTGGAGTACCTACAACTTCTAATTTTCCTCCTTTTTGCACTGTTAACCAAGCCCATCCTGAACCAAATTGAGTTGCTCCGGCTTTAGCAAATTTTGCTTTAAATTCTTCAAAAGTTCCAAAAGAAGATTCAATTGCAGCTAATAAATCACCTGTTGGTAATCCGCCTCCATCTGGAGACATTACAGTCCAGAATAAATTGTGGTTGTAGAAACCTCCACCGTTGTTACGAACTGCAGCGTTTGATTTATCTAAATTAATTAAGATGTTTTCGATTGTTTTTCCTTCCAAATCTGTACCAGCAATAGCTGCGTTAAGATTTGTTGTGTATGCATTATGATGTTTTGAATGGTGAATTTCCATTGTACGTGCATCAATATGTGGTTCTAATGCATCATATGCATAAGGTAATTGTGGTAATTCAAAAGCCATGATATTTGATTTTATGGTTTATAATAATTTATCCCAAATTTAAACATTTAACTTTGGAATAGAAAATACTATTTCGTTATAATTCAATTTAATTAATCGATTATTTCGTTTTTTAATGCTTAAATAGCTGGAAATCTTTATTTTCCATTAAAAGTTGTCATGGTATTTTCTAAGCCCGCAGTTCCAAAAGATTTTATAATTTCTGAAGCAACTTCCAAACGTTCCGGTAATTTTACTTTTTCATCTTCATCCCAATCACCTAAAACATAATCAATTTGCTGTCCTTTTTTGAACTGATCGCTAATACCAAATCTAAAACGGGTATATTGCTGTGTATTTAATATTAGATTAATATTTTTTAATCCGTTATGCCCTCCGTCACTACCTTTTGGCTTGATTCGGATGGTTCCAAAAGATAAATTTAAATCGTCTGTAATCACCAAAATATTCTCTAGCGGAATGTTTTCTTTATCCATCCAATATTTTACTGCTTTTCCACTTAAATTCATATAAGTGTTTGGTTTAAGCAGAAAAAAAGATCTTCCTTTAAATTTATATTCAGCCAAAGCTCCCAATTTTACGGTCTCAAAAGAAAGACTTTCTTTTTTGGCTAAATAATCAAGGACTTTAAATCCTATATTATGCCTGGTATTTACGTATTCGGCTCCAATGTTACCAAGTCCTACGATTAAATATTTTTTACTCACGCTTTTTATATTGTTTTTTGGGTGTCCGTGAACCTCCGGTTTCATATTGTCTGTGTTCTCTTCTTTTTGTGTTGATGAAAACAGTTTTGTTATCCATTTTATCATGGTTGCAAAAATAGGGTTAATTTGGTAATTAGAAAATGTGGCAATTAGATAATTTGATTTGTATTGTCCTTAATCGCAAGGTGCGCGAGGGTTTTACGCAAGTTACGCGAAGAATGGCACGCGGATGACACGGATTTGAACTGATTTGCGCTGGTTTTTTTTATAGTATTAATTTATGCTCCCTTTTTGCCTGACTGAGTGGAATCGAAGTTTCGCAAAGTATTTCAATTTAGATTGTCGAGTTTCTTGTAAGGGCTTCGACTCCGCTCAGCCTGACAATACTGTAGATTCATAACTTAGGACCGTAGTATCTTAGCAACTTAGAATCTTATAAAAACTAAATCCCTGGCTAGCCCTGACAGCAGCGGCATCCTTTTTCTGGCTCCTTTAGCCAGGAAAAGATATAGCGGATGGCAGGAGAGTCAAGTCTTTAAAAAACCAAACTTCTGCTTCTAAAAAATTAGATAATTGGATAATGTGTCAATTAGATAATTATTCTTAACTGCAATGGAAGCTATGCGTGGCACGCGGATGACATGGATTTAAACAGATCTACACTGATTTATTTTACTTTGCTACTTTACTTCTTTGTCCCTTTGTCCCTTTTCTCAAAACCTTAGCATCTTAGCAACTCAGAACCTCTAAAAAACAAAAAAGCACCAATCTTTCGATTGATGCTTTGATATTGATTTGAAAAAAATTATTTTTTCTTTCCTTTTGCAGGAGCTTTTGCAGCTTTTGCAGCTTCTTGAGCAGCTTTCATAGCAGCACGAGAAATTCTTACCTGAGCTACAACTGTATTTTCAGGGTGCATCACTTTGTATTCTGGTTTACCTACTTTAGTAACATATAATTTGTTACCCATTTCAAGTGGAGTAATGTCTGCTTCAACAAAATCAGGAAGATCTTTAGGTAAAGCTTTAACTTTTAATTTACGAGTGTTTAAACGTAAAACACCACCTGCAAGAACACCTTTTGATGTACCAACAACTTTTACAGGAACTTCCATAGTGATTTCTTTGTCATCAAATAATTGAAAGAAGTCAATGTGTAAGATTTTGTCAGATACAGGGTGAACCTGAATATCTTGTAAAATTGCATTGAATGATTTTCCTTTTCCAAGCTCAATCACAACTGTGTGTGCGTTTGGAGTGTAAACCAAGTTTTTGAACGCTGCAGCGTCTGCTGAGAAGTGTACTGCTTGATTTCCTCCGTATAACACGCAAGGAACCGCTCCAGCATTACGTAAGGCTTTAGTTGACACTTTGCCCACGCTTTCTCTTTCTGATCCTTTAATTGTAATCGATTTCATTGTAAAAAAATATAGTTATTAATAAATATTCTAATTTTCTATAAGCTTTAGGCACCAGGCTTTAAGCTTAAAATAATGAGTAACAAAGCCTAAGGCTTAAGGCCTAAAGCATATTGCTTTTTACATTATAAATTTTCCACTAATGGAATTGTTGTGGTGCACCATGTGCATAACTTCAGCAAAAAGAGGTGCACAACTCACTACTCTGATTTTGTTTGATTCTTTCTTTAATGGAATAGAATCGGTAACTATTAATTCGCTTAATTTCGAATTTTCAATTTTTTCGTAAGCTCCACCTGATAAAATAGCGTGTGTACATATTGCTCTAACACTTAATGCCCCTTTTTCGATCATTAAATCGGCAGCTTTTGCTAATGTTCCACCAGTATCGATCATGTCGTCTACTAATATTACGTTACGACCTTTTACTTCACCAATCAATTCCATAGTGTCGATAACGTTGGCTGCTTTTCTTTGTTTATAACAGATTACTACATCTGATTCTAAAAACTTAGAGTAAGCATATGCTCTTTTTGAACCTCCCATGTCAGGAGATGCAATTGTTAGATTTTCTAAATTTAAACTCTGCACATATGGCAAAAAGATGGTTGATGCAAATAAATGATCTACCGGTTTTTCAAAGAATCCCTGAATTTGATCTGCGTGCAAATCCATTGTCATGATTCTTGTTGCTCCTGCAGCGGTTAGTAAATTAGCTACTAACTTTGCTCCAATCGGAACTCTTGGTTTGTCTTTTCTATCCTGTCTTGCCCAACCAAAATAAGGCATAACAGCTGTAATATGTCTTGCTGATGCGCGTTTTGCAGCATCAATCATTAGTAATAATTCCATCAAATTATCAGCAGATGGAAAAGTTGAGCACACGATAAAAACACGTAATCCTCTGATTGACTCTTCGTAAGATGGCTGAAATTCTCCATCACTATACGTTGACATCGTTACTTTGCCTAGTGGAATTCCGTATTGTTCGGCAATTTTCTCTGCAAGATAAACACTTTTTGAACAAGCAAAAATTTTAGCTTCTGGTTCTAGGTGCGACATTATAATTTGTTGTTTTGTAGTTAGTTGTGTGTGCGTCGTTTTAACGAGGTGCAAATTTAGAAAATTTATTGGAGACTGAAAGGAAAAATTTAAGTATTTTTAGTAGAACATTTAATTTTATTTTTTACATTTGCACCGTGTTAAAGGAATAAGCACAGTTATGACATCATAATTACTTATTCTATTGCGTTAAAATAATTGATTTATTGATTATTTTTTCGTCTGCTAAGCCCGGATGGCGGAATTGGTAGACGCGCTGGTCTCAAACACCTGTGGGAAACCGTGCCGGTTCGACTCCGGCTCCGGGTACAAAAACCTCTTCTTTCGAAGAGGTTTTTTTGATTTTAGGAAGAACCTCTTCTTGCTACACAGATAATACAAACTTCGCTATAAACATAGCCAACGGTTTCAACCGTTGGGACGCAATATATTCAAACCGTATCCCACGGTTGAAACCGCGGGCTATGTTTTACAATAAGATTCATTTAAATCGCTTCACAAGTCGCCTCATGCAAAACAGGAAAATTGCAAGAATTTGCAATAAAACACAATTGATTTGCTTTTGCATGAAGTTCTAATGCCAATCCAATTTTATCTGAATCCGAAATTTTCACTTTCGGATATAATCGAACCTCAACAAAACGCCCACTTCCATCTTCAGATACTTCAAGCGTTGCTTCGGCATTATCTGAATATTTCAAAACTTCTATTCCGTTTTGGGAGCAGACATATAAATACGACATCATATGACAAGAAATCAAACTGCTCAAAAGCAAATCTTCGGGATTGTATAATTCCGGATCGCCTTTGAAAGCTTTTGCTGCCGAAACATTTAAAACTGGTTTTCCTTCGATTTTAATTTGATGGTTTTTGCTATAAAATCTTTTTGTTAAATCTTTCTGGATTTGGCTTGAAGTCCAATTTAGCGCTGCTTTAAATAAATGTTTCATTTTGCTTTACTTTTACTTTTGCTAAATTAAGATTTATAAGCTGAATTATTTAATCTAGCAAAGACGCTAAGTCGCAAAGTTTTAGTTGGATATATTAAAGCTTAAAAACTTTGCGACTTAGCGTCTTTGCGAGCAAATTTCTCTGTAGTATAAACTCATAAAAAAACCTCAAAAGCATAACTTTCGAGGTTTCTTAGAGAATTACTAACTAATTAACATAATTCCAAAACTATTTCTGAACAGAGAATTTGAAAGTAGTTTTAGTTTTATAATTTTCTCCCGGGTTTAAAACCGTTGTCGGGAAGTTTTTCTGGTTTGGAGAATCCGGATAATGTTCTGTTTCTAAACATAAACCAGTTCTGTGTGCGAATGTTCCTCCATTTGGCATTGGTAAAGTTCCGTCAAGGAAATTTCCAGAATAAAACTGAATTCCAGGTTCATCTGTTGTCATTTCCAAAACTCTTCCGCTTGCTGCGTGATATACTTTTGCTATAATTGTTTTTCCTTTTTCAGGATTGTTCAATACCCAGCAGTGATCGTAACCTGTTCCTCTTTCTAATTGTTCGTTTTTCACTTCGATGTCTTTTCCAATTAATTTTGGTTTTCTGAAATCAAAAGGCGTATTCGCAACATCATCTAATTTTCCTGTCGGAATTAAAGTCGCATCAACCGGAACTATTTTATCTGCATTTAAAGTTAATTCGTGATCTAAGATTGTTTTTGTAAAATCTCCTGATAAGTTGAAATAAGAATGCTGTGTTAAATTCACAACTGTTTTCTTATCTGTTTTTGCTTCGTATAATACATCTAACTGATTGTCATTTGTTAGGGTATAAGTCACAAAAACCTGAAGATTTCCGGGATAACCTTCTTCCATATCTTTACTTAAATAAGATAATTTTAAAGAAGCAGTATCACCTGATTTTACCTCATCAGCTTTCCAAACCACATTGAAATACCCTTGTGGCCCACCGTGCAAAGCATTTGGAGCATTGTTTATTGCCAATTGATATTCTTTTTCATCCAAAGTAAATTTCCCTTTAGCAATTCGGTTTCCGTATCTTCCTATTAAAGCACCAAAAAATGGATTCGCTTTTTCGTATTGAGCCAAATTATCAAACCCGATAACCACATTTTCCGAAACACCTTCTTTATTAGGCACTTTTAAATCTGTAATTCTTCCGCCAAAAGTGATGATGTCAACTTCCATCCCATTTTGGTTTTTCAATTTATAACTGTCAACTTTTTCTCCTTTTGCAGTTGTTCCGTAAGAAGATTTCTCAATTGTAACCGTCGCTTTTTTATCTGAAGAAACTGTAGTGTCATCCATTTTTTTATCGTTTTTGCATTGAACTGAAATCAAGGCCAAACTCAGCAGGCCAATTCCAAAAATATAACGTTTTAATACATTCATAAATGATATTTTTAATTGGTTAAATGTTAGATGTTAAAAGTAGCAAAAAACCTTATAATCTCAGCAACTTAGAACCTTAGTCCCTCAGACTATAATCCATGTTGAAACAAATGATAATAAGCTTCGTTGGCATTAATTTTATCTTTGAAATCTCTAATTGTCGTTTTTTCATCGATAACCAATAATTCGATTCCGGCAATATCAGCGAAATCTTCCATATATTCTGTTGTCAACGACTGGCTGTAAACTGTATGATGCGCTCCTCCGGCTAAAATCCATGCTGTTGCAGCAATATCAAGGTTTGGCTTACAATCCCATAAAACTCTTGCAACCGGTAATTTAGGTAATTCAGCCATTGGTTTTATCGCTTCAACTTCGTTTACAATTAAACGGAAACGAGTTCCCATATCCACCAAAGAAACATTAATTGCATCTCCGGCAGGCGAATTAAATACCAAACGAGCAGGATCTTCTTTTCCGCCAATTCCTAATGGATGTACTTCACAAGAAGGTTTTCCATCTGCAATTGATGGACAAATTTCCAACATATGTGAACCTAAAACATATGATTTTTGCGGTGTAAAATGATACGTGTAATCTTCCATGAAAGACGTTCCTCCTTCAAGACCCACGTTCATTACTTTTAAGGCACGAACCATTGCAGCTGTTTTCCAGTCTCCTTCTCCACCAAAACCATAACCATCGGCCATTAATCTTTGTGTTGCAATTCCTGGTAATTGTTTCCAGACACCTAGGTTTTCAAACGTATCTGTAAAAGCTCCAAAACCTCCTTCTTCAAGGAAAGCTCTTAAACCTAATTCTATTTTTGCCGCTTCCGCTAATGAACTTCTTTGCGCTCCGCCTTCTTTTAAGGCATCTGTCAAAGTATATGATTGTTCGTAAACTGCTAATAAATCGTTTAATTCTTTATCGGTAACTTTCTCAATATATTTCGTAACATCTGAAGAATCAAAACCGTTAACTGACATTCCGAAACGAATTTGAGCTTCTACTTTATCACCTTCCGTTACGGCAACTTCACGCATATTGTCTCCAATACGGGCTACTTTTAAGTTTTGAAGTTCATCCCATCCTAAAGCAACTCTTGTCCAAATGCCTAATTTTTTCTGAACTCTTTCATCTTCCCAATGTCCTACAACTACTTTGCGTTTTTTGCGCATTCTTGACATAATGAAACCAAATTCACGATCTCCGTGAGCTGATTGATTCAGGTTCATGAAATCCATGTCGATAGTTCCCCACGGAATTTCAGCATTGTATTGTGTGTGTAAATGGCATAATGGTTTTTTTAAAATACTTAATCCGCCAATCCACATTTTTGCTGGTGAAAAAGTATGCATCCAGGCAATAATTCCGATACAGTTTTTAGCCGAATTTGCCGCTAAACAAACATCTAAAATTTGAGAAGGTGATTTTACCACATCTTTGTAAACCACTTTTACCGGAATACTGGATGTTGCATCTAATCCTTTTGCAATTATTTGCGAATGCTCCGCTACTTTTCTTAAAGTTTCTTCACCGTATAATTCCTGGCTTCCTACTACAAACCATACTTCTTTTTGAGAGATATCTATCATTATGTTTAATCGTTTATTTGTTGAACTGTTTAATCGTTTTTGCAGATTAATCTAAAATCTACATTCTAAAATCTAAAATCATTATTGTCCGTAATACGAATCTTTTCCGTGCTTGCGGTTGTAATGTTTCTTTATTAAGGAATCTTTTAATCTTGGTGCGTTTGGGTTTATTTGTAAAGTCAGATACGCCATTTCGGCTACGACTTCAAGAACTTTACTGTTGTAAACTGCTTTTGCTGCATTTTTTCCCCAGGCAAACGGACCGTGGTTTCCAATTAAAACCATTTCTACTTCTTCGTAGGAAAGATTTTTTTCTTTGAAACAATCCAGAATCTGAATTCCGGTATTGTGTTCGTAATTTCCTTCAATAAGCGCATCTGCCATTGGAGGAGCGCACGGAATATCAGCCGTTAAATGATCGGCATGTGTAGTTCCAAAAATTGGAATATCTTGTTGTGACTGCGCCCAGGCTACAGAATAGGTTGCGTGCGTGTGTGCAACGCCACCAATATTTGGCCAGTTTTTGTATAAATAGGCATGTGTTTTTGTATCTGAAGACGGACGCATTGTTCCTTCAATAATGTTATTATCAAAATCGACAATTACAATATCTTCCGGTTTTAAATCCTCATAAGGAACCCCGCTTGGTTTTATGGCAAAAACACTATTTTTTCTGTCCACAGCACTTACATTCCCAAAAGTATATACTACCAAATTCAATGCATTTAACTGCATATTAGCCTCGTAGCATTCTTGTTTTAAATCTTTATAAAGAGAACTCATTTTGTGTAATTTTAATAGATGGATCTTCAAAAGCACTTAATTGATCGTAAGCAATCAGTAATTTATTATAAGCTGCTACTTTGTCTAATTGAGGGAAATATTCTCCGTCAAAATCGCTTCCGATTTTCTGACTTGCTTCAATTACGTTTGGATAAATTCCGGCGGCAACTGCTGCGTAAATTGCTGCTCCCAAAGCCGGAGTTTGATCTGAAGCTGCAATTTTAATTGGTTTGTTTAAAACGTTTGCCAAAGTCTGCATAATAAAAGGAGATTTACGGGCAACACCGCCAATTCCTATTACGCTATCAATTTTCACTCCTTCTTCTTCAAAACGATCCACGATTTTTTTCGCTCCAAAACAAATTGCGTTTACTAAAGCTTTAAAAATATGTGGCGCTTTTGTTCCTAAAGACAAATTCGAAATTGCACTTTTTAATTCCTGATTGGCATCCGGAGTTCTTCTTCCGTTGATCCAGTCCAAAGCAATTGGAAGACTTTCAGAAACCGGAATTTTCTCTGCTTCCTTCGTCAGTTCTACAATTAATTTATCACTGAATTCTTCTCTTAATTGTTCTTTTTGAGCGTCATTTAAAACAGTTGAAGCCGTTAATAAATGATCTGTTGGCCAAAGAAGTAATTCTTTATACCAGGCCAATAAATCTCCAAAAGCAGATTGTCCGGCTTCTAAACCGATATAACCCGGAATAACAGATCCATCAACCTGACCGCAGATTCCGCGAACAGTTTTTGTTCCTACTTCTTCTTTTGAACCAACTAAAATATCACAGGTTGAAGTTCCCATAACGCGAACCAAAGTATTTTCTCCAATTTTTGCTCCAACCGCTCCAGAATGCGCGTCGAAAGTTCCAACTGCCACAATTGTTTCAGTTGAAAGCCCTAAACGGTCTGCCCATTCTTTGCTTAAATTTCCGGCAACTAAATCTGAAGTATAGGTTTCATCATATAAATTTCCGCGAAGCGTTGCCAAATATGGATGTAGTTTTTCTAAGAATTCAACCGGAGGCAAACCATTCCAGTCTTCGTGCCACATGGCTTTGTGCCCTGCGGCGCAACGGCTTCTTTTAAAGGTTTTTAAATCTTTATCTTCAATTAACAAATACGTCATTAAATCGCAGTGTTCCATCCACGTATGTGCTGCATTTCTAACTGCTTCATCTTCTCTGGCAATGTGCAGGATTTTTGCCCAAAACCATTCTGAGGAATAAATTCCGCCCACATATTTTGTTACGTTTTCTCCTCCCCAGCTTACTGCTAATTCATTGATTTCATTTGCTTCGTTGATTGAAGTATGATCTTTCCAAAGAACCATCATTGCATTTGGATTTTCCTCAAAACCCTTTGTCAAAGCAAGCGGAATTCCGTCTTTCGTAACCGGAACCGGCGATGATCCAGTCGTGTCAATGCAAATTCCGCGCACCAGCGAAGGATCCACTTTGCTTTCTTTTATAACATTCTGAATCGTGCTTTCTAATCCTTCAATATGATCCAAAGGATGCTGACGAAACTGATTTATAGATGCGTCACAATATTGTTTGTTTTTCCATCTTTTGTAATGAGAAACATTTGATGCTAACTCCTGCCCATTTTCAGTATCTATTAACATCGCTCGAACAGAATCTGTTCCGTAGTCCAATCCTATAACGTAATTTTTCATTCGAAATTAATTTTTAATAACGCAAATATAATTATAAATAATTCATAAGTGTATAAAAAACACTTAACAAAAATAAGTGCTTGATTTTTTTACAAATAATGCATCAAAACAGGCATTTAAGGTTAAAACAGAAAATAAATGTTGCTTATACATTTATTCTGTTGCGATTACTTCATCCATAGTTTCAAAACTGTAAAAGACAAACTGCTTTTCTCGCTTGTTCTATCTAAATTTTGTTCTTTAAATTATTTCCCTTCCAAAACCAAAACTGAAAATGGAGGCATATTCATTTCTAATTTTCCTTTATTATTTTTAAAATCTTTAAATACTGCAGGACTAATTTTATTTGGATTATCGAAAGAATTATAATCTTGCAATTTTGAAGACGTAATGATATTTGCCGAGAAATTTTTAACTCCTAAATCTTTGATATCGATCTCAATTTTATGTTTGTTTTTTGCATCAATATTGACCAACGAAATATGAACTGCGCCATTTTTATCTTTTGATGCGGATGCCGAAACCGCAGGAAGTGTTTCTCCGTTAAAAGTGTATAAAGGCGAATTAAAACTTATAGACAATAATTTGGCATCCTGATGTACGTTATACATTTGCATAACATGATACGTTGGCGTTAAAATCATTTTTGTTTTATCTGTAAGTATCACAGCCTGAAGCACATTTACACATTGTGCTAAATTAGCCATTCTCACTCTGTCAGCATGATTGTTGAAAATATTCAATGTTGCTCCGGCCAAAACTGCATCTCTAATTGTATTTTGCTGATATAAAAATCCCGGATTTGTTCCTTTTTCTACATTGTACCAGCCGCCCCATTCGTCAACTACCATTGCAACCTTTTTTTCAGGATCATATTTGTCCATTACAGCGGCGTGTTTTGTCACTAATTCTTCCATTTTTAAAGCCTGCTTCATGGTTTTAAAATATTGATCTTCAGAAAAATTGACAGCATCTCCTTTTTTATTCCAGTCAATTACAGAATAATGGTGCACACCAACACCTCCCAACATGTTCAGCGGAATATTTTTCATTAAAACTTCTGTCCAGTTGTAATCGCTGCTATTGGCTCCCGATGCAATTCTATTTATACCTCCTGTATTGCTCCAATCCGCCATAAATGTGGCAAATTTTCGGTATTCGCCAGCGTAATATTCGGCGGTCATATTTCCTCCGCAGCCCCAGGCTTCATTTCCAATTCCCCAAAATTTAACTTTCCACGGCTCTGCTCTTCCATTCTTTTTACGTAAATCGCTCATCGGACTTTTACCTCCAAAATTGGCGTACTGAATCCAGTCAGCAAATTCCTGAACAGTTCCGCTTCCCACATTACCGGACAAATAAGGTTCTGCTCCCAATACTTCACAAAGATTCAAAAAATCGTGCGTACCAAAACTATTGTCCTCTGTTACGCCGCCCCACCATTGGTTTACAATTGTTGGCCTTTGTTCTTTTGGTCCAATCCCATCTTTCCAGTGATATGTATCTGCAAAACAGCCTCCCGGCCATCTTAAATTGGGAATTTTTAAATCTTTCAGTGCTTTAATAACATCGTTTCTAACTCCGTTTGTGTTTGGAATTTTTGACGTATCACCAACAAAAAAACCGCCATAAATACAACGACCCAAATGTTCTGCAAAATGTCCGTAGATGTTTTTATTAATAGTTGGCGCGTCTGGAGTACTTTTTATGATTACTACCGTAGTTTCGCCCTGAGCGAAACTAAACTGACAAAGACTAATAAGTGTGAATAAAAGTATTTTTTTCATGATTGTTTATAAGATATAAGGAGGGAAAAATTAGACATCTTTCTCTCTAATTTAGAATTCAGTAAGAAGTTTAGAATATCTATAATAAATAGACAATCCATTTTTTGATTTAACAAAATAGTCAATCGATCTCTTTTGGTTTTTTGTAGTTTTGCATAGTGGTTTTTCAAGGTTTGTTAGTGTGGTTTATTATAAGTGTTAATCTTACATTTGTAAATTTAAACAAAATAAACAGTCAAAAACAAATTAATCTGACAAAAAAACGATTGAAAAAAACACATATTGCCATTTTAAACTTAAGACAAATTAACAAATTTTCAAAAAATTGGCTTTTTCAGAAATTTAATTGTGTCAAATTTACACTTTTGCTTAAAAAGCATTTTTTTAAGCAAAAAACAGAATGAAAAAAAATTACAGCAGGAAGCTGTTTTTAAAGTATTTAAATTGAAAAAAATATTGTTCTTGTAAATAAAAACCTATTATTACTTACGTTATTCATTTAAAATTGTTTTTTAAAGAATCCTGCAAACTGTACGGTTTCTATTTAAAAAGGGAAATTTGAATGCTCTTTTTTATTAAAACTCAGTTTTTTAACTCTATTTTTGACTCATTGATTATGTAAGTGTAAAATCTACATTAATAAAATTATGAAACCTATGAGGAAGTTTATATATTTACCAATAAATTATAGAATATGCTAAACAGTTATAGCTCTGCAGATAAGGTTTTATTAGCAGTAGATTGTATCATTTTTGGATTCGATCATCAAGGATTGAAAATTCTTCTTATCCAAAGGGACTTTGAACCCGAAAAGGGAAAATGGTCCTTAATCGGTGGTTTTTTAAAACGCGATGAAGTATTAGATAACGCTGCCATCAGAATTTTGAATACTTATACGGGGCTGAATGATATATATATGGAGCAGCTGTATGCCTATAGCGAAATCGATCGTGACCCGGTTGAAAGAACTATTTCAGTTTCTTATTATGCATTGATTAATATTGAAAATCACAACACAGAGCTTATTAAAAATTACCATGCAGAATGGTTTCCTATTGCCGAAGCACCAAATTTAATTTTCGACCACAATGAAATGGTAAAAAACGCCATTAGAAGATTACGTTACAGAACTTCGATTAAACCAATTGGATTTGAATTGCTGCCTGAAAAATTCACAATGCGCCAATTACTAGAATTATATGAAGCCATTTTGAGTAAGGAATTAGATAAACGAAACTTTATCAGCAAAATTAATTCTCTGGAAATCCTGAATAAACTGGACGAAAAAGATATGCAGTCTTCCCGAAAAGGATCTTATCTCTACACTTTCAACAAAGAAAAATACGAGGAAAAATTATTAAATGATTTTGTTCTGAACTTATAGACAAAAGTTTAGCCACAGATTACAAGATTTTCACAGATTTTTCTAAATCATTTTAATCTTATAATTTGTGGCTATTTTACAAAAAAACAAACCCTGAAAGCTACAATCTTTCAGGGTTTTTTCCTTCAATAAAACTACTAATTAAAAAACTAACAAATTATTTTTCTTTTTAATCCACATTAACAAAAAATAAGTGTAGAATTTACATTTACAAATGTATATAAAATAATTCTATTAAAACAATAAATTATTTTTTAATTAAAAGCTTACTGATTTATTAAACAAAACTTGTTTGTGCTGTGAAATTAAACACGGATTTCACGAATTATCACGAATTTTGCTTGTGTAATTAATTTCACAAATTGAGCAAACTATCAGAATTCGTATCAATTAACGACCTCAGCCATAGCAAATAAAGAAAACAGATTAGTGAAATTCGTGTTTATAGAGAGTTTCGCATAATCAGTGAAGATTTATTTTCTATCTGTTCTCTTTTTCCTTTTAAGACCATTTCTGCCAAAATTTTTCCCATAGCTTCAAAATGAGTTGAAATCGTGGTAATTCCGTTTGCTACAATTTTTTTAAGCGGTGTTTCATTATAGGAGATAATTCCAAAATCATTTCCTAATTTCAGGTTTTGATCCCTGGCATTTTCGATTACGCGAACCAAATCTCTGTCATTTGGAATTATGTAAAGATCCCCAATAGTAATTTCTCTGTTCGTAAACTCGGTTATTATTTCAGATTCAAAATCATACTCGGAACAAAAATCTTCAAAGCCAATTTTCATTCCCAATGGTTCTCTAAATCCCGGAAAAATCAAAATCAGTTTTTTGTATTTATTCAATCTTGATCTTCCTTTTATCAAACCTTCAAAAATATCTTTTTGATGGTTTTGATAAATAGCCGGATATATTTTTAAATCCGAATTGGTCTGATCGAGTATAATTACGTCACCTACTGGTAGGGTTTTTATCGAATAAGCTATATCGTTTAAGTTGGTGGGCATGATAATGTACTTGGTGTAATTTCCGTTGCTGTCGTTTATAAGCTTTTGAAAAACGGGGACATTAAAATGATGAAAGAAAATATCGACCTGAACATTTTTTCCGATGTTCTTTAAAAACGAATTATAGATATCTTCCTTGAAACTGTTTAACTCATCAAAAAGTAAAAAAATCTTCTGTTTTATAGTGGTTTCGACACTTTTAACATAATAACCTTTTCCGGGAATGGCATAAATAATACCTCTTTTTTTGAGTTCGTCATACCCTAACAAAACTGTATCGCGCGACAAATTAAAAGCCAGACAAACTTTATTTACCGACGGCAGCCGATCGCCTTTTACCAGCTTTTCTTCTTCAATTGCTTTTTCAATTGAAAGAATAATCTGTTTATATTTTGGAAGACCAAGATTATTTTGAATGGAAATTATATTCATAAAAAAAGAATTTTTGTGCAATATACTAAAAACTGGTAGGTACTGGTATGTAAAATTTTAAAATGTTTCTATTTTTGGATTTCATTTTTAGTAATTTTTTCATGGATTTAAAACACATATCGCATTTAATAGATACATCTTCAACTAAATTGTTTGGTTTAATGCCCGCCGGAGAGAAGATTTATTCTTTTGAATTATCAAATGAAAACGGAATGAAAGTACAAATCATCAATTATGGTGCAACAGTTACTTCAATACAGATCCCTCTTGAAAACGGAAAACTGGCAGATGTGGTTTTAGGTTTTGACAATTTAGAGGCTTATCTTGAATCTTATAATTTGCCGAGTGCACCTTATTTTGGAACTACCGTTGGCCGATATGCCGGAAGAATCAATAAAGGAAGTTTTACTTTAAATGATACCACTTTTCAATTGGCGAGAAATAACAACGGCAATACTTTGCACGGTGGAAATGAAGGTTTTGGAAAAAAAGTATGGTCTTTTACTAATTTAACACATGGTAAAAATCCATCTATAACGCTGCGTTTGTTAAGTGAAAATTTAGACGAAAATTTTCCTGGAGAATTACAAATCGGCTTAACCTATACATTAACCGAAGAAAACGAATTACAATTAGAATATAAGGCAATAACTACAGAAGATACGATTATTAACCTGACGCATCATAGTTATTTTAACCTCAACGGTCATGATTCTTCAGTTTTGGATCAGGAAATGTTTGTCAATTCTGATAAAATTTTAGAGACAAATCCTGATAATATTCCTTCTGGAAATTTCACCAATCTTTCTGATCATGCTTTCGATTTCAGATCTCCAAAAAATTGTCCGGCAGTTATTGATAATTCATTTGTAATTGAATCTAAAAATGAAATCGCTGCGACATTATTCAGCAAAAAAAATAATTTGAAAATGAATGTGTTTACAGATCAGCCAAGTGTGCACGTGTATGTAGGCGGTAATTGTTTTGATACTTTGAAAGGAAAAGAAAACGCTGATTATCATCCGTCAAGCGGAATTTGTTTTGAAACACAAAATTTTCCGGATGCGCCAAATCATCCTCATTTTCCTAGTTCGGTTTTGAAAAAAAGAGAACAATATCATCAAAAAACAGTTTATCAGTTTCAGAAAATAAACTAAAAATCATAAAAAATAATATTTATTTATTACCCAATGAATGACATTTTAATACAAAACACAACCGCATTTTTTGAGAAAACTTTTGGATCTGCTCCTCAAAAAATTGTACTTTCTCCAGGCAGAATTAATATTATCGGAGAGCACGTAGATTATAATGACGGTTATGTTTTGCCTGCCGCTATTGACAAAATAATTTGTTTTGCATTCGAAAAAAGCAATTCTTCAAAATCAAAAGTAATTGCCATTGATTTAAATGAAGAATTCGAAATTGATTTAACACAGGAAATTCAATTAACCGATGTAGTCTGGACCAATTATATTCGCGGTGTTATTAAGCAATTACAGGATAATAGTTTTTCATTTGAAGGTTTTAATTGTGTTTTTAGCAGTAATATTCCGGTTGGTTCAGGATTATCTTCTTCTGCGGCTTTAGAATGCGGAATGCTTTTCGGAATCGCAACACTTTACAATCTTACTATTAATAAGGTTGATATTGCTTTGATGGGACAAAAAGCAGAACATTGGGTGGGAATCAATTGTGGAATTATGGACCAGTTTTCGAGCGTACATGGTCTTGAAAATAAGGTTATAAAATTAGATTGCAATACACTTGAATTTGAATATCACGATGCCAATTTTAAAGATTATTCTTTGGTTTTATTTGACAGTAATGTAAAACATTCGCTTTTTACATCAGAATATAATACAAGAAGAGTTGAATGTGAAGAAGGTTTATCCATAATAAAAAATAATTTTCCTGAAGTAAAAAGTTTCAGGGATTGTACAGAAGAGCAGGTTTTGAGCATTCGCGACAAAATGAATGAAACTGTTTTTAAAAGAGTTCACTTTGTGGTTAAGGAAATTAAGCGTGTTACCAAAGCCTGCGAAGCGCTGGACAACGGAAATATAGAACTTTTAGGACAATTGCTTTTTGAAACGCATTATGGTCTTTCTCAGGAGTATGCAGTAAGCTGTGAAGAGTTGGATATGCTTGTAGACACTGCAAAAGCAGATGATAACGTGATTGGTTCCAGGTTAATGGGAGGTGGTTTTGGTGGCTGTACCATAAATTTAATAAAAAAAGGTCACGAAAATGAAGTAAAAAATAAGTTTGCAAATCTTTATTTAGATATATTTGGTATCGAACTAAAATTTTACGATGTAAAAATCGCAAACGGAACAACACTACTTTAATACCACAACAATGAAAAATTTTGACATTAACGAAGACCCACACAGACGTTACAACCCTTTAATTAATGAATGGGTTTTAGTTTCACCTCATCGCGCAAAACGTCCATGGCAAGGACAAAATGAAACAGTAGCAACAGAAGCATTGCCAAAATACGATTCAACCTGTTATTTATGCCCAGGAAATGTTCGTGCAAACGGAGTGAGCAATCCAGACTATAAAGACAGTTTTGTATTTGAAAATGATTTTGCCGCAATGAAACAGGATGAAATTATTTTTGAAGAAGATATTAAACACACCTTTTTTAAAGCACAGCCTGAGCGCGGAATTTCGAGAGTGGTTTGTTTTTCACCAAGACACGACCTTACCTTGCCGGAAATGAGTATTAGTGAAATTGAAAACATCATTAAAACATGGCAAAAAGAATACACAGATTTAGGAAATATCAAATACATTAATCACGTTCAGATTTTTGAAAATAAAGGAAGTGTTATGGGTTGCAGCAACCCGCATCCGCATGGACAAATCTGGGCGCAGTCATCATTGCCAACTCAGGTTGAAAAAACACATAACAGTTTAAAAGCCTATTACGATAAAAATCAGAAAACATTACTCTCCGATTATCTTCAGGCCGAATTAAGATCCGGCGAAAGAATTGTTATTGAAAATGATCATTTTGTGGCTTTGGTTCCGTTTTGGGCAATCTGGCCATATGAAACAATGATTATCAGCAAAAGATCTTTTGGTAAAATCACTGATCTTACAGAAGAGGAAGCTCGTGCTTACGCTACAATTCTAAAAGAATTAACAACAAAATACGATAATTTATTCAACACTTCTTTTCCCTATTCATCAGGAATTCATCAGGCACCAACCGATGGTTTTGAGCATCCTGAATGGCATTTTCACATGCATTTTTATCCGCCTTTGCTACGATCTGCAAGCGTAAAAAAATTCATGGTTGGCTACGAAATGCTGGGCGAATCACAGCGAGATATTACTCCCGAAAAAAGTGCCGAAATTTTAAGAGAGCTATCAACTGTACATTATAAAAACAAAGAAAAAAGCCGCTTTGAAGAAGCATAAGTAAATAAGAAAAATAAATTTAACACAAATATGCTCTGTATAAATGTAAAAAACACATTTGTTTTTGGCAGATATCTGGATTTTTATTTTACTTTTGGCTTTCGTTCTTTTTTTCATAAAAAAATAAGAGAATAAAAACACATATCATATTTAAAATTGATTTAAACAACAAAAAAACCAGTTTTAGAAATTAAACTTTTTAGAACAAATTAAACAAACACCCTATACTAATTTTTTAAAAGACTACTAACAATGAACCAGAACCTTGCTTTCGCAGATTATGCGGTATTTATTATCTACTTTATCGTAGTATCGGTCTACGGTTATACAATTTACCATAAACGTAAAAAAGACGAACAAGATGCTAAAGCTTACTTTTTAGCCGAAGGAAATTTAACATGGTGGGCTATTGGAGCATCTTTAATCGCTTCAAATATTTCGGCAGAACAATTCATCGGAATGAGTGGTGAAGGTTTCTTTTTAGGAATTGCCGTTGCTGCATACGAGTGGCTTGCTGCTGTTGCCTTAATTATTGTTGCCGTTTGGTTTATTCCTGTATATCTTAAAAATAAGATTTACACGATGCCTCAATTTTTAAAAACACGTTATAACGAGTCGACTGCATTGATTATGGCTGTTTTCTGGTTGTTTTTATATGTATTTGTAAACTTAACTTCCATATTATATTTAGGAGCGGTTGCTATTAATGGTCTTGCCGGAGGAGAATATCTTCACGTTATTATGGTTGGATTGGCTTTATTTGCATTGCTTATTTCTCTTGGAGGAATGAAAGTGGTGGCTTATACTGACGTTATTCAGGTTGCCGTTTTAATTATCGGAGGTTTGGTAACTTCTTACATCGCACTTACAACTGTTGGACAATATTTTGGCGTAGGCGAAAATGCAATTGCAGGTTTTAAAGTTTTAATGAGAGAAGCTCCTGAGCATTTCAAGATGATAATTCCAAAACCAACTGCAACATCATCTCAGCTTGAAATCGACAAATATTTAACTTTCCCGGGTTTAATGTCTTATGTTGCAGGTATCTGGATCATTAACTTAAACTATTGGGGATGTAACCAATACATTACACAAAGAGCTCTTGGTGCCGATTTACAAACAGCACGTACAGGTATCTTATTTGCAGGTATGCTAAAATTATTAATGCCATTAATAGTAATGTTGCCTGGTATCGCTGCTTTCGTTTTATACCAAAACGGACATTTACCTCAACTGGTTGGAGGAAAAGACGGAGCTTACTCTGCTGTATTAACGTTCTTGCCAACAGGTTTAAAAGGACTTTCTGTAGCTGCTCTAACGGCTGCGATTGTAGCTTCATTGGCCGGAAAAGTAAACAGTATCTCAACAATTTATACTTTAGATATTCATAAAAAATACATTCAAAAAGAAGCTGGCGAAAAACAACAGGTAAATATTGGTAGAATTGCCGTTTTTGCTGCGATGCTTTTAGCAGTATTATTTACATGGAATGATATTTTAGGAATTGGCGGAGTTGGTGGATTCACTTACATCCAAAAATACACCGGATTTATTAGCCCAGGAGTTTTTGCTATGTTTTTCCTTGGTATGTTCTGGAAAAGAACTACTGGAACTGCTGCAATTGTGGGTGTAATTTTAGGATTTGTATTATCTGTATTATTCAACGAGTATGCTCCAATGTTATTTGGAAACGAAACATTATTATATACAGCTTACCCTAACGGAAAAGGTGCTTTCGAAATTCCGTTCCACATTTGTATGGGATTATCATTCTTCTTTACGATGTTGGCTATGATTTTGATTAGTTTCGCTGGTCCAAAAGTAAATCCTAAAGCCTTTGAAATTGACTCTGAAATGTTTAAAGTAAAACCACAAACTACAGTTTTAATCGTAATTACATTATTGATTATTGTGGCTTTATATGTTAAATTTTGGTAATATAATTTTTTACTATATTATTTTTTGAAGTATAAAAAGACTGTCTATAAACGACGGTCTTTTTTTTGTAAATTACTCGTTCAGATACCTTATTTGAATAAGTTAACTTTTTTACCTATTATTATGACCACACAAAAATTCTGTCTAGCCCTGGACCTAAAAGACGATTCCGCATTAATTGCAGAATATAAAACACTCCATAAAAACATTTGGCCGGAAATTACAGAAAGTATCAAAAGTACCGGAATCTCTGTTTTGGATATTTATTGTACCGGAAACAGGCTCTTTATGATTATTGAGACCGACGCTGACTTTTCTTTCGAAAAAAAATCAAAATCAGATGCTGAAAACCCAAAAGTTCAGGAATGGGAAAACTTAATGTGGAAATTCCAGCAAGCTTTACCGTGGGCAAAACCAGGTGAGAAATGGGTTTTAATGGAAAAAATATTTGAGTTGAAATAATTTTATTTTACGTACAATTAATGGTTTATAAAATAGTTTATTATCAAAAAACGTTTACATTTGGTCCTTAACTTTTAACCAATTTTATGAAAAAACTAGTATTATCATTATTGTTTATTTCGGGCGCTGCGTTTGCTCAGGATATGAATATCGCAAAAGGAAATTTCGATTTTTTGAAAGACCAAAAAGAAATCAATGTCGAATTTGATTATAGTCATTTTACTATGATGAAAGAAAAAAAATCTGAAGCTCAATATGTAGAAGAAAGAACTGCAGAATTAAATACAAAAATAAAAGGAAACGGAGATGCCTGGAAAAAGAGATGGACCTCTTCACCTCAATTAATCTGGAGTCCAAAATTTTTAGAATTAGCCAATGTGGTTTTAGCTAAAAAGAAAAAAGATCTAAATTTCCAGGAAGGTTTAAACACTCCATATACATTAATTGTTGAAACAGTATGGCTTTATCCGGGTTGGGATGCTGGAATAATGAAACAGCCGGCAAAAGTAACCACCAATTTAAAGTTTGTTGAAACTGCAAATAAATCAAATGTTTTGCTGGAAATTACAAGCGAAGAAGCTCCCGGAGATCAATGGGGAAATAATTACAGCAATGAATCAAGACTTGGAGAAGGGTACGCTAAAACAGCAAAATCACTTTCGCAAATGATTCTGAAAAAAGCTTATAAATAAAATTTAAGAAACAAAAAACCCTAGTTTACACTAGGGTTCTCGTTTTGTTCTTTTTGCATATTTAGCAAATAGGCCATATTCTGAATCACGTGATCGTGTTTCTTTACAAACGGATTTTCTTCGTTCCAGACATAACCTGCGAGAACCGAACATATTTTCTCTTTTACTTCGGGATTTTCCGGTTGATGGAAGAATAAAGTCTGAAGATTTCCGGTGTACCATTCTTTCACGTAAGTGGTAAAAACAGCAATTCCCCGTTTCATATATTCTGTAAACTCAACTTCCCAGTCAACTTCTATTCCTTGTGATTCTTTGATATATAATTTTGCTGCCAGCATTCCGGATTCTGTCGCAAAAGCAACTCCTGATGAAAACACAGGGTCTAAAAATTCAGAACTGTTTCCTGTTAAGGCAAAACCATCGCCATACATTCTTTTTACGGCTCTTGAATAATTTTCCAGTTTTACCGGTTCAAACAAAAACTCGGTTCCATTAAATCTTTTAATATAATAATCAGATTTTTGAATGGCATTTCTTAAAGCTTCAGCATTATCTTTATTTTCTGAAAGCGAATTGATAAAATCTGTTGGTCCCACAACTCCCAAACTTGTATTTCCGTTAGAGAAAGGAATTACCCATAACCAAACTTCGGTTTCCAGAATATCAAACGAAATTTGAGTTCCTTCCTCGCCTTCCGGTCTGTTGATGTCTTTTACATGTGTAAATATCGACGAATGCGGATCTAATTTTGATGGCGTATCGAGATCTAAAAGTCTTGGCAATACACGTCCGTATCCGCTGGAATCGATAATAAATTTAGCGTGGATTTCTTTTAAATTTCCGTCCTTATCTTTTACAATTGTTTTCGAATTTTTTCCTTCAAAAGAAACTTCCAGAACTTCTGTTTCAAATTCCAAATCTATTCCTTTTCTAATAACTTCCTGAGCCATTGTGTTGTCAAAATCAGCTCTTGGCACCTGCCATGTCCAATCCCAGCCTTCTCCAAACTTCTGGCTAAAATCAAAAACACAAATTTCTTCTCCTCTGATAAAACGAGCTCCGAGTTTTTTTTCAAAATTCATTGCGTCAAGACATTCAAAAAGTTCAGCTTCAGCAAAATGATCCATTACTCTGGGAATAAGGCTTTCGCCAACAACCAGTCTTGGGAACTTTGTTTTTTCTACAACTTTTATCTTAATATTGTTTTTGTGTAGATAAGATGCCGAAACACATCCGGACGGTCCTGCACCTATTACTAAAACATCTACAAACTCCTTTATCATATTAAAAATGTTATCAATTATTAAACTACATTTGCCATCATCAAAATAACTACAATTATTTTGATAAATAAAATTAAATTAGCACAACCAAAAACAATTTAATGAATACAATTAATGAATATTTAAGTTTAGCAGAATTCGAGTCCATAATATTTGGAAATAACAAGGTTGTTGTGAGCGACGTTGTATTGAATCGAGTAAATGAAAGTTTTAATTTCCTGAAAGAATTTTCTGGAAACAAAGTTATTTATGGAGTGAATACTGGTTTTGGCCCAATGGCTCAATATCGAATTAAAGAATCAGATCAGATTCAGCTACAATATAATTTAATCAGAAGCCACTCTTCAGGAACAGGAAAACCCTTAAGTCCGGTTTGTGCAAAAGCAGCAATTTTGGCGCGATTAAATACCTTATCATTAGGTAATTCAGGAGTTCACCCTTCTGTAATTCACTTAATGGCCGAATTAATTAACAGAGATATTACTCCGTTAATTTTTGAACACGGCGGAGTTGGAGCAAGTGGAGATTTAGTACAACTGTCCCATTTGGCTTTGGTTTTAATCGGAGAAGGTGAACTTTTTTATAAAGGAGACAGAAGACCAACTTCAGAAGTTTTTGAAATTGAAGGCTTAAAACCTATTCAGGTAGAAATCAGAGAAGGTCTTGCGTTAATTAACGGAACTTCTGTAATGACCGGAATTGGAGTTGTAAATGTGCATCATGCTAATAAATTATTAGACTGGTCATTAAAAGCTTCTTGCGCCATTAACGAATTGGTTCAGGCTTATGACGATCACTTTTCTGAAGAATTAAACCAAACTAAACGTCATAAAGGACAACAGGAAGTGGCTGCAAAAATGAGAGCCAATCTTTCTGACAGTACTTTAATACGTAAAAGAGAAGACCATTTATATTCTGGAGAAAATACCGAAGAAATCTTCAAGGAAAAAGTACAGGAATATTATTCATTGCGTTGCGTGCCACAAATTTTAGGTCCCGTTTTGGAAACTATAAATAATGTTGCTTCTATTTTAGAAGACGAATTTAACTCGGCAAACGACAACCCGATTATCGACGTAAAAAACAAACACGTTTATCACGGAGGTAATTTCCACGGCGATTATATTTCGCTTGAAATGGATAAATTAAAAATTGTTATCACCAAATTAACGATGTTGGCAGAACGTCAGTTGAATTATTTGCTAAATTCAAAAATCAACGAAATTCTTCCTCCTTTTGTTAATTTAGGAACATTAGGATTTAATTTCGGAATGCAGGGAGTTCAGTTTGTTGCAACTTCTACAACTGCCGAAAGCCAAATGTTGTCAAACCCAATGTACGTTCATAGTATCCCGAACAACAATGACAATCAGGACATTGTAAGTATGGGTACCAACTCTGCAGTAATTACATCAAAAGTAATCGAGAATTCTTTTGAAGTTTTGGCTATCGAATTAATCACAATTGTTCAGGCGATTGATTATTTACAACAAAAAGATAAAATTTCATCGGTTACCAAAAAATGGTATGACGATGTTCGAAAAATAATTCCTGTATTTAAGGAAGATCAGGTAATGTATCCGTTTGTTCAGCAGGTAAAAGATTATCTTATCAATAGTTAAGCATTACTTTTTTATTAATATTGAATTTTAAAACCATGAAAAAACCATTTATTTTTTTGTTGCTATTCGTTATTCAATTTGTTAATAGTCAGGAATTGGCATTAGTTAAAAAGAATTCAAAAATTGGATATATTTCTAAAGACGGATCTTTTAAAATAGAACCTCAATACAAATCTGCAAAAAGCTTTTCTGATGGTTTAGCAGCTGTGGAAAATGGTGGAAAATGGGGATTTATTGATACTAAGGGAAGCTGGGTAATTCCTGCATCTTTTGAAAATGCCAAAGATTTTAACAGCGGAGTTGCTATCGTGCAAAAAGATAAGGAATGGGTTTATATCAATACAAAAGGAGAAATTCTTAAAGCGCCTGCTTCTGAAAAATTATTTGATTTTAATAATGGCGTTGCCTTTATAAAACAAGCTAATAAAATTGGATTAATCAATTCAAAAATGGCCGTTGTTTTAGAACCAAAATACGATCAGATAAAACCTTTTGAAAATGGTTTTGCAAGAGTTGAAAACAATAAAAAATGGGGAATCATTAATACTTCCGGTAAGGAACTCATAGAACCTTCCTATGACGAAATAGGGAACTATGTTAAAAATACAACCTGGGCAAGAAAAGATAAAACGTTTGGAATTGTAAGTTCCGGAAATTTTATTGCTGTTGATGGTGCCGAAAAAATCTGGGACTTTGAAACACAAGATTTGACTTATGCTAAAAAGAACGGTAAAATTGGATTCATTGACCTTAAAGGAAATTGGGTAATTACTCCTATTTATGATAAAGCAAAAGCGTTCTCAAAAAATTTAGCTCCGGTTTGTGTAGGATCTAAATGGGGATATATAAACCCAAAAGCAGAATTTGTTATTCCGCCAACTTATAGTGATGCAGAAGTTTTCAGTTCAAACGGACTGGCTCCTATAAAAGAAAAAAATTGGGGTTTTATCAATGAAACAGGAAAATTAGTTATTCCAACACAATATGGCATTACCTCAAACGGATTTGTCATTGCTCTATTTGTACAACAAGACAAAGGATTTATTGATGGTCTTGCCAGAGTAAAAAACGAAGGAAAATGGGGGTTTCTTAAACCAGACGGAACTGTTGTAGGCAATCAATGGTTTGAAAATGCTGAATTATTTTCTAAAACAGCAGAAAAAAATACCCCAAACGAAGTAATTACTGAAAAAGCGAAACCGGAGACAAAAGCGGAAACAAAACCAGCTAAAGCAGGATCAAAACCAGCAACTAAAAAGAAAAAATAACACATTTTGTGTTCTAAAAAATAAAATTTACATCAATGAAATGTGTATTAGTAACGGGTGGTTCAAGAGGAATTGGAAGTGCTATTTGCAAAAAATTAGCGGTTGAATCCAACTATCATATTCTGATTAATTATCATTCGAACAAAACTGCTGCAGAAGAAACTTTGCAGGAAATTCAAAAATTAGGCGCAACCGGAGAAATCTTAGGTTTTGATGTTTCTAATTTTGAACAAGTGCAAGCAACTTTAACGCAATGGCAGGACGCCAATCCTGAAGCCATAGTTGAAGCAATTGTAAACAATGCCGGAATTACAAAAGATGGTCTTTTTATGTGGATGACTCCCGAAGACTGGAACGGCGTTGTAAACACAAGCCTTAACGGATTTTTTAATGTTACACAGTTTTTTATTCAAAAAATGCTGCGCAATAAATATGGCCGAATTGTAAATATGGTTTCTGTTTCGGGAGTAAAAGGAACTGCCGGGCAAACCAATTATTCGGCAGCAAAAGGGGCTATCGTTGCAGCTACAAAAGCACTTGCCCAGGAAGTTGCAAAACGCAACATTACGGTTAATGCAGTTGCGCCGGGTTTTATACGAACTGACATGACGAGCCAATTAGACGAAAAAGAATTACTAAAACTAATTCCCGTAAATCGTTTTGGTGAAGCCGAAGAAGTCGCAGATTTGGTAAGCTTTTTGATTTCAAAAAAATCAAGCTATATTACCGGAGAAATTATTAACATCAACGGAGGAATATATTCTTAACAATATTATGTTTGCGAAGTTATTTTTAAGTTTTTTTTTCTTTAATGCGAAAAATTGCTCGCAAAGTCGCAAAATTTTAATTTATAATTGAATAAAGAAAACCCTTTGCGACTTAGCGTCTTTGCGAGATTAAATATTAAAGAATAGATTAAAAAACTTTGTGAATTTGCTTAAAAAATTACTTAAGGATTAAAAAATTACTTATAAAAAGACCATGAATAAGAGAGTTGTAATTACCGGAATGGGAATTTATTCCTGTATAGGTACTTCTTTAGATGAAGTAAAGGAGTCTTTATATAACGGAAAATCTGGTATTCAGTTTGATTCTGAAAGAAAAGAATTTGGTTTTCAGTCAGCCCTAACGGGTATGGTGCCTAAAACCGATTTAAAATCTTTATTGACCAGAAGACAACGTATGAGTATTGGTGAAGAAACCGAATATGCGTACATGGCTACCATCGAAGCACTAAAAAATGCCAATATTGATGACGCTTTTTTTGACAATCGCGAAGTGGGTATTATGTACGGAAATGATAGTGTCTCAAAAGCCATTATCGATGCCACAGATATTGTTCGTGAGAAAAAAGATACAGCCCTAATTGGTTCTGGTGCAATTTTTAAATCGATGAATTCTACGGTAACAATGAATTTGTCTACGATTTTCAAGCTTCGTGGTATTAATCTTACCATAAGTGCCGCTTGTGCAAGTGGTTCCCATTCTATTGGACTGGCTTATTTTTTAATAAAAAGCGGTTTTCAGGATATTATTATTTGTGGAGGCGCACAGGAAATCAACAAATATGCCATGTGCAGTTTTGATGGTTTGGGTGTTTTTTCTGCAAGAGAAGGCGAACCTCAAAAAGCGTCAAGACCTTTTGATGCTGATCGCGACGGATTAATCCCGAGTGGTGGCGGTGCAACGTTAATATTAGAAAGCTACGAATCGGCAATTGCTCGTGGCGCAACAATTATTGCAGAAGTTGCCGGTTACGGTTTCTCTTCAAACGGCGGTCATATTTCGACTCCAAATGTTGAAGGTCCGGCTACAGCCATGCAAAGAGCGCTTGATGATGCACAATTAAAAGCTGCCGATATCGATTATATCAATGCACATGCAACTTCAACGCCTGTTGGAGACAGCAATGAAGCAAAAGCTATTTTTGAAGTTTTTGGCGAAAGCAATCCTTATGTAAGCTCCACAAAATCAATGACTGGCCACGAATGCTGGATGGCCGGAGCAAGCGAAATTATCTATTCGACATTGATGATGCAGCACGATTTTATAGCTCCCAATATCAATTTGGAAAACACAGACGAAGACTCTGCTAAATTAAATTTAGTTAAAACTACGTTAAATAGAAAAATTGATATATTTTTGTCGAATTCCTTCGGATTTGGAGGAACCAATTCTGCACTGGTAGTTAAAAAGTTTAAATGAAGCGATGAATAAAGAAGAAATAATAAAAAAAATTAATGGTTTTTTGGTTGATGAATTTGAAGTAGACAATGATGACATTGAACCAGACGCAAATTTAAAAGATACACTAGGGTTAGATAGTTTAGACTATGTTGATTTAGTTGTTTCTATTGAGGCAACCTTTGGTGTAAAATTAGTTGAAGCTGATTTTGTTGGAATTTCCTCTTTTCAAACTTTCTACGACCTTATAGAAAACAAACTAAAAGCTAAAACTGCTTAATGAGTCAATGGGATGGCAAATCAAAAGGAACAGTTTTAGGCTATAAAATATTCGTTTTTTTAATACAAAAAGCGGGTGTCAAGTCCGCTTATGTGTTACTTTATTTTGTTGCCTCTTATTACTTTTTGTTCTTAAAGAAAAGCAACAGGGCAATTTCTTATTATTTTAAAGAAAGATTAAAATATTCCAATTTCAAATCTAAAAAAATGGTTTTCAAAAGTTATTACACTTTTGGGCAAACCATCATTGATAAAATTTCTATTTCGGCAGGAATGCGAAATAAATTCACCTACGAATTTGACGGAATCGAAATTTTAAAAAATCTTTTGGCAGAAAAAAAAGGTGGTGTCTTAATTAGTGCCCATATTGGAAATTTTGAAATCGCCGAACATTTTTTAGGTGATATCGACATCGATTTTCAAATTAATCTGGTCACTACAGATTTAGAACATTCTGCTATAAAGAATTATCTGGAAAGCGTTACTCAAAAACCTACCGTAAAATTCATCATTATCAAAGATGACTTGTCTCATATTTTTGAGATCAATGCAGCTTTGGCCAATAATGAATTGGTGTGTTTTACCGGGGATCGTTATTTTGAAGGAACAAAATCGCTGTCAGAAAAAATATTAGGCGAAGAAGCTCATTTTCCGGCAGGTCCGTTTTTAATTGCATCGCGCTTAAAAGTTCCGGTTGTTTTTGTTTATGTAATGAAAGAACCCAACTTACACTATCATTTATACGCACGCGAGGCCGTTGTAAAACATCGCGACGAAAAAGCCCTTTTAAGATCATATATTGAAAGTGTAGAATCTATGCTTCAAAAATATCCGTTGCAATGGTTCAATTATTTTGATTTCTGGAATCAGTTAAAGTCAAAATAAACATATAATTTAACCGCAAAGTCCGCAAAGTTTTTTATACAGATCGGATTTTATTAAAACATAAAGTTCGCGAAGCTTTGTATTGATTTTAGCTTTGCGAACTTTTTAAGCTTGCAAACAGACAGCTAACAATAAAACCTTGCGAACTTTACGGTTAATCACGCCAAACAATTTTTAATTTTTAATTCTCAATTTTAAATTAAAAGTCATTCTTTCATACTTAAAACGCTTAAAACAGAATATGCAGGAATTTGACACAATTATCATCGGTTCAGGAGTTGGAGGTTTAGCAACTGCAATATGTCTGGCAAGAGCAGGACAAAAAGTTTTAGTACTCGAACAGCATTACGTTCCCGGTGGCTGGAGTCATAGTTTTACATTAAATGGTCAGCGTTTTAGTCCCGGTGTTCATTATGTCGGATTGATGGAAGAAGGTCAATCTACTAATGAATTATATCGCGGTCTGGGAATTGCCAACGACATGGTTTTTTTTCGAATGAACAAAAATGCCTATGAGCATTGTTTAATCGGAGATGAAGTTTTCGACTTACCGGCAGGAATCGACAATCTTAAAAAAACACTTTCTTCTCATTTTCCACACGAAGAAAAAAATATAAACGAATATCTTACTGTTGTTCAAAAAGTAGCGTATGAACTGCAGTTGATTCCAAAATTAAAAGGTTTCTGGCAAAATATTACGGTTCCTTTCCGAACCAAACATTTTGGAAAGTTTGCTTTATTTCCTCTAAAAAAAGTAATTGGCTGGCATGTAAAAGATGCGAAGTTAAAATCGGTTCTCAATATTCAATGTGGCGATCACGGACTTCCTCCGAACAGAGCGTGTTTTCCTGTTCATTGTTCTGTTATGAACCATTATTTTGATGGAGGTTTTTATCCAATGGGCGGCGGCGGCGGAATCGTTAAAGCCATGACAAACGGAATAAAAAGACATAACGGAGAAGTAAGGGTAAAGCAAAATGTCAAGAAAATTTTAATCGAAAATAAAAAAGCTTTTGGCGTAGAACTTGAAAATGGCGAAAGAATTTTTGCTAAAAATGTTGTCTCAAATGCAGATCCGAGCATCACTTATTTAAATTTAATCGACAAAAAACATTTAAGCAAATCGCTGATTAAGAAATTAGAGAAAACAAAATATTCTGTTACGTCTTTAATATTATTTTTAACACTTGATATTGACGTTACCCAATTTCAAATAGATTCCGGAAATATCTGGATGATGAAAGATGAACATGACGATGAGAACTTTGAAAATTTAATGAGCAATAATATTGACGAAGGAGACTCATTTCCTGCCGTTTTTATAAGTTGCACAACACTTAAAGATCCTGCCAGTTTTAACGGAAGGTATCATAATTTTGAAATTGTTACTTATGTTAATTACGATCATTTAAAAGATTTTAATGGTTTAGAAGATTATCATAACGAAGAGTATAAAATCTTTAAAGAAAAGATCACTAATAAATTGCTGAATAACGTCGAGAAGATCATTCCGAATGCAAAACAGCATATTATTCAGGCAGAATTAGGAACTCCAAAAACAAACGAGTTTTATATAAATTCGACAAAAGGAAATGTTTACGGAACCGAAAAAACCTTAAATCAGGTTGGCCCTTTTGCGTATAAAAACAAAACCGAAATTGAGAATTTGTTTCTTTGCGGTTCGTGTACTTTATCTCACGGCGTTGCAGGCGCTTCGTACTCCGGCGTTGCAGCCGCTGCAGCCATTTTAGGGTGCACTTCAGACGATTTATTAATTGAAGATGAAAACCAGAAAATCAGAATTTATGATGCCGAAGATGCTGCTTCATGGCCCGATTGGGTTCATACAAAACGAAGCGATAAAATCAGGAAATTTGTCTCATAAAATTAATTACTTTTGCAACTAAACCAAAAAGCCACCAATCTAAAATGAAAAATGTTCTTGTTGTTTATTACTCCCAATCTGGACAATTGGAAGAAATTGCACGAAATATTGCAAAACCCTTCTTAAATTCAGAAGATATAAAGGTGACATTTCACAAAATTCAATTAGAAAAACCTTTCCCTTTTCCATGGGACAAGGATTCTTTTTTTGATGCTTTTCCAGAATCCTTTCTTCAAATTCCACGAGAACTAAAACCAGTACCGGAAGAAATTTTAAATACAAAATTTGACCTGGTTCTTTTTCATTATCAGGTTTGGTATTTGTCGCCGTCTATTCCAATAAACTCATTTCTAAAAAGTGCCGACGGAAAAAAGATATTAAACGATACACCCGTTATCACCATTAGCGGTTCTCGTAATATGTGGATTATGGCACAGGAAAAAATTAAAGTTTTATTGAAAGAAGCCAACGCACAATTGGTAGGGAATGTAGCTTTGGTTGACAGAGTTGGTAACCTGATTAGTGTTATTACGATTGTCGAATGGATGTTCTCCGGAGTAAAGAAAAAATATCTGGGAATTTTCCCACTACCGGGAGTTTCAGAAAAAGACATACAGGAATCGGAAAAATTTGGAAAAGTGATGCTTTCTGAGTTTCAACAAGACAATCTCAGGAATTTACAACCAAAATTAATAGGAATAGGTGCAGTAAAAATTAGCTCATATCTTGTTACTGTTGACAAAACAGCGAATAAAATTTTTAATAAATGGTCAAATCTGATTTATAAAAATAAAAATAACAGAAAACTGCTTCTTAAAGTATTTAATGTTTATTTATTCCTTGCGATATGGTTAATCTCACCAATAGTGTATATATTGCACCTTATTACATACCCCATTAAGTTAAAAACCATAAAAAAAGAAACTCAATATTATAAAGGAGTTTAGAAGACGAAAGTAGATTATGTTTGAAGTATATATTACCAAAGCCGCAAAATTTTTGCCAAACGAAGCTGTTTCAAATGATGAAATGGAAAGTTATTTAGGTCTTATTAATGATACCGCTTCTAAAGCAAGACGTATTATTTTACGCAATAATAAAATTTTAAGCCGCTACTACGCTGTAGACAAAACGGGGAAAAGCACACACAGCAACGCCGAATTGACACGTAATGCAATTGTGCAGTTATTTGATGAAAATTTCACAGCTCAGGATTTAGAAGTACTTTCTTGTGGAACCTCAACACCAGATATTTTCCTTCCGTCACACGCCGCAATGGTTCATGGTTTGCTTCAAAATAAATCGGTAGAATTAAACTCTTCAACAGGAGTTTGCTGTGCCGGAATGAATTCATTAAAATTTGGTTTCCTGTCTGTAAGATCAGGAAATTCTAAAAATGCTGTTTGTACAGGATCAGAAAAAGTTTCGACCTGGCTAATTGCTAAAAAATACAGTCAGGAAGTAAGCAACTTAAAAACCCTTGAAGAACAGCCAATTATTGCTTTCAAAAAAGATTTTTTACGTTGGATGTTATCAGACGGTGCCGGAGCTTTTTTATTAGAAAATAAACCAAGCGGAGACCTTTCCCTAAAAATCGAATGGATGGAAGCTTTTTCATACGCGTTTGAATTAGAGACTTGTATGTACGCCGGTGGTGATAAATTAGAAAACGGCGAAATTAAATCGTGGAGCGATTATGAGCCGGAAGAATTGCTAAACGAATCTGTTTTTGCTATTAAACAAGACGTAAAGTTATTGGACGAATTTATACTTTCTAAAGGAGCTGACAGTATGTATGATGCCATGACTAAAAATAATATTACATCAGATCAGGTTGATTATTTTATTCCGCACGTTTCATCTAACTTTTTTGTCGAAGGATTAAAAAAAGGATTAAGCGAAAAAGGGATAGGAATGGCTGATGAGAAATGGTTTATGAACCTTTCAAGAGTAGGAAATGTAGGTTCGGCCTCTATTTATTTGGCTGTAGAAGAATTGATGAATTCTGGAAAACTAAAAAAAGGCGATCGTATTCTTTTATCTGTTCCTGAAAGTGGAAGATTTTCTTTTGCGTATGCTTATTTAACCGTTTGTTAATGGAAAGAACTTTACTTTTAGAAAAAAATGCTGTCGAAAATTTACTGCCTCAAAAGTTTCCTTTTGTTATGGTAGATAAAATGTATTCGTTTACCGAAACTTCATTGGTTTCGGGATTACAGATTAAAAACGACAATATTTTTTTTGATAATAATACTTTTTTAGAAGCCGGTTTAATTGAACATATGGCGCAATCTGTTGCATTGCATACCGGTTACGGATTTTTTTTAAGAAACGAAATTGCTCCAACAGGATACATTGGTTCTATTAAAGACATTGAAATAAAAAAATTACCCGAAATAAACGATACAATTCAGTCAACCGTAACTATTTTACAAGAATTTGGCGGAATTACTTTGGTTGATATCGTTACGACTTTAAACAATGAAGAAATCGCTAAAGGACAAATGAAAACCGTTTTAGCCAAATAATATAAGTATGAATATTGCTGCTGTCGACATTCAGAATTATTTACCACACCGGGCACCGCTGCTTATGGTGGATTTAATTTTGGAAATTGAATCAGACTTTGTAGAAACTATCTTTTTGATCAAAGACGACAATATTTTTGTTGATAAAGGTGTTTTTATTGAAGCCGGTTTAATCGAAAATACAGCACAAACCTGTTCGTCAATTGTAGGTAAAAAATATTTTTTTGATGATGACGGAACCGAAAATGAAAACGTAAATGTTCTTGGTTTTATCAGCGCAATCAAAAATTTAAAAATACACGAATTGCCAAAAGTGGGTGATACCATTATAACTAAAGCAAATTTGGTTTCGAAATTCGTAGGTGAAGATTATACTTTATGTACGATGAGCTGCGAGAGTTTATCAGACGATAAAAAACTTTTAGAATGCGAAATTAATTTGTTCATTCAAAAAACAATGTCTGTGTAAAACATGTTGATGGAGGTTTGGGAATGTTTATTATGATATTCCTGATAAGTCAAATGTTCTATGAGATTGCTCGTAGAAATGATTTATTTATTTGTAAAAAAAGAAAGAAATTTAGCGCTCGCTAATCTGGGATTTTTAATAATTAGTTTATGTATTGCATTGGCATTATATTTCTAAAGAATTAAATTACATGCTATGGAAAAAGAAAAAGTACCGCAGGACAAAAGCAACTTAACTAAAAACAATGTTAAAGAACTTTTGTATGCAACCGATGAAAACGGAAACTACACCACAACTTTAAGTACTGGCTGGGAGCCAAAAACAATTGCACTTTCCAACTCTATTGACGATATAAACGAACGAATCGCCGAAGCAAAAATGCAGGTCGAAACCTGCGAAGCAAGTCCGATTTGTTATTATATGGAACTTAACAAAATGGATTTGACCATTTTGGCAAGTTACGTTGGACTTTGGAAATGGCGTGTAAAAAGACATTTTAAACCCGCTAATTTTGCCCAATTAAACGATAAAATTTTAAAAAAATATGCCGATGCTTTTGACATTTCGGTAGAAGAATTAAAAAATATTAAAACAGACTAATGCAAGTTAATTTCACACATCATCAATCTGCTCATTGCGAAAACGGAGTAGCTTCGAATTTGTTAAAAAACAACGGTCTTAACATTAGTGAGCCGATGGTTTTTGGTATTGGTTCTGGACTTTTTTTTGTGTATTTGCCTTTTATAAAAGTAAATCATGCACCCGCAATTAGTTATAGAACTTTGCCCGGACAAATTTTTAATAAACTGGCAAGTCGTTTAAACTTAAAAATTAAGAGACAAAAATTTTCATCGACAACAAATGCAAACAAAGCATTGGATGAAAATCTAAAAAATAATATTCCAACCGGATTACAAGTTGGCGTGTATCATTTAAGTTATTTTCCTGATGAATATCGCTTTCATTTTAACGCACACAATTTAGTCGTTTACGGAAAAACCGAAACCGATTATTTAGTGAGTGATCCTGTTATGGAAACCGTTACCACACTTACACACGATGAGCTCGACAAAGTGCGTTTTGCCAAAGGTGCTTTTGCTCCTAGAGGACAAATGTATTATCCAATTCAAATTCCGAAAGACGTTGATTTGAAAAGTGCGATCATAAAAGGAATCAAAAATACCTGTCGCGATATGCTGGCGCCTATGCCAATTGTTGGTGTTCGCGGAATTAAATTTGTATCCAAACAAATTAGAAAATGGCCTATAAAACACGGCACTAAAAAAGCCAATCATTATTTGGCACAAATGGTTCGTATGCAGGAAGAAATAGGAACCGGCGGCGGAGGTTTCCGTTTTATTTATGCGGCTTTTTTACAAGAAGCATCTGTTATTTTAAATAACGAAGAATTAAAAGTGCTTTCGAAAGAAATGACTCAAATTGGAGATTCATGGCGAGATTTTGCCGTTGAAGCTTCTCGTATTTACAAAAACCGAAGTGCAAAAGAAGATGCCTACAATACCATAGCAGATGAACTATTGGATATCGCGAACAGAGAAGAAATCTTTTTCAAAAAACTAAAACAAGCCATTAGCTAATATATTTTGCAGCCAATAATTAAAATAGAATCCCTTTCGAAAAAGTACAAAAATGCAGAAATGTATTCTTTGAACGACTTTTCGCTAAACATAAACGAAGGTGAAATTTTTGGTTTACTTGGTCCAAACGGAGCCGGAAAAACCACTTTAATTTCAATGCTTTGCGGATTGGTCAAACCAACTTCGGGGCATTTTACCATTAATGATTTGAACTACGCGAATCATTCCAGAAAAATCAAAAAAATTATTGGCGTTGTTCCTCAGGAATATGCTTTATATCCTACACTTACGGCACGTGAGAATTTGCTTTATTTTGGAAGTATGTACGGCTTAAAAGGCGCTTACCTAAAAGATAAAGTAATCGAAACTTTAGACCTTTTGGGATTATTAAAATTCGCCGACAAACGCATTGAAACTTTTTCAGGCGGAATGAAACGCAGAATTAATCTGATTGCAGGTATTTTGCACAATCCGAAAGTTTTGTTTTTGGATGAGCCAACCGTTGGTGTTGATGTTCAGTCGAAAAATGCTATAATCGATTATCTGAAATTTTTAAACCAAAACGGAACAACCATTATTTACACATCGCATCATTTGGCTGAAGCCGAAGATTTTTGCACCAATATTGCCATTTTAGACCGGGGCCAAATTTACGCCCAGGGAACACCATCAAGTTTGATTGCTTCTACTAATGAAGCACGAAATCTTGAAGACGTCTTTATTTCATTAACCGGTAAAGAATTTAGAGATGGTCAATAAAATTTGGATGTCAGTGGTAAAAGAATTCTTGTTGCTAAAACGAGATTTAGGCGGATTGATTATTTTGTTTATCATGCCTTTGGTACTTGTAATCACGGTTACTTTAATACAAGACAGTACTTTTAAAACCATTAGCGATAATAAAATTCAGATTTTATTGGTCGATAAAGATAAAGGTTCTGTTTCTAAAACTGTTTTTGATAATCTTGAAAAAAGTCAGTTGTTTAGTGTTGTTACTCAAATTGATAACAAACCTATTACAGAAGATGTTGCAAGAGAAGCCGTTTATAAAGGAAAATTTCAGTTGGCGATTGTAATTCCCGAAAATCTAAGCATAGATTTACAGGCAAAAATTGATCAGAATGTAGAAAATATTGTAAGCAGCATTGGTTTAACAAGTAGCGACGCTCCACTAGCGGCTCCAAAAGATATCAAACAAAAAGAAGTAAAACTTTATTTTGATCCGGCGGTTCAGTTGAGTTTTAAAAATGCTGTGATGAATTCGATTGACAAAATGATTTCTCAAATCGAAACAAAATCAATTTACACTACATTTCAAAATCAGTTAGGAGAAGGAAATGCCAAATTTGAACAAAAGAGTTTCATTACATTCAAAGAAATAATTCCTAAAATAAACAACAAGGAAGTATTGCCAAATTCGGTTCAGCATAACGTTCCGGCCTGGACACTTTTTGCGATATTCTTTATCGTAATTCCGTTGTCTATTAATATTGTAAAAGAAAAAACGCAGGGAACTTTTGTTCGATTAAGAACAAATCCGGTATCCAACCTAATTGTCTTTATCGGAAAAACCATTACATATTCTATCATTTGCATGGTTCAGTTTTATATGATGGTTGCTGTAGCAATATTTTTGTTTCCGCACATTGGTTTGCCTCCTTTAAATATTGAAGGTCATTTATTTTTAATGAGTATTGTTGCCTTATTCTCCGGATTTGCAGCCATAGGTTTCGGAATTTTATTAGGAACCGTTGCCAGCACTCAGGAACAATCTGCTCCGTTTGGCGCAACAAGTGTTATCCTTTTAGCTGCTATTGGCGGTGTTTGGGTTCCGGTTTTCGCCATGCCGAAAATCATGCAGATAATTGCCAAATCATCACCAATGAACTGGGCATTAGAAGGTTTTTATGATGTATTATTACGTAACACCTCTTTCTTAGAAATCATACCAAAAATAAGTTTATTGTTTTTGTTTTTTATTATCACAACATCCATCGCATTATTTTATGACAAAAAGAAAAGAACAGTATAACGAAGCCACTTCCCTAACCGTTTCTCACGAAATCAGGATTCGTTTTAACGAAACTGATCCGCTTGGAATCGTTTGGCACGGCAATTATATTACCTATTTTGAAGATGGACGAGAAGCTTTTGGACGCGAACACGGACTTACTTATTTAGATATTGGTAACACGGGTTACACTACTCCAATTGTAGAATCAAAATGCCAGCATAAATTATCTTTGCGCTACGGCGATGTGGTCACAATCGAAACAACAGTTGTAGACACACCAGCTGCAAAAATGATTTACCGTTTTAAAATTATTGACGCCAAGGGAGAAGTTGCCTGTACGGGCGAAACGGTTCAGGTATTTTTAGATAAAGACGGAAATTTAATGTTGACGAATCCGCCTTTTTATGAAGAATGGAAACGCAAAGTTGGATTGATAAAATAAAACACAGATTACACTAATTTTCACGAATTAAAAAATCGGTGTAGTATAACGCACAGCTCTCCTGCAAGGTTTCCAAAACCTTGTAGGTGTTTGTCTAAAATTTATACCTACAAGGTTTTGGAAACCTTGCAGGAAAGAAAAAATTGGCTTAATCTGCGTGAAACTTTTTTCAGACAAAGCTTAAAACATACCTACAAGGTTTTGGAAACCTTGCAGGAACGCGAAAAGATATTAGGAATAAAAAAGATAAATGATAAGAGAAATATACATCACCGAAACCAATTGTATCACACCTTTAGGATTTGATGTTGAATCAAATGTTGAAGCTATTTTGCGCGGTGAATCCGGAATTCAATTACATGGAGATATTTCTTTAATGCCAAATTCATTTTACGCCTCCATTATTTCTACTGAAAAAATAAACAGTGCTTTTGAAAAAATTAGTGCTGATAAAAAATATTCTCGTTTAGAAAAAATGATGATTTTGGCGTTAGAGCCGATCATCAAAAATTCGGGAATTGAATTAAACTCAAAAACAGCTTTTATCCTTTCGACTACAAAAGGAAATGTTACGGCATTAAAAGAAGATTCTGAAGAGAGTTTTAATAACGCACATTTAGATGTTTTAGCAAAAAATATTGCTGATTTTTTTGGTTTCAAAACACAGCCAATTGTAGTTTCGAATGCATGCGTTTCTGGAATTTTAGCCGTTTCCATTGCCAAAAGAATGATTCAGTCAGAGCTTTACGACAACATTTTTGTTGTTGCCGGCGACGAAGTTTCTGAGTTTGTTTTATCCGGATTTAATGCTTTTCAGGCGATGAGCGATTTGCCTTGTAAACCGTATTCTAAAAACAGAACCGGCGTAAGTTTAGGCGAAGCAACAGCAGCAGTTTTAATTTCGGCGGAAGCCACAAATGCTAAAATAAAAGTGATTGGAGACAGCTCAATTAACGACGCCAATCATATTTCGGGTCCGTCAAGAACGGGTGAAGGTTTGTTTAGAAGTATTCAGAATGCTTTGAAAGAAGCTCAAATTGATACCGACAAATTAGATTATATTTCAGCTCACGGAACCGCCACTCCGTTTAACGACGAAATGGAAGCGATTGCACTAAGTCGTTTAAATTTACAAAACACTCCCATAAACAGTTTAAAAGGATTTTACGGTCACACATTAGGCGCCTCGGGATTATTAGAAACCGTAATTGCCATCGAATCGGCCAATAAAAATATGCTTTTTGAATCGAAAGGTTTTGACGAAATCGGCGTAAGCGAAACAATCAATGTTATTGAGAAAAATGAAGAGGCCACTATTAATTATTTCCTGAAAACAGCTTCTGGATTTGGAGGTTGTAATACGGCCGTGGTTTTTGAAAAGATGAAACACGAATTACACTAATTTTCACAGATTAAATTCTTTGAATTTTTGTTTATCTAATATAGTTTGAACTGTTCGGAAATTCCGAACAGTTCAGCAAGGAAAATTTCAACTTGTAAGGAAATTTACAAGTTCAGAATAATTGAAGTAAGAAATGAAATTATCAAAATTCATATTTATAACTCTAATTCTTCTTTCATCTTTTGGATGTAAAAATAAAGAAGTGCCTGAATCTGATTTTGAAAAAGAGGTTATGAATAGTGTTTTTGTAGAAATTGTAGATTCTATTTATATGGATCGAAGAACGATGGAGCCACCTCCAATGCCACGGCTAGATTTTAAAACGAATAAAGAAGACACGATTGGATATCATGATAAATTAAAAAGATACCATATTGAGCAGGACAGTATTAGAAATGATAAAAACAGAATTTTAATTGGCGTTTATGATTTTGTAGTAAACAATAAAATTAGGAATGATAAATTTGATTTAACGCCTTTTCAAAACAATAAAAAATTTGATTTTCAATATGCCTCCAAATTTCCCGAAGAACGATTTTGGAATATAGAAGATAAAAAAAGCGGAATGCCAGTTGGTACGATTGAGATTTCCAATATTAAGTTTAATAAAAATAAAACTTTGGGAACTATAACTGCCAGCGCTTCATGCGGAGGTGGAAAATGCGGAAGAGGATTTATAATTACAATTGAAAATAAATCTGGTAAATGGCACATTACAAATATTAATCAAACTTGGGTTTCTTAAATTAATTTGTGAAATTTTAAACCCAAAAAGAATCCGTGCCAATTCGTGGAATTAGTGTTAAATTAAAAATAATGACTCAAAATACATACATACAATCCTATATCACCATCCAAAACAACGAAATTGTTTTGAACGGAACTTCTGTATTCAAAATTGAACCAACAGATTTTGCTGATTTCTCCAAGCAGGCGTATCGTAATTTTGACATGCAATATCCGAAGTTTTTTAAAATGGATGCTTTGAGCAAATTGGCTTTTTTAGGATCTGAATTGCTTTTGAGTCCGATAATTTTAACGGAAAAAGAAAACAATATCGCTTTGGTTTTAGCCAATAAATCCTCAAGTTTAGATACAGATGTTAAGTATCAGGAATCTATTTCTGATAAAGAAAACTATTTTCCGAGTCCGGCGGTTTTTGTTTATACGCTGCCAAATATTTGTCTAGGCGAAATAAGTATTCGCCATCAGCTGAAAAGTGAAAATTCTTTCTTTATATTTGAGGCCTTTAATCCTGAATTCATGTCGAATTATTCTAATATTCTGCTGAATTCAAACAAGGCAGAAACAGTGCTTTGCGGCTGGGTTGAATTTTTTAATGACAATTATAAAGCATTTCTTTGCACCATTAGTAAAGAAGAAAACGAAAAATATAAAAACGAAACTATCAATACATTATATAAATAATCATGGAAGCATTAAAAGAAGAATTAAAAAACAAAATCATTACTACTCTTAACCTTGAAGATATCGCAATTGAGGATATTGCTGATAACGATCCTTTGTTTGGAGACGGTTTAGGTTTAGACTCGATTGATGCGCTTGAATTGATCGTGATTTTAGATAAAGATTATGGTATTAAATTGGTTGACCCTAAAGAAGGAAAAACCATTTTTCAATCTATCGAAAGTATGGCAGCTTATATTAGTGCCAACAGAACGAAATAAGACTACTTAGACTGGTTAGACTGGCTTAGATTTTTAGACTACTTAGAAAATACTGTAAAAATCTAAGAAGTCTTATATCTAAAAATCTAAGAAAGTCAAGAATCTAAGAAGTCTAAAAATCTAAAATCTAAGAAGTCTAAAATGAATAAAGGTGTTGCTATAACGGGAATGGGAATTATTTCTTCGATTGGAAATTCAGTCGAAGAAAATTATATTTCGTTAATTGAAAATAAAATTGGCGTTACCCGTATCGAAAATATTTCGACTGTTCACGCCGATATTATTAAAGTAGGTGAAATTAAAAAAACCAATGACGAATTGGTTACCGAATTGAATCTTACCGAAGATAATAACTTTTCGAGAACCGCTATGATTGGCACTTTAGCTGCCAGACAAGCTGTTGAAAATGCCGGAATTACATCTATAAATGAATTCAGAACCGGACTTATTTCGGCTACAAGTGTGGGCGGAATGGATATGACCGAAAAACATTATTACAATTATTTCACGCATCCTGAACTTGTTAAATACATTACTTGTCATGATGGAGGAGATGTCGCTGATAAGATTGCCGAAGAATTAGGTTTAAAAGGAATTGTTACTACAATAAGTACTGCCTGCTCCTCTGCAGCAAATGCTATTATGCTGGGTGCTCGTTTAATCAAAACCGGAAAACTGGATCGCGTTATCGTAGGCGGAACGGATGGTTTGGCGAAATTCACCATCAACGGATTTAAGACTTTAATGATTTTATCTGATGATTATAACAAACCTTTTGACAATAACCGTAAAGGTTTAAACCTTGGTGAAGCAGCAGCCTATTTAGTTTTAGAATCTGATGAAGTTGTTCAGAAACAAAATAAAAAAGTATTGGCGCGTGTTTCCGGTTATGGAAATGCAAACGACGCTTTTCACCAAACTGCTTCTTCAGAAAATGGTGATGGCGCTTATTTAGCAATGAAAAAAGCATTTGAAGTTTCGGGTTTAAAACCGTCTCAAATTGATTACATCAACGTGCACGGAACTGCAACTCCCAACAATGATTTATCTGAAGGAAGAGCTATCAAGAGAATTTATGAGGATGAAAAAGTTCCTGATTTTAGCTCGACAAAACCTTTTACCGGACATACATTGGCAGCAGCTGCAGCAATTGAAGCAGTTTACAGTGTATTGGCCATTCAAAATGGTGTGGTTTACCCGAATTTGAATTTTGAAACGCCAATGGAAGAATTTGATTTGAAGCCACAAACTTCACTACTAAATAAAAATATCGATCACGTTTTATCCAACTCATTTGGTTTTGGAGGAAATTGTTCTACTCTTATATTTTCAAAATGCAATTAAAAAAAACATATATAAATGGAATCGGCTGTATTTCGACTCAAAAAACATTTGATACTGTTTTTTTAGAAGAAGCAGTGCACAATCATCATGAGAACGTGCTTAAAATCGTTCCGCCGATTTACAAAGATTTTATTTCGCCTGCCGCTGCCCGAAGAATGGCAAAAGGAGTAAAAAACGGAATTGTAGCTTCGGCAATAGCCATGAAAGATGCAAATATTGAAAATGTAGACGCCATTATTACCGGGACAGGTTTAGGATGTATCGAAGATTCTGAAAAATTCCTGAAAAACATTTTAGATAATAATGAAGAGTTTTTAACGCCAACATCCTTTATTCAATCGACTCATAATACTGTTGGTGCGCAAATTGCACTTTTACAACAATGCAAAGGGTATAATTTTACGTATGTAAACGGAGCTGTTTCTTTTGAATCTGCTCTTATTGATGCCAAAATGCAAATCGAAGAAGACGAAGCAAAATCGGTTTTGGTTGGCGGAGTTGATGAAAATGGTGATTATACAACGGCACTTTTTAAATTGTCAGGAAGAATAAAACCAGACAATCAACAACCTTACAATCTTTTAGATTCTGATACAAGAGGTGCGGTTTATGGAGAAGGTGCGAGTTTTTTTGTTTTAGAAAATGAAAGAAAAGAAACTACTTATGCAGAAATTTTGGATGTTGCGATTCTAAATACATTGGAAGCAAATGAAGTTGAAGCAGAAACATTATCTTTTTTAAAAGCAAATAATTTAGGAATTTCAGATATTGACGCTTTGGTTTTAGGCTTTGACGGAAACATAGATTTTGAAAATTACTATAAAAATCTTGGCGAAAATGCTTTTTCAAATACACCTCAATTGTATTACAAACATTTAAGCGGCGAATATGATACGGCTTCTGCGTTTGCTTTGTGGATGGCAGCCAAAGTTTTGAAAACTCAGGAAATTCCGGAAATTATAAAAGTGAATTCGGTTGAAAAACCAGCTTACAAAACCATTTTACTGTACAATCAGTTAAACGGAAAAAATCATAGTTTTACGTTAATCTCAAAATGATAACGCACAAAAACATATCACTATTTTTTGTCCTTGTATTGCTTTTATTGTTTCTTTTGAATTTTTATACAGCAATAAATATATGGTGGTTTGTTCTTATTATTTTGATTTGGCTAGGAATTAATGCTGTTGGTTCTGCCCGAATATCTTCTGATTATCACGTAAAAGCATATTGCAATAATTCATCTGAAACAGAAAAAAAAATTGCCATTACTTTTGATGACGGGCCGAGTCTTTTTACTTTGGAAATTTTAGAGCTTCTAAAAAAATACAATATAAAGGCGACTTTTTTCTGCATTGGAAAAAACATTGAAACCCATCCTGAAATTCTAAAACAAGTTATTGCCGACGGCCATTTGGTTGGAAATCATTCGTACAACCATTCTCCTTTTTTTGATTTTTACAATGCGGAAAAAGTAAAAGAGGAAATTGCAAAAACGGATGCGCTTTTAGAAAAATATACTTCAAAAAAAATAAATTTCTTTCGTCCGCCTTACGGAGTTACAACGCCTTCGATTCGGAGAGCTATTAAAAAAACCGGACATACAGTTATTGGCTGGAATATTCGTTCGCTTGACGGAGGAACAAAAAATCAAAGTTTAATTTTCAATCGTATAATAAAACGCATTTCTCCCGGCGGAATCGTACTTTTGCATGATACGGCACCTCACTCTGTTTTTGTATTGGAACAGTTTTTGCAATTTTTACAGCAAAACAATTATAAAGTGATTTCGACGGAAGAACTTTTGAATCTTAAAGCTTATGATATTGAACGCGGATAAAGCAGATTCGCTAAAGCGAAGACGCAGATAAAAACGGATATTAATTCAAGCAATTGGATGTAGTATAAAAATTAATTAAACACATAGAAACATAGATTTTATGCTTTTGAAAAAGTAATCAAAAAGAAACTAGTTTCTCACACATAGCTATGTTTGTTAATGCAAGTGAAACGCCTTTTTTTAAGTTCAATGTTCTATGTTTCTGTGTGTTAAAATAATCTGTAAATCATTGAATGTGTGGCAAAACATTTTAAAGCGCAACTTTTAAAAATATGAAAACTAAAATAGCACTATTAATTCTATTTATTTCAGGCAATTTGTTTGCTCAGGAACAAAAAATGACGGCTGCAGAAATTGCTTCTTTTAAGGAAGATGTAAATGTGGTTTCTAAAAAGATCAAAACTTTAAGTACTGATTTTGTTCAGTACAAGCATTTAGATTTTTTATCTAAGGATATTGAAACATCAGGAAAAATGATTTTTAAAGAACCAAATCTGCTTCAATGGCAATATAAAAAACCGTACAATTATAGTATCGTTTTCAAAAACGGAAAAATCCTGATTAATGACGAAGGCAAAAAAAGTGCAGTCGATATTGGCAACAGCAAAATTTTTAGCCGCATCAATAAATTAATTATCGGAAGCGTTAGCGGAAACATGTTTGACGATAAAGAATTTACTATTTCTTATTTTAAATCGAAAGGACAAAATGTTGCGAAGTTTATTCCCAAAGATGCTACTTTAAAAAAATACATCAAACAAATTGAACTTACTTTTGATAAAGAAGAAGCCACGGTAGAACAGGTAAAACTATTGGAATCATCTGAAGATTATACCAGAATTGTACTTAAAAATAAAGTGATCAATGCAAAAATCGACGATTCAGTTTTTACTAATTAATTGCTTACTAGCAATTATTATGGTTTCTTGTGGCTCGGTCACAAAAAACTATACTCCCAAAAAATTAGATAAAACATCTTACGAAGTTCCCTATTTTAAAGATTCAAAAACCGACTATGTTTATAAAACAAATATCACGGTCTATGGTCATGATTTAACGGGAATTTTTATTGCCAAAAAAATAAATGATACAACGCATCGCGTTGTGTTTACGACAGAGTTTGGTAACAAATTGCTGGATTTTGAAATTTCTGAAAAAAGCTTCAAAGTCAACTCAATTGTATCAGAGTTAGACCGAAAGATTTTAGTTAATACTTTAAGGGACGATTTTCGACTGCTTTTAAAGAAAGAATACCAGATTCAGGAGCAATTTGAAAATGAGTCAGACGATATTTACAAATCTGCATATGGAAAACGAGATAATTATCTGTTTATATCAAAAAAAGATCGTAAATTAGAGAAAGTCATTAATTCGTCGAAAACAAAAGAAAAAATAACACTTCTTTTTAATTCTGAAAACGATATTTTTGCCGAAAAAATTGAGATTATCCATCAGAATATCAAATTGAAAATTGAATTAAATTATTTTAAATCAGAGTAGAAATTTAAACCAAAATCAAAATGAGAAAAATAACTACACTTGCTTTTATTTTATTTATCGGAATTCTATCATCTCAAGCTCAGGTAACGGTTAGTCCGGGTTTGCGAGGAGGTTTAAATCTTTCAAGATTAACAAATATTGATGACAATGGTTTAAAATCTGATTTTTATGCCGGCGGTTTAGTCGCTATAAAATTCAATAGATATTTCACACTTCAACCTGAATTAACCTATTCGCGACAAGGTTCAGAGGGTCGATATTACAGTGAGCAAAATCCTGATTTTGGAACGAGAACAAAATATGAATTAAACTATCTTTCATTAGATGCTGTGGCTAAATTTCATTTTGGCGGACAAGGTTTTCACATTTTAGCCGGTCCATCTGCAGATTTTAAAACGAGTGATAATTTTGGCCGATATGGTTTTGATCCTATCGATTTTGATTTTTCTATAATAGCAGGAGTGGGTTATTCTTTGCCAAACGGATTAACATTTGAAGCAAGATTTAAGCAAGGCTTTATTGATATTTATGGCTATGATGGCATCGAATATGATAATGACGATAATTATTATTACGAAGATTTAATTTTAAATCAGGTTTTCCAGATTGGTATTAGCTATACCTTTAAAGTAAAATAAAAAATAAATATGGTTTTAAAAGACTTTTATAAAGTTCTGTCAGAAGAAAAAACAACTGATTCTAAATATACAATTACGATTTTGGTCAATGAAAAACATGATGTTTTTAAAGGCCATTTTCCTGGAAATCCTATCATGCCCGGCGTTTGCATGATTCAGATTATCAAAGAACTTACAGAGAAAATAACTGAAAGTACTTTGATGATTCAAACGCTGTCGAATGTAAAATTCATGGCGCTGATTAATCCCGAGGCAACTCCGGAATTGCGCCTGGAACTTGACATTGTTACAACCGAAGATGATTTGGTTAAAGTAAAAAACACGACTTATTTTAACGACACTATTGCCTTGAAATTAAGCAATGTGTATAAAAAATTATAATTATGAAATTATTATTGACACTATTTTTGTTGGTAAATTTTGCCGTAAATCCAGATTTAGCAGCTATCCGAAAAATGTATCCTGATGTTGCTAAATCAGAATCTAATGCTAAAGAATTTACAGAAAAACTTGCCGGAATTGCAAACAGCGACGAGAAAATTTTAGTGGCTTACAAAGCAGCTTCAATTTTGGTCGATTCTAAGTTTGAAAATTTAATAGGGAGTAAAATTTCGCGTTTTAAAGAAGGTGCAAAACTTCTTGAAGCAACTTTAAAAAGCGATCCAAACAATATTGAAATCAGAATGATTCGCTTGAGTATTCAGGAAGATGTACCTGGAATTACGGGTTACAAAAAAAATATTAAAGAAGACAAAAAATTTATTACAACGCATTACGCAGAACAAAGCGGTGCCTTGAAAGAATATCTAAAAGACTTTGTTTTACAATCGAAAAGTTTCTCTGAAAAAGAGAAGCAATTTGTGAAGTAGATAAAGAAAAAATCCCCCCATGCAACCAACTTTATCTCAGCAGGAATTACTTAATTCTACTAATTTTTGTGTTATTGTGCCAACCTACAATAATCACAAAACGCTAAAAAAAGTGCTGGATTCTATTTTAGATTTCACTCAAAATATCATTATTGTTAATGATGGATCTACTGATGAAACAACCGAAATTTTAAAACAATATTCGCAATTCACGCAAATTCATCATCCTAAAAATATAGGAAAAGGGCGAGCCTTAAGAAATGGTTTTAGAAAAGCAATCGAAATGAACTTCGAATATGCTATCACAATCGATTCTGACGGACAGCATTTTGCCTCTGATATCCCTAATTTTATTGCCGAAATTCAAAAAGAACCCAATTCTTTATTGATTGGAAGCCGCAATATGACACAGGAAAATGTGCCAAAGAAAAGCAGTTTTGGAAACAAATTTTCGAATTTTTGGTTTTGGTTCGAAACCACAATCAAACTCGAAGACACACAATCGGGTTTTAGATTGTATCCGCTCCAATTAATTCCAAAGCAATTTTACACCAATAAATTTGAATTTGAAATTGAAGTAATTGTGCGGTCTGCGTGGAAAGGAATTGTAGTAAAAAACATTCCAATCCAGATTTTATACGATCCAGCAGAGCGGGTTTCGCATTTTCGTCCGTTTAAGGATTTTACCAGAATCAGTATTTTAAATACGGTTTTGGTTTTAAACGCTTTGCTGTACATCAAACCGAGAGATTTTTTTAGAAGAGCAAAAAAAAAAGGCTTTAAAAAATTCTTTCTTGAAGACATTTTAGAAAGCGGTGATTCTAATTTTAAAAAATCGGCTGCAATTGCGTTGGGAGTTTTTATAGGAATTTCCCCATTTTGGGGGTTTCAGACTGTTTTGCTTTTATTTTTTGCAACAATTTTTAAGCTCAATAAAGTAATCGCTTATATGGCATCCAATGTAAGCTTTCCCCCTTTTATCCCTTTTGTTATCTACGGTTCGCTAAAAATGGGAAGCTTTTTTGTTTCAACCGATGCCCCATTAATTTTAGATAGTTCACTTACGCTCGACGATATTCAAAAAAATGCCACACAATATATCGTCGGAAGTCTTACTTTAGCATCCGTTTTAGCGCTATCGTCAGGTCTTTTAAGTTACATGCTTTTAACCGTTTTTAGTTCTAAGAAAAATAATACATAGACATTTTGCCCCAGATTAAAATGATTTGAAAATATTTTTTCGCCACGAATTTCACGAATTTACACAAATTAATTCGCGAAAATTCGTGAAATTCGTGGCGAAATAACACAGCGTTATAAAATCAATTTAATCTTGTAATCTGTGGCAAAAAACAATAATAAACAATCATGCATCACTATTTCTACGCCATTCATTTATTTGTAAACCGAAGAAAACCCTTGTCGGTTTTTCTGGCCATTTTGATGCTTTTTGCTTTCGGTTTTTTTGCTTCTCAAATTAAATTTGAAGAAGATATTACCAAACTTATCCCAACAAACGATAAGGCAGATGTTACGGCAAAAGTGCTCAAACAACTTAATTTTGCCGATAAAATTACCGTTATTTTCAAACTCGAAAAAAACGGAACCGACGAAGATTTAAAACAAATGGCAACCGCATTTTCAGACAGCGTTGCCAAATCCTGCAAACCTTACGTAACCGGAATTCAGGGAAAAGTTGACGAAGAAAACATTCAGGAAACTATTGATTTTGTTTACAATAATCTACCGCTCTTTTTAGATAATAAAGATTATGCGGCGATTCAGAATAAACTACAGAAAGACAGTATTGCGGCAACAGTTCAGGGAAATTACAAATCGATTATTTCACCATCCGGATTTATCACTAAAGATTTTATTCTGCAGGATCCGCTTGGGATTTCTTTTATCGCTTTAAAAAAATTACAACAATTAAATATTGGCGACGATTTTACGCTTGACAATGGTTTTGTGATGACGAAAGACAAAAAGAAATTATTGCTTTTTATTACGTCAAATCTTCCGTCGAGTGAGACAGAAAAAAACACCATTTTTGCGGCTAAATTAAAATCGATTCAGGATCATTTAAATCAACAATATAAAACCAAAACCTCTATCAGTTATTTTGGTTCGGCTTTGATTGCCGTTGCCAATGCCAATCAAATTAAAAGCGATATTATTTTAACAACATCAATCGCGATGTTTACGCTGATGTTGATTTTGATTTTATTTTATCGAAAGATATTCATTCCGCTTATTATTTTTCTTCCAACAGTTTTTGGCGCTTTGTTTGCCGTTGCGTTTTTATATTTCGTAAAAGAAACTATTTCAGCGATTTCATTGGGAATTGGTTCTATTTTATTAGGAATCACGATCGATTATTCCATTCATATTCTTACTCATTACAAACATAACAGCGATGTAAAAACACTTTACAAAGACATTACGATGCCTGTAATTATGAGCAGTTCCACAACGGCTGTTGCATTTTTATGTCTGCTTTTTGTAAAATCTGATGCGTTAAATGATTTGGGAATTTTTGCCGCCGTAATTGTTATGGCTTCGGCAATTTTCTCTCTTTTAATTGTGCCGCATTTGTACAAACCAAAAGAAAATAATTTTGATCACAAGAAAAATGTCATCGATAAACTGGCTCATTTTTCATTTCACAACAATAAATTCCTTATTGGTTTTTGTGTTCTAATTACCATTGTTTGCTTTTTTACTTATAATAATGTTGGCTTCAATAACGATTTGTCGCAATTGAATTTTGTACCGAAGGAAATAAAAGCTGCCGAAAAAGATCTGGAAGAAAGCACGAGTTTAACTTCAAAAACAATTTATGTCGCTGCTTATGGAAACAGTATGGAAGAAGTTTTGCAAAACAATAACCAACTCTTTTCATCTTTATCGAAAGAAAAACAGCAGGATAAAATTTTAAATTTCAGTTCGGTTGGCGGAATTATGCTTTCGCAGGCAGCACAAAAACAAAAAATAGAACAATGGAACTCCTTTTGGAACACAAATAAAAAAGAACTTTTAAAATCTCAATTAATTGCCGAAGGTTCAAAACTTGGTTTTAAACCAACAACTTATTCTATCTTTTTTGAGCATTTAAATTTTGATTTCAAACCGATTTCTCCAAACGATTATTTAAAAATTCAGGCCTTACAACTGAAAGAATTTGTGACAGAAAAAAAAGGTTTTTATACGATTTCAACCTTAGTAAAAGTAAAACCGAACCAAAGGGATACTTTTGTAAAATCTGCTACAGCCAAAAATAATATTATTGCGATTGACCGCCAGCAAATGAACGAGACGTTTTTCAGTACTTTAAAAACCGATTTTAATTCGCTGGTCAATTATTCATTTATTGCCGTAATTCTAATCCTGTTTTTCTTTTTCCGAAGAATCGAATTGGTTATTGTGAGCTGTATTCCGATTGCCCTAACGGGAATTGTCACTGCAGGAATTATGGGCATTTTTGGCATTCAGATGAATATCTTCAGTATGATTGTCTGCACTTTGATTTTTGGTCATGGTGTCGATTTTAGTATTTTCATGACAAGTGCGCTGCAAAAAGAATATACAAACGGAAAGAACGAAATTGCGATTTACAGAACGTCAATAATTTTGGCCGTTATCACCACTATTTTAGGAATTGGTGCGATGATCTTTGCAGAACATCCGGCACTTAGATCTATTTCTTCAGTTTCTTTAATCGGAGTCTTTGCCGCATTGATTATCACTTTTATCTTTTACCCAATTCTCTTTAAATTATTTATATCAAATCGTTCGAAAAAAGGAAATCCTCCTTTTGTTTTGCGAACTTTTATTCACGGTGTAATTTCGTTTACCTATTACGGACTTGGCGGAATTTTAATGTCGCTTTTCAGCATCACTATCATGCCGATTATTCCGATAAAGGAGAAAACGAAAATGAAAGCATTTCGATATGCAATTTCAAAATTCATGAATTCGGTTTTGTATTCGAATCCTTTTCTACATAAAAGAGTGATTAATAAATACAATGAAACTTTCGAAAAACCAGCCATAATTATTGCCAATCATACTTCGTTTATTGATATTCTGGCAATGGGAATGCTGAGTCCGAAAATTATATTTTTGGTAAGCGACTGGGTTTACAATTCTCCTATTTTTGGCGGAACAGTTAGAAAAGCAGGATTTTATCCGGTTTCTGAAGGAATCGAAGGCGGTGTTGAACATTTGCGTCAAAAAGTAAACGAAGGATATTCGTTAATGGTTTTTCCGGAAGGAACACGTTCAGAAAGCAATCAGATTAAGCGTTTTCATAAAGGTGCTTTTTTCCTTGCCGAAGAATTTAATCTGGATATCATTCCGGTTATTATTCACGGTGCTTCAGAAGCAATCCCCAAAGGCGATTTTGTCATTCACTACAGTCAGGTTACTGTTTCTATTTTAGAAAGAATTGCGCCTGATAATCTTTCTTACGGAAAAAATTATGCTGAAAGAACGAAACAATTAAGTTCCTTTTTTAAAGAGGAATATCACAAGATTCGTCAGGAATTTGAAGGTCCGGCATACTTCAGGAAAATGCTGATTCATAGTTATGATTACAAGGAAATGGAAGTTATAAAAAGTGTGAAAAGCAATCTCGAAAGTCATTTAGAAATCTATCATCGCCTTAATAAACATCTTTCGGCGAAAGCCAAAATATTACATTTAGCAAATGATTATGGACAATTAGACGTTTTGCTGACTTTGCAGGAACCGCAGCGAAAAGTAGTTTCTTTTATATATGATGAAGAAAAACGATTGGTTGCAAAAACAAATTATTTCCTCAAAAAAAGAAAAATCTCCTATTTAGAAAATATCGAATTGGCGTTACAAAATGAATACGATGCCGTTTTAATTTCTGATGAAAATATTGGCGATATCGAAAAAATTGCTGCTGTAACTTCTACCATTATTTTAATCGATAACTCCCGTTTAAAAAACACATTGCTTAACTTTGGTTTTTCTTCTGATTTGGAAGAAAATAATATAATTGTATTAAAGAAAAATTAAATGAAAGAGCAGTATGATGTTGTAATTGTAGGCAGCGGTTTAGGCGGTTTGGTCTCGGCAATTATTCTGGCCAAAGAAGGTTACAGCGTTTGCGTGCTCGAAAAAAACAATCAATACGGCGGAAATCTGCAAACCTTTGTTCGCGATAAAACCATTTTTGATACCGGAATTCATTATATCGGTGGTTTAAGCGAAGGAGAAAATCTTTATAAATATTTTAAATATCTGGGCATTATCGATCATTTGAATTTAAAAAAAATGGACGATAATGGTTTTGATATTATTTCTTTTGAAGATGATGAAAACGAATATCCACATGCTCAGGGTTACGATAATTTTGTCGATCAGTTAGGTGTTTTTTTTCCGGATGAAAAAGAAAATATTGAAAAATATTGTGATAAGATAAAAGTGATTTGCGAATCTTTTCCGCTTTATAATTTGCAATGGGAAGGAAAATATGACAATGAAATCCTGGCATTAAATGCAAAAGAAACCATTGACGCTTTTACTGAAAATGAAAAACTAAAAGCGGTTTTGGCGGGTTCTAATTTTTTGTATGCGGGTATTCCGGATAAATCGCCTTTTTACGTTCATGCCCTTTCGGTAAACTCCTATATACAAAGTTCGTGGCGCTGCATTAATGGCGGAAGTCAAATCACGAAACAGCTTTTAAAACAGCTCAAAAAATACGGCGGCGAGTTTTATAAATACAAAGAAGTTGTAAAATTTAATGTTGAAGAAAACAAAGTAACTTCTGTAGAAATGAAAGACGGAACGCAGGTTTCTGCATCTTATTTTATTTCGAACATTGAACCCAAGACTACTTTGAAAATGGTTGGCGAGGAACATTTTAGAAAATCATTTTTCAGCCGTGTTCAAAGTCTCGAAGGTGTTATTTCTGCGTTCAGTTTATACATTGTTTTTAAGCCTGAAACTTTTAAATACATCAATCATAATCATTATCATTTTAAGAAAAGCAGCGAAGTTTGGACTTGTCATGAATATGATGAAGAATCCTGGCCAAAAGCATTTATGGCTTCTATGAATGCATCAAAAAAGCAGGAAGAATGGGCAGAAGGAATGACTTTTATTACCTATATGAAATATGATGATGTTGCGCCTTGGGTAAATACTTTTAATACAACTGCCGAAGAAAGTGATCGTGGTGAAAGTTATGAAGAATTTAAAGCCCGAAAAGTCGAAAAGTTTCTAAAAGAAATCGAGATAAAATTTCCGGGAATTAAAGAATGTATTCAGTCGATTCATACTTCTACCCCGCTTTCGTATCGCGATTATATTGGCGGCAGCAATGGCAATATGTACGGTTATGTAAAAGACGCGAGCAACCCAATGAAAACATTGATTCCATCAAAAACCAAATTAGACAATTTGTATCTTACTGGTCAAAGTATCAATATGCATGGTGTATTGGGTGTAACAATTGGAGCGGTTGTAACGTGTTCCGAAATTGTTGGAAAAGAATATTTAGTAACCAAAATCAATCAGGCATCTGAATAAAATTGTAAAAGAAATTCCAAATTCCAACTCAGCTATTAGTGTATGAAAAACTCAAGCTTACTTTTATCCTTTATATTTTTTATACTGATACTAGTTTCTTGTGGTACCTCAAAATCAATGCATCATTTGCCGGAAATTTCGAATTATAATGCTGTAAAACCAGTTGTAACAAAACATTCAGATGCACTTTTTACATCTGGAAAAAATTCGCTTTTAAAAAACAAACAAGGCATTTGGGAATTGTATGTTGAAGGCGATCCATTAGAAATCGGATTGACAACCGGCGCTTTATCAGATTCACTTTTAAAGAAACAGGAACAAATATTTTTTGGCAGAATTGAAGATATTGTTCCTTCAAAATTTCAGCAAAATTTACTCCGGAATTTTTTAAAATGGTACAATCGAAAATTATATTTGAATGTTCCCAATGAATATCAAACGGAGATTTATGGCGTTTCGCAATATACTTCGCAGGATTTTAATAACATCGCACCACAATATCAACGCAATTTATACTTGCATGCCGCGCACGATATTGGTCACGCTTTGCAGGATTTGGCTTTAGTTGGCTGTTCGTCTTTTGCTGCCTGGGGTGAAAAATCTGAAGATGGAAATTTGATTCTCGGCCGTAATTTTGATTTTTATGTTAATGATGCTTTCGCAGAAAATAAAATCGTCGCGTTTATAAATCCGAAGGAAGGCTATCCGTTTATGATGGTAACCTGGCCGGGAATGGTTGGTACAGTTTCGGGAATGAATAAGGAAGGTTTAACACTAACGATCAATGCCGGAAAATCGAAAATTCCGATAATTGCCAAGACACCAATTTCGATTTTAACCCGGGAGATTTTACAGCACGCAAAAAATATTGAGGAAGCAGTTGCAATTGCAAAAAAGCGACAATTGTTTGTTTCAGAATCTATTATGGTTGGAAGTGCGCACGACAATAAAGCCGTTTTGATTGAAGTTTCTCCTGAGAAAATGGATGTTTTTGATGTCGTAAACAGCAATCAGTTAATTTGCTCGAATCATTTTCAAAGTGATGCTTTTAAAAACGATGAGCGAAATCTGTTGCAAATTGCCAACAGTCATTCAAAATATCGCTATGACAGAATGGAGGAACTTTTTAGCGAAAGCCCAAAAATTAATCCAAAAATTGCATCTGATATTTTGAGAAATAAAGATGGTTTACAAAATATAGCACTTGGTTATGGCAACGAAAAAGCACTAAATCAATTGATGGCACATCACGGAATTATTTTTAAACCAAAAGAAAAATTGGTTTGGGTTTCTGCAAATCCGTATCAATTGGGTGAATTTGTTTGTTATAATTTAGATTCGATTTTTAAAGAAAGAAAAACAGATCTTCCTGTTTCATTTGAAGAAGAAAACCTTAATATTGCCAAAGATCCTTTTTTAGAAACTACGGCTTTTTTAAACTATCAAAAGTTTAGGATTGAAGACCATAAAATGGATTTGTATTTGAAGAATAAAACGAAAATTCCTTTCGAATTTATTCAGAATTACCAATCTTTAAACCCGGATTATTGGGTTGCGTATTATAAAGCTGGATTGTATTTTTACGAACAGAAATATTTTCAGTTTGCGCAAAGCAATTTTGAAAAAGCATTAACCAAAGAAATTACAACTGTTCCTGATAAAGAAGCAATTGAAAAATATTTAAAAAAACTCAAAAGAAAATGAACACGATTCCAACAATAGAGAAGGATTCTTTAGAACAAATTAAAAATTTTCAAGAGCAGAAATTAGCAGAACTTTTATCTTATATCAGTCAAAATTCTCCTTTTTACAAACGTCTTTTTGTCGGTCAGAATATCGATATTTCGAAAGTTAAAACGCTGGAAGATTTACAACATTTACCTGTAACAACAAAAGAAGATTTACAACAATATAATGATGATTTTGTGTGTGTTCCCCAACATAAAATTATCGATTATGCCTCAACTTCAGGAACTTTAGGCGATCCGGTTACTTTTGGTTTAACCGATTCTGATTTGGATCGACTGGCTTATAACGAAGCAATTTCGTTTGCCTGCGCCGGAATTGCTGAAGGCGATGTGGTACAATTAATGACAACAATTGACCGAAAATTTATGGCTGGTCTGGCTTACTTTTTAGGATTAAGAAAACTGCAGGTTGGGGTTATTCGCGTTGGTGCGGGAATTCCGGAATTGCAATGGGATTCTATTTTAAAATACAAACCTTCTTATTTAATTACGGTTCCTTCTTTTTTATTGAAGTTAATTGAATATGCTGAAGCACACGGAATTGATTACAATAATTCGAGTATAAAAGGCGCCATTTGCATTGGCGAGTCATTGCGCAATCAGGATTTTTCGATGAATACTTTGTCTAAAAAAATCACTGAGAAATGGAATATTCAGTTGTTTTCGACTTATGCTTCTACAGAAATGAGTACTGCTTTTACAGAATGTGAACATGGTATTGGCGGCCATCATCATCCGGAATTAATTATTATTGAAGTTTTGGATGAAGAAAATAATCCGGTAAAGAACGGCGAAATCGGCGAATTGACTTTTACTACTTTGGGTATTGAAGCCATGCCTTTATTGCGTTTTAAAACCGGAGATATTGTACAGCTTCATAATGAACCTTGTGCGTGCGGAAGAAATACCCTTCGCGTTGGTCCGGTTGTGGGTCGTAAAAAACAAATGATCAAATATAAAGGTACTACGCTTTATCCGCCTGCGATGAATGATGTTTTGAGCGATTTTGATAATATCGAAAATCATATTATTGAAATTTCTACAAACGATTTAGGAACAGATGAAATCCTGATAAAAATCGCTGCCAAAAATCAAACTCCTGAATTTTTACAAGAAATAAAAGATCACTTTAGAGCAAAATTAAGAGTAACTCCAAAAATAGAATTTGCTCCAAAAGAAATATTAAATCCTTTAGTTTTTAATCCGATGAGTCGAAAACCTATTCGATTTTTTGATTACCGAGTTCAATAAAAAAAGGTACAAAGTTGCAAAGGTTCAGAGCAACAAAGGTTTGTAAAAGTCTGAGATAAAACTTTGAACCTTTGTTGCTTTGAACCTTTGAACCTCAATTTGGTACAAATTGAACTAAATGTTGTAATTTTGCACAAAATATTGAAGATGGTCAAGATTGGCAACATAGAATTACCCGAATTTCCTTTATTACTCGCACCGATGGAAGATGTAAGCGATCCGCCGTTTCGCAGATTATGCAAAACGCATGGCGCTGACATGATGTATTCTGAATTTATTTCTTCGGAAGGATTAATTCGCGATGCTATCAAAAGTCGAATGAAGCTGGATATTTTTGATTACGAACGTCCGGTTGGAATCCAGATTTTTGGTGGTGATGAAGAAGCAATGGCGCTTTCGTCTAAAATTGTTTCTACTGTAAAACCGGATTTGGTTGATATTAATTTTGGATGCCCCGTTAAAAAAGTAGTTTGTAAAGGTGCCGGAGCAGGAGTGTTGAAAGATGTCGATTTGATGGTGCGTTTGACAAAAGCTGTTATCAGAAGTACTGATTTGCCTGTAACAGTAAAAACCCGTTTGGGCTGGGATGAAAGTTCAATTAATATTGATGAAGTTGCAGAAAGACTTCAGGATATTGGTGTTCAGGCTTTGACAATTCACGCCAGAACCCGCGCCCAAATGTATAAAGGCCACGCCGATTGGTCGCATATTGCACGTGTGAAAAATAACCCCAGAATTACCATGCCAATTTTTGGAAATGGCGATATCGACAGTCCTGAAAAAGCATTAAAATATAAAAATGAATACGGTATTGATGGCATTATGATTGGTCGCGCCGCAATTGGTTATCCGTGGATTTTTAACGAAATCAAACATTTCTTTAAAACCGGAGAACATTTGCCTGCTCCAACGGTTGCAGATCGTGTAGAAGCCGCCAGAAATCATTTAATGTGGTCAATGGAATGGAAAGGTGAGCGTTTGGGAATTGTTGAAATGCGCCGTCATTATACCAATTATTTTAAAGGAATTCATTCGTTTAAAGAATACAAACAAAAACTCGTTACAACCGACGAACCTGAAAATCTTTTTGCTATCATGAAAGAAATTGAACAGGTTTATGCGGGATATGAGTTTGTTTAAAACATATAATCTTAGTCAAAGTTTGAAACTTTGACTAAGATCCACTTTATAAAAAAGACCTTCAATAATTGAAGGTCTTTTTTTTATATTTAAAGTATAGGGAATGCCATTTATTCTAAAACATTTTTTGTTGAATTTCTTTTAGCAAGATCAATTGCTGACTTTAACTCAGAAAAGAACAATTCAGCTTCTTTGGCATTTCTAATAGACTTAGACAAATTATCATCATCATGAAACTCAATGATATTACTATCCATCAAGTTTTTTTTCATACCTGAAGCTAATGCAATTTCTTGAATTCTATTAATCTTATTTTGGATTGAATCTTTCATAAAGCAAATTTAAAAATTATTGATTTAAATTAAACATATAATATCTGTAAAGATCATGTGATTTTCTTTTAAAATCAAATGGCTCTGGTTTTGGTTTAAAAAAAGCCGATCCATCAACATCCAACTCAATTAATCCATTTCGTAATAATCTCACGTACCAATCTACTCCAATAATAACTATAAAATCCTGTAAATCTTTGTAATTATACCTAAACATTCTGTGATATAAATTAGCTCGTAAATCATTTGAACCATCTATACCAATCGTTGCATGAGGTTTATTCTTTAAAAAGATGATAGAAAACAAGATAATGGTCGAAAAAACTTTATTGCTATTTCTATGTTTAAGATTTATTGAATCATCTATTTTTCCAGGCTCATCAAATGGACCAAAAGCCAAATTGTAAACATTTGGTAGTAAGGAATCAGCAATGTTTGTAAACTTAACCTTAAGCTGAATTATTTTATTATTCTTTAAGTGAGATTCAAAAATATAAACATCGAAATTAGAACTTACATATATAGCTTCAAAAGTATTTTCTAAATTAATTTTAATCATAAGAAACATTAAATTTTAAAAACCAAATTAATGTAAATTTCTTATAAAAAAGACCTTCAAAAATTTGAAGGTCTTTTTTTATTTTCAACTAAACTTGAATACGTTTCCACTTCCCCCTTTTATAAAAGAAAATCCCCGCTAAAGTTATAGCCGTTTCGGCAACCGGAATTGCGATAAAAACTCCTGTTGGCCCCATATTAAAATGTTTTGCTAATACATATGCTAATGGGATTTGGAACAACCAAAATCCAAAGAAATTAATTCCCGTTGGTGTCCAGGTATCACCTGCCCCATTGAAAGTGTTTATTAAAACCATTCCAATTCCGTAGAAAATAAATCCTACGCTCATAATTTGTAAAGCTTCAACTGCAACTGCTCGGACCATTTCATCATTCGTGAAAAATGAAATAATATATTTTCCAAAACATAAGGTAATAACCATAATGGTAGTCATAAAAATCACGTTGTATTTTGCTGTTGTGAACACAGATTTTTCGGCACGCTCGATTTGTTTCGCTCCTAAATTTTGCCCGACCAAAGTTGCAGCAGCATTACTTAATCCCCAAGCCGGAAGAATGAAAAACATCATAATTCGCAAAGCCGTTTGATAGCCCGCAGATCCGTGATCGCCTCCGGTTGTTGCTACTAATTGTGCCAGAAAAATCCAGCTGCAGGATGCTATTACAAATTGTAAAATTCCCGGAGCAGCAATTTTTACTAATGCTTTTATCTGCTTGAAATCTGGTGCGAAATAGGCAATTTTGATTTTTAAAACATTGTTTCCCGAAAACAAATGATACACTTGGTATAGTACTCCAATGCTTCTTCCTAAAGTTGTAGCCAAAGCCGCACCTGTTAATCCAAATGCCGGAATTGGTCCTAAACCATTAATTAATATCGGACATAAAATAATATTGCAAATATTGGCCAACCATAAACTTTTCATGGCAATTGCTGCGTTTCCTGCTCCGCGAAATATTCCGTTAATTAAGAATAAAAGCATGATACATAAGCTTGAACCAATCATGATTTGTGTGAAGCGATAACCGTGTTCTGCTGCATCTGCAGACGCTCCCATTAACATTAATATATCTTTGGCATAAATAACACCAAAAATACTCATTACACTATTGACTGCAAATGCAATAATGATGGATTGCATTCCTGCTTTTGCTGCAGCGACTGGATCTTTTTCTCCAATACGTCTTGCAACAACTGCGGTTGCCGCCATGCTCATTCCAATTGCAAGGGAATATATAATTGTTAAAACAGATTCTGTTAAACCAACTGTTTGAATTGCAAAACTGCTGTGCTCTAAATGTCCGACGAAATATAAATCGACTAAGGCAAAAACAGATTCCATCATCATTTCTAAAACCATCGGAATGGCTAGTAAAATGACTGCTTTTTTGATACTTCCGGCGGTATAATCAAAAGATTCATCGCCTTTTAATGCTTGTGTTAATGTGGTGAAAATTTTAGAAAATAAACTTCTCTTTATTGTAGTTTCTGTCATGATATGTTAGGATAAATGATAAGATTAGCCCAGATACACTATATCTGAACTCAAGAAAATAAACGTAAGTATCCTAATTATTTGTAAGAAATAAATTAGGACTAAGCAGAAACAATCATAAGGCTGTACTTTTGAGAGGATAAATATAAGTAATATTTTTTAGGAAGAAATATTAATCTAATAAGTTTTTGCTTACGCGACTACTGGCAATCAAAGATGCTACGAAACCAAGCGAAACAATTGTTGTCATTACAATCAATACATTTTCCAGACTAAAAACAACTGGATATGCTAAAGTTGGCGTGATCATAATCAGCTCATATTGCTGTTGTAACAGGACTAAAATGATTCCTAAAGCAAGACCAACAATTCCTCCAAAAACACTTAGCAAAGTTCCCTGCAGTAAAAATATTTTTCGAATACTTTTAATTTCAGTTCCCAAATTAAAAAGGGTTTTTAAGTTTCCTTTTTTCTCTAAAATCATCATAATTAATGCTCCAACCAAGTTAAAAAGTGCCACGATAATTACTAAGGTAAAAATCAGGTAAACGACAATGTTTTCGGTATTAAGCATTTTATATAGAGACTCATTTAGTTGTGCTCTATTTTTTAAAGTGATTTTGTTTTTGAAAATTTCATCTAGTTGAGTTTTGATTGCGCTTTCATTTGCATTTTCTTTTAAATGAAATTCAATTCCCGAAATTTGATTGGGTTTGTACATCAGTAATTCCTGTGCTAAACCTAAATCAGCAAATACATATTTAGAATCTAAATCTTCGCTGATGGAATAAATTCCAACTGGTAAAACATCGGTTTTATTAAATGCTTCTTCGGGGTTTTCAAAAGCTCCTTTTCCGGGTTTTGGCGCAAATATCTGCAGCGGGTTTTCGAAATCTAAAATTCCCATCGAAAAATCTCTGGCAATTCCATAACCCACAACAACCTGATACGTTTCAGGCTTAATCCATTGCCCGTTAAAAAGTTTTTTGTTGATGTCATTTACTACGGGATAAAGACTATCAACTCCTTTTAAATATGTAACCTGCTGTTTGTCTTTAAATAAAAACAAAACACGTTCTTCAATAATTTTAGTATACGAAGCAACTCCGTCAATTTTCTTAAGCCGCTTATCCTGATCCGGGGTTATCAAAAATGATTTTCCAATTGTACTTGTCATTTTTAAATCAGGATCTATTTCGTTTGTAAACGAAAGACTAAAAACTTTTAATCCGCTAAAAACAGATAAAACCACAAACAAAGCCATTGTACCAACTATGATTCCTAAGCTGGCAATACGATTGATAATATTAATAGCATTGTTTTTACTTCTGCTAAAAATGTAACGTTTGGCTATGTAAAGGGGGAAATTCAATTTATGATTTTCTTCTTTTTTCTAAAAGATCACGGTTTTCTATTGGGTTTTCTCTGTTTGATAAAGCATTATCAATTTTCTCAATATAATCTAATGAGTCATCGATAAAAAACACCAGATTTGGTACACGACGCAATTGCAAACGTACACGTTGTGACAAATCGTGTTTGATTAATGTGGTATTTGATTTTATTCCTTCTAAAGTTTCCTTCGCTTTATCCTGAGGAAAAATGCTTAAATAAACCGTTGCCACAGATAAATCTGAAGTAACACTAACTTTGGATACCGAAATTACCAAATTACTAATTCCGTTTTTTCGCACTTCACCTTGCAAAATATCAACCAAATCTTTTTGGATGACACCGCCTATTTTTTTCTGTCTATTTGTTTCCATAATGCAAAAATACTATTTTTAAATTTCATCAATGCAATTTTCAAATGAACAATGGGATGATTTTTACATTCTTATCTTCTTTCTTTCAAATTTCGATCTTCTTCATCAAAAAAAACAATAAATTCTGTACTTATTTCATTGTTTTGGCGATGATAAAAATCATGTTATTTACGAGAATTATTCTACATCTTTGATAGAATAATAAACTCTTTAACTATGAAAAAGCGAGAACCAATCAGTCATATTATGACTAAAACCGTAGTGACTGCAAATGAAAATGACGATTTAAAAACTGTTGTTGAACAATTAAGGAAAAATGCTATTCGACACATTCCAATTGTTAGGGGTAAAGATGTCGTTGGTATTATAAGCCGTACAGATATTAACCGATTAACTTTCGGCGCTTTGTTTGAAGGACAGGAAGGTGCAGATGAAGCCATTCTTGACATGCTTACTATTTCTCAGGTTATGACTTCAAAACCCAAAACCGTTTCATCTGATACTATAATTAGGGATTTGGCCGAAATTTTTGTGAAAGAAGATTTCCATGCCTTGCCTGTTGTAGATAATGGTCAGCTTAAAGGAATTGTTACAACTACAGATGTTGTAAAATATTTTCTTGAACAATATGCTAATTAAATAATTATAAAAAAGGGAGCTAATTGCTCCCTTTCTTTTATCTGTTTTGTAACCAACCTTCCGGATTATTATTTGATGTATTTTGAAGAATCAAAAACTTAATAATTGTTTTTCCGGTATCGCCACTTGTCCTTACTTTTCCAATACTTTGTTTGATATTTACTTTATCTCCTTGTTCAACAGATACCGAACTTAGGTTTTGATATACGGTAAAGTAATCTCCATGCTGAATAAAAACAGCCCTGTTTACTGGAGACAAGGCTATAACTTTTGATACTACACCTTCGAACACAGCGCGAGCTGTAGCTCCTTGTTCAGTAGTAATCTCTACTCCGGAATTATGAACGGTCAGTGACGGATATAGTGGATGAGGCTGATCTCCGTAACCTAGAGATATGAATCCTTTTTCTACCGGCCAAGGTAATTTTCCTCTGTTTGCCTTAAAATCAGCTGCTAAAATTTTACCTTCCGGCGTTAACGCAATTCTATCTGATGAATAACTTTTAGCTGGAGCAGGTTCACTACTTTCAGTGCTTTTTCCTTCTGCTATTCTTTTTCTTCTTTCTTCTTCCGCTTTTCTATTTGCTTCAGCAATAGCAGCACGAATCAATTGCTTAATTTTCGCATCAATTGCTTTTGATTCCTTCTGTTTTGCTCTTGTATCAGCAATAATTTTATTTTTATCTTTTTTGATTTCGTTAACCAATTTTTGCTGTTCTTTCTTTTCAACTTCTAAGCTTTGCTTTTCTTTTTCATTTTCAGCAATGATCTTTTTCTTTACTTGCCTTTGTCCGTTCAGCTTGGCATTATAATCTACTAATTCATTGGTTTTTGACTGAATTTCTAAACCTTGGTTTTTTCTGAAATTAGTATATTGTTTTAAGTATTGTGCTCTTTTATAGGCTTGCAGAAAACTTTCTGAAGATAGAATAAACATCGCTCTGCTTTGCTCAGATCTACTTTTATATGATTTTAAAATCATCTTAGCATAATCTTCTTTCAGAACTGCTAATTCTCTTTTTAGTTTATTAACCTTCAATTGATTAATATACATATCATTATTTAAAATCTTTTCTTGTTTTGCCGTTGTATTAATAAGTTTTTCTTTCAGCTTAATTTTATTAGCCTGAATTAAAAACACATTTACTGCTGATTTTTCTTTTTTCTTTACAGATTGCAACATTTTTTCGTTGTCTCTAATTTCCTGCTGAATCTGAGCTTTTCGCTGTTCAAGTTTTTCTTGCTGCGAATCCTGTGCCCATCCAAAAGTTGTGGCACATATAAAAATTAGGCTGAGGAGAAATTTCGGCATGTTTATCTTTTTCTTTTTGCAAATTTACTTAATTAAAACTTTCTTATAACCACCCGGTACGCTATAAGGGAAAGAAAGTTCTTCATTAAACGAAATATTATTGTAATTTAAATTGATGTCTGTTTTTCCTTTTGGCTGAATCGCGTTTATTTCGATACTTGTTGGAAGCGTTCCCTGATCAAAAGTTTTGCTGTCAGCATATTTTATTTCTAACATAATATTTTCTGTCGCCTGAGAAATTTGCTCTTTTTGCAACAAATATTTTTCAGGTTCAAGAAAGAAAACTTTCTTCAACTTAGTATCTTTTTCATCTTCCAATCGAATAAGATTTTCTACAATTGTTTGTGTATATTTTCCTTTTCTTAAATCGTCAAGAGCTTCTCCAACCAATAAATTTTGTACTTTGCTATAATCCAGTTCTGTTCCCAGCCATTTGCTTAAGCTGGTAAAATCTCCATCATAATAAGTACTGTTTATTTTTTCGTAATAACTTACACTTGTTGGTGTAATCAATGCTTTTGCCATTGTGATTCCAAGAAAACGAACGCTTATTAAAATCTGTTTATCTTTTTCAATTTTAATTTCGGCAGTAACATTCTGACTTTGTTTTTCATCAACATATCTGGCACCTGCTTTTATGTATAATGTTTTGAAATCTAGTTTATTGTCGTAATGTTTTTCTACTACTTTGTTATCTGTTTTTGGTGCAACTTCTGTCGTATTGTTTTGTACTGCAACAGCTTTAGATTTACAGGAAATCATAAAAACTGACACCAATACAAATGCTATATATTTTTTCATCTTGAACTTCTCTTTTTATTTCTTTTTCTTTAATAACTCATTTGCCTTCAAAAAGTATTCCTCTTTTTTCCTGGCGTCTCCCAATCCATTATAAGCTTCTCCTAATTGAAAGTTAAAATTTGCTTCAAGTTTAAAATCATCAACTACATAATCCAATCCCATTTCTAAAACGGTTTTCGCATTTTTAAATTGCTTCAATTGATTACTTCCCATTCCGGCAAAATAATAAAATTGCGGCTGACTCGGGTAAACTTCAATCATCATCATGGCTCTTTTTGTCAAAGGTTCAAATTGTTTTACCTGTGTGTAAGCATCAAGCAAAAGCAAATTAGTTTCACGATCTGTATCTGAATTCGCTTTTAAATCTTTTTCATAATATTTAATCGCATTTTCAAACTGATTTTTGCTATGATAAAATTTACCTATTTCTTTCGCAACATCAACATTTGGATCATTATCAAAATAGCCAATTGCTTTTTCTAAAGCCGGCGCATATTGTGGGTTTTTATTTGTATAAATCAAAAACTCATTTAGCGTTCGATGCTTTATTTTTGAATCAATTTTTGAGCTTGCCAATATTATATTCATCGAATTAATAGCTTTATCCGCCTGATTAGCATCTAAGTATGCTTTAAACAAACTTACCTGTGCCCACTCTGATGTTGGGATTTCTTTTGCCAATTGTTTTGCAACATCCAAAGCTTTATCTGTTTCATTTGATTTTGAATACAAAGAAATCAGATCTATATAATTGGATTCTTCTTTCGGATTTTTTTTAATCTGATCAATCAAATTTGAAGCCTCTGCATTTTGATATTTTCCCTGAGATAAAATTTGCATTTTATAACGATCGCGATCTTCAGATTTTCCAAATTTATCGTTCATTTCATTAATCGTTGTAAGCGCTTTGTCATATTGATTTGAAATCATATACAACGAAATTAAATCATCTTTATATTCTTCGTCAAACGGAATAATTTTTTGAATTGTTTCTATTGCCAAAGGATAGTTTTTGGTTTCGTAACTTACATCGTAAATTCCCAGCCAGTACCATTTGTTTTTTGGATCTAATTGTGTTGCTTTTTCAAAAGAACTTTGGGCATTACCATAATCTTTTAAAGACAGGTAATTTTTACCTAATTCAAAATAAGCTACGGCATCATTAGGCTTTAGTTTGATACATTTTTCTAATGATACGATCGCTTTATCATAATTTTCAATTCCTTTTTGTTTCAATGATTCATAAAAAGAGTCCTGATATTCATCTGTTGCCATAGCAATATCTTCCGGATTGGTTTGCGCCATAACCGAAAATGCATTGCTGAACAAAGCGAATACTAAAATTACTAAAACTCTTTTTTTCATCATTTACATAATTTCTTTTTAAATTATTATTCTAAAACAGAATAATCGCCAATGCTAATACTTGTGAACTTACCATCGTAACTAACGTGGTTTCCGATCATTGCATTGTCCAAGTTAGCATTTTTTATTTGTGAAAAAGTTTGTACCAAACTGTTTTTAATAATACTATCAGTTACATGGCATCCATTTCCTAAAGACACGTTTGGACCAATTGTTGTGTTTTTCAACACTACATTTTCGCCAATAAAACACGGCGGAATAATCGTTGAGTTATCTAAAGTTACGTTATAATCTACTAAATGCTCACCATCGTTATGTAAAAATCCTAACATTCTTGTGTTAGTTTCTACAGTTACATCTTTGTTTCCGCAATCCATCCATTCATCTACGCTTCCGGTTTTAAAAACTTTTCCATTAGCCATCATTGCTTTGATTCCGTCATTAATTTGATATTCACCGCCATTCTGAATATTATTATCCAAAACACCCTGAAGTTCTTTTTTCAAATCGCCAACTTCTTTAAAATAATAGATTCCGATAACGGCAAGATCACTTACAAATTCTTTTGGTTTTTCAACCAGTTCTACAATTTCGTTGTTGCTGTTTAATTTTACAACTCCAAATGCTTCTGGCTGATCTACTTGTTTTACCCAAATTACAGCATCTGCAGAAGGATCTAATTCAAAATCTGCTCTGATCAATGTATCTGCGTAAGCGATAACTGCCGGACCTGATAAAGATTCTTTGGCGCACATAATAGCATGACCCGTTCCTAAAGGTAAATCCTGACGATAAATAGAAGCTTTTGCTCCTAAACTTCCCGCTAATTCTTCTAAACTTTCTACAAGATCATCTCCAAAAAAAGCAGGATCTCCCAAAATAAAAGCAACTTCTTCGATTGGTTCTTTTAATATTTTGGCAATATCTTCAACTAAACGATGTACTATAGATTTTCCTGCAACCGGAATTAATGGTTTTGGTACTGTTAATGTATGTGGCCTAAGTCTTGATCCGCGACCCGCCATTGGAACGATTATTTTCATTTTGAAATTATTTAATATGGGAAGATTTTAAATCTTCAGTTTGGTTAGTTCAAATTAAGTTAGCGTAAAGATTGCTGCATTATTATTTTAGTTTGTGCTAAATTTTACCGCAAAGTTCGCCAAGTTTTTTAGCAAAGATTTTTAAGTTGCATTTCATTTTTAAGATCGCAAAATTTATAACTGATCGTTGAAAACCGCGACTGAAAACTGATTACTGAAACTACTTCACTCCTGTGCTTCCAAAACCGCCTTCGCCTCTTGATGTTTCAGAAAGTTCTCCAACTTCAATCCACTCAGCTCTTTCGTGTTTGGCAATAATCAATTGAGCAATTCGTTCTCCATTCTCGATTACAAATTCTTCGTTTGATAAATTTACTAAAATTACGCCTATTTCTCCTCTGTAATCAGCATCAACAGTTCCTGGAGAATTTAAGACAGTCACTCCTTTTTTTGCCGCCAGACCGCTTCTTGGTCTTACTTGTGCTTCGTAACCAATTGGTAATTCAATAAAAAGTCCCGTTTTTACAATGGTTCTTTCTAATGGTTTTAATATTATTGACTCGGTTAAATTGGCACGTAAATCCATTCCTGCCGAAGCAATTGTTTCGTAATTTGGTAATGCGTGCTGTGACTTATTGATTATTTGTATTTTCATTTTTTATTTTAAAGATTAAAAAGTACAATTACTTTCTATTCATAATTCCTTTGATTGTGTTTTTTTCGTTATGATAAACAAAATAGATAAAAGCTAGTAATAACGGGATTCCAACAAAATAATTTTCTCTAAATCCATAAAAAGAAATAGCCGAAAACAGAATTGAAATACCCAAATAAGCTCCAATTTTATTCATATCATAAGGTATTGGATAATATTTGTTTCCTAAAATGTATGAGATTAACATCATACTTCCGTAAGCAGAAATAGTTGCAATTGCAGAACCATAATAACTGTATTTTGGAATTAACATATAATTTAAAACCAAAGTTACAATCGCACCAACTATAGAAATGTAAGCGCCTATTTTTGTTTTGTCTGTCAGTTTATACCAAACCGATAGATTGTTGTAAATTCCTAAAAAGAAATTGGCCAGAATAATTAACGGAACGACTTTCATGGCTTCCCAATAGGATTTATTATCAAGCAATAGGTATTTTAAAACATCTGCAAAAACAATTACTCCCAATAAAATTAGTGAACCGAAAATCACAAAATATTTTGTGATTACTGCATAGGTTTGTGGTGCATTTTCGCTTTTTGCATGGCTAAAAAAGAAGGGCTCAATTCCTAATCTGAAAGCGGTTGCAAACAAAACCATGAACAAACCTAATTTATAACAGGCCGAATAAGCCCCAACCTCTGATTTTGCCAAATTTTCAGGCAACAAATATCCAAGTAAGATTTTATCGAAATGCTCATTAACAGCAAATGCAAGGCCGGCAACCAAAATTGGTAAACCGTATTTCATCATTTTTTTCCAAAGTACGGGATCAAATTTCCTTCCCAAATAAAGATAATTTGGCGAAAGCACAACAAATGTTGCTAAACTTGCCAATAGATTTGCGATGAAAATATAAGCAATCTGGAAATTTTCTACATATAAATTATCCCAAACCGAATTAGGATTTGCAGCTGCAAGTTTTGGCAGGTATATTAAAAAGAAGAAATTAAGCAGCATATTAATTACTACGTTTCCTATTTTTATTGCTGCATAAACCATTGGTCTTTGGTTGGCTCTTAGTTTTGAAAATGGTACTAAAACCAAAGCATCCAATACCAATATCCAAACCGAATAAGTGATATACTGAGCGTCGACTTCTGCCCAATTTGCTAAGGTATTTCTAAAAATTAATGCTGCAAAAAGAAACCCGATCGAAGACCAAAATATTGAAATTGTTGATGTTGCAATTACATTTTGCTTATCTTCTTCGGCACTGTAAAATCTAAAAAAAGCGGTTTCCATTCCGTAAGAAAGTACCACGTTAAAGAAAACCATCCATGATAAAACAATCGAAACTTCTCCGTATTCAGACGTTGGTAAAATCCCGGTATAAAGCCGCACTAATAAAAAACTTAGCATTCGGGGTAATACTGTCGCTAATCCGTAAATAGCCGTTTGTTTGAATAGATTTTTATATAATCCCAAAATATGTATGTAATAAAGTTTGTAAGACAAAAATAACCAATTCTTTCGTTTATTATTGATTTTGTTGATTCAATAAAAAAACTTAGACATAATTTATACTGTTAATTTTTTTCCGTCTAAAATTTTAACAAAATGAAAACCCTTTGGTCCGTAACCTTGATTGTAGTAAAAACGGTGCGCCGCAAAATTTCCAGTAAAAGCATCCAGGACAATACTGCTGCAATCCAAATCTATCGCTTTTTGTTCAATATAATCCGTTAGTATTTTTCCAATTCCTTTCGAACGAAATTCAGGATTCACTACAAAATTATCGATTTCAAGATATTTACCTGTCCATAATTTTGTTGCCGACCAACAGCCGGTAATTCCAAGACAAACTTCATTTTCAAAAACTCCAATCTGAATATAGTTATGAGGTACCATTTGAGAAAGATATTCCTCGTATTTCTCAATGGAAAGATTAGGATAAAGAAATCGCATCGTTTCAATTTGCTGCAGCATTTCCTTAATTTTGGTGAGTTCTTGTATCTGTAGTTTCATTATAATAGTAAATGGAATTCAAAAATACTCAATTTTTTTTATAGCCACTTATAAGATACAAAACTAAAACATGTGAAATGTATAAAATTTTCATAAAAATTATATAACTTTTTTTACAACTTCTCTTCTTAAATTTGTATCACAGGGATTGAGAAAGCTAAATACAACCCTTATAAAAAAGGAAGCACTGGGACTGATAAAGCTTGTTTGTTCCCATAAAAGACAAAGCCATAAGGGATTGATTCTGCTGTATTGTAACCCTAAAAAAACAGAGCATTGGGACTAATAAAGCTAGTTTGTTCCCATAAAAGACAAAGCAAAAGGGATTGATTCTGCTGAAATGTAACCCTTAAAAAAACAGAGCATTGGGACTAATAAAGCTAGTTTGTTCCCATGAAAGACAAAGCACTGCAGATTTTTATCTGCCGAGTAATTTTATAAAATGGTATTGATTCTCGGTTTATGAATGAATTGAGAATCACCATTTTATAAGTTTTATTTAAAAAAAGAAAACTACAAACTACTATAAAGAAAAAGAGCCAACAATTAATTGTTGGCTCTTTTTCTTTGTTCTCTGTGGCAAAAAAATAATTAGTAAGTATAATCTCTTTATTTTTCCTCACAATTTTTAGTCTTATTCTTCTTTATCTTTTAATTCAAGATTAACATTTTTCTTTGTTTCTTGTGGTTCAGGAATGTCTTCTTCTGTAAGGGTTTTTAAAACTTTATTGCTGATTTTTTTTAATTTCACAATTCTGTTTGCCTGATTCTGAATACATTTTTCAAATAGGTTTCTAACAACTCTGGCATTTCCAAAACTCTCGTTTTTACTTTCGTATAATAAATCAAAAGTATCTGTTAATTTTTCTTTTCCATCTTCAGAAATAATAAAATCAGATTTTGAGCAAAATGATTCAAAAATCTCAAATAATTCTGCCGGAGTAAAATGATTAAAATAGAAATATCTATTAAAACGAGATCGCAATCCTGGATTAGATTCTATAAAAATTTTCATCGGCTCCGTATATCCAGCCACTACAACTGCCAAATCTTCCCGATGATCTTCCATTCTTTTCAGTAATGTATTTACGGCTTCGGCTCCATAATCATTTCCAAATGCATTTTGATTTAAGGCATAAGCTTCATCAATAAATAAAACACCGCCAAGACTTGATTCTACAGCAGTGTTGACTTTTGTGGCTGTTTGTCCAACATAACCGGCGACCAAACCTTCTCTGTCTGTTTCAAACATCTGACCTTTGGATAAAAATCCCAAGTGTTTAAAAATTCGGCTTAAAAGTCTTGCTACAGAAGTTTTTCCTGTTCCCGGAGGACCCAAAAAAACTGTATGCAATGTAATTTCAACATTTTTTAATCCTTGTTTCGAACGTTTTTTCTGTATTTCTAATAAGTTGATTAGTTCTGAAACGTCTTTTTTTACTTCTGCTAAACCAACAAGATCGTTTAATTCTTTAAGAACTTTTTCAAGCGTGTCTTCTTCCGGAAGATTGTCAATTTCTTTTTGATCTGTATTTGATTTGTTCAGATTTAAGCCTAAATAATTACTGAAAGCTGTTGTATTTTCAAATTTTCTATCAAATGCAAAATGAATGAAATTTTGATATTTAATTAGAATTTCTTCTAATTTATTGTTCTTTTTTTCGGATAAAACTTCTGGCAATAAATACTGATTTTGTTGTGCATTTGAAGTTCCTATCTTATTTTCTCTTTTGATTTTTATAAGATGATTTTTAAAATTCTCTGTAAAAACCAACTGATTAAGTTCATTTACAGAGTTTTGATCTGCAAAATGATTGTTGCGCAAAGCATCATAGTAATAAGCCAGAACAAACTCTTGTTTTTCGTTTTTTTCGCCAGATTCTCTTTCGTAGAGATCAATAATATCGGAAAGAAAAAAATGTTCTGCTTTAAACAATAAACCTTTAGAAAAAACCGGATTTACGGCTTCATTTATCTTCTGAATAAACTCTGCATCCTGATTTAATGCATTGCAAATTTCAAGAATCTGTTTCGTTTCTTTTTGCAGCGCTATAATAAATGAAGCCGTAAAAACGGCTTCATTTGTAGATATATTTGTTTCTAAATATTTTTTTAGAGACAAAAATGATTCTTCAATAATCGATATCGGATTTTTCTTCTTTGACATATTCTAACTTTAGGAAATCATCATTTGATGAATAATTTCTTTTGATAATTTTAAATGATCATCACAATAATCTTTCCAGGCCAAATCCATGTCTCTTAGATCATATTTGGCTACAATTGTTCCGTAGTTTTCTTTTTTACCATTAATAGTTGGATGTCCAATAACGTAAATAGTCTGAGCCAATTCTATCGCTAATTCGATATCATGTGTAGAAAAAATAACCGTATTAAAATCAGACGAATTACTTAACAGTTCAAAAGATTTTTTTACTTCTGCAATATTTCCAACGTCTAAACCTGAAAAAGGCTCATCTAAAACAATAAACTGATCAGAAGAAAACAGCTGTTCTATAATAGCTGTTCTTTGTCTTTGTCCTCCTGAAAGTTCATTAGGATATTTGTCTTTACAATTTTCTAATCCCCATTCTTTCAGGTATTGCTTTATTTTTTCATCCTTTTCAGTATTAGAAAGTGTTGTTTTTCTTAATGAAAATTTCAAAGCCTCAGTAACTGTCTTATGTCTGAACAAGGTATATTTTTGATCTACAAAACCAATGTCGCCTTCGCATACAGATTTTGCTGCATTAGGTTCTTTGTTTTCAAAATCCCGTATTAATATTTTTCCTGTATTGGTTGGAATTAATCCTGTCAATGCTTTAAAAAAAGTTGATTTTCCTCTTCCTGATCTTCCAACAAAAGCGATAACTTGCCCTGTACATTCAACTCCATCGCGAACTACATCTTTTTCTATAAGACTGATATCTTTTATGATAACGATATCATCATAGGCAACGCTAAGGTTTTCAACATACAAAAGCGTTTCTTTATATTCGTGTTTCATGATTATATTTTTGAATATCTAAATAGTGCTTTTCTTAAGTAATTTATTCCTGCATCTAAGCCAAGACCTATTAATAAAATGATGATTTGAAGTGCAATAATTCTTCCGGTATTCATGAATTTATCCGAGTTTTTTATCAAAAATCCTAATCCTCCGGAAGCTACCACGATAGATTCTACCGTAACAAGCATCATCCAGGTTATAGCAAGATTTTGTCTGATTACATCAATTACATAATCTATTCTTCCTAAAATAATAACCTGCAGGAGAACTTCCCAACGGGTACATTTTAGCATTTTTGCGTGATCAAATTCTTCTTGGGGAATATCTTTAATAACAGCAATTAATGACGTTGTCAAAAAAGTAGTAAGGAAAATTACTAAAATCCAAACCTGCATTGCTCTTGCTTCATGAACAACCATCGTTATATAAAATGAAAGTCCGGTAAAAGGCAAAAATCTAAATTTTGTAACAAATTCAGAAATTGATTTTAATAACGGAATTGGCCATGCATATGCAAATAATAAAGAAATTATTGTAGCCAAAAAAATTGAAATAAAACATAAAGACAATGAATTGAAAATATGCACAACTAAACCTTCCCTATACAAATCCTGAAAACCTGTTAAAACCTGAGAAGGAGAAGGGAAAAGATGTTTTTCACCAGAGGTTGTTGCAAACCAAATAATAATCAAAAGAACTAACCAGCCTAATAAAATAAGCGTTCTGTTTTGTTTTGATATTTTTTCGAAAGGAGTTAAAATTTTTATCATGCTAATTGTAAAAAAGGCTACCTATAAAAGATAGCCTTTTTTTATTTTTTATTTTAAGAAAGTAATAACTACACGTCTGTTTAAAGCTTTTCCAGAAGCAGAATTATTATCTGCAATTGGATCGCCTTGTCCTTTTCCGTCAACTAATTGGAAACGGCTTGCAGGAATTCCTTTTTCTTTTAAGTAATTTACAACCGCTTCTGCTCTGCTTTTTGAAAGAGCTAAATTAGAATCTGGATTTCCAACATTATCAGTATGTCCAACAACTGTTAGTTTTGTATTTTCAGCCTGCACCAAAAGATTGTAAATTTTCTCTACTTCTTTACTAGACGAGTTTGAAATTTCAGCACTTCCTGTATTGAAATTAATTTTCCATTCTCCAGAAGCTACTACCTCTTTTGCTTCTCCACTATAATCTGCCTTATCTGCAGAAGTAGATTCGATATCGTTGATGTTTTTCAAAAAGAATAAGTTTACGGCCTGATCGTAAGGAACAACAGCCCCTACGTTTTCATTAAATCCAAACGGATTCAATTCTGTCAAATATCCGGAAACCTGATTATAAACAGATTTATATCTGTTCACACCATCAGACAAACCGAAATATTGCATTGCATCAGCATAATTAAATACTTTTGAACCACCCATGTTGTAAGTCAATCCAGCTTTTGTTCCTTGTTGTCCTTTGAACATTTTGTACCAATAATCAGCTGTTTCAATTTTATAAGTATCAGCAACTGCTTGTGAAGCTCTTACTTTCCAGTCTTCATAATTTTTCATTTGGTTTGAAGCCGTCAATGCCGATTTCAAAATATTAGAAACAATATCAGGATTTTTCACAGCCCATTCTTTTACTCCAATAAGAGCTGTTGGCATTTGGTTATTAAATTCTTTTGTAGAAACAATGTCAACAAAACCTGTAAGTTTATCAAAAACCGTTTTATCGCCGGGAGTCCATGTTGCACAACCGTCGATTTTTCTGTTAACTGATTTTCCAGTTAATTTTCCATCTACAACTTCTTTCAAAGTAACTGTCCAGCCTGTTGTTTGAGATTTGATTAATTCTTCTGCTGATTTAATATAATCATCATTTTCTGATGGATAAATATTTACCGCTTCTGCATCGTAAGTTGTTGGGTCAGGATTTACTTTTAATCCATTTGCAAAACAATAGTTTACTGTTGTAACCCAGTCACCATCTCCAAGTACTGCAGAGATAACTGAACCTTTCATAGATTTTGGATCTGATTTCCAACTTGGAGGTCCAATCAATTTATCTTCACCATAACTCATACCTACAACACCCATAACTTGTAAGTGATATTTATCTTTTCCGTATTTTTCGTCTAATGATTTTTGAACAGAACTAATATAAAATGGCGCTCCGTCACCCATAATCATAACTGCAAAAACACTTTTATCTGAAGAAGGAAAAGCTTCACCTTTATCAAATTCCTCGATAAATTTCATTTGCATATTACGCAATTCTGAAAGCCAGTCCTGACGAATAATTTCAAGATTAACTCCGTTTTTTTCCATTAATGATCCCTTTGTCGTTTTAGGACCACCATTAGAAACGATAATTCCAGACTGTGCATTCCAGGCATAAGCTCCAATTTTCACTAAAGGTTTGTCTGCAACTTCTGAAGATATTTCTGTAGACGGAAGAGCAATTTTTGCGGCATTCGTAACATTATTAACATCTGTTTGATTCAGTTCAATTCCGTTTAATTGTTTTGAAACAGCAGTTTTGATTCCTGGAGATAAGTAATAAACGCCTCCTAAAATTACAGCAATTCCAGCAATAACGATTAATAATTCAGAAAACGTCGTTAACTTTTCTGTTCTTAAAATTTTTCCCATTTTTATTTAAAAATTAAATTTACTTGTATTAAAAAATATCACCAAAACCACCGCCGGATAATTTATCTTCTTTGGTCATTTTATAGTTTGGACTTGTATATTTTGTTGAATCCGGAATTGTATTGTCTCCTGTTTTAATTTCATCTGCTAATGAATCTAATCTTGAATAAAGTTCATCATTATCAACAGAATATTTCGATGTCAGCGCGTCGATATCAATCAGGTTTTCTGAAGTTTTAGCGATATCCTGAGCAATTGTAGATGTTACAACTTCCAGTGCATATTCTAATTCCCAGTCTTTAGTAAACAACATGGCGCTTTTTGCACTTTCTGTTGCTTCTTTAGCATTCTTTGCAAATTCATATTCTTTTTGAAGCATTTTTACTGTAACATCAAAATCAGCAATTTTGATATCGATAGCTGTTCCTGCCAAAGTCAGTTTACGATCCATTTTTCCCAAAACGTTGGCACGAACACCATATTTTTGAATGAAACTTTTGCTTTGTTCGTATTGTGTCGAAACTCTTTGAGAATCACTCAGCTTTCTGGCAAGCTCACTTTGCAGGGCTACATACTCATCTGTATCTTTTGCAGCAACTCCATTTTGTTTCACCATTTCATCCATAGCTGATTTCAGTTTTTCAGATTGGCGCTGTAAACTCAAAACATCTTCCTGAAATGCTTTTGCCTCTTTTTCAGATTTACTGGCTTCTATTTCCATCTCATTTTTAAGACCTTTAAGCTTTGCTTTAGTGTTCTTAAAAACTTCACGATTTTTGATCATTTTTTGTTTTTGCTCTTCTAATTCATTAAAAGGATTACTTTGAATTAAGGCTTTGTGAATGTTTTTTGTTGCAAAACGAAGTGCCTTCATTATAACGGGAGCCATCATCACTAAAAAAACTAGAAATACTCCTGTAGCTGATAATGCAATTGCCTGACCCAGCATTGTAAATAATGGTGGAATTATATATGTCCAGATTAAATAACCTCCAACTCCTAACAAACCTAACGCCAAAGCCAAAAACAATGACTTTTCTCCTTTTTTAAGCGCACCTGATTTTAGAGCAATTTCTCCTTTAGACTCGTCAAAATGTTTAAGTATTGGCAATGTCAAAAGTGTGCTTCTTTCTTGTTCGAATTTGTCCATTATAAATATTGATTAATTCCTGTTATTACAGTATTGATTGATGATAATATTTTTTGTTTTGCAAGGTTGTTAGCTTCCATTTTTAATTGAATTTCTGAAAGCTGCTCCATATTAACAGGATCAATTTTTTGAAGTTCTATTTTTTTAGCTTCTAATTCTTTTTGAAGTTCAACAATTTTTGCTTCTAAATCAGAAATGCTTTTAGATAAATTATACTTTTCTTTCGTAATGGCATTATCTAAATCTGCTTTTTTAGTTTTACCAATCGTATCGTATTTAGCATACACTTTTTCGATTTCTGCAATATAAAAACTTCCTTTTTGTAAAAGAAATTCTTTAGTCAAATCAGATCTAATTGATTTGCCCATTGCAAAAGCCATCTGATAACTTTGCGGATTTGTAACTCCAACTGCCATAACAGATTTATAAAGTTCGAAAAAATCAAAGCCGGCCTCATTCAATGATTCAAAACCTTTATCATAAACTTCAACGATTTCGTTTAAAAAAGGATTTGTCAGTGAACCTGTCGGAAACGATTCTGTAACTTGATTCGGAAATTTGTTATCAGGAGCTGGTGAAATGGGCGTCGATGATTGAGCAGCAGTTTTGCCCTCAGAATTATTATTAGCCTCATCATTAATGAAAAGACTTTTCCAATTAAAACTTTCTTTTGCCATTGTTTATAGTGAATCTATTTTTAATAACTTTTTGGTTGTTAAATGTTATACGCAGAAAGTGTTAAAAAGTTACTAATTTAAAAGCCTAAATATATACTTTTTTACAATTTAAACATAACTAATTTATTATCAGGTACATTTATTTGTATTTAAATATGTAAAAAAAATATTATTGCTTTTCGAAAATACGATTGTATAGTAATTTTTACCTTATAAAGATAAACAGCAAATGTAATTAAAAAAACACTTCAATTGTAAATGAAAAAAATATATTTATAGGTTATTTCTTATTTTTTATTATTGTTGTAAATAATAAATATGGATGAATCTTTAACCAAAAAAAGAGGGCCAACAAATGTTGGCCCTCTTTTTATATTCTTAAAATAAAATTATCCGTTCAAAGCCTCTGCTCCACCAACAATCTCTAAGATTTCGTTAGTAATCGCTGCCTGACGTGCTTTATTATAAGTCAATTTCAATTGGTTTCTTAATTCAGTTGCATTGTCAGTTGCTTTATGCATAGCTGTCATACGTGCTCCGTGTTCTGAAGCAAATGAATCACGAATACCTTTATACAGTTGTGTTTTCAATGATTTAGGAATCAAAGTCAATACAATCTCTTCTTTTGAAGGTTCGAAAATATAATCTCCTGCTGAAACTGCAGTATCAGATTTAATTGGAGCTAAAGGCAAAAACTGCTCTGTCTGAACAATTTGAGTCGCAGCATTTTTAAACTGATTGTAGATTAATTCAATTCTGTCATATTCTCCAGATAAGAATTTTTCAGTAAGATTATCAGCAATCCCGGCAACGTTTTCAAAAGTTAAATGATCGAAAATTGCATTATGATGACCGTGAACTTTATGCGTTTTACTTAAAACGTCATTTCCTTTTTTACCAATAGCAAAAACGTCAACTTGTTTACCAGCGTAAAATTCAGTACGGTTTTTAATCTCTTTAATTACATTTGAATTGAATGCACCACATAAACCTCTGTTTGACGTTATAGCAACAAGCAATACTTTTTTTACCTCACGTTGAGTTGTGTAATCACCACCTACTTCACCATCAAGTGTAGCAGAAAGATTTTGTAACAGCTCTGTTAATTTCTCGGCATAAGGGCGCATTGCAGTGATTGCATCTTGTGCTTTCTTAAGCTTTGCAGCAGAAACCATTTTCATTGCCGATGTAATTTGCATCGTCGATGAAACGGAAGTAATTCTATTACGGATTTCCTTTAAATTTGCCATTAATTTTATGTTTATTGTTTTTAGTTTTTAGTTTATCGTTGGGCGAACCGCAAACAATAAACCAAAAACTATAAACTAATATTTAGATATATTTTGCTGAAATTTCTTTTGCCGCTTTTTCGATAACATCAGTAATGTTGTCATCTAATTTACCAGCTTTCAACGCATTAAGCGTATCTTTATGTTTACTGTTTAAGTAAGCAATAAAATCAACTTCAAATTCTTTTACTTTATTTACAGGAACGTTTCTTAATAAGTTTTTAGATCCAGCGTAAATAATTGCAACTTGATTTTCAACAGGATAAGGATCGTTTAAACCTTGCTTCAAGATCTCAACGTTTCTTTTTCCTTTTTCAATTACATTTAAAGTAACAGAATCCAAGTCAGAACCAAATTTAGCGAAAGCTTCCAATTCACGGAATTGAGCCTGATCTAATTTTAAAGTTCCGGAAACTTTTTTCATTGATTTAATCTGAGCATTACCTCCAACACGAGATACAGAGATACCTACGTTAATAGCAGGACGAACTCCAGAGTTGAACAAATCTCCATCAAGGAAAATCTGACCATCTGTAATCGAAATTACGTTTGTTGGGATATATGCAGAAACGTCACCAGCCTGAGTTTCAATAATTGGTAATGCAGTTAATGAACCACCACCTTTTACGATAGACTTGATAGAATCTGGTAAATCATTCATGTTTTTAGCAATTCCGTCATCAGCAATTACTTTACAAGCACGCTCTAATAAACGAGAGTGTAAGTAGAAAACGTCTCCAGGATATGCCTCACGTCCCGGTGGTCTTCTTAATAAAAGAGAAACCTCACGGTAAGCAACAGCTTGTTTAGATAAATCATCATACACGATAAGTGCCGGACGACCTGAATCTCTAAAATATTCTCCAATTGCTGCACCTGCGAAAGGAGCATAAACTTGCATTGGAGCTGGGTCAGAAGCATTTGCAGCAACAATAACCGTATAAGCCATTGCACCTTTTTCTTCTAACATTTTAGCAATTCCTGCTACAGTTGAAGCTTTTTGCCCAATTGCAACATATATACAAAATACAGGTTTACCTGCATCGTAAAATTCTTTTTGATTTAAGATTGTATCGATACAAACAGTTGATTTACCTGTTTGACGGTCACCAATAACAAGCTCACGTTGTCCACGACCAACCGGGATCATAGCATCAACTGCTTTTACTCCTGTTTGTAATGGCTCAGTTACCGGCTGACGGAAGATAACTCCAGGAGCTTTTCTTTCCAAAGGCATTTCATATAAGTCTCCACCAATTGGTCCTTTTCCATCAATTGGAAAACCAAGAGTGTTTACTACACGTCCTACCATTTGCTCACCTACTTTAAGAGAAGCGATACGTTGTGTTCTTTTTGCTGTTGATCCTTCTTTGATTCCTGTTGATGGCCCTAAAAGTACCACACCAACATTGTCTTCTTCAAGGTTCAATACAATAGCTTCAAGTCCGTTGTCAAATTCAACCAACTCACCATATTGTACATTCGATAGCCCGTAAATACGAGCAATACCGTCTCCAACTTGAAGTACTGTTCCTACCTCTTCTAGCGTAGCACCAGATTCAAAACCTTCTACTTGCTTTCTTAATATTGCTGAAATTTCAGCAGGTTTGATTTCCGCCATCTTAATTTATAATTTAGACACTTTTATGTGTAATAAAACTAATTACTTAACTCTCTTTTTAATACTTGCAATCTGTTTGCCACAGAAGCATTATATTGATTATCACCTATTCTTAAAATAAATCCTCCAATAATTGCAGGATCTACTACATTTTCAATTGTAATTTTTTTATCTGATAATGTTGCAATTTTAGCCAAAACTTTAGCTTCTAATGCTGCATCCATTGGAATTGCTGTTGTAACTGTTGCTACTTCAACACCATTGTTTTCATCAAATAATTTTTTATATTCTAAAGCAATTGCTTCTAAAATTTCGAATCTTTTATTTTCAAATAATAAATGAAATAAACCTTTGGTAACTCCATTTACATTTGCAAAAACTTCTAAAAGAGCACTTTCTTTCACTTCAACTTTTGTAGTTGGGTTTTGAATAAATGTACTCAATTCTTCATTTGTTTCAATTGCTGATGCAATTGTCTTCATGTCGTTATTGACAGCTTCGGCAACACCTTTAGAGTTTGCTAAGTCTAGAATTGCTTTTGCATAACGAATTGCTGCTCTTGTACTTGCCATAATCTTAGTTTAACTTTACGTCACCTAACATTTTCTCCACTAATTTAGTTTGAGATTCTTTGTTAGATAATTCATCTTTCAATAATTTTTCAGCAATGCTTAATGATAGCGTTGAAACTTGTAATTTCAATTCTGCCATAGCAGCATTTTTTTCGTTTTCGATAGCCGCTTTTGCCTGCTCGATCATTTTTTGACCAGCCTCTTGCGCTTCGTTTTTAGAATCAGCTATCATTTTCTCTTTCATTTCACGAGCTTCTTTCAACATCGCGTCACGTTCAGCACGAGCTTCATTCAAGATTCTTTGATTATCAGCTTGCAAGTTTTCCATATCTCTCTTTGCATTTTCAGCAGAAAGTAATGCATCTTTAATACCTTCTTCTCTATCTGTAATAGATTGCATGATAGGTTTCCAGGCAAATTTTACTAAAAGTAAAATTAAAACCAACAAGATTAAAGCTTGCCAAAAGAATAAACCGAATGAAAAATCGTTAATTAACTTATCCATTTTATACTATATTAAAATATTTAATTTCTTTTTTTTAAAAGGTAACAACACCTTTAACCAACCGTTAAAGATGTTGTTATTTTCTTCTTTATTATTTTCCTAAGATTAAAGCAGCAAATGCTAAACCTTCTAATAAAGCCGCGATAATAATCATCGCAGTTTGAATTTTACCAGCAGCTTCTGGCTGACGAGCAATCGCGTCCATAGCAGATCCACCGATTTTACCTAAACCTAAACCTGCACCGATTACTACTAAACCTGCACCTACTAAAGTTGGAATTGTTCCCATAAGTATTTATATATATAAAATTAAACTTCTAAAAAAAATTAAATGATTGCTGTTTCATCTTCATGGTGATGTGCGTGATCATGATCCTGAACAGCCATACCTATAAATAGTGATGATAACATGGTGAAAATGAAAGCTTGTAAAAATGCAACTAAAACTTCGATAACAGAAATAAATAATGTTAATCCTAAAGAAATTGGCAAATCTGCAGCTAAATTTTTTCCAACAAAAATCATTGCAATTAAACTCATAATTACTACGTGACCTGCAGTGATATTTGCATACAAACGAATTAATAATGCAAATGGTTTTGTTAATGTTCCTAACACCTCGATTGGCGCAAGGATAATTTTCATTGGTACAGGAACTCCCGGCATCCAGAAGATGTGTCCCCAATAATCTTTGTTTGCACTAAATTGTGTAATGATGAAAGTAAACATTGCCAAACAAACTGTGATTGCAATATTTCCTGTAACGTTAATTCCTAGTGGAGTCATACCTAATAAGTTTAACACCCATACAAAGAAAAATACGGTTAATAAGTAACCCATATATTTTCTGTATTTTTTCTCACCAATATTTGGAACAGCGATTTCGTCTCTGATAAAAATAATTAGCGGTTCTAAAACTCTACCAAATCCTGTTGGGATTGGTCCTTTTTTATATGACTTTGCTAAACCGGTAAACATGAAGAATAATAATATTGCAACAAAAAGCATTGACACAACATTTTTTGTAATAGAAAAATCTAACGGTTTTTCATTTTCAGGATGTCCGTGCTCATTAAAAGTAATTGTTCCGGCAGCATCTGTTTTGTATATTTTACCGTGAACGAGTTTGTAGAAGTTTCCATCAACTTCTGCAACTTCTTCACCGTGGTGTAATTTTGAAGACGAGAAAATTTTCAAACCTCCGTCAATAAGAATAACTGGTAATGGGAAACCATAATGTTTATTTTCTTTATCATCTGAAAAGAAAACAAAATCATGGGAGTCTTGTAAGTGGTGATCAATAAAAGCATCAACTTTTGCTTTTGGATCCTGTGCTACATGTTCTGCTTCTGCATGATTATCATGTGAAACAACTTTCTCTTCATGAGCTACCTCAGTTTGTACATGCGTTGTGTCATTCTCTGAGTTTGCAAAACCCGATACTGGAAGACAAGCTACTAAAGCTGCAAGAATAAATTTAAGCGGTCTGTTTGAAATCACCATATCTGTTAAAAATCTTATTTTTACGTTTCTGAAATTTGGTGCAAAGGTACATTTTTTATTAATATTCAAAAGGATATGAAAAATTATTTTTAAACCTTGTTTTACAGAATCGTTATTTTAACGCTTTTCATTTAATAATCGGACAGTTAAAAGCGTCTCAAATAACAAAAATAAAATAAATGTTAAAAAAAAATTGATTTTCTCAATCAAGACCTCTTCCGATTTGCTTTCCAAAACAGGTCTTAAAATTAAATATCCTAATAACATTTGCGTAAAGGTTCCGAAAAGGAAAACCATTCCAACAATTTCAAAATTCTTCTTTTTTACTATTAATAATATAAGGTATAACAATGCGGAAATTCCGAAAAAAATTAAATACAAAAATTCTATACTATAATAAAAGTTTTGGGGGTTAACTTTTAAAAGTAAAAAAGCTGCTTTATGCAAAATATAGGCTGCCAAAGCTAAAAAGAACAATTGTAAAATAGGTTTGTAAATTTTTAAAAGCATTTTAAATAATTTTTTTGCAAAGATGCAACATTTATTTAAAGCACTTTAAACGTAATTTACTTTGTTTTATTAATGTCGTTTACTTGCCGGATAACATTATATAAGGCTAGTCCAACGCCAAGCATTACAAAAATTGTATTATAATAAACTTTGGGACTTGGATGATTTTCATCTAACCAAGTACCAAAATAGGAAAACAAAAAAATAATAATTCCCATTTGAACGGGAATATTTATTAGCGGCAACCATTTATTCCGCCTGTTTTTGTTGGGTTCCTTTTCCATCTTTATTTGTTACTTCATTATTGTTTTTCAACATTGTACAAGTAGCTGCAAATTCGGCTCCTGGCTCAATAGACAATTTTCCAACAGCAACTTCTCCATGAATATGTGCTGATGCTTTTATATTAAGGATTTCAAGTACTTTTATTTTTCCATGAAATTCTCCTTCAATATCGGCATTGTTACAAATAATTTCTCCTTTAATAACACCACTTGCTCCAATCACTAATTTTCCCTGCGATGTAAAGTTTCCTATCAACTCTCCATCTAACCGAAAATCGGCTTTAGAAACGATATCGCCAATAATGGATGTGCCTTCTACAATTCTGTTTGTTTTACCTAATTGCTCAGTTCCGTTTTTTTTTACTTTGTCAAACATTTTATTATGGATTTTTTGGGGCTAAATACGCTTCAATGTTTTTCTTGATTTGAATAACTTTATAATTGTCACTCGAGATAATAATTCCTGGCTGTGCAATTTTATATTTTTTATCATCTCTTAAGATCCCAACAACATCATTTGCATAAGCCTCTGATTTAATTCCATGGATAACTACAAAATTGTAGGTTTTATTGTACTTATCTACAGAGGTTGTTAACCTCTCATAATTTTCAACTAATAAAAATACTCTTATTGCTTCTTCAATTTTTTTACTTATTTTAGAATCATTACTAGAAACCTGATATAAAATTTTCCAGTTTTTATTGTCAACTGTCGTAAAATCAAGCTTTTCTAAACTAGGAATTTGTTTCTCCAGAATTTCACGTGCATTTTTTCCTTCTTCGGTATTTGGATAATTATCTGCAACTGCTTCAAGACCTTTTTTATAAGCTGCTAAACCGTTTGTTTTTCCTAAAGTGTTTGCTTTAAGTAATTCATATTTAGAAACAATTTCATCACCTGAATATTGATTTATTAAATTATCAATATTGTCTAAAACGACATAATATTGTTCTTCTTCAAACAACTTATACCATTTCTTGTATTCTTTGTCAGGCGTAACTAAATCTTCTTCACTTGTCTTATTCAAAATTTGAGCATATCTCGAATTTGGATAAGTTCCTGTAATATTTGCTTTTATAGCTTCGGCTTTAGCAGGATTTGTAATTTGATAGATTTTATACAAATTATACATCGATGGCAAAACCAATTTTTCTTCAGGATTGTTTTTTAATAATTGTTCCAGCTTATCGCTTGCTAAATTATACTCTTTAAATTTTTCTTTATAAATGAGTGCTAACTGATAGTAAGCAAAATTTCGTTCTTTACCAATGCTGTCCATTACAATTTGAGATGTTGGAAGCTGCTTTTCGTAAAATTCTGTGGTATACTTTTCAATAACAATAGTATCTTTTAATGCATTCATTGCATCTGGATTGTTATTTAAGGTATCATTTAATGCGACATTATTTGCAGATTTTACAGCTGCCAATCTCCAGTTTGTTCCTAAAGTTCGGTTGTTGCCCCACATTTTTTTAAACTGTAATTTACCGTAGGCAACTGTTGTAGGATTATAAAAATAGAAAGTACTTACCGTCGAATTCCCATCAGGCGGCATTATAGCGCCCACATTTGGATCTGAAGGTTTTCCTATTGATGCAGGATTCACAGCTGTTGGCCCGCCGCCACCAGAATTTGAATTACGTTCTATGTTTGCCAGTCTTTCTTTTTCTTTTTCTTCTAAAATACGTTTGGCTTCATCTTTCTTTTTTAATTCAGCGATGTAATTTTCAAAATAAATTTTTCGATCCGGTGCCGGTAAATCATGAACTTTTATGATACTGTCATTTCTTTTGGCAATTGCTTCATATTTAATGACGTCATCCAGATTTTTTCGATTTTTTTGAATAAAAGCGTATTCTCTCGTTTTCGGATCTAATTTTACCAATGTACTGTCATAATATTTGGCAGCCATTGTATAATCTGTATTTTTAAAATACATATCTCCTATATTTCTATAAGTCGAAGCCACTAAATATGAATCTTGCGATTTTCTTGCTAATGATTTATTATAGAATTGCAAAGCATTTTTCTGCTGTTTCTTTTTATCATAAAAAACCCCCATTTCATAAAAAAGGACATCATAATAAGGTCTGTTTTCACGATCCTTAACTAAATCATTATAGGTTTTTAAAAATATGGTATCATTGCCATTTTCATAATCATACATCTGTGCTTTTTTAGCATACGCATGCATCATATATTTTCTGTCGGCTTTGCGGTTCATATCGATTACACCATCATAAAAATAATTGGCGCTGTCTTTTTTTCCAATTTCCTGATACATTTGTCCAAGAATAAAACGATAGCGCGCTTTGTCTTCGTTTATTCTCGAAAATTCTTCTGCAATTTTAAGCTTCGTCACAGCACTATCTCTTTCTTCTAAATTTAAAAAAGCTTCTGCTAATAATGCATTTGCATCCGAAAATGTTTGCTTATTTAAATCCGTATTTTTTAATAAAAGATTGATGTTTTTTATTACAATAGCGTCATTACCTAAACGCATATTGGTTTTTTCGCGCCAGATTTTTGCTGTATAAATATTACTGCTGTTTGGGTATTTATATAAAATATAATTGAATGCTTCCAAGGCGGGAATAAAGCGCTGATCGTAGTATCTGGCTTTTCCTAACATTAAATAAGCCTCATCAATTTGGGAGTTTTTTTCTCTTCCCCCAATATTCATAGAATGTTTCTGAATGGCTTTTGTGGCTTTTGTTTCTGCTTTTTCGAAATCTGCATTTTTTGTTTTTCCTTCCTCAGAAAAATTTTCATCGACCTGCATTTTCTCAATAGGAAGCATCTTCCAAAAATTATCCTTATTATCTGCCTGAATAGATTTTAAGCCTTTATCTAAACCAATACCGCCATTGTACAAAATATTATATTTTGTACTTAAAGCATGAGAATTTCTTGACAAAAAAGTGTTCTTTTTGGTAGAACAAGCTATCAAAACAAACAGAAATGCCAAAGCAGAACTATATTTAAGAGTATTCTTTTTCAATAGAAAAGATTTTAAATCAATTAACTTCTAAAAAGGATTTTTAGTATAATGCCCTGTAAAATTACGCTTCTTTTTGATATATCTGTACTTTAAACAGCAAAAAACGACTCGAGTTCTTGTAAGGTTTCTTCTGATGTTTGAATATCTTTTACAATTTCACCCTTATTAAGCGCAACAATACGATCGCAAACTTCCACTGTATGCTGCAAATCATGGCTGGAAACCAGAACTGTAACGTTTGGATTTTGTGCCAGCTCTTTTATAATTTTTTTCAATCGGCTTACAGTTGTCGGATCTAAATTTGCAAACGGTTCGTCCAAAATAACAACTTCAGGATTTCCTATAAGTGTGGCAATAATCCCCACCTTCTTCTGATTTCCCTTAGACAAATCACGAAGGTATTTTTTGTTGTTGAGAATTTCTCCATTAAAAAACTCTTCGTACTGCGCTAATAAAGCATCAATGTCGGCTTTATTTTGATGGCGTAAATCTCCAATAAAATAAAAATATTCTTCGGGAGTTAAATAGCCAATCAAAAAACTTTCATCTAAAAATGAACCTGTAAAAGATTTCCAGTTTTCACTTGTATTTACCTCGATATTATTGCTTTTAATATTTCCTGTTGATGGTTGAATCAGGTCTAACAGTAAACTAAAAAAAGTAGTTTTCCCCGCTCCGTTATTTCCCACTAATCCAAAACTTTGTCCTTTTGGTATTTCAAGATACTTAATGTTTAAAACTGTTGTACCGTTATATATTTTTGAAAGCTGATTTACTTGTATCATTTGTAATTTTAGATTTTAGATTGATGATTTTAGATTTAAAAATCTCCGGTATGTTTTTTTAATATTGAATTTTATTTGATAATTATCTCATTATCAAATTGGCATATTATCTAATTAACTCTTTTGTTTGTAAGCATTTATAGTACTATACTTTTCTACTTTATATCTTTTTTCGATTAATGAAAAAACACTGTTTCTGAAAATAAAACCCAAAACCCCTGCTCCGGCAACAAGAGCTAATCCGAGATTTTTATTTCCTAAATAAAGCCCGATGCCGTATAATCCCAAAGGCAATAATAATTTTGGCAAAGTCAATAACATGGCGCTTACATTAAATGCTTTTTTGTCTCCAAAAGCGCCTGCGGCATTGCTTAAATCAATTGGAGTTTTTGTAAATGCGCCTCCCAGAAGGACCAAATGCGAATTGACTCCAATATTATAAATCGCCCCAACGACAATGGTTAAATAAATTTCCCATCCGTACAAAAGATAAAATGATGCTAAAATTGTCGAAATAAAAGTGGCAATTACAACCAGCCACCATTTTGAAGTAATGTATCCGCGATACGGAATATTTTGTGTCATCATCAACTGATAATACGAACTGTCCCAGCTTGGTACAAACTGTCCAAAGACAAATAAAAATCCACCCGAAACAAATATTCCGGCAAAAATATGCATGATTTCCGGCTGCTGCGTATTTCCAAAAAAGATCAGTCCGTAAAACAAAAAGAAAAAACTCATAATAAGGGTCGTTTTTGATCTTTTGTTTCTTCGGATTAATTTAATATCATTTTTAAGAAATGTACCTAAAGTTCCAAATTGATTTAGCCAAACCAAATTTTCTGTCGTTGCAATATCTTCTTTTTTAGAAAGTCCGGCATCTAAAAATAAATTGTTTTTAAAATATTTAAACGTAAACTGATACAACGCAATTAAAATTAAAACGGGAATTAAAAATAATCCCCTTTTGTTATAAAGTCCCTGGAAAAATGGTGTCGTAAAAACAGTAATGTCAAATAATTCATAATATTGGGCTATTCCTAAAACCATGGCAAGTGCAATAAAAACAACAAATAATTTATCAATATTGCTTAAAATAATATTTAAAAAATTGTTGATATATACTAAAGAAAAAATTGCCAAAAGCCAAAACGCAATTCCAATGATATCATAACCTTCTATAAATAATACAATTGCAAACGGAACAAAAAAAAGTGCATGAATCCAATTGAAAAAGGACAATGCTGTTTTGCCCAATGAAAAATGAACAATTGTATCTTTATTAAAAGGTAAAACCAATAACGGTTTTATATTAAGAACAGGAATTGCCTGCATTAACAAACGAATGACCAAGTCGAATAAAAAATAATAAATCAAAAATCTATTGACTGTTAATAAGGGTTCGAAGTTCATTTCTTTAAGCAGGTAAAAGGTACCAACTCCCATTGCGATAAAGATAACCGAGAAATAGACCATCAAAAAGCCTATTAAAATTTTCATGGCCAAATTTGCTCCAAAAGAGGCAGATCTTGTAAAGGCCTTCCATTCCAGATAAATGAACTTTCTAATCATGGTTTTGGTTTTGAGTTTATAGTAAGAGCCCAAATGTAAGAAAACATTACAAAAAAAGTTAAAAATAATAAATTCGTATCTATCAATTAAACGCCGTTTGCTACTTTTGCATAAAAATTAAACCATGCCTTCATTCTTAAAACTTATAATTAAAGAGGTAAAACGTGAAACTGCCGATGCGGTTTCGATACTTTTTAATGTTCCGGAAGAACTAAAACCAGATTATAAATTTATTGCCGGACAATACGTAAACTTAAAATTAACTCTTGATAATCAAGAAATTCGCCGCGCTTATTCTATTTGCTCAGCTCCAGAAAGCGGTGAATTGAGAATTGCAGTAAAAGCAGTAAAAAACGGTTTGTTTTCGCAATTTGCCAATACTAAATTAAAAGCGGGAGACGTTCTTGAAGTAGGACAACCAGAAGGAAAATTTACTTTTGAGCCAGATGCCGAAAGACAAAAAAATTACGCAGCTTTTGTTGCCGGAAGCGGAATTACTCCAGTACTTTCTATCATAAAATCGATATTAAAAAGCGAGCCAAAAAGCTCATTTGTATTAGTTTACGGAAATAGAACTCCAGAAGATGCCATCTTTTACCAGGAATTACACGACTTGCAATTGCAATATGTAGGACGCTTTTTTGTCCATTTTGTTTTTAGTCAGGCTAAAGCTGAAAACACATTGTTTGGCAGAATCGAAAAATCTGCAGTAAATTTTGTTTTGAACAACAAACACAAAGAACTTGAATTTGATAAATTCTACTTGTGCGGTCCCGAAGAAATGATCAATACTGTTTCGGCGATTTTGAAAGAGAAAAACGTAAAAGATTCTGCTATTAAGTTTGAGCTTTTTACTTCTTCATCTCAGGAACATGAAATAAAAACTTCGCTTGAAGGACATACAAAAATCACTGTTTTGGTTGATGATGATGAAGTTTCTTTTGAAATGTCTCAAAAACAAACCATTCTTGATGCGGCTTTAAAACAAGGAATCGATGCTCCGTATTCTTGCCAGGGCGGAATTTGCAGCAGCTGTTTAGCGCGTGTAACATCCGGAACTGCAGAAATGACTAAAAATTCTATTTTAACAGATAAGGAAATTGCTTCAGGCTTAATTTTAACTTGTCAGGCGCACCCAACTTCAGAATCTATTTATGTGGATTATGATGATGTTTAGGTAGTTAAAATTCCAAATAAAAAATTCCAAATTCCAAGCTTAAAATTGGGATTTGGAATTTTTTTTGTTTGTAATTATTAGCAATCTTTGTCAAATTGGAATGTGGGATTTTAAAAAATTGGAATTTAATATTAGTTATTATGAAATCAGTACACGAAATTTTTAAAAACAAAGAATATCTTTTGGAAGAGGCAGAAGTTGTAAAGCTTATTGATTATTGCGAAGAACTGCAAGATGAAATTGTGGAGTTTAAATTTCAAAAAAACAATAATAAAGAACTGGCAATGCTAGACATGCTTAGGGAAGTTATAAAAGGCTGTAACGAAATTGAAAAAGCACAAATGGAACATGAACGATTTGGCTATGAAATTCCTGATTATCAAGCTACAATTTCAAATCTTAAAAGTTATATTTATGGAAGATGCCGTGATGAGAAAATTTGGTTGTAAAAAATTAAATCCAATAAAAAAATTCCAAATTCCAACTTAAATTAAAACCGCTGTATTTAATTGATAAAAAAGCACATTATATTTTAAGTATTTTTTAAAAAATGAGCTAAAATTTTAGTATATTAGTAGTTCAAAAGCTGATACATTTTTCTCTGTGTAAGGCTTCTATTTGTCAACAAGTTTAAAAACATTAAATTATGGCAATACATCACTACCTCCGTTTAACTTTTATATTCCTTTTTGTTGTAACATCCTTGTTTTGTGTGTACTTTATAATTAAAAAAAGAAGAAACAGGAAAGCTCCTAAAATGATTTCAAAAGAAAAATATAATTCAGCAATCAATGAAGAAATGGCTGAAATATCAGTTGCAAATGATAGTTTTTTTAATATCTGGCCGTATGTAAGTGAACTAAAAGCAGCTAAAATTTTATCAAATAAAATTAAAGAATCTGATTTGGTATATAAAGTTTACCGAAATTCAACCGAAGATTTTGAACATATTTTATTAACTACCGAAAAAGAAAATCATTTTGTTAACGTTGTAATCGATAGAAACAAAAAGAAAGCAATGGGTTATCTTTTCCTTGATTTATGAGAAAATTAAATTCCAATAAAAAAAATTCCAAATCCCAATTGTAAAGTTGGAATTTGGAATTTTTTTTGGAATTTTTATTTTGGAAATTTATAACAATTGCTGAATCTTCTCAACAACAGTCTTCGAAGAAATACTTCTCATTGCATCTTCGTAACCTTCAACAATCTTGTTTCCGTAAACAGAAGTTGGTAGTTTTGGATATTGATTTCTGTCTGAAGTCAAAGCATTTTCCAGGCTTTGATTAAACGGCAAAAATCCTGCATAAGGATGCGTTGCGCCCCAAAGAGTAATAACTTTTACGCCCAACATTGCGGCAATATGTGCGTTGCCGGAATCCATAGAAAGCATTACATCGAGATTGCTTATTAGTTGTAATTCCTGCTGAAATTTAATTTTTCCAGCCATGTTTATTACATCTTCAAAGGATTGTGAAAGTGAATCTAATATTTCGATTTCTTTTTTTCCTCCGCCAAAAAGCAAAATTTTATAGTCTTGATTTTGTGCCAAAGTTGTAATAACTTCTGTCATTAAATCCAAAGGATAAACTTTAGAATCATATTGTGCAAAAGGTGCAATTCCAATTAATTTTTGATTTTGACTGCCAATAATTTCTAAAATCTCTGCACTCAAATTTGCCTTTTCAGGGAAAGTCGCATTAGATAAATCCAGAGGAAAACCAAGTTCTTCAAAAACCTTTGCATGTCTTTCGAACATTGTAGGTAATTGTTTGAAAATTTTATTTTCTGCCCTGGTTAATTCTTTTTTTCCTTCACGACCTTTGTCAACAGTGGCTCTTTTTTTTCCGCTTAAAGCGAAAAGCAAACTCACAATTTTAGATCTTAATACATTATGAAGATCTGCAAAAGCATCAATTTTTAATTTCCGGACATCCTGAAACAATCGTAAAAGTCCCGCGAAACCTTTGTGACGTTCTTTTTCATCAAAAGCAAAAAAATCAAGATTAGGAATTCCGTCAAAAAAGGGTTTAAAAAACGGACGTGAAATTACTGTTAGTTTAACTTCGGGATACTGTTTTACGAAAGCGCGTAAAACAGGAACCGTCATGGCGACATCTCCCATTGCGGAAAGTCTCATGACGGCTATATGCTTAATATTGGACAATTTTGCCAATTATTTTTTGTTTTGATATAAAACAGGATTTAATTCATCGTCGTTGTACATTTTCATTTGTTTGTACACTTTCATGAATTTATCGCCATTTTCGATGTCTGTCAACAAATCATCAATTGCTGTAGACAAATCACTTCTTTGCTCTAAAAGAACATTTAATTTTTCCTGGCATTTATCTCTGTGTTCTTGTGAAGCCTCAGCACGAGTAGCTTCTTCATTCATGTGATAAATTTTTAAAGCCAAAATAGACAATCTGTCAAAAGCCCAGGCCGGACTTTCAGAATTGATTTTTGCACCATCTTTTGCTTTTACATCACTGTATTTTTGCAAAAAATAACTGTCTATATATTCCACCATATCTGTACGTTCCTGATTTGAAGCATCAATTCTTCTTTTTAAAGTTAATGCAGCAACCGGATCAATTTGCGGATCACGAATAATATCTTCAAAATGCCATTGAACAGTGTCAATCCAGTTTTTTAAATATAATAAATGTTCGAATTTATCCTTAGAATATGGATTGTTTATAGGTTGATCAACGTTATCAAACTGGTGATAATCTTTGATGCTTTGTTCGAAAACAGAATATGCTAATTTTGAAAACATGTCTTTAATTATTAGAGAAGCAAAGATACTTTTTATACTTTTATGCTGTGAAAAAAACGTTGGTTTTTTCATTTTAGTATCGCAAATCATTGATAATTCTAAAAACTTCACATGAAAATTCATTATATATCTGAAAATAATAGCGTTTTAAATCATTTTTTGGGTCAAATCAGAAATGTAAATGTTCAAAATGACAGTATGCGTTTTCGAAAAAATATCGAACGAATTGGCGAAATTATGGCTTATGAATTAAGCAAAAATTTATCGTATAAAAATGTAGATATTCAAACGCCGCTTGGCATTAAAAAAACTACCGAAATTAATGATGATTTGGTCTTATGTTCCATATTAAGAGCCGGGTTACCATTACATAATGGTTTTTTAAATTATTTTGATCATGCCGAAAATAGTTTTGTTTCTGCTTGCAGATATCATCCAAATAACGATCATGAATTTGAAATTCGGGTTGAATATCAAGCCGTTTCAAATATCAATAATAAAACAGTTTTACTTCTTGATCCCATGTTGGCGACTGGACAATCAATAGTGGCAGTTCATCAAAAATTGGTTCAGAATGCTACTCCAAACGAAATTCATATTGTTGTCGTTATTGCTGCTCCGGAAGGTGTAGCCTATCTTGAAAAAAACCTTCCGGACAATTGCCATCTTTGGGTTGCATCTCTAGATGAAAAACTGAATGAAAAAAATTATATAGTGCCGGGACTCGGCGATGCCGGCGATCTTGCTTACGGCAGTAAATTATAATTGAGTAAAAAAAGTAAATAAACTACACGCAATTAAAGTATAAAATACAATTTCGCTGTTTAATTTTTGCTGTACGTATTCGACATAACTTGCCGCCATCATTGTTAAAGGAGCAATGCTAAACAATAATAAATCGTTGCTTTTATCTGGCGAAATAATAAAAACAAAAGCTGCTATAAAAAAACAGGCTACGATTTTTTTGTATGAAGAATGTACAATTTGGGGCCTGTTTGAAAAAGTCATTAACATCGAAACGACGAAAAATAATTCCACGGCCACATAAATGGATAGCGCTCCGTTTTCGTAATTATTCTTAAAATAATTAATATTAAAATCAACCACAGCACGTTTTTGAAAAAATTCAATTGCGTTAATATGGAAGATTAAAGAGATCAGTAAAAAGATAACCGCAACGGCCATAAGTGCTATAAATGGCAAAACCCAGTTTCTATAATCACGCGAAACGTGAAAAATAATCGATATAAAAACCAATATCAGGAAAAGAATAGACCAAAATTGAAATAAAGAAGCTATTAAAATCCAAAAAGAAGCATCAAATATTTTTTCTTTTGAAGCTTTTAAAGATTGTAAAGAAATCAGTCGTCGAAGTGCCAGCAAAACAAAAAAGTTGGCATATACTACATTTGCATTATTAAATATTGTGGGGAAAAACAATATAAACAATAAGTAAAAAAATATCGCGTAACCATTGTCTTTACTGAGTCCGTTCTTCTTTACAATAAAATTTATCAGAAAAAAAGAAGCAAATATAAAGCACAATAAACTCATTTTTTGAAACGCCAAAAATGAAGAACTCATCCATGATGGTTCCTGAAATTGAAACAGAAAAAAGAAAACCAGTATTAAAATTACGACCAACGAATAATTTAATGGCGTAGATTTTCTAAAAACACTTGTTATCATAAGGATATTTTATACTTTTGTGACTGTAAATATAATACTTGTTTAAAAAGTAAAACCAACAAGTTGAAAAAAGATTCTATAATCTGAATTCGATTTCAATGCGTTACACAACAATAAATAACATATAATTTTAGAAATTATGACAGCTTTTTTTGAAGGAATACAATACTTATTCGTTAACATTTTATTTGCTCCACTTGACTTTTTACGTCGTTTAGAACTTGTTACATGGTTTGGTGCAAATACAATTAACTGGATTTTTATGATCATCTGCGCATGCGCAATCGTTTATTGGATTAAACAATTACGCATTTTTGATGACGCCGGAACTGAAAACCAAGATACTACAGCTCACTCTTTTTTAAAGTAAGTCGAAGCCAATATCTTTTCTAAAATACATCTTATCAAAATTTAGTTTATCTATGTTTTGGTAAGATTTTTTTATGGCTTGTTGGAAATCGTCCCCATAAGATGTTACTGTTAATACACGACCTCCATTACTAACGACATTTTCGCCATCTAATTTTGTTCCTGCATGAAAAACAATAGAATCTGTAATTTTTTCTAATCCTGTAATTACTTTTCCTTTTTCAAAATCTTCAGGATATCCGCCAGAAACTACCATAATTGTAGTCGCGCTTCTTGGATCTACTTTTAATTCGAAAGAATCTAATTCCTGATTTGCAACTGATAAAAACAATTCAACCAAATCAGATTCTAATCTTGGCACTACAACTTCAGTTTCAGGATCTCCCATTCTTACATTGTATTCAATAACGATTGGTTCATTTTTTACATTAATCAAACCAATAAATACAAACCCTTTATATTCGATTCCGTCTTTTTGAAAACCTTCAATTGTTGGTTTTACGATTCTTGTTTCAATTTTCTCCATCAAAACTGCATCAACATAAGGAACCGGAGAAACTGCTCCCATACCACCTGTATTTAATCCTGTATCACCTTCACCAATTCTTTTGTAATCTTTTGCAGTTGGAAGAATTTTATAGCTTTTTCCATCAGTCAAAACGAAACAGCTTAACTCGATTCCGTCCAAAAATTCTTCGATAACTACTTTTGAACTTGCCGCTCCAAATTTTTGGTGAACCAACATGTTTCTCAATTCAGTTTTAGCTTCTTCAAGATCCTGAATAATCAAAACACCTTTTCCAGCTGCTAATCCATCCGCTTTTAAAACGTATGGAGGTTGTAAAGTTTCAAGAAATGCACATCCTTTTTCTACTGTTTCTGCAGTAAAACTATCGTAAGCAGCAGTTGGAATATTGTGTTTCATCAGGAATTCTTTAGCAAATTCCTTACTTCCTTCTAATTGTGCACCTAATTTTGATGGCCCGATTACAGGAATATGTTGTAAACTTTCGTCGTTTTTAAAATAATCATAAATCCCTTTTACCAACGGATCTTCTGGCCCTACAACAACCATTTTTACATTTTCCTTAAGTACAAATGCTTTTATGGCATCAAAATCGGTTGGAGACATTGCAACGTTTGTAGCAATTGCAGCTGTTCCCGCATTTCCTGGTGCAACAAAAAGTTTTTCGCAAAGCGGACTCTGAATCATTTTCCACGCAAAAGCATGTTCTCTTCCGCCTGATCCCAATAGTAAAATTGTCATGGTATAGTTGTATTTAGTTGTGGTGCAAAAATAATTGCTTTTGTACGTAAAAAATAATTAAATCTTAAAAAGTTGTTGATTCTTCTCTGTTAGTAATTGGTAAATATTATTTTTGGTAAAAATTTATCTTCAAAAAATGCTGTCACTTTTCGATCTTTCGTTAAAATTAAATGGTTTTCCAATCAAAGAAGCTAAGGCCGAATTGAATCGAATTGTGAATTTATCTACTGAAGAACATGCGAAATTCATTCAGGATAAAAAAAGAGAAATTGTTGATTTTCATTTACAAAACAATTCTTTTTACCAGGAATTAGTTGGAAATAAAAATGATTATAAATGGGAAGATTTACCGATTTTAAACAAACAAAATTTACAAAAACCGCTTGTAGAAAGACTTTCTAAAGGATATACTCTAAAAAACGTTTACCTCAACAAAACATCAGGATCGAGCGGAACGCCTTTTGTTTTTGCCAAAGATAAATATTCTCACGCTCTGACGTGGGCATCGAATATTATGCGTTTTGGATGGTTTAATATTGATTTTAATCATTCTTACCAAGCGCGTTTTTACGGCATTCCGATGGATTTTATTGGATACCAAAAAGAACGTTTTAAAGATTTTTTAAGCGGTCGTTTTCGCTTTCCGGTTTTTGATTTGTCTGATGAAGTTTTGGAAAAATTCCTAGGAAAATTTAAAACGCAAAAATTCGATTATATCAATGGTTACACGAGTTCGATCGTTTTATTTGCTAAATTTTTAGAAAAAAGAAATATCATTTTAAGTGAAATTTGCCCAACTTTAAAAGCTTGTTTTGTTACTTCGGAAATGCTTTTTGAATCGGATAAAATATTGCTGGAAAAACAATTCGGAATTCCAATTATCAACGAATACGGAGCCTCAGAATTGGATTTAATTGCTTTTGAAAATACAAAAGGCGAATGGCAAATAAATGCTGAAACATTATTTGTTGAAATTTTGGATGAAAATAATCAGATTCTCCCTTATGGGAAAGAAGGCCGAATTGTGATTACTTCTCTTTTCAATAAAGCAAATCCGTTTATAAGATATGATATTGGAGACATTGGGATTTTAGATGAAAAAAGTACGCCACAAAAACCCATTCTAAAAAAATTGGTTGGTAGAACAAATGATGTTGCGATTTTACCAAGCGGAAAAAAATCTCCCGGCTTGACATTTTATTACGTAACAAAAAGCATCATTGAAGATGATGGAAATGTAAAAGAATTTATCATCAAACAAACCCAATTAGATTCTTTTGAAATTGAATATGTTTCTGAAAATGAATTAAATGCAGAACAAATTCAAAAAATAAAAGAAGCGATTGCGCTCTATCTTGAATCCAATTTGAACTTCATTTTTACCCGAAAAAATGTCTTAGAAAGAACCAATCGGGGTAAATTAAAGCAATTCAAATCGTATTTATAATATAAATAAAATCTTACATTTGTTTTTTTAATTAAACCTTATGGACGATCAATCTTTGCTTTCTGAAGAAACAATTTCTAATAAAATATATTTTATCCGTAATCAAAAAGTGATGCTTGCATTTGATTTAGCAACCCTTTACAATGTTGAAACAAAAAGGCTAAATGAACAAGTAAAAAGAAATTCATCTCGATTTCCAGAAGATTTCATGTTTCAACTTACGGAAAGTGAATTTGAAAACTTGAAGTCGCAAATTGCGACTTCAAGTTGGGGTGGAAGTAGAACATTACCTTTTGCTTTTACAGAACATGGTATTTTAATGCTTTCAAGTATATTAAAAAGCGACAAAGCAATTCAAACCAATATTCAAATTATGCGCATTTTCACAAAAGTGCGACAAATGCTTCTGGATACAACAGAAATTAAAGTCGACATTCTACAGATTCAAAAGAAATTGGAGAATCATGATAAAAATATCGAATTAGTTTTTTCTTATTTGGATGAATTGACAGAGAAAAAGGAAATTGAAAGTGAAAGAGTGAAAATTGGATATAAGAAATAATCAGAATTGGAGATCACAAATTGTGATCTTAAAATTAAACTCAAATCTTGAGGTCACAAATTGTGACGTCAAGATTGAAATAAAAAACGAAATTCTTCAAGGTCGCAAATTGCGACCTTGAAGAACGCTAAATCTTCTTTATATATCGAGGCTTAATAATCAACTGTGTAAATAAAAATCGTGTCATCAACAAAACAGAAAACACAAAATTGAATCCGTGAAATTCTCTATAAACACCAAAGTTGTGTTTTATCAATTTGAATTTTGAAGCAGATATTGAGTCTTTTCTTATTCTGTAAAGAGCTAAAATCTCCGGTACTGGTTTCGTTACTTCAATTTGTTTTAAAATCGTAAGCCATAATCGCCAGTCTTGTCTTTTTTGGGTCGCTTCGATAACAACTTTTCCGAAAAAATCTGCATCATAAATTGCGGTTAAGTTGCCAACGTAATTGCAAAAAAACAATTGATCATAAGTCAATTCTAATGGAGCCTCAACTCGCCTGGTTAAAGAATTCCCTTCTTCATCTATACAATCATAAAAACTGAAAGTAAAAGGTAAATTGTTGGTTTTCAAAAACTGAATCTGTTTTTCCAATTTCATCGGGAACCACAAATCATCTGCATCTAAATAAGCAATATATTTTCCGATTGCCTTTTCTAAGGCAACATTACGCGCAAATCCATTTCCGGAATTTTTAGATAATTCTGTTAATTTTATCCGATTGTCTTTTTGGGCAAATTCTTTTATAATGGCAATCGTTTTATCTGTAGAAGCGTCATCAACCAAAATCATTTCCCAATTTTGATAACTCTGATTTTGCACAGATTCTATAGTTGCCCGAATAAATTTTTCGGCATTAAATGTTGGCGTTATAATCGAAACTAATTCACTCATTAATATGCTTTTTTATCGCCTTTAAAAATATTGATTACGGTTTGAAAAATTATTTTCAAATCTAAAATAAGAGACCAGTTTTCGATGTAAAAAACATCAAATTTTATTCGGTTAATCATGTCTCTTTCTATTGTGATTTCACCTCTAAAACCACTAACCTGTGCCAATCCGGTAATTCCGGGTTTAACACAATGACGGATCATGTATTTTTTTACTTTGTTTCCGTATTCTTTATTCTGTGACCAAAGATGCGGTCTTGGTCCAACGACCGACATGTCACCTTTTAAAACATTAACAAATTGCGGTAATTCATCTATGCTTGTTTTTCTCATAAAACGGCCAATTGCCGTAACGCGGGGATCGTTTATTGAAGCTTCTTTTTCGGTAGTTTTATTAATTCGCATGGAGCGAAATTTATAACATACAAATTCATTTTCTCCTAATCCAGGTCGTCCCTGTGTGAAAAAAACCGGGCCTTTAGATTCTAATTTTATTAGAATTGCCAATATTGGGCCTAGCCAGGATAATACAAACACAATGATTAATATAGAGAAAACAACATCAAAAATACGTTTCAGTACCTGAATTGCCGGTTCATTAAGCATGGTCTGCTTTAACGAAAGTACGGGGAAAAAATCGTAATAATCTATTTTTAGATTCTTGGAGAAAATCTCTTTTGTGTCTGGAATAAACTTTATTGTTTTATTATTTTCATCGGCAAAATCAATCAAATCTTTCAAATATTTGTTTGATACTTCATTCAAAGAACAATAGATTTCATCTACTTCGTTTTCAATTATAAAAGGTTTTAAATCTGTCAATTTTCCTCTGATATTCTCGCCTGATTTCTTATCCGAAAAATATCCTAGAAACCGATATCCATAATCTTTTCTGGTTTCAAAGAGGTTTTTTAATCGAATTGCTTCTTCTGTAAAACCTATTATAACAGCGCTTCGATAATTGCTTCCTGTAATTATTCTGTATTCTTTTAAATAAAAAAACAATGAGAATTTAAAAATTGTTACCAATAATATTGCCAACACTATAAATATTATAATGGCCGTTTGGCTAAAAATCACTTGTGGCGAAAAAGGAAAAAAAGCAATTACAACGAGAAGAAACAAAATTTCCTGTCTTAATACTTTTGCAACAATTTCAATTGGAGTCGTAAATCTGTACACATCATAAAAATGTGTTGAAAAAGCTATTAAACCCCAACCAATATATTGATACAAAATAAACAACAACATATTTGAAACCAGCTCTTTAAATATAAAAAAGCTTAATACTGTAATAATTGTCAGATCAATTAAAATACTAATTGGCCTGATATATTTTGAGTATCTTCCTGTTTGAAATACTGTCATAATTTGTTACCGTATACAATCATTTTATTGCACATTTGATTTTACATAGCCGTACTTATAATAGCTATTTTATATAATTTGAAAAATCCTTGTGCTCTTCTTTTGAAAGTTCTTCTTTTGAAAGTGATCTAAAATAATCATATGTGATTTTCATTCCTTCAGAACGGCTTACTTTTGCTTCCCAACCTAGCAATTCTTTTGCTTTGGTTGTATCTGGCTGACGTTGTAAGGGATCATTTACTGGCAGCGGATGATAAACCACTTTTTGATTTGTTCCGGTAAGTTTTATAATTTCTTTGGCAAAATCCTTAATTGTGATTTCATCCGGATTTCCAATATTTACCGGATAAACATAATCAGAATGCAGCAATCTAAAAATACCTTCAACCTGATCATCAACATAGCAAAAAGAACGCGTTTGCATTCCGTCTCCAAAAATGGTTAAATCCTCACCACGAAGTGCCTGACCAATAAATGCCGGAATTACACGTCCGTCGTTGAGACGCATTCTTGGTCCGTAAGTGTTAAAAATACGAACGATTCTGGTTTCAACACCGTGAAAAGTATGATAGGCCATTGTTATGGATTCCTGAAAACGTTTGGCTTCATCATAAACGCCTCTTGGTCCAATTGTATTTACGTTTCCGTAGTATTCTTCGGTTTGAGGATGAACCAAAGGATCTCCATAAACCTCAGAAGTTGAAGCGATCAAAATTCTTGCTTTTTTAACTCGGGCCAAACCTAATAAATTATGTGTCCCTAATGATCCGACTTTTAATGTCTGAATCGGAATTTTTAAATAATCGATTGGGCTTGCAGGTGAAGCAAAATGTAATATATAATCTAAATTTCCCGGAATATGAACAAATTTGGTGATGTCATGATGATAAAACTCAAAGTGCTCTAATTTGAATAAATGTTCGATGTTTTTAAGATCACCGGTTATTAAATTATCCATACCAATAACAAAATATCCTTCTTTGATAAATCGATCGCACAAATGCGATCCTAAAAAACCCGCCGCTCCGGTAATAAGTATTCTTTTCATAATGGTTTTATTGAACCTATTGGTTTTGATAATCTCTACAAATATGCACAAATGTAATAAAATATCCTGCCTTTAAATTGACTAAATTTTTATCCAAAGAGAGATTCAATTTTTAATCCATTATTAATTGCTTTATTCTACTTTTACTAAACTAAATTTAATTATTTTGAAAGTTGTACATGTCGTTGAAGCACTAGAAGGTGGTGTATATACTTATTTTAGAGATTTGTCCCATTTTTTTGGAAATGAAGGAATAAGTAAAAATATAGAAACCTCTATTGTCTACAGCAGTAATAGAAAAGGAATTAGTTCTGAGAAAGTAAACGCTGAATTCTCAAACGGTGTTAATCTGATTCATCTTGATATGGTTCGGGAGATTTCTCCTTTTCAGGATTTAAAATCTATTTTTAAATTAATTAAAGAACTAAAGGAAATTAATCCTAATGTAATTCATCTTCATTCATCTAAAGCAGGTGTTTTAGGTCGATTTGCTTGTTTTTTCCTATTCAAAAAAAAGAAGGTTTTTTACACGCCTCACGGATATGCTTTTCTAAGAACTGATATTTCAAAATCTTCCAGAAAATTATACTCAATCATTGAAAAAAGTTTTCAAAGATTATTTGGCGGAACAATTGTGGCATGTGGGGATACTGAATTTGAAATTGCTAAAAAAATAGGTCCCTCAAAATTAGTGAGAAACGGTGTAGATATCCCGCATATACGGGAACACTTTTTACCTCATCAAAACTCAAAATTAACTATTGGTATTTTAGGCCGAATCACAGCCGCAAGAAACCCTAAATTATTTAATGATATTGCCCTGAAATTTCCGGGTTTTAATTTTATCTGGATAGGTGATGGCGAACTAAGCCATTTAATTACTTCTGAAAATATTAAGATTACCGGATGGATTATGGATAAAAATATTGTTTTTGAAACTTTAAATTCAGTTGATATTTATCTCCAAACCTCTCTTTGGGAGGGCTTACCAATTGCATTGTTAGAAGCAATGGTTTTAGAAAAACCAATTATAGCAACCAATATTATTGGTAATAAAGACATTGTTTTACATAATAAAACAGGATTTCTTTTTGATGATATTAATGAACTTGAAAATTATTTTGAAATTCTAAAAGAGAACGAAACCAGAACTGATTTTGGAAAAAAAGCATTAAAAAGATGCGAAGATTTATTTGATACAAATCAAAATTTTAAGCAGCTTTTTGCTCTTTATCAAGAATCGCTCTTTGCTGAAGCCAATAACCTGCAAAAATAGAAAACCATAATCCGCTGAAAGCTATTCCATCAAAACGGAGCAAAAAATCATCGGTTAAATTTGAAGTAAAAAAGATCATAAAAAACGAAATTATGATGGCGCTTTTTAAATCGTAACCTAAAAATCCAATTGTAAACATATAAAGCAACGCTACTATTGGCCCCAGAATTCCGAATTTTAATAGAAAATCAAGAAACTGGTTGTGTGTTGGAAATTCATATTTAGCCAAAAAATGCTGATTGGTTTGTTTGTAATATTTAACCAATTCCGGCTTTCCGTCTGAAGCTCCAACTCCAAAAGGAAGGTTTTTTACAGACAATTCCCAAGCTGATTTCCAGATCGAAAGGCGGGTTACAAAAGAATTGAAAACCTTGATCTCAGGATGATCAATTTCATCTAATTTCCCTACTTTATCCATATAAGCAAAAGTTGTTTTAGAATACTTCTCTTTCATGTATGGATTTTTTTGAACGAAGAAAAACAAAATGCTTCCCAATAAAATCAAAGCGATTGCCGAGCTTATTGCCGTGTTTTTTACGTTTATTTTTGATTTAAATTCAAGAAAGAAAACAATCACAAATCCAGCCAAAACATTAACCAAAGCTATTCTGGTATTTACAAAAAGCACGAAGAAAAACGATAAAAGAAAAACAATTAATCGAATAATCTTAAAACTTCTTTTTTCGTGATTTTTAATACTGTAAAAAACAAAAAACAGAGTACAAACCGAAACAAAGGCCAAGTGCATATTTAAAGCCGGGGCATGAATGCCAATACTGTCTGCAAATTGATATCCCATTTCCCATAAATCGATTCCGTTAAGGTATTTATCCATTAATTCGGGATAAATAACATTAAAACGGATGAATAACAACAACATTAAAATTGTTGTTGCGGTGCTGTAAATTTGGGTTATTTTTAAAAATTTAATGCGTTGATAATTACCGATAATAAAAATTGGAAACAATAATAACGAAGTGCTTTTTTCTATTGCTTTTAGTCCTTTTGTAAAAGAAGCGTTATTCCAAAAAAACAATAACTCCAACAATATAGGTGAAGCAATACAGGCCATTAAAATAAGGCTCATTTTGGTGAATTTTAACTTTCGAATAAAAACCAAATTAAAAACAGCAAATAAAATTATAAGCAATGAGCATGGTTTTCTAAAAATCATCGCAATAGCGATCAGACATAAAAAAACATGGAATATTTTATTGAAGTTTTTTTCGGAAAGATTCATAGTATAACGCAAAATAAATTAAAGGAAAAATGCCTATTTTATGTCGAACAGCAGTGCCTAAATCTGGTTCGAATACACCCTGCACAATAAAAAAGGAAAAAAGAATTAATAAAGCCATCAGTTCTTTTGAGTATCTTTTTCTGTCTTTTAAACATTTAGAAAAACGAACTAATAAAATATAAAACAGCAAAAGCTGCCAGATTATAAACGATATTATTTGTGGAGAAAATAAATGTTTTAAGCCGTTTAAAGGAATGTTAACCGTAAAAAATCCATAAAAAACACTTACCATTTCTCCGTACCAAGTATCAGTTTTTACGGGAGAAACAATCATAGAATTTGCATCTGAAGAACCTACCCGGTCATTGTTCACCAATTCACGGCTAATTTCAGAAAGATATTTTCCCTTTATAACACCGTGGCTGAATGATAAGAAGAAGGCAATCAATAAACCGTAAAAAATTGTCGTTATCGTTTTGTTCTTAAAACTTATCAAACTAAGCAAATACATTCCGCCGCCAATAATAGGAATCATGGCAAAATAAGGACGAAAAATTATTCCAAAAAACAGCAACATTAGAGTGGTATACAGAATTGTTTTCTTTACCGAAACCTCATCATTTATACACATAAAAACAATTGGCGTTACATACAAAAAGGTTATAAATTCTTTTGAAGGCATTGATATAAAAATGGCAATCATCAAAATTCCTATGTAAACCAAAATGTTCTTGATATTTAGCTTTTCGAAGTTGTCCGGAATGCCAATTTTATACAAAACATACATTAAAACAGGAAATTGAATTAGGGCAATTACAGGAAAAGGCAAATAACGAAAACCTGAAATTTTATAGAGCAAAATCGAAACCGGATAACTGCCAATAAATCCTATTTCGTGTCCTTTGTCATAAACTATAATTGCGGTATCATAAAAAAACCGTGGCGGCAAAACAAAAAAAGCGGCAAATGCAACAACCAAATTGGCCATCGCAATAAGCAAAAATGCTGCGGTGCTTTTTTTAATATTTTTCTGCATACTTATTTTTTATTTTAAAGCTCTGTATTTCTTGAACAAAATTGTTTTAATTCTATATCCATTTAAAAAAAGTATCAATGCTGTGAATGGCAAATATTGATAGAAACGTATCACTTTATCGACTCTTAAATTTCGTTTTTTTTGAAGCAAATACTTCCAGGAAACTATATCACTCCAAATATTATGTCTTGTTTTTGAAGAGAGTACGTAAAAATCTTTTAAAATTACAACATAATTAAAAGCCCAATAATTTTCTATCGCCTGATTTATATTTTCAGAATTTGATTTTGGTGCATTTAAACCATTTTTTACCATAAAATAAACATCTTCAATGTGTTTTTCGGTTACGTTTGTAGTTATAGATCCTTTTCTAACCTGACGATAAATGTAAAATGATTTAGAGTAAATACTAAAAGTATCAATGTAATGCATTAATCGGCCGCACCATTCAATATCTTCAGATTTTCGCCCTAAGGGGAAAAACAATTGATTATCGATTACAATTGACCTTCTAATTACTTTATCCCATGCAGACGCAACATATAGATCATAATAAACTAGATTAATTATTTGATCATCAATTTTTCCTGTTGTGTTTTTAATAAAACGCTGGTTGTGTTTGCAATGCACATCCTGTTCAGAAAAAAAACGGCTTTCTTCATGAATAATCAAATCCGGATTTGATTCTTCTATCAGCTTATTCAAATCGCTTAAAACAGAGTCTCCTGACCAGTAATCATCGCTATCTGTAAAAATAATATAATCGCCTTTTGATGCTAATAAACCTTTATTTCTGGCCTCTGATAAACCTCCGTTTTCTTTGTTAATTAATTTTATGTGTGATGAATTTTGCTGGTATTTTTGACAAATTTGAAAAGACGAATCTGTAGAACCATCATTGACTAAAACAATTTCATAATTAGAATAGGTCTGGCATAAAATACTCTCTAAACATTGGTTTAGATAATCCTCAACATTATAAACCGGAATAATAATGCTAAAAAAAGTATTTTCCTTTCGCAGATTCATTGTTTTACTTTTAATTCAAAAAAACTTTAATTCTATCTTTCTGATAAATAACAATTGCTGAAACAATATTCCAAAAAAGAGAACTAGATACAAATGCAATTGCAGCCCCCATCATTCCATAATCAGGAATTAAAAATCGGTTCAAAACAAAATTCACGATAACAGCAATAATCAATATAATCTGAAAAATATGTTGTCTTCCCGTCATATTTAGATAAACAGGAGCGGCTCCAAATGCAGAACAAATTCCCTGACCTATTATTAAAATTAAAAATGCCTGTTGGGCGACCACATATTGATGTCCAAAAAAGTTCAGAATATTTTCTGAAAAAATGCACATTGCAATAATTACCGGAACTGTAATTCCGAAAATTAAGCGCGAGCTATTTCTTAATGTTTTTGTTAGTTCTGCTTTGTTCTGACTTGAAAAATATTCTGAAATTTTAGCTGAAATCGTAATGTTGATTGACAAAATAACTACAGAAACAATAGTCATTAATTTGACTCCAATAGAATAAAACGCAACTGTTTCATCATTACGGTACTTTTTTAAAAACATAATATCAAAACACATTAATAAAAACATTGCCATGCTGCTGATGGCAATTGGATATGATTTAAAAAAAATTTCTTTACTAGAAATACTGTAAGCTGTTTTTACAATTTTTACTTTTCTAAAATAATGTAAAACCAATGCTGAACTTACTATTGCTAATAAAACAAATCCCCAAAAGAAAACATCAACCAAATAGTTTTCTTTATTCCAGTAAAGCAAAACGATAGAACCTATTATGAGCGGTATATATTTGAGAATGTTTCTGAATAATTCTGCAATGTAGAGTTTATCTAAAGCTCTTATGACTTCTGTATTTAATATTGAAAGACCGTAAAAAAATAAGGTTGCAGCGCCTTTTAGAAAAATAAGATATACCTCAGAATCACTAAAATAACCATTCACTATTTCGTCATCGATCATTAGAATTATAATGAATGCAAGTACAGAAGTTGCAAAAAGCATCTTTACCATTTTAGCATAAATCTTTTTCAATTCTGAAATCGCATTGTCACTGGCTAATTTCCCTTTAAAATATAAAATGGACTGATCAAAGCCCAACATACAAATACTGCTAACCGATATCAAAAAAGATCTTGCAAAATCATATTGCCCTACTAATTTTGGGCTGTAAGATTTGGTTAGAAGAACCGTAAAACCAAACAACAAGAGAACTCCAAAAACCCTTAAAAGCAAAGTGGCAAAACTTTGTTTTAAAAATGGGTTTCGAGATAATTTCTCAAATATGATATTGATTTTCAATTGGTGTATGTTAAAGAGAATATCCTTTAAATCGATTTTGTATTATGAATTCTCTGCTGCTTGCTGTAAAATTTAGAAAATAAGCTGATAAGAACAAAAATAAATATGAAGAAAACCGGAAACAAAAATTTAAATCTGCCATTTGTAATTTTGTTATCATTTATGTTAAGCGTCGAATTAATTTCTCTAATCGTTTTGTCAAAACTTATTAATTTTAATTTGTTTTCTCCCTGATCTGTAACTAATTTTTGTTTGGTTTTTATAATGTCGTTTAGTTGTAAATTTTCGTTGTAATAAATCAGTTTGTCATTATTTGAACCTCCCTTTACTTTATTCGAAAATCCGTTTAAAACATTGTCTATCTGCAGTAATATCGTGTCATTTTGAGCAATTTGCTGTTCCAGATTTTTATATCCTATTTTTTGAATTGCGGTAAAATATTCAGAATCATTCAAATATTTCAACAACGGTTCTACTTCGTTTTCATTTATAGCTTTACCTGAAACGAAAGAAATTGTATGAAAAGTATAGTTTTTACTCGTTACATTGTCTTCTAAAACTTTTTTTACTTCTCCAACCTCAGCCATTAATTTTATAAGTTCAAAGTTTTGTTCTTTGTCTTCTATAAATTTATAAACGTCAGCGACAGGTTTAATCTCTATTTTCTTAATTAATTTTGGATCTGAAATTCCTACCACATTTTTTAAGAAAGACGTATCTCCAGAAATAACTTTAGATTGAATTAAATCGATTTTAGCATACAAATAATCAACACTTCCAAAATTTGGTGTGACAATTACCTGATTTTCAAATGATTTTTTATTAGAATCTAAGTACCATCCAAAACCAAAACCAACTATAACCAAAATTAAAACAACAACCCAGTTTCGAACAAAAAATTGAATCGATTGAAAAATTGCAGCATTAATTCTATCAAAAAAATTACCAATGCTTTTTGAAAGCTGAAAAATATCAATTTCTTGATCTGTAGCATTTTCGGGTACTTTTGTACTCATTTAAGTTTTTATTTTACGTTGAAAATTTGTTCCAAAATTTTAATAGTAATCAAATAAGTTGGTTTTACACCAGTTGTTCCTAATCCGCCCGAAGCAAGTGTGCTTCCGGTTTCCAGAGGATTATCTGATGCATAATAAGCATAACGAACTTTTATATCATGCGGCACGCTTTTTCTAATTTTTGATGCCGATTGTATTGCTTTTTGATAATAAGAACCTTCCATTTCAAGACCAATTACTCCCCACGTCGACTCATGAAAGAATTTTAGCAAATCTCTGTTTTGCAATGATGTTCCTAAAACAGTAACCATTGCTCCTTCAAAAACAGCAATGTCATTTCCTTCAAACATAGCGCCTGTTAATTCATTTTCGAAGAAATAATTATCTGCCGTTCCCTCATTTATATGTGCAGACGGAATCATAATATCGCCTTTTCCACCTTCCAGAATTCCGGCTTTACCCATTATCGAAACTGATCTTACATTTAGTAACGTCTCTTTTTTATACGGTTTCAAAAGTTCGTCGATAGTTTCATAAGCCTGCTCGCCAAATGCATAATCCATTACAATTATTACAGGTTTTTCTTCATCAATATTTCCATATGAAAATGCCGTTTTTGACCAATCAATTTTGGCCGTGTCAAAAATTTGCACATCAATATTTGTTCCTGAACTATCCGGTAATGAAATCATTCCGTTTTTCAACGCCAGTTCTTCCACGTGCGCTCTAAGTTCTTTTGCTCCAGACTTGCTTAGTTCTTCATAAATAAAGAAATCAGATTTGTCCTTGAATTTTGTTTTCAACAACGGCGTTGCAAAAATCGAATTCATTACACTGTGCATATTCGCGCTTATCACATGAATTGGACGTTTTAAAAGATTATTTGCTTTTAAAACTTCCTTGATATTGGTTGCCCAGATTTCACCATGAATGTGATGCCCAAGACGTTCTCTTAAAACAGGACTAAAAGTGATTGTACGTTTGTTATTATCAATCATTTCTTCTATCGCCAGTTTCCCTAACCAATAAATAACGTGCAGAAAACGATCCGGAGCATTTTCTGATCCAAAAGCATCATAAATATCCAGAACCTCTTCAAATGTTCTTCCTAAAATATTGGCAACATGCGAGATCGCTTTTTCTTTTTCTATTAAAGAAAGTTTTTTCGTCTGCAATACAGCTTGTTCCAATTTCAGCCAATCGCGCGAAACTTCACCTCCGTCATCCAATAAAACTCTGTTTTTTATTTTGTGCGATTCGATAAAAATAAAAGTCAAATGCGTCAAAATATCATAAATGTCAGATCGCCCTCTGGTGATTTCAACATTCATTTGTTCCTCATCAATTCGGTAGCAATTTCTTCTTCTTTTTGGAGGAACAATTGCCTGAAAATGTGATTTAGAATATCCTTCATCTGAAGTTAAATTAATAAATCGACATTGTTCAATTCCTATCGGAAGACGCTCTATAACGTATAAAAGACCGTTAAGTTCTACTTTTTCTTCTCCAATATTTCCGTAAATTTCCGGACGTAAGGCCAATAATGATTCGCGTAAACTATCACCCGAAACTCCCATAGGTTTATAAAAACCACGGTTGAATAAGTGACGCATTGTTATGTACATTTTTTCAATCGCTGCAGATGATTCCTGCGCTCTTGATCTTGATATATGTTTGGTTTCTTTCATGCTTTATATTTTAAAAAATCTTCGGTTTTAGAAGATTAATCTTAGTATTATTAATTTTAGCGAAAATAGGAATTAAAAACGTTAACTCTGCAAAACATCATTATTACTAAACTGTTATTACAATATAATTTTATAGTAAGTAATTTGTTATCTACAATTTAAAAAAATTTAGAAGAAGAATTTATCTTAGTTTTTTATTTCAAATTATCGCTTTTATTTGATAATTTTAAACTATTTATTATTGTATTATTATTTGTAATCTTCAAAGTTGACTTCTCCTTTATGGAAATTTTTATCTTTTAGTAAAATCAAATTTAGCTTGTTGATACATTCCTGATTATTATCTGACATTATAAAAGCTAAATCCCAAATGTCTTTTGAAATAAAAAATGAACCAATATCTGAGCTAACTTCTATTTCAATTTCATCATTCATCCAAAGGTCATTCATTTTATCAACTTTTGGATTTATTTCTGAAATTGAATCTAATAAATCTGTGAGAAAATATTCGTCTTCGCACCACTAAATATCTCAATTAACAGATCTTGAGATTTATATCCTGGTCTCAAATAATATTTATATTTCTAAATAAAACTGCTCTTTATTTCAATCTTAAGATTTCAACTACCTCGCATTCTGCTATTTTCCTTGGACCTTCCATAAAATAACCTTTTTCCCCAATTTTAATTCTTGATTTGTGTAATTCTTGATTTACTCCGGTTACGATCCACATTTTGGCTTTCCCGAAAGTTGAAACATGTATAGATTTATCTAAAATTACATTATTTTCATTATCTAAAAATTCAGGCCAGATCATCCATATTTTTATAGATTTCTCATCTTCCGCGTACATAAAATCTGAACGATAACCTTGTCCGGTATTTATTTTTCTTCCTCCTTCTTCCTCAGAAAAAAAGCGATATTGAACTATAAAATCACATTCACGATTTTTAGTTTGCTCATATGAAATATGTTTATCCATTTATTTTTCCTATTTCAAATTATCCGCAATATCTCTATTGTTTGACAATCTCGGAATTTTATTTTGTCCGCCCAATTTTCCCTGCGATTTCATATACTCCTGAAATCCGTTTTTAGAAACTTTGGTTACAACCACTTTTCTTAAAACGTTACCGGTTATCAAATCATCGTAGTAGATATTTTGTTTTCGCATTGAATTGTCAATTGCTTCTTCAAAAGCTTCCATATTCGCCGGTTCATTTTCAAATTCTACAAACCATTCGTGATAAGGTAATCCGCCTGACGGATTAATTTGTGGTGCAACTGTAAATTCATTTATAACCGTTTTTGTTGCTTCTGTTGCTTCTTTCATCGCTTTTTCGACTTCATTGGCAATAACGTGTTCACCAAAAGCAGAAATAAAGTGTTTAATTCGGCCTGAAACAATTACACGATGTGGAAACAAAGACGTAAACTGAACTGTATCTCCTATATTATATCCCCAAAGTCCGGCATTTGTCGAAATAATTAAAGCATAATTTACACCCGTTTCTACTTCGCCAATAGTATGTCTTTTTGGATTTTCAGTAAAAAATTCATCGGCTTTAATGAACTCGTAAAAAATTCCTGAGTTCAAAAGCAGCAACATTCCTTTTTCTTTTTGTGAATCCTGATAGGCAAAAAAACCTTCTGAAGCTGGAAACAATTCAATGCTGTCGACTTTTTTACCAATCATTTTTTCAAACTTGGCGCGATATGGTTCGTAATTTACACCGCCGTAAATAAACAGATTAAAATTCCTGAAAATCTCACTTATTTTTTTTCCTCCGCTTTTTTCCTGTAAACGCTCAAAATACATTTGAACCCAGGCCGGAATTCCGGAAATAACCGACATGTCTTCTTTAAACGTTTCGTCAACAATTGCATTTACTTTGGTTTCCCAATCTTCTATACAATTGGTTTCCCACGAGGGCATTCGGTTTTTCTGCAGATATTTAGGAACAAAATGAGCGACGATTCCGGAAAGTCTTCCAAATTTAATTCCGTATTTTTCAGTCAAAATGGGACTTCCCTGCAAAAAAATCATTTTTCCATCAACAAAATCTGCATTTCCGGTTTCGTTAATATAATGAAGGATGGCATTTCGTGCTGCATTTATGTGCGTAGGCATTGATTCCTTGGTAAGCGGAATATATTTTGCCCCGGATGTTGTTCCTGATGTTTTTGCAAAATAAAGAGGTTTCCCTTTCCAGAGAATGTCTTTTTCTCCTGCTCTAACTTTGTCTATATAGGTTTTTAGATCTTCGTAATCGCGAACGGGAACATTTTTTGTAAAATCTTCGTAAGTTTTTATTTTGTCAAAATGATGATCAACACCAAATTCCGTTCTTTTTGCGTCATTGATTAAATTCTTAAAAACTGCCAATTGAGTTTCAACAGGTTTATTGGCCCAGGTTTTTGTTTGATGATATATTTTGCCGGCAAATAATTTTGCTGCTATTGATTTAATTGACATTGTATGTTGATTATTTTTTGGCTTTTTTGTTTTTATTTCCAGTTTGAGCGCCTGACTCCTTTTCGATATTATTAACTTCTTCTCTCAATTCAATTTCCTCTTCAGAGGCTTTCATATTAAGGTGCGGAATCTCTTCTGCTTCTGATAAAATAGAATCTTTATTGAATTTTGCATAATCCAGTTCACCTCTCAATACTTTTTGAATTCCTTTTATATAAGCTTCATTTTTCTTTAAAGCAACAGCCAGAGAATCTGATTTAATAGCCAATTGTGTTGCGTTCTTTTTTAATTGCGTTGAAGAGTATCCCGGAATAAATTCTCTTAATGGCGTAAAAGCGATAATAAAAGTTGTTACTAATATTAAGAATATTCCACCCAAAGAAAAAACTACAAAAACATTCATTAAGGTTAATTTAAATGAAAAAATCTCTTCAAAAGTATCTTCATTCAAAATTACCAATCGATTTTTTGTATATAATTTTTTCCGTAAATCGCGTTTTTTCCTTGCCATTGTTATAAGATATACTCGCAAATATAATAATTAATCGCCTTGTTAATATCAGACAAAAATTGGCAAGCGTATTAATTTACTTATTTTATAAAATATTTAACGCGCTAAAAAATAAATTTTTAATCCAAAAACACTTGTTGTTCGTATATTCTATATAACTTTGCGTCAAAATTAAGAATTAATTTGCTTCGGCATTAAATATACAACCATGGGAAGATTAGGTCTTACAGAAATCCTTGTTATAGTAGGTATTGTGATATTACTTTTTGGAGGTAAAAAAATTCCAGAATTAATGAAAGGTTTAGGAAGTGGAATTAAGGAATTTAAAAACGCTGCTAAAGACGATCAATCTGCACCTGCTAAAAAACAAGAAGAGGAAACTAAATAATAACCTTCAAATTTATTGAAAATCCCAAACAACAATTTTAGAATTGTTGTTTGGGATTTTTTTTATATCTAAAAATTCTTACTTTTAGAGTCCCTAAATCAAATAAATAATAATTTATGAAAAACCTACTTTTAGTAAGTATTGCATTTTTGTGTCTCAAAAGTTATTCACAAACCCCTACCCAGCCTTTTCCTGCCAACAAAGTTTATGGAAATGGCCTTATGGCAACCAACAAAAATAGTCAGGACGCTAAAACTAATTATGATACCTGGAAAAACAATTTTGTTGCAGATTGTGCAAATGGCAGAAAACGGATAAAATTTGACGATCCTAATAAAACTGTTTCTGAAGGAATTGGTTACGGAATGCTTCTATCTGTTTATATGGCCGATAAACAGCTCTTTGACGGACTTTGGCTGTATTACAAAGACAACGTCAATTCAAACGGTGTTATGAACTGGAAAATCAATGGATGTTCCGGAACTGACGGCGCCAATGGTGCAACAGATGCTGAACTGGATGCGGCTTTTGCTCTTATCGTAGCCGATTATCAGTGGGCAAGCACCGGAACTATCAATTATAAAACGGATGCTAAAACATTAATAGCAGTTATTAAAGCACATGAAATTGAAGCAAATACCTTTGTTTTAAAGCCTGGAGATCAATTCGGCGGAAGCCAAATCACCAATCCTTCTTATTTTTCACCAGCCTATTACAGAGTTTTTGGAACTTTTACAAACGATGTGGCTTTTTGGAATTCGGTTGCTGCAAAATCGTATACAATTATCAACAATAATTTAACTGTAAATAATGCCGCTGGCGGATTGGTTTCTGACTGGTGTATGGCATCCGGAGCTTATTCCTCATCAGCTGGCTCATATAATAACGGTGGAAAAACCTATACTTATGACGCGGCCAGAACTCCATGGCGTATTGCTGTAGATTATTTATGGTATGGTAATGCCGATGCTAAAACCTATTCTAAAAAGTCATCCGATTTTGTTCGTGTAACGCTTGGCGGATCTGCCAATATAAAAGATGGTTATAATCAAAACGGTTCTTTAATAGGACAATGGCATAATGCAACATTTGTTGGAGCTTTTGCCTGCGCTGCAATGGCGGGTGAAAACCAAACGCATTTAAATACTTCTTATACTGATTTAAACAATTTAAACGAGCCAAACAGTTATTTTAATCACACGTTAAAAACATTATATTCTCTTCTATTAACGGGTAACTTTTATTTGCCGTTAAATGCAACATTATCCAATGATAAATTTGAGTTAGAAAATTCGACTGTTACTTTATATCCAAATCCCAGTGCCGATAAGTTTACCGTTTTTGCTCCCGAAAAATCTGTGATTTCAGTTATTTCTCCGCAGGGAAAAATAATTTCGGAACAAAAAACAAATGCCGAAGCGACTGAAATTAATTTGGCCAATCAATCGTCTGGACTGTATTTGATAAAAATTTCAAATGAAAATAAAAGTATAACGAAGAAAGTTATTTTAAAATAATCCCAAAACACAAAATCCCAAATTACAATCGTAGTTTGGGATTTTGTGTTTTTTGAAATTTAAGAAAACTACAGAATTGGAATTTAGATTTAAAGTACCATCGTCAACTGAATTCTTTTTCTATCCTCATCAACCTCAGTAACTTTTACATCAACATGCTGGTGCAATTTTACTACCTCGTTTACATCGCTTACAAAACCTGCTTTTAGTTGAGAGATGTGAACCAATCCGCTTTCCTTGATTCCGATATCAACAAAACAGCCAAAGTTGGTAATGTTATTCACAATTCCCGGTAAAATCATACCGGTTCTTACATCTTTAATTGATTTTACATTTGCATCAAATTCAAAAACCTTCGCAGATTTTCTTGGGTCTAATCCTGGCTTTTCAAGCTCTTTTATGATGTCTTTTAAAGTTAATAAACCAATTTCTGGTGTAATATATTTTTCGGCTTTAATTAAGGCCGTTTTCTCTTTGTTTGCAATTAAGTCGTTTACCGAAAGATTCAAATCTTTTGCCATTTTCTCCACAACCGGATAAGCTTCTGGATGGACAGCTGAATTATCCAGCGGATTTTTTGCATTCGAAATTCTAATAAATGCCGCACCTTGCTGATACGCTTTATCGCCTAATCGAGGCACTTTTTTCAATTGTTTTCTATCTTCAAACGGACCGTTTTCTGAACGATATTGTACAATATTTTCCGCAAGCTTCTCTCCTATTCCGCTCACATAACTTAGTAAATGTTTACTCGCCGTATTGATATTAATTCCAACCGAGTTCACGCAACGAATTACCGTATTGTCTAATTCTTCTTTTAGTTTAGTTTGATCTACATCGTGTTGGTATTGGCCTACGCCGATGGCTTTTGGATCAATTTTTACCAATTCGGCCAAAGGATCTGAAAGTCTTCTTCCGATAGAAACCGAACCACGAACGGTAACATCGTAATTTGGGAATTCTTCACGCGCAATTTTTGACGCCGAATAGACTGAAGCTCCAGCCTCAGAAACAATGAAAACCTGAACGGGTTTGTCGAACGCGATTTTTTTTATGAAAAATTCAGTTTCTCTTGAAGCCGTTCCGTTTCCTATCGAAATCGCATCAATCTGATACGCATTTACCATAGAACGAATTTTTTTTATCGCCATTGCTTCCTCATTTTGCGGTGCATGCGGATAAATGGTTTCGTTGTATAATAAATCGCCTTTTTCATCCAGACAAACTACTTTACAACCGCTTCTAAATCCCGGATCGATCGCCAGAATTCGTTTTTCGCCCAAAGGCGGTGCTAATAATAGCTGCCCTAAATTGTTCGCAAAAACCTGAATTGAGTTGGCATCGGCTTTTGCTTTTGCTTCTTGTAAGGTTTCGTTTCCAATCGCCGGATTCAATAATCGTTTGTAACTATCTTCAATCGCCAATTGCAAATGCGCCGTTGTACTATTTTGTTTTTTAATAATTATTTCGTCAATAATATCATAAGCTTCATCGATATCAACATCAACTTTCATTTTTACAAAACCTTCATTTTCTGCACGAAGCATTGCTAATAAGCGGTGAGATGGTGCTTTTGTCAACGGTTCTTCCCAATCAAAATACTGACTGAATTTTTGAGCTCCTTCTTCTTCGCTTTTCTTTTTAACGACTTTAGTTCCTATTGTCGCTTTTCTATTAAATAATCGTCGCAATTGTTTACGAACATAAATATTTTCATTAATCCATTCGGCGATAATATCACGTGCGCCCTGCATTGCAGCTTCTTCATTAATGACATTTTCATTTAAATATTGCGTCGAAATAAAATCAACGTCAACATCATTTTCAGACATGATTATTTTTGCCAACGGCTCTAAACCAAATTCGCGAGCTACATCGGCTTTTGTTTTTTTCTTCTTTTTAAAAGGTAAATAAAAATCTTCAATTTCTTGTAAATCAAAACTTTGCTCGATTTTTTGCTTCAATTCGGGTGTAAGTGCTTTTTGCTCTTCAATCGATTTTAAAACCGCTTCTTTACGTTTTACAATCACTTCATATTCTTTATGAAGTTTTGCTATCTGCTCAATTTGAACTTCATCCAGATTTCCGGTTGTATCTTTTCGATAACGGGAAATAAACGGAATCGTACAATCTTCTTCTAACAGTTTTACAGTGTTTTGAATGTTAATCGCTGCTGTTTGAACAGTCTTGGCAATGAATTGAATATTAGTCATTCTTAATTTTATTTAACCGCAAAAAATTGATATATTTTGCAAAGTTTATAAGGATTTATGTATTTGTTGGTTTAGTCTGGTCAAAAATAAACTAAAAATTTTAATCTAATTTACTCTAGTCTTTTTTTACCTGGTTGAAGAAAATTTTCTCCCGTAACGACACTTTTTCCTGTTTTGTTTTCTAAAGCTAATCGGGCATTTTTTGCAATTGCTCCTCCTTTTTTACTTGCTGTAGCATTTTCAACAAGACCTTTCGCTTCTTCGGTTTCTGCAATTTGTCGAGTTGAAAGTTCTGCCAGAGCTGTAAAAATTAATTCTGCTTCAGACATGTGATCTCTCAAATTTTGAGATTCTAATCCTTTTATTTCCTTATGTTTTTTTACAGATAATCCAGTCCATTCCTGATGAATAATATTGGTGAGCATGGCAAATTCATCCTTTTTCGTGACACCTGATTCTTTCCAATAATCAGTCAATTTATTTCTGGTTTCCTGTCCTGTCATTCGTTGTTGAATCCATTTTTCACTTCTCCCTAAATTTTGCCAATTTTCACGAGCTCGATCTAAACTTTGAGAAGGATCAGCCAATTCCTGGATTCTTTCGTAACCAACCTTTGCCAGCCATTGTTTAAAAGGTTCTGCTTTTGGAGAAGGGATAGATTGAATTAAGCGTAGCAAAGTTTCAGTATCTGCAGTATCTGTCAATCTGTTTTTTCCATCATCAGCTATCATTTTGAACTGTCGACAAACTGTCGACAGTTCAAATCCATCATCAGTTTTGACTCTAATTTTCATTTTATACCAATAATCTCTCGGATTAAGACTATCAGTCAAAATTTGGATCACATCAATTACAGAGAAATACCAAATTTCATTTTCAGCATCGTAATGACTTCTCACTTTTTTTTGTTCAAACAATTGTACAGGACTCATTTTTAACATGAATTATATTATTCTTTTTTATTCTTACCTAATAACCAAATTAATATCTTTGTCTGAATTTTTAAGCCAATGGAAGTTTTATTAGTATCTTTTTTAGTTATAAATTGTATTGCTTTTAGTCTGGCAGGTTACGATAAATATTTGGCTGTCAAACATAAACGTCGAATTCCCGAAAATACACTTTTTCTTTTAGCCGCTGTTGGCGGATCTTTAGGTTTATTACTGGCCATGTTGTTTTTTAAACATAAAACGAGTAAAACATCTTTTATTCTGAAGTTTTCAGGAATTTTCCTGATTCAGATTGTGATTTTAGTTTTGAATTTAAATAATAAAATCTAAATAATTGTTCTTACTAATTACGCTAAAATTTGCCTCAGGATAAGCTTTCGAAAAAGCTAAAGGAATTTTTACTTTTTTATTTTCATTCCACTTAAATTCAAATCCTTCAAGCTTATCTCCTTTTTCTTCCAGCCAATCTAGTTCTTGTTGGTCATAAGTTCGCCAAAAATAATTATTGGTTTTTATTTTCTGATAGTTTTGCTTTTTTACTCTTTCATAAGCTAAATAATTCTCCCACAAATCACCAACATCGTTTCTTAAATCAAGTCTATTGAAGTTGTTGATAATCGCATTTCTAATACCATTATCATAAAAATACCATCTGCTTGATTTTACAATTTCTTTACGTAAGTTTCTGCTAAAGCCTTCTATCTTAAAAATAATAAACACTTTTGATAGTAAATCTAAATAATTTGCAACTGTATTCTTTGACAATTGTAATTGATTTGCCAGTTCTTGAACCGAAACTTCTTTTCCTATTTGATAGGCTATTAATCGTAACAAATCATAAATTTTATCGGCATGTTTAATCCCTTCGAAAACTAAAATATCTTTTAATAAATATGAATTGATTATTTCAAAAAGGTAATCCTTTTTTTCATCCCAATTATCATACTGAATTAATTCTGGATATCCTCCAAAAAGTAAACGTTCTTCTAAATTTTCAACTGTTTGTTTATAGTTTTCATTTGAAGAAAATTCCATTTGTGCTAATGGAAATAAATAAATAGTGTTTTTTCTTCCTACTACTGGTTCTCCTAATTTATTGCTCAAATCAAACATAGATGATCCCGTTGCAATAACTTTAATTCCATCAATTGAATCAACAATCAATTTAAGAATTAAACCAATTTCCGGAATGTTTTGTGCTTCATCTATTACTAATAAATCTAGACCGCTTAAAAGTCTTTTATAGTTATTAACAGAACGCTCTTTTATTAAACTTATATCATTAATATCTTCCCCATTAAGTTGAAGATAACTTTCAGATGGAATATCTTTTAAATAATTTTTAATTAATTCTGTTTTACCTACACGTCTCGCACCTAACAAAATCAACACTTTATTTGTAATAATTTTGTTTTTAAACTCCTGAATTACTGCTCTTTTCAAATACTCTTTCATTCTATTTCAGTTCAAATTAGAATACAAATATAACGTGAAAAACATTAATTCAGTCAGTGTGTTGACTAAATTAACGTTAATTCAGTCAGTGTATTGACCAAATTAACATTTTTTATAATAAAAATAACGTCAATAATAAATATAAAATTCCGCCCAGCTTGTTTATTTTCATTGGTGCGAAGCACCCGATTTTTTTTCGCACTTTTTAATTCAAAAAAAGTTATCCTTCCTGAAGAATATAATCTTTGCTACAGGTTTTTCCAAAATCTGGTTGAATCGTGCAATGGCTAATTTTGAAATCGTGAAATAAAACCTCTTCAATTTCTGCAACAAGATTATTAAATTCTGAAATTGAGATGTTTTCCTGGCAATCTAAATGTGCTTCAAAGTGAAGTTCATTATCGTTTAAATGCCAAAGGTGAATGTGGTATAAGCGATGGTTTCCGGTAACGACGTGGATCTTTTGGGCGATTTCTTCAATATCTAAATCTTCGGGCGTAAAAAGCAAAAGCATTTTTGTAGATGATTTTAATAAATCAAAACTCATGAAAATCAAATAAATAGCAATTCCGAGTGTGATCACACTATCTACCCAAAACCATTGAAAATATTTCATTAAAATTCCACCGGCCAAAACAGCAACAGACGCCATCATATCTGTAAAAAGATGCAAATAAGCCGATCTCATATTTAAATTATGATCAGCATCTTTTTTTAAGATAACCGCAGAAAATCCGTTGAAGGCAATACCTAAAACAGAAAGCCAAATAACCAGATTAGAAGCAATAGCAACTGGTTCTGTAAATCTGACAATAGCTTCGTAAATTAAAAAAACGGCAACAATAATTAAAGTTGCCGCGTTTATAAACGCGGCAAGAAGTTCGGCTCTTTTGTAACCAAATGTACTGGTAGAACTTGGCTTTTTTTTCGCCAGTTTGTGTGCCACAAAACTCAAAATCAAAGAAATAACATCACTAAAATTATGCAGCGCATCTGATAATAAAGATAAACTGCCGGAAATGAATCCGCCGATAATTTGCGCAACAGTAATACCAATATTCAGGAAAATTGAAATTGATAAATTTTTACCCGTTACTTCATGACTATGACTATGTCCGTGATGGTGATTATGGTTGTGGCCCATATTTTATTTATTGACAAGCAATTTTATTTACTCTGTTTTGGTGTCTTCCGCCTTCAAATTGAGTTGTTAAAAACGTTTCAACAATTTCTACCGCTTGCGGAATCGATGTAAAACGTGCCGGAATACTTACGATATTGGCATCATTATGTAAACGTGTTAGATAAGCAATTTCTTTAGTCCAGCATAAACCCGCTCTTACTTTCAGATGTTTATTAACTGTCATGGCAATTCCGTTTCCGCTTCCGCAAATGACAATTCCAAAATCAGCTTTTCCTTCAGACACATCATTCGCTACCGGATGTCCAAAATCAGGATAATCAACAGAATCTTCAGAATCTGTTCCGTAATTGGTTACTTCATATCCTTTTGCTTTAAGCATTGCAACGATCGCTTTTTTATAATCTGGTCCTGCGTGGTCGTTTCCTATCGAAATTTTCATTTTAAATACTATTAAGTTGTGTAATTGCAAATTTACTTAATTAATAAATGGCTGCCACGAATTACACTAATTTTCACTAATTTTTTTCATTTTACAATTTTAATTACCTTAATATAGCCAAAATAAAATTCGAGTTTATTCGTATAATTCGTTGCTAAAAAAATTAAAATATAAAGTACTTCGTATCAAAACCTTATCACTTATTAACAATCTTAATATCTGTATAAGAATCTGATAATCAATTACAAATAAATAATCTTTTTGTTAAAATTTTGTTGTGTTAATAGTAAAAGCTAATTCGTTGATATTCAGTTAACTTTAAATTAACATTATTTGTTAATAAGTTAAGATAGAAAATTAGAAGTATTTTTTGGTTGTGTCGAAAAAAAACCTAATCCAAAACCGGAATCAAAAATCCTAATAAAGTTTGATGAATTTTTAGAAAAGTTATCAATATCAAAAATGCCATTTTCAACAAATATCAACATATGAACTTATCTACAAAATGAATCAATTTTTAGTTGTCAACCGTTGTTAATTAAAATTGAAAAACACTTAAAAACTAATCGTTTAACAAAATATAACTATGTTGATAACTCTATATAACTAAGAGAAACTTCATTTCAATACATTTAAAAATAAATTTATTCGACATATTAACAAGCTATAATAACCATCAAAAATTAATTAAATTTAAAATTTCTTTTTTGTTGTATTTAATATATGTTGACAACTTTGAAATTTGAAAAGAAAAAAAAATTTTTTGAATTGAAAAAAGAAACTGTTTAAACGATTTTAAGTGGATTATTGAGATTGTCCAGAATTTGCTGAACTTCTTCGAAATCGTTTGGATGAACTTTGAGTTTGATTCCACCGAGCGCCGAAGTATACATAGGAACAACTGAAAGTGTTATTTCGTTCTCAAAAAAATACGGAATTTCTTCCTGATCTAATAAGTGTTTCAGAACCACAGTTTCGTGTTGATAATTGAATATAGCGATGGTTTTAAAGCTTTCCATAAAGTGTCTTTTTATAAAGATACGAAATGAGCATTACTAAATTTATCGCTTGCAGTAATATTAATTGCGAATTACAAATGACCTTTAAAAATCAATAAAAATCTACTTTTGAAAGTTATATTTTTAATAATTTATTTGTTAAAATCTATAATGTGGTATCTTATTTGTAATTTTAACTTTTTAAGAAAAAGATTTATGAGTAAGAAAATTAGAAAGCCGATAAAGAATGAGAAAGATTTCTCGAGCAAAATAGTAAAAATTTTATCGCAAAGCCCAAATAAAGCATTCAATTATAAACAGATAGGAGCAAAGCTTGAACTTGATGATACAAAAAGCAGAAATCAGATTATAAAAGATTTAAAAATTCTGTCTGCTTCAAAAAAAATTATAGAGACTGAACCTGGTAAATATTTAGTAAAAGCCGAAAGTCAGGATTATTACGAAGGAACAATTGATATGACGAGTAGAAAAACGGCATATTTTATTTGTCCTGATTTTACAGAAGATGTTTTTATTCCGACAAATAATTTGAATCGTGCATTAGACAAAGACAAGGTAAAAGTTTACGTTTATAACCGTAGAAAAGGAAAAAGACCTGAGGGAGAAGTAATTGAAGTTATAGAAAGAAACAAAACTGAATTTGTTGGGGTAATTGATATTCAACCCAATTTTGCGTTTGTTTCTACAGCAAATCCTAAAATGTATACGGATATTTTTATCCCTAAGGATAAATTTGGAGAAGCAGAAAACGGGGATGTTGTTTTAGTTACCATTGAAGACTGGCCAAAAAGAGCTGATAGTCCGTTTGGATCTGTAATCAGAGTTTTAGGAAAACCGGGAGAACATAATACAGAGATTCACGCGATTTTGGCAGAATATGGTTTACCTGCAGATTTTCCGGTAGAAGTAGAGGTGTATGCTCAAAAAATAGATACTTCAATTCAGGAATCTGAAATTGCAAAACGTCGTGATATGCGTGATACACTTACGTTTACGATAGATCCAAAAGATGCAAAAGATTTTGATGATGCCTTGTCTTTCAAAAAGTTAGAAAATGGAAATTATGAAATTGGTATTCATATTGCCGATGTTTCTTATTATTTGGAAGAAGGAACAATTTTAGATGATGAAGCTTATCAACGTGCCACATCGGTTTATTTGGTAGATAGAGTAGTGCCGATGCTTCCTGAGGTTTTATCTAATTTTGCTTGTTCGCTGCGTCCAAATGAAGAGAAATATACATTCTCTGCCATATTTGAAGTTTCAGAAAATGCACAGGTTATCAACCAATGGTTTGGAAGAACAGTAATTTATTCAGATCAGCGTTTTGCTTATGAAGAAGCGCAATATATCATTGAAACAAAAGATAGTACGATTCCGGTTGATGTTTCGATAACCGGAGAATCTTACACAGTTTCTGATGAAATAAAAAATGCAACTTTAAAATTAGATGAATTAGCTAAGATTTTAAGAAAGAAAAGAATGGCCAATGGTGCTATTTCTTTTGATAAAGTAGAAGTAAAATTCAACTTAGATGCCGAAGGAGAACCGGAAGGAGTTTACTTTAAAGTTTCTAAAGATGCCAATCATTTGATTGAAGAATTTATGCTTTTGGCCAATAGAAAAGTAGCTGAATACATTGGAAAACAAAAGAAAACATTTGTTTACAGAATTCACGATGAACCAAATGAAGACAAATTAATTGCGATGCAAACCGTAATTGCTAAATTTGGTTATAAAATTGATTTCCGTAACAAAGGTGATATTTCGAAGTCTTTGAATGCATTGATGGAAGAAGTAAATGGGAAAAAAGAACAAAACTTAATTGATACTCTTGCGATTAGAAGTATGAGTAAAGCCAAATATTCGACAGATAATATTGGTCATTACGGATTAGCTTTTGATTATTACAGCCATTTTACTTCGCCAATTCGTCGTTATCCTGACGTTATGGTACATCGTTTGCTACAGTATTATCTGGATAATGGAGCTTCTGTAGATGATGAAGTTTATGAAACAAAATGTTTGCATTGTTCTAATATGGAAAGTTTAGCAACCAATGCTGAACGTGATAGTATTAAATACATGCAGGTTAAATATATGCAGGATCATCAGGACGAAGAATTTTTGGGAGTTATTTCAGGAGTTACAGAATGGGGTATTTATGTTGAAATTGTTTCTAACAAATGTGAAGGAATGGTAAGAATCAGAGAAATAAAAGATGATTATTATACTTTCGATGAAAAGCAATATGCTTTAGTTGGCGCAACTTCAAATAGTATATTGCAATTGGGAGATGAAATTTATGTTAAAGTAAAAAATGCAGATTTGGTTAAAAAACAACTGGATTTTCATTTTTTAAGAAGAGCAGAATAGTTGTTAAATTAAAAAAATAGAGAGATGAAAAAGTTATTAATAGGAGCTGCAATTCTTGTTGCACAAATGTCTTTTGGTCAGGTTACTAAAGAATTAGGTGATTTTGATACAGTGAAAGTTTATGATAAATTAAGTGTAAAACTAGTTCAGTCTTCTGAAAATAAAGTTGTTATAAAAGGAGCAAGAGAAACAGAATTGGAAGCTGTTAATAAAAATGGTATTTTAAAAATAAGAATGCCTTTTCCAAAACTTCTTTCAGGAAATGACCTCGAAGTGACTTTGTATTATAAACACATTGAATTAATTGATGTGAATGAAGGTGCAGAAGTTACAAGCAAGGAAACATTGAAAGCAACTTCATTTAAAGTAAGTGCTCAGGAAGGTGGTAAAATCAATGTAGATTTAGATGTTGATAAACTAAATGTAAGTTCTGTTTCTGGTGGAGAAATTACTTTAACGGGTAAAGCTTCCAATCAGGATGCAAGTCTTGGAGCAGGAGGATATCTTCTGGCAAGTAAATTAGCTACCTCTCAAACTAAAGTAAGCGTTTCTGCGGGAGGAAAAGCAGATGTGAATGCTTCTACTCTTGTCGATGCAAAAGTTAGCGCAGGAGGCTCTATTTACATTTACGGAAAACCAAAACAAATCAATCAGAAAACTGTTCTTGGCGGTAAGATTGAAGAAGTAAAATAAATCAATTTGTATTTGAATGATAAATGATATTTTAGCTGGGCTGCCATGGGGAATTTTCTTAAGCTTTATGGTAGGCCCGGTATTTTTTATACTATTAGAGACCAGTATTACAAAAGGGTTCAGAGCTGCAATTGTCTTTGATTTTGGTGTAGTATTAGGTGATATTTTTTTTATAGCAATTGCTTATTTAGGAAGTTACAGATTAATTCAGAGTTTAAAAGATAAACCGGCACTCTTTATTTTTGGAGGAATTATAATGGTGGCTTATGGAATCATTTCTTTCGTAAGATTAAGAAATGAAGAAAAAATTGATGACGAAGAAATAGATCGTGATATTATAAAAAGAAATTACGGTAGTTTGTTTATAAAAGGCTTTTTACTCAACGTTATTAACATTGGAGTTCTGGGTTTTTGGCTGGCAGTTATCATTTCTGTTGGACCAAAATTAGAAATGCAAAACTCAAGAATGTTTACTTTTTTTACTTCAGTTATCATTACTTATTTGCTGGTTGATTGTATTAAAATACTATTAGCCAAACAATTAAAATCTAAAATGACACCACGAAATATTCTAAAAATTAAAAAAGTTATTAGTATTGTTTTAATGATTTTTGGATTGGTTTTAATAACGCAAGGTTGGTTTCCAGGAGAAAAAGAAATGGTTAGAAATGCTTTTGAGAAGATTGAGAAGAAGTAGTTGTTAATAACCTTATAATATAAAATTAAACCTCTGAATTTCAGAGGCTTTTTTATATTTATAACTCAAAGTGTCTTTGCGATGAACGAAGCAATCTTACTAAGTTTGTCATTCTGAGGAACGAAGAATCACACTAGAAACTCCGTGTAGTAATTCACCAATCTTTGTAGAATATCTAGTGTGATTCTTCGTTCCTCAGAATGAAAAGATTGTGGAAGAATCAAACAAAAAACCTCCAAGTTTCCCTGAAGGTTTTATAGGATCGTCCGGATTGAACCTAAATCTTTATCTATTTTTTCTAAAAATTAACCCATAAAAAAACCTCCAAGTTTCCTTGAAGGTTTTAGAGGCATCGTCTGGATTCGAACCTAAATCTTTATCTAATTTTTTCTAAAAATTAACCATAAAAAAAACCTCCAAGTTTCCTTGAAGGTTTTAGAGGCATCGTCTGGATTAGAACGTAAATCTTTATCTAATTTTTTCTAAAAATTAACCATAAAAAAAACCTCCAAGTTTCCTGAAGGTTTAGAAGTATCGTCTAGATTCGAACGTAAATCTTTATTTAATTTTTTCTAAAAATCAACCACAAAAAAACCTCCAAGTTTCCTTGAAGGTTTTTAGAGGCATCGTCCGGATTCGAACCGGAGTAGGAGCTTTTGCAGAGCCCAGCCTAGCCGCTCGGCCACGACGCCATAGTTGAACGGATGGCAAAAGTAACTAAAATCTTTAAAATTCAAAACTTTAAAAGTAACTATTTTAAAAAATTAGTTTTTTTACCTCAAAGAATTACTTTCTAGTTTCGGTCATTTTAATAGTAACTGATTCAACATCACCACCAATAGGAGGATTTATTTTAGAAACCCAAACCGTTGTTTTTTCTATCATTTCTATTTCTGCAAGTACGCGAATATTGATTCTTTTGGCTACATGTTCTAATAAATGCGAACGAATTGCCATTTCTTCAGTAACAATTCTGTTCAAATGTACATAATCAACAGTGTCTGCTAAATGATCTGTTTGTGCTGATTTTTGTAAATTGGTTTTAATTTTCAGATCAACAGTGTAATCAGATCCAATTTTTCCTTCTTCAATTAAACATCCGTGGTAGGAGAAAGTTCGAATGTTTTTAAGTTTTATAACTCCCATTTTCTTATTGTTTCAAGTTTAAAGTTTCAGGTTTAGCGCCACTTAAGTAACTTTAAAACTGAAACCTGAAACCTTTTTTTTATCTTTGCTAAAATTACTATAAAATAATGGCATCAGAAGAGAAATCACTCAATTTTATTGAACAAATCATAGAGGAAGATTTAAAATCAGGTCTTTCCAAAACTAAACTTCATTTTCGTTTTCCACCAGAACCAAACGGTTATTTGCATATCGGACATGCGAGTTCTATTGCTTTAAATTTTGGTTTGGGAATTGATTATCAGTCACCTGTAAATTTACGTTTTGACGATACGAATCCGGAAAAAGAAGAGCAGGAATTTGTTGACGCCATTAAAAAAGATGTCGAATGGCTGGGTTATACCTGGGCAGAAGAACGTTATGCTTCTGATTATTTTCAACAATTGTATGATTGGGCTGTTTTATTAATTAAAAAAGATAAAGCCTATGTTGATAGCCAGTCTTCTGAAGATATGGCAATTCAAAAAGGAACTCCGTCTACTGTTGGAACTGATAGTCCGTACAGAAATCGTTCTGTTGAAGAAAATTTAGATTTATTCGAAAGAATGAAAAACGGTGAATTTGAGGCTGGTACACATATTCTTCGTGCAAAAATAGACATGAAATCTACCAATATGCTGATGCGTGATCCTATCATGTACAGGATTTTGCACAGACATCATCATAGAACGGGAGACGACTGGAAAATTTATCCGATGTACGATTGGGCACACGGGCAAAGTGATTATTTAGAAGAAATCTCACACTCATTTTGTACATTAGAATTCTTGCCTCACCGTGAATTGTACGATTGGTTTTTAGACCAAATTATTGATGAAAATCAGATTCGTCCAAAGCAAAGAGAATTTGCGAGACGTAATCTTTCACATACAGTTGTTAGTAAAAGAAAATTACAGCAACTAGTTAAAGAAAAGCATGTTAACGGTTGGGATGATCCTAGAATGTCTACGATTTCCGGGTTAAGAAGACGTGGTTATACCGCTGCTTCATTGCGTAATTTTGCCAACACAATTGGTATTGCAAAACGTGATAATTTAATCAATGTATCGGTTTTAGAATTTTGTATTCGTGAAGATTTGAACAAAATTGCACCTCGTGTAATGGCTGTTTTAGATCCTGTAAAATTGGTAATTACAAATTATCCTGAAGGAAAAGAAGAGTGGCTGGAAGCCGAAAATAACCAGGAAGATGAGAATGCTGGTTTCAGAAAAGTTCCTTTTTCCCGTGAATTATACATTGAAAGAGAAGACTTTTTAGAAGAAGCTCCGGCAAAGTTTTTCCGTTTGACTTTAGGAAAAGAAGTGCGTCTTAAGAATGCGTATATCATTAAAGGTGAAAGTGTTGTAAAAGATGCTAGCGGAAATATTACTGAAATTCACGTAACTTATGATACCGATTCTTTAAGCGGAAGCGGGACAGAAGCAAGTCAAAGAAAAGTGTCTGGAACCTTGCATTGGGTTTCAATTTCTCATGCTATTGAAGCAGAAGTTCGTATGTACGACCGTTTGTTTACCGATGAAGCTCCGGACAGTTATAAAGAGAAAAATTTCTTAGATTTTGTGAATCCAAATTCATTAGAAATCATCAAAGGATTTGTAGAACCAAGTTTGGCAACGGCTCAAAATGAAGACAAATTTCAGTTTCAACGTTTAGGTTATTTTACTGTTGATAAAGACTCAACTCCTTCAAAACTAGTATTTAATAAAACTGTTGGATTGAAAGATGCCTGGGAAGAAAAAGGTAAAAAAGAAGAAAACAGCATCAATAATTCTTTAAAAGAAATAAATAAATATTTTAAAGTTGAGACAAAACCAGAACGTATTGCAATTGAAAGTGCAATAGGGGAGAGCATCAAAAATGTTTCGAGTTTTTCTTTATTACAAAATTCATTAAAGAAGAATATTAACAATAATAAAGCTTCGTTGTTATTTTCTCAATTTCTTTTGAAATATTCTAATTGGAAATCAACAGATTTTGAAGAAGACGATATTAAAAAATTGTACAATATGTCTCTTAGAAGTGAGTCGACTTATGTTCGATCAAAAGCACTTTTAAATTTAAGAGATATTGAAAATGAAAGTTTCAAAAATCAGTTTGATGATGAAATTTTAAAATTATATTCAAATCCTCCAAAAAATGCTTCGGAGAGAGAAATTGAAATTCTTGCCGAAATGGTGAAGAAATAATATCATTAAAATCTATTGGAAAGCGCTTTATATAAGCGCTTTTTTTATTATTTATATTTTCTATTGAAAATTTAAAAATAATAAATATTTTAGATTAAAATTGACCTTTATAAATTAATTTTAAGCTATTTTTTTACTTCTTCCGTCTCAATATTCATCTTTCAAAAGATCATCTTTTAAAATGCTTTATTTTAGTTTTAGACCATATTTCACGCCTCTTCACGCGTTATTAACAGTGAATTGTTTATAAGTACAATTTATGTAGTTTTTACGAAAAATGAATTGAATTTTGTTTTCTAAAATTTGATAAAAGCAACAATTATAATTTTCTTCGTAAATCAATTTAATTGATTAATTTTTATATTTCAGTAGTTTATATTTATTATATATTTTAACTATGTTAATATAATAATTGATAGTTTTTATAGATTAAAAGCAACCTTCATAAATTAATTTTAAGCTATTTTTTTACTGCATCCGATACATTATTCATTTTTTGAATTATTGTTTAATATTGGTCTTTATTTTACTTTTCACTGTTATTTTTGTCAGTTTAACGGGTTATTAACATACAATTGTTTATAAAGTTGGTATTTTTATCCAAAGGTCAAATCTGAAATTTTATAATTTTAAAAATGACACTTTAAGAATCTAAATTGAGTTTTTCTAAAATTTAAAAATATAATTTTTGGTTTTAGAGTTTATTCTAAATCTGTATTCTGAAAATTGGTTTTATGGTCAATTTTGATTGTGATTTTGTTTTGATAATACTTCAATGTATAAATAAGTATTTTTCAATTGCATTACATAATTTTCAAATTTCATGAAATTAGTTTTGTGGTTTATTTAAATTTTGATTTTCATTTGAACTAAGAAATTTTTTAATCCTTTAAATTTAATTATCATGAAAAATTTATTTTTTACACTAGCTATTTTATTTGCAAATATTGCAATTTCTCAAACTCATCAAATTACAAAACACAATGGTGAACAATTGGATGTAAACTTTATCAAAAACGAAAATGGTTTAATTTATTATGCTTTAAACGGAAGTGCAGAAGAACACAAAATTAGTAAATATGCAGTTTCACAAATTACCAATAAACAGAAAAATCAAACTCAAAAAATATCTGATAAAGTTATAATTGATTCAAAATCAGATTATTCAATGGTAACTGTTTTACCTCAGGAAAAAACAATTGGTCTGAAACAAGCGGCTAGTTTTACCGGAGTCTCGACAAAGACAAAGGGAGAACCGCCTATTGCTAATAAAAATCATACAGCTATGAGAATCAAAACCAAGTCAGCATCAAATGGTTATCCTTTTGTAAGCTTTATCGAAAAAGATGGTAAATACGAAGCTGTTGCTTATGTGTATTAATTTTATTGTTAATTATTGGTAAATATTTTTTAATCAATTATTTATCTTTCAAAAATACTGTATCTTTAGTATTCATTTAAATTTTAATATTATGTCAAATAATTCAAATACAATAGCGGCTATTTTAGCTGGTGCGGCGGTAGGAGCGGCAATCGGAATTTTATTGGCTCCGGATAAAGGTTCAAATACAAGAGCAAAACTTAAAGAAGGCTTTGATGATGCAAAAGGCAATATAAAAGATTCATTAGGAGCTACTTCTGATGTTCTTCGTGAAAAATTTGCTGGAGCTACACAAAATCTTGACGGAACTTTAGATGAGTTGCTGTCGAATGTAAGTCATAAAACGGAAGAAGTTATTACTTTTTTAGAATCTAAATTGGCTGATTTGAAAGCTCAAAACGCTAAACTTCAAAAATAATAATCTCTTGAAACACAAAGCTTACTTAAGAAACTAAGGAAGTTTTGTGTTTCTTTTTTTAATATAAAATTAAATTATGGCTTTTGAAGAGTTAAAAGAAAACACAGAAAAAATTCAGGATCAGACTAAAGTTTACATTGAAAGCCATTTGGCCTATTATAAACTTTGGGGTTTTAAAGTTGCAATGAAATCAACAACTTTAATTTTAAAGTTTACTTTGATTTTATTGTGTTTTACTATGGTGCTATTTTTTGGATCTTTTGCGGCAGCTTATGCTTTTGGAGATTTATTTGGAAGTAATGCTCTTGGATTTTTAGCAGTAGGAGGGATCTATCTTTTGTTTACAATTTTACTTTTCTTTATAAAAGATAAGATTGTGGAGGGACCGATTTTAGAGAAGTTTTCAGAAATATTTTTTAACGATTAATAAATATGGAAAAGAAAAAATACTCCTCTTATGCTGAAATCGACAGAGATTTGGAAATTCTAAAATTAGAAAAAGATATAAATTATCAGAAATTAGTTTTGAGTTTTCAGAAAACGAAAGAAGGCATTACACCACAAAAAATCGTAAATGGATTTGTTTCTTCATATACAGATTACTTTTCAAAATCCTATCCAAAAATTTTACAATCCATTTTACCATTTGTTTTCAATTGGTTTATAAATAAAAAAAGAGGCCGTTAAGCCTCTTTTTCATTGTATTATTGTTGTACATCTGGTTGAATATCATCTTCATAACCAGATTGTGGCTGAAGTGGTTTTGGTTTTTCAACCTTTTTATTTGTCTTTTTCATCATTTCGCCAACCTGGTTTGAAGCGGTAAATGATGCCACCATATTATTCAGCATATCACTTCCGGCTTGTGGTGAATTTGGTAACAAGATTAAATTCGAGTTTGCATCGGCACCAATTGCCTGTAACGTATCATAATGTTGCGTAACCACAATTAGGGCAGAAGCTTCCTGAGAATTGATTCCAACATTATTCAAAACTTCAACACTTTCTACTAAACCTCTTGCAATTTCACGACGCTGATCTGCAATACCCTGACCTTGCAAACGTTTACTTTCGGCTTCTGCTTTTGCTTTTGCAACGATTCTAATTCTTGAACTTTCAGCTTCAAATTCAGCAGCCGTTTTTTCTCTGTCGGCAGCGTTGATTCTGTTCATAGCATTTTTTACCTGAATGTCCGGATCAATATCTGTTACCAAAGTATTGATAATATCATATCCATAAGTAGTCATGGCTTCATTCAATTCTCTTTTTACAGCAATTGCAATATCATCTTTTCTTTCAAAAACATCATCTAATTTTAATTTTGGAACTTCGGCACGAACCACGTCAAACACATAGGCGGTAATTTGATCATGCGGATATTCCAGTTTATAAAAAGCATCGTATACTTTTTCCTGGATAACTTTAAACTGAACCGAAACTTTCATTTTGATAAAAACGTTGTCTTTGGTTTTGGTTTCGATGATAACATCTAACTGTTGAATCTTCAAATTTACACGTCCGGCAATTCTGTCTACGATCGGAATTTTAAGTTGTAAACCTGAATTTCTTACGCTTAAAAATTTACCAAATCTTTCAATTACAACAGAAGATTGTTGTTTTACGGTAAAAAATGAAGACATAAAAATGAAGAATCCAAATACTAAAAGGATAATTAAAGCTGTGTTCATGGTGATATTAATTTAGATTTTATTAATTTTTTAAAAATACGAATAATATACTGAGAAAGGTTACTTATTAATTTCTTTAGAAGATTTTAATTGTTAAAATTTATTCTACATTTGGTTCAAATTTTAACCCAAAAACAAATTTATGAAAAGAATACTACTTAGTATTGCCTTATTTTGTTCTGTTTATTTATCTGCTCAAACTGTTATAGTTGAGGAAAAATTTGAAGACAAAAATGAACCAATAAATTTTCAATACCTTCCAAATTCAAAAAAACTTGTAGTTTATAAAGGTTTTGGAATTACTATGACACTTTCTTATATTACGACAAATGCTTTGACTTTTGATGTTGATGGAAAGAAATCAGTTCTTTTTGAAAATGAAAAATTGATGAGCCCTACATTTTCTGTCACAGAGAATACCTATAAAGCATATGATGCTACAAAAATTATGAAGGCTAATTATAAATTTTTTCAGGATAAAAATGTTTTTCCTGTTAATCATGATGCACTAGAAGATTTAAACACCGCTTATTTTGGGCGTTATGATTATGATAATGTATTATGCGCTGTTTCTAGTAGATTACCAAACATGCCTTTTGATGCTTCTTTTAATGACTCTCATGATTTTGGTTTTACAAACCAAAAACAAAAAGAGAAAATTGATTTTGAAAAAGATGATATTTATTTAGAAAGTATTGAGATTAAAACCAATTCGAGAAAAAGATTTAAGTTAGAAAAGCCAAATTTAGCTTTATTGAAAGGTGATGCATTTGCAGAACAAGATCCTAAAACTTCTTTTACTTGCAAATTAAACGGTAATGAAAATTTTGATATGATTACAAAATCTGTTTCTGCTGATTTTAAAACTGCAATAATTTACAAAACAACTTATGATTTTGAAGGTAAGAAATTAAAAGATATGCCTCTAACATTTAAACTTAGTAATAAATTTTTTATTACATCTGATAATTCTGGTGGACCTAAAGATTTTCATATTACACCTACTTATCCAGGTAATCCTTTCACAACATTTGCAATAGAGGCAGGGACATTATCTGTGAATCATTATTTTGAAGATAAAAAGACAGGTGATATTTTTGTTTACGGAATTTTTAGTGAAAAGGCAACAAAAGAAATTGATGGAGTCACTACTCCAAAAGGATTTTATGTTTTTAAGTTTGATAAAAATGGAACTAAATTATGGGAATCTATCAACACTATCGATGATAAAGATTTTTTTCAAAGAATACATACAAGTTCAGCTTTGCAGATAAATTTATTAGAGTATAAAAAAGATTTCATTTTTTCAGTTTCAGTTAATGATTTTACTGAATTTTCATATTCTACAACTGTTAATAAATCAACTGGGTCTATTTCAAAAATTAATTTCATACAATATAATAATAACACAAGTAATCTAAAAAGTAAAGCTTTTGTAAACAATAGTTACGTTAGTGGTGAATTCAAAAATAAAGTTTTCTCTCAAATGACTTTTGTAGCTATGATTGTAAATCCTAATGTTATGAGTTATGTAAAAAGTGTATCGAAAGAAGGTAAAAAATTATATTATGAAACTGTAATTTGTGACGAGGGAATTTGGTTAATACAAACAGATAATAAAGAAAGTTACAAAATTCTTTTATTTAAAGACTAAAAGAAAGCTCCCAATTTGGGAGCTTTTTTGTTTTTATAAAGTAGCTATCGCTTTCTGAATTCTCGAAATAGTTTCTTCTTTTCCAATAATCTCAACAATGTCAAATAGATGAGGACCTTTAAGAGCTCCAACCAAACTCAAACGGAAAGGCTGCATCACTTTACCCATTCCAATTTCGTTTTTGGTTAACCAATCTTTTACAATTGCTTCGATGTTTGCAGAATCAAAACCGTCAATATATTCAAGAGTCGAAATCAATTCCTGCATTAAAGCCGGTGTTTCTTCCTTCCAGTTTTTGCTTGCTTTTTCATCATAAGATGTTGGCGCCTGGAAAAAGAAATCAGTCAAATCCCAAAATTCAGAAACAAAATGAGCTCTTTCTTTAATCAATGAAACAATTCTTGTAACATCAAATTTAGAAATATCAACACCTTTTTCTATTAAAATAAGAGAGAAGCTTTTCGCTAAATCAGCATCATTTTGTTTGATTAAATATTGGTGATTGAACCATTTATTTTTCTCCGGATCAAATTTTGCTCCCGATTTGTGAACTCTGTTTAAGTCAAAAGATTCAACTAATTCTTCTAAAGAAAATAATTCTTTGTCCGTTCCGTCATTCCAACCTAATAAAGCAAGGAAGTTTATAACCGCTTCAGGGAAAAATCCATTCTCTCTATAACCGGATGAAACACCTTCTTCGGTTTTCCATTCTAAAGGAAACACTGGGAAACCTAATTTATCACCATCTCTTTTTGATAATTTTCCGTTTCCAACCGGTTTTAAAATCAAAGGTAAATGTGCAAATTCCGGTGCATCCCAACCAAAAGCTCTGTATAATAAAACGTGAAGTGGCATCGATGGCAACCATTCTTCACCACGAATTACATGTGAAGTTTCCATCAAATGATCATCAACAATATTGGCTAAATGGTACGTTGGCATTCCGTCACTTTTAAATAAAACTTTATCGTCAAGTAAACTGGTTTCAAATTTTACATCACCACGAATAATATCTTTTAAATGCAAAGTTTCATCAACCGGAGTTTTAAAACGGATCACATAATGTTCTCCATTTGCAATTCTTTTAGCAACTTCATCAGTAGAAATTACTAATGAAGTATCTAACTTTTCACGGATTGTATGATTGTAAATAAATGTTTTTCCTTCTGCTTCTTGTTCTTTTCTTAAACTGTCAAGAGCTTCTGGAGTATCAAAAGCATAATACGCCCAACCAGAATTGATCAGCTGATCTGCATAAGTTTGGTATAATTCCTTACGATCACTTTGTCTGTATGGACCAAATTTTTCATTCTTGCCAACAGTTTCTTCAGGAGAAATTCCCAACCATTCTAATGCTTCCATAATATAAGCTTCGGCACCCGGAACAAAACGTGTTTGATCTGTATCTTCAATTCTTAAATAAAAAACACCATTGTTTTTTTTGGCAAATAAATAATTAAATAGGGCAGTACGAACTCCGCCAATATGTAATGGTCCAGTCGGACTTGGTGCAAAACGCACGCGAACTTGCTTTGACATTTGTTTAAATTTTGATGCAAAGATACGTTTTATGATTTTAGATTTTAGAATGTTGATTTTAGATTTTTCCATCTTAGAACCTTAGCCTCTTAGTAACTTAGAATCTTTAAAAGATGTCATTATAATTACTACTTTTATAGGTTATAATTAAAAGAGATTTTATTTTGAAAACAACATCTGCTATATATCAAAAATTAGAAGCGTTTATTAAAAAATATTATACAAACGAATTGATAAAAGGAGGACTTCTTTTTATCGGTTTCGGATTGTTGTACTTTCTGTTTACACTTTTTATTGAGTATTTCCTTTGGTTAAAACCTCTCGGAAGAACTCTTTTATTTTGGATATTTATAGGAGTAGAAGTTTTTCTTTTGTTCCGATTTATTCTGTTCCCAATCTTTAAGTTATTCAAACTTCAAAAAGGAATCGATTATAATCAGGCTTCAACTATTATTGGAAATCATTTTACAGAAGTAAGTGATAAGCTCACGAACTTTTTACAGCTTTCGGCTTCTGAGAATTCAGCAGAAAGTTCAGAGTTGATGTTGGCTTCGATAGAGCAAAAAGCAAATTCATTGCAGCCAATTCCGTTTGGAAATGCTATAAATTTTAAAACAAACAAGAAGTATTTACCATTGGCCATTATTCCAATTTTGCTTTTTGCTGTGTTTTATATTTCAGGAAACAGCAATGTAATTTCTCAAAGTTTAAATAGAGTAGTACATTTTAATGCTACATTTTTGCCACCGGCTCCTTTTAAATTTGTGGTTTTAAATCAGAATTTGCAAACAGAACAAAACAAAGATTTCGTTGTCAAAATGGAATCTGTTGGAAATGTAGTTCCGGAGAATGTGATGATTCATATTGGAGATGAAAGTTATTTTATGGAATCTTCTCAGCCAGGAAAGTTTGAATTCAAGATTGAAAAACCAGTTGAAAATGTTTCTTTTTCTTTTGAAGGAAATTCTGTTTCATCAGAAGAATACGAATTGAAAGTAATCACAGTTCCATCAATTGCCAACTTCGAAATGGTTTTGAATTTTCCATCTTATCTAAAAAAGAAATCAGAAACTATTCAGGGAACAGGAAATGCGATCGTACCGGAGGGGACTTTGGTAACCTGGAAAATGAATACGCAGTCGACTCAGGAGATTGTTTGGAAAGATGAAAAGGCAACTTTTAAGTTTAATAAAGCTGAAAACGAGTTTAAATTGGCCAAAAACATCAGTCAAAATACAGAATATCAAATTCTTACTTCTAATAATAAGGTTAAAAACTACGAAAAACTCGATTATCAGCTGTCAGTTATTAAAGATCAGCATCCATCGATCACCGTTTCGCCTGCACCGGATAGTTTGAAATTGGATAGAAATTATGTTTTAGGAAGATTGGGTGACGACTACGGTTTGTCAAAATTACAGGTTGTTTATTATGAACGTAACAAACCTCAAACTGCAAAGCGTGGAACCATTCCGGTAAAGCAAGCCATTTTTGATCAGTTCGTTTTTAACTTCCCAAGCAATCTTGCTGTAGAAGAAGGAGTGTCTTACGAATACTATTTTGAGGTTTTTGATAACGATGCACCGCATGGTTTTAAGAGCACAAAGTCTTCTGTGTTTTCAGATCGTGTTTCTACTACAGATGAAATTCAGGATATGGAATTGCAACAGCAAAATGACAATATCAATAGTTTAGAAAAGTCTTTAAAAAATCAGAACAAGCAATTTTCTGAGATGGATAAGATTCAGAAAACCGGAAAAGAAAAAGATAATTTAGAATTTAAAGACCAGCAAAAAGTAAGTGATTTTATCAAACGTCAGAAACAACAAGACGAAATGATGAAACAGTTTGCTGAAAAAATGAATAAGAATTTAGACAAGTTTCAATCTGAAAAGAAAGATAAAACTGCTGATGATTTGCAAAAGCGTTTGGATAATGCAGAGAAAGATTTAGAAAAGAATCAGAAGTTAATGGATGAATTGAAGAACCTAAACGACAAATTACAAAGCGAAGAGTTATTTGATAAGATGGAAAAATTCAAACAAATCAGCAAAAATCAATCTCGTAATTTAGAACAATTAGTTGAATTAACGAAGCGTTTTTATGTAGAAAAGAAAGCAGAGCAGGTTGCAGAAAAATTAAATAAACTTGCAGATGAACAAGAAAAGCTTTCTAATAAAGAGGGAGAAAACACCAAAGACAAACAAGACGACATTAATAAAGCCTTTGATAAAATCAAAGAAGATTTAAAAGATTTGAAAGAAGAAAACAAGTCGTTAAAATCTCCAATTGATATTCCTTCTGATGCTTCAAAAGAGAAAGATGTAGATTCTGATTTGCAAAAAGCTTCTGAAGAATTGAGTAAAAAGAATACTTCTTCTGCTAAGCCAAAACAAAAAAGTGCTGCAAAGAAAATGAAAAGTATGTCGCAGGAGATGCAGTCAAGTATGGAAGGTGGAGATCAGGAACAATTAGAAGAAGATGTCGCAATGCTTCGTCAGATTCTGGATAACCTTTTAGCCTATTCTTTATCTCAGGAAGATGTGATGAAACAATTTAAATCTATGAAACTGGGTTCTTCTGCTTATACAAAAAATATAAAGATTCAGCAGAATTTGAAACAACAGTTCAAACATGTCGACGATAGTTTGTTTGCATTGTCATTACGTAATCCAAAAGTAGCAGAAGATGTAACCAAGGAAATTGGAAACGTACAATATAATATAGACAAAGCAATTGAAACCTTGACAGATGTTCAGGTTCCAAAAGGAGTTTCGCATCAACAATATGCAACTTCATCTGCAAATAAACTGGCTGACTTTTTAAGTGATTTATTAAACAACATGCAAATGTCTATGTCTAAACCGGGAGCTGGAAAACCAAAACCAGGAGACGGACAAGGAATGCAATTGCCGGATATTATTCAAAAACAAAAAGGTTTGGGTGATAAAATGAAAGAGGGAATGAAGCAGGGACAAAAACCCGGTGATGGTAAACAAGGCCAAAGTGGAGAAGGAAAACAGGGTCAGGGAAAACAGGAACAAGGAAAAGAGGGACAAGGAAAAGGAAGTCAGGGAAAGAATGGTGAAGGTAAAAATGGACAAGGAAATAAAAATGGAGGCGAAGGAAAAGATGGAGAAAACGGAGATGATGGAGAAGGAGATGCTGAAGCAATCATGGAGATATATAAAGAACAAGTAAAGCTTCGTGAAGCGTTGCAAAAAGAATTAGCAAAGCAAGGATTAGATTCTCAAGGTAAATCTGTAATCGATCAAATGAAAGCTTCAGAAAAGCAACTTTTAAATAAAGGTTTTAAGAATGAGAACTTGCAACGCATACTTAATATTCAGCAAGAATTATTAAAATTAAACAATGCAGTTCAACAACAAGGTCAGGATACAAAGCGTCAATCTGAAACAAACAAAGCTGAATTTACGAATAGGACTAATGCGTTACCAAGCTCACTTTTAGAATATTTAAACAGTGTAGAAATTTTAAATAGACAATCACTACCTTTGCGCTCGAATTTTAATCAAAAGGTTCAAGAATATTTTAATACAAAATGATCAATTTTAATTACGAAACCGAATTTACTTTAGATAACGAACAAGCCTTTTCTGATTGGTTGAGTGCTGTAATAGTTTCTGAAAAGAAAACAGAAGGAGAAATAAATTACATTTTTTGTGATGATGAATATCTTCATAAGATAAATGTAGAATATCTAAATCACGACACATTAACAGATATTATCAGTTTTGATTATACAGTTGGAAACGAATTAAACGGAGATATTTTTGTTTCTGTTGAAAGAGTAGAAGACAACGCAAAGGATTTTAATGTTTCTTTTGAAGAAGAATTAAAACGAGTTTTAGCTCACGGTATATTACATTACTGTGGTTATAAAGATAAAAGTGATAATGACGCTGAATTAATGCGTTCGAAAGAAGACGAAAAGATCGCGATGTTTCACGTGGAACAGTAGATTAAGACTCTAATTTTTTAAATCATAGATTCCAATTGTTTCACGTGAAACATATTTAAAGATATGTTTTTTAAAACGTTTCACACGGAACACCTGAAAAGATTTTCATTATAATTTAATATTCGGATTTTGAGTTGTAACATTTAATCGTTCCACGTGGAACAGATTTTAGTTTAGAATTTTAATCTGTGTTTATTTGAATAGTTCCACGTGGAACATGATGTATTGGATTAAGATTTTAGATTGTAAATTATAATTTAGATTGGAATGTATATTGTTTCACGTGGAACAGAAATATTTAGATTGGAATTTGTAGTTTAAAGAATTTTAAAGTTGCGTGTAAGCGCCGTTCCACGTGGAACAAAAGAATAAAGAATTTAATTCTGAGAACCAACTTAAACGGTATCCCGGAGAATAAGAGATAAAATGTTTTTAGAAGAATACGATGTTATAGTGGTTGGTGCAGGTCATGCCGGATCTGAAGCCGCGGCAGCGGCCGCAAATTTAGGATCGAAAACCTTATTGGTTACGATGAGCCTGCAAAACATTGCACAGATGTCTTGCAACCCGGCGATGGGCGGAATTGCAAAAGGACAAATTGTGAGAGAGATTGATGCACTTGGTGGATACTCAGGAATTGTTTCAGACCGAACTGCAATTCAATTCAAGATGTTGAATAAATCAAAAGGTCCAGCAATGTGGTCGCCGAGAGTTCAAAGTGATCGAATGCGTTTTGCTGAAGAATGGAGAATGATGTTGGAGGGAACTCCAAATCTGGACTTCTACCAGGAGATGGTAAAAGGTTTGATTATCGAGAACGGAAAAATAAAAGGAATCAGAACTTCGTTGGGAGTTGAGATTCGATCTAAATCTGTTGTGTTGACAAACGGAACTTTTTTGAATGGTTTGATTCATATTGGAGAAAAACAATTTGGAGGAGGAAGAGCAGGAGAAAGTGCTGCAACCGGAATTACCGAAGATTTAGTAAAAGCAGGTTTTGAATCTGGAAGAATGAAAACAGGAACGCCACCACGTGTTGATGGTCGCTCTTTGGATTATTCTAAAATGAACGAAGAAAAAGGAGATGTAAAACCGGATAAGTTTTCTTATTCGGATTTAACTGTTCCGCTAACGCATCAAAGATCTTGTCACATGACGTATACGTCTTTGGATGTTCATGATATTTTGAGAGAAGGTTTTGATCGTTCGCCAATGTTCAACGGGAGAATCAAAAGTCTTGGACCAAGATATTGTCCTTCGATTGAAGATAAGATAAATCGTTTTGCAGATAAAGAACGTCACCAATTATTTGTTGAGCCGGAAGGGTGGAATACTTGTGAAGTTTACGTAAACGGATTTTCGACTTCGTTACCAGAAGATATTCAATTTAAAGCTTTGAGTTCTGTTGCCGGTTTTGAGAAAGTGAAATTCTTTCGTCCGGGTTACGCAATCGAATATGATTATTTTCCGCCAACGCAATTGAAACATACTTTGGAAACGAAGTTGGTAGAAGGTTTATATTTTGCCGGACAAATAAACGGAACAACAGGATATGAAGAAGCTGCTTCGCAAGGTTTAATGGCGGGAATAAATGCACATTTAAAAGTGCACGAAAAAGCACCATTAATTTTAAAACGTGACGAAGCTTATATCGGAGTTTTAATTGACGACTTAATTACGAAGGGAACAGAAGAACCTTATCGTATGTTTACATCAAGAGCAGAATACAGAACTTTGTTGCGTCAGGATAATGCCGATTTTAGATTAACGCCTATGTCGCACGAAATTGGTTTGGCTTCTGAAGCACGTTTACGCCGAATGGAAAAGAAATTAAATGAATCTGAAAAGATGGTTGCTTTCTTTAAAGAGACAAGTGTTTCTGTTGCCGAGACAAATCCAATTCTTGAAGCAAAAGAAACAGCTCCGATTACGCAAGGCGATAAAATGTTTAAAGTTTTCTCTCGTCCGCAAATTGATTTGGAGGATATGATGAAATTTGAAAAAGTAAAAGAATATATCGAAGCAAATGATGTTGATCAGGAAATTTTGGAGCAAGCCGAAATCCAGGTCAAATATTCTGGTTATATCGAAAAGGAAAGAAATAACGCTGATAAACTAACTCGTTTAGAAGAAGTAAAAATTCCGGAGAATTTCGATTACAATAAAATAAAATCAATGTCGATTGAAGCGAAACAAAAGTTGAGTAAAATTCATCCTGTAACAATTTCTCAGGCATCAAGAATTAGCGGAGTATCACCAAGTGATATTTCTGTTTTGTTGATTTATATGGGGCGTTAGGAATTTTAGATTTGTGAGTTTAGATTTTAGATTGTAATCTGTAATTTAAATTTAGAAATGTTCCACGTGAAACTATTTGTAGTTTATGTTTTAAAATAATCTAAAATTGATCCAATATCCTGGAGACAGAAATCTAAAATTATATTTGTTCCACGTGAAACGAATTTAATATAGTTTTGTCATTCCGAGGACGAGGGATCTTCATTGGAAGATCGACAAAGATTATTTTCTCTGATTGTGAAGTCACTTATGGAGATTCCTCGTTCCTCGAGATGACAGAGGAATAAATTTAAATTTTTTCTTTTATGAAGATTATTGAAAAAGAAGTTTTATCGGCAGAAGAAAAAGAAATTTTAAGAGAACTTTGGAACAATGAATATCCGGCAAGATTGCATTTGAAAACTCATGAAGATTTTGAATTGTATTTAAACGGACTTTCAAATACAAAACATTATTTGCTGTTTGATGATTCAGATAAAATTATTGGATGGACATTTACTTTTTTGAGAGAAGGAGAAGATTGGTTTGCTATAATTCTGAATAGTAAAATTCAGGGAAAAGGAAATGGATCACTTTTGATTAATGAAATTAAAAAGAAAAAAACGAGTTTGAATGGTTGGGTAATTGATCAGGAAAACGAAATAAAACAAAATAGCGAATTGTATAAATCTCCAATGCCGTTTTACATTAAAAATGGTTTTACAATTTTGACTGAAACAAGAATTGAAAATGAAAAAATGTCGGCTGTAAAAATAAATTGGAGAAGCTAAAAGAAAAATATAAATACTAAAATAATAAACCCTAAAAGTGAAATTTGGCTTTTAGGGTTTTGCTATAAAATTAAACCAAAATCCCTATAATTAAAAAATGGACGTTTTAAACAAAAAACATTTTCTTACTGTAAAAGACCATTCTGTATCTAAAGAAATTTTCGAATTGTATCACGACGAAACTTTAGACATGTTGATTACATCTCCGCAACCAGATTTAGAAAATCTTGGAAAATATTACGAAAGCGAAGATTATATTTCGCACACAGATAACAAACGTTCGCTGTTTGAAAAAGCATATCACTTTGTGAAAAATATTGCTTTAAAAAACAAACTCAATCTGATCAACGCCGAACAATCTCAAAAAGGAAAAATTTTAGACATTGGTGCCGGAACCGGAGATTTTTTATTAACGGCAAAAAATGACGGTTGGGAAACCGTTGGAGTAGAACCAAGCGAAAGAGCAAAAAATATTGCGAAGCAAAAAGGAATTTCTTTTGTGGATGAAATTAGCGTTCTTGAAAATAATTCATTTGACGTAATTACCATGTGGCACGTTTTAGAACACGTTCCAAATTTAGAACTTCAAATTCAGGAATTGAAGCGTTTGCTAAAACCAACTGGAACATTAATTGTTGCGGTTCCAAATTTTAAATCGTACGACGCAAAACATTACAAAGAATTTTGGGCAGCTTTTGATGTTCCAATTCATTTTTGGCATTTCTCAAAAAAAGCCATTCAGTCACTTTTTCAAAAAGTAGATATGAAGTTAGTAAAAGTGCTTCCGATGAAATTTGATTCTTTTTACGTGAGCTTATTATCCGAAAAATACAAAACCGGAAAAATGAATTACATCAGTGCGTTTTTTGTTGGTTTACGATCAAATTTAAAAGCGAGCCGTACAAAAGAGTATTCATCGCACATTTACGTCTTAAAAAACAGCTAAAATACAAAATAAGCGCATTTACGGCGTTTTTTTAGCGATAGCGAGGAGAAACATCCTTTTTTAAAAGAAACACGCTCTAATAACAGCTATAAAAGCCACTTTTAATAGTGGTTTTTTATGCTTTTGGATCGTTCCATAAATAAAAACAATACCATAAAAAATGTGTGTTTTTTTAAATTTTGCGCTGAATTTTTAGATTTTAAAATTCGAAAATTCAATAATTTGAAAATTGCTAAAATTTGCTTTTTAGGCGGAAATTTTTTCTGTATAGTAAAATTCAAAATATTGCTAATCGAATTTTTATTCGAATTTCTATTTTTTGAAAATTACGAAACAGAAAAATGAAATTTTGGTAATTTCTTTGGCTGTGATTAATTTTAAAATCGTCACGTAGAAAAATGGTACCTGATGTGCATTTTGCATCCTAAAAAACGACTAAAACGTAAAATAAGCGCATTTACAGCATTTTCTCAATAAGAACGAGGCTTTGTGTGCTCTTTTTTAAGAAAACGGCTGTAAGGAAGGCTATGAAAGCCACTTTTAATAATGATCTTTTATAGTAAAATTAGGAGCTATAAAGAAAACTAATATCATAAAATTATAGCATTTTTTAAACTTTATGTGGATGCTATTTATTTTTTTATATTTTTGTCTTTCATACATTAAAAAAAATAGAAATTTAGAAATGAAAAAAGCATTAGTAATTATCGCACTTTCAATTTTAGTTGTTTCGTGTAATAAAGCAACAGAAGTTAAGGAAGTAAAAACAGCTTACGTAGATACTTCAGTTTTGATGAAAGAGTACACTGAAGCAAAAGACCTTGAGGCTAAATATAAAGCTCAAGCAGAAGAAAAAGGAAGACAGCTACAAGCGGAAATTACTCGTTTTAAACAAGACGCTGCTAATTTTCAAAGTCAGGCACAAGCAAATGGTCAGGCATGGGCTCAACAAAGAGGAGCTGAATTGCAAAAAAGAGAGCAACAATTGGGTTATGCTCAACAAGCATTATCTCAACAATTGCAACAAGAAAGTGGTGTAGAAATGGATTCTCTTGTAAGTGGAGTTAAAAAATTCATTAAAGAATACGGTAAGAAAAACGGTTACTCTTATATCTACGGTACTGGTGATGCTGCAACAGTATTATATGCTGAGGATAAATATGATATTACAAAAGATATCATTAAAGCTTTGAATGATAAATACAAAGATGCTCCAAAAGCTGATGCTAAACCGGCTGCTAAAGAAGGCGAAGAAGCAAAAAAATAATACCACACCAACGAAATAATTAAAAAACCTAAATCTACCGGATTTAGGTTTTTTCTTTTATAAAAATAAGATACTTTTAGTTCTTCAATTATTGCCCAATGCAAAACGTTTCAGAAGCTGCTGCTTACACCTTACAATTTATCAATCAAACGCAAAAATCTATATTTCTTACCGGTAAAGCTGGTACAGGAAAAACTACGCTTTTGCGCGAAATTATAGCAACAACGCACAAAAACACTGTTGTGGTAGCTCCTACGGGAATTGCGGCCTTAAATGCAGGCGGAGTAACGATTCATTCGATGTTCCAACTACCTTTTTCAGCCTTTATTCCTTCGTATGAGGAAGCATCAAAATTTACAGAAACAGTAAAGTTTGAGAATAAAGAAACGCTTCGCAGACACTTCAAAATGAACAATGTTAAGCGAAATGTCATCCGCAATATGGAATTGCTAATCATTGATGAAGTAAGTATGCTGCGAGCTGATTTACTGGATGCTATCGATTTTATGATGCAGACGGTTCGCAGAAATTCACGCTCATTTGGCGGCGTTCAGGTGCTTTTTATTGGCGATTTATTGCAATTGCCACCCGTAATTCGTGATGAAGAATGGCGAACTTTACGCAATTATTACAAAGGAAAATTTTTCTTTCATTCGCATGTAATCCAGCAAAATCCGCCACTTTACATCGAATTATCAAAGATTTATCGCCAGACAGATGACACTTTTATTTCTGTTTTAAACAATCTTCGAAATAATCAGATTACACCTCAGGATATTCAGGTTTTAAACGAATATGTAAAACCGGATTTTGACTTAAAAAACAATCCCGGTTATATTACACTTACAACGCACAACGCAAAAGCCGATTCGATTAATGAGCAGGCAATTAACGATTTAGCGGGCAATGAATTTGCTTTTCAGCCTTTTATTGTTGGAGATTTCCCCGAAAAAATATTTCCAGTTGAAGAAAATCTGAAATTAAAAGTAGGAGCACAGGTTATGTTCGTTAAAAATGATATTTCTTTTGAAAAACGCTATTTCAACGGAAAAATGGGCATTATAAAATCGCTGTCGCCTGAAGAAATCTTCGTTCATTTTCCAGAAGAGAATAAAACCATTGAAGTTGAGAAATACGAATGGAAAAACATTCGCTACAAAGTAAATGATCTCACCAAAGAAGTTGAAGAAGAGGTTTTGGGCACATTTGCACACTATCCGCTTAAATTGGCGTGGGCCATTACGGTACACAAAAGTCAGGGTTTGACATTTGAGAAAGCTGCGCTTGATGTATCACAAGTTTTTTTGCCCGGACAAGCATATGTAGCGTTATCTCGTTTAACTTCCTTAAACGGGCTTATTTTACTTTCTCCGCTGCAAATGAATGGTATTTCCAACGATCAGGATGTAATGGATTATTCTTTGAACAAAGCAACGGAAGAAGTTTTAAAGCACTCTTTGCATTTTGAAACCAAGAATTTTATTCATAACTATTTGATTAACAGTTTTAATTGGACAGATTTAGCGCAGGAATGGCGCAATCACCGTTTTAGTTATAATGAAAATGCAGTTAATTCTGAAAAAGCAAAACATTCGGTATGGGCGGCAAAGCGTCTTGAAACGATTGAATTGCTTTTGGATCCATCTCAAAAATTCATTCATCAGCTTAATAAAATTTTCAATAAAGAAACTGTTGATTTGTTTTTTGTGCAGGAAAGGGTAGTGGCTGCGTATGACTATTTCTTCAAGCCAATGGACAAACTGGTAACAGATCTTTTGCAGAAAATGGCTGAAATTCAGAAATTTAAAAAAGTAAAAGAGTTTTATGAAGAATTAGCTTTTTTAGATGACTTGCAAACAAAGGCCGTTTTGCGCTTAATGAAAGCCAAATTATTAATTGAAATTGTTGTTGCAGGTGAGACAATTTGCAAAGAGAAATTAAGCTCTTCAGCTATTAAAAATTACAAATTAGACAAGATTGCAAAGATTCGCGAGGAATTAAACATGACCAATACCGATATCTTTAAAACTGAAGAACCTGTTGTTCGTTATACAGCAAGGAAATTAGATAAAAATGAACCTAAAGCTGCTAAAAAAACTACTATAGAAGAAACGCACGATTTGTGGCTGGAGAAAAATTCAATTGCAGATATAGCCCGCATTCGTAAGCTAACCGTGCAAACTGTTGAAACGCATTTTGTTAAACTAATTCAGGCTAAAAAAGTTGATATTTCTGATGTGCTGCCGTACGATAAAATCCTGGCCTTGCGTGAAGCTTTTGAGTTCTATCAGGAAGAATCTTTAAATCCATTAAAAGAAAAATACGGTGATGAATTTACCTGGGACGAACTTAAAATGTTCAAAGCCAGTATTAACTGATTTTAGATTTTGCTAATTAACATTATGTAAAATAGAAAAACAAGAAGTTATTTTTAAGACTTTTTAATTGTTCCACGTTAAACATATAATCCTGATTTTGAATAATGGAAAGTGGCCAAATGTTTGAATAAAACATTATTTGGCTAACTTTATAAATATCAGATTATAATTAATTAAAAATATTTATAGATGAAAAGTAGAGTAATATATCTCGTTATTTTTGTTTTTTGCAGTCAATTGACTTTTAGCCAGAATTTAAAACCAGAGTATCAAAAGTTCGTTAAAAGCTTTATTGCCAATGTAAAAAGCAATAACAAAGAAGGAGTTGCAGCTTTTATTTCTTTTCCACTTGGAAGAAATTATCCAATTCCGAATGTTAAAAACAAAGCTGATTTTGTAAAAAGATACGATCAGATTTTTGACTCGACCTTGAAGAATGAAATCACTAAATCAGATCCGGAAAAAAATTGGTCTGAAGTAGGTTGGCGCGGCATTATGTTGAATCAAGGTACTTTATGGATTGATACTGATGGAAAAATTATTAGTATTAATTACAAATCTCAGGCCGAGAAAGATCTTAGTAATAAACTGATTGTGGCAGAAAAAGCAAAACTACATTCTTCAATCGCAAAATTTAAAGCTCCGGAATATATTTTGGAAACATCAAAATTCAGAATTAGAATTGATGATTTGGGAAATAATAATTACCGATATGCTTCCTGGTCTATCAAGCAAAAAATGAGCGAAAAGCCTGATTTGGTTATTACTAACGGAAAATGGATTCCTGATGGAAGTGGAGGAAACAGCTATTTCGATTTTAAAAAGGGTGATTATTTGTATCGATGTTACATCATCGTTTTAGGGACAAATGATTCACCGCCTGCGACTTTGACTATTTCTCAAAACAATAAAAATATTTTAGAGCAAGACGCTGTTATTGTAGAATAATATTTACTTTAAAAACACAGTTGATAGGTTTAATAGTGTTAATTTTTTAATTAATTATCTAGTATTCAATATTTAAGGTTATTTTTATGGGTCATTTAGAAAAGCATTTAATTGTATAAAATCTTACAAATAAGCTTTTCTAACTATTATTTTTCTAACCTTAAAAACCTATTATTATGACAAACAATCCATTTTTGGCCGCTCCAAAGTATGCAATTACGCATTTTGATTCTGCTCAGACTGACAATTTCCCAAATGAAGTTTCGCGAGACATTAAAAATGTAACATCCGTTCTGCCATTGCTTACCCCTTTGCCACAAGTTGCAGGCGGACCCATTAACATCATGACATTAGCCTCTACAGATCCAGATTATATGTGGGGCGTTTCGCTTACAGATGTTTCCTATATCAGAGTTTCAAATGATAATTTTACGCCTCTTTACAGATTACCGCTTCCCGGCGCTCCAAATATTGTAACATCACTTTTGGCATCTGTTTTAAATCAGCCGTTTGCATCAATTGCAGCAATTCAAACTGCATTGAGCGCACTTGGACTTGGCGGAGGAAGCGGTTTTGGACTTTTCGGAGGAGTTTATAGTGTGGTAGATAATAATAATGATTTGTATGTGAATTATTTAGGCGCAATAAATGCTGTAAATTTGAATTCATCTGTTTTATTTCCCGGAATTGAAGTTAAACGCAGCATACAGACTTCTACAGTTCTCCCGACCGGCGAATCAGTTGCGGGATTATCGATGACATTTGACGGACGTTTGATTGTTGTTGGCGGACGCTCTGTCACAATTTTGGACAGAAATCTTACAGCTCCTGCTTTAGCGCAATATACTTTTAGCCCAACAGAAACAATATCCAATTCTGTAGCAGTTGATGAAGATGGCGGAATTTATGTTGTTACCGATAAAAAAATGTACAAATTGGTTTGGACAGGAACCATAATTTCCTCTAATCCGGCAGATGGTGCCTGGGAATCTGCTTATCCTACAGGAGATACTTTCCCAACTCTTTTTGGTTCCGGCTCTGGCGCAACACCAACTTTGATGGGTTTTGGAAATGATGCCGATAAACTGGTTGTTATTACAGATGGGCTGAAAAGGATGGGCTTGATCGCCTTTTGGCGAAATGAGATTCCGGTTGGTTTTACAGATAGAATTGCAGGACAGATACAAGTAACTTGTGGCTTGCCTTTAACGACAGAATTTATACAAACAGATCAATCTGTAGCGGTAAGCGGCTACGGCGCTTTTGTTGTAAATAATGTTAGTTTGACAGATGACCAGTTAACCGGAGCAGTTCTTGTAGATGCAATTGCCCGAGGACCAATTTTAGACGCCCCGTTTGGAGTCGAAAGGTTTGAATGGAATCCCGTTACACATTCATGGAGTTCGGTCTGGACTCGTGGTGATGTTTCGGATGTAAGTATGGTTCCGGGAATTAGTACAGGATCTAATATCGTTTTTGTAAATGGATATTATAAAGCAGCAGGAACAGGATGGGAAATTACCGGTTTGGATTGGTTAACCGGTGATACCGTGCACAAGAGAATTTTTGGAAATAATATTTTTGGCAATGGTTTTTATGCACTTATTCAATATATTGGAAACGGAGATTTAATTATGAATAGTCTTATCGGGCATGGGCGTGTACAGCAAAATGGAGTTGTTTATCTGACATAGAATCAAAGATAGTTGTAAGATAAAAAAAATCCTGTTTCATGTGGGACAGGATTTTTCATTTTATATCTGCGCTTGTGCTTTATCTAAGGCCTTTTGCTGATCGATTTGCTTTACTTTAAGTTTTTGAATTTCAAGCTCATTCTTTTTTATTTTCAATTGTTGTTTTTGTGATTCTTCATTAGACAGTGAACCTAATTTTGAGTTCATTTTTTGATTGTCAGCTTCTAATTTAGCAACTTTCTTTTTGCTTTTCTCTAAGTCTTTTTCAGAATTTTTCAGCTCTTTTTGATGTTTCTCTACTTTCTTTTGTTCCTTTTTTAGCTTTGCCTGTTCATCATTAAGTTTCGCATGATATTCATCAGATGCTTTTTTAGCGTCTTTTTCGGCCTTCTGGTTGATGTTTTGCTGTTGTTTGTTACTAGTGACTATTTTCTGTGCAAAAAACGCCTGAGATGTCAGCATTAGCAATATTACCAATGCAAATTTAATTGAAGTATTCATTATTGTTTTATTTTTAAAATTTTAGCAGCAAAAATAAACGGTGAACCATCGGTCTGAATACTGCAGAAGATTTTAAAGAGACAGGATAAGGCAAAAAAAAATCCAATTCTGCAGAATTGGATTTTGTTAAGTTTTATAAAGATTCGACTAAAATCCAGGCATCTGGATTTTCGCCTTTCTGAATTTCTTTTTGTGCTTTTTCGGCTTCGGCCATTGTCGGATAACTTCCGTACAAAACTGGAAATAAACCATGTTTGTTTTCACCAAGCATTCTGGCACTATAGCCATCTTTAATCAATTGATCATAGGCTTTTTTGGCATTTTGCTCACTTCTAAACGCTCCTGCCATAATGTGATAAGGCATTTTCTTTGTTTCTATAGTTTCTGTTTTTGAAGAATCTACAGAAAGTGTAACTGCCGGCAACGGATTTTGAATGAAAAAAGTTGCTTCTTGTATCTTGTTTTCTACCTTTTTCTGAACGGCACTTTCAACGATAAGTGTTTGTGTTGCAATTTGGTTTTGGTAAATAGGATATCCAATACTTCCTGTAATTCCTAAACCTAAAACGAATATTGCAGCATATCTTAAATATGATTTTGAAGATTTAATTTCATCTTCATCTTCGTTTAATGCGATAGCTTCTCTTTCTTCAAGTTCTGCCACTTTTTTCTCAAACATTTCTCTTTTTACAACAGGAGAAACAAACGGACTTAATCCGAAAGAGCTTGTTAGGTAATTGTGCTGATCGTTTGGTGAAAAAACCATATTTTGATCTGCATTCAAACGAATATCACCAATATTTTTTAATTGCAAAGAACCATATTCTTCCAATACTTTTTTCCAGTTTAAAACCTCGTGGGCAATAGCACTAACAGCAAAACCGTATGATGTGTTTTCTGCCTGAGCAATATGATTTGCCAATAGTCCGTCATTGTTTTTCAATAGACCATTGAATGAGATTGTTTTTTTTGGTGGAAAAAACGAATTTGTGCTCTCATTCACCTGAGCCGGCTGAGTTTCTGTTAGAAAAGCTCCAAATCCGGGAACCGTTACACACTGATAACGATACAATAATTGCGCGATGTAAGTTTCGATTTTCATAGTAACAAAGTTATGCATCCAATATAGTTATCAAAATTTTATTCACAATTTTTATTAACAATCGGCATTGTTTTACATGTTGTTCTTTTTCAATGATTTAAATATAATTAGTTTTTGGATAAGAATTTCAATTAGGTTTAAATATTTTATTTTAGCAGGAAATTACTCCTGTTTTATATCTTTGTTCTTCTTAAAAGTAGTTGGGATGTTATTGTTTTAAAGATTTTTTCTACTTCTCAAAAATTAAATTTTATTATGTCAGAACAAGATTTGTTTTATTTGTTAGCCTTACTAAAGGTCGAAGGTGTTGGTGATATTATGGCCAAAAAATTACTGACTCATTTTGGAAAGGCAGAAACGGTTTTTACAACAAAAACAAATCAAATTGCTGCTATTGATGGAGTTGGTTCTGTTTTATTAAAAAACTTGAAAGACAAATCTATTTTTGAAAAAGCCAGCAAAGAACTTGATTTTATTAAAGCTAATGATATAAAAGTTTCTTTCTATCAGGATGAAAATTATCCGGAACGCCTGAAACATTGTTTTGATTCACCTGTTTTGATTTTTTCTGCAGGAAATATAAATTTAAAAAACAAAAGAATAATCAGTATTGTGGGTACGCGCCAGATCACTTCGTACGGAACGGATTTTTGTAGAAAACTTATAGAAGATTTGGCACCTCTTGATCCTGTAATTGTGAGTGGTTTTGCTTACGGTGTTGATATCGTAGCGCACCAAATTGCGATGGAAAATAATTTGCAAACAATTGGAGTTCTGGCACATGGTCTCAATCAGATTTATCCAAAAACGCACAAAAAGTATGTTGCAAAAATGGAGGAGAACGGAGGTTTTATTACTGAATTCTGGAGTTCGTCAAATCCTGATAAAGAAAATTTTGTACGCCGAAATCGCATTGTGGCTGGCATGACCGAAGCTACAATTGTTATTGAATCTGCTGATAAAGGAGGATCTTTGATTACGGCAAATCTCGCCAATGATTACAATAGGGATGTTTTTGCGGTTCCCGGCCGGGTTACTGATAAGTACAGTCAGGGCTGCAATGATTTGATTAAAACACAAAAAGCAAGTGTTCTGTCGAGCGCGGCAGATTTGATTTATATGCTCAATTGGGACATCGAGAAGAAGGTAAAATCAATTCAAAAATCGTTGTTTGTTGATCTCGAACCTGATGAACAAAAAGTGTATGATTTTTTAATAAAAAATGGCAAAGAATTGCTGGATATTATTGCGTTGCAGTGCGATTTCCCGATTTTTAAAATCTCAGGAATCTTGTTAAATATGGAACTTAAAGGTGTAATTCGGCCATTGCCGGGCAAATTATTTGAAGCTATTTAAAGTCTATTACTGAATTAGAATTATTTTTTTCCTTTAAAATGTCTATATAATTGATACAAGACAATAATTAAAATAATGGCAAATACAACATTCAGAATCTGAAATAAATAGGGTGGGACATCATAATCTTCTATAAACTTATTCATCTTATTTCGGTTTTGATTATACTGGAAAGTATTGATTATAATGAAATTACGAATTATTTATTAAAGTTTCTACATTTCTAAAATAAAAGACCTCCTGCGTAAACAAGAGGTTTATATCTATTTTTGAAAAGGTATTATTTTCCGAAACCAAGAACTTCGCGAACTTTTGCCAAAACACCATCCGCAACAACAGAAGCTTTTGATGCTCCTTTTTTCAATAATGCATCGACTTCTTCAAGGTTGTTTATATAGTAATTGTATTTTTCTCTTTCGGTTTTAAATTTTTCTGTAATTAATTCAAAAAGAGCTTGTTTTGCGTGGCCGTAACCATAATTTCCGCCTAGATAATTTGCTCTCATTTCAGCAATTTGTGTTTCATTTGCCAATAAAGAATAAATTGCAAAAGCGTTGCAGGTATCCGGATTTTTCGGTTCTTCAAGCGGCGTGCTATCGGTTTCAATACTCATTACCTGTTTGCGAAGTGTTTTATCATCCAGGAAAATATTGATAATATTATTGGCGGATTTACTCATTTTTCCACCGTTTGTTCCAGGAATCAACATACTGTCTTCCTGAATTTTAGCTTCAGGAATTACGAATGTTTCTCCCATTTGGTGGTTGAAACGGGAAGCCACATCACGTGTGATTTCTAAATGCTGCAATTGGTCTTTTCCCACCGGTACAAATTCTGCATCATAGAGCAAAATATCTGCCGCCATTAACATCGGATAAGTAAAAAGTCCGGCATTTACGTCATCTAAACGATCAGCTTTATCCTTGAAAGAATGTGCCAATGTCAAACGTTGAAACGGAAAAAAGCAGCTTAAGTACCAGGTTAATTCAGCAGTTTGAGTCACATCAGATTGTCTGTAAAAAGTAACTTTATCAGGATTTAGTCCGCACGCAAGCCATGCCGCTGCGGTGCTGTATGTATTTTCTCGTAATGTTTTACCATCTTTAATTTGCGTAATCGAGTGTAAATCAGCAATAAACAAATAAGATTCGTTTGCAGGATTGTTTGATAATTCGATTGCAGGAATAATTGCTCCTAATAAATTGCCTAAGTGTGGCGTTCCTGTACTCTGAACACCGGTTAGTATTTTTGCCATTCTCGTTTTTTCTTATTACTAAACGCAAAGTTCGTTTTTTTACTCTAAAGTGTGTAATTTTTTAATTGTAAATGTTTTTTATGGGGAATGCATAATTTTTTTACCGCAGAGGGCGCAAAGTTTTTTCGCAAAGTTCGCAAAGTTTTAATAAGATTTTTTGAAGTTCACAAAGCTGTGTTTATAGATTATTGGCAACTCTTCTTATTCCGTTTTTTAATAAGGATTCGTTGAAATTTATAAGAAGTCCTAGTTTATAATTTCCTAATTTTAAATAAGTTAATGTTTGTGCTAGATGATTTACAGTTAGTGATTCTACACTTTTTATTTCGACTATAAATTTGTTTTCTACTAATAAATCAATGCGATAACCACAATCTAGTTTGACATCTTCAAAGATTAACGGCATTGCTTTTTCCTTTTCTATAAAAAGCCCTCGTTGTTTAATTTTATGAAATAAACATTCCTGATAAGCATTTTCAAGTAATCCTGGTCCAAGTTTTTTATGAATTTCAATTGCAAGACCAATTACAATACTAGATATTTTCGTTTTCTGTCATAATTTAAAAACTTCAAATTTAATATTTATTTTCTTATATTATTAAATAAAATTTTGCTATAACAAGGTGTTTTTTGTAATGATAAACTTTGTTCAAGGTTTATAAAATTAAAATCTAACCACAAAGCTTTGTGAACTTCAAAAAAACTTAACTAAATCTTACTTTGAGAACTTTGCGAAAAAAGTTTGCGGTCTCTGCGGTAAAAGACATCCGGTAAAATTTAAAAAAGATTGGATTTTAACAACATCAGAATTCTTTTTGTAAAATTCCTTTCGGTTTTCTTACATTTGAAACCATGAAAGGAATTAAAATTATTTTTTGGGTTTTGTGGCGCATTTGGTTTTACATTTTAATGGCCATTCCGATATTGATTATGCTGCCGTTTTTGCTAGTTTCTATTATTACGGAAAGCGGATACCCCTATTTTTTTAAAATGGCCCGCATTTGGGCTAAATTCATCCTTTTCGGGATGGGTTTTTATTATACAGTCGAACGTTTGCAGAAATTGGAGAAAGGAAAGAGCTATATGATTGTGGCAAATCATACTTCAATGACAGATATTATGCTGATGTTGGCTATTGTTCGAAATCCGTTTGTATTTGTTGGAAAGAAAGAGCTTTCAAAAATTCCTTTATTTGGATTTTTCTATAAAAGAACTTGTATTCTGGTTGACAGAAATTCATCCAGAAGCAAAAACGAAGTTTTTAAAAGAGCACAAGATAGACTTAGTCAAGGACTTAGCATTTGTATTTTTCCTGAAGGCGGAGTTCCGGACGATGAAACTATTCTGTTGGATGAATTTAAAGACGGCGCTTTTCGCCTGGCAATAGAGCATCAAATTCCGATTGTACCTATTGTTTTTGCAGATAATAAAGAACGATTCTCTTATACATTTTTGAGTGGAAGTCCGGGAAAAATGAGAATAAAAGTTTTGCCATTTATTGAAACCAAAGGCTTAACAAGTGAAAACAGGAAAGATCTAAGAGATCAGGTAAGACAGTTGATTTATAAAGGATTACTTGAATTTAAAAAGAAAAAGTAACTAGAGTACTTAAAATAATAAACCCGGCAAACTGTAAAAGCTTGCCGGGTTTTATTTTGAATTAAAACCCCTTTTATATTCAAAATTTATCGATGTATTATTTTCTCAGAAATAAAACGTAATACTTTCTTAATTTTTAATTTGGTTTTTCTACGGTTTTTATTCAACAACACTTCTAGTTTCTCTTTCATGGTTACAAATCTTAAGGGTTGGTAATAAAGAGTTTGATTAGAACTCAAGTTAACGTCACAATTAATAGATTCTAAAAAATGAAAAAGGTTGCGTTTAAACGTAAAATATTTCTTAAAAAAGAATAAAAACCCGTTAGCACCAAAAAAAACTAACGGATCTTTATAAACAATAAACAACCAAATTTATTCTAAAAACAAACTTTTGATTAAGGTATTTATGGCAGTAAACACCGTGTAAAATCTTGAGTCTTTTTATAAGATGCAATTGTTTTAAAAGGGTTGCGTCAGTTTTTTGTTTTTTTTGAAATAAAAAAACCCGACAAGTTTTTAAAACTGTCGGGCTTGAATTTTAAATGCTTCAATTAGCAGATATTTAATGTTTTATGCGTTTGCCAATTCTTTGATGTGAGCTTTTATTTTAAGTTCTAATTCATCAGCTAATTCCGGATTGTCTTTAATTAATGCTTTTACGGCATCACGACCTTGTCCTAATTTTGTGTCTCCGTAACTAAACCATGAACCTGCTTTTTTAACAATGTCAAACTCCACAGCTAAATCTAAAATTTCTCCTGTTTTAGAAACTCCTTCTCCGTACATAATGTCGAATTCGGCAGTTTTAAAAGGCGGTGCTACTTTGTTTTTAACCACTTTTACTTTAGTTCTGTTTCCGATAACATTTTCACCATCTTTAATTTGAGAGGAACGACGAATATCTAAACGTACTGAAGCATAGAATTTTAAGGCGTTACCACCCGTTGTAGTTTCAGGATTTCCAAACATTACACCAATTTTCTCTCTCAACTGGTTGATGAAGAAAACGGTACAATTTGTTTTGCTGATAGTTCCGGTCAATTTTCTTAAAGCCTGAGACATCAAACGTGCGTGAAGACCCATTTTTGAATCTCCCATTTCACCTTCGATTTCACTTTTTGGAGTCAACGCAGCAACCGAGTCAATAACAACTATATCAATTGCTCCTGAACGAATTAGGTTTTCGGCAATTTCTAAAGCCTGCTCTCCGTTGTCTGGCTGAGAGATGATCAGATTTTCGATATCTACGCCTAATTTCTCGGCATAATTTCTATCAAAAGCATGCTCTGCATCTATAAAAGCAGCAATTCCTCCGGCCTTTTGAGCTTCGGCAATTGCATGTAAAGTTAATGTTGTTTTACCAGAAGATTCCGGTCCGTATATTTCGATAATTCTTCCTTTTGGGTAACCGTTTACTCCAAGTGCTAAATCAACACCAAGAGAACCTGAAGAAATTGTTTCAACTTCTACAATGGCTTTATCCCCCATTTTCATTACAGTTCCTTTACCGTACGTTTTATCTAGTTTGTCTAGTGTAAGCTGTAACGCTTTTAATTTGGCATCTTTCTCTGAACTCATCTCTTTTTTTTCTTTTTCTTTCATCTAAATTTTTCTATTTTTTTCTCTTTCAATCAGAAAATGAAATAACTTCCTGATTTAGATTTTCATGGGCATATAATTTGTAAAATTACTTCTTTTTTTGAAGTTTGATTGTTCCAAATTGTATCAAATTTTCACAAAAATTGTCTTATAAAAATAAAGCCTTTAATTCTGTAGCTTCTGATGGTTTTATTTTTCCGGCAAGCAGTAAACTTAATTGTTTACGACGAAGTGCCGCGTCAAAACGTTGTATTTCGAGTTCAGTTTCCGGGATAATTGCCGGCACTTCAACAGGTCTTCCGCTATCATCGACCGCGACAAAAGTATAAATCGCTTCGTTGGCTTTAGTTCTGCTTCCGGATTCACGGTCTTCTACCCAAACATCAATAAAAACTTCCATAGAACTTTTAAATGATCTGGAAACTTTTGCTTCTATTGTCACTACGGCTCCAAGGGGAATAGCTCTATTAAAAGCGACATGATTTACAGAAGCTGTCACTACAATTCGGCGTGAATGCCTGCGTGCCGCAATACTTGCCGCACGGTCCATTCTGGCTAATAATTCACCTCCAAAAAGGTTGTTTAAAGGATTAGTTTCGCTCGGTAAAACTAAATCGGTTAAAATAGTTAGAGATTCTGAAGGATGTTTTGGATTCATTTTTTTAATGTAAAATTATTTTTTGCTGTTCGCTAAAGCGAACAATTTATTTTTTGTCACAAATTCTCACGGATTTTTAATCACTTTAATCTGTCGCATGTTTTTTTAATTCAGCCAATAAACAGCCATTATAGCCGGAACAAAATAAATAACAATGGTTCTTGCTCCATCGTAATCTTTGGCTAATCGTTGTCCAAAAAGCATCATTAACAAGGAGATACATGAAAAAACAGCACCGTAAAAACCAAATTCCCGACCACTGTTTGTTACTAATTGTATAGCACCAACTACACATAAAATTCCGGAAATTAATTCTAAAATTAAGAGATGAAGTAGGGCAAGCGGCACTTGGTTTTTTAGTGGAGTTTTTGCAAAATGTTCTTTTAGCCAGGTAACATTGTCTTTCCAGTAAAAAATTTTCTCGTAGCCTGATTGTAAAAATGTTAAGGCCAAAAAAATCAAAAGTAAAATAGAGGCAACATTATTCATTTTAAAATTATTTTTTATGAATTAAACGAGTCAGTTTTATAGATAAATCTGTTAAAATTATTTTTGCATTTCCGTTTCTTTCAATATGATACATCGCATCTGAAAGTTCTTTGAAAATATCATGAATGTTGTTTCCATTTACAAATGGGGCAAAATTTTCTAATTTGAATTTATCAACTTTTGGTTCTATATAGACCAAAGACGGCGCTTCATAATTAAGCAAAAGTGCCTGACGAAACATTTCGATACAAAACTGAATGAATTTTTTCTGGCTTTCACGACCCAAACTGGCAATTTCTTCACTCCAGGAAATTAGATCCTGAATGGCGGCGGCATTTCCTTTGGCTCTAAAAGCAGCGCGCACCCAATTTACAAACCATTGTTCAAAAGGAAATTCAGAATCATCTTCTTTTAGTAAAGAAACTGCTTTGTTGAAATTTCCCTGAGCCTGATGGGCAATTTTTTTGGCTAAATTGGAATCTATATTTTCTTGAGAAACTAAGGCTTCTGCAATTACTTTTTCGGGTAAACCATTAAAGTGAATTACCTGACAACGAGATCGTATGGTTTGAATAATATCTTCTTCGTTTTCAGAAATCAGAATAAAAATGGTTTTATCGGAGGGTTCTTCTAAAAGTTTTAAAAGTTTGTTTGAGGCAGCGATATTCATTTTATCGGCCATCCAGATGATCATAATTTTATAACCGCCTTCGTATGACTTTAACGCAAGTGATTTTAAAACTTCCTGAGCATCTTCGACTCGTATTTCGCCTTGTTTGTTTTGAACTCCAAGAACTTTATACCAGTCAAATAAACCTCCGTAAGGCATTTCCTGAATAAAATTTCGCCAGTCCTGAATAAAATCTAAACTTTTAGGTTTTGTTTTTACATCTTCTGTAGTTACGGTTGGGTAAATAAAATGCAAATCAGGATGCGAAAGGTTTTGGAATTTAAGATTGCAGGAATCGTTTCCGTTTGAATTTTCGTCGCCTGTGTTATTGCATAAAATATATTGCGCATAGGCAATTGCTGTTGATAAAGTACCACTTCCTTCTGGCCCAATGAATAATTGTGCATGCGGAATTCGCCCGGAAGCTGCACTTTTTATCAAGTGACTTTTGATGTAATCCTGACCTAAAATTTGTGAAAATTGCATGAAGCAAAGATATAAGAAAATGATGTAGGCAAAAATTTTCAGTAAAAAGTTTAATTCTGTAGCTTCATTTTTGTATTTATGAAATGTTTTTTAACTGAATTGTTGATTTATTTCTTCTTAAGTTTTATCAATACTGAGATGATTTGAATAGATATTAAGATTTTTTTGTTAATAGTTTTTGCAAAAATGTTTAAATCAGATGTCTTTTTTGAGTACAATAATGCGTAAAGCCTTAATTTAATTAAACTATTTCTTACAGGAAAAAATTTTAACAAAATTAACAAAATCCTCGGCAAAACGCATATTTTCTCGACCTACGACCCTTTTTTAAGGTTATTTTAAGGGGAATTTTTGAAAAAAAAAAACATTAAAGTTGCGATTTAACATAATTTATATATTTTTGTTTTCATCAACAACCAATTTTTAATAAGAATTTATGAAAGGGAAAATTATTTTTTTTAGTCTATTTTTTATTTTGACAACTGCGGCAGCTTCAGCTCAGGCTAAGAACGCTCCAAGAAGTATTATTAGTACAACAGCTCTTATTCGTAAATACCACGATCAAAAAGAATTGAGCGGTATGCAAAAAGGAGAACTTTTAGAGTTGTACATTGAAAGAATTAAAGTATTAGTTAAGACTCTCCCTTACATTGCATTGGTGACAAAACCAGGTGTAACGATGGCAGACTTAGGTATTCCGGACGATTCTGAACACAAAAAAGTTTTAGATAATCAGGCTGTAGGTACATCAGCATTCTTAGACGTAACTGTAGAGTTTCAAAGAAAAATGATGCCATACTCTGATAAAGGAAACTTAATTGCAGCTATTTTATTTTACGAAAGCACATTAAAATCATTACATGAGTTCAATGAATTGAACGAAATGTAATAAAAATAAAATTTTTAAAACCTTTTTTCAAATGTTTACGTAAATGCTACTGAACATGAAAAGAAGTTAAAAAATATTAACTCGTTCTCGATGTGTTCTGATAGCTTCAGGAAAATCGAGATGAGTTTTTATCATATTACGCATACCCAAATTTATTATTAACCTAATACCCTTTATCATGAAAAAAATTACTCAAATTATCTGCGTTCTTTTGACAGTTACGAGTATGAGTGCTCAACAAGAAAAAGGAATTATGGGCTACAACAACTGGTTGAACAACTGGACTGAATTTAAGCCTAACAAAGTTGACTATGGTGAAGCAAACCAAATTTTAGCAGGAAACATTTCTGTTAATACTAAATTGCTAAAAAGAAACATTTATGTTTTGCAAGGAAACGTTTATGTTACTAACAATGCCGTTTTAACAATTGAACCGGGAACTTTAATTATTGGTGATTTCGAAACAAAAGGAACATTGGTAGTTACAAAAGGTGCGCAACTTGTTGCAGATGGTTTAGAAACAGATCCAATTGTATTTACATCAAACCGCAGCCAGAAAAAAGCTGGAGACTGGGGTGGACTTGTAATTCTTGGTGATGCTCCTATTAACAAATTTGGAAATGTTGGTTCTTACAATCTGGATCTTGATCCTACACTTACTACTTATGGTGGTGACAATGTAGCTAGTAATTCAGGTATTTTAAGATATGTTAGAATCGAGTTTGCAGGTAAAAAAGTTAAAGGCATGGATACTTTCAATGGTTTAACTATTGCAGGTGTTGGAAACAAAACTATTCTTGAAAACGTTATGGTAAGCTACTCTGGTGGTGACTCATTTGCTTTTTATGGTGGTGATGTAAATGCTACTAAATTAGTATCATACAAATCAATCAACGACGATTATAAATTTACTCAAGGTATTCAATGTCGTTTATACAACTCATTAGCGGTAAGATCTTCTTATTTATCAAGTAATAAAGATGGTTCTCGTTGCATGGAAGTAAAATCATACGAAAAGAAAAGTGAAACTGATTTTACTAAAAAACAAACTCTTGTTGCTGCAACAAACATTACAATGCTTAATGATAGCGAAAACATCAATGCTGATATTCAGGCTGGTTTAGTAAAAGAAGCAATCTATGTGGCTGAAAATGCTTCTCTTGAGATGAAAAGAAGTGTAATCTCTGGATTTAATCCTGCTGTTTTATTAGATAGCAAAACAGAGATTAACGATGCCAACCTTAAAAAGATCAAATTTGAAGAAATGTATTTCAATCTATGTAAAGGAAACATCTTTACTGAATACAATTCTAACAACGAAGATTTAGAGAGCTGGTATGGTAATACTGTTTTCTTTAATGTTAAATCTCAAAGCGACAACAAAGAGACATTCATTGATATCTATAACCCTAAGAAACCAGATTTCAGATTACAATTAGGAAAAATTACAGCATCTAGCGGAAACAGATAGATAGATTTAGATTTTTATTTCAGAGCGTAAATTTTATTAATAAAGTCCCCAGACACAATTTATGTGTATTCGTCTCAACGGACCCAAATAAAGATCAAAATATAATGGCCCCGATAAAAAGATATTTTACTTGTATAATATTTTTGATTTCGCCTGTAACCTTATGTCTGTATGCACAGAATATAATAGAAAAACCTACAGTTTCTGTTGTTTCTGATTGCGAGATGACTTCGTGTACACTTAATCAAAAGAATGATATAGCTGATAAACGTATCAGCAAATTAGATAATTCTAATCAGTTTATAGTAGGGCTGTCCATCCCCAAGGACAGCCTTGCTATGGCCGCTGATGTAGAAAATCAAACTACTTCAGGATGTGACGAAAATTCAGTAATTGCTGGTTCTTATTCGGTTCTTGCAAAAGACATTATTGAGAACTACAAATACGATTTTTCTGAAACATTCATTGATATTTTGTTTTTTGAAGATATAGATTTAGCAAGAACACGCACTATATGATTCGAAAAACTACTCTATTTTTTACTAAATTAATAATTTTCTTCGGCGCATTATTTGCTTTCGAATCAAATGTTACTGCACAAACAATTGTGCCGCAAACCTTTGATGGTCTTGAGAAACTTTGCGCCGGGGGATCTTTTAATGAATTTAATGCCACCTTTAGCTATATAGATTTTCCTGCGGGAACAACTTTTGTAGTTGAACTATCAGATGCTGCCGGTGATTTTACTACCCCAATTGCCACAACATTACTCCAAACCATTGATCTTTCTGCTACACAGAAAACTATTAAATATGCAGTGCCAACAAGTTTAGTTGGATCTGATACTTATAGTTTAAGAGTGAAAAGTTCTACAGGAGTTGTGAGTACACGTTTTAAAAACTCATTAGGAAATACTTCTTTTCCAGCTTATTATAAAGATTTCGAAGCTTCATTTTTCATCAATAATAAAAGTGATGCTGCTATGATATGTTCAGGTGGAAGCCTTACACTTTCTATTAGTAACGAAACACCTACAATTCCAAATTCATCTCCCGTTAATTATTCAAAAATTAAATATAAATGGTATAAAGATGATGTTGCAATTGCAGGACAAAGTTCTAGTACGTTAGTAGTAAATTCTACCGGAAAGTATTATGCCGAAATTGATTATGGTCAATGTACAGATGTGAATTTTAGTTCAAATCGTGTAAACGTTACTTCTTCAAGTAGCGGTTCTGCAGTTACAATAAGTTCGAGTTTAGGGAATCCTTTTTGTTCTAATGGAACAGGAACTATTTTGACAGCAACTTCAGGAAACAGCTATTTGTGGAAAAAGGATGGTACTGTAATAGAAGGTGCGACTAACCGTAGTTATACTACAAACGAATCAGGAACTTATACAGTTGAAGTTGATTTTGGAGGATGTAAAGCTACCGGAAGTATTAACCTTAGCACTAATGGTTTTGATGCGAGTATTGATGTTCAGGATAATTATGAGCTTAAAGAAGGAGAGACATTAAGTGTTTCTATAACAACTGATGCATCAGCACCAACATACGAATGGTATTTAAACGGTAATATTATTGACGGTGCAACATCAGATACGTATCTGATAGCCGTAAGAGGTCTTTACAGAGTTGTAATTTCTCAGGCTTCAGGATGTGTTGCAACGAAAGAATTTAATTTTAGGATTAAAGGTCAATCTGGTCCGGCAACAGTTGTTCCTAATATTATAAAATTAAGTGGAGATATACCATATTGGGATATCCCTGGAGAATATAAAAATGCAAACACCAAAGTAATGATAATAAGTTCCAATGGTGATATGGTTTTGGACGTTGTCGATTATCAGGGCGACTGGCCACAAACCGCAATAGATTTTAAAAATGTCAATCCAGTTTATTACTATGTCATTAAAGGCGACGCAGGTGAAAAAAAAGGATCAATAACTGTGATTAAATAATGAAGAAAATTTTACTATTCATAACTTTATTTTACGGTTTTTCAAATGTACTCTATTCCCAGACGTCTGAGAATGGAGTTGTTTCGTTTTCATTACCAATTAGAAATTCTTTAAAGTTTAATAGATATTTAATTAACCCTGCATTTAGTTTCGTTCGTGAACAAAATGCTTATTTAAGTTTTTATAATAAAAGGCAATGGGTGCAGTTTGAAGATGCTCCAAACACTTATTTATTTGGTTACTCAGGTCGTTTTAGAGAAAATGAAGCTTTTGCTTTTGGTTTATTTCAACAAAACTATGGTTTAATGACTGTGTTTGGCGGAGTAGGAAACTTTGCACATAACATTGTTTTAGATCAGGACAGTAATTTAACTTTCGGTTTAAACGTTGGTGCTTACCAAAGCGGTTTAAATAAAGGAAAAATTATTTCAGACGATACAACTGTAGGTGTAGATTATCCATCTAATACAATGCTTACTGTAAATCCTGGTATTAACTACGGAACAGCATTTCTTGATTTTGGAGTATCTGTAAACAATTTAATTCTCTATAACTTTGGTTCAGGAGTTGTAAAAGATGATCCTGAAAGAGCGATAGAATTGCATGCTATGTATACAGGATATATTGACAGCTATGGTTTTTTTGAACAAAGTAAATTTTCAGGAATTGTAAAAACAGAAATTAAACAAGATAAAGCAGTTATTTCTGGACTTGCCATGATTTCTGTTCCAAAAGGAGTTTGGGCACAAGCAGGATATAATACTTTATATGGAATTTCAGCAGGGCTTGGATTTAATATTACTCCAAGTATTGCTATAGAATATAATTATGAAAGAGGAATGGGGAATTTCACCAATTTAGGTGGTTCTCATGAATTTGCAATAGCATATAGATTTAAAAACAGAAATTACTATTACGGAGATGATGAAGATGGTGCTCTTATAGATCCAGCCAGATCTAAACCTGTAATTGCTAAGAAAAATACATCTACAGCTCAGGTTACAAGAACAAGTGGAGCTGAAAAAGCAAAACTTGCAGCCGATGCAAAAGCACAAGCCGATGCGGAAGCGCAAAGAATACGACTTGCAGCTGCAGAAAAAGCCAAAGCTGATGCCGAAGCCGCGGCAAAAGCAAAACTAGAAGCAGACAATAAAGCTAAAGCAGACGCTGAAGCATTAAAAATAAGATTAGCTGCTGATGCAAAAGCAAAAGCAGATGCACAAGCTGCCGAAAAAGCAAGATTAGCTGCAGATAATAAAACAAAAGCCGATGCACAGGCGGCAGAAAGAGCAAGATTAGCTGCTGATACTAAAGCGAAAGCAGATGCACAAGCTGCAGAAAAAGCGAGATTGGCTGCTGATAATAAAGCAAAAGCCGATGCACAAGCTGCAGAAAGAGCCAGACTTGCTGCCGATGCAAAAACAAAAGCTGATGCACAAGCTGCAGAAAGAGCAAGACTAGCTGCGGATGCAAAAACGAAAGCTGATGCACAAGCTGCTGAGAGAGCAAGGTTAGCTGCAGAATCAAAAGCCAAAGCAGATGCACAAGGTACAGCCAAAACACAAATAGCTGCAACCAACCAACCAGCAGCAGCTACAGAAAAAACAGCTGCACAATTGGCTGCGGATAAATCAAAAGCCGATGCACAAGCTGCAGAAAGAGCGAGATTAACGGCTGGAAATAAAACAAATGCGGATGCACAGGCAGTAGAAAGAGCGAGATTAGCCGCAGATAATAGAACTAAAGCTGATGCGCAAGCGGAACAAAGAGCAAAATTAGCTGCAGACAATAAAACGAAAGCAGACGCACAAGCTGCACAAAGGGCAAAATTATTAGCAGACAATAAAGCAAAAGCTGATGCACAAGCTGCAGAGAGAGCAAGAATTGCTGCAGATAATAAAGCAAAAGCAGACGCACAAGATGCAGAAAGAGCAAAACTGGCCGCAGAAAATAAAGCCAGAGTAGACGCTCAGATTGCAGAAAGAGCGAGATTAGCTGCTGCAAAAGGAAAAGTTGATGCTGAAGGAGTGTCTAAAACACCGGCTGTTACAGAAACGCCAACTGAGCCACAAAAAACTACTGCAGAATTAGCTGCTGAAAAAGCGAAAGCAGATGCTGAAGCATTAAAAATTAAGTTAGCTGCAGATGCTCAGGCAAAAGCAGATGCTGCAGAAGCTAAACGTAAAGCTGATGCCAAAGCGAAAGCTGAAGCGGCAGATTTACAATCTATATTAGCTGCTGACGCTAAAGCAAAAGCTGATTCAGATGCGCTTCAGGCGAGGTTAGCTGCTGAAGCAAAAGCAAAAGCTGCTGCTGCTGCAAAAACTAAAGTAAGTATTGATGCAGCCAACAAAGCTAAATTAGCTGCTGCTGCAAAAGAAAAAGCCGCACAAGAAGCTGCATTAAAAGAAAAAGCTGCCACAGAAGCCAAAGCAAAAGCTGATGAAGAAGCTAGACAAGCCAGACTTGCTTCTGAAGCAAAAGCGAAAGCAGACGCTGAGGCATTAAAAATAAAATTAGCTGCAGATGCAAAGGCGAAAGCAGATGCTGAAGCTCAGGCAAAATTAGCTGCAGAAGCAAAAGCGAAAGCTGATGCAGAGGCACTTCAGGCAAAACTTGTTGCAGATGCAAAAGCGAAAGCAGATGCTGAAGCTCAGGCAAAATTAGCTGCAGATGCAAAGGCGAAAGCTGATGCAGAGGCACTTCAGGCGAAACTTGTTGCAGATGCAAAGGCAAAAGCAGATGCTGAAGCTCAGGCAAAATTGGCTGCAGAAGCCAAAGCGAAAGCAGATGCAGAAGCGCAACAAGCTAAACTAGCTGCCGAAACAAAAGCAAAAGCAGATGCAGAAGCGCAACAAGCTAAACTAGCTGCCGAAGCAAAAGCAAAAGCAGATGCTGAAGCATTAAAAATAAAATTAGCTGAAGAGGCAAAAGCTAAAGCCGATGCCGAAGCTGAACAAAAAAGATTAGTTGCTGAGGCTAAAGATAAAGAAGAAGCAGAAGCTCGTGAAGCAAAACTAGCTGCTGAAAATAAAGCAAAAGCTGACGCTGAAGCACAACAAGCTAAATTGGCTGCTGATGCAAAAGCTAAAGCCGATATGGCAGCTTTACAAGCGAAATTATTAGCAGATGCAAGAGTAAAAGCGGATGCAGAAGCGACTGAAAGACTAAAAGCAGAACAAGAATCTAAAAAATTACAAGAAGAGGAAGAACGTCAAGCTAAATTAGCTGCTGATAAAGCAAAAGCAGATGCTGAAGCATTAAAAGCAAAACAAGCTGCAGAAGCAAAAGCTAAAGTTGACGAAGAAGCTCAACAAGCTAAACTTGCTGCCGAGGCAAAAGCAAAAGCAGATGCGGAAGCTCAACAAGCTAAACTTGCTGCCGAGGCAAAAGCAAAAGCCGACGCAGAAGCTCAACAAGCAAAATTAGCTGCTGAGGCAAAAGCGAAAGCCGACACAGAAGCACAACAAGCTAAACTTGTAGCAGAAGTAAAAACAAAAGCAGAAGCAGAAGCACAACAAGCTAAACTTGCAGCAGAAGCAAAAGCCAAAGCGGATGCAGAAGCACAACAGGCTAAACTTGCAGCAGAAGTAAAAGCCAAAGCAGATGCAGAAGCACAACAAGCTAAACTTGCAGCAGAAGCAAGAGCCAAAGCGGATGCAGAAGCACAACAAGCTAAACTTGCAGCAGAAGCAAAAGCCAAAGCAGATGCAGAAGCGCAACAAGCTAAACTTGCAGCAGAAGCAAAAGCGAAGGCTGATGCAGAAGCGCAACAAGCAAAATTAGCTGCAGAGGCAAAAGCGAAAGCGGATGCAGAAGCAGAACAAAAAAGATTAGCTGCTGAAAATAAAGCCAAAGCAGATGCAGAAGTTCAACAAGCAAAATTAGCTGCAGAAGCAAAAGCCAAAGCCGATGCAGAAGCAGAAGCAGAACAAAAAAGATTAGCTGCTGAAAATAAAGCAAAAGCAGATGCAGAAGCTCAACAAGCAAAATTAGCTGCAGATGCAAAAGCAAAAGCTGATATGGCCGCAGAACAAGCAAGATTATTAGCTGATCAAAAAGCAAAAGCTGATGCTGAAGCGAATGAAAAACTGAAAGCGGAAGAGGAAATAAGACAATTAAGACTAGCTGAAGAAGCACAACAAGCGAAGCTGCTTGCAGATGCTAAAGCGAAAGCTGATGCAGATGCACTAGCAAGAGCGGCTGCTACAGACGAGGCAGGAAAAGCAATTGATAATTTAGCACTTTCATTAGATGCATCTGCTAAAACTCAAGATGATTTATTAACACAGTTTAACGCTAGTGTAGCAAATAAACAAAAAGATCTTAATGACTTAAAAGAAGAAAATGATTTAAGTGATAAAGGAATTTACAAAGAGCCAAAACCTTTTAAAAGTGTAGCAGCTGAAAATAGTCAGATAGAAGCTTTAAAATTACAAATAGCCGAAGCAAACAGAATTCAGAAAGATGAAATTGCAAGGTTAACTAATTTATATAACGAAAGACTTAAAAAATTCCCTAATAAAAATGATGCTACAAACAGGGCTTATTTAGAAAAAATAAACCAATTGAAAGCAGCACAAGTAAAAATGGAAGCAGATAGTGCAGCATTACTTGCGAATTTAGAACGCATTAAAGCTGAAACTGAAATTGAGAAGAAACGTAGAATTAAGCAGGCAGCATACGAGAATGATCAGGGAAGATATGCACAGGATTTAGCAGCTCTTAAACGTATAAAAGAAACTACGAAACCAAGTAGTACACCGTTAACTGCAAGTGATTTTGATTTTGGTGAAGACCAGTCGAACATGCAGATTATTAAAAACATTAAAAATGCTGACAGCGGTTTTTATTTAATTATTGCGGTTCACAGCAGTGTTGAAAAAAGAGATGAATTCTTAACTAAAGTGGTTGCCGCGGGACGTACAGATGTTAATTTCTTCTACAACGTAACAACAAGTAAATATTACATCTATTACGAAAAAGTCGATGGATTACAAGAAGCTCAGAAAGCGATGGAATCTAAAGGAAATGCGCCATATAACGGGAAAATGGCGATCGTAAAAGTTGAGAATTAAGAATTGTAAATAATAATATGACGGCAACTTCTTTTATTAGAAGGACATATAAAAATTAAAAATAAATAAGATTACAAAATTGTTTTTTGAATGCCCCTTCAACAGGCAATTAGTTAAACTGAAACTATAATACTATGAAAAAACCTACTACATTAAAATCACTTTTAGTTGTATTATTTTTTATACAAAGTTTTATTGTATTCTCTCAGAAAAATTTCACCGCTCGCTTTGATCAGAGTTTAAAGGGTGATATGCTTTTGATAGGAAATAATATTTTGAATAGAGATGTAAGGAATGGTCAACGGCCAAATGACGCCTTTAATGCAACCGACAAAAACAACAATGATCTCAACATGCAGTATGTTGATGTCGATAATGACAATACTACCTTTAGCTCTAGTTCGGCTAATTTAGTTATCCCGACAGGTAGTAGAGAATGTTATAAAATTGTTTATGCGGGACTTTATTGGGCTGGTATTTATAGTAAGGGTGCTGTCGATAATGGAAGTGTTAATCGTGCTAATTTAGGTTCGATTAAATTTAAGCTCCCTGGTCAGACTACCTATAATAATATTACGGGATCACTAATATACGATTACTATCCGGCAACTTCGAACGGTGATCAGATGCCTTATGCGTATTATTATAACGCAACATCATTAGTACAGGCATTGGCAAATCCTGAGGGAACTTATACTGCAGCAAATATTATAGCTGCAACAGGTACTATCAATGGTGGATATTCTGCGGGTTGGAATTTATTTATTGTTTACGAAGATCCTAAGTCATCTGCAAAATATATCACAACTTTTGATGGTTTCCGTTGGATTCAGGCTAATAGTGGTGCCGTTACATATGATATTTCGGGTTTTAAAACTATTCCAACAGGAGTTGTTAAATCGAAGCTGGCATTTGCTGCTTTAGAGGGTGACGTTAACCTTACAGGTGATCGTTATGCCATAAATAATACCGATATATCTACGACAGAACGTGCAATAGATAACTTTTTTAATAGTACAATTAATGATGTTAATGGACCTTTAGCTGGCAGAAGTCCAAATAGTGGGAATACGCTTGGTTTTGAGGCGGGTATTATTAATCTAAATAATGCCTCGAATTCCATTATTAAAAATAATGATACTTCGGCACAATTAAAGCTTAGTACTGGAGGAGATGGTTACGGACTCTTTTTTAATGCCTTCAATGTTGAAATTATTGAGCCTAAAATTGTTTTAACAAAAATTGTAAAAAATGCTGCAGGGGTTAATATAGGTGGTCAAAATGTAACCTTGGGTCAACAGTTAAATTACGAGATTGGATTCAAAAATACAGGTAATGATAATGCGACATCTTTTACGATAAGGGATCAACTACCAATAAATATTATTTTTAATTATCCTACGGATATTGTTTCATTGCCATCAGGGGTTACGATTCAAAGTTATAATCCAACCACAAGAAATATTGTTTTTGCAGTTGATAATAACGTTGTTAAAGTTGGTGATCCTGAAAAAATTATCAGTTTCAAGGTTCAGGTTGTTCCGGATTGCCATATGTTAAGTGAGGCATGTTCAAACAGTATTGATAACTCGGCATATGCTACTTATAAAGGTACACAAAACACGACTTTTACAATTTCTGATGATCCGAGTGTTAACACAAACACTGGATGTATTCTTGTTCCAAAAGCGACTAACTTTTTGGTTGGTGTTGATGGTTGTAAGTTTACTGAAAATGTTACTTTATGTGGTGAAAGTATTAACTTGGTTGCAGCAAACGGATATACAAATTATACCTGGTATAGTGATGAAGCCCGTACAAACCAAATAGGAACAGGACAAACTTTTAATGTAAAAAACGCTGGTACTTATTATGTTTACAATTTAGCAGCTGCACCTTGTAGATCTATTTATCAATCTTTTGTTGTAACAAGATTTGGTAATACTGCAGAAAATCCGGTTATTCCTTTTGCAGATCAGGTAGTAACCTGTAGCAATGATGGAAAAAAATTGCCTAATATTTTCTTGTGTGGTGCTAATGCATCAAGACAAATCACAACCAATATTTCGGATGCAACAAGTATCGTTTGGGAAAAATTAAACGAGGGAAGCTGTACTGCGGTAACAAATCAGAATTGTGCTAACGAAAGTGACTCATGTAAATGGGCTCCTGTTGGCAGCGGTGCTAATTATACAGCAAGTATTGCAGGACAATATCGTTTAACATTAAATTATAGCGGGGGATGTTTTAACCGTTTTTACTTTAATGTTTTTACCAATTCATTAAATGCGACAGAAACACATGAAGATATTATTTGTGGACTTAATGGAAAAATTACCATTAATGGTGTTCCTGCAGGATACGAATATGCTCTTAGTACTGATCCTAACGGAGCTGTAGGAGCATACCAGACAAGTAATATTTTTACCATTACTAATCCAAATTCGTACACTGTTCATATTAGACAAATTGGTGTTACATCTAATCCTTGTATTTTTAAAGTTCCTGGTATTTTGATCAGAAAAAGAGATTTACAAATTAGCACACTTGTAACGCAGCCATCATGTTTTGGTGAAAAAGGAACAATTAAGGTTGGAGCACTTAATATCGATCCTCAATATTATTACACCATTTATGATGGTAACACTGTGGTTAATACTGTAGGTCCGGTTTCAGGATCAGATTATACATTTAATAATTTAACTCCGGGAATTACTTATAGAGTAAGAGTTACGAACAGACCTATTAATAGTGCTACACAAAATTGTGATGTTTCTGAATACATCTATATACAGCAACCAGTAAGTCAAATTGTTGCAACGGCTGCTTTAGTAGAGCCATTAACTGCATGTAGCAATGGAAAAATTGTTATTTCAGCAACTGGAGGAAATTTTGCTCCATACTACTATTTTATAAATGGATCTGCTACTTTTCAAACTTCCAATGAAATTGTAGTTACAGCTCCTGGTAAATATGATATTAGGGTGGTCGATTCTAAAAATTGTGAAACAACAACATCTATTACTGTTGCAAGTAATGCAAAACCTACTTATACTATAACAAATACAAATAGCAATTGTTATAACGATAATGCACAAATTACGGTAAACGTTAGTAATGCAAATGGATATAGCATGTCATATAGCATCAATAACGGTGCAACTTATCAAACTAATCCTGTTTTTTCTAATTTACAACCGGGAACTTATAATGTTGTAGTGAGATATGGTATTTCATATACACCACAATGGCAATCTCAACCTCAAATTAAATATTGTACAGATCCTGCGCAACAAGTTATAATTGCGGGACCTACTTCTGCTGTGACTGCTTCAGGTGGTGTTGCAGAATTGGCTGGTTGTACACTTTCTCAACAAGGAGGTAAATTAAGAATCAACAATGCACAAGGAGGAACTGCTCCTTATCAATATAGTTTTGATGGTGGTGCTACGTGGCAAGCTTCAAATGAAAAAGATGTATTGCCAGGTTCATATATCTTGAAAATTAAAGATGCTTTAGGTTGCGAATACACCATTCCTTATGATATTATTCTAGATCAAAAACCATCAGAACCAACTATTAAGGTAGAAGATCCTGTATTTAATTGTAGTGGATCTGCAACAAGTACTGTAACTGTTACAAATGGTACATCTGCTAATTATACTTATGAATATTATTTAAATGGTGTTGCTAATACGCCAATTACTAATAATGTATTTTTAAACGTTCCTTCTGGATCTCATACAGTTTCTGTTAAATATAATGTAACTACGGTTTCTACTTATAGTAATTTATTACAAGAAGATTTTGGTAAAGGTGGTTATACTACAACACCAGGTATTAATCCGGCTTATTGCTTTGAAGATGAAACATCAACACATTTAGATCCTAATTATAAATGTAATAAGGACGAATGGATTAATGATGGTGAATACGCTGTAGCTAGCTCAATAAGAACGACATTCAGTAATTCTTGGATATTTGCTAAAGATCATACAGTTCCAGCAAGTCCGATAGGAAGATTTTTATGTGTAAATGTTGGAGGTAGTGCAGGTATTGGCGGTATATTGTATAGTAAACCAATTAAGGATGTTATTGTAAATCAACCCGTAATTATTTCTTTATGGGCTGAGAACCTTATTGTTAAGACATCTACAACACACGATGATCCAAAATTAACTATTCAGTTAGTTAATAATTTAAATGGTGTCGGCGGGACAGAGACTATTGTTGCCACTACTGATACTTCAAATCCATGGAGAGTTCCTAAATCTGAAAAATGGGAATACAAAGAATTATCATTAAATCCTGGTGCTTACAATAATTTAAGTTTTGTCATTAGATCTTATAGTAATGAGTTTAATGGAAACGATGTACTGATAGACGATATTTGGGTTCGTCAAATACCTAAATCATGTATTGCAACCAAAGATTTCCCTATTGTTATTGATAGTAATAAGGGATTCACAGCTTCAGTTACAGGGTTTAAAGATGTTACATGTAACGGAGGTAATAATGGTGAAATCACTATTGCTGCTCAAAACTTTAAACTTCCTTACGGATTTGATTATTCATTAGATAATGGAGTAACCTGGATAAATGCTCAATCTTCTCCTGTAACAGCTACTGGATTAACTAGTAAAACTTATAATATTCAAGTACGTTTTGATGCTTCTGCTACAAGTTGTATTGTACCATTAACACAACAAGTAAAAGCACCAACAGCCGTAACAATTACAGCTACGGTTACTAAGCAGCCTACATGTACTACCGGTGCAACTATAACAGCTGTCGCTGCAGGAGGAACACCTGCGTACCAATATGAATTAAGACAGTCAAATGGTTCTACAGTAGTTACTGCATTCCAGAGTTCAGGTGTTTTCACAAATGTTCCTGCAGGTACTTATACCGTAGTAACCCGTGATGCAAACTCTTGTTCTTCTCCGGCTTCGACTGTAGTTACGGTAACATCATCAGTTCCACCAACGGCAACATTGGCGGCAACTTCAGATTTATGTTATGATACAGTTAATCAATCTACACTTGTTGTTTCAGTAACTGGTGGTACAGGAGCTTTAACTTATAGTTTAGATGGTCAGCCTGCTCAAACTTCAAATACATTTACAAATGTTGGACCTGGTACTCATAATATCGTAGTAACAGACAGCAACAGTTGTACTTCTTTAATAAACAATATTGTAATTGCACCTCAATTATTAGGTAATGCTACAATTTCAAAAACATTAGATTGTACTAATGCAACACCAGATGCAACTATTACAGTAAATATTACCGGAGGAAATAGTCCTTTTACTTATAAAGTAAAAAGAGGTACAGGTGCTTATGGTTCTAGCATTAATATTACAGGAACTTCATTTGTTTATTCAGCAACTACTGCTGGTACCTATACTTTTGAAATTACGGATTCTAAAGGCTGTATTACTACTGTTGATGCAATAATTAGCCCTATTTCAAATCCTACGGTTACTGCTACTCCAACACAAATTACGTGTAATGGTTTAACAAACGGTAGTGTACAATTAATAGGTGCTGGTGGTTCAGGTGGATATGAATACAACTTTAATAATTTAGGTTGGTCGACAACTTCATTATATTCTAATTTAAGTCCAAATGTTGATTACACTTATTTAGTTAGAGACAGTAAAGGATGTTCGTCTGCAAGTGCAACTATCAGATTAACACAGCCAACGGTTGTAACAGGAACAATTTCTGCAACAGCACTTAAATGTAACGGCACAGGAACAACACCTGCAGTAGTTACAGTTACTGGTGCCGGCGGAACAGGTGCATATAGTTATAGCTTCAATGGAACAACAAATTTTACTAGTGCAAATACATTTTCTACATCTACATCTGGTGTAGTTACAGCTTATATTAGAGATGCAAATAATTGTCAGATAGGACCATTATCGGTTACTATTGATGCTTTAGACAGAATTACAGGAATTACCTTGACAGATAGTGGATACGATTGTTCTACAAATCCTCCTGGTGGCCATGTTAATATTGCTGCTGTAAAAACAGATGTTTCTGCACCAATTCGTTTCCAAATAATTTCTGGACCTGCAGGATATAATTCAGCAACAAATTCAGATGGAGAATTTAAATCGTTAACACCTGGTGATTATGTTTTCCAGGCAACTGATATCAAAACAGGCTGTTCATTCACACTACCTTATACAGTAAAAGGTTCTCCGGATATTATAACTGCTGGTTCATCAGTGAGCAATATCCAGTGTAATGGTGGAACAGGAACGCTTCAATTTACAGTAAACGGTGTTAAAAACAGAGGTTATGACTATGTTATAACAAATGCAGGAGGGACAATTATTCAGCAGGATAATAACGTTTCTGAAACGACTACTGTAATAAACGTTACTGCTCCTCAACCGGCAGGTACATATACAATTACAGCAACAGACAGATTAACTAAATGTCAGTCTTCATTCTCAGTTACAATAACTCAGCCAGGTTCTTTGGTAGATTTTACTGCAACGGCAACGAATGTAAATTGTAACAATGATAATTCACAAATAACAGTTACTGCTACGGGAGGAACTCCAAATTATACTTACGCTTTCGCGAAAAGCCCATCAACAGTACCATCATCGGCTTATGGGAATAGTGCTGTTTTCACAGTAGACACTAATTCCGGAGCTGATTTAGTTTGGGATATTTATGTAAAAGACGTTAATGGTTGTACAACAAAAAAGACTATTACTGTTGTTAATGATAATTTACCAACTGTAACAGCTAGTATAAACAATCAATGTGCAGGTTCAGGAAACACATTTACTATAACAGCTGTTGGAACTGGTTTAGCTCCATTAACATATAGTATTGATGGAACAGCTTTCCAAACTTCAAATACATTTAATGTACCAGCTGGTACATATATTGTTACAGTAAAAGATAAAAATGGATGCACAGCTACAACAACGACACCATTAATTATTTACCCACAATTAACAGCTGTAGGTTCAGTTACAAAAGAACTAGATTGTACCCTTACTCCAAATGCTACTATTACTGTAACAATTTCAGGAGGAAAAGGTCCATTTACATATACATCTAAAAAAGGTTCTGGAGCGGCAAGCGCACCAAGTGCTTCTATTGCTGGTCCAACATTTACTTTTACAGTAAGTCCTACAAATGCTGACACTTATACATTTGTAATTACAGATGCTAACGGTTGTCAGACTACTGCAGTAACAAAAGTTGACCCTATTGCTAACCCAACAGTTACGGCTGTTCCGACAAATGCGAGCTGTAATGCAGCTGCAGATGGTTCAGTTACTTTAACAGGGGCTGGAGGATCAGGCGGATTTACTTATAGCAATAATGCAACTTCAGGATTTACAGTTAATCCGGTATTTACAGGATTGATAGCTGGTTCATATACTTTCTATGTAAAAGACAGTAAAGGATGTTTAGGATCTGTGGCTGTAACTATTACTCAGCCAAGTACTTTAGCGGCAACAGTTGCTACGGTTCCATTTACATGTAATACTTCAAATGCCAAAGTAGCAGGTACAGTTACTATTAATGTTACTGCACTAACAGGTACTGCTCCGTATGAATACAGTTTTAATGGAAACGGATTTAGCTCAAATAATGTATTAACATTAAATGATAACGGGGCTGACCAGCCATATACATACTCAGTTAGAGATGCTAAGGGTTGTTCAATTACAGGTTCAGGAACTTTATCGAGATTAAACCCTCCAACAGATTTAACTTTTGCTGCTCCGGCGGTAACTTGTACAGCTACAACAACAACTGTTGCATTAACAGCAACAAATGGAGTTGCAACTTTGCAATACGAAACAATTGCTCCATCGGCAGTAATTATTGCTAAACAAACATCTAATACTTTTGCAAATCTTGCTCCGGGTTCATATACTTTCAGAGTTACAGATGCAAATGGATGTTATTATACAGAACCATACGTTGTAAACCCGGTTACACCAATTACAGTTGTTGGTAATAAAATAAGTGATGTTCTTTGTAGAGGTGGTAACACAGGATCTGGAACTTATACAGTTTCTGGTAATGCGACAGTAGGTAATTATACTTATACTGTAACACCAGCAGGTGCATCAATATCAAAATCAGGTAACACATTAACATTATCAAATGCAGTTGCTGGAACTTATACAGTTGTTGTTACAGATACTGCAACAGGTTGTACTAATAGCGCAAGTATTGTTATTGCTCAGCCAGCAGCAGATTTGGTTATTGATACTGCAATTGCTACTAATGTAACTTGTAATAATGAGAATTCGCAAATTACAATTACTGCTACAGGAGGAACTCCAAATTATACTTACGCTTTCGCGAAAAGTCCATCAACAGTTCCAACTTCGACTTACGGAAATAGTGCTGTTGTAACAGTAGACACTAATTCCGGAGCTGATTTAGTTTGGGATGTGTATGTTAAAGATGCAAATGGTTGTATAACAAAATCAACAGTTACTGTAATTCTGGATGCAATGCCAACAATTACTAATGTAACGGTAAATAATCAATGTACAGCTTCAGGAAGTGGATTCACCATTACTGCAACTGCAACAGGATTAGCTCCATTAACTTACAGTATCGACGGAACATCTTTCCAAACAAGCAACACATTTACAGTTGCTGCAGGAACTTATACAGTTTCTGTTAAAGATAAAAACGGATGTATTGCTTCGGCTCCAGCCGGAACAGTAGTTTATCCTCAATTAACAGCTGTAGGTTCAGTTACAAAAGAATTAGATTGTACAGCTAGTCCAAATGCAACAATTACGGTTACAATTGGAGGAGGAAAATCAACATTTACTTATACAGTACAAAAAGGTGCTGGTACAGTTAGCGCACCAAGTGCTCCTATAACCGGACCAACATTTACTTACACAGTTACACCTGCAAATGCAGATACTTATACATTTGTTATTACAGATGCTAACGGTTGTCAGGCAACTTCTGTAATTAAGGTTGATCCAATTGCAAACCCAACAGTTACAGCAGTGCAAACAAATGCTGGATGTAACGGTGCTGCAGATGGTTCGGTAACTTTAACAGGTGCTGGAGGATCAGGCGGATTTACATACAGTAATAACCCAACTTCAGGATTTACTGTTAACCCTGTATTTACAGGATTGATAGCAGGTTCTTATACTTTTTACGTAAAAGACAGTAAAGATTGTACAGGTTCAGTTGCGGTAACAATTACACAGCCTCTTACATTAGTTGCTACAGTTGCTACAGTTCCATTTTCATGTAATACTACTAATGGAAAAGTTGCAGGATCAGTTACAATTAATGTTACTGCAGGTACAGGAACAGCTCCTTACCAATACAGTTTTAACGGAAATGGATTCAGCTCAAATAATGTATTAACATTAAATGATAATGGAGCAGATCAACCTTATACATATGCTGTTAGAGATGCCAAAGGTTGTCCAGTTACAGGTTCAGGAACTTTATTGAGATTGAATCCTCCAACAGACTTAACTTTTGCTGCTCCGGCAGTTACTTGTACAGCTACAACTACTACTGTTACATTAACAGCTACAAATGGAGTTGCAGCTTTACAATACGAAACAATAGCACCGTCTCCGGTAATAATTGCTAAACAAACATCTAATACTTTTGCAAATCTTGCACCAGGTACTTATATGTTTAAAGTTACAGATGCAAACGGATGTTACTATACAGAATCATTTACAGTTAGCCCGGTAACACCAATTACGGCTGTGGCTAGTAAATTAAGTGATGTTTTATGTAACGGTGGCAACACAGGATCTATAAGATTAACTGTGGGTGGTTTTGCTTCTACATATTCTTATACTGTTAATGGCGGAACTGCCGTAACAGGAGTTAGCAGTGCAACTGTTACTTTACCAAATCTAGTTGCAGGAAATTATGCAATTGTTGTTACTGATGAAGCAACAGGTTGTACAGCTCCTGCTTCTATTACTATTAATCAACCGGCAGCTCCTTTATCTGCGACTTATGCAGCAGTAAACGGAAACTGTTCTGTTAGTACTTCAGCAGTTACAGTTACAGCAACGGGAGGAACACCAATATACAGATATTCGTTTGTTCAGGATGGTGCTCCGGTAGGAACATATTCAAACAACAATAAAGCAAATCTTGATCCGGCAGTTAGTTTAAACTGGGATGTTCATGTAATTGATGCTAACAATTGTACATTCAAATTAGACATTACGATTTCTAAAGATATCGTTCCTACTGTTACAGCTTCTGCAACAGGACAATGTTTTGGTGTAGGAAGCTACACTATTACTGCAACTCCGGGAGCAGGTTTAGTAGCGCCTTTAACTTATAGTATTGACAATGGTGCTTCTTATCAGGCAGGTAATACATTTGTAATTACTACACCAGGAACTTATACTGTTAGAATTAAAGACGGCAACGGATGTACAGCAAATAGTAATGTTGTTATAGTTGATAATATATTAGGCTTAACAGCTGTATTAGACAAAAACATTACATGTTCAGTACCAACAGCTGCTCAAGTGACTTTGACAGCAAATGGCGGAAGTACTCCATATACATACGAATCTAAAGAAGCAGCAGGAGCATATACGGCTATGGCTTCTAACGTTTTCAATACAATGACTCCTGGAAGTTATACTTTCAGAGTTACTGATGCTAAAGGATGTATATTCGAAACTACATCTCCAATTATTATAACAGCACCTGTTAATCCAGATATTACAAACGTTGTACAAACAGCGCTTATTAATTGTAATGGAGATGCTACAGCAGCAATTGCAATTACAATTGATGATACAAAAGGACAAGCTCCATTTGTATACACTGTTAGAAATACAACTACAGGAGTTAATTATGGCACGCAAACATCTGGCTTAGCAGCAGGTGACTATGTAGTTACTGTTACTGATGCAAAAGGATGTACTGATACTTTCAATATTAATATTGCACAACCAACTCCGATTGTAGTTAGTCGTACTGTTACTCCAATTACTTGTGGTGCTTTAGGTGTTTCTTTGGGTTCTATTACGATTAATTCGGTTAGTGGTGGAACACCAAATTATACTTATCACGTAACAGGAGTAAATGGTTATAACAAACAAATTTCAAATCAAACAGGAGCTACGGCTGTGTTTGAAGTTGTAGATTTCGGTTTATATCAAATTATTATTACAGACGCAAATGGTTGTACTAATATCGAACAAAACGTATTAGTTGCTTCGCCACCAGACGATTTAGATATTACTGTAACGGCACCACCGGCAGATTGTTCTTCACCTGGTTCTGCAGTTGTAGCTATTAATACAACCGCAACAGGTACAATAACAGGACCTGGTCCTTTCCACTTTGCGATCTATACTGGTCCGGGAATGGTTTATACATCACCAACGGCATTGCCTTGGTATAATGAGGATGCTGTAGGAAGTAAAAAAACTACTATACCTAACTTATTACCAGGTGTAAAATATACTTTTATAGTACATGATTCTGTAACAGGTTGTTATTATTTCGAATCGGCTACAACTCCGATCCCTACAAATTCAACCTTAACAACAAATGCTCTAATAGCAAGTAATATTACTTGTAGAGGAAGCGCCGATGGTAAAGTAACTTTTACAATAGGAAGTTCTTATGCATCTGTTACTCCAATAACTTACGAGATATTTAATTCTCAATCATTAGTATCAACAGGAATTACAGGAACAGGTTCTGTTCCGGCTGGTGGAATTTTGACACTTTCTAATCTGGGACCATTACCATTTGGTAATTATTTTGTTCTTGTAAAAGAAACGGCTGGCGCAACTCATGCTGGATGTAGTGTTGCTACAGTACCATTTAATATCACTCAGTCTGCAATTGATTTGTCACTTACAGCTTCTGTATCTAAAAATGCAAATTGTAACGCTAACTCAGGAGTTATTACAGCAATTGCTAAAGATGGTACAGCACCATACACATATCAATTGTTATTAGCTTCGGCTCCGGCTCCAACAGCAGCGACTGCAGGTTGGGCAAGTGCCAACACATTTAATAGAGATGCAGGAAATTATATTGCTTATGTAAAAGATGCTTATGGTTGTATTAAACAAGCTTCAGTTACTTTAACTAAAGATGCTGATCCAACAATTACAGCACCGGCTACAATTTGTTATGATGGTACTCCATTTACAATAACAATTTCTGGAACTGTTGATCCTGCAATTGTGGGAGATGCTACTTATAGCGTTAACGGAAGTGCTTTTCAAACAAGTCCAAACTTTACATTTAATGCTTCGGGTGTTTATACTCTAGTTATTAAAGATGGTAATGGATGTACAGCAACTACTACTTATGAAGTTAAACCGCAATTACAATTAAGTGTTGCATTAACTAAAGAATTAGATTGTACACCTACGCCAAATGCTGAAATTACATTAACAGCTACTGGTGGATATAACACAGCTTACACTTACGAATATTCTGTAAATGGAGGTGGTTATACAACTATGGCTTCTAATGTTCTTTCAACAAGTGTTTTAGGAAATTATACTTTCAGGGTAAGCGATGCTAAATTGCCAATGGCATGTCAGGCTACAGCAACTTTAACTTTAGATCCTGTTCAGCCTACATTATTTGCTACTGTTCAAACACATGTTAGCTGTTTTGGTGGTGGAGACGGAACTATTACGGTAAATGTTACTTCAGGTGTTGGTCCTTATCAATACCAATTAGATGGTGGAACTTTCCAGACATCTAATGTATTTACAGGAGTAGCAGCAGGAAATTCATATATTATTACTGTTAGAGATGCTAAATCTTGTCTTTACCCAAGTGCGCCAATTGTTATTACGCAGCCAGATGCTTTAACAGCGACTTCGGTAATAACAGCTCCTTTAACTTGTGCTGCAGGAAATGTTCCGACAAAAGCAATTGTTACTGTAACAGCTGTCGATGGTACGTCTCCATATTTATATAGTTTTGATAATGGAGTAACTTATACTTCTACAAATACTTATGAAGTTTTTGCAGGTACAACTTTTGATGTTTTGGTTAAAGATGCTAAAGGATGTCTATTCACATTAACAAATGGAGTTAACATCCCGGCCTTGAATCCACCAACCAACATGGATATCACAGGAACACCAATTTGGTGTGCACCTGCGGCGAATACAACAAGTACCGTTACGATCAGTAACGTAATCAATGGTGTTGGTACACTTCAATACGAGATTCTTTCTCCAATTGTAGTGGCTAAACAAACTTCTGCAACATTTGCAGGATTAGCTGCCAATACTTATTTATTCCAGGTTACAGATGCAAATGGCTGTACTTACAAGGAATCTTATACGATTAGTCCGGTTACAAACATTACTATTGCAGGTCAATTGGTTAGCAATGTAGTTTGTAATGGAGAAGCTAATGGAGCAGTTAAATTTACAGTTGCCAACTATGCTGGTGGTTATACCGCTGCATTAACAGCAGGAGCTGGTACTTTGACTACAACAGGAAACACAGTAAATGTTACAGGATTAGTTCCTGGAACTTACACGGTTCGTGTTACGGATGCCATTACAGGATGTATCGCTGATGCTTCTGTAATTGTTACTCAGCCAGCTTTATTAGAGCTTGATTTAATAAGCAATGTAAATGCAAATTGTAATTTTGGAGCTAAAGTTAGCGTATTGGCTAAGGGAGGAACACCAACCTATAAATATCAATTCGTTCAGGATGGAGCAACTCCAAATCCTTTAGATTATGACACAGTTGACAATGCTGTTTTAAATCCGCTTACGAATACGCAATGGGATGTTTATGCAATAGATGCTAACGGATGTACGGTTAAAATTGACGTTACAATTGGTGAAGATGCAAAACCAAAGATTACTCCATCAACTGTACCGTATTGTTACACAGGAGGTCCGGTTGCAATTACAATCAAAGGAACTTATGTTGGTACACCAACATACAGTATTGGTAACGGATACCAATCTAGCCCTGACTTTGTATTGAATGCTCCAGGAACCTATACATTCTCTATAAAAGATGGTAACGGTTGTGTGGTTTCAGAACCATATATATTAGATCAGGAGTTATTACTACAAGCGAGTCTTACACAAGACTTGACTTGCGCGGGATCAGCTACTATTACATTATTGGCAACCCAAGGAACGAAAACTTATGCAGGATTCGAAGTTGACTTTAATGGAGGCGGATATGTTGCTGCAACATCACCTTACACGGCTACAGCTCCTGGAACTTATACTTTCAGAGTAACAGACAGCAAAGGATGTCAGGCAGTTTCTATTCCGGTAATAGTAACACCAACAACAACTCCAAAGGCTACATTTACGCAAACAAACGTAAGCTGTGTGGGAGGAAATGACGGAAGTATCATTGTTACTGCAGCAGATGGAATATTACCATACAGATACAGTATCAATGGAGGAGGTTTCCAAACTTCAAATATATTTCCAAACTTATCAGCGGGAACTTATGACATCGTTATACAAGATGCTAAGCAATGTAATTCGGTAATGGTACAGGCTACAATTACTCAGCCATTGGCTCTTGCAGCTACAGCTACATTAACCCAAAGTTTAACTTGTGGTACAGGAAATGCTGCCCAGCCTGCAATTGTTACCGTAACAGTAACTACAGGAACAGGTACATCTCCATACCAATATAGTTTCAATGGAGGAACAAATTACAGTTCAACCAATACGTTTACAACGAGCAATGCAGGAACAGTTACTGCTTATGTAAAAGATGCTAACAACTGTATTATCGCAGTACCGGTTTCTGTAACTATTCCAGCCTTGAATCCGCCAACCAACATGGATATCACAGGAACACCAATTTGGTGTGCACCTGCGGCGAATACAACAAGTACCGTTACGATCAGTAATGTTGTAAATGGTGTTGGTACACTTCAATATGAGATTCTTTCTCCAATTGTAGTTGTTAAACAAACTTCTGCAACATTTGCAGGATTAGCTGCCGATACTTATTTATTCCAGGTTACAGATGCAAATGGCTGTACTTACAAGGAATCTTATACGATTAGTCCGGTTACAAACATTACAATTGCAGGTCAATTGGTTAGCAATGTAGTTTGTAATGGAGAAGCTAATGGAGCAGTTAAATTTACAGTTGGCAATTATGCTGGTGGTTATACCGCTGCATTAACGGCAGGAACTGGTACTTTGACTACAACAGGAAATACAGTAAATGTTACAGGATTAGTTCCTGGAACTTACACGGTTCGTGTTACGGATGCCATTACAGGATGTATCGCAGATGCTTCTGTAATTGTTACTCAGCCAGCTTTATTAGAGCTGGATTTAATAAGCAATGTAAATGCAAATTGTAATTTTGGAGCTAAAGTTAGCGTATTGGCTAAGGGAGGAACACCAACTTATAAATATCAATTCGTTCAGGATGGAGCAACTCCAAATCCTTTAGATTATGACACAGTTGACAATGCTGTTTTAAATCCGCTTACGAATACGCAATGGGATGTTTATGCAATAGATGCTAACGGATGTACGGTTAAAATTGACGTTACAATTGGTGAAGATGCAAAACCAAAGATTACTCCATCAACTGTACCGTATTGTTACACAGGAGGTCCGGTTGCAATTACAATCAAAGGAACTTATGTTGGTACACCAACATACAGTATTGGTAACGGATACCAATCTAGCCCTGACTTTGTATTGAATGCTCCAGGAACCTATACATTCTCTATAAAAGATGGTAACGGTTGTGTGGTTTCAGAACCATATATATTAGATCAGGAGTTATTACTACAAGCGAGTCTTACACAAGACTTGACTTGCGCGGGATCAGCTACTATTACATTATTGGCAACCCAAGGAACGAAAACTTATGCAGGATTCGAAGTTGACTTTAATGGAGGCGGATATGTTGCTGCAACATCACCTTACACGGCTACAGCTCCTGGAACTTATACTTTCAGAGTAACAGACAGCAAAGGATGTCAGGCAGTTTCTATTCCGGTAATAGTAACACCAACAACAACTCCAAAGGCTACATTTACGCAAACAAACGTAAGCTGTGTGGGAGGAAATGACGGAAGTATCATTGTTACTGCAGCAGATGGAATATTACCATACAGATACAGTATCAATGGAGGAGGTTTCCAAACTTCAAATATATTTCCAAACTTATCAGCGGGAACTTATGACATCGTTATACAAGATGCTAAGCAATGTAATTCGGTAATGGTACAAGCTACAATTACTCAGCCATTAGCTCTTGCAGCTACAGCTACATTAACCCAAAGTTTAACTTGTGGTACAGGAAATGCTACACAGGCTGCAATTGTTACGGTTACCGTAACTGCAGGAACAGGTACATCTCCATACCAATATAGTTTTAATGGAGGAGCAAATTACAGTACAACAAATACGTTTACAACGTTTAATGCAGGAACAGTTACAGTATACGTAAAAGATGCTAACAACTGTGTTATTGCAACACCTATTGATGTTGTAATCCCAGCGTTGAACCCACCAACAATTGACACTATTACGGGAACACCAATTTGGTGTACTCCGGCTGCAAACACTACTAGTACTGTTACTGTAAATGTTTCAAATGGTGTTGGTACTTTACATTATGAAATTCTTTCTCCTGCAAGCGCAATTACAAATGTTTCAGGAGCAGCCAGCGGTATATTTACCGGCTTAAATGCAGATACCTATTTATTCCAGGTTACTGATGCAAATGGTTGTAAAGATGAAGCTTATTATACGGTTGATCCATTAGCAAATATTACAATTGCAGGTCAATTAGTAAATGATGTAATCTGTAATGGTGATGCAACAGGTTCTGTAAAATTCGATGTCGATAATTTTACAGGAACTTACACAGCTACCTTAATTGGTGGACCAACAACAGGAACACTAACTCAGGTTGGAAAAGTAGTTACTTTGACAAACTTACCAATAGGTACTTATACTGTTGAAGTAGTAGATAATGTAACTGGTTGTAGAGCTAGTGCTGCTGTACAGGTTATTCAGCCAGCAGTTCTATCATTAACTTTAGATAAAAACATTAGTGCTAATTGTAATTCAGGAGCTGAGGTAAGTGTAATAGCTGCTGGTGGAACTCCAAATTACAGATATCAATTTATCTTAGATACAGCAACTCCGGTTACAACAGATTATACAAGCAGTAATAGTGCTGTTTTAAATCCTGCACTTGGATTAAATTGGAAAGCTTATGTAATTGATTCTAAAGATTGTGAAACATTTATTCCAATTGCAATCACATTAGATCCGATGCCAACGGGTGTAACGGCTACAGTTGCAAGTCAGTGTCCATCACTTACAGGTGAGTATACCTTCACTGTTAATGTTACTTCTGGTGTTGCACCTTTCGAATACAGTATTGGAAACGGATTCCAGACAAGTCCAACATTTACTGTAAAGGCAGCTGGTATTTATGATGTAACTATTAGAGATGCTAATCAATGTGAAGTAACTGTAAATGCTGCGGTGAACATTTCTCCAGCATTAGAGCTTGACGCTACTATTACTGCATTGCCAGGATGTGTAATTACTAATAATGGTATTATCACGGCAACGGCTACGGGTGGTTCAGGAACTACAAATTATAGATATACTTTAGATGGTGGAGTAATTGTTACAACTACTCCGGCGGTATTCAATAATGTTACTCCAGGAAACCACGTGATTAGAGTGAGAGATGTTGTTACTAATTGCGTTGTTATAGAGAATGTATTTGTCGCTCCGGCTACAAACATTGTAGGACTTGCATTGGCTAAAACCCATGTAACTTGTAATGGCGGAAATAATGGTTCTATTACAGCTAGTATTGACGAAACAGGTTTAAATGATAACCCAATCTATGTGTATAGATTAACAGGAACTAATGCTTTAGGAAATGCGATTAGCAGACCAAATCAGCAAAGTCCTATATTTGAAAACCTTGAAGCTGGAGATTATACTGTAACAGTTACTTCAGGTAGAGGTTGTGAGGATTCTGAAGATGTTAGAATTAACCAATTCGATCTAATTGCGGTAGGTGCTCCGGTACTTGTTCAATATGGTTGTGCAACTGGTACAAATATTTCTAACTATGCTACAGTATCAGTAGGTACTGTAACTGGAGGATCTAAAACTTACACTAATTATGAATTCTTCAGAAATGGAGTATCAGTTCAAAGTGGTCCTCAAACAGTATACACAGAAACAGATTACTTAGGAGGTGACTATTCTGTAAAAGTTACAGATGATGCAGGATGTTCAGGTGCAAGCGTAGGAACAGAAACAATTAATCCATTTATTAGTTTAGATGTAGTTAATGTTTCAAATGTGGCTATTACTTGTATTTCAAGTGAAGAAATAACAGTTTCAGTTACTTCTACAGGAGGAACACCGGTTCTGTTAAATTATAATGTTACTGGTACAGATAATGCTTACAACCAAACGAAAACGAATGGTAACTTCACAGGTTTAACTGTAGGAAGCTATATTATAACAGTTACAAACCCTGCAACGGGATGTAGCATACAAAAAGCGCACTATGTTGCAGAACCTAATACATTTGAGATTAAAGCAAATCCAATTGTAAAAGAAGTTTGTTTTGGTGACAGTAATGGAAGCGTTGAATTAACATTCGTTGATAATCAACTTAATCCATCAAATGAAGCCGGACCTTTCGATTATACAATTACAGATGGTACAAACTCGATTTTAGGTACAACAACTGATGCAGGTCCAGTATTGGTTTCAAATTTAATTGCCGGTACATATAGTGTTACTGCTAAGTTAAAAGGAGGTCCGGAATGTACAGTATCAACTGTGTTTAGTATTGCACAACCTTCTGTACAATTGACAGTGGCTACAACTAAGTCAGATATCACTTGTATTCCTGGTAAAGATGGAGAAATCTCTGCATTTGCAACAGGTGGTTGGGATAATAATTATACATATGAATTAGTGTTAGGTGGACAAATAGTAGCTTCTAATACTAACGGTAACTTTACTGGATTAGCTGAGGGAATATATACAATTAATGCCAAAGATGGTAAAGGTTGTCCTGCTCAAACTACAGTAACGTTAAAAGTTCCAGATCCAATTATTGTGAGTGCGGTTCCAAGTGTTACAACATTATCATGTTTTGGTGATAAGTCTGCGACAATAACGGTTAATCCTCCAACAGGTGGACAAGGAAGTAACTACATGTATACTTTAAATATCCTTTCAGCAACACCGGTTATTGTTTCTGGTCCGCAATCTGATCCGGTTTTCACTGGATTAGGAGCTGGAAAATATAGCATAACAGTTTCAGACGGATTCAATTGTACTGCAACATCTGCTGAAATTGATATTACAGAGCCAACAGAAGTTATACCAAGTTTAGTATTGGCTTCATCACAAACATGTAATACATTGTCAACACTTACATTAAGTGCGACAGGTGGTTCAGCTCCATATAGCTACAGTAGCGATGGTACGAACTATAATACGTTTGCATCTCCATTTACTTTCTCAGTACCGGTAGGAACGTACCAATACTATATAAGAGATGCTAATGGTTGTGTGGCTACTATTTCAAATGAAATTAAAATTGATCCTTTAGTTCCATTGACAGTAGGATTAGATATCACAAACGCAGTAGTAAAATGTGTTGGTGAAGCAACAGGAGTTATTGTTGCTGAAGCAAAAGGTGGCTTAGGTAACTATAGTTATACTTTAGAAACTAGTGCTGGTGTTCTTGTTCAAGGTCCACAAGATAACGGAAGATTCGAAAACCTAATTATAGGAAATTATCGAGTAAGAGTTGATAGTGGAGATTGTAGAGAAACATCTGTTAATGCTGAAATTACTCAGCCAGCAGCTGCTCTACAACCAACATTTGTTCCAACTAATGTTACTTGCTTCGGTGAAAACAATGGTAAAATTGTTGTTACGACAACTGGAGGAACAGGAACTATTAAATATGCTATTTCACCTGATTTAAATCAGTTTGATTTCATTAGCACATTTGATAAATTAGCAGCTGGTTTATATACAATAATTGTACAAGATGAGAATGGATGTTACTGGAAAGAAGATGTAGAAATTACACAACCTAATCCTCTTATTGTAACGGAAGTAGCAAACTCAATGATTCCTGAAGTTTGTAAAGACGATAAAGATGGAGCGTTTAGCGTAGAAGTTAAAGGCGGAACAGGACCATATAGTGTAAGCCTTGATGCTAAAACTGGACCATTTACACAAGGAGCTGTAGGTCAGACGATATTTGACTTTACTAATCTTTCAGGTGGTGTTCATACAGTTTATGTTAAAGATGCCGGAGGTTGTATCAATGAGTTTGTTGAAAACATGCCGCTTCCAGTAGTTTTAAATCCAACTGCAGAAGTAACTTACGACTGTGTTAATAATACGCAGGCAAACATGGTAGTAATTACAGTTGATGAAAGCATAACAAACCTTGCCGATGTTGATTACTCTCTTGACGGAAGTGCAACGTATCAGCCAAGTAACATCTTTACAAATGTTGCTCCGGGTACACACTATGTAGTTGCAAGACATACAAATGGTTGTGAAGTGCCAACTGCTAATTTTGCAATTAAGACTTACACGGCATTAGGTATTAAATTGACAGACGGAAAACAAGAAATGAATATTATTTCTGTTGTAGGTACAGGTGGAGCACCAGCTTACGAATACAGTTTCAACGGAGAACCGTTTACATCTGATAACAAATACAAAATCTACAAATCTGGAGATTATAAAGTAATAGTTAGAGATCAAAATGGTTGTACTGCAGAAATAATCGTTCCTGCTATCTATGTAGATGTTTGTCTTGACAATTACTTTACTCCAAATGGAGATGGTGTTTATGACAATTGGGGACCTGGTTGTACTAATATTTACAACAACCTAGAATTCTCAATCTTCGACAGATACGGTCGTGTAATAGCGAAATACCACTACGGTCAAAAATGGGATGGTAGATATAACGGAGAGGAATTGCCTTCAGGTGATTACTGGTATGTTCTTAAACTAAATGACGAGAAAGACAATAGAGAGTTTGTTGGACATTTCACTTTATACAGATAACAAATTAGAGCCCCAAATTATGTTATCTAAAAAAATTATTACAATGAAAAAATTATTTTTATCCTTAGTACTCATGGCTGTAACAACAAGTTACAGCCAAGAGTTAAACCTACCGGTATTTACGCAGTATTTAGCTGATAACCCTTTTGTGCTTTCTCCCGCTTATGCAGGTATTGGTGATAACCTTAGAATTCGTCTTAATGGACTTACACAATGGGTAGGAATTAAAGATGCGCCAGAAAACCAGTCTTTGTATGCTGACTTTCGAGTTTTGGACCGTTCAGGAGTTGGTATCTCATTGTACAATGATAAAAATGGTTATACACGTCAAACCGGTGCAAAAGTTTCATTTGCGCACCACTTGATTTTAGATTATTATTCAAAACAGTACTTGTCTTTTGGTATCTCGTATAATTTCAATACGTTTAAAATTGATATAGACGAATTCAATAATACAATTGAACATCCAATTTTAGACCCTTCGGTTACAGATAATCGTTATACATCAAATAACAACTTTGACATTAGTGCTTTATATCGTAATAAGAATTTTTACTTAAGTTTTAATGCAAACAACGTTTTGCAAAAAAATACCGATAGATACCGTGGTTTAGAACCAAGTTTACTTTCGAACTATCAGGTATATACAGGTATGATTTTTAAAGATGGAGAAAATAGCCGTATCGAATACGAACCATCTGTGTACTACCAGTATTTTGCCAGCGATAAACGTTCAACTACCGATTTTAACTTCAAGTATAGACGTTACAACCGTTATGAAGATTACTATTGGATTGGAGTTTCATACCGTTTTTTAAACGACCAATTCCCAAAACCATTATCAGTTGGACCGATGTTGGGTTTCATGAAATCTAAATTTTACTTCGGATATTCGTATCAGGTAATGTTCAACGATCTTGGTAATTATAACACAGGAACGCACTCGATCACTATCGGATTCGATTTCTTCGGATCGATCAGTAACTGTCCTTGTACACAAAGTCCGGTACACGACTAATAAATCTTACATTTAAAATTTACTGTAGACTAAATCCTATATTTTTTCGTTTTACCATAAAATGAAAGACCATTATTTGGTTTACAGTAACTTTTAATTGTTAAATATTCTGCTAAACAATTTTATATTTTTTAAAATAAATTTGTTTGTTTTCTTAATTTACAACGTTTTCGTTGTTATTGGTAGGTTATTTTTATATTTTTCGAATTTAATACTACACTAAAAGTTCTATATTTGTTATTCTTTCAAAAAATTAAAAAATTATCAAATGAAAACTTTAAACGATTTCGACTTTAAAAATAAAAAAGCAATAATCCGTGTAGACTTCAATGTTCCTTTGGATGAAAACTTTAATGTAACAGATGCAACACGTATCGAAGCTGCAAAACCAACCATTGATGCAATCTTAAAGCAAGGTGGAAGCGTAATTTTAATGTCACATTTAGGAAGACCAAAAGGTGTAGAAGAAAAATACTCATTAAAACATATTTTAAAAACAGCTTCAGAAATTTTAGGAGTTCCGGTTCAGTTTGCTGAAAACTGTGTTGGAGAACCAGCACAAACTGCTGCTAAAAACCTAAAACCTGGAGAAGTTTTATTACTTGAAAATTTACGTTTTCATGCTGAAGAAGAAGCAGGAGATGTTGCTTTTGCAAAAGAATTAGCTTCACTTGGAGACATCTACGTAAACGATGCATTTGGAACAGCTCACAGAGCGCATGCCTCAACTACAATTATTGCACAATTTTTTCCAACAGAAAAATGCTTCGGAACATTATTGGCAAAAGAAATCGAAAGCTTAAACAAAGTACTTAAAAATAGCGAAAAACCAGTTACAGCAGTTCTTGGCGGATCGAAAGTTTCTTCAAAAATCACTGTAATCGAAAATATCCTTGATAAAGTAGATCACATGATTATTGGCGGAGGAATGACTTTTACATTCGTTAAAGCACAAGGCGGAAAAATTGGTGATTCTATTTGTGAAGATGATAAACAAGATTTAGCACTTGAAATTTTAAGATTAGCCAAAGAAAAAGGAGTTCAGATTCATATTCCGGTTGATGTTATCGCTGCAGATGATTTCTCAAACACAGCAAACACTCAAGTTGTAGATGTAACAGCAATTCCTGACGGATGGCAAGGTCTTGACGCAGGTCCTAAATCATTAGAGAATTTCAAGAAAGTAATTTTAGAGTCAAAAACAATTTTATGGAACGGTCCATTAGGCGTTTTTGAAATGGAATCTTTTGCAAAAGGAACGATCGCTTTAGGTGAATTTATTGCAGAATCTACAGAAAAAGGAGCTTTTTCACTAGTTGGAGGAGGAGATTCTGTTGCTGCAGTAAAACAGTTTGGTTTTGAAGATAAAATGAGCTACGTTTCTACTGGTGGCGGGGCAATGCTTGAAATGTTAGAAGGAAAAATCTTACCTGGAATCGCTGCGATTTTAGACTAAAATTTCACAATTAACATTTTTTTAGATAGTTTTTATTGATAAACTATTTAGTTTTGCAAAAAGTAATCACTCTGTAATTGTTTGAATTATAGAATTTTAAATAAATGTTATATGATTATAAGGAAAATTTCATTAGCGATTTCTGTCTTCTTTTCTGTAGCTTCTTTTGCACAAGATGTTGCAAAAGCAGATTTAGAAATTAAGCCGGATGTTAAAGTCTCTTATTTAGATTCAGTTAAAAGCTCTTTCAAAAAAGATCAACTGTGTACCCGTGTAGACAGTCTTTGGATGAACGAATTAGTGAGTTTAGATATTTATGATGATTTAACGAAAGACATTCAAACCATCAATACAGATATTTCTGTAGATGAAGAGTTACCAACTGAATTGCTTAAACAGCGACTTCAGGTCATGAATGAGAAATCGCCTTTTGAGATCGAATATAATCAGGGATTAGAAAACATCATAAAGTCATTTCTAAAAAATCGTAAAAAATCATTTTCACGATTAATGGCTTTATCAGAATATTATTTTCCAATTTTTGAAGACGCCTTTGCAAAACAAAACGTTCCTTTAGAAATTAAATATTTAGCCGTTGTAGAATCTGCTTTAAATCCTAAAGCAGTTTCTAAAATGGGCGCCACCGGAATCTGGCAGTTTATGTACGGAACCGGAAAACAATACGATCTTAAAATCGATTCGTATATAGATGAACGCAGCGATCCTTTAAAATCAACTGCTGCCTGTTCAGAATATATGGCTAAAATGTTCAAAATTTTTGGTGATTGGGAGTTGGTTCTTGCTTCTTATAATTCAGGACCTGGAAATGTAACAAAAGCCATTCGTCGCTCAGGCGGAAAAACAAAATACTGGGACATTCGTAATCATCTTCCAAAAGAAACTCAAGGTTATGTTCCTGCTTTCTTGGCAACAATGTATCTTTTTGAATTTCATAAAGAACACGGAATCAACCCGGAAAGAGCTGTAGTTAAAAACTTTGAAACAGATACAGTTCAAATTAAAAATCAAATGTCATTCAAACAAATCGCAGATTTGTTAGACATGCCACAATCACAAATACAACTTTTAAATCCTTCATATAAATTAAATGTTGTCCCATTTTATCAAAACGAACAACACTTTTTACGTTTGCCAAAAGATAAAATCGCAACTTTTGTAAACAACGAAGATAAGATTTATGATTATGTAGCTTATCAGTCCCAACATAAAGGACTTCCAAAACAATTGGCTTTAAAAGTTTCTCCAAAAGGAAAAGCTAAACTGGATAATGCAGTTGCAACAACAGAAACACAATATTACAAAGTTAGAAAAGGGGACAACCTGGGTTCGATCGCAGATAAGTATGATGTTTCGATTTTGGAGTTAAAAAAATGGAACAATCTTAAAGGCAATGCACTTGCTCTTGGTAAAACTTTAAAAATCAAATCAAACAATGATTCGATTGTAAAAAATCCAAAAGAGTTGAAAGTAATCCCTGAAGTTGTTAAAAAATCTGAAGAAGCAGTTGCATCAACAGATAATAATGATAAAGGAAGTAAAAATCTTGAATACATAGTTGCTGCCGGAGATAATTTGGGAAGCATTGCTAAAAAATTCAATACATCAGTTGCAGATTTAAAAGAATTGAACAACCTTACATCTAATAATATTGGATTAGGAAAATCATTAATCGTTGGCAAAGAAATAGTAATTGAAGATGAAACACCTGCAACAAATACTGCTGTAGCTTCAAGTTCTATAGATTCATTCAGAAAAAAAACAGCTTCGGCTAAAAATATAACAGAAGATTATTACGTTAAAAAAGGAGATTCATTGTATAGCATTTCAAAAAAATATCCTGGAGTGACAATTTCAGATATTAAAAAATGGAATAATATTAAAGATGGAGATATTAAACCCGGAATGAAACTTAAAATTAACGGATAATAAAAAAAATCTTAACTAAATTTGGGTTTTATTTCATTAAACTAAGAAAATGAATAAAACCCATTTTTTATGTCTTTTACTTTCGTGTTTGTTTGTTTCCTGTTTTAAAAATGAGAAACAGCCTCAGCCCGTTTCCGGTAAAACAAACACAATATCAGTTATCATCGACGATCAGTTGTGGTACGGTGAAGTAGGCGATACCATTCGAAATAAATTTGCTTCTCCGGTTTTGGGCCTTACCCAGGAAGAACCGTTGTTTACCATCAATCAATATCCGGCTAAATTACTAGAAGGATTTGTTACCGATAGCCGAAGTATCATTGTAGTAAAAAAAGCCGCAGCAGATAAATTCGAAATCAAACACAGCGAAACATTACCACACAATACATTCCGTATTTACGGCAAATCAGTTGAAGATATTATTTGCAGCATCGAATTAAATTCGGCACAAATTATCAAGATGATTCGCGATGCCGAAATTCAAAAAATCCAGCAGGACAACAAAAAATCATTGTTGAATCCTACAGTAATAAAAAACAAGTTTCACATCGATCTTCAAATTCCCTCCGGTTACGAATATATGTTGCATAAAAAGAATTTTATGTGGCTGAAAAAAGAAATCATCAGCGGGAATACGAGTTTGCTGATTTATCAAATTCCAATTCGCAGACTTACCAAAGGCTCAGATATTGTGGGCAATATTGTCCGAATGAGAGATTCAGTAGGACGATATATAAAAGGAAGAGAGCCAGACACACCCATGATTACCGGTGAAGCTTATGCACCATATTTTTCGACAACACTATTAGACGGAAAAAAAACATATGAAACCAAAGGAACCTGGGAGTTAAAGAATGACTTCATGACTGGACCTTTTATAAACTACGCTATTATTGACGAAGCTTCAAGGAGGATTTTGGTAATTGAAGGGTTTTGTTATTCGCCTTCTAATCAGGAAAGAGACCTAATGTTGGAACTCGAGGCCATCATAAAATCAGTTAAAATTGATAAAAGATAATTGGCTATATTTTTCGTACATTTGATTTAATAACCAATAAATCAATTATTTATGAAAAAATTCTATTTAACATTAGTGATATTGGCAGCATGTTTTGCTTCTTGTAAAAAAGAAATAAAAACGGATTCTGAAAATGAAAATGAAAAAGTTACTGATACTATCAAAACCAAGGAACAAGCTATTGAGCAGCCTTTAGATTCTGCTGCACAAATGAAAGCCTGGGTAGAATATGCCACACCGGGTAATGCACATAAATTAATGGCTGATGAAACCGGAACATGGAATTGTGATATGACTTTTTGGTCAGAACCAAATGGTAAAGCAGAGAAAGCAAATTCAACAGCAAATATTAAAATGATTCTTGGCGGCAGATATCAGGAAGCAAATTATAGCGGAACAATGATGGGTCAACCGTTTCAGGGTAAAAGCACATTGGCTTATAATAACGCAAGCAAAGAATACACTACTACTTTTATTGATAATATGGGGACAGGAATGATGGTGGCTGTTGGTAAATTTGATGAGAAAACAAAAAGCATGGAACTTAAAGGCGATATGGTAAATCCGGTAAACGGAAAAAAAACACCTTATCGGGAAATATATACAATTGTTGATGCAACAACCCGTAAAATGGAAATGTTTGACGTTAAAAACGGTGAAGAGTATAAAAGCATGGAAATTATAATGAAGAAAAAATAATTAGATTTCAAATGATATGAAAATCCCGATTACAAATCGTAATCGGGATTTCTTTTTTTTAATAATAGTAATAAAGATATTTCAAGTAATTTAGTTGTTTGAATAAATGAAAAAATAGCAATGGAATTAAAATGGAAAATAAAGCCTTTTGAGGCATTAACTGTTCATGAGTTGTATGATTTACTTAAAGTTCGAAGTGAGATCTTTGTTGTGGAGCAAAATTGTGTTTATTTAGACATAGACGGTAAAGACAAGAAAGCTTTGCACCTTATGGGAGAATATGACGGCAAAATTGTAGCCTATGCACGTTTGTTTGATGCCGGAATTAGTTTTGATAACGCATCAATTGGAAGAGTTGTAGTTGATGCCAATTACAGGGATAAAAAATGGGGGCATGATTTAATGCGTGAAGCAATAGCAGGAATCAAATCTAATTTTGGTAAAGATGCAATTACAATTGGAGCGCAATTGTACTTAAAGAAATTTTACGAAAGCCACGGATTTGTGCAGTCAAGTGAAATGTATTTGGAAGACGATATTCCGCATATAGAAATGATTCGGAATTTATAAAGTTTTTATTTTTTCCGATAATGCAACATTATTGCAAAATATAGAATTATTCTTTTTCAAAAAATAAACCATTAATAGACAAATGATTACTAATTTTGTTTAAAGTTTAACTTTAGGCCAAAATACAGCTTTTTGGCTTTTACTAGAAAAATAAAAACTATATTTCTGTAATACAAAATTCAACTCTGCGATCATAATTATCGCCCTTTCCCAAAGGATATTTATTGCCGCAACCCACAAAAGTCATTCTGCCTGAAGATACTTTTTTTGAGAGAAGATATTTAAAAACGGTTTTGGCCCGGTTCCAGGAAAGTCTTCTTTCTTTGGTTTCCTTGTCAATTCCGTCACCATAAATTTCCGGAGTACAGCAAACATGACCTCGTATTTCAAACTGAATATTTTTTTGGTGCTGTAAAATCGTTGCTATTTTATCTAATTCTTTTTTAGAATTGTGTGTAAGTTTTGAACTTCCAATGTCAAAAAGAATGTTGTCGAGATAAACCTTATCGCCAACTTTTAGTTTGTTTTTGAAAGAATTATGGACTCCTTTTCCGAAACTGTTTTTATTTACAACAATTAAATCAACGCGGCGGTTTTTAGAACGTGTTTCCTTTAGGTTGTCAACAGTATCCGGTCTTAAAACTACACGGCCTTTGCCTTCAAGAATAACTATCTTGCTGTGGTTAAAACCTTTTGATACGAGGAGACTTTGAATTGTCTTAACCCGATTTCTGGACAATCTAAAGTTATAGTCATCATCTCCACGATCATCGCAATAGCCGTAGATTTGAATAGATTCTATTTTTGAAGTATCTATTCTTTGTATAAAATTCGTAACAACGCTTGTTTGTTGTTCAGTAAGATCAAATTTATCGAAATCAAAAAATATAGTTTCGATTGGTTTTTGCTGTGCCGATAAATTGAGCGTAAAGAATATAAATAAGACTTTACAAATTTTCATTTTTTTTACATTTTTAAAATGGTTTTATACTCAGTTTGATTATTTAAAACGCTCACCGCTTTCTTAATTTCTGAATTGTTTTTAATGTAAAATTGATACAAACCTTCCTGATATTGGTATCTCTTGATAAGTTCTTCCTGAATCAGGTTTTTAATTTCTTTCTGGTTTTTATCGAGTAAGGTTGTTTCACTTTTCTCTAAGGCGTTTAATAACTGCTGATATTCCGGTGCGATCGTTTCGTCTATTTTTTCGTTTTTGGCTGCAGCCAAAGTATTTTTCAAAGCTACTTCTGTTTCAGTATCAAAAGTAATCTTGTTTATTTTTAGATATTGCTTAAAGCTGGCATAATCCGCATCGGTAAGAACTGGGATTTTATCGCCCAAATTTGGATTTTTATAGTAATAGCTGGTAGCATAATCAAAGATTCCGTCATTCTTTAGTAAAGCGGTTGTAATTGGGCTCATTTTTGCCTCCTCCAATTCGATGTCAGGCAATACACCGCCGCCATCATAAACCGTTCTGCCTTTTCTGGTTTTAAAAGCATTGAAGTTTTTCGCATCAGTTTTTAAGGCAACGCCATTTTTGTCTTTATGCGCATAATCCAAAGCCTGAATACATCTGCCCGATGGTGTATAATAACGCGAGATGGTTACTTTAAGCTGTGTTCCATAAGTTAAATCTACAGAACGCTGAACCAAACCTTTTCCAAAACTACGGCTTCCTAAAACTACGGCACGATCTAAATCCTGCAAAGCACCCGAAACAATTTCTGATGCAGACGCACTTCTGCCATTTACCAAAATTGCCAAAGGAATTTCGGTATCTATTGGTTGATTTTGAGTTTTATACGTATTGTTATGTTTTTCAATTCGTGATTTCGTTGTTACGATTACTTCATTCTTCGGAACAAATAAATTACAAATATCAATCGCCTCGTTTAGTAAACCACCCGGATTTCCTCTTAAATCTAATACTATTTGTTTTGCTCCGTCAGCTTTTAGCTTTTCAAGTGCGTCTTTTACTTCAACAGCAGCTTTTCTGCTAAAATGTGCCAAAACGATATAACCTGTTTTATCATCAATTTTTCCATAAAACGGAACGGACTTAATATCAACTTCATCCAAAACCAACTCAGTTGTAAAAGTTTTTCCCTGACGAAGGTATTTTATCGTAATCTTTGTGTTTTTGGTTCCTTTCAATAATTGCGAGGCATCGTCTTTAAAATCAGCAATTAGAACATCACCAATCTGAATAATTTCATCACCGGCTTTTAATCCTGCTTTGTCGGCCGGATAATTTTTATAAGGTTCGCGAACGATTAAGCGATCTTTTTTACGGGCAATCATGGCGCCAATTCCGGTATATTCTCCAGTATTGTTGATTTTGAAATTTACCACATCCTGTTCATTAAAATAAACCGTGTACGGATCTAAACTTCCCAACATGCTTTTAATGGCTTTGTCCATCAAATCACCCGGATTCGTTTCGTCTACATAATTGGTGTTTACGGCTTTAAATAAAGTGGTAAAAATTTCTATTTGTTTGGCTATTTCAAAAAAATCGTCTTTGAAACTGGTTCCAATAAATAAAAATCCTGCGGCAACGGCTGGTATAACGAACTTCTTTTTAAGATAAGGATACATGATTTATGCTTTTTTTCTTTTAAATCGTTTTCTGATAAAATAAACCAGAACAACGAATAGGATAATAAATGGCCAAATACTAATTATTGAAATCAAAAATTCTGACAAACTGAAAAATCCACTTTTAATGGCACTCCAGATTTTTGACCCGTATGAAACTTTTATGCTTTCTTTTTGGGCTATTGTTTTGTAAAAATCAATTGAGATCGTGCTTTCTGAAACACGGCTTTCCAAATATTTCAACTGTCCTTCTTTGGCTTCAATTTCTTCACGAATGGTCGAAATTTTTTGCTCAATTTCTAAGATCTCACTTATTTTATCGGCTTTTTTTAAAATTTCTAAGTAACGTGCTTCAAGTTTTCGTTTGGTGTTTAGTCTTGAATTTAAGTCAATGTATTGTGCTGTGACATTTTCAGAAGAGATATTTTTTTCATCAAAATAAGAAACTCCTTTTGATATAGCTTGTAAAAATGCATCGAAATTTTGACCTGGAACACGGACTATAATATTTCTGCTAATGTTGTTGTAATTCTTTTGCTGAGAATCACTTTGAATATTTCCTTTATTTTCCTTAATCGCGTTTTGAATCTGATTATAAGTCTCTTCTAAATCGCTGGTTTCAAATTTAAGATAACCTTGTTTAATTATTTTTTGAGGAATAACAAGTTCGCCTACAGGTTTTGGTTCTAGTGGACCAGAAACTGTAATGGCAGAAATGTGATCAGAAGCAACTTCATTCTTAGTTTCGGGACTACAGCTGGCGAGAGTAACAAAAAATAATAAGTAGAAAATATATCTCATAAATTTTCAATTAAGAGCTAAAACTACAATTTTTTTATAATTTTTAGTCGAAATTGATAAATAAAGTTGCTATTTGCGATCTAGATTTCAGTTTTAGTTTCAGAATCAGGAGTTTTGTTGATCTGTAAGAGAAATTTCTCAAACAACTGAATTGTTTTAGTATTAATTTCTTCGTGAGATAAACGGTCTTTTGTCTGATAGAAAAACATGAAAGAATAAGGCTGTGCCAGATTATCCCAAAGCAAATGTTTGTTCAGTCGGTAGGTTTCTCTTAAAACACGTTTGAAGTAATTGCGATCAACGGCTTTTTTGAAATATTTCTTTGAAATCGAAACGCCAATTTTGATTTTTTCTTCTGAACCAGCTTCCGCTTGACGGTAAACTAAACGCAACGGATATTTAGAAACCGATTTTCCTTCAGAAAACAGTAATCCAATAGTAGTTTTGCTTTTTAAACGTTCGTTTTTTGGGTAAGTAAAGTTCATTTAATTCAGAAAAAAAGTGCAATTTTTTGTGCAAAGGTACAATTAAACGATAAAAACGGTTATTGTTTTCAATTTTTATACCGCTAAAAATTTATTTATTACTTTTGGGCATTAATTTTTAAAGCATGCAAAAAATAATTTCGTATCCCATATCCGTAATTTACTATTTGTTATTCAGTTCGGTTTTGTTGGTCTTTCATCCAATACAATGGTTCTGCTTAAATGTTTTTGGGTATCAGGCGCACAAAAAAAGCGTTGATTACTTAAATTTCTGGCTTTTAAGATGCACCAATTTGGTAGGAACAACTTATAAAATTGAGAACAGAGAAACAATTCCAACCGGAGTACCTTTAATTTTTGTTTCAAATCATCAAAGTATGTATGATATTATTACAATGATTTGGTATTTTAGACGTTTTCATTGTAAATTTGTAAGTAAGAAGGAGTTAGGTAAGGGAATTCCGAGCGTATCATACAATTTGCGCCACGGAGGATCTGTCCTAATTGACCGTAAAGATCCTAAACAAGCGATTCCTGTAATCAAAGGCTTGTCTGAATATATTGAGAAACATAAAAGATCTGCCGTAATATTTCCAGAAGGTACCCGAAGCAAAACCGGAAAACCTAAAGAATTTGCCCAAAATGGTTTAAAAATATTATGTAAATACGCACCATCAGCATATATTGTTCCGGTGAGTATTAATAATTCATGGAAAATGGTAAAATATGGTCTTTTCCCGGTAGGTTTAGGAAATCATCTTACCTTTACCGTTCATAAAGCATTGGCTGTAAAAGATTATGATTTTACAGAGTTAATGGCTTTGACCGAAAAAGCAGTAGTAGAAGGAGTAAATGAGTATAAATAGATTTTCGTTTTTAGTAAAAGGCTAAAGCTTAAATCCCAATCTTAAATTAGTAATGTCTATAAAAAACATTAGATTAGAAGTTATGCAGTTTTTGGAAAAAAACGTGGATAGCTTTGTTGAACAGTATTTAATTCCAGTAGAAAAAATTTGGCAGCCGTCAGATTTTCTGCCTAATTCTGAAGGAGATAATTTCTTTGAGGAGGTTAGAGAATTACGTGAAATTGCCAAAGAATTGCCATATGATTTCTGGGTTACGCTTGTGGGTGATACCATTACCGAAGAAGCTTTGCCAACATACGAATCCTGGTTGATGGATGTAGAGGGAATAAATCAGATAGAAAACGGTGGGAATGGTTGGTCTAAATGGATTAGACAATGGACCGGAGAAGAAAACCGCCATGGTGATTTATTAAATAAATACTTGTATTTGTCTGGTCGTGTAAATATGCGTGAAATCGAAATGACAACGCAGCATTTAATCAACGACGGTTTTGATATTGGAACTGGATCTGACCCATACAAAAACTTTGTATACACTAGTTTCCAGGAATTAGCAACTTACGTATCACACAATAGAGTAGCTCAAATGGCGAAGAAGTTTGGTGATAACAAATTGTCTAAAATGTGTAAAATGATTGCTGGTGACGAAATGCGTCATCATCATGCGTATAGCGAATTTGTAACTCGTATTTTCGCAGTAGATCCTAGCGAAATGATGTTGGCGTTTCAATATATGATGAAACAAAAAATCGTTATGCCGGCTCACTTTTTAAGAGAATCAGGCCAAAAAATAAGTTCAGCTTTTGAGCAATTTTCAGATTCTGCACAACGTATTGGTGTTTATACAGCAAACGATTATGTAGATATCATGCAAAAATTAATCGATAAATGGGAAATTGACAAGATTTCTAATTTAACAGATGAAGCAGAAAAAGCACGTGATTACTTAATGAAATTACCAGCTCGTATGGCAAGAATTTCAGAAAGATTAGTAATTCCGCAGGAATCTCATATCTTTAAATGGGTTGAACCTGCAAGATTATAATTTTAGATTTCTGATTTTAGAGTTTAGATTAAAAGATATTTGTTGATTGTTGAAGTTTAAGCTTCAACAATCAACATTTTTTATATAAAAGATTAAATAAAATCCGCGGTATTCCGCTTAAATTCGCGTCACCCGCGTCCCATTTCTCAACAATAAAAAATTATGAATTACTCCGATTTAATAAACAAAACCATTGCATTTGTAAAAGAAAAATTAAATGATGCGGAAGGCGGACACGATTGGTTTCATATAGAACGCGTATATAAAAATGCACTGTTAATTGCAAAAAGCACAGATTGTGATTTGGTAGTTGTTCAATTGGGAGCCTTACTTCATGACATTGCAGATAGTAAATTTCACAATGGAGATGAAACGATCGGTCCCAAAACGGCACGTTTGTTTCTTGAATCTGAGAATGTATCTTCAGCCATTATCCAGCATGTAGTAAACATCATTGAAAACATCTCGTATAAAGGCGGAAATTTCGAAAAGAAATTCTCTTCGCTAGAATTAGATATTGTTCAGGATGCAGATCGCCTGGATGCAATTGGGGCAATTGGTGTTGCAAGAGCTTTTAACTACGGAGGATTTAAGAACAGAACATTATATGACCCAGAAATTGCGCCGGTAACAAATATGACCAAAGAGGAGTACAAAAAGAATAATGCTCCCACTATAAATCATTTCTATGAAAAGCTTTTGTTGCTATCTGGTAAAATGAATACCGAAACCGGAAAGCAAATTGCAGCCGAAAGACATCGTTTTATGGAATCTTTTCTCGCACAATTTTACGCAGAATGGGAAGGAGTGAAATAATTTTTAGTATTCAATCCCGTATTGAGTTTCAGTTTTTGTTGTTATTGATGTTTCATAATAAAATACGAAACCGCAACTGCACAAATAAACCCTATTGTAAACCACAATAATCGTGTAACTCTATTATCTCTAATAATCTCAGTTTTATCAAAATCTGTCATTTCTTTAAAATTTAAATTAATAAATCAAAATTAAAAGATATTAAGTTGATAAAAAGTGAGTTAAGGACTTTTTTGTATCAAGAAAAGACAAGTTATTTTGGCACTTTTAGCCATAAGAGGAAAAGCTTAGAAACTTAGTATCTCAGTATCTCAGAACCTTTCTCTAAGAACATCCACAATTCCCATCACCACAGTCTTTTTTCTTTTTAGATTTCCAAAAGAACTTTTTGATTAAGAAAGCAACGGCAATAAATAATATTGCAAAAGCGATAATTTCCTGTATCATGATCGTTTATTTTAAAAGTTGGTAAGCTAAGAGCGCCACAAAATAAGCCAGACCACTCATTAAAACAAGCTGCATTGCCGGCCATTTCCAAGAGTTGGTTTCTTTTTTTGTCACCGCAAGCGTACTGGCACATTGCATAGCAAAAGCGTAAAACAGCAATAATGAAATTCCGGAAGCAAAATTGAATATCTTTTGTCCCGTTTCCGGATTAACCTCTTTTTGCATTTTGCTTTTAATAGTGGTTTCGTTTTCACTGTCTCCAACACTGTAAATCGTTGCCAATGTTCCCACAAATACTTCACGCGCTGCAAACGAACTGATAATTGCAATTCCGATTTTCCAATCGTAACCCAATGGAGAAATCGCCGGTTCGATCGCTTTACCCATAATTCCGATATAAGAATTCTCTAGTTTTTGGGAAGCAACTTCGTTTTCGAATTCAACTTCATTTAAAGGCTTATTTACAAATCTTTCTTTTACGATAGTTTCAGCCTCGTTAAAATCTTTTCCGGGACCGTATGAAGCCAAAAACCATAAAATAACAGATATCGCCAGAATGATTTTACCGGCGCCAACAATAAAGGCTTTGGTTTTTTCGACAACATTAATTCCAACGTTCTTGAAAAGCGGCATTTTATAGCTAGGCATTTCAACAACGAAATAGGTTTTATTATCCAGTTTTAAAACTTTATTTAAAATATAAGCCGATAGAATTGCTGTTCCAAATCCAAGTAAATACAATAACATCAACGATAATCCCTGCATATTTAAAATTCCCAAAACACGTTCATTCGGAATTACAAGTGAAATAATAATCGCGTAAACAGGTAATCTGGCAGAGCAAGTCGTGAATGGTGTTACTAAGATCGTAATAAGGCGTTCTTTCCAGTTTTCAATATTTCGGGTAGCCATAATTGCCGGAATGGCACATGCAGTTCCGGAAATTAACGGAACAACGCTTTTTCCCGAAAGTCCAAACTTACGCATGATCTTATCCATCAGGAAAACCACGCGGCTCATATATCCGCTTTCTTCCAAAATTGAAATAAACAGAAACAAAAACGCAATTTGAGGAATGAAAATAATAACACCGCCAATTCCCGGAATAATTCCCTGCGAAAGTAAATCGGTTAAAATACCACTTGGTAATTCTGCGGCAACCCAACTGCTTAATGAAGCAAAAGTGCTGTCTATAAAATCCATAGGAATTGTTGACCAGCTAAAAATGGATTGGAATATGATAAACAAAATAGCAAGGAAAATAAAATAACCCCAAAATTTATGGGTTAGAACACGATCCAGTTTTGCTCTAAAGTCTTTTGCCATCGAAGCATCGACTTTTAAACCTTCTTTTAAAACATCATTTATAAACTGATATCTTTTGATTGTTTCTTTTTGCTGTAAACGTTTTAACTCAGAATTAGATTTGGTAAAAGTGCTTCGAATTTCATTTCTGTCTAAATTCGAAAAGTTGACATCCTGCGTAATAACCAGCCATAATTTGTAAATAAGCTGATTGGGAAAAGCATGCTGTAATTTTTGAAAATACTCAGGATCAATTACTGATGCATTTAAACAAGCTTCGTGTGGAATGGTTTTATAAGAAACAATTAATTCTTTTAAATTGTCAATTCCTAAACCTTTGCGAGAACTTACAAGAGCAATTTTAGTTTTTAGTTTTTCTTCTAAATAAGGAATATCTAAAGTAATCCCTTTTCTTTCCATACGATCAGACATATTAATGACTAAAATCGTCGGAATTTCAAGATCTTTAATTTGGGTGTAAATCAGTAAATTTCGTTTCAGATTTTCAACATCTGTCACCACAACCGCTACATCCGGATATAATTTATCGTTTTTGTTGAGCAAAAGTTCAATCACAACACTTTCGTCCATTGAACTGGCATTCAAACTATACGTTCCGGGCAAATCGAGAATGTTAGCTTTTATGTTGTGAGGTAATTTACAGAAACCAATTTTTTTCTCAACCGTAATTCCGGGATAATTTCCAACTTGTTGATTTAAACCGGTAAGCTGATTGAAAACAGAAGTTTTTCCCGTGTTGGGATTTCCAATAAGGGCAACATTAATATTTTGAATGCTCATTATAAATTGGTTTTGATAAGTTCAACTTCAATTTCACGAGCGGTTTCAACACGAATCGCAACATGCGAGCCATTAATGTCAAGATATAAAGGATCTCCGAAAGGAGCAATTTGAAGTAATTCGACTAAGTTGCCCGGCAAACAACCCATTTCTAATAATTTTAGAGGAATAAGATCGATATCAAAATCTTTGATAATGGCTTTCTCGCCTTTTTTCAGAGTATGTATTGTATTTTGCAAGCTTATTTAGATTGAATTTAGATTACAAAAGTAGGCAATAATTCTTTATTGCAAGGCATTTAACACTTTTGAATATGCTAAATCTTTCTAAAAATAAGGGATTTTACTCTTTAGACAAGAAATCAATGTCTTCCAAAAGACGTTTGATTTCTTCTTTGTTTGTTCCGTCATAAAATCCGCGAACGCGACGTTTTTGATCTACCAAAACAAAATTCTCTGTATGCACCATATCATAAAGCTGATCCGGTCTGCCCAATTTTACAGCCAAATATGATTTTCGGGCCATTGTATAAATATCTTTTTTATCGCCGGTAACCAAATTCCACTTACTGTCTACAACATGATGTTTTATAGCATATTCTTTTAAAACCGGAATACTGTCAACTTCAGGAAAAACGGTGTGGGACAATAACATTACCTTCGGATTATTCAAAACTGCTTTTTGAACTTCTTCAAGATTCGTTGTCATTTTCGGACAAATAGATCCGCAGGTTGTAAAGAAGAAATCAGCAACATAAATTTTTCCCTCGTAATTTTTCTGAGTAATCGTGTCGCCGTTTTGATTCACAAAAGAAAAATCAGCAATTGTATGGTATTTGCTTTTGTACTGAACAGTGCTATCAACCAATTCTGGATTTACATCGGCCGGATTGTAAATTGGTAAAGTTTTTTGTGGCTTTAAAGCCGAATAAAATAGGGATATAGTGACAACCGAAAAAAGAATTAAAACAATAAAGAATTTGCGGTATTTATAAAGAAACGATTTCATAAAAATAATTTGCCGCAAAAATACGAAAAGCACTTTTTAAAAGCTGTAATAATAACTCTTTTTAACAACTGTGTAGTTGGCCACGAATTCACGAATATTATTTTAGATTATAAATTAATTCGTGAATTCGTGGCGATTCATTTTACTTTAGTTTTTCGGATAGATTTATTAACCAGATACAGTCCAATCAAAGTAACAACAACACCGACAGCAATGGCAGAAGTTAGGCTTTCGCCGAAAATAATAGTGCCCAAAACCATTGCCACAATTGGATTGATGTAAACATAAATACTGCTAATTTCTGTTGGAAGATGCTGCAGCGAATATATAAAAGCAATAAAAGTTAAAACCGAACCAATAATAACCAGATAGCCAATTGCAAACCAGGATTCTGATGGAATTTCACTCAAAGGAATATTAGTTCCAGAAGCTTCTGTAATGACCATAAGTATTATACTCGAAATAAACATCTGCAGCCCCAAACTAAAATACGGATTAAAACTTGCCGCTTTTTTCTTAGTATGTAAAATCCCGAAAGCCCAGGTTATCGTAGAAGCAATAGTTAAGATAATCCCGAATTGAAAATCGGGCTTAAAGAAATCTCCAAGATGGTCGATGAAAATAATACAAATTCCCCCAAAGCAAATTAATATTCCGATTATAGCCAGTTTTGCAACTCGTTCCCCATGAAAAAAATTAATCATAATAATCCAAATTGGAAATATTGCGCTTATAATGGCGCCTAATCCACTGCTGATATATTTTACACCCCAGGTACTTAAGCCGTTACTTAAAGCAAAATTCAAAATTGCCAAAACAAGAATAGTGCGCCATTGTTTTCCTTTTGGCCATGGTTCTTTCTTTAGAAGAAAATATCCAACATATAAAATTCCGCCTAAAAACTGACGAATAGTAGCAAGCTGCAAACCCGGCATATGTTTTACACCTTCTTTTGAGGCAAGCCATGTTGTTCCCCAAAAGAAACTTACCCAGCATACAGCCAGAATCGGAAGTCCTATTGCTTCAATTTTTCCCGAAAATGCATTTTGAATTTTTTCTTTCATTTTGATTAATTCTTCAGGCAAATATTCCAAAAACAATTTCAATTAAACCTCAAAATAAAAAGATTTATTCATGAATTTAATTGTTTAAACAGATGAATTATTTGCATTAAAAAACTTACGACAGATTATCGCTTAATTTTAACATAAAGTTTGAAATAATAGCAATATGTTTGTATATAGACTAAAAACATACACAAAAATGAATAAACAATTTAGCAAACCATTCTTTTGTGCTTTTTCGGCAATGTTATCATTAACAGCAGTTAAGGCTCAAAAGGCAAATACCACAGAACCCGGAATTAATGTTTCATATATGAATACTAAAATTAGTCCGGGAGAAGACTTTTTTCGTTACGTAAACGGAACCTGGTTAGATAAAACCGAAATTCCAAGTGATCGAACTTCCTGGGGGAGTTTTAATGAATTGCGTCAACGAACAGACGATAATTCATTGGCTATTTTAAAAGAAGCTTCCAAAAATCCTAAATACAAATCAAATACAGATCAGGGAAAAGCGGTTGCGTTATACAATACCATTCTTGATACAGTTGGAAGAAATAAAAGAGGTATTACTCCGCTTCAGCCTTATTTAAAGAAAATTGACGCTATTAAAAACGTTGCCGATTTGCAAAATTTCTTAATTGAAATGGAACCTCAGGGCGGAATTGGTTTTTTTAGTATTTACATTGGAGCAAATGCAAAAAACAGTAATGTTTATGCTGTAAATATAAGTCCGGGACGCTTGGGGTTATCAGATAAGGATTATTACAATTCTGATGATAAAGACTCAAAAGAAAAACGTGAAAAATACGAACTTCATATTGCCCGAATGATGCAGTTTATTGGAGAATCTCCTGCAAAGGCCAAAGAAAGTGCAAAACAAATTTTGGCTCTTGAAACTGAAATGTCTGCTCCGAGACTGGATCGTGTGGAGCGCAGAGATCGTAGAAAACAATACAACCCAACCGCTATTGCTGATTTGAAGAAAACAACACCTTCTATTCAATGGGATAAATATTTTGCCGGAATTGGAATGGCAAAATTAGATACGGTAAATGTGCAGCAGCCACGTTATATGGCAGCTTTGGAAAAAACTTTTACAGAAAAAAAAGTAGAAGACTGGAAAGAATATTTAAAATGGTGTGCATTAAATAAATCTACATCAACTTTAACGACAGAAATTGAAAATGCAAATTTTGATTTCTACGGAAAAACATTAACAGGAGCCTTAAAGCAACGCCCGAGAGAAGAATTAGCGTTACAAGTAATCAATCAGACTACCGGTGAAGCTTTAGGAAAACTGTACGTTGAGAAATTATTTCCTGCTGAAGCAAAACAGAAAGCACAAAAAATGATTCAGAATGTGATTTTGGCTTATCAAAATCGTATCAATGCTTTGCCTTGGATGTCTAAGGAAACCAAAGAAAAAGCGATTCAAAAATTAAATAAAATCACGATTAAGATTGGTTATCCAGATAAATGGAAAGACTATTCAGCATTAGAAATAAAAAATGTTAGTGAAGGAGGAACCTATTTTGATAATATTAAAAATGTATCAAAATGGAGTTATCAGGAAAGTGTTGCTAAATTAGGAAAACCGGTTGATAAAACGGAGTGGGGAATGTCTCCGCAAACTGTAAATGCATATTACAATCCATCATACAATGAGATTGTGTTTCCTGCAGCTATTTTACAACCTCCATTCTATAATTACCAGGCTGATGAAGCAGTAAATTATGGTGGAATTGGTGCTGTTATCGGACATGAAATTTCCCATGGTTTTGATGATTCGGGTGCGCGTTATAACGCAGACGGAAATCTTGTTGACTGGTGGACGGCTGACGATTTAAAACAATTTACAGAATTGGGAACAGCTCTTGCAAATCAATACAGTGCCTTGGAACCGTTACCGGGAATTCATGTTGATGGTAAATTTACTTTAGGCGAAAATATTGGTGATTTGGGTGGAGTGAATGCTGCTTATGATGGTCTGCAATTATACCTGAAAGAAAATGGAAATCCGGGTTTAATTGACGGATTTACTCCGGAACAGCGTTTCTTTATTTCATGGGCTACGGTTTGGAGAACAAAATCAAGAGACGAAGCAATTAAAAATCAGGTAAAAACCGATCCGCATTCGCCGGGAATGTACAGAGCGGTGGTGCCAATTCAAAACGTGGATGTTTTTTATCAGGCATTCGGAATCAAAAAAGGAGATAAAATGTATGTTGAACCAGAAAAACGAGTTAAAATCTGGTAAGATCATGTTATGAAAAAGGGCGCTAATTTAGCGCCCTTTTTGTATATAAAAATTTGATTTACTTAAGATTACTGTAAATATAAGTTTCAATAGCTTTTAGTTCTTCGTCTGACATTGCTTTTGTAACTGGAAAATTGGTTTTCATTACATCAAATTGACTTGGATCTACAATTGGTTCTGCGTTTCCTTTCAGGAACGTGATAATATCTGCATTTTTATCCTTGTACATTTTGGCAATTTCCTGAATACTCGGACCAATTATTTTTTGATCAACCTGATGACAGGCCGTACAATTTCCTTTGCCTTCAAAAATTTCTTTTCCTAAAGCTTCAGGTGTTTTGGCTTTCGCCGATTCTCCTTCAGAGTAAGATTCTGTTGGATTTTGATCGATATTTTCAGTTACTTCTTTTTTACAGGATGCTAAAGCTAATACAACAGATAAGAATAATACTTCTTTCTTCATTATTATTTATTTAAAATTACTGCAGCTTCTTTTGCAAAATAAGTTGATATAATATTTGCTCCGGCACGCTTAATACAATAAAGTTGCTCTAGCATAATTTTGTCATGATCCAGCCAGCCTCTTTCTGCTGCGGCCTTTACCATAGCGTACTCACCAGATACCTGGTAAACTGCAACCGGCACATGAACGGCATTTTTTACCTCGCGAACAATATCCAAATACGCAATTCCGGGTTTTACCATTACAATATCAGCACCTTCTTCAACATCCAATAAAGCTTCACGAATTCCTTCAATTCGATTGGCATAATCCATTTGATATGTTTTTTTATCCTTAGGAATATTTTGAGAATCTACCGGAGCAGAATCCAAAGCATCACGAAAAGGACCGTAAAATGCCGAAGCATATTTTGCACTGTAACTCATGATTCCCACATTGTGATGTCCGTTTTCTTCCAATGCCTTTCTAATCGCCAAAACGCGTCCATCCATCATATCACTTGGCGCCACAAAATCGGCTCCGGCTTCAGCGTGGCTTAAACTCATTCTGGTTAATGCATCAACAGTGGCATCGTTTACCAATTGACCGTTTTCTATAATTCCGTCATGACCATAAATTGAATAAGGATCTAAAGCTACATCAGGCATAACAATCATCTCCGGTACGGCATCTTTTATAGCGCGAATGGTTTGTTGCATTAAACCATCTTTATTCCACGCTTCAACCCCTTTATTATCTTTAAGATTGTCGCTTACTTTTACGTAAATATTAACCGCTTTAATGCCTAAATCCCAAGCTTCTTTTACTTCTTTAATTGTATTATCCAACGAGTGACGGTAAATACCAGGCATTGAAGGAATAGCAACTTTTACATCTTTTCCTTCTGCAACAAACATTGGAAGCATAAAATCCTGCGGACTTAAACTAGTTTCGCGAACTAATGAACGAATTGATTCATTGGTTCTTAAACGGCGGTTTCTTTGTAATGGGAACATAATATTTTAATTTTAGATTTTAGACTGTAGATTTTAGATTGAAATACGATTTCTAAATCTACAAGCCTATTTTATATTGTAACTTTTTATGTAATCGAAGCGGCGTATATTTCTTTAATTGTTTTACCAAGCATATTGTTGAAATCATTATCAGACTGACCGGCAGAAAGCCCTTCAGACAATGCGCGGGAAAAACTTGCAATCAATCCGTGGTTTTGTGCCAGTTTTTGATTGGCTTCGTCCTGAGCATATCCGCCAGACAAAGCGACAACACGCACAAGATGTGGGTCAGACATTAGTTCACTGTAAAAGTCATCTACAGTTGGAATAGACAATTTCAACATTACTTTTACATCTTTATCTAATAAGTTAAGTTGTTTTTTGATTTCTTCCTTTAGAATTTCTTCTGATTTTTCTTTATCAGCACTATAAATATCAACTTCAGGTTCAATGATTGGTATAAGTCCTTTTTCGAAGATTTGTTTACCAATCGCGAATTGCTGTTCGACTACTTCACGAATTCCAACGGCATTTGCTTCTTTGATAACAGAACGCATCTTGGTTCCAAAAACATTTCTTTCTACAGCGCGAGTTAATAATTCATTTAAATTTGAAATAGGTTTCATTATTTGAACGCCATTTGCAAGATCAGCAAGTCCTTTATCTACTTTTAAGAACGGAACTATGTTTTTCTTTTCCCATAAATAATCGGCGGTCCATTGTCCGTCAATTTTACGGTCCATTGTGTTTTCAAATAAAATAGCACCGAGAATATATTCGCTATCAAAAGCAGGACTCTTAATAATGCGGGTTCTCATTTCATGCACAAGTGTGTACATTTCTTCGTCATTTGCATAACTGCTTTCTTCAACGCCATATTGCGATAATGCTTTTGGCGTGCTTCCGCCACTTTGATCTAATGCAGCAATAAATCCTTTACCGGAATGCATGCGTTCTAACTGTGTCTGGTTTATTTTTTCCATAATATTTTAAATTTTAGATTAATTTGATGTTACTTTCCCTTGCCTCAAAATTTGTTTGAAAGAGAATCTCTAAATTACAATTTAAATATATGTTTCTGTGTTAATGGATATTAGTTAAATTATGAAATCCATTCACGCGGATTTTCCAATACATTTACTAATCTTTCTTCTTCACTTCCCGCTTCTGCATGATGATCATAAACCCATTGCACATGCGGAGGCAGACTCATCAAAATGCTTTCAATTCTCCCGTTGGTTTTTAAACCGAATAAAGTGCCTTTGTCATGAACCAAATTAAACTCAACATAACGGCCACGACGAATTTCCTGCCATTTTCTGTTTTCTGGAGTATATGCTAAATTCTTTCTTTTCTCAACAATTGGAACATAAGCCTCTAGGAAACTATTACCAACTTCAGATACAAAATTGAACCAGTTTTCCATTGTCATTGCTTCATTTGCTTTACAATAATCAAAAAACAAACCGCCAATTCCGCGGGCTTCATTTCTGTGCGCATTCCAAAAATAAGCATCGCATTGTTTTTTATACTTCGGATAAAACTCTGGATTGTGTTTGTCACAAGCTGTTTTACACGTTTGATGAAAGTGAGCTGCATCTTCTTCAAACAAATAATAGGGCGTTAAATCTTGTCCGCCACCAAACCATTGTTCGATTACTTTTCCGGTTTCGTCGTACATTTCAAAATATCGCCAATTGGCGTGCACAGTAGGGACTATCGGATTTTTAGGATGGATAACTAAACTTAATCCGCAGGCAAAAAAATCAGCTTCACCAACGCCAAACATTTTTTGCATGGCTTCAGGCAATTTTCCATGAACGGCTGAAATGTTTACACCGCCTTTTTCGAAAACAGCTCCATTTTCAATAACGCGTGTTCTTCCGCCGCCGCCTTCCGGACGTTTCCAAAGATCTTCACGGAATTTTGCAGTTCCGTCGACAGATTCTAATCCGGCACAAATCTGGTCTTGTAACTTTTGTATGTATGCGTAAAATTTATCTTTCATGTGTATTATATTCTGATTTTAGTAATCCAAAATAGACAGTATTCTGCAATTCGCCATCGCCATTTCTAAATTCGTCTCTTAAAATTCCTTCTTGTTTAAAATTGTGTTTTAAGGCTACGCGCTGACTTGCCAGATTAATTTCTGATGTGCAGATAAAAACCTTGTTCAGATTCAATTTGTTGAAACAAAAATCAAGCGCATAAGAAACCATTTTTGATGAGATACCTTTTCCCTGAAAATCTTCATCAACAAAATAGCCTAATTCACATTTTGAAATGCGATAATGAATGCTTTTTACACATAAGTAACCAATTAAGTCATTGGTTTTGATGTTTCTTGCGTAAAAATGATATCCATCGTTGTGATTTTCTTTGTCCTGACTTAAAGCAATAAATTGTTTCGTTTTTTCTAAATCAGCAGTGTTTTCTAAAGTAACCGGAAATGTTTTAGCGATGTGTTTTTTATTCTTTTCGATGAGGTTGTAAAACTCTTCCGGAAGAATATTGTTAATCGTTTCTATTTTCCAATCTGTAAAACTCATTTTATTTGTTTTTAGCCGAAGCGATTTTAGCATTTATTCCAAAAGAGAAAACCTTGCTTTCTTGTTGAATATATTGGTAAAGAGCTAAAGCTTTAGCTGTAAAATTATAGTTTTCAACTTTTGAAAAATCCATTAAAAAATCAGCAAATAGTTCTAATTGATTAAAATCTAAATGACAACGAACTAATAAAGTTATTAATTCTTCATCTTCATAATCAATCAAAATTTGAATGTTTAAACCGAATTCTTTTAACTGATTTTCAATATTAATTTTTTTATCATCGGTTAAAGGATGAGGTACAAAATCAAGTGAGCGCAATGTTTTCAGGACATTGTCAATTCTAATTGCTTCGTCATCTCTAAGGCCTTTATTGAGCATTTTTTCTTTGTTACGTTTCCTACAAGGTTTTCAAAACCTTGTAGGTCTGCTTATTTATAAACGTTAAGTCTTTTATATCTACAAGGTTTTGAAAACCTCGCAGGAAAATCAATCAAGACTGAGATCTCGTCTAGTTTTATATCTATAAGGTTTTGGAAACCTTGCAGGAAAGCAAAATGTTATCGAAAAACTAAATATTAATTTCCGTATTCCTTAACCGCGTCGATAAACGCTTTTGCGTGATCTACAGGTATATTTGGCAAAATTCCGTGACCTAGATTTACAACATATTTATCTTTTCCGAATTCATCGATCATTTCGTGAACCATTTTCTTAATGGTTGGAATTGGAGAAAGCAATCTTGACGGATCAAAGTTTCCTTGTAAAGTAATATTTCCACCAGACAAATAACGGGCATTTCTAGCTGAACAAGTCCAGTCTACTCCAAGTGCAGAAGCTCTACTTTTACCCATTTCGCCAAGAGCAAACCAGCACCCTTTTCCGAAAACAATAACCGGAGCGTGATCAGCTAATGCTTCAACGATTTGGTTGATGTATTTCCATGAAAATTCCTGATAATCAACCGGAGAAAGCATTCCCCCCCAGGAATCAAAAATTTGAACGGCATCAACTCCCGCTTTTACTTTTTCTTTTAAATATAAAATGGTTGTATCTGTAATTTTTTGTAATAAAGTATGTGCTGCAGCCGGGTTTGAGAAGCAGAAACCTTTTGCAGTGTCAAAACTTTTAGAACCTTTTCCCTCAACAGCATAGCAGAAAATTGTCCAGGGCGAACCAGCGAAACCAATTAATGGAACTTCGTCGTTCAGCAGTTCTTTTGTCAATTTAATAGCGTCCATTACATAACCTAGACTTTCCTGAATGTCCGGAACGTAAACTCTATGAACATCGGCCAATGAACGAATTGGGTTTGGTAAAAACGGACCAAAATTCTCTTTCATCAACACTTCAATTCCCATTGCCTGCGGAACAACCAAAATATCCGAGAATAAAATAGCAGCATCCGGAGCGATTCTGCGAATTGGCTGAACTGTGATTTCCGCAGCTAATTCAGGAGTTTGACAACGGGTAAAGAAATCATATTTATCACGCAAAGCGATAAATTCCGGCAAATATCTTCCGGCTTGACGCATCATCCATACTGGCGGACGTTGAACAGTTTCTCCTTTAAGTGCTTTTAAAAATAGGTCGTTTTTTAACATGAGTTTCTATATTTTAAACCCGACAGGTTTTTAAAACCTGTCGGGTTTATTTGTTATCTTATTTATATTCTTCAATTACATCCTCAATTACATCTTCAACTGTTGGCTGATCTGCGATTATGATGTTTTTTGTAATTTTATGTAAAGCTTCTGCGGTGGTTTCTCCAATGCAAAAGCAGGTTTCTTTCTTAATTGTATTCTCTTTTAAATAACTTTCAACGCCAGAAGGACTAAAAAATAAAATAGCATCAACGGCTGTTTTTATTTTCTGGGGAGTTAATGAAGTCTCATAAACCTTAATTTCGTTGAATTTTACATCGGCTTCTTTTAAAGCCTGAGGTAATGTTTCCCTACGAAGATTTCCGCTGAAAAAAGTATAGGTTTCATTGCGGTAAATCAAAGTTATAATTTCGGCTAAATCTGAAGCGTATCCTGTATAAGCGACAACATTAAAGCCACTTTCAGATAAAAGGATTTTTGTTTTTAAACCAACACAAAATACATTTTTACTTTTCAGTTCTTCATGTTTTGGATCTGATAAAACACTGTGAACTGCATTCTGACTCGTAAAAATCAGATTTTCGTTAATGTCTTTTAATTCGAAAGATTTGTTTTGTGTCTGAATGAAATCTGCTTCATGAACTTCAAAATTCACTTTTACCAATGCTTGTTTTTGTTCGCCCGACAGCTTTTTTGTGGATAATATCTGGATTGATTTACTCATTTAATATATTTTTAAATTGTTCAGAAGTAGGCAATTTTCCTTCTAGTTCTTTTGGTAGTTTTTTACTCAGAATATATTCTGAAACTCCAATTGGTTTATTTGCGCTTTTTAAGACATATTCAACTTCTAAATGATTTTTTTCTAGAACTAATAATATTCCAATAGTAGGTTTGTCATCATCTTGTTTCAGTTGCTCATCAATTAATTGAAGATAGAAATCAAGTTTACCAACAAATTCAGGTTCAAACTCAACAACTTTTAATTCAACAGCAACTAAACATTTTAAAATTCTATGATAAAACAGTAAATCAATATAATAATCTTTGTCTCCCAAGGAAAGTCGGTATTGATTTCCGATAAAACAAAAACCATGTCCTAACTCCAGCATTAGTCTTTTTACCTTTTCTACCATTGAATTTTCTAATTCTCTTTCAGAAATTGGCTTATTAATATCTAGAAAATCCAGACTGTAAATGCTTTTAATGCTTTCTTGAGCCTGTTCCCAATATTGTGCAGCTAAAACAGTTTTGAAATTATTTTGTTGTGGACTTTGTAAATAATTTTCATATGCATTAGCTTTAATTTGATGTAATAATACAGAACGGCTGTATTTGTTTTTTATAGTACTCTGAATATAAAAAATCCGGGCTGCAGGATCTTTTATTTTTTGAAGTATTAAAATATTATGTTGCCACGGAATGCTTGTGACGAGTTGTTTAACTGAATCAGGTTGATTCAGAATTTCTAAATCTGAATCAACCTGATTCAGATTTGAGTATTCATTTACCAATTGTCTCATAAACCACAAATTTCGTGGCGACCAGCTTATTCCTTCTCCAATTAATTTTGTCAAATCTTTGCTTAATATTTCAACAATAGATTTCCCCCAGCCAAATTCTTTTTGTTTTTTTATAATTAATTCTCCTATATTCCAATATAAATTATTTGAAATAGACTGAACAGATTGTGCAGCCTGAATACGATGATTTTGCACCAAATCAGTTATTTCAACTAAAAATTGTTGATATTGCTGTGATATAATTTGTTCGTTGTATTCCATCAATATAAAGAAAATTATTTTTTAAGAGATTCTTTAATAGATGCCATCAATTCGGCCCCGCCATTATTTAAAATTTCCTGAGCCGCGAAGAATCCCAGTTTTTTCCATTCCCCGATTTCAACCGTTTTGTTGATTTCCAATTTTTGCTTTCCATCAACAGAAAGTAAAATGCCCTGAAAATGCAAAGTGTCTTCGTCTTCGTTATATGTTACCAAAGCTCCAATTGGCGCAGTACAACCGCCTTCCAGCGTTCTTAAAAACTGACGTTCGATGTACGTACAAATTTCAGTTTCAATATCATTTAATTGAGAAAGGGCATCCAGCGTATAGTTGTCATTTTCCATTGCCACAACTAGCATTGCTCCTTGTGCCGGTGCCGGAATCATCCAATCAAGATTAATATAATTTTCTGGTTTCAGGTTGATGCGCTCCAAACCTGCTGCGGCAAAAACAGCTCCGTCCCAATTATTGTCTTGTAGTTTTTGCATACGCGTGTTTACATTTCCGCGTAAATCAACCACAGTATGATTTGGGTATTTATTGAACCATTGTGCCTGACGACGTAAACTTCCGGTTGCAATCGTACTTGGATTTGTGAAATCAGGATTTCCTTTATGAACTAAAATGTCCAAAACATTGGCTCTTTCCAAAACTGCTGCCTGAACAATACCTTTTGGTAAAGCCGTTGGAACATCTTTCATCGAATGAACCGCAATGTCACAATCGCCGTTAATCATTGCAATGTCAAGAGTTTTAGTAAAAATTCCGGTAATCCCAAGTTCGTACAAAGGTTTATCCAGAATAATATCACCTTGAGATTTAACGGCAACAATTGAGGTTTTATAGCCTAAATCATTTAATTTTTTCTCGACAGTATGTGCTTGCCAAAGTGCCAATTCGCTGTCGCGTGTTCCTATTCTGATTGTTTTTTCAGCCATGTTTTACTTTTTCTCCACCATATAAGTTATATAAGTAAATTTAAGCAATGCGTAAATAACTAAAGTTAAATGAACTTATATAACTTATATGGTGGAAAATTTATGTTTTTAAGATGCTTTTATTTTAAAGACTTTTTCGATCCATTCGATGCTTTCATCGACCATGGTGTCGTCGTCTTTTAAGTGATTGGCAAAATGTGTAGTGATTTTTTGAATAATTCTGTTGCTGATGATTTCAGCCTGAGCTTCATTAAAATCAGCAATTTTTCTGCTTTGAAAATCTAATTCTGAAACTTTAATAGCATTCAGTTTTTCTTTTAAAGCATTGATAGTAGGAGCAAATTTTCTTCCCTTTGTCCAGGTAACAAATTCCTCTTTAATTTCTTCAATAATAGCTTCAGCAGCAGGAATATGTAATTTTCTGTTTTCCAATGTTTCATCGGTCAATTGAGAAAGATAATCCATATGAATCAAAGTTACACCTTCTAATTCCTCTACATTTTCATGAACGTTTTTCGGAATTGATAAATCCAGAATCAATAAAGGTTTTTTAAGATTTAAAATTGCTTTATCAACCGTTGGGTTTTGTGCGCCTGTTGCGACAACCACAACATCCGCTTTTTGAAGTTCTAAATGCAGTTCTGAATAATCTTTAACAATCAAATTTAGTTTTCCTGCCAATTTCTCAGCTTTGTCTTTCGTTCTGTTGATTAAAGTAATGTGTTCGTTTTTGGTATGTTTTACAAGATTTTCGCAAGTATTTCTTCCGATTTTTCCTGTTCCGAAAAGTAAAATGTTTTTATTCCCGATGTCTTCTACATTTTTGATAATGTACTGAACCGATGCAAAAGAAACCGAAGTGGCTCCAGAACTAATTTCTGTTTCGTTCTTGATTTTTTTACTTGCCTGAATCACAGCATTCACCAATCTTTCCATAAAAGTATTGGCTAAGCCCAAAGATTTTGAATGAGTAAAACTGGTTTTGATTTGAGATATAATTTCGAAATCGCCCAGAATCTGACTGTCTAAACCAGTTCCTACACGAAACAAATGATTTATAGCTTCTTGGTTTTTATAAACGAATCCCACTTTTTGGAAAGCATCTACAGATCCGTTACTATTATCGCAAATAAGTTTTATTAATTGAAAAGGGTGTTCGGCAAAACCGTAGATTTCGGTTCTGTTGCAAGTCGAAGTGACTATTAAACTTTCTATTCCCTCTGTTTTAGCTTGTTCCAGCAAACGCGTTTTCGCAACTGCATCCAAACTAAATTGACCTCTAACCTCAGCATCAGCTTTTTTATAACTCAGACCAACTGAATAAAAATATAGGTGTTTTGGTGCGTTATTGTTTTCCATAAATCTACTTTCATAAAAGTGCAACAAAATTATCATTATAGTGTTTATAAAAGTAACGCTAAAAGTACTTTTTGTATCGCTGCATGTTTTTTTGTTTCTAAACGTCTGTTTTTATGCAAAAAGAAGTATTTTTGTAGCAAAATCAGGTTGTTAGAAATGATTTGTTTAGAGTGATTCTAAATAACATTTCCAATTTATTATGATTTTAGTTTTAAAAAAATATCGCTATGAGTTCTCAGGAAATTATAAAAATTGAAGAAGACTTTACGCTTATTCGTTTTCAAAACGATAGTTCAGAACCATTTTTTGGACAGCACGAAGTTGGTAGTGGTCTGATACAGTTTCACTTCGGGATAAAAGGCAATGCTAAATTCTTGTTTAATCAGGGCACGTATGCTTTAGACCTGAAGGAGGAAAAATCGCTGCTTTTGTATAATCCACAAAAAGAATTACCGCTGAATTTAGAGTTGGCTCCAAATTCATGGGTCATTTCTGTAATTGTATCGATCAAGAAATTTCACGCGTTGTTTTCTGCAGAAGCAGATTATATTACTTTTTTAAGTCCTGATAATAAGGACAAAAAATATTATAACGAAGGAAATATTAGTCCTTCAATGGCTATTGTGTTAAGTCAGCTGTTTCATTACAACCTTCATCCATCCATAAAAAATCTTTATTATAAAGGAAAAGGATATGAATTGTTGAGTTTGTATTTTAATAGAACTGAAGATCCAAACGCAGAACAATGTCCGTTTTTGATTGATGAAGATAACGTTTTGAAGATTCGAAAAGCAAAAGAAATTATCATCGCCAATATGGCTGAACCTCCCGGATTGCAAGAGTTGGCAGATGAAATTGGTTTGAATTTGAAAAAACTTAAAATGGGTTTCAAACAAATTTATGGGGATACGGTTTATGGCTTTCTTTTCGACTACAAAATGGATTTCGCCCGAAAACTTCTCGACAGTGGATCTTATAATGTAAACGAAGTAGGATTGAAAATTGGCTACAGCACGGGAAGTCACTTTATTGCGGCGTTCAAAAAGAAATTTGCGACAACTCCAAAAAAGTATTTGATGTCAATTAATACGAATGTTTAGGTTTTTGTTCGCCACTCCAGATAGCTATCGGGATTCACAAATTAGCGTGAATTTTAAATCTGCGAAAACCTGTTAAACCCGTCAAATCAGTGTGCTAATATCCAGAAATCAATTTTAGATATCCAACAATAAATAAAAAATAATAATTATCATATTTCCAAAAAGTAGCAATTTCTACTTTTGACGAAATTTTTTTAAACAAATTAAATGCTTAAAGCCTAGAGCTTAAAGCCTAAAGCAAAAGAATAAATGAAAGGCGTATTATTAGTAAACTTAGGATCTCCAGAAAGTCCGGAACCAAAAGATGTAAAACCATATTTAGATGAATTTTTAATGGATAAATACGTGATCGACGTTCCGTATTTATTGCGTGCATTTTTAGTTCGCGGAATTATTTTAAGAAAAAGACCGGAAGAATCGGCGCATGCTTATAAGAAAATCTGGTGGGAGGAAGGTTCTCCGTTAGTGGTTCTTTCAGAAAGAATGCAAAAGAAAGTACAGCCATTAGTAAATGTTCCAGTTGCATTGGCAATGCGTTACGGAAGCATGACGATCGAAAAAGGACTTCAGGAATTACACGACAAAGGCGTGACAGAAGTAATGCTTTTTCCGTTATATCCACAATACGCAATGGCATCAACTTTAACTATTTTGGTCAAAGCCGAAGAAATTCGTAAAAAGAAATTTCCACAAATGACTTTTACCGATGTTCCTGCGTTTTACAACAAACCGGATTACATCAAGAATCTGGCTGATTCAATTCAGAAACATTTAGTTGGGTTTGATTATGATCATTTATTATTCTCGTATCACGGAATTCCGGAGCGTCATATTCGTAAAACAGATGTAACAAAGTCACATTGTAAAATCGATGGATCTTGTTGTAACACGCCCTCGCCGGCTCATGATTTTTGTTACCGTCATCAATGTTATGAAACTACAAGACAAGTTGTAAAATTACTAGGTCTTCCGGCAGATAAATACAGTCTTACTTTTCAATCGCGTTTGGCGGGAGACAAATGGTTAGAACCGTATACAGATGTTGAAATTGATAAAATGCCAGGAAAAGGAATCAAAAATTTAGCGGTTGTAACGCCGGCTTTCGTTTCAGATTGTCTTGAAACTTTGGAAGAAATCGCCATGCGTGCCAAAGAAGATTTTGAAGCAAACGGAGGAGAAAAGTTTTTTGCAATCCCGTGTTTGAATGATGATGATGAATGGTGTCAAACTGTGGGTAATTGGATTAACGATTGGGCTAAATAATAGAAAATAGAGTAAAGAAGAAAGATTGTTGCATGAAAATCAACTTTACGAAAAACCTGAAACTTGAAACCTCAAACAAAAAGCATGGAATATTATAACTACTTAAAATCACTGCATCTTATTTTTGTAATAACCTGGTTTGCCGGATTGTTTTATATTGTACGTTTATTCGTTTATCAAATTGAAGCCAACGAAAAGCCTTCTCCTGAAAAAGAGATTTTACAGGCGCAGTACAAAATAATGACCTATCGTTTGTGGTATATCATTACTTGGCCATCGGCAGTTTTGGCTAGTATTTTTGCGTTTTGGATGTTGCTTTTTACAGATGCAGGTCATGTATGGATGAAAATGCCATGGATGCATGTAAAATTATGTTTCGTTTTTCTTTTATATTTATATCACGGAAAATGTCATCAGATTTTCAAACAACTGCAAAACGATGAGGTAAAATATTCCAACAACTTCATGCGTTTATGGAATGAAGGTGCTACGATTATACTTTTTGCCGTGGTGTTTTTAGTAGTTTTAAAAAGTGCCATCAACTGGATTTTTGGCGTAATCGGGATTATTTTATTCTCGGTTTTAATAATGCTGGGATTTCGTTTTTACAAAAGAATCAGAGAGAAAAAATAGTTATGAGTTTTGAGTTATGAGTTGTAAGTTTATGACGAATAACTCATAACTCATAACTCATAATTCATAACTTATATTTATGCTTAACAACTTCAAAATGTCAATGCTTTCACTGCGTACCAGGATTTTCCTGTCGATGATTGTATTGATTGTTGTGGCATCTTTTTTATTGGCTTCCATTTCGATTATTCAATTTAAAAATGAAGCCAAAGAATATCATCAGGAACGTTTAGAACGAAAAGAAAATGCGGTAAAAGAACATATTAATTACGTTCTGGCAACGACAACTTACCCTTTAAAAACGGCCAATTTAGATTTGATTTTTAAAGATAAAATTCATGAACTGGCCCAAATTCACAAAATCGAAATCAATATTTACAGTCTTGACGGAAAACTGCTAAAATCCTCAAAAGAATCTTTTGCGGTTGATAAAGTAGCACCCCCGGTTCCGGACTATATATTGAAACTGGTTCGATCTTCTATCGAAAAACGTTTTGTTGACATTAAAACCATCGACGGAGTCAAAAACAGATCTTCATATAGTTTAATTAAAGACGAAAAATTTAAACCTCTCGGAATTTTAAACCTTCCGTATTTAGAAGACGATGGTTATTATGATAATGAGTTGAATACTTTCCTGATTCGTTTAAGTCAGGTTTATTCTTTCATGCTGATTGTGGCTTTTGCATTAGCCTATTTCCTTTCCACTTATATCACAAAATCATTAAAAACCATTTCAGACAGATTGGAAGAAACCAATCTGGATCAGAAAAACGAGAAAATTGTTTTAGAAGCTAACAGCAAAGAAGTTAATTTCCTGATTAAGGCTTATAACGGAATGGTTGATAAATTGGAAACCAGTGCCATAAAACTGGCTCAAAGCGAACGTGAAGAAGCCTGGCGCGAAATGGCAAAACAGGTTGCACACGAAATCAAGAATCCGCTTACGCCAATGCGTTTAACGGTGCAGAGTTTTCAACGCAAGTTTGATCCAACGGCACCAGATGTAAAACAGAAATTAAACGATTACTCTGAAACCTTAATTCAGCAAATTGATACTATGACGGCGGTGGCTTCGGCATTTTCGAATTTTGCTTCGATGCCGGCACAGCAAAATGAAACTTTGAATGTGGTTGAGGTTGTGGAGCTTTCACTGGATATTTTCAACGAAGATTATATTGTTTTTGAAAGTGAAGAAGAAGAAATTATCTCTAAAATGGACCGTACACAACTGATTCGCGTTATTACCAATTTGGTTAAAAATGCAACGCAGGCAATTCCGGAAAGTCAGTTTCATAAATCAATTTTGGTTACTGTGAAAAGAAGAAACAACAATGTAGAAATCGCAGTAAGAGATAACGGAATTGGAATTCAGAAACAGGATATCAGCAGAATCTTCGAACCAAAGTTTACCACCAAAACCAGCGGAATGGGACTTGGCCTCGGAATTATCAAAAACATCATCGAAAATTACAAAGGAACAATTACCTTTGAATCAACTTACGGAAAAGGAACCACTTTTAGGGTTTCCTTGCCTATCACAAACTCATAAAACCACTGTCATGAACTACGAAAATCTTTTAATTTCTATTGAAGAAAGAATTGCAACGGTAACCATCAACCGACCTACAAAATTGAATGCTTTAAACAAAGCAACAATTAGTGATTTGAGTAAAGCGATAAAATTACTGGCAAAAAATGATGATGTTCGTGTTATTATAATTACCGGAAGTGGCGAGAAAGCATTTGTGGCCGGAGCTGATATTTCAGAATTTGCAAATTATACTATTGTCGAAGGCGCACAACTTGCAGCTGAAGGACAAGAAACCTTATTTGATTTTATAGAAGGTTTAAAGAAACCTGTAATTGCAGCCGTAAATGGTTTTGCACTTGGCGGCGGATTAGAGTTGGCAATGGCTTGTCATTTTAGAGTTGCTTCAGATAATGCAAAAATGGGATTACCGGAGGTAACTTTAGGATTAATTCCGGGTTACGGAGGAACACAGCGTTTGCCCCAGTTAGTGGGTAAAGGCCGTGCAATGGAAATGATTATGACGGCGGCAATGATTTCTGCTGAAGAAGCCAAAGAATACGGTTTGGTAAATCACGTAGTTCCTCAGGCTGAACTTTTGACTTTTACAAACGTAATCGCCCAAAAAATAATAAAAAATGCGCCATTTGCTATCAGTAGAGCAATAAAAGCAATAAATGCTAATTATACAGACGGTAAAAATGGTTTTGATACCGAAATTAAATCATTTGGAAAATGTTTCGGAACTCAGGATTTTAAAGAAGGAACAACTGCATTTTTAGAAAAACGTAAAGCTGAATTTACAGGGAAATAGTATTTAACCGCAAGGTTCGCTAGGATTTACGCAAAGTACACAAGGAAAAAATGGGCAAAGCTTTGCGAACCTTGCGTAAATCCTAGCGAACTTTGCGGTAAATAAACACAAAGAAAAAACTTAGAACCTCAGCATCTCAGAACCTTAGCACCTTAAAAAAATGTACGAACCAATATTTGCTCTTTTTTGTGAGCGTGTGAAAGAAAGCATTCAAAGCGGCACTTTTGCAAAATTAACCTTAGCCAAAACAATGGGCGATACTGAAATTAAGAACATCTATTTTAGATTAGTTCTTAATGAAGATAATACGTATTCAATTTCATTGACGACTCGTTACAAAACAGAAGAAATTGAAAGCATTCATACCTTAGATGAAGCTTTAATGGTATTAGGAACTTACATCAAAAATCCGTTTTTGACGGCACTTTTGTTTACCACAGACAATGATGTGACCTTTAAAGTAAACAAAAAGAACGCCGGAAGTATCATTGAACAGGAACCGACTTTTAAGAATGCTTCGCCGGTAATGCTTGAAATGATCGAAAAAGGAATTGTCTAATCTTTTAAAGTTATGGACGAACTGAAAACAATGTTATGGAAACAATTTGGTGCCGCACTAGATATGCTCGAAAGTTCCATTTTGGTTTGTCCGGATAATTTTTGGGATAAAAAAGATTTTTGGTATTCTGCTTATCATACCCTTTTTTGGATTGATTATTATTCGTCTACACAGCCTGATACATTTTCTCCACCCAAACCGTTTTCTTTATCTGAATTAGATCCCAGGGGAATTTTACCTGAAAGAGTTTATTTAAAACAAGAACTGTTAGAATATCTTGAGTATTCCCGTAAAAAAGTATTCTTTTTAATTGATGGACTAAACGAAGAAACTTCAAAAGAAAGATTCATCACCAAAAAGAAAAACTACAACAGAATTGAAATGATCGTATACAACATGAGACATGTTCAGCATCATGTAGGTGAGTTAAATTTGTTGTTGAGGCAAAATGAAGATGTTGCAGGGAAATGGATTTCTCAAACCGATAAAAAATACTGATGAACAAATTTGTCTTATTCTAAAACAAATAAAATTTTATTGCTCGTTTTCTTGTAAAACACTTCCTATTTTTGCCGAAAAATTAAAAGCTAAATTGTTTCAGATGAATGTTTATACAATGTCATACAGGGTGAAAGTTTTTACTGTAGTTTTTTCCGTTTTACTCATACTCACGTTTGGGAGTTTGTTAACGGTTCCTTTCATTACGCTGTCTCCAGATTCATTAGCGCTTCAAATATATGGCAAAAGTTTATCGACAGGTTATTTGTTTTATTTGACTCCGGTATTGAGTTTTATCATGATCATTTTTGGAGTTCTTTTGATCATGAATACTTTTAGTAAAAAAGTTATTTTCACTAATGATGCCATAATTTCAACGGACATATTTGAAACCCGTAAATTGGTTTTTAGTGAGATAAAAGGTTTTGGAATAAGTAATTTTATGCTTTATATCGAAACAAATTCGAACGCTAAAAAACGAATTGCAATCAATGTATTAAGTTTGAACAAAGTAGATAATTTGATGCAAAATTTAGAAAGCAAATTCGTTAATTTGGATTTTCTTGTTACTGAAAAAGCCTAAACCAGCTTCACAAACAAATTCGAAGCAATCTTGTTCGAAATTGATAATTCCCTACCGTCAACTTTTATTTTGACCGATAAATCGAAAGATTCTTTGGACAAGAATTCAATTTTAGAACCTAACGCAATTTCTTGCTTATCCAGATATTTCAGGAATTCAGATGAAGTATCTTTCACGCCTACGCAAATACCAACCTGGTTTTCGGTTAATTCAGAAAGCAACTGTTTTTCAATCTTAACAATTCTTCCATTTGCATCCGGAATAGGGTCACCATGCGGATCTTCCGTTGGATTCCCCAAAAAATCATCCAGGCGGTTAATCAATTGCTCTGATTTGATGTGTTCCAATTGTTCAGCAATATCATGAACCTCATCCCAGGAAAAGTTGAGTTTTTCGACTAAAAACACTTCCCATAAACGATGTTTTCTAACAATCATTTTGGCGGCTAACTTTCCGTTCTCCGTTAAAGAAACGCCCTGATACTTTTTATAATTCACTAAATCTTTTTCAGACAATTTTTTAAGCATATCTGTAACCGATGAAGCTTTGGTCTCCATCATTTCAGCAATCGCATTTGTGCTTACTTCCGTTTCTAATGAAGCAGTAAGATGGTATATCGCTTTAAGGTAGTTTTCTTCTGAAAAAGTCATTTTTTTTATTTTTGAGGGTCAAAGTTACAAAGGGACAAAGGTTCAGAGTTTTCCAACCTTTGTCCCTTTGTAGCTTTAGTACTTTGTCCCTATTTTTTAACAATCAACAAAGGTATAGAAATTTTATGTCTCAATTTGTCTACCGTTGTGCCAAATAAAATATCTTTTAAGCCAGTGTGGCCGTGGGTTCCCATTACCAGAATATCGAAATTTCCCTGATTGATAATCTTCGGGATCACGGTGTTAGGTTTTCCAAAGCCAAGTTCAGTTTCGATCCTGAAACCCTTCTGCGAAAGCATATCTTTATATTCTAATAATAATTTTTCATCAACTGTCGTTTCGTGATCGTCGACATGACCTCCGTACATTAAGGCACCAACAGTTTCAACAATGTGAATTAAGGTGTATTGCGCGTCGATTCCGCCCAGTTCAAACGCATTGTTTAGTGCGGCTTCATCGGCTTTGGAGAAATCGACTGAAATAGCGATGTTTTTCTTGCTGTAAACTGCCCTTGGTGTATATTCCAGTTTTAAATGATGAGGTGAATGATTTTCGATATTTGATTTTATTCTGGCAATAAATGGTTTAAATACGATGTATAGCAACAAAGCCAGAAATCCAAAAGCAAGTGGAACAACCGTAAACCAAAGAAGTGCAGGATGATTTGAACTTTCAAGCCATGAAGTAATCTCATCATAAACCAACTTTGCATTTAGTGTCACGATAATCGAAGCAATAATCCAGGCCGCAATTTGGGTTATTCTTGAAATATGAAACCCTTTCATTTTGGTTTTATCACTCACAAAATGTATCAGCGGAATAATGGCAAACCCCAATTGTAAACTCAAAATTACCTGACTTAGAATCAAAAGTTTTCCGGTTACGCTTTCGCCATAAATTAAAATCACTATAACCGCAGGAACAATCGCAATTAAACGTGTTATGATTCGGCGTACCCAAGGCTGAATTCTTAAATTCAAATAACCTTCCATTACAATTTGTCCGGCTAAAGTTCCGGTTACGGTCGAACTTTGTCCGGCGGCGATTAAGGCAACGGCAAATAAAATAGGAGCCCATTTTGTTCCCAGTAACGGTTCCAGAAATTCATGCGCATCCTGAATTTCGGCCACTTCAAACATTCCGTTTTTATAAAATGTGGCTGCTGCCAAAATTAAAATAGCCGCATTTACAAAAAAGGCCAGATTTAAAGCAATCGTAGAATCGATAAAATTGTATTTCAAAGCCTGTTTAATTCCGGCTGGAGTTCGGTCGAATTTTCTGGTTTGTACCAATGAAGAGTGCAGATACAAGTTATGTGGCATTACCGTCGCACCAATAATTCCGATAGCGATATATAAAGCGGCTGAACTCGGAATTGAAGGGATCAATCCGTAAATTACCTTATCCAGTTCCGGTTCGGCAAAAATCATTTCAAAAATAAAAGAGAATCCAATAATCGCCACTAAAGCGATAATAAACGCTTCCATTTTTCGAATCCCTTTATTGATTAAGAATAATAAAATGAAAGTATCTAAAACGGTAATCAAAACACCTTCGATAAGCGGAATGCCAAATAATAGATTGATTCCAATTGCCATTCCCAAAACTTCGGCTAAGTCGCAGGCTGCTATGGCAATTTCGGCAAGAAAATATAAAATATAATTGATGAATTTAGAATAGGTCTCTCTCGAAGCCTGTGCCAAATCGCGTTGTGTTACGATTCCTAATCTGGCACTTAAACTTTGCAGAAGTAAAGCCATTAGGTTGCTCATTAGCAAAACCCAAAGTAAAGAATAGCCAAACTGACTTCCGCCAGCGATATCCGTTGCCCAGTTTCCGGGATCCATATAGCCCACACTTACTAAATAGGCGGGGCCTAAAAAGGCTAATATTTTTCTGAATCCTGTTTTTTTATGTTCTGTAGCAACCGATTGGTGAACTTCTTCTAACGATTTGGTCATTGTAAAAAATGTTGTTTAAACAAATATAAGGATAAATTATATTCGCACAACAATATTTTTAGGCAAGTCTAAATCTTAAATGTTAGAATTTAAACAATTTGGGCATAATCCTGATAAGGTAAAATTTATCTCCTTTACTTTATAATTATGCGGCATGATATAACTCGGCTTAACATTTTCAAGGCAAGTAATTTCATGGCAGTTTTCACAGCTGAAATGTGCATGATTGTGTATGTGTACACGCTGATGAGAATGGTTGCATTTTGCGTACTTAACCGTGCCGTCAAGATTAGAAATTTTATGAATAATATCATCACTCATTAAACGATCCAAGATCCTGTAAGTCGTAACCCGATCACAAATATCGTTCAGTTGTTTTTGAATTTCTGTATGAGACAGTGCAGTTTTAGATTTGTCAAAAACCTCTAAAACGGCTGTCTTTGCTGCGGTGTTACGTGTTGTTTTCATGTAATATGAATTAATAAATATTTAACGCAACATTGTTGCATTTGATTTTAATGTGTATATTTGCAACAAAATTGCATTAAGCAAATGTACAAGAAATGAAGAAAACATCAACATCCTTTTACGATATTTTAGGAATTTCCAGCGCGACTGTTTGTTTGGTTCACTGCCTGGTTTTTCCTCTCCTGACAATTCTGCCATTGGGGCTGAGTCACAATCCTTTTATTGATTTATTTTTTGCTGTAATTGGTTCGATTGCAGTTTTCAAAATTATCAAAAAATCTAATCTGTTGGTGGCGACGATCCTTATTATTTCAATGGGATTAATATGGGTTAGTGTTGTAAGCGAAATAATTCTGGACATTCATCTTGATTTGATTTTTATTGGCGGAATCGGAATGATCATTGGACATCTTTTAAATTATAGATCACATAAAAATAGCAATCATTAAATTAAGAAAGTATGACACAGCAAAAAGATTTTGAAATAATTATTGTTGGTGGAAGTTATAGTGGGCTTTCGGCAGCGATGAGTTTGGGTCGTTCGTTACGACAAGTGTTGGTTATAGATAGTGGTTTGCCTTGCAACAGACAAACGCCGCATTCTCATAATTTTATTACACACGACGGTGAAAAACCTGCTGTTATTTCGGCGAAAGCCAAAATACAAGTTGACCTTTATGATACCGTTCAATTTTATAACGGAGTTGCTGTAGATGCAATTAAAACCGAAAAGGGTTTTGAAATTAAAACGGAAGACGGAAAAACATTCACGTCAAAAAAAATACTATTTGCAACTGGAGTTAGGGATTTGCTTCCGGAAATAAAAGGTTTTGCAGATTGCTGGGGAATTTCAGTTTTGCATTGCCCGTATTGCCATGGTTATGAAGTAAAAAAAGAGAAAACCGCAATTATTGCCACTGGCGAAATGGGATTTGAATATGCGAAGTTAATTTCAAACTGGACAAAAGAATTAAGATTATTAACCAACGGAAAATCAACTTTAACCTCCGACCAAACTAAGATTCTTAAGAAACATCAAATTGAAATTATTGAAGACGAAGTTGATTCATTGGAACATGAAAACGGGAATATTCAAAAGGTTGTATTCAAAAATCAAACAAAAATTGAGGTAAAGGCCATTTATCACAGGCCTCCTTTTAAACAGCATTGTTCTTTACCGGAAACTTTAGGCTGTGAATTAACAGAACAAGGTTTAATAAAGGTTGATATGATGCAGAAAACCAATATTCCGGGTATTTATGCAAGTGGAGATTCTGTGATTCAGGCGCGATCTGTGGCCATGGCAGTTTCTTCGGGATCTTTCGCTGGTGCTTCTATAAATAAAGAGCTTATAGAAGAATCATTTATTTGATTTTTTTGCCACGAATTGCACTAATTTTCTCGAATTTAATTTGTGTTAATTCGTGACAAAAATTTATTTCCAAATAACTGAATCAAAAACACTTTAAAATTTTTTAGCTTTAGAATCATTATTTGTCAAATTTAATTTTTAGATTTGTCTAAATTTAATTTTGCAACAATGAAAAACTCAATATTGATATTGATTTTATTTACTTTACAATTCTCCTTTGCTCAGGAAACCACTTCTGTATCTGGTTTTGTATCCGGCGAAGGAAGAAAGATACAAGCCGCGAGTGTGTATTTGCAAGGCACGAACCAAAAAACAGTTACAGATAGTTTGGGATATTATTCTTTAGAAAATGTTACTATAGGAAATCATACCATTCAGGTTTCTTATTCAGGTTTTCAAACTTTAAAAAAGAAAATAGAAGTAACAAAAGATGCTATCAACACATTCAATTTTGAATTAACAGATAATCAAAATCAGCTAAACGAAGTTGTTGTTTCAGGAACTTTAAAAGCGGTGAAACGATTAGAAAGCGCTGTTCCTGTTGAGGTTTATTCTCCGGTTTTCTTCAAGAAAAATCCAACAGCTAGTATTTATGAAGCGCTTCAAAACATTAATGGCGTTCGGCCACAGCTTAATTGCGGTGTTTGTAATACTGGCGATATTCATATTAACGGATTGGAAGGTCCGTATACTTTGGTTTTGATTGATGGAATGCCTATTGTAAGCAGTCTTTCGACGGTTTATGGTTTATCCGGAATTCCGAATTCTTTGGTGGAACGAATTGAAATTGTAAAAGGTCCCGCTTCGTCATTGTACGGAAGTGAAGCTGTTGGCGGTTTGATTAACATTATCACTAAAAACCCAACAACTGCGCCGGTGTTTTCTGCGGATTATTTTACGACCACTTATTTTGAAAGTAATCTTGATTTGGGAACGAAGTTTAATGTTGGAAAAGCAACTTCTCTTATAGGCGTCAATTACTTCAATTACGATCAGGTGATCGATAAAGACAAAGACAACTTTACAGATGTGACTTTGTCTGAGCGAATTTCGATTTTTAATAAATGGAATTTTCTGCGTAACAATAATCGCCTTTTTACGATCGCAGCACGCGGAATGTATGAAGACCGCTGGGGCGGAGATGTTCGTTGGGAGAAAAAATACAGAGGCGGTGACGAAATTTACGGAGAAAGCATTTATACGAAACGAGGCGAATTGATAGGAAGCTATCAATTGCCTTTTAAAGAAAAACTGATGCTTTCGTTCTCTGGAAATGTCCATTATCAGGACAGTCGTTACGGAACAACATCTTATATCGCTAATCAGAAAATTGGTTTTTTGCAGTTGACTTGGGATAAAAAAATAGGCCGGAATGATTTACTTGCCGGAATCGCCAATCGATATTCGTATTATGACGATAATACAACAGCAACAAAGGAAGCAGAAAGTACATGGCTGCCCGGAATTTTTGTTCAGGATGAAATTACGCTTTCACCGAAAAGCCAGGTTTTGCTGGGAATGCGTTACGACTACAACTCAATTCATGGTTCTATTTATACACCGAGATTTGCTTACAGATGGAAAAAGAATGAGAATACCATTTTTAGATTCAACGCCGGAACGGGATTTAGGGTTGTTAATTTATTTACAGAAGATCACGCAGCACTTACGGGTTCGAGAGATGTGGTGATTCAGAATGATTTGAAGCCCGAACAATCCATCAATGCAAATCTGAATTATATTCAAAAGATAAACTTTACCAACGGAACTTTTATCGGAATTGAAACAACGGCTTTTTATACCCGATTCAGTAATAAAATCATATCAGATTATGAAATAGACCCCAACAAAATCATTTACGACAACATCAACGGTTACGCCATAAGCCAGGGAATAAGCACGAATGTTGATGTGAATTTTCCAACGGGATTAAAATTGATTTTGGGCGCAACAGTTTTGGATAATAAAAATGTAGAAAACGGAATTTCTGAAAGACCATTTTTAACGGAAAAATTTACCGGGACCTGGAGTATTTCGTATAAAATAGAATCCTTAAATTTATTGTTAGATTATACCGGAAATGTCTACAGCCCGATGAAATTGCCTTTATTGAGCGAATATGATCCGAGAAGTCCGGAATCTCCGTGGTATAGTATTCAGAATATTCAGTTTACGTATTCCGGCTGGAAGAATTTTGAGATTTATGGCGGAATCAAGAATCTGTTGAATTTTACTCCAAAACAAAACAATCCGTTTTTGATTTCAAGAACCAATGATCCTTTTGATAAAAACGTACAATATGATTCGGCCGGAAAAGTTCTGGTTACACCCGATAATCCGTACGGTTTAACTTTTGATACGACTTATGTTTATGGTCAAAACCAGACAATTCGTGGTTTTTTTGGATTGCGATATACTTTGAGGTAATTATTTTGTGTTGATTTTAAACACATAGAAACATAGTTTTCAAACCGCAAAAAGTCGTTTCACTTGCATTAACAAACATAGCAGCTATGTGTGAAAGCTAGCTTTTTAAAATAACCTCAATTTGTAAATTAGAGTAATTCGTGGCAAACCATCTTCAAATAATAAGATTTGTCATCCTGAGCTGGACACTCAGCATGACAATGGGGTCATTAAAAACAAACCAAATGAAAAAGCTAGCATTAATTATCTTCTTTTTTGGAATTACTTCAACAGGATTCTGTCAATTGCAAAGCAGGACTTTTGAGGCAATTGACAGTTTGCAGCAAATGCAAAAGAGAAAAATTGTCGTTTTCATTCATACCGATTGGTGCCAGTTTTGCCAAAGAATGAAAAGTACGACTTTTAAAAATCAGGAAATTATTGATAAACTGAATTCAGATTTTTACTTTATCGATTTTAATGCTGAAGAAAAAAAGGAAGTTAAGTTTAATAACCAGCTTTTTAAATATCAGCCAACAGGGAATAATGTTGGTGTTCATGAACTCGCTTTGCAATTAGGAACCATCAACGGCCAAATTGTATATCCGGTTTTATGTGTTTTGAATGAGAAAAACGAAATCATTATGCAATATAACAGTTACCTCAATTCAAAAGATTTTAAACTGATTTTAGAAAAATTGAAAGAATAAAAAACCTTATTTTTGAAAATGGATTCTTCTCAAATCAAACACTTCGATTACATTTTTACCGGAACAGGTTTAGCAGCTTTGATGACCGTTTATAAAATGGTTTTGTCCGGAAATTTTACAGAAAAGTCGATTTTACTTTTAGATGAAAATCAAAAGAAAACCAATGACAGAACCTGGTGTTTTTGGGAAAAAAAAGAATCTGTCTGGAATTCTGTCATCTCAAAAAAATGGGATTTGGCGTTATTTGCCAATGAGAATTTTAAACGTGATTTGGCGTTGAAGCCTTATCAATACAATCAAATTCGAGGTTTAGATTTTTATAATTTTGTTTTTGATGAAATTTCGAAACAATCCGATATTGTTTTTTCACAAGAGAAAGTAACCGATATCAACGAACTTGAAACGCACGTTTTTATCGGAACAGAAGAAAACCGATATACTTGTAATTATCTCTTTAATAGCATTTATACCAAAGCTTTTGCTTTAACTCAAAGTAAATATCCGGTTTTGCAACAGCATTTTGTGGGTTGGTTTGTGAAAACTGAAGCTGAAATCTTCAATCCGGAACAAGCTACTTTCATGGATTTTTCGGTAAAACAAAAAGGCAATACACGTTTTATGTACGTTTTGCCAATTTCTAAAACCGAAGCTTTGGTTGAATATACTTTGTTTTCGGAAAATCTGCTTTCAAAAGAAGAATATGAAAAAGAAATTCAGCTTTATCTGCAGAAACTCGGGGCTCAACAATATGAAATTATAGAAAAGGAGCAGGGAAGTATTCCAATGACCTGTTATCCTTTTTGGGAGAAAAACACCAAACGTGTTCTGAATATTGGAACCGCCGGAGGCTGGACAAAAGCAAGTACAGGTTATACTTTTAAAAACTCCGATAAAAAATCAACTCAATTAGTAGCGTTTCTTCAAAGTGATTCTTCGACTCCGCTCAGAATGACAAAATTTCATAAAAAAAACCGCTTTTGGTTTTACGATTTATTGCTTTTGGATATTTTGTATCGTCAAAATGAATTGGGAAGTGCTATTTTTTCTTCTTTATTCAGAAAAGGTTATCCGGCTTTGATTTTCAAGTTTCTTGATGAAGAAACTACTTTGATTGAAGATTTTAAAGTGATTTTAAAATGCCCCAAAATACCATTTATTAAGGCTTTATTTCGGGTAATATTCAAATAGGATTCACGCAGATTTGGTAGATTTTGTAGGTTTATTTTGATTTAATAGGCTTTTCAAATAATCTGCTCAATCTGCTTGCAATTACTTTATCTGTAAAAATACCCTATTTTTTTGTTTTAAGAACCTATAGAGGTGATTTGAAAGTCATTCAATATCTAATTTTGCCCATGAAAACAAAGTAGATCTGACGTAATCGCTTATTTACGATAATGAATTTAATTGACAAATTATGGGAGTTACTAAACACTTAAATTTTGATATAGAAACTAAGGCAATAGGAAAAATTTGCAAAGCACTTGGACATCCAACGCGAATTCAAATTATGACTCTTTTGTGGAAAAGAAACAACAGAACTTGTGGTGAAATTGTTGAATTGATTCCATTAGCACAATCAACAATATCAAAGCATTTACTGGAATTAAAAAAAGCAAATCTGCTACATATAAAGAACGAAGGGAAAAAGATAATTTATTCTATCGACGTTGAAAATATTGAAATACTTAAAAAATATTTGACCAGTTACCTTTCGACTATTGAAATTGCAGAACAAAATAAGGCTACTGTTTTAACAACAAGACACAGAATAAGCAGAAATAGTCACTTGAAAGAGCACAATTATAAATTTGCTCATAAAAAGATAAAAGAGGCAATTTAGATTTTTAAACAGCAGAAATTATCAAAAAAGCGCTGCATATTTTTATATCATTTTGTTTGATTTAAATCTGACATTGAACTATAACAAAACTTTATACTTCAAATTTACTAGTTGCGACTAAACTTTGTAACTTTGCAGGATCAAAAGTAAAATTTAAAAGATAAAAATATGTATCCAGAAGAAATGGTAAAACCAATGCAAGCTGAACTTACTGCTGCAGGTTTTCAAGATTTACATAGTGCCGACGCTGTAGATAATGCTATCAAAGCTGAAGGTACCACTTTAGTTGTTGTAAACTCTGTTTGTGGTTGTGCTGCAAGAAATGCACGTCCGGGAGCAAAAATGAGTTTAGAAGGTGCTAAAAAACCAGATCACTTAATTACTGTTTTTGCAGGTGTAGATAAAGAAGCTGTTGATGCTGCAAGACAGCATATGTTTCCATTTCCTCCATCTTCGCCATCTATGGCTTTGTTCAAAAACGGAGAATTGGTCCACATGTTAGAGCGTCACCACATCGAAGGTCGCCCGGCAGAATTAATCGCTGAGAACTTGCAAGATGCGTTTAATGAATTCTGTTAATTAGGTTCAAAGAAGCAAAGGTACAGAGGTACAAAGATTTTAAAAGCACTATTAATTTAGTGCTTTTTTTGTTTTTAATAAATACATTGTCATTGTTAAGCATTAAAAACCGTAGCAACTCAGAACCTTTGTCGCTTTGAACCTTTGCTTCCTTGAACCTTTTTTGTACTTTTGCACCTCAAAAAATAATTTCTAAACTTAAAACTGTTTATAGCATGCAACTGTACAACACTTTGAGCGCAGAAGAAAGAGCCATCATGATTGATGATGCCGGTAAACAACGACTAACGTTGTCTTTCTATGCGTATGCCAAAATTCAAGATCCCAAAAAATTTCGCGACGATTTATTTTTAGCCTGGAATAAGCTCGATGCTTTAGGCCGAATTTATGTTGCCAATGAAGGAATAAATGCTCAAATGAGTATTCCTGAAGAAAATTTAGAAGCTTTTAGAGCAACTCTTGAAGTTTATGATTTCATGAAAGGTATACGATTGAATGAAGCTGTAGAACATGATGATCATTCCTTTTTAAAACTAACGATTAAAGTTCGTGATAAAATCGTTGCTGATGGTTTAAACGATGAAACCTTTGATGTTACAGATATTGGCGTTCACCTGAAAGCCAAAGAATTCAATGAAATTCTTGATGATCCCAACACAATTGTAGTAGATTTTAGAAATCACTATGAAAGTGAAGTGGGGCATTTTAAGGGCGCGATTACTCCCGATGTTGAAACTTTTAGAGAAAGCTTGCCTATAATCAACGAGCAGCTTCAAAATCATAAAGAAGATAAAAACCTTGTGATGTATTGTACCGGCGGAATTCGCTGCGAAAAAGCAAGTGCTTATTTTAAACATCAGGGTTTTAAAAATGTATATCAATTAGAAGGTGGAATTATCAATTACGCCAAACAAATTGAGGCCGAAGGTTTAGAAAGTAAATTCATTGGAAAAAACTTTGTGTTTGATAATCGTCTTGGTGAAAGAATCACCGATGATATTATCTCACAATGTCACCAATGCGGAAAACCTTGTGATACTCACACTAATTGCGAAAATGACGGATGCCATTTATTGTTTATTCAATGTGATGAATGTAAAACGGCAATGGAAAACTGCTGTTCTACAGAATGTCTGGAAATTATTCATATGCCTTTGGTTGACCAGGTTCGTTTAAGAACTGGAAAACAGGTTGGAAATAAAGTATTTAGAAAAGGAAAATCTGAAAACCTAAAATTCAAACATTCAGGCGAGTTACCAAATGCTGCATTAGGTACAAATGAAAAACCAGCTGATATTCGTCAAAAAATAAAAATTAAAAAAGTACTTCTTGGAAAAGCTGAACATTACTATGTAAAAGCCCAAGTAGCACAATTTACTATCGAAAATCAAGAACTAAACATTGGCGATAAAATCTTAATTTCCGGACCCACTACAGGAAATCAAGAAATGATTTTAGAAAAAATGGTTGTTGATGGGACAGAAACTACAACTGCCAAAATTGGAGATAAAGTTACTTTTGAAGTTCCTTTTCGTATACGTTTGTCAGATAAATTGTATAAAATTGTAAATTAGCGAAAAATTTATGCTAGTTTATTTATGTCACAATCCTTTACCAAATTATGGATTCATGCAATTTGGGCAACGAAATATCGTCAGGAATTAATTGATTATTCAATTGAGAAAAAATTTTACGGTTTCATCTGGCAAGAGCTAACTGAACTCGGATGTCCCGTTAGAATCATAAATGGTATGCCGGACCATGTGCATGTTTTATTTTTACAAAATCCACAAAAAACAATCTCAGACATTGTAAAGCAAATAAAAGGAAGTTCTTCTCATTTTATAAATAGAGAAGAGCTTATCCTTGAAAAATTTGCCTGGCAAACAGGATATGCGGCTTTTTCAGTCAGTGAATCTCAGTTAGATATCGTTTACCATTACATAAAAAATCAAAAGCAACATCATCTAAAGAAAAACGGTCAGGATGAATTTGATGAATTTGTAAAATTGCATGGATTGGGAAATAAATGAATTCGTATCAAAACTTCTCCCGTGGTTGAAACCCCGGGTTCTATTGAAATACCACACACAAAAGCAAAATATAGCCTGCGGTTTCAACCGCAGGACGCAACGGATATCCATTACGATTATACGTTTTGCAGAAATTGACATTTATAATGATACGTCACCCGTGGTTGAAACCACGGGCTATATTGAAAATACCACACGCAAAGCAAAATATAGCCTGCGGTTTCAACCGCAGGGACAATGTATATCCATAACAAAATAACATCAGTGGTTTAATCATTGGAAAACAATACAAATAAAAATGACAACAAATAATAAAATTGAGCTTATGGCTCCCGCCGGGAGTTTTGAGTCACTTCAGGCTGCGCTTGATAATGGTGCAGATTCTATCTATTTTGGTGTAGAACAACTCAACATGCGTGCACGTTCGACAGTGAATTTTACTATCGATGATTTACAGGAAATCGCTAATCGCTGTGAAGCTAAAAATGTTCGCAGTTATCTGACTTTAAACACCATAATTTACGATCACGATTTATCTGTGGTAAAAACACTTTTAAACAAAGCCAAAGAAGCGAATATTACAGCGGTTATTGCATCGGATCAAGCGGTTATTGCGATGGCAAGAAGTATTTCAATGGAAGTTCATATTTCTACACAACTGAATGTGACCAATATCGAAACTATAAAATTCTACAGTTTATTTGCAGATACTATGGTTTTAAGTCGAGAATTGAGTTTGCGTCAGGTAAAGAAGATTACGGACCAAATTGAAAAAGAACAGATAAAAGGACCAAACGGAAGTTTGGTAGAAATCGAGATTTTCGGACATGGTGCTTTGTGTATGGCGGTTTCAGGGAAGTGTTATTTGAGTTTACATTCGCATAATTCATCGGCAAATCGAGGAGCTTGTAAGCAAAATTGCCGTAAAAAATATACCGTTATCGATCAGGAAACTGGTTTTGAGATTGAATTGGATAATGAATATATGATGTCGCCAAAAGATTTATGTACGATTGATTTTCTGGATCAGGTTATTGATTCCGGAATTCAGGTATTGAAAATTGAAGGTCGTGGCCGTGCGCCGGAATATGTGGCGACAGTTATCAAAACCTATCGTGAAGCAATTGATTCATATTATAATAAATCATTTTCTAAAGAAAAAATCGAAGTTTGGATGGAAACTTTAAATACCGTTTACAATCGTGGTTTTTGGTCGGGATATTATTTGGGTCAGGAACTAGGTGAGTGGAGTGATATTCCGGGATCTGCAGCAACCCAAAAGAAGGTTTATGTTGGAAAAGGAACACATTATTTCCCAAAAGCGGAAGTAGGTCAATTCAGGATTGAAGCTTACGATATTAAAATCGGAGATAAAATTCTGGTAACAGGTCCAAGTACAGGTGCTCAGGAAATGATAATTGACGAAATGTTTGTTGGAGATGCTTCTACTGAAAAAGCAACAAAAGGAGATGATTGTACTTTAAAACTTCCGTTCCGAATCAGAATGTCTGATAAATTATATAAAATAGTTGAGGCATAATGGTTATCATAACGTTACAAAGAGACAAATGCATTGGCTGTAATTACTGTGTAGAAATGGATCCGGTTCATTTTCAGATGTCCAAAAAAGATGGAAAATCAGTATTGATTCATTCTGTAGATGCAAAAGGGTTTTTTACTTTAAAATCTCCCCATCATACTATTGTTGAAAGCTGTGAATTGGCAGCAAAAGCTTGTCCGGTGAAGATTATTACGGTTAAGGAAACTTAGATATAAGAATTTGTGATAAAATAAAAAGAGCTGTAACTAACAGCTCTTTTTGGTTCAGGCTTTATCTGAGCCAGACAGATAATTAGATGAAAGTCAGGTTCTAAATAAGATAGAAATAGAGATCTAAATTATCCATTTAAGAAATCGTTTCTTTAGATTATTAAGTGCAGGAAACTTTAATTATTTATTTTTATTCACGACCTGGACTATGAGTACAAGGACAATCACTGATTCCATTAAAGAAATCAATACCTAGCGTGACAACATGTGTTCCAGAATTATAAGCCCCGATTTTGCTGAGCGATGCCTGATAAGAATAGCCAAAGTAAAAATTTGATTTTTTGAATCCCGCCATTGGTCCGATCATTAACGGTTCTAAAAACTGATCATTGAGAAAACGATAAGAAGCTCCTAGCCAGAAATAATCGTCATAGTTATTGTACTGACGGTATTTAAAGTTTAGATCTGTACTGGAACGTTTATCACTTGCAAACTGCTGAAAATAAACAGATGGTTCAAACTCAGTCCTGTTTTTTCCTTTAATCACATAGCCTGTATACACTTGATAGTTGCGCAATAAATCCGGTTCAGTAGCATAAAATTCATCGATATTTTTATTCAAAATATTTGCAATATTTAAACTTAGATAAAACCCCGTATTTCGATATAAAGCCGCAACATCAAAATTATTATTAGACATAGATCGATTATTGGTGACTCCCGGATCTATTAGGGATGATGAGTTTTTTGAATTAAATTGATCGATGTCAATTTTGAAATTATTAATATTATACGAAATACCAAAAGATAAATATTGTTTACTGTAATAATCTAGTGTCAGGTGATGTGAAAAGGAAATTTTTGCTCCTGTTTGAGCCGTATTGCCATTTTTATCATTATATAATGAAACTCCTATTCCTGATCGATCAAAAATTCTCATATCAGCATATAAAGACTGATTATCCGGCGCATCTTTTATACCAACCCATTGAGTCAGCCCATTAACTCTAATTCTTAAATTGTCTCCAATTCCCGCATAAGTTGGAGATATAACAAACGGATTATCGGCTAGATACTGTGTAAATACTGGTAAATTCAATTCCTGACTATAACTATGGGTTATGGCTATTAATAAAAAGGATATAATAATTTTTTTCATTGTTTGAGTTTTTAGAAAACTGAACTATTTGATATTTATCTGTAAAGTGTAAAATGACCAACAAACTTTCTATTGTCTTTAGGATCATTAAGTTTCAATACATACCAATAATCTCCAGATGTTAGTTCTGTACCATTATATTTCCCATCCCATTTTTGCCCCAGTTTATAGGTCGCGATAGTACGTCCGTAACGATCAAAAACGGTGTATGTTAGATTCTTATAATTTATAGTACAATCAGGTCCCCATTGATCATTTATACCATCTCCGTTTGGAGTAAAATAATTCGGAATGCATATATCTATATATTCAAAATATTTTGAAACTGTTGCGGTACATCCTTTTTTATCTGTTACAGTAACTGTGTATATTCCAGATTTATAGATAATGAGTTTATTGTCTGTGTTATATGACTGATTATCAAAAGAATACTCGTATCCGCTATCGCCACCTGTAGCATTGGCAACAATTTCATTTAATTCACCATTGGTCAATAGTAATGTCAATGGTTGAATATCTTTTATAACAAAAGGTTGTGTTGACTGTGTGCATCCATTCGTATGTCTGGCTGTGATAGTATGTGTACCGGAAGAAACATTAGTAAAGATGTTTTCCAATTGGTAATTTCCGCCATCCAAGGCATAGTCTAGGTTTGCTGAATTAATACTTCTATTTATATTAATAATTACAGAATTAGCCGGGCTATTTTCCTGACAACTATAGTTAACAGTTGCAATTGGATCAACAGAAACCCCATGCGGTACAACTATTTCAATTTCAGAAGTGCAGTTTAAAGCATCTTTGACATAAACAATATGTGTCCCACCAGCTAGGTTGCTATAAGTATATTCAGTACTGAATATCTGCTGATATGTTCCATTCTGATCATCAAGACTTAATTGATATGGCTGTAATCCTCCATTAATTTCAATACTAAACGATGCGGTTTTATCTCCGGCACAAAGTTCTGGGAATAAACTGTTTGGCGAAATTGAAAGAGTAATTGGAGGGAGTACTGTTAAAACCAATTCCTGGTCAGCTGTACAATTGTCATTGTTAACGGTATAGGTTCCCGCAGTTGTGTAGGCTGTATTATTTACTGTCCATGTGTAGCTGTCTCCCGAGCATATTGTTGCAGGCGTGCTAATTTTAGTCGGCTTCGGAGTTACTGTTAAAACCAATTCCTGATCAGCTGTACAATTGTCATTGTTAATGGTATAGGTTCCCG